>Ga0160471_100015_pt1 | contig 404461 bp, 354 predicted proteins | sample HID1973K_E11MG_FD_108268 | JGI IMG/M metagenome (GOLD analysis project Ga0160471, IMG submission 108268) | Enriched mosquito-associated microbial communities from UW Madison campus, WI, USA - HID1973K_E11 MG | ecosystem: Host-associated > Arthropoda: Insects > Digestive system > Unclassified ... | reverse complement strand
GGATAAAGAACGGCTATTTGAAAACTTTGTCAAGTTGCAGAAATTTTATGGTCTTGCAACCCCTCATCAAATTGCAAGATTCGCAGTATTCTCACAATTTCAATATCTTTCCTGAGCTAATGCTAGCATTTCACTGAGCTTTGCGATCACTTTCTTAATATCTTCACTAGCATGATTATAGTGGGCATTTCTAGCACTTTTTTCAGATATTGAATCGCGTTCCACCGTGCTAAAGTGCCTTGCAATATACTGGTGCGCGAATTTTGCCCTTTGCCATATTATTATCCCGGTCTCCATCTGAAGATGGACAAAAAAGGCCAGCTGTTTAACGGAAAAGGAAACTTTATAGTTGGCGTTCATGATTCCCGCTTCCTCAACTTCATGATTCACGAATTCCATAGCCCGGAGTAAAAGGAGTTCTTCTCGAAGGAATTTTTTTATAGTGCGCTGAATATCGGGTTTCCTTGTAAACTGGAGCATTTGGGTTTCTCTGTATAACACTCTTATCTCTTTCCGATAGGAACAGACTGCAGAAATTTTTTCCCCTAAAGTTGTCTTATGCTCAATCTCTTTTGAAATATGCCATTTGGCATAAAAAAATAAGTCAGGATGATTTATTCCAAGCCCCATGAAAATTTTTATAATGCTAAACTCATCAATCAAATCAAGCAACATAAGATCTTGATGGATTTTATCGCAGGATTCTTTCCAAAAATTAAGATCTTTAAAACTGACTATCTGACTTATATCCAAAACCGATCTTGTGACCTGCATCAGTTTAGGATCCAATTTCTTCTTTTCAAATTCTCCAACGATTAAGTTCAAATCATTCTCAATTTCGGAAATTTCTGACTCAATCATTTTTATAGGTATCCTGCCTTTATAATTGAATATTTCCGGAAAGATTTGTTTCATCCAGATTAGTAATTCTTCCATTATGTCCAGCAGTGCTTTCAGAGTGCTTATGATAATCGTGTGGTCCGGATCTTTTTCCCTTTGCGTTTTTTCTCTACTGGTCTTATCCATTAAAAGGGTTAAGTTCTGTTGGTGAAAATTTAAATATGCTTTTGACTTTTTATGATTATTTAGTTCAACGGCCATATCCCTGAAGGCTCTGGTCAGTCTGGAATGTTCTCGTTCAAGATTTTTTTTTGACTCCACTGCAAAATTTTTTGCAAAACTTTTTTTCGTTTGCAGGCTTGTGAGATGTTCCTCAAAAAAAATAAATTGGTAATTCATAGCTGATTTTTAGCACAATTTATGACTGAATTTACCTGTCAAAAAGATTTTTACACCGAGGCCTTGGGTGGTTACACGAATAGTTTGATTAGGCTGACAAACATATTCTCAAAAGTAAAAACCGACGTATATTGTCTTTAGAATTTATCTGCAAATAATGAATTCAAAGGGGGTTGATCAATTATGCAACTGATAGTTAACTTGATTCTATGCCTGCAATAATTCAATTTGCAGCAACGCAGGCTGAATTTTAGCTGCCTAAAATAAACCTATTTTTCATCTAAATCCTTTGTGTATGTTAATCCCCCAATCTGAACAGCTGTACCTGGAAATGACCTCTAAGCTTCATGCTGGAAAAAATGAACTTATAAGTGATCTGCTTAGGTTATCCTCCTCCCTTGAAATGATAGAAAGCGGCACAATCCGTTTAAATTCCCTAGCAAACCGATTAGGTTTTTCCTCGGAAGCAGAAGAGATATTTTTCTTTAAACAGATCAAGCCCAAGTTTTACAGTTGGAAAATTTTTATTGTAGAACAGTTCAATATTGTCTCGAATATTCCAGTAGATACAGACGAGGCAATCCGAAATTATTACATAAGGGAAATAGATTTCTTAAGAAGATATTTCGAACAAAATCAATTTCTTTACCAATATTATCTCAATGACCAGAGCGCACTAGATGAAGAATACTTTTTAAGGCGTAATAGGCAGAACATACTTCCCGCAGTGAATTTTAGTGAATTCGAGACAAAGGGAGATTATACCTTTGCTAAATTCCGTGCGTATGAACATTTGCGGGAGTTTTTATTGACACGCATCAGACTTTTATACAGCGACCCAGAATCCTCAATATTTCAATTGTTGTCAAAAAACTCAAACCTGAGATGGACAGACGATAAAGTGAAGCTTGTAGAACTTGCCTATGGCATATATTTTATGGGGTCATTGAATAATGGAAAAGCAGATATTTCTCAGGTCGTTGATATTCTTGAAAAGAGCTTAAATGTAGATCTGGGTGTCGCTTATCGCAAGTTCATTGATATCTCTAGAAGGAAAAGCAAGGGATATACTGTTTATTTAGACAGTATGAGAAATGCCATAAACGATCACATTGCCAGAAAACTTAAGTTTAATTGATAATCAACCAAATTGCCAATTTCACTTTGTATAATTTTTCTCATATCGCAGGATATCCTCAAAATAATCCAGATTAAAAAAATTACACACCTAAATAAAAGTGTTATAGTTTTTGTAAATAAAATGCTAGTGATTTAATGAAATTCTCTTCTGTTTAATAAAAATGGATCAGTAATCAACTAAACTGATGAATGTAAAATTTATAACAAATCTGATCTCCAATAAATAACTTTCAGATCAAGGCAAAAATAGCCTTATAAAAATCGTTCACACTATTTTCATAGTGTCAATAACACGTCTTGCACATACTGAATTTTGAGCCAACAAAAGAGTTGGTCTTTGACATTCAGGAATGAAACATTACCCTTTAAATTGAAGGGAATTTTGCGAAGCTTTGAGATGACGTCAAAAAGGTGAAAGCGCATTGGCAGACGATAAGTCCGGTTTGTAGAAATCGACGCGAGTAGTTCCGAAATTACAATATATAGAGGCCCTTCTTTTTGGGTTCTATTTTATAGGGGCGATAAGCCCCTTTTTTGTTTCTGAAAATTCTAAAACTAAATCGGTATGTCAGCTTTTTTAAACGTTAATGAGATCAAGGAGAAAGTGTCGCTCCTCGATCTTTTGAAGAACTTGGGGTTTAGTCCCCAGAAAGTATCGGGGGGAGAGTATTTTTTTCTAAGTATGTTGCGTGAAGAATATACGGCCTCACTTTGTGTAAATGATAATCTGGGGGTCTGGTTTGACCATGGCGGTGCAGGAGTATCGGGAATAAAAAGCGGAAGCATAATCGATTTTGGCCTTGCATATTGGTATCCCTCAAGCTTTCCTGAGGTTCTTAAAAAAATCGTAGAGTATGCAAAAATAAACCTTGAGAGAACCGCGGATGTGCCTGTTGATAATTCCCGAAGGCCCTTGCCCTTCAAAGTTCCAAGATATGAAGTAGAAGTAGTAAATGAATCAATCGGCAACGATGTCATCAGCTCATATCTTAAAGGCAGGGGAGTGCAAAGCGTTGCAGGTGGTTATTTATATGAACTTTATTATTCGGTCATGGACAGCAGCAATAAGCGCAGGAATTACTTTGCTTCTGCATGGCCAAATGAGAATGGTGGCTGGGAGGTACGCAACAAATATTTTAAGGGTTGCCTGGGGCACAAGGGAATGAGTTTTTTGCAGGGGGCTGTTGACAGGCTAGGTGTCTTTGAAGGTTACTTTGATTTTCTGAGCTGGAAAGTCGAACATCCACAGGATCCTGCATCCATATTGGTGTTAAATTCCCTTTCGTTTCTACAGGCTGCCAAGGGTAGGTCAAACCAGTTTGGTTCTATTGAACTTTATTTTGACCATGATAAAGCAGGAAAATCTGCTGCGCAGGAATTTATCCGAGATGTACATGGAAGTATAGACTGTTCGTTCAAATATGCAGGGTTTAAGGATTATAATGAAAAGCTTGTGGCTGATCTAAGGCAAATTGAAAAATCTATTGTTAAGCCTATGCCTTTTAGTGTAGAGAATGGTTTTGGTATAACACGTTGATATATGAATATATAACTATGTAAATATTGAGCTATATAGATATAATTATCTATATATGCTTAAATATCAATATGTCTCTATCGGTATATGTGGATATTCTTATATAGAAATATGTGGATATATGTTTAGCTAGTTAAACTCAATGATAAGTTTCATCATTTTTAGTCTTACTAATAGTGGCTTATTGATTTTACTTTCCGGATTAGCTCTAAGTGGCCCGAAATGGCTCTCTAGAAATAAATCAAAGTCAGTTACTTTTGTTGCCTCATTTAAAAACACCGGCATTTCCGGTCTCCGGCAATTCTTGAAAAACTCTTCTAATTCCTGCAGCTCCATCTGGCAAAGATAGCTTTAGGCTTTCTGTTTTGCCGGAATACTTTTTAACAAAATCCTAATAAACCAAGCTTAAGTTTTTTGGTTTTTATCCTTTCGTTATAGTTGGTGTATTTTGGTTTTTTAGCCTGCAAGTTGTGTTTTTGTTGCTCAAAAACCCTATAACTTGCCCGCTTTTTTTCGCCTTGGGGGCGTAGCGGGATGGAAAAAACGTCGCAACTAGTTTTTTCTTCTTCGGAGGATGTCCCTTAATTGTTGAATATGACCAAGAAAAAGAATGGGAGGCCTTTAAAATTAGATGGTAAAAGAACCAGGTTCATTAAGGCCAGATTTACCGAGGAAGAATATGCTTTACTCCGAAACCTTTGGCTTTCCCTTGGATTGAAAGAAAGTGATTTCTTGCGGCAAAGGCTTTTAATCTCCTCTGCGGTTTCAAATAAAATCAATGCTGTCGAAGTTTTAAAACACCTGAACCAGATCGGTGCAGAGATCGGTAGGTCAGGAAACAACATTAACCAGCTTGCCCGGCATGCGAACTTTTTAAATAAACGAGGAATGCTCTCTGCTGAAATTGTACTTCAGTTCAACACGATTTTTACTGATTACATTTCAATATTTAGAGGAATGGAGAGAGCAACCAGGGAATTACTCAGATTATTAAAGGCTTAGTTTATGATTGTGAAAATTCTTTGGAAATCAAAGACTTTTAGGGCAGTTAGGTACAATACCAATAAAGTTGAAAAAAATAAGGGAGAACTGGTAAAGGTATCCGGTTTTGGGGCGCTGCAAGGGCTATCTGAGATCAGGCCTGGAGATTATATAAACTACCTCTCATCCCTAGCGAGCAGAAACCGCAGGGTTGTATATCCGCAATTTCATGCAATGATATCTTCAAAGGGCAGAAGCTTGGACAAGGGGGAACTAGTTACACTGGCCGAAGGCTGGCTAGAGGGCATGGGTTATGGAAATCAGCCGTATCTTCTCATTTTCCACAAGGACACGCAGAATAATCACATCCATATGGTATCTTCAAGAATAGACCTGGAAGGGAAAAAGATTTCCGACAGCTTTGAGAAGATCAGGGCTTATAAGGTACTGAATAAACTTATCGGTAATGATGAGAAACATGCTGCTGAAAAAGCTTTGACGAGGGCACTTCAATACAGCTTCTCCAATAAGGCGCAGTTTATGATGTTGCTTGAAAGACAGGGATATGCATTAAAAGTTCTGGAGGATACGCTTGATCTGTCAAAGTATGGTGAAAAAGTAGGCAGTATAAACTTAACCAGAATAGAACAAAAAATTGCCCGGTTTTCACCTGATCAGAAAAGAAAGGAACAGTTAAAACAGATTTTTGCAAAGTATAGGCCAATTACCGATTCCAGAATTCAAGCGATCAGGGAAGATCTTCCAGGTGGCGAGAAAGGAAAAGTAATATTCTATAACTCTGAGTTAAGCGAAAAATTATCTTCTTCATTCGGCCTTCAGTTTGTATTTCATTTTAAAGGTGACAAGCCGCCATATGGCTATACCATTTTAGACCATTCCACCAAGGAAGTTTTTAAAGGTGGCGATATTATGTCCATAACTAAATTTATGGAGACTTTACGCCAAACCGAAGAAGTAAAAACGTCAATACCCATTTCGGAGGGTATTTATGAAAATCAGTTTTCTCCAAAGGAAGAGATGCTCCTTGAAAATCCATCAGAGTCAATATTTCCTGCTGACGAGGTTGAAATGCATGATTGTATATCCATTGGCGAATTCTCTTTGGATATAGATATCTCTGATGATATTGATGATGAGCAGATCCTCGGACGGAATAGGCGCAGGCAAAAAAAAGCAAGAACCAATACACGTTAAATTTTTATGCTTATGGTTATATTAATTGGAAATCAGAAAGGGGGAGCAGGTAAAAGTACACTCTGCCTGTTACTGGCCTATTTCCTCTCAATGCTTAAAAAAAAGAAGGTTACCGTTCTGGATATGGACTACCAGGCTTCGATTTCAGGCAAGTTTGAAAAGGCAAAAATTCTTGAGAACGATCCCCTCTACGAGGTTATTCCCTCTGATCTTAAGTACTTCCCGGCTCTGCTGGAACTGCTTAACCAAAATAGGGATGAGTTTGTGCTCATTGATCTTCCGGGTAAAATGGACGATGATCTATTGATTCCCATTATCAGTTCCGCGGAACTCATTATCTGCCCGTTTAATTATGATGAATTTTCTGTAGACAGTACAGTGCTCTTTTCGCTTGTATGTCGGGAGATCAATAATTTATCACCCATGGTGTATGTGCCAAATAGGATTAAAACAACCGTAAAGTATGAAACCAGGGAAGAGGTAGACAAGGTACTATCCAGATTTGGAAAGATTTCTCCCGGTATTTCTGACCGCATCGATTTTCAGCGGGTAGGAACCATCCATGTCCCGGCCTCTTTAATTCAAGTTTTTATGCCGGCAATGGACTTTATCTATGGCAGCTTTATGAAGAGAGGTATATCATCATGAGCGAAATCAAGTCCCTTGCCGATCAATTGAAATCAAGGATCCAAGAGGAAAAGGGATTGCCGGAAAAATCCCAGGCCAGTCATGGGGCTGAAAAGATTGGTGTAAAAAAAACTGAATCCAAAGAAACGGTCGTGAATACCAAGCGGCTAGCTAGCTTTCTCTCATCCCTGCGGGACTTTAATATGGATGGGCAGGAGAAAATCCTTATCCGCATTGATAAGCGCACAATGAATAAGCTTAGGCAACTAAAGATTACTTCGAATATTGATATGACCAGGGTAATCGTTTTTTCCCTCCACCAGTTTTTAAAAGGCCATCCCTGGTTAAACGAATATATTTCTCAAACTTTAAAAAATATGACCCATGAGCTGGACTAATTTCTTGACCATAATCTTTATTGTATATATGGTTTATTATTTACTGAACTTATTTTTTGATCTTTTTCTATCTCAAAGAGTTGGTGTGAATGAAACTCCGGAAGACGAGCTTTTCTTTGCACAAACATTTACCCCTGAGCTGATTACCCTGGAAGAGAAAGCTGAGGAGGCTGTGCCTACGGATTCAGAAAAAAAGGAGAAACCAGCCCCTTATTTGCCAACAGGTCCAATTAGCTCAAGTGGAGGCATTGGACTAAAACAGCTTTTTTCCCTTGCGAAAGACAACCTCATCGAACATACGCGGGCAATACCTTACTAAACTCCATGAGGTTTTCTTTATTCTTTTTAAGGGCAGCGTCAGCTTCTTTTTTTTTGCTCTCTACTTTTTCCGCTAATGCTCAACCAGGAATCTCAGAGTTTTATTCCGCCTCGGCAGAGGTGAAAGGCTGGTATTTTTCGCTCTCGGATCTGGTACTGGTTATTGGCGCAATCGCAGGAATCCTAGGTGGACTTAGGGTTTATGCCAATTGGCAGATGGGCAAGCACCACATTGATGCGCAGGTCATGGGATGGTTCTTTTCATGCCTCTTTTTATCTCTCATCGGTGTATTCCTCCGCGGTCTTTTCGGACTGTAAATACAATTTTATTCAATTTAAATCAATTTTTTTATGACAAGAAAAAGCAAAAGACTTTTGTCATTGGCCGCGCTATTGGGTTTAGTGCAGGCAGTTTCCGCCCAGACTGGGGGAGGAACAACAGGAATCAATGCGGCGACTTCCTCGCTGACCTCTTATGTAGATCCGGTTTCTACACTCACCCTTGCGATTGGTGCCGTGGTAGGTATTATCGGCGGGGTACGTGTCTACATCAAATGGAATTCCGGAGATCAGGACATCAACAAAGAAATTATGGGCTGGGGAGGTTCCTGCCTTTTTCTGGTTCTGGTATCGGTAGTGATCAAGGCTTTCTTTGGCGTATAGCATGAGGATGTATCCAGTTTACAAGGGGCTTCAAAAGCCCCTTGTTTATCGCGGTTTCAAAGGGAAGTTTATTGCTTATGGAATTTCTTCCTTAGGTCTTGGGCTGGTCACAGGAGGCCTAGCCGGTGCGCTCCTCAATATGTATATCGGTGGCCTCTTAACCATTCTTTCAATAGCCGGTGGGCTCCTCTACACATATTCCAAGCAGGCATTCGGTCTTCATGATAAGACCAGATCCAGGGAGATATTCATTCATCGTATTTATTTAAGGCGAGGTTATGGGAAAACAGGAATTTAAACTGCCATATGCCGGAATAGAAGAGATAGGCGGACTTTCCGTTCTTTATGGTGAGTCAGGCGATTTTTCAGTAATTCTTTCTATCGAAAATCCGGTGCTTATTTATTCCGCTGATCCGGCAGGCTACCAGGCCTTTCATCTTCTGCTTCTCAATGTGATCAAGATATTGAGTGAAGGGTATATCATTCAGAAACAGGATGTGTTCTCTAAAAGAACTTATCAGGCGAAAGTGCAAAGTGAACCCCTTCAGCAAAAATACGATGAGCATTTTTCAGGGAGGGAATATATTGAGCACTCTAGTTATCTGGTTATAACCCGTCAGGTCAAACGAAGGGCAATGTACGTTTATGACAGGAAAGCCCTTTTGGATTTTGTATCCAATATTGCCAAGGTCTGTGAACTATTGAAAGGAGCATCGGTATCACCAAAAGTACTGCCCCAGGGTGAGATAGAACGCTATATTTCGCGGATGCTTGCCATGGATTTCTCCTCAGACCATTTTTCGCTCAATAACTTAAGGGCCGGGGATACTGAAATAGGTATTGGGAAAAAGGTGATCCGCTGCATGAGCCTGGTCAATATCGATTCCATTGACATGCCTGAATCCATTGGGCCATATTTAATGGCGAACGACGGGAAAGGACTACAGGAATTTCCGATGGACAACCTTTCTTTCCTGTCATCAGTTCCGGGTATTGAAAGTCTTGTTTATAACCAATTAATTGAAATTCCTTCCCAGGGCATTACCCTGAACAAACTGCAGCTGAAACGCAAGCGGCATTCCGGAGTTCCTGATCCAGCCAATCAGATGTGTGTGGAGGATATTGATAAGTTGCTCATAGATGTGGCAAGGGAAAACCAGTTGCTCGTCAATGCGCACTATTCTTTATTGGTCTGCTGCGAACTTCCACTTCTGGATACCAGCTGTAACTTTATTGAAGCTTCCCTATTTCAGCAGGGGATTATCCCCTCCAAGAATGCCTATAACCAGATGGAACTCTTTAGGAGTGCCTTGCCTGGAAATGCAGTGGAACTGAAAAAATACGACTGGTTCCTCACCACTTCGGATGCGGCCCTTTGCCTGTTCTACAAGGAACGGCTGATGCGGGATGAGCCCTCCAAGTTTCTCATGCGCTTTACCGATAGGAGAGGAATCCCTGTAGGCATAGATCCAGCAGATCTTCCTATGGAATCTGGCAGGATTACCAACCGTTCAAAATTTGTTCTGGGCAGCTCTGGTACTGGTAAATCCTTTTTTATGAACAGCCTGCTTGAACAGTATATGCTTTATAATTACGACATCGTGATCGTTGATGTAGGACATTCCTATTCCGGGCTATGCAATTATTTTGGAGGAAAGTATTACACCTATACCGAGGAGAATCCGATCACGATGAATCCCTTTCTTATTTCTGAAGCAGAATATAACATCGAAAAGAAGGATTTCCTCAAAACACTTATCGGACTTCTTTTAAAGGGTGCAGAGGGAAGCGTATCGCAGATTGAGGATACGGTTTTCTCAAATGTACTCTCGGCCTACTATTCAGACTTCTTTTTAGGAGAGGCTGATTATGCGCTGTGTTTTGATTCTTTCTACCATTATTCGATCGTTAAGATTTCGGAGATCAAGGAAAATGAGAAGATCAGTTTCGATCTTGATGAGTACCGTTATGTACTTAAAAAATTCTGTCTTGGCGGAGAGTACGGTAGGCTGCTCAACGAAAGCGCTGATCTCTCAGATTTTACAGAGCGTTTTATTGTCTACGAAATTGATTCAATCAAGGAAAATAGGGTTCTTTTTCCAATCGTGACGCTGGTGATTATGGATTTGGTACTGCAGAAAATGAGGCACCGTACAGGCCAGCGAAAAGCGATGATTTTGGAAGAAGCGTGGAAGGCAATCGCATCTCCGCTAATGGCTAACTACATTCTTTACCTCTATAAAACGATGAGGAAATTCTGGGGAGAGCCAATTGTGGTGACGCAGGAACTGGGCGATATTATCGGAAATGCTGTAATAAAGGATTCCATTCTGGCCAGTTCCGACACCATCTGCCTGCTCGATCAATCCAAGTTCAGGGGGAATTATGCAGAGGTAGCAAAGCTCCTGGCGCTCAGTGAGGTAGAGCAGCGAAAGATATTTACCATCAATGCGCTTGAAAATAAGGCCGGACGCGGGAAATTCAAGGAGGTTTACATTAAGCGCGGAAGTATAGGGGAGGTCTATGGCGTTGAAGTGTCGCTTTTTCAGTATTTAACCTTCACAACCGAAAAACCCGAAAAGACTGCTGTCGAATCTTATGTCAAGCGTTACGGTTCTTATCCTCTGGGACTGGAACATTTCGTTGCCGATATGAAAATGAGCGCAATCTCTCTTCCCGAATTTGTCAAGAAAGTCAATTCATCCATCACAAGTTAAATTCTATTTTTATGCGAAAAATATTCATCTATTTTTTATTTGGAATCTTCGTGCAATCGGCCTCCGCACAAATATACGTTGACCCAACAACCGCTGCGGCCACGGCTGCCCATGCAGGGGTGATGAACAGCGGTCTGTCCCGAACCAGCGACAACCTTACTCTTGTGCAAAGGGCACAGCTCGCGGTAACTGGTCAGCTTGGAATTGTAAATGACCTTCAATCCACTATTTACAGAGGCTTATCTGAGGTTTCAGGAGTAATGAGGTCTCTGCTTTCTGTTAAGGATATTTATGCGATTTCTCAGGATATTGTCATTGATGTGAATAAGGCGATTAATCTAGCCTCTGGTGACCCGGTATTATTGCTGTTTGCCGAAGGAGGTGCTAGGGAGTTCAAAACCCGTTCGATCAACCTTGCTACCGAGGTTAGCTCTTTTGTATTAAAAGACGGGAGGGACGCGCTGATGGATTCCGGTGAACGGGCAAAGCTTCTCAATAGGATCGTCACAGAACTTACCATCCTCCGCGGAGTGGCCTATGGCATGTACCGTACGATGTACTGGGCAAAGCAGCGCGGAATCTTAAATTCCCTAAACCCTTATGCAGGATATATCAATATTGATAAACGCATAGCGGACGATATTATCAGGAATGCCAAGATGCTCAAGCAATGAAAAGCGCAGCATTTTTCACGGCTATGATTTTCATATCAATAGCTGCTCATGCGCAGTTGAATGTCGGGCTTTTGCACCAGCTTGTGGGTAATAGCAAAACAGAACACGGAAAACAGTCTGATGCGAGGGACAGGCAGGCGGGATCCACTGCAAATGAGGAGGCAAACAAAACCCTGATGGTAAGATTAAAGAATAAATACAGGGATATCCAGTCCCGGTTCAAGACTTTGGGACTTGCCATTGATGCGGTGCAGATCGGAATCGAAGCCTATCCATTGATTGCTGATATTACCGAAAGCCAGGGGATGATTTTTGATTTATGCAAGGACGATTCTATACTTTCCGTTCTGGCCATACAGGCAGAGCTGGATATGGGGGATCGGGCACATGCACTGCTGAATTTTTTGTACGGACTTGCTCTTTCTATGCAGGACATCAACCAGATGAAGCAGAGCGACCGCAAAATGCTTTTTTCCCATGTGCTCACTGAACTCCGCCTGATAGCCGGGGCATCCAGAGGACTGGCGGTAACCCTTCAATATTCTTCAAGAAAAAAGGTCTTCAATCAGCTAAACCCTTTCTCAGAATTTATCGATACCGATAAAAAATTGGTAGATGAAATCCTGCGAAAAAAAGATATCCTAAAAAACTGATGTTATGAAATTGCTTATTTTAATTTTTTTAATGCTGATTGGTCATTATTGTAGTAAAGCTCAAAGGCTAGTTTTTGACCGCGGGCATTTTAATATCGTAAATGAAAATGGAGCAGTACGTCTGGCAGCTGAAAATACGTATAACAGTTATTTAAATACGATCAACAACCGCCTTTCGGATATTAATCTCAATCTGGGCGCGGTCGTTATGGTTCAGTCATTAATCCTGTCTTCCTTAAGAGAAGTTGATCAGGGGCTCAAAACAGCAATCGCGGTCAGACAGATCGGCTCACTGGTTGCCGAGATTTCATCGGAAAGTGCCGGGATGATTGATATCGCCAAATCAGATCCCCATCTGCTGCTTTTTGCAGAAGACGTTTCCCGCCAGGTAAAAGATAGGGGGATAAACCTATTTTCAGAAGTCTCTGCTTTTGTATTGAAGGAAGGCGAAAACGTCCTCATGGATTTCGAAAAGCGCGATGCGCTGCTTAAGAAAATTGCCCTAGAGCTCCGCGTCATCCGTGCCCTGGTATTCAGCATGAAAAAATCCATGTACTGGACAAAAATGAATGGAGTCTTCCGTTCGCTTAATCCCTATCAGGGCTTTATCAATCAGGATCTGCGTCTCGGGAGTGATATTTTATTCAAATCAAAACTTTTAAAACCATGAAAAAACCTTTTTTGCTTCTTTTCCTCTGTTTGCTCTCAACGCTCCTCTGGTCACAGAAGAAAATTACCGACAAACACATTACCTACCAGCAGGAACGAATGGTCTTCAAGCAATGGGATGCGGATAAGTTTACGCCCAAACCAGGATTTTTAGGGCTCAACCCTGATTACTGGATTACTTGGGCGCTTCACCCCAATTATCCCAAAACGGATCTAAGACCCCTTGGCCCGCTCGGTCCACAAACGCAACGGCTGATGTTGGCAGCAGCCATGCAGAACACAGATAATCTCTACAAACTGCATGCGGATACCCTTCGCAATACTGCGCTGAGCGAGGCCTCCAATTATTCTTCGGCACTTTCTTTTGCCGATCCCCTTTGGCTAATGTACTATCGCAACGAGTTTGAAGGATTATTAAATCAGGCAGATGCCGATATGCTTGCAGGCCTTTCGCTTGCAGAACAGAAATACATAATATCTGTGGGTCTGTTTGACTGGTACAGGGAGGAAAGCAGTGCACTTCTTGAAAGGCTGGAAATCGCGAGGTCGACTACCTTAGACCGGGGATCAAGGATAATGGCCTACCACAGGATGCTATCTGAATTCAGAAAACTCTCGGCAAGCTGGGAAACCAAGAAATCCAGGGCAAAAACCTATCTCTCTATCCGCTCGTCTGTCCAGAAGTTACGGGCCGGTGAAGTTCAAAGACCAGCATCCCCAAAGAGCGATATCCAGATTGCCAATGATATTCTTAAAAAATCAAAACTATAAGCAATGGATATTTTAAATGTTATAACCGGCACAGCCGGTTTTTTTGTGCAGGCAGTGCCCGATTCGTTCAAGGACACTTTTAATTTTCTTCAGGGCAACGGCGTGTATGAAGAGGGGATGATGCATTTTCTGCATGAGATGAAAAGTACGATCTGGACTCATTATGATGCCTTTATTGCAGATGCGCAGGCACTGGCGGCAATTTTTATGCTCATCTTTTTTGCTATCAAAAGCTATGAAATGATCTCCGGGGATAAACAGCTTGAAATTATGCCGCTGCTCCGTCCTTTCGGTCTGACCATGGTGATTCTATGGTGGAGCATCTTTACCCGGGTCCTTGCGTATCCAACCGATGTTGTAGAACAGAAGACCTCAGCAATGTTCGATGGCAGCCAGGCAGAGATCAATGATCTCAGGCTACAGCGGGCGAAGCTCATGGTAGAGGTTTCTGATCAGCTCTATAAAATTCAGGCCGAGACGCAGACAGCAAAAACAGAAGCGGATACCTGGTATGAAAATGCATGGGAATCTGTTAAGTCTTCGGTAAAGGAAGGGTTTTCCGAAGTCTGGAACCCGATAGTGGAAATGAGAAACCGGCTGGAGGTTGGTCTGCAACTTTTGGCTACCTCTCTTTTGGAAACACTCGCTATATGGATACTCAGGGTCTGCACCTACATTATTTTTATCATTCAGATCATCTTTTCCACGATACTGATTATTTTAGGCCCCTTTTCAGTAGCCGTCTCTATTCTGCCAGCTTTCAGGGATTCCTTTTCGACATGGGTCGCCAGGTTCATCTCGGTAAACCTTTATTCAGGGATTGCATATCTGGTGATGTATGTAGCGTCCCTTTTCCAGCATTATGCACTTGAGGCGGAAATTACCCGTTATCAGGAGCTTGTTGGGACTGGCGGGGCAAGCCTTGAAAAGCTCGGCTGGTTTGCCAGCAATGGAGTTCTCTCCTTTGGAATGGTAATCGTAACCTTTATCATCGGTGCACTAACCATGCTTACCGTGCCGAGCATTTCAACATGGATAGTATCCACATCGGGTGTATCTTCTGCCGCAAGTTCTATGGGAAGAGGTGCATCAAGCATGACCAGGGTTGCTGGACAGATAATGGGAGGATAGAGAGATGATGATAAAAAGTATCGAATCCAAAATCCGTCTAGCCACATTCCTTTCGCTGGGAAGTTTTTTGCTCTGTCTATCGGTAGTCGCTGTTGTTTCTTTTTTTGCCTATGGATATGTTAGGGATTCTCGTAAAAGTATTTATATTCTTGACCCCTCGGGAACACCAATCCTGGCAAAACAGACCGATGTGCAGCTAAACAGAGCAGCAGAATATCGCGCACATATTGCAAAATTCCATTCTCTTTTCTTTTCGCTGGTACCAGATGATAAGTTCATAGAATATCAGATGAAACAGGCCATGTACCTTATTGATGAAAGTGGTGCCCTTCAGTATAATAATCTGAAGGAAAAAGGTTTTTTCACCTCTATTCTCTCCTCCTCTGCTGTACTCACGCTCCGAACCGATTCTATTTTTTTAGATGAAAAAAGAATGTATTTCCGGTATTATGGTACACAGAAAATAGACAGGAGAAGTTCAAGCGTCACCCGCTCGCTTATCACGGAGGGAAGCCTGGTCGATCTTGAAACAAGATCTGATAATAATCCCCACGCGGTGTTAATTACCAGATGGAAGACATTAGAGAACAGGGATATTTCAACTATAGATAAAAATGCATTCCAATGAAAAAGACAACTGTGTTTTCAGAACTCAGAAATGAGTTCTCTGATCTGATCGAACGCCTCCTGGCCTCCATATCAGGTTTTTTCAAAAAATATCCGAAGGTTATCTTCTCATCTATGGTGCTGCTACTAGGCAGTTCCTTTCTCTTGTGCTTTACGCTGCTGAGAATGGATTCAAAAAAAGCCCCTTTAGAAAAAAAAGCACTGCTAAAAGTTGAGAGTGGGCTTAGCGAAATAGGAACAACTGTAAGTAAGCTTAAAAGAACTCTGGAAATTAGGGAAGCGCTGAAAGTTTTATTGGCCAAGGAAACGCTAAATAGCCAGGACAGCCTGCTCATGGTCAGTATGGTAGCCGAGCTTGAGCGTGCCGGCCACACGAAGAATTAATTAAATTATATGAAAAAAATAGATTTAAAAAAGCCCAGGTACGCTCTTCCCATAATCTGTCTGCCTTTTCTTTTTCTCTTCTTTTATGTCTATAAAAGCAGTTTTGGAAAAGAAGGTAAAATAGTCCTGGGAAGAGATTCGCTACAGACCAACGTGGCAAATGTTTCCGAGCAGGTGAGGAACCAGGAGCTTTCGGGAAAGCTGGATGCCTTTAGAAATAAATTCAAGCAGGCCGATGGATACACTGCTGTTGGTAGTATTGGTGAAGAAAACCAACAGCTGGCAGAGATAAGCTCATCCTACAATTTGAGGGAAAAGCATATGCTAGATTCCATTGACCAGGTAATGAAGGCAAAATATGGTCTGCCAGGCAGACCGGAAAATGTAAACCATGGATATTCTGCGGCAGGACAGAGCTTTGTAAAGTCGCGGAACCCTTCCAGAACTGAGCAGGACATCGCACTCGCCTCGGCACTGTCGAAGATAAAAATGCAGGAGAACAGGGTAACTAAGGAGGTTGATAACTCTAAAAACCCATCCGATCCCATGCAGCTTTTTCGGGCACAGATGGCTCTTGTCGACAGTATGGGGAAAGCTAATGATCCCGCTGTAAAGGAGAATATTGAAAAAGAACGGGCTCTGAAACTGGCCGAAGCAGAAGCCAAAAGCAAGAAGATCATTCCGGTCAAAAGATCGCATGGATTTTCGGCTGGCTTCAATACCATACTTTCCGGAGATGTCGAACGCCCTATTTCTGCGATCATTGATCAGGATGTTACAGGCTTTTCCGGATCGCGCCTGCGTATAAGGCTGACTGATGATATCATGGCCGGCAAGTTTATGATCCCTAAAGGCACCTACCTCTATGCAACTATTTCAGGCTTCTCTGCCCAAAGGGTTTCCTTGGTGATCTCATCGGTATTCCATGGCGGGGAAATTCTGCCGGTAAATCTTCAGGTTTATGACAACGACGGAATGGCCGGTATTTATGTTCCATCTTCCGCCTTTCGCGAATTTACCAGGGACATGAGCAGTTCAAGCACGCAAGGGATTACCATACAGCAGATGGCAGAAAACAACAATCAACTCGTTATGGGGGTGCTTTCCAAGATGTTCCAGTCTACAACAACAGCGGTAAACAAGTTGATCCGGTCCAATAAGGTCAAGGTCAGATACAATACCCAGGTTTATCTCATTGATCCCAATGAGCTTAAAAGAAAACAACAATCTTATTAGAATTTCATGAAAAAAATATTGTTCCTAGCTCAAATTTTCCTGAGCTCACTGGCCCTTTATGCGCAAGTGCCACACTCAGTTACCGTTGCCGATATTCCGGTAATCGGAATATCGGGTTCAGTTTCTATCCACTTCATCTCGCCAGAGAAAATTTCCTATGTAGACCTATCCAGCAGTTCGCTGATTGGTGACCTTCCGGAAAAGAACATTCTCAGGATCAAGGCGATTCCAGACTCTGTTGCCGCTCTTTTCTCCAGCGGCGATGCTGGCCTGGTTACCATTGTCGGAGAAACCTTTATTGCACAATACAGACTCTCCTTTTTATCGCCTGCTAGTCCCGAGCTGGTTTCCACACAAATCGATATCCTGCCAACCTATATGAGATCCATTGATATTTCGGGGATAGGATTATCACAGAACGAAATGAAGAGCAATGCGCTTTCCCTGCTAAAGCGCAGAGGGGATTCCCGAATTAAAAAAGAATCAGCTTTCGGGATATCACTGGTGGTAAACCGGGTTTATACCCTTGGCGATTGCATCCTTCTTGACCTGAGCTTCCATAACTCGACAAATCTCACCTTTGATGTCGACGAGCTCAGGTTTAAGATAGCGGACAGAAAGATCAATAAATCTACCAATGTCCAGTCCATAGAATTAAAGCCGGTTTTTCAGCTTTATCCCTTTGAAAGATTTTCGAAATCCTATCGTAATATTTATTTCATTAAAAAAACCACCTTTCCCGGTGACAAGGAATTCAGTATTGAATTATCGGAAAAGCAGATTTCCGGAAGAAATCTTCGCGCTTCATTAAGTTACTCCGATATCCTAAACGCCGACACCTTTTAATGTTTCATTATGGAAGAAAGCAAGGAACAACAGAGCCTGCACCGCTTCCTTCAGTTTGCCATTTATCTAGCCCTTTTGCTAGATGTGCTCATGTTTGTCTATGCAACTAAGCTGTTAACTGATTTAGGTGCAGAGAAAATCGGGCTCGCCAGGTTTCTAGTGCGCATGTCACGGATTATTATTTACCAGCACCCGCTCTATAGCCGGTTTTTCTCGTTGTTGCTTATCTCGCTGGTTTCAATCGGGACACTGAGCAAAAAAGAAAAAGATCTTGATGCTAAAACAGCGATCATTTATCCGCTCGTGTTGGGATTAGTCTTAATGGCGGCCAGTATCTTTTTTTTTGGTGAAAAGGGGACTGCGGTTTTTTATCTGACCAGCTGGCAGGATATCGGGTATATCTTTTTATTGTTGATAGGTACGATCCTGGTGCACCTAGCGATGGATAATGTTTCCAAGATTATCAGCTCTTCTTTAGGTAAGGATAAGTGGAATACCGAAGAAGAATCCTTTATGCAGGCAAGAAAGCCTGTAAACGGACCATTTGCAGTTACCATCCCCTCACTTTTTTATTACCGCAAGAAAGTACATTCGGGCTTCATTAACATAGAGAACATCTTTCGCGGAACGCTTTTGATCGGGACCCCGGGCTCGGGCAAGAGTTTTGGCATTGTTATGCCCTTTATCCGGCAGCTTATCTTTAAGGAATTCTGTATCTGCTGTTATGACTTTAAGTTTCCCGACCTGGGTCAGATCGCCTATTACCATTATCTGCTGGGTAAAAAGCAGGGCAGGCTCTCAGGCTTTGATTTTCATGTCATCAACTTAACCCAGGTAGAGCGAAGCAGGAGGATAAATGTATTAAGACCAGATTACATAGTAACGCTCGCCGATGCTGGCGAAACAGCGGAAGCCCTGGTTGAAGCCTTGAAAAAAGGGGATAAATCCGGTGGTAGCGATCAGTTCTTTACCCAGAGTGCGGTAAATTTTCTTTCTTCCTGCATTTATTTCTTTTCTCAGTACCAGGGAGGGAAGTATTCTACTTTTCCGCACGTACTTTCATTTTTGAACTGCAGTTATGAGCAGATTTTTTCGGTGCTATTTTCCAATCCTGAGCTTGGGAGCTTACTTTCTCCATTTGCCACTGCATGGCAGGCTAAAGCTTTCAACCAGCTAGAGGGGCAGATAGGAACGCTAAAGGTATTCATCTCCCGCTTAGCTACTAAAGAGACGTTCTGGGTTTTTTCCGCGGATGATTTCAACTTAAAGATTTCATCCCGGGCGGAGCCCTCTATATTAGTCCTTGCCAATGACCCCAATACACAGAATATCAATTCCGCCTGCTATTCTGTGGTGCTCAACAGGCTGACCAGGCTTATCAACTCTAAAGGAAACCGGCCCTCGGCCTTGATTATCGATGAGCTGCCAACCTTATTTGTGCACCGCATTGAAAATCTAATTGCCACTGCCAGATCAAATAAGGTAGCGGTTCTCATGGGACTCCAGGAGCTTCCACAGTTTCAGCAGCAATATGGAAAGGATACCGCAACCACCATTACCTCGGTAGTAGGGAATGTACTTTCTGGCTCGGTAAGGAACAAGGAAACGCTCGAATGGCTGGAGCGGCTTTTTGGGAAAGTTAAGCAACAGTCAGAGAGCTTGTCCATTGATAGAACCAAGACATCGGTGTCGCTCTCGGAAAAACTAGAATCGCTGATTCCTGCAGGTAAGATCGCATCATTGAAGGCCGGAGAGCTCGTTGGTATGCTTGCAGCGGATGCGGTAGAAGAATATACCGGAAAATTTGATACCTCGGCGATCAACTGCAGGGTGAATCTTGATATGGAGGCATTAGCTACAGAGGAAAAAGCTTACCCTGATATGCCGTTGTATTATGATTTCGCAGGAAAAAAGGATGAGATTCTCCGTAAAAACTTCATGCGCATAAATGATGAAATACAGGTATTGGTTAAAAAATTCAGAACCGAGGCTGCCGTCCCAAAAAATGGGGAAAGTCCCAAAGCCTCCATGGCAGGCGGAATGAAGAGATAAACAAACTATTTTTTTTCAATCTTAAAATCAATTTTTATGGAAGAATTAACCGGCCGGCTTGTGGTGGTACATCCCCAGCTGACAACAGATCCTGTTTCCAGACAGGGTCAGATAGGTGTAATTGCAATAGCGGATCTTCAAAAAGATAACATTAGCGTCGGCTTTGGTGGTGGCCCACTTGGCAGGTATTCCTCAGATGCCCTCCTTGTGCTAAAGGATAAAAGGGAGCTTTATCAGGATATTATGACTGGGGTAAAGGATATGGATGCCGGTACTTTTAAAGACTTGCTCGATATTAATATGAAACAGGAGTATTCAGATTATGGTCACATCTCTGCTGCGATGAAGATTGCTGTCGAAAATCCAGAGGTGATGAAAAGGAGCATGATTTCCCTGGAGGACTATATTTCACGAAATCACAATATAAATGTCAGCGAAGCGGTTTCTTTTGAGCGTTAGGCTTTTGGCAGGCGTACTTCTCATTTTTGTTTGCTCTTCTCTATCCTGCTACTCCCAAATCTCCTTGCCTTTGAATTCAATAAAGGTAAATAGCGCTTTTGGTAAAAGGATACATCCTATTACCCATTTTGCGGATTTCCATCGTGGCATTGATCTTCACGCAAGAAATGAGCCTGTATTTTCTTTTCTTACCGGAAAGGTATCCGGCGTAGGCTTTAATCCAATTCTGGGAAAATTTATAAGGATTGATCATTCAGGCCTTGAAAGCATATATGGCCACCTCTCCATTATTCTGGTTCGAAAGGGCGAGGAAGTCCGTTCTGGGGAAGTTATAGCGGTTACGGGATCTACCGGTAGGGTGACTGGCGAACACCTGCACTTTAGTTTGCGCATCGGGGGAGTCTACATCGATCCTGTAAACTTTATTCTTCGCTACTATAAAGTAGCCAAAATTAATCAAATAAATTTTATGGAAAATTCAGCCTATTTGACCCTAAGGCAAAAACTGGAACTACTCGCCATGGTAGAGGAAGTGGAACTGAATCAGGACGAGGCCTGGGTTTACGGAATTGGTTTTGCGGATACGGAGGAAGAGCAAGATGGATAAAAAAGATGTTCATAAACCCCTGCACGTTCAGGTTGCCGAGAAAGTAATTGAGGCACTCCGCGCCGGAACCGCACCCTGGCAGATTCCATGGGATTCAGCGGGCATGCCTCTTCTAATGCCTTACAATTTTCAGAGCGGCAATAGATATAAGGGAATCAATGCCCTATCACTTTTGATGGCAGGTAGGGAAGATCCAAGATGGATGACCTACAGGCAGGCAGAGGAAAGCGGAATGCAGGTGAGAAAGGGAGAGAAATCCATGCTCATCCAGTTCGTTAAAACAAGTGATGAGCGAACCAGGCGCGACGCTTCAGGAAAGGTTATGCATGATGAGCTCGGAAAGCCCATAAAGGAAACAAGGGAACTTCCCCATGCCATTGTTCGCAATGCTTACGTGTTTAATGCCGCGCAGATCGAGGGCATGCCCAAACTGGAAAGAGAAAAGCCAGGCACCAAGTGGGCACCGGTTGAGCGGGCAGAGAATCTCATTGCCTCCTCAGGCGCAGTAATTTTTCACCAATATTCCGCAAATGCCTTTTATGACCCAAAAAGGGATGCTATTACGCTTCCCTACAAGGACTGGTTTTCTGAAAGCCACAAATATTATGCTACACTGCTCCACGAACTGGGACACTGGACGGGGCATCCAGACCGGTTGAACCGAGACATGGGTAAAGGCTTTGGGGATGCGAGCTATGCCAGGGAGGAGCTCAGGGCAGAAATCGCTTCGATGCTTATTGGACAGGAACTTGGTATAGGCCATGACCCGGGACAGCATTATGCCTATGTGGAAAGCTGGATATCGATTCTGGAGAACAATCCTTTTGAGATCTTTTCTGCTTCCATGGATGCCGAGCGTATTCTTGGCTATATCATGGATATAGAAAGAAAGCAGGAGATTACCAATGAAAAGGTTTCCCTGAATGCGATGCAGCCTGCTCCCGGAAAAGCTTCTGGGTATCTCACCACGGGAGATAAGATTCCATATAACGGATCGGTCTATGAGGTTCTAGGCCATTTAAAACAGGGAAGGCTGAAGATGCATGAAAGCCTGAACGGCAATGCATTTACATTGGGCCGGGAAGATAAACTCTACGCAGCGCTTTTATATCTCAAACGCGAAATGGGTGCTGAGTTTCAAAATGATAAGCACACTAACCAGATTGGCGAAGCTGTGAACCAATCACATCTTGATTTAAACAGATAAAACGAATTTATGAAAAATATAATTATCGAGGAGGCCCTGCCCGTTGCAGAGCTATCCAGGCTAGGGCTATACGACGGGACCAGGTACTTATTGGACGACACAGACATTGCTGCACTTCTTTCGGGCAGGAGAACTTCTTTAGTGAACCTAAAGAATCTGGTCAGCGAGGCTTTTGCTATTGATAGCCTGGATGCTAAGCTATCCTTAAACCTGGATGAAGATAGTCTCCACGAGATAAAATTGCATCCTATTTACAAGGAGCCGAAACTGTCTCCGGATTTATTGGATGTTGAAGCTGATGCGCTGGTCGCAGGAGAGGTTAAGAATATTGCAAAACCCATTAATTTTCCTGATGGCACGAATAGGACTATCGTATTTGAATATGATAGTGAAACCAGGGAGTTCATTTCCTATGATCCAAAAGGGGTAGAGGTTCCATTTCAGATCAACGGAGAGAAACTAGATGTAAAGAAAAGTAAGGATTTTGCCCTAGGACGCATTGTGCAGCTAATCGATGGGACGATGATTCAACATAGGGCCAGTGAGCCCAAGGGGATCGTAGCCAGCCGTACAGCACTTATCTTAACTTTTTTGAAAGACGGTAAAGCCGCGGGTTTTTTATTAAAAGATCTCGCTCCCATAATGGATTCAAGTATTCATCAGACTCCCTTTTCACTAGGCTTTGAATCAGCATTCCTGGAATTGAAAAAAAACGATGGCGCAATTTCAGACGAGATGTTGCAGCAGAGAGAACTCGATGAGTTCAAAAACGAGTATAGCCGCGGCTATAGTCATGGCATATCTAGATAAATATGGACAGAGAATGGGTTATGTGCGATGGTTTCGCATACCTGATTCCTTACGGGCTGCCAGAGATATGTATCCGTACCGTTTATCTTTTTTATGAAAAAAGGGATTGTCTAAAAGTTCTGTCGGATGCTACCTCAGTCAAATTTCGGGATGCCGCGCTGGCAACGTTTGGTTTTCTTGCTCTTCCGGAAGGTATAATACGCATCAGCTTGGTATTCCCCAATGCGAAATTCGTGACTGTATTCGGAGATGATCTGCCTGCAATCGTATTAACCTGTAAGATTTCGCTATGGCTGAAAGGATTTGACGCAACTTTTCTGGTTTTATCCCATCATGTGATTTTCACTTTTAAGTCATGCGAATTTTCATGTGCGGAATCACTCTTTTCACTTAATAGGTTTTGTAAGATCACCGGATTTAGGACTAATCTAAGGCCTTTGCAAATCCGGTAAAATCCATTCCCATGATTCCAGAAATTTTCAAACAGGATATAAGTCTCGATATCCGGGTATTTGGATTCGATGTCAATGTCAATTATGTGTACAACTGGCCCAGCAAAAGAAATGATGAAAAAGAGCCAACCGTTGTACACCTGGAGTTTCGCTCAGATTCCAATATTATATCCGGTACCGGCTACCGGTCACATTTTCTCTTTTCTGCTTTTTTAAAGGATTGCGGATATGCGTCCATCGAGGAACTGGCAATCTCCCTTGGCGAACACCTCGCCCGGGAAAATGGCTATAGCCCTCCCCAGCCTGAGCGACAGCTTAGCCTATTTTGATTAATTAATAATATATTCTTATGAATGAACAAAATTTGGATTATCTAAAAAAGAGCCTGGATTATCTGGGCTTTGGAACAAAACTTAACGATGTTCTTGAATCAGCAATTTCCAGGGAACTCCCTGCTTTTACCCTCGGAGTTACGCAAAGCTACACATCTGCCAACGCCAAAAAGAATCCTGCAATTGGTTCCGATCAGGTCAGGTTCATGCTGAATTTCAACCGCTCCAAGCAGAGCGATATGTATTTTCTGAACGATTATGAGGTAACTCTGAATAAGGCCGGAAGTGCCTTGCCTATCAGACAAATCTTTGATCTGGAAAGGGACAACCGGATTACGGTGCTACAGGCCTATAAACTACTCTCTGGGAACTCACTTGAACGGGATGTTTACACCAAATTGGAAAACAGTGAGGGTTCGGAAAAGAAAAAGGTTTGGTTTAAGCTCAACCTTGATGTTCAGGATGCCTACGGGAATCATCCCCTGAAAAAATTCTACCCCGAATTCAAGTTTGAGCTATCTGATGCCATAGACAAATATCCGTTCAAGGGTCTTACTGAACTTGGAAAGGATGGTATGATGAAAATGCTGAGAAGTGGCCATCTGGCACCGGCCGAGATGATGGTGGGTAAGAAAGCCGTTGCTGTAATGGTAACCGCGAATCCCCAGTTTAAGGGACTTGATGTTTATGATAAGAACATGGCCATTATCCGCCAGGATGAAATCTTTCCTAAAAAAGAAGAGCAAAAAGAAAGCACGGCCTCGGCTGAGCAAAGAACTTCCCAAAAAAGCGAAATCGATGCCAGCAATACAGAAGAGCGGTTTCCATGGGAAAACCAGCGGGATGGTGATACCTCCCAAAGCGAGGAAATAGGAAGATAATCTTTTGTAACAGCAAAGAAAAAATGAGAAAGCTTTTAGCTAAGATAGACCGCATCCGCGCAAGCGGATGGGTTACCCTTGATCTTAAGGAAGATCACCTGCTATATAACTTAAACGGCAAGCGCTTTCAGGTAGAAAGTATGGCTACGCCCGATATCAAGTGCAGGGTGTCGGTAATGATTGAGGGTGAAAAAGTTGATTTAAGCATTGACGACTTGTATTAGAATTTATGACCAAACTAAAATTAAGAACCCCCATAAGCTATTATGGGGGTAAGCAAAAATTAGCCAGGCGCATTGTTTCGGTAATTCCGCCGCATGTGCTTTATTGTGAGCCTTTTATTGGTGGCGCGGCGGTATTCTTTGCTAAAGAACAATCAAAGGTTGAGGTAATTAATGATACCAATAAAGAACTGATGAATTTTTATAGGGTAGCGAAGGAGGATTTTACTTCACTAGAAAAGGAGATCAGGATCTCTCTTCATTCCAGGGATCTGCACAGAAAGGCTTCGGTGATCTATAACAATCCGGATATGTTTTCGGAGGTAAAAAGGGCATGGGCAGTCTGGTTGACTTCATCACAGAGCTTTTCTTCGCAGCTTGACAGCAGTTGGGGATATGATAAATCAGGTAATACCACAACAAAAAAAATAAATTCCAAGAAAGAAGGATTTGTTGAAGAAATGGCTATCAGGCTCCAGAACTGCCAGATAGAATGCGCAGATGCGCTTTACATCATCGCAAGCCGCGATACCGCAGATAGTTTCTTTTACTGTGATCCGCCCTACTACAACTCTGACTGTGGTCACTATGACGGTTATTCTGAAGGGGATTTTGAAGCCCTTCTTTTTTTACTGGCCGGAATAAAAGGCAAGTTTTTGCTCTCTTCCTACCCATCTCCAATATTGGAAAAATATGCCAAAGAACATGGCTGGCATCAATGGTCGGTAAAGCAACAGGTTTCCGTTAATGCAAAAGGAGGAAAGCAGAAAAGCAAGACGGAGGTGCTAACAGCTAACTACCCGATAGACCTAAAGACGGAATTTGGAGTTTGAAAGTAAAGGAAATAAACCCAGAATTGCTGGCACTTTATCATGGTTCGCTTGGACTGGACGGTGGGAAAATAAACATCCAGTCCGGTAAAGGAGTTGGCTGGAACGCTCTCACTCTCGGAAATGCATTTTATACTTCAATAAGTGAGGACGCCGCCTGCCTTTTTAGCCATCTCGTACTCCAGAAGTCAAGATTGAAAGGTGAATCGGGGTTTGATAATCTTGGATATGCCAAAATCTATAAGATAACACTCAGCAAGGATGCCAGCATTTTGGATGCTGACAAAGCTCTGGACGCATCTCGCGTCCGGAGTATTTTGCTGTGCGCAGGAGTTTCCGAGCGATACCTAAATCACCGGCACGATGACCAGCTCTCTGATTTTTACAAGGTTGCTGATCTGCTCTGCTATGGGATGGACTGGGAAGGTAACCGTAATGAATATCTTACAAGGGTACTGGGTTACGACGGACTTTTAATTAAAGAGAGAGCCTGGGAAAACTGGGATTATTATCCATCAGGCATTGGGATTGACTGGGATAAAACAAACGACCCGAAACTTTGGCCACCAAAAACAGTCGCGATATACAATACAGATAGTGTAGCGGGATTTGAGGTAATCCGCGATGGCGTAATTGAATCTTTGGCAATAGATCATTCAGATTTGCAAAGATAAATTATTAACAGGAGACTCATGTGCTCATCTCAAAATGCGAGTACATTAATGATAGATGCACCCCAGGTTATGCCTATTTGCATCTATTTCTAACAGGAGCGTAATTAAATGTGATTATCCAATCCTGTTATTCTTCAGAATACCGTTCGAAAAATATTTGTTACTCAAAATAAACGTCATGGATATGGAGTTTGATTTAAATATAGAAACTATTGTGCGCCAGCATGATCTAACGATCGAAGAGGTGCTTTCAAAGCAAATGTTTTCACATTTTACCGAGCAGCAGGCTAAGGATGTGATCCTTACTATCAAAAAAATGTCTATAATCATTTTTAATGCAAGTGAAAAAAAGGATCAAAAAACTTGATAAATTAATTGATTATTAGTATCTTATAGTGTAATAAAAAGAAGTATTATTTATGTCAGACATCTTTTTTTTCGACTCATTTGCAAAAGGGAAACAAAATAAAAAAGTTTCCAAAAGCTTGGAATGCGTTATCTATACAAGGGTTAGTAGTAAAGAACAGGCTGATAATTTAAGCCTGGGAACCCAATTGAAGGCATGTATGCTATACGCAGAGAAATTTGGGTTTAATATTGCCGCTCAGTTTGGGGGAACCTACGAAAGCGCTGAGAACGATGAGAGAAAGCAATTTACCGCCATGCTTTCTTTCGTGAAAAAATTCAAAGGAAAAATATCTTCTATCTTAGTGTATAGTCTGGAGAGGTTTTCAAGAAATGACAACTCAATCTGGCTTAGCGGAGAATTGAGGCGCTTAGGTATAGAAATAATTTCCGTAACACAACCTATTGATACCTCGAGTGCTTCGGGTCAGATGCAACAAAAGTTGTTGTTCCTGTTTGGCGAGTTTGACAATCAATTGAGAAAGCAAAAATGTAGTGCTGGTATAAAAGAGATGTTACTGCGTGGTGATTGGCCGACTAATCCTCCTTTAGGATTTGAGATTGACAGATCGAAGAACAAAAGGCAGATTGTTATAAATGGGAAGGGAAGGCTCATTCGTCAGGCCTTTGAATGGAAAGCTTATGAAAATGTGTCAAATGAGGTAATTCGCGATAGGTTGGCGGCTAAAGGACTAAAATTGATTCATCAGCGTATCTCAGAAATCTTTAGAAATCCATTCTATTGTGGCTTGATGGTGCACAATATGTTGGAGGGACAAGTGGTTGTGGGCAATCACGAGAAATTAATTAGCAGGGAACTTTTCTTAAAGGTTAACGGTATGCTAGATAAGATTCCCCATGGTTTTTCACTAAATGAAGAAAATGTGCACATTCCTTTGAAGCGCTTTATGGTATGTGCCGAATGCGGGAAGCCGTTGAGTGGCTACCTCGCACGCAAAAAGAATATACATTATTATAAATGCAAAACCAAAGCTTGCTGTAATAACAAAAATGCTGATTCTCTTAATTCCAGATTTGCAGACATACTTGATTTCTTTAAAATTGACATTGCCAAGGAATATATAGAACTATTGGTTGAGCAGGTTGCTGCAACATTTAACCAGTTGACTCAAAATAAGCAAGCGGATCTTTTAGAGTTGGAGAACAGCCACAGAGAAGTGAAGAAGAAGGTGGAGCGATTAGAGGAAAGATATATTGAAGAAGATATAAGTCAGGAACTTTACACAAAGTACCATGAGAAATATTCGGACGAAAAAAGAGAAATTGAGCGGAATTTGCTCATCCTGTCTAATAAAAGTTCGAACCTTTTAAAATGCGTTAGGTTGGCTATAGAATATGCCACTCAGCTACCTTTAAACTGGCTTTCTGGTGATTACCATACTAAGCAACAACTCCAAACATTACTGTTCCCTAGTGGTATGAGTTATGATAAGAAAAATGATAAAGTTCGAACCACTGAAATAAATTTAGTGTTTTTGTATATAGCTTATTTTCAGCAACTTATCAGTAAAAAGAAAAGAGGCATACCAGAATTATCTCTGGATTATGCCTCTTTTGCCGATTCGGTAGCGGGGAGCAGGATCGAACTGCCGACCTCAGGGTTATGAATCCTGCGCTCTAACCATCTGAGCTACCCCGCCGGGTTCAAATATTTATCTTATATTACAAATATTTGCATGGTTATTTTTTGGAGTTGCAAATATAGAATAAATTACCTTTCTTTAGAAAAATAAAATAAAAAAAGTAACCAGTAATTTTATTCTGGTAATGAATTAACATGGCAGATAAGAAAAAATTTACGCTTGAGTACGAGGTTAAATCGTCACCACGAATACTGTATAGTTTTATAAGTGAGCCAAATGGCCTTTCGCAATGGTTTGCCGACGATGTTAATTTTCGTGATCAGGTTTACACTTTTACCTGGGATGACGAAACGCAAAAAGCTAAGCTTGTCTCTATAAAAGAGAACAAACTTGTTAAGTTTAAGTGGCTTGATGATGAACCACAGTGCTACTTCGAGATGGAGATTGTGCAAGATGAACTAACAAATGATGTTGCGCTTTCTATAACAGATTTTTCGACTGATGAACTGCTTGCAGAAAAAAAGTTAATCTGGGATAACCAGATTGATTACCTGATAAGCGTTTTAGGTGCCTGATATTTCTCCGCTTTGTTTACCTTTGTAAGGTGAAAAAAATACATCTTCTAATTATAAAAACCTTTATTAGGCCATTTATTGCCACTTTTTTTGTAGTGATGTTCATCCTTTTAATGTTTTTTCTTTTTAAATATGTAGATGATTTGATTGGAAAGGGTTTCGAATGGTACACTATTTTAGAGCTGATGTACTACCAGTCGATGGTTCAAATATCGATGGCTTTACCGCTTTCCGTACTCCTTTCTTCCATTATGACATTTGGTACCCTTGGCGAAAACTACGAGCTTGTGGCCATAAAATCAGCTGGTATTTCGCTTCAAAAAGCCATGCAACCACTTGTGATATTAATACTTGGCTTAACAATTAGTTCTTTCGTATTCTCGAATTACATTCTACCCAAAGCAAATCTTAAATTTTACTCCTTAATGTATGATGTAAGAAATAAGAAACTTGCCTTTTTAATCAAACCAGGGGTATTTAATAACAGTATTCCCGATTACTCCATTCGTGTCGACAGTAAAGATGAAGAAGGAAAAATGTTTGGCATTATGATTTATGATCATAAAGGTACCAACGGAATTCCTAAAGTGATTATGGCGAAGGAAGGGGAGATGGTCAAATCTAAAGATGGTAAATTTTTGATTTTTAAGCTTAAGGATGGCGTAACATACGAAGAACAATCAAGCAGCAGTGGCATTTACAATCCAAGGCAAATACTATCTCGGAGCAGGTTCAGAGAAACTGCGCCAAAGTTTAGCATGGAATCTTTCGATATGCAGAAAACTAACGAGGATGCTTTCGGTAACAGTACAGTTATGCTTAACCTCAAAGGCATCGTTAGAAAAAGAGATTCGCTTTCAAAGCAAATGGATACACTCTACCGTAACACAGGCAGGGTTTTGGGGAATAATTTTAAGCAAAGCAATATCGCGAAAGGATACACGAAAATTAAGATTGCCCCGAAAGTAATTAACGATAATATTTTAAAAAATATTCCTAACGGTTCGAGGCTGTTAAGTATTCAAAATGCATCGAATACAATTTCTGTAATTACACAGAATCTGGCAAACAGTGTTCCCCGGCAGGAAGATTTAAAAGGTGAAATAATTTTTACAAGCGTAGAATACCAGCGAAAATTTACACTGGCTGCATCATGTATCTTACTGTTCTTTATCGGTGCTCCACTGGGCGCCATTATTAGGAAGGGAGGAATGGGCTTGCCTGTTGTTATCGCGATTTCATTTTTCCTGGTGTACCACATTGTAACAACTGTAGCCGAAAAATCTGCACGAGAAGGGTCAATTAATCCAATATTCGGGATGTGGCTTGCATTTATCGTTTTAACGCCTTTGGCCATATTTCTAACTTACAAGGCAACGGCCGATTCTGCCTTATTTGATATCAATCAATACAAACAGTTTTTTAATAAACTTTTTAGGATAAAACAGTCTTAAAAGAGGCCTTTTCCTTTACTTCCAAATGATATATTCTTAGAAAAATTGCTTGGGAAGATTGTACCTTTGTGTTAATTAATGACTAACTTTTTCTTGCTAAACAGGATGATTTCGTTGCCATTGATTATATTGTAATTACAAAAATGCAAGCAAAATTAAATACCATACAAGAGGCTATTGAGGATATCAAAGCTGGAAAAGTCATTATCGTTGTAGATGATGAGGATAGAGAAAATGAGGGCGATTTTTTAACCGCAGCCGAAAATGCTACCCCCGAAGTAATTAATTTTATGGCTACTTATGGTCGCGGGTTAATCTGCGCTCCCCTAACTGAAGAGCGTTGCGATGAGCTTAACCTGAATTTGATGGTTGGCAAGAATACAGCGGCATACGAAACAAATTTCACGGTTTCTGTTGATTTAGTTGGCCATGGTTGTACAACTGGTATTTCTGCGAGCGACCGCTCAAAAACAATGCTGGCACTTGTTAACCCGGATACCAACCCGGATGAACTTGGTCGGCCGGGCCATATTTTTCCGCTGAGAGCTAAAGATGGCGGTGTAATAAGAAGAGCCGGCCACACCGAAGCTGCGGTAGATTTGGCAAGATTAGCCGGAATGAAACCTGCGGGCTTATTGGTCGAAATTTTGAAAGAGGATGGTGAAATGGCCCGTTTACCGGATTTGATTAAAATCGCCGAACAGCATCAACTAAAAATTATTTCTATAGAAGATTTAATTGCCTATAGATTAGGTATTGATAGCCTGGTTAAACAAGAGGTTACAATCGATTTGCCTACGGCCTGGGGTGATTTTAAAATGACTGCCTATACGCAGCTTGATAATAATGCCACACATTTGGCCATTTCAAAAGGCGAATGGAAAGAAGGCGAACCAATTCTTGCCCGCGTACATAGTTCTTGTGTAACTGGCGACATTTTCGGCTCATGCAGGTGCGATTGCGGTCCGCAGTTACACAAAGCATTAGAAATGATTGAAAAAGAAGGTAAAGGAGTTGTTGTTTATATGAATCAGGAGGGTCGTGGAATTGGGCTCATCAATAAACTTCGTTCGTATAACTTACAAGATGCAGGTTTCGACACCGTTGAAGCAAACATTAAGTTAGGTTTTAAAGGAGATGAACGCGATTATGGTGTTGGTGCCCAGATTTTAAGATCTCAGGGTGTAACAAAAATGCGCTTGATGAGCAATAACCCAACTAAACGTGCCGGATTAATTGGCTACGGATTAGAAATTGTCGAAAATATTCCCATTGAAATTGAGAGTAACGTTCACAACGAACGCTATCTAAAAACCAAAAGAGATAAAATGGGCCATTCTATTATGAAAGGCTAATCGATAAATACAAACTGGCAGTTTACTTTTTACAATTAAACTGCCAGTTCATTATTTATCTCCTCGGATTGTTCTTCCGCTCGTTAATAATCGCTTCTTTACTTATTGATTTATTTGTTTTTACAGGCTGTTCAGCTTGTTTTTTTCTTAGGTTTCTGCGATAAGAACCTGTAATCTTCTGCAAAAACTCCTTAAATGTGTCGAATTGCTGTGTGTAAACCAAACCCACCGATGTCACATTCGCGGTTGAGCTAATTCCACTATTTAAAAATATACTTTGCTGCGTTGGTGGTTTGTTGGCCAGCTTGCCGGTTAAACTTCCATCTTTCTTAATTAAGAATAAAGCTTCCACCTCACTACCAACATTGTTTTTCGAGAAATCAATTACGGTGAAATCGTTAAGACTATTTCTATCTACAATCCCTGCATTTATGATTAAGCGATCGTTAAAGAATTTAAAAGATGCATTGGCTTCACTCAACGATTTAACATTCAAATCCACAAAGTTCAGGTTCAGCGATGAAAGCACATTATTAAACTGATTGAATACCAATTCAGTAGCTGTGCTGGAAACGCTTGAGCCCAATTGTTTACCAATAGATTCGCCTCCATTTCCTGGAGCAAAACTTCTTCTTATAATCAAACTAAAAGCCTGCAGATTGAGATTATTCTGATCGCTGAAATAAGTTTGGAGCTCCTCTTTAATTGCCGGATTTGATGGGAAATTAATATCGAGCTTAATATCTGGTTGTAAAAGTAAGCCGGTTAAGCCCATCTCCACTTCGGTATTAGCCCGTTGGTTGGCATTTGCACTGGCATCGCGATTTGCCGCTTTAAATAATTCATTTAAGCTTGCTCTAAGCGCATAAACGGCTTTGAGGTTAATTTGGGCAGCCGTCGGGTTTCCGGTCCAGCGGATAGTACCACCCTGGCGAATTTCGAATTTTTTATTGATAACCTCCTGCGCAGTGAAATCAAAACTTCCTGTTTCAATAATGTAATCACCAGACATTTCAAAATCACCAAGGCTATTGATATTCAGGTTTAGTTCTGCATTTCCTTTGCCGCTTAAATTACCCAGTGTTGTGTAAATATTAGCGGTTGTATTGGGATCAATAGTAAGTTTAAAAGTTAGGGTTAATCCTTCAAAATTTGTGGTTTTCTTTACAACCTTTGCAGAATCGCGGCTTATAAAATTGATGAAATCTTTATCAGAAACGGTCTCAGAACTATTTAATGGCAGATTGAATACTGTTCCCTTTTCAGTTTTGGCCTTTATATCGATTTTCATTTTGCTGGTAGGGCCATTAAATTTAAAGGTTCCGCTTCCGTAAGCCCGCCCGTAATAAACAGAATTGTCTTTGGCAGTAGTGTTTAAAGCCATAAAACTCTCTGCTTCAACAATTACATTTAACGTTGGATCATCAATATTATTTAAATCTACCGAGCCATTTGCGGTCGCCTCGTGGCCCTCAAGGTCGGCAAGTTTAAAATTATCTAATTTTATGACGCTGTTTTCAACTTCTACATCATCACTAATCACATAAGTCGTTTTTAGGTAATTAACTGTTAATTGACCTTTATCGAAAGATAATTTTCCATTTATTTTAGGGTTATCGAGTTTTCCCTTCACGGTTAAATCCGAAGAAACATTTCCTTTGAGGTTAGATACTAATGTTTTTACAAAAGGTTCGAAAATGGTTAATTTACTATCATCCATTTTAACTTGGAGATCAATATCTTTCTCTTTCAAATCCAGGTTTCCTGTAAGCTTAAATGTTTCAGAATCATCTGCCATAATTCTGGTATAAACGTTTATTTTATTTTGGTCGCTGTTAAATGATGACGTATCTGTAAGCGTGCCAATATAAATGTCGTTGAAATTCAAAGAGTCGATTTTGACATCATCAGTTACCCTTGGAGCTTTTAAAATGCCATATAAATCAGTTTTGCCGTTAACATTACCACTTAATTTAACTCCAAAACCTTTCGTAAACGGATTTATGGTACGTAAGTTGAAATCTTTAAAACCAACCTGAAGCAAATCTTTTGGGTCTTCTGAAATCAGTCCATCTACCGTAATTTGCTGATTTCCATTGGTTAAATCAAAGTTTTTTATCTCCGTTTTTCCATTATTTAAGATAATCCTAACTTTCTCCTGTATCCGCCATTCTTCATTATTTATTTTTAGTATAGATGGCAGCACACTTAGCCGTGCTGTTGTATCCTGGTTTTTAGTAAACTCAACCAGTCCGTTCAAGTCTAACTGGTTTTCTTCCAAAGAACTCGACATTTTTAAGTTGAAAGCCAGGCTATCGTTTCTTAAAATGTTCGAAATATTCACATCCTTAATAAACAAGCTGTCGTTAATCTGAACCCTGTCTGAGGTAATATTTAACTGCAGCTGCTGAGGCGTGGTGTTTTCATCCACGATAATATTGTTGACAACAATTCCCTGGTATTTTAAATTTTTTACAAAACCATTTAACGTAGCGGTGTTATTCCGGGAGTCGAAATTACCTATAAAGTTGGCACCTTCGGCCAGTTCCAGTCCCGGTGAGATTAACTGTGCCAGGGGCTCAAATTTCTTTATTTTTAAATTGAACTGGAAAATCTGGTCGTTGTATTTTATAATCTTTGTTTGGAAGGAAGGAACATAAGTTTTGGCAATGGCCTTGTAATAGGAACCTATTGAATTTAAATCGTACTTGCCGCTTATGCTGGCATCAAGAATATCTGATTTAATGGTTAGGTTACGCCCAACTCCAGTTCCGTTTGCGGTAAGTTCAACCGAATCAATGCTGTACGTGCCTTTAGGATTTTTTAAGGTAATTTCCTGAATACGAAGCCGGCCTTCTATGTTATTCAAATCTGTGCCCGAGAAGTTTGTCGTAAATTTCGCATCAACCCTTAACGAATCTTTTAGCAAATGCAAGGCTTTTAATCTGGCGCCGGAAATCGTTGCGTTAAAGTTAAATACCGGAAGTTTCGGATTCAGGTTTACACCTCCGTCAAAAATCAGCTTGATGTTTTTATCATTGATGCTCAATTTCCCGTCAAAATATTTTTTGTCAAAAGTGCCGTCTATTTTAACGTTCCGGTATCGGTAATTGTTAAAATCGATGTAATCGACTTTACCATTTAATTTTTCAGTTAAATGCTTCAGTTCAGTGCCCCTCCCTTTAACATATAATGAGGAAGTTATCCGGCCTAAGCTTTTCTCATCAATTAAATTTCCCAGATTAAAATCGAAGGTTTTAACGTTCCCAGAGTACGACGGTACGTCATTTTTATCAATTTTCATATTTACATCAGAAACAATTCTGCCCAGCTTGGTTTTGAACTCACCATAAGCAATAAAATCATTTTGAAACCCGGTAAAATTTCCGTTAAAATTAATGTTGCCGAACTTGTTAACTATAGCTGGTACCAGCTTTTTCTTCTTTCCGGTAATCCCGGCAAGCACTTCATCCAAATCCGGCTTGTTTGTGCCGGCCATTTCTATTTTTAAATCCATAAAGGTTTCTTCCCATTTAGGTAAACCCTTAATAACGAAATCGCCTTTTATGTACGTTGCCTTTCCAGATTTTAGCGATAGTTTTTTTGCCCTTAGGTTGTTCACCAATCCGGTAATCTGGCCATCAACATCAAGGTCTAGTTTCATGGCATTCATTTCAGGAGCAAAAAAGGCTACATCTTTCGACGTAATGTGGCTATCCTTAAAAATAGCTTTCATCCGAACATTATCTATGTAGTGATTAAAATCTCTAAAAGTTTTAAACTTCATTTGGTAGTAGTTCGTCAATCGGCTTTGATTGGTTACCAGTAATAAGTTTTTAAGCTCTATCGCATTTGAATCAACAGTCGTTTCCGCAGTCAGATTTTTTAAGTAAAATCCGCTTCTTTCTCTCAGTGTTAAATTTTTGACATTGGTTTTGAACAAATGGTTTTTCGTATCCAAACCCTCCATAATAACACTCAAATCTTTAACATCAACGTTATCAAAATTTACACTTCTGCCTTGTGTTAAATCTTTAGCTTTAAAATTTTTGTACCTGAAATTAAGTTTATTAATGATGATTCGGCCAAAGTCAATTTTATAAGGTTTTTTAGTAGAATCTTTTACACTAGGTTTACCCGAATCGAAATAATTTATGATGAAATCGAGGTTAGATGAATTATCTTTGAAATCTTTTAAGAAGAAAGTACCGTTGTTTATTTGTACGGTATTAATATCAATTATCTTTTTTTTGATGGATAGCTGATTAATATCAACCATAAATGCCGGCGTGCTTAAAAGGGTATCTTTCTGTAAATCCATTACGAGAAAATCTTCTAGCACGATGGATTTGAAAGGCTTGATGTATAAGCTTTTGATGGAAACGGTAGTATTAAGCTCTTTTGAAAGGTAGGCAGCAGCTTTTTGTGCAAAGTAAGTTTGAACAGACTTAAATTGTAGTGAAAAAACGAGAAGCGCTAGCAGCAAAATTATTGATGCAATTACCCAAAGGAGTATTTTAAATAGTTTTTTAATAATTTTGCAGCTTAAATAAAAATAATTTGTCTGTTATACTTGCTATCGAGTCCTCTTGCGATGATACTTCAGTCGCTATTTGTAACAACGGCAAAATTACGGCCAATGTTATTGCAAACCAAACAATTCATGAAAATTATGGTGGTGTAATCCCTGAATTGGCTTCAAGGGTACATCAGCAAAATATTGTTCCTGCCGTAGAGCAAGCGCTGAAAAATGCAAATGTTACAAAACAGGACATTAATGCAGTCGCTTTTACACGCGGGCCAGGTTTATTGGGTTCATTATTAGTTGGGGTTTCTTTTGCAAAGTCTTTCGCATTAGCGTTAAATATACCGCTAATTTCCGTCAATCACATGCATGCGCATATATTGGCACATTTTATTGATGATCCCAAACCGAATTTCCCTTTTTTATGTCTTACCGTTTCGGGTGGCCATACGCAAATTGTTTTGGTTAAGGATTATTTCGATATGGAAATTGTGGGCGAAACTTTAGATGATGCCGCAGGTGAAGCTTTTGACAAAACCGCTAAAATTCTTCAATTGCCCTATCCGGGTGGCCCATTAATTGATAAGCATGCGCAATCTGGTAATCCGAAGGCTTTTAAATTTGCCGAGCCGAAAATTGAGGATTTAAATTTCAGCTTCAGTGGTTTCAAAACCTCAATTCTTTATTTTATAAGAAAACAGGAAAAAGAAAATCCTGATTTTATTGCCGAAAATTTAAATGATATTTGTGCCTCTGTTCAATACAGCATCATTCAGATTTTGATGAATAAATTGAAGAAGGCAGCAAAGCAATTTAACATAAAGGAAATCGCCATTGCAGGTGGCGTATCTGCCAATTCGGGTTTGAGAAATACCTTAGAGGAAATGGCTGTTGAATTGGGCTGGAAAGTTTATATTCCTGCCTTTCAATATTGTACAGATAATGCGGGTATGATTGCAATTGCAGGTTATCAGAAGTATTTGAAACAGGATTTTGTTGGTCAGGAAGTATCCCCGATGGCAAGAATGGAATTTTAAATTTAAGGTTGGAAGGCTGAGGTTAGAAGGATTGAAAGTTTGGAGATTGTGAAATTTTCAGCGTCGAAACCTTACCAGGCCTTATCCTTAAATCTTAAAACCCTATGTAATTATTAGAATTTGTTTACTCGTTTATTAACTTTTTATATGACTGGAGCATCATTAGTATTTTGGATAGTTTGTGCCATTCCTTTAATCGGGATTTTATATTATCTGATCAGAAAAGATAAAAATAAAATGAAAGGCAGTTGGGGTATAATTATTTTGGGTGCCTTATTAATTGCAGCGATATTGGTTATTGTTTATGTAACTAAAGATTTCAATGCGATTTTCAGCCAGGATGGAAATTAACTTCTACAAGTTTATATATGAAAAAACCCCGAATTTAATTCAATTCGGGGTTTTCTTTAGTTATTAGTTCAAAACTATTTCTCTTCCAGTTTATCTCCGGTTACTTCAGCTTTAATTTTAATTTCCAGCTCATCAGCTAATTCAGGGTTGTCGCTCAAAAGCTGCTTAACGGCGTCTCTACCTTGTCCTAATTTGGTGTCTCCGTAAGAGTACCATGAACCTGCTTTTTTGATGATGCCGAAATCTACTCCTAAATCTACAATCTCACCATTCTTCGAAATTCCTTCTCCAAACATTACATCAAACTCCGCAATTCGGAAAGGTGGTGCAACTTTATTTTTAACGATTTTAACTTTAACGCGGTTACCCGAAACTTCATCAGAATCTTTAATCTGAGAAATACGACGGATATCCAAACGAACCGAAGCATAGAATTTCAATGCATTACCACCGGTAGTGGTTTCAGGGTTACCAAACATCACACCAATTTTATCACGCAACTGGTTAATGAAAATACAGCAACATCCGGTTTTTGAAATGGTTCCCGTTAATTTACGTAAAGCCTGACTCATTAACCGGGCATGTAAACCCATTTTACTGTCGCCCATTTCGCCTTCAATTTCGCTTTTAGGAACCAATGCTGCTACTGAATCTATAACAATAACATCAATAGCGCCAGAGCGAATTAAATTGTCAGCAATCTCCAAAGCCTGCTCACCGTTATCCGGTTGAGAAATTAGTAGATTATCAGTATCAACGCCTAACTTTTTTGCGTAAAACTGATCGAAAGCGTGTTCTGCATCAATAAATGCAGCAATGCCACCTTTTTTCTGCGCCTCTGCAATAATGTGTGTTGCCAAAGTTGTTTTACCTGACGATTCAGGGCCGTAAATTTCAATTACTCTGCCTTTGGGTATACCACCAATGCCTAAAGCTATATCTAAGCTGATTGAGCCTGTCGATATAAAATCAATCGGCTCAATAGCAGTATCGCCAAGTTTCATTATGGTGCCTTTACCATAAGATTTTTCTAATTTATCCAGCGTTAACTGTAGGGCTTTTAATTTATCAGGATTTGCGCTTGCCATGTTTATTGTTATTTGATTTCGTAAATATAATTGAATTGTCGGCTAATATGCTCTTATGTTTATAATTTATAATACTAAATTATTTAGCTAAGTTAATTGTTTTTTAGCTAATGTCAATAGTAAAATAAAAATAGTTTAAGAAATATGTTTATCCCGCTCATTTTTTGCCTGAAGTCGCTCAAAATACCGGCACATGTAAGTGATTTCACAAACTTCACACTTAGGGTTACGGGCAACGCAAACATACCTCCCATGCAAGATAAGCCAGTGGTGGGCAATATGGATATCTTGTTCGGGAAGGTTTTTGACCAAATCTTTTTCTACGGCCAAAGGCGTTTTCCCATTGGTTAAACCCAGCCTGTTTGCTACGCGGAATACGTGCGTATCAACAGCCATTGCAGGCGCATTGTAAATTACCGAGGCAATAACATTAGCAGTTTTGCGGCCAACGCCAGGCATTTTTTGTAAATCTTCAATCCCGGATGGAACCACATCATTAAATTCATTTACCAGAATATTAGCCATTCCAACCAAATGTTTGGCTTTATTATTCGGATAACTGATGCTTTTTATATAATCGAAAACGATATCTGGCGTCACTTCTGCCAGGCTTTTTGCATTAGGAAATCGTTGAAACAGTCCAGGCGTAACCATGTTCACCCTTTTATCGGTGCATTGGGCAGAAAGTATTACGGCAACTAAAAGTTGATATGGATTATTATAGTGAAGCTCGGTTTCAGCATCTGGTTGCTTTGCCGAAAAATGTTCTACAAAAAGTTTATAACGTTCTTTTTTAAGCATCGGCAAATATAAGTTTTAGATTTATATGGTTTCACAAGCACCTCAAAATATCGTCTTCTGGTAATAGCGCTATGTTCGAATCCATTATGAAGGGAGGTTGGATGCAGGTCTATCCCATGCCTATTCGGTGTATAGCGAGAAGAAATCAGCAAATAGTCCGCATTTTTACATAAAAACGCGGACTTACCGCGGACTCATTGCGGAATCGCATAGTATAAAGGAGGTAAAGAGCAGTAGGTTTAGAACGCTAATGCATAACTACATACTTTTCCTTGCCTGCAGGAACTTCACTTGCAGACGTACTTTTTATCAACCAAAAAGCAAAGAAGGCACCAATTAAAGCCATAGCTGCACCTACGTAAGCAGGAGCTGTATAATCGAATCCGTAAACTAAGGGAAGACCGCCAAAAAATGCGCCTAGGGCATTACCAATGTTAAAACTCGCCTGGCTTGCAGAAGCAGCCAGCATTTCAGAGCCTTTTGCTGATTGAATCATCAACATTTGTATGGGTGCTGCTAAAGCAAAAGAAACAGCGCCTGTAACAAAAGTCATAATTAAAGCCAATGGTTGATTGCCAGATACAAAGTGTACAATTATTAGGGTTGCCACCATTGTTAGCAGCAAAGCTGCAGATGCTTTTGCTGGAGAAAACTTATCTGCCAAAATACCACCTATGTAATTTCCAACCATCATTCCAAATCCGGCAAGCATTAATATATAGGTTACCGCATTTGGCGAAAATCCTGCAACATCTGTCATTAGTGGTGCGATATAACTGTACCAGGTAAACAAACCACCTGTTCCAATTGAAATCATAAAAATGATAATCCAGGCCTCACGTTTTTTAAAGAAGCCTAACTCCGCTTTTAAGTCGCGGTTTTTAGTCGCCTCCAAAGCCGGTAACCAGGCTTTAAGACTTATCAAAGTAACAAGTCCGACGAAGACAACAACAGCAAAGGAAATTCTCCAGGAAAAATTGTGTCCAATGAAAGTACCTAGCGGTACCCCTACAATATTTGCTATTGTTAAGCCCATAAACATTAATGAAACCGCCTGTGCTGCTTTTCCTTTTTCTGCGATACGGCTGGCGACAACAGAACCTACACCAAAAAAAGCACCATGTGGCAAGCCTGAAAGTAACCGGGCAACAAATAAGGTATCGAAAGTAGGGGCAAAGGCAGAAAATGCATTAAACACTGTAAACATTACCATTAAAGCAATCAAAATCTTTTTTGGGGGGTATTTGCCGGCTATCATAATTAATAGCGGTGCGCCGATTACAACGCCCAATGCGTAGGCAGAAATTAAATGTCCGGCTTGAGGAATGGTTACATTTAAATCTTTTGATATATCTGGCAATAAGCCCATCATCACAAATTCTGTGATGCCGATGCCTAAACCACCAAGTGTTAAGGGAATTAGATTCTTATTCATGGGATGCTTAGTGTTAAAATTACACTAAGCAAAGGTAATGGTTTTAGATTATGTATTTGTAATAAAAGTGTAAATGAAGGTTATAAAAAAAAGCTGCCTTCACATGGTGAGGGCAGCTTTTTTGCTCGTGTAAATTTTACTTTGCTGTGCTGTATGCTAAAATCCTGTTGATTGTATCATCCGAAGGATTTTTAATCAGCCCATCTAACTTACTTTTTATTTGATCATAAAATAAGTCAATTTCCGCGTCAGATTCATTATCAGTAGTAGACTGAAACATGTTTTGGGGTGGTAAATTTACATTTGTTTTTGATGTAGAGGTTTTTGTCATAAGCAACTAAATGTTTTTGTTTTATAAACTTAACGATAGTTCAGATGCTTTATTTCAATCCCTAAAACATTTAATGTAATATTTATGTTACCCTTTGTAGGTCATCTCTTTTGTTTTGAGCATCTTACGAAGATTGCTCAGTGCGTAGCGCATACGGCCTAAGGCAGTATTGATACTAACGTCGGTTAAATCAGCAATTTCTTTGAAGCTTAAGTCTGCGTAGTGACGCATTAAAAGCACCTCTTTTTGCTCATCAGGCAATAAATGAATCATTGCTTTCAAGTCTTTGTGGGTTTGGTCACGAAGCATTTTTTCCTCTGCACTTTCATCATAAAAGTGTAGCATATTAAATACATCCATTCCATCAGAACTTGTGATGATAGGCGTTCTTTTCTCTTTTCTGAAATAATCGATAACCAAATTGTGCGCAATACGCATAACCCAGGGCAGGAATTTGCCTTCTTCGTTATATCTTCCTGATCGCAGCGTATTTATAACTTTTATAAAAGCATCCTGAAATATATCCTCCGCCAGATATTGGTCTTTAACCAATAAGTAGATAGAGGTATAAATTTTACTTTTATGTCGTCGTAAAAGTTCCTGCAATCCATTCTCGTTCCCGGCAACGTATAACTTTACCAGGTCCTGATCATTATATGATTGTAAATTCATAGGTTTACCTACACTAAATCCCGTACTATTTGCTAAAAATTAATTTGTAGAAGTTTAATTTCTATAGCTGCTCTCCTATGTTTTTGAATGTGTTAGTTTGGTTCTGAGGTTGTTAATAATCAAAGAAAGTGTTTTTTTTATCAAAAAGCAAAAAATAAAATGTTAAAAAATAAATTAACCACCTCAGTACCCTATTTTTGTATATTATTTATAAAACCACAATAACCCCAAAAAGGTTATATTTTATATCTGTTAAATTTCATGAGCAAAAAAGAAGCCGAAAAAGATCCGCATAAGAATATTATTATAAAAGGTGCCAGAGTGCACAACCTTAAAAATATAGATGTTGCCATTCCGAAAAATAAATTAGTTGTGGTAACGGGTATGTCGGGTTCGGGTAAATCTTCGCTCGCATTCGATACGTTATATGCTGAAGGTCAGCGTCGTTACGTAGAGAGTTTATCCAGTTATGCCCGCCAGTTTATGGGTAGAATGAACAAACCAGATGTAGATTATATTAAAGGTATAGCGCCGGCAATTGCTATAGAACAGAAAGTAATTACCTCAAATCCCCGTTCTACAGTTGGTACTTCTACCGAAATTTACGATTATCTAAAGCTTTTATTTTCCCGTATTGGGAAAACAATTTCCCCGCTATCGGGCAAAGAAGTTAAAAAAGATTCGGTAAGTACTGTAGTCGATTATGTAAGTGAACTCCCTGAAGATACTACTGTAACTATTTATTGTCCGCTTTATCCACATAACAACAGAACAATTAAAGAAGAACTGGCAATTTTATTACAAAAAGGTTTTTTAAGGGTTTTGATTGATGGCAAAATTTTGAAAATTGAATCTGTTTTAGATGATGCTGAGTTTAAGGATGCTGAACTAACTGATGATAAAACTGTACAAATTTTAATCGATAGGATTGTAACCAATAAAGAAGAAGAAACGCTAAGCCGTCTTGCCGATTCTGTTCAAACTGCTTTTTTTGAAGGTAAAGGGGATAGTTATGTTGAAGCCGGGGGTAAAACAAAACATTTCAGCGATAGGTTTGAACTTGATGGCATCCGTTTCGAAGAACCGACACCCAATTTCTTCTCCTTCAATAATCCTTACGGCGCCTGCAAGCGTTGCGAGGGCTACGGAAATGTAATCGGTATTGATGAAGATTTAGTTGTGCCGGATAAAAGCAAAAGTGTTTACGATAACGCCATTGCACCGTGGCGTGGCGAGAAAATGGGCATCTGGCTGCAGAACTTCATTAAGGCTGCGCCTAAATTTGATTTCCCCATTCACCGGCCCTATAGCGCCCTTACCGATAAGGAACAACAGATATTGTGGACGGGAAACAAACATTTTGAAGGGTTAAATGCTTTTTTCAAAGAACTGGAGGAGCAAACATACAAAATTCAATATCGGGTAATGCTCTCCCGCTATCGTGGTAAAACAACCTGCCCTGATTGTAAAGGTTCGCGTTTACGTAAAGATGCTTCGTATGTTAAAATCGCCGACAAATCTATTATCGATGTAGTTTTAATGCCTTTATCCAAAGCACTTGTTTTCTTTGATGAGCTAAAATTAAACGCTAACGATACCAAGATTTCGAAGAGATTGCTCGCCGAAATCAACAACCGTTTCCTTTACCTTAATAATGTTGGCTTAGGTTATTTAACGCTCAACCGATTATCTAATACGTTGTCTGGTGGTGAATCGCAAAGGATAAACCTGGCAACTTCATTAGGCAGTAGTCTTGTTGGTTCTATTTATGTTTTAGATGAACCCAGCATTGGCCTTCACCCCCGCGATACCAACAAACTTATTGAGGTTTTAATTTCCTTGAGAAATGTTGGTAATACGGTAATTGTTGTAGAGCATGAGGAGGAAATGATGCGTGCTGCCGATTACATTATAGATATTGGGCCTGAAGCCGGTACCCATGGGGGAAATCTTGTTTTTAGTGGTAATTACGAGGAAATTTTAAACGACAAAAAAAGTTTAACAGGCCGTTATCTGGCAGGTATTGAAAAGATTGCCATTCCAGAAAAGCGAAGAAAGTGGAAAGACCATGTACTGATTAAGGGGGCAAGGGAAAATAACCTTCAGAATATTGATGTAAAATTTCCGCTTGGGGTTTTTACTGCGGTGAGTGGTGTTTCAGGCTCAGGTAAAACCAGTTTGGTTAAAAAGATTTTATACCCCGCACTGCAAAAAGCAATTGGAAACTATGCAGGCGAACAAACGGGGGCATACGATGGCATATTCGGGAATTATGATTTGGTCAGCGCTGTTGAAATGGTTGACCAAAATCCGATAGGGCGTTCAAGCCGTTCCAATCCGGTTACCTACGTAAAGGCCTGGGATGACATCAGGGCTTTATTTTCTGGTTTGGCAGCTGCCAAAGCAGCGGGATTAAAACCTGCGGCGTTCTCATTCAATGTTGAAGGTGGTCGTTGCGATGTTTGCCAGGGTGAGGGAGAAGTGAAAATTGAAATGCAATTCATGGCCGATATTTATCTGCCTTGCGAAGCCTGTGGAGGAAAACGATTTAAACAACAGGTATTAGATGTAACCTATAAAGAAAAAAATGTTTCAGAAATTCTGGACATGACCATTGATGAAGCGGTAGAATTTTTTAAGGATGAACAAAAAATTCTGAACAAATTAAATCCGCTGGTCGATGTTGGTTTGGGCTACGTCCATTTAGGCCAGTCTTCCAATACCTTATCAGGTGGTGAGGCACAGCGTATTAAGCTGGCATCATTCTTAATAAAAGGAAATAATGCCAATAAAACGCTTTTCATTTTCGATGAACCTACAACAGGTTTGCACTTTCACGACATCAAAAAGTTGCTTAAAGCTTTAAATACATTAATCGAACAAGGCAATACGATATTGGTTATCGAGCACAATATGGATATGATTAAGTGTGCCGATTGGGTTATTGATATCGGTCCGGAGGGAGGCGATGGTGGTGGTCAGCTTGTTTTTGAAGGAATACCTGAAGATTTGGCAAAAGCGAAGAATTCTTTCACAGGAAAATATTTAGCAGCGCATTTAAATTTAAATCCATAATTTCGGCAATGCTTTTTTTAACGTTTTTCTTAGGCATTGTCGTAAATGCAATGGGTTATATTCCACCAGGTAATATAAACTTAACTGTAGCTCAATTAGCGATAAATAAAGGGATGCGCCAGGTTTGGTACTTCATCCTTTCTTTTTCCTGTGTCGAAATATGCTTTACATTTGGCATGATGCGATTCGCCCGCTGGGCAATGAGCGATATCAATCCAAATGCCGCTGTAAGCGAAGTTCGCCTCGGAACTTTGGTAGATTGTTTTATGATTCTCATGTTTATTGTGATGGGAACCATAACCTGGGTTAACCGTAAAAAAGCACCTAAAACCACTGCAAAAAAGGATGATAAGCGTAGCGGAAGTGTATTGTATGGCTTAATACTGGGTGTATTAAATCCTGTTCAAATACCTTTCTGGTTATTCTTCGGTAACTATGTTATCCTTCACGAATGGATCAACACAGATTATTTATCGTTAGTGATTTTTAGTATTGGTTCGGGTTTTGGTTCTGCCTTAGCACTCTATGTTTATGCACATTTTGCAACTTTTATTCAGGAGAAATTCGCGTTGAGCAGTTTAATAATCAATAAATCGATAGCCATATTTTTGTATGTTTTAGCTGTTTATTTAATTGTAAAACAGTTGATAATTATATTTTAACAGGTATTAACAGGCTATGGAACTGCCTAGTTCTTGTTCAGCGATTTTTTCTCAAGTTCTTTGAGCTCTTCTTCATTTAATGATTTTGTTCCCTGGCCACCAACAAAATACCATTTGCCGTTTTGTTTTATGTAAACTTCGGTTCGAATTACGGTTATCGATAAGTCGCCTTTAGGCGTTGAGAATACAACATCCAGAACCATATTTTTTACTGCAGCATCGCCATTATAAATTCTTAAAATAAGTGTGCCGGGTACTACTTTTACCGATTTAAATGTGGCGCCTTTGTCTGCAAAACCCTTCTTCCAGGATTCAACACCGTAAGAAATTTTCCCTTCAGGTCCGACGGCAATATAATCATCATTAAGATGTTGAGCGCTATCCTTTGCCATACTTAGCAGCGCTATTGCTTTTCTGTCTTCAGGGTAATTAGTTGTGTTATATTTTCCAGCAGGAGGGATTTGTGCCATACCGTCAGCAGCAAGAAATAATATAAATGCTGTAATAGCCCATTTTATGCAGTTATTTGTTTTGTTATTTTTCATGATATATATTTTTAGAAATTTTTATTGATTGAACGATTTTTAAATAATCCGATTTTTTAAAAGAAATTGACAGCAATAAATTTTGCGAAGTGCTGCCACAACTGAGAATGACTATTCGAGCCGATTGTGAGAGCAGTTATGGTGATCATCAAAAAAACAGACATCGGGAAAGCCGACCTCTTTTGAATTATATCTATAATCATCCAAATTAAGGTGATAACTGCAATGAGCATAATCATTATCGGTATGGCGATAAAAGACAAGCCGCAAACCGCAATTAGAAATCGGCCTAAACCTGGTCCTAAAATCATTAAACCTATGGATGCGAAAAAGCGTAAGTGGTAAGCGGTTTTCCGCTTGTAATAAATGCCCAAGCCGTATAAAATACTGATGTAGAACATATCAGGAATACCATTTACCATTCCTGCCAATGCATCGGCCTCACTTCCTGCTTTAATGTTTCTAAAGTAGCCCGCCCTTGCAACCAGAAAAAAGGAAAGCACTAATAAAGGGAATACGAAGTAGGAAATTTTTCCTGTTATTTTATGCCACCTTAACTTTTTAACTCTGATAAAAATCGGTTGTGCAATCAGTATTAAAACCCATGATAACATAATGGCACCATGAAAATGGTGCGCCCATGTAAACTCTTCAAATCTCGGGAACCTAATAAGATACGTTTTGTAGAACCCTGCAATTGAAATGAGCAAAATAAAAATGAAAAAGTAAATCAATCGGTTGGTTACCGCATCGGTTTTTTTAACTGTGGCTTGTTGATTTATCATGGCTATTTAATTGAGTAACTAAAATTGCATAGTTAAAAACGCTGCTGAAAACCGGTTATGGTTAATGCATCTTATTGTGTGTTACCGGAATGTTTTGTTAGTGGCAACAGCAAAACGCTATTTTTTGCCATTCACTCAAAAAACCGGCTGTTTACAATATCAAATAGCAATAGGAGTAGGGTTTTGTGTAATTTTAGGTGTAAAAAGTAAATATGAATAAGCGCCTGTTTTTAATTGTTTTGATTTTTGCAACAGCGATATATTGCAAGGCACAACAAACAATAATTTTAAACGGGCAGCCCGATTGGAAAGAAGATTACGATATTGCGGATAAGTGTTTGTTCTTTGAAGATTTTTCTGATAAACCGCTACCCTTTGATGAGGTAGTTCATCAAAAATTTGTTCCCTTTGAAAAGAAATTAAGGAATCTCCGATTAACAAACAGGCCTCTGGTAACGCAATGGTTTAAATTTATTGTTTTTAATAAGTCTTCAAACGATACGATAAACCTTAGGGTTGACGCTTCAGCTCATTACTACACAAAGTTGTATGCCAACAAAAAATTAATCGCTATTGGTGGAGCCTATGAAACAAATGCGCCCAGGCAAACGCCATTTGCAATGCCTTTTTCTGTACTGCCGAATACCAACACCACATTTTGGGTTTTCACTCAAGACAGGCAAAACCAACTGATTCCACCACATATTTATTTGAAAACACCATTTAATGATGCCCTAAGTAATGTGGACAATAACTTCAACATGCGGTTTCTTTTTTTGCTGATGGCTGCAATTTCAGGCTGTTTATTTTTTATAAGTATTTATGCCATATATCAATACTATTTATACCGCGATACCGCATTTAAATGGTACATCGCTTACACAATTTCTTCATTTTTCATCACTTTGTATTGGATGGATATTCGCTTGCACCTGATGATCTTCAATCCTTTTATTAGAGATATAATTTATTCATTTTTCTTATTTTTTGTGCCCGTATTGTATTCGTTTTTCATTGGCAGTATGTTAAAATTCTCTGTTTACTTTAAAAATGGATGGCGACTTATAAAAGTATTTGTGGTAATTGCTTCGCTGCAAATGCTCATCGAGTTTATACAGGTTACAACAGGTTGGTTTATGTTTCCGCCAAACTATTACGGTGTAGTTATATCTGCAATCCCGATTATTTTGTTAAATGTTGTACTACTCATATTAACTGCCAAAAGCAAAGATGCCGTAAAGTGGTTTTTGTTTGGTGGTTTGGTAACTATGCTACTGTTGTGGTGTGTGGGCCTAACAGGTTTTTTTGCAAGGCTACCGTTTCATAGTCCTGAGTGGTACCTTATTGTTATTTTTCCGCCCGTTTTTATGCTGTCGGGCATTGCTATAGAAGCCATATTTTTTTCATTCGCATTATCTTACAGAAGTAAATTGGTTTTGGTTGAGAAAAATAATCTTCAGGAGAATTACAATCAACAGTTAGAAGCTGCACTTCAAAAACGAACAGTTGAACTAGAAAAGCAGGCAAAACTGATAGAAGAGCAAAAGATAAAACAGTTGCAAACCACTTTTGAGCATCAGATTGCCGAAACTCAAATGACCGCATTACGGGCGCAAATGAACCCTCACTTTATTTTCAATTGTCTTAATTCCATAAAACTTTATACACTGGAAAATAATGCAGAGGCGGCTTCCGAATATTTAACTAAGTTTTCTCAACTGATAAGGTTGGTGCTCGAAAATTCGCATGCTGATAAAGTTACGCTTGGAAAAGAGCTGGAAACGTTAAAACTTTATATAGAATTAGAAGCCATGCGCTTTAAAGATAAGGTTACATATGAGATAAATGTACAAGCCGATGTTGACCTGCAATACGTAGAAATACCGCCCTTACTGCTTCAGCCGTATGTTGAAAATGCCATTTGGCATGGCTTAATGCACAAAAAGGAAGGTGGTATAATCAAAATTGATGTTGTACAGTTATCAGAGCATCTTTTACAAATAGACATTACAGATAACGGAATCGGGCGGGATGCTGCGAACACTATCAAAAGCAAATCGGCAACCAGGCAAAAATCGTTTGGCTTACAAATTACTTCAGAACGAATCCATATGATTAATCAGCTTTACCAGTTAAACACCGATGTAAATATTGTTGATTTAAAAGATGAACTGCAAAATGCTGCAGGTACGAAAGTAATTATCCAAATACCAATTTAAAAGAGATGCAATATTGTCAGGCGGTATCTGTAACTTAGAAATGATGATGCTTGCCAAGCTAATGATAAGCGAAAAAAAACATGCTGAAAGCTATAATTATTGATGATGAACCCGATTGTGTAAAGCTGCTTGCCTTGCAGCTAAAAATGTACTGTAAGCAGGTTGATGTTATTGGTGAATATACAGACAGCGAAGAAGGACTTGCTGGAATAAAAACGCATCATCCTGATTTAGTTTTTCTTGATATTGAAATGCCCGTAATGAACGGCTTTCAATTGCTGGAAAAATTGGGACAAATAAATTTTAGTTTAGTTTTTGTTACCGCTTACGATAGGTTTGCTTTAAAAGCATTTCGCTTTAGCGCTTTAGATTATTTACTTAAACCAATTGCAGGCATTGATTTGACCGCTGCTGTACAAAAGGCAGAAGACCGTAAATATCCTCAAAAACAACAGTTGGATATATTAAAACAACAACTGAAAGGGGATGAAAAAACCTTCCCTGATAAAATTGCTTTACCTTTTCAAAACGGGGTAACGTTTGTAGAATTGAAGCAGCTTGTTTACTGCAAATCAGATAATAATTATACGCAATTTTACCTGGCTGATGGTCAGCAGTACACCGTTGCGAAAACATTAGGTGATGTACAGGAGATTTTAGAAGAACGAAATTTTTTACGCGTTCACAGGCAGTTTCTTATTAATTTAGACCATATTAAAAAATATGTCCGTGGCGAAGGGAACTATTTAATTCTTTCCAATAACCAAAGTGTTCCCGTGGCCCGTAATCAAAAAGAAAGATTAATCGAACGATTTGGTTGGTTGTAATAATGATAGGATATATTACTTCAAAAATTCCACATTCCAGATTTTTTCTGCCTTTCTGCCGATAAGCCAGAAAGATGCTGCTAGTACGGCAAAAAATAGTGCCTTATGCCAGCTATCCCAGAAATACTCAAAGTAGCGTGTGTAGAGGTTAAGGAAAAGAAAAGTAATTCCGAATTCGCGGGCTACATCATCATGGTATTTTAAGCCGAATAACGTACTTGCAACGCAAACGGCCGCAGAAATTAATGCCCAGTAAAACAAACTCAATTGCCTTACAGTGTACCATTCTTCCAGACTGGCAAAATTGCCGAAAACCGATAGTGCCCATAACGCTATGAAAAGATAAACCATCCCTGCAATGTAAGTTACCTGGAAAAAGTGCTGCATTTTTGGGCTTACTTTCATAATGAATGAAGCTGCAGTTAATATCGCTCCGAAAATTACAAAGCGCAAAGGATAGTTCATCCCAAGGAAATAATAATTCCAGCGGCTTAAATACCCAGTTTCAGTTCCGAACCAGGCACCAAGAGAGATTAAAGCAAAAATCCAGATTAATCTCGAGTTGAAAACAAAGCCAAGCGCACCGTAAATAAAAACTGAAATCAATATCAAGATGGAAAAATTTCCCGAACCATTATCTATGGCCTTCCCGAAATAGGCAATGGCATTTGCCGTTAATAGTATCGCTGAGAAAATTATTGCCTCGTTACTAAATTTTAAATGTGGAAGTTTCTTTTTCCTGCGGAAACCCAGGATGTATAGCCAGCCGGCGAGGCCCCCAGAAACAATTGCGATAACGATATTTGGTGTGTTGTAAATTCTTTTTAAATAATTAAGGATAGCATTATCAATTAATAAAGAACCGAGTGCAATAAATCCACAGGCAAGCGCAACCCAGAAAGCATACTGCGCAAGGCGTAACCAATCGAAGCTTTTGGCCTCATAGCTTTTTCGAAGTTTGCTGCTTGTTTCCTCATTAATTAAGCCGTCAGTTTGCCACTGCTCAATCATATCATCAAGAAATTCACTCTTTTCTCTATCAACTTTCATAGGTAGGGTTGTACACGAAGATATAAATTTTGGTTGGAACTCAGCTCGTGGTGGTTACAAAGCAAAATCATCATATAATGTAATTCAGCTTATCATACAATGTATTAACAGCTCAACATCAAACTTTCTAACAACCGGGCGCCTGCTAAATTACCTCTTTAATCTTCTTATTATTTCCAACAATCCAAATTACATCTCCATTATCAAAAACGAAATCTGATGATGGGTTTAAAATCCTGTCTGCCCCACGTTCGATACCAACAATTAAAGCCTGGGCTTTTTCGCGTATTCCAGCATTTCTTATGCTCAAACCAAAAACCGGAGATTCTGCATTAACCACCACTTTTTGCAAAGTCATTTCTTTATCCGGGAAGCTCTTTTCCTGTTCGGTCTCCGGAATATCAACTTCTAAAATTGTTTTAACTGCCGCAAGCTGGTCGTCGGCCCCAATGAGCAACAATTTATCGTTAGGGTATAGGCGCTCATCTCGTCCGGGCGTCGGGATGGTATTTCTGCCCCTTTCAATCATGGCGATATTTACACCGTACTTTTCCCTAATCATCAGGCTGGATAATGTCATGCCTACCACTTCTGATTCTGGTGAAACAGTTAGTTCAGCAAGGTGCGTATCCCAGGGTAGAATTGCCGGTTTTTGATTTTCCCGGGCATTTAGATTGAGCATAAAGCGTTTTTCCAGTTTATCATAAAATGACTGCAGTTTACGTGCGAAAATTATCATGCCCAAAACAATCAATGCTAAGGCAATTCCTGCAGCAACCCAGGTATCGAAAAACTCGTACATCAAAAATCCGACGAAAAAGATTCCCAACGCAATTCTGAAAACCTCGATGGCAATTAGCGGTCCACGTGTATATTTTTTATTAAGCCATAGATGAGAATATGCCGTTTTCTGGATCCTGCGTAACGATAATGCCCAAAGAAATGGCGACATTAAAATAAAAGAAACCACTACACTAATGATAATTGAGGTTAGGCTATTGGCAATATTTTTTACAATAAATGGCTGCACATAACGGTAGGCTAAAAAGATAATAGCGATTATGATTACCGAATGGATAATCGTATTAAAAATGTAAGAACGTAACAAGATTCTCCAATCGCTCAATGTGGTTATACCTTCGGTACTCGAGCTGTATCTTTCAATTCCATCAAGCCATTTCTGCGGCAATTTTCTTTTCAGGAACTGGTAGAATGGCTCAGATAGTTTAATCAGGTATGGTGTTGTAAAAGTCGTTATTGCGGCAGCGGCTACGGCAATTGGATATAGGAAATCGCTGGTTACTTTAAGCGTTAAACCCAGCGATGCAATGATGAAAGAAAATTCGCCAATTTGCGCCAGACTCATACCTGATTGAACCGATGTTTTAAGCGGCTGACCCGACAATAAAGCTCCGAGAATGGTAAATAATATCTTCCCGAAAATGATGACAAATGTTGCCACAAGAATTGGAACAGCATATTTTACCAGCATTGCCGGGTCGATTAGCATGCCTACAGAAACAAAAAATACTGCAGCGAACAAGTCTTTTACTGATTTCGTTAAATGCTCAATTCTTTCTGCCTGTGTAGTTTCAGCAAGGATAGAACCCATTATAAATGCTCCGAGAGCAGGAGAGAAGCCTACCTTATCAGCAAGTAAAACCATTACCAGGCATAGCGCCAATGAAACAACCAGCATGGTTTCATCATTCATTAATTTTTTTGTGGCTTTTAAAAATGAAGGAACCAAAAAAATACCACCCAGAAACCAGAGTACAAGAAAGAATGCCAGTTTTAAAATGGAGAATAACATTTCCGTTCCGGCAGATTGCTGACTGACCGCCAGTGTCGAAAATAATACGAGGATTAATATAGCAACTAAATCTTCGACAATTAAAACCCCGAAAACAAGCCCTGCAAATTTTTTATGTTTTAAGCCGAGTTCCTCAAAAGCTTTAATGGTTATCATGGTTGAGGAAATGGATAAAATACCGCCGAGGAATAGACTATCCATATCAGACCAGCCCATTGCTTTAGCTACAAGATACCCTGCCAGTATAATAAAAAGGACTTTAACAATGGCGGTGATGGAAGCCGAACCCCCGACTTTTACCAGTTTTTTGAAACTAAATTCTAATCCTAAACTAAACAAGAGGAATATTACCCCTATTTCGCCCCAAATGTTTATGCTTTTAGTATCGGTTACGGATGGAAAAAAGCTTAAATGCGAGCCAACCAAAAGGCCCGCTAAAATATAGCCTAAAACTAAAGGCTGTTTAATTCTTTTAAATATAAGTGTGGTTATTCCGGCTGCAGCAAGAATTAACCCTAAATCGGCAATTAAATCTGGTAAATGCATGTAAAAAATCGGTAAATATCAAATACTTAAAGCACAGCAAAATCGCTGTGTTTATTAATTTCAGGAAATGCCGCATCGCTGCGGTAATTAGGGTAACTAAAGGATATTACCAGAAAAAATGTTTCGGATAGAGCATTTTAAACAAGTACCAATAATTAAATTTTAGTCTCCTGATTATAATCTTGGCATTGATGGCCTTAGTTTTTAAAAAAAGAAAGAAGAGAAATGCAAGCAGTATAAAGCTTGTATGTGAAATTTTTAAAACATTATTGTTGATAAAATCTTTTTGCAGACTTTCATTTTCCTGATTGAAACCGGAATTGAACTTTACCTGCTTTTTGCTGGAGATACAACTGCTTTTAGCGTTGTTTTTTAAATCACCGGGGCTTTGTTTTTGCGAAGCAAAGCCTGCAAAACTTATAGAAAAAGCCAGAAGAATTGTGATGTAAAAAAGCCTCATTGCTGCTAATATAGCGAAAATGAGGCTTTTTTTAAAGAAAAAACTTTAATATAGGCGTATTATTCTATTGATTTGAAAAAATCCAGTGTTGCTTCTTTATCTTTTTGAAGTTGTAAAGTAAGGGCTTCTAAACCTGTAAATTTTACATCGTGGCGCAAAAATTTTAAGAAGTTCATCTTAATATCCTGGCCGTAAATTTCCTGGTCGAAATCAAAAATATTAACCTCAATATTCCTCGTCATTCCATTAATCGTTGGCCTTTGACCGATGTACGCCATACCTTTAAAAGTCTTCCTGGATTGGTGACAATCCATTTCTACAGTAACCGCATAAATTCCGTCGCCGGGAATGAGTTTATAGGTTTCTTCTACAAAAATATTTGCTGTCGGGAAGCCAATGGTCCGGCCAATTTTATCTCCTTTAATCACCCGGCCAAAAATAGAGAATGGATAGCCCAGATAATCAGCTGCCAAAGCTACATCGCCTGCTAACAGCGCTTCGCGGATTTTTGTTGAACTTACCGCAACATCATGAATATCTTGCTCCACAATCTCTTCTACCGTGAAATCATAATGTAATCCTGCAGCCTTTAAATCGGCTAAATTACCTGAACGGTCTTTTCCGAAGCGGTGGTCGTAGCCAATAATAATATGTTTGGTGCCGATGGTATTAACCAACGTATTTTTAATATAATCTTCAGGAAGCTGATTGGAAAAATCGCGGGTAAACGGCGTGATGATGAGGTGGTCGACACCAAGACTTTTCAATATTTCGGCCTTTTCGTTGATGGTGTTAATCATCTTCAAATCCTGATTTTCAGGGTCAATAATCATCCGGGGATGCGGAAAAAAAGTTAGAATTACGCTTTCTCCGCCATTAGCCTTAGCCTTTTCTACAAGCTGTTTAATTATTTTTTGGTGTCCGAAATGCACACCATCGAATGTGCCGATGGTTACAATGGCATTGTTGAGTTTCGAAAATTCGGAAAGGTGATTGTATATTTTCAAGGGAATTAATGATTAGTGTAGTGCATGGCGTTTAACCACACCGCCTTTTAAATCGGCAATTTGTTGTTGAATTACAAAAGCATCTGCATCGATTTGTCTGATGGCTGTTTGAAGTTTGCTCATCTCCAGCTTTGTGACCACTGTAAAGATGATATCAATATCTTTTTTTTCTCCGTAACCACCCTCGCCTTTATAAATGGTAACGCCACGTTTCATTTCTCCTATTATAAAACCTTTTATAGCATCCTGATGCTCAGAAATGATGGTAACGCCAGTGTATTGTTCTATCCCGTTAACAATAAAATCGATGGTGTAAGATGCTGATAAGTAGGTTAAAATGGCATATAATGCGGTTTCGATGTTTAAGAAATATGCTGCAAACGCAAAAATGATGATGTTTAAAATAAGGATAATGTTACCGACCGTTAAAATGCTGTTTTTACTGATGTAAAGGGCAAGTACTTCGGTTCCATCAATAACGCAGCCACCACGCATCGCAAGGCCGATTCCGCCACCAAGAAACAACCCCCCGAAAAATGCAATTAACAATTTATCGTGGGTGATGGGTTGAAAAGGAAGTACCACCAGGGCGATTGAAAGTGCGCCAATCGCGATTGCGGTTCTAAGCGCAAAGCCTTTTCCAATTTGCCTAAAGCCTAAAATTACAAATGGAACATTAATGATTGCAATCAGGTAAGACAGGTTCCAGCCTGTTAATGTACTCACTAATAGCGAAATACCTGTTACGCCGCCATCGATAAAATGATTTGGCATTAAAAAACTTTTAAGTCCGAAACAAGCTGAAGTAACGCCTGCCATAATCAGTAAAATTTCCTTAATTAATCTGGCGTTCTTGTTTTTAATGTGGTTCATGCTTCTTCCTGGGCTTTAACTTCATCTTTCTTGCTACGAATATAATTAACGAGCTCTAGAACCTCAAACGAATTTGACAGCAAAAAGTTTCCACTTCGTGTACGGGTAAGTTTTGAAAGATAGGCACCATTGTTTAACTGCTTACCGAAATCGGATATTAACGAGCGGATATAGGTGCCTTTACTGCAAACAATTCGAAAATCAATTTCTGGCAATTCTATGCGTGTAATTTCAAATTCAGGGACAGAAACATAACGTTTACGCAATTCAACTTCCTCACCCAGTCTTGCTTTAACATACAAACGCTCTCCGTTTACCTTCACGGCAGAATGTGCTGGCGGATATTGCTCTATATCGCCAATGAATGGTTTTGTGGCGGCATAAATCTCTTCTGCAGTAATTTTACTAATGTCGAACGTTTCATCTACCTCCGTTTCCATATCGAAAGATGGAGTAGTGGCGCCAAGCATCATCGTTCCTGTATATTCTTTCTCTTCAGCCTGAAAAGTATCTATCTGCTTGGTCAGTTTGCCAGTGCAAATGATAAGCAAACCTGTAGCCAGCGGATCTAATGTGCCTGCATGACCAACCTTAAGTTTTAATGGCTTTAAAGAATTACGGATTTTGCCAACCACATCGAACGAGGTCCATTTGTAGGGTTTATTAATCAGCAGCAGTTCGCCTTCGGCAAAATTGAAATCTTTAAACTTTGAATTTTCTATACTCACAAATCTTTTTTGCGCAAAGATACAGATTAAATAATTTGTAAATTATGTCCGGTTAGCAGCAGGCCGATAATGATTAATCCGGCCACAATTCTATACCAGCCAAAAACCCTGAAACCATTTTTATTCAGGTAGCCGATAAAACTTTTAATGGCTAAAAGTGCTACTACAAAAGCCACCACATTACCAATGATTAGCAAGTTGGTTTGCTCGTGGGTAATGGTATTGCCTTCTTTATAAAAATCGTAAAGTTTTTTGGCTGTCGCTGCAAACATGGTTGGTACTGCTAAAAAAAATGAAAATTCGGCGGCTACTTTTCTGCTCAGCTTCTGCGTCATACCACCAACAATGGTTGCCCCAGAGCGTGAAACTCCTGGAATCATGGCGATACATTGAAAGAAGCCAATTTTCAAAGCCGTGAGATATGTTACCTCTTCTTCCGCATTCACCGTTGGATTGTTAAACCATTTATCAACAAATAATAAAATTACGCCTCCAACCAATAACGAAATTCCAACTGCCATCGGGCTTTCGAGTAATGCATCGATGGTATCACTTAATAATAGTCCAAAAATAGCTGCAGGAATAAATGCTACCAAAAGTTTGATGTAAAAGTCAATGCTCTTAAAAAATCTTTTAAAGTACAATACCACAACAGAAAGTATGGCACCAAGCTGGATGGCGACGGTAAAAAGCTTTACAAAAGGGTCGCTTGCAATACCCATTAATGAAGAACCAATAATCATGTGGCCAGTGCTCGATACTGGTAAAAACTCAGTCAATCCTTCAATTATTGCAAGGATAACGGCTTCAAAAGAATTCATATTTGTATATAAAGTGGTAGAAATAGAGAAAACGCTCAATTATAAATCAAGCGTTTTCAAATTTATTCCGGCTGGAATTATTTTTTAAGAATTGCATAGATTCCAAAAGCGAAACCAAAAAGCACAACAAGTGGTGCTAATAAAGTTCTTCTGAAATCGTAGATATCGCCACCTGTACCCATCATTAATACAAAGCCTACAACTACAATTGCCATGCTGATTAATAATAATTGATAATTTTTTTTGGTAAAAACCAATTCGCTTTTAACGTCCTTTGCAGCAGGACTTGTTTTTTTTTCTGCCATTATCTATAAAGATGATAAGATTTTAAACGTAAATATCTGCTTACTGCAAACCATGTGCTTATGCCTGTAATAAAAATACCAATAATTACCAGGCTGATAAACACAAAACCAAACTCCTTATAATTATTCAGGATGATGATTTCGGGTACTTCTTTCCGGGCATAAATTAAGGTAGCCAGTAAAATAATTATTGCTATAAATGCTGCAATTAAGCCATGCAAAGCAGCGAATAATAAGAAAGGACGTCTGATAAAATTTTTCGTTGCACCAACAAGCTGCATACTTTTAATTAGAAAGCGCTGCGAATAAATTGCCAGTCGTATTGTATTGTTAATCAAGGCGATAGAAATAACAAGTAACAAGGCTGCGAATGCCAATATTATCAGGCCGATGGTATTAATGTTTTTATTTACCATATCAATCAAAGAACTCTGGTACACCACTTCTTTAACCACCGGGTTTTTAGCGATATTAGCTTTAAGGGCGTCGATACCTTTATTATTGGCGTAATCGGCTTTTAAATACACATCGAAAGTTGATGTTAAGGGATTGTACCCCAAGAAGTTAACAAAATCTTCGCCTAAATCCTGAGTTAAGTTTCTGGCCGCAAGTTCTTTATTTACATACTGTGTTTGTTTTACGGCTGGGTTCGCATTTAGCTCTTTCTGAAAAGCTAAAATATCAGTTTCCTTTGCGCCTTCATCCACAATAATGTTCAATACGATGTTTTCTTTAACGTAATTAGACAGGTTTTTGGCATGTACAAGTACCAACCCAAGCAGTCCCAGCATTAACAAAACCAAGGCAATACTGATAATAGTAGATATGTATACCGTTTTGGTTTTCTTAGATGCGTCACTTACTTCGAATTCTTCCATGTATTTCAATTTTGTTTTTGCGAAAATATAAATTATACCTGATAAACACCAATATAAAGCATTTCTAAATGAATATTAACATTGCAGCAATATATTTAGTTCTTAGTTATCTGATATTAAAATCTGATATAAATTATTAATTCGGTACGAAATTTGGAGAAAGGGCGTTAATATCATAACTAAAACTTAAATCTACTCTAAATGAAAAAACAAATTACCATTCTAAGTTTGCTTTTTTTGGCAACAACGGCTTTATTTTCCTGTAAAAAGGATGAAACTTCGCTAAAAGCCAGAATTGTTGGAAAGTGGACAGTTAATAAGATTGAAGTATCGGGAAATACAAATGAAACCTTGAACGGAACCTTTACATATACAATAAATGATTACCTGGATTTCAAATCTAATGATGATGACCAGGTTGAATTAAGTTTAACAAATCAACGGACTATTGGAACTTATACCGCCTCATTAAGTAGCGAGTTCGGTATGATTTTCCCTGAAGGCACATCTTACTGTACGGTTTCGACACTTTCCGGAACACAATTACAGTTCACGGCTAAAATTGATAAAACTAACATCGTTAAAAAATATTATTTGACGAGATAAAAATCTTAATCCCCCGATTATTTGCTTGCGCCATTGGTTGTAATAACCAATGGCGCATTTTTTTGGTGCAAATGTATATTCCTACAGCGAAAATTATGTTTCACTAAACCCCTTAATTTCCGTAATTTCGCCCCTTTAAAAATTTAAAACTTGCAATGGATTACCAATTCAAAGAAATAGAACAAAAGTGGCAGAAATTTTGGGCCGATAATCAAACATTTAAAGCCGAAAGCAATTCTGAAAAACCAAAATACTATGTGTTAGATATGTTTCCTTATCCATCGGGAGCAGGCTTACACGTTGGTCATCCGCTTGGTTACATTGCATCAGATATTTTTTCAAGATACAAACGCCTTAAAGGTTTCAACGTTCTGCATCCAATGGGTTACGATTCTTTCGGGTTACCCGCAGAACAATATGCCATTCAAACAGGGCAACACCCGGCAATTACAACCGAGGCAAACATTGCAACCTACCGCCGGCAGTTAGATCAAATTGGTTTTTCTTTCGATTGGAGCCGTGAAGTGCGTACCAGCGAGCCATCTTATTATAAATGGACGCAATGGATTTTCATGCAGTTGTTCAATTCCTGGTACAATATCGAGAACGACAGGGCAGAAGATATCACCACATTAATCGAAAAATTCAATGCTTCAGGAACAGCTGATGTTAAAGCAGTTTGCGATGAAGATGTGAAATCTTTTTTACCGAGCGATTGGGCAACTTTTACAGCGGAAGAAAAACAAATCGAGTTGTTAAAATACCGCATGACTTACCTCAGGGAAAGTACCGTAAACTGGTGCCCGGCTTTAGGAACGGTTTTGGCAAACGATGAAGTGAAAGATGGTTTCTCTGAACGTGGCGGCTATCCTGTAGAGCAAAAGAAAATGATGCAGTGGAGCATGAGAATCACCGCGTATTCTGACAGGCTTTTGCAAGGTTTAGATACCATCGATTGGCCTGAACCAATTAAAGAAATGCAACGCAACTGGATTGGAAAGAGTGTTGGAGCATCAGTGAAGTTTCAGGTTGAAGGCAATGATAGGCAAATTGAGGTCTTCACCACACGTGTAGATACCATTTTCGGCGTTTCTTATTTGGTGTTGGCGCCTGAACATGAATGGGTTGCAGAATTAACTACGCCTGAACAAAAACAAGATGTAGAAAACTACATCGCTCAAACCAAAAAGAAATCCGAGTTAGACCGCATGGCGGATACAAAAACAGTTTCAGGTGCTTTTACGGGTACTTATGTTGTTAACCCGGTAAATGGTGAACGTGTACAATTGTGGATAGCCGATTACGTCCTTGCAGGTTACGGAACAGGAGCGGTAATGGGCGTACCAAGTGGCGACCAACGCGATTGGTTATTCGCAACGCATTTTAATCTACCGATTATCCAGATTTTGGATGGCCAAAAAGATATTGAAACCCAAGCCGACCCAACTAAAGAAGGGAAATATATTAACTCAGGATTCATCAATGGATTAACTTATAAAGAAGCAGTACCATTTTTAAATAATTGGCTGGAAGTAGAAAAGGTAGGCAAAGCAAAAGTTAATTTCCGCCAGCGTGATGCGATTTTTGGTCGCCAGCGTTATTGGGGAGAGCCAATTCCGGTTTATTTTAAAGACGGTTTACCTTATTTAATTAAGGAAGAAGAATTGCCGTTAATTTTGCCTGAAATTGATAAATATTTACCAACCGAAACCGGAGAACCACCTCTAGCGAGAGCGGAAAACTGGGTTCCGAAAGGGGGCGGACATTACGAATTAAGCACCATGCCGGGTTGGGCGGGAAGCAGCTGGTATTGGTACCGTTACATGGATGCCGAAAACAATGCTGATTTCGCATCAAAGGAAGCTGTTGAATATTGGAAAGATGTTGATTTATACATCGGCGGTTCAGAACATGCAACCGGTCATTTATTATACAGCCGTTTCTGGAATAAGTTTCTGAAAGATTTGGGCTATACCAAAGAAGAAGAACCATTCAAAAAATTGATTAACCAGGGGATGATTCAGGGCAGAAGTAATTTTGTTTATCGGATTAACGATGCTGACGGCAAACCGACGAACACTTATGTTTCTGCAGGTTTAAAAAAGGAGTATAGAACTTCAGCATTACATGTTGATGTGAATATTGTAGAGAATGATACATTAGATTTAAATAAATTCAAAGCCTGGAGAGAAGAATATGTGAATGCAGAATTTATTCTAGAAGGTGGAAAATACATCTGTGGTGTCGAAGTCGAGAAAATGTCTAAATCAAAATTCAATGTGGTTAATCCCGATGATTTGATTGAGCGTTACGGAGCTGATACCTTGCGTATGTACGAGATGTTTTTAGGTCCTTTGGAACAAAGCAAGCCCTGGAATACAAATGGTATTGAAGGTGTATTTAAGTTTTTACGTAAATTTTGGAGATTATTCCATAACGAGGCTTGGGAATTCACCGTTTCTGATGCTGAACCGACAAAAGCAGAATTAAAATCATTACACAAAATCATTAAAAAAGTTCAGGATGATATTGAGCGTTTCTCTTTCAATACGTCGGTTTCGAGTTTCATGATTGCGGTTAATGAATTAACCGATTTGAAATGCAATAAGCGTAGCATCTTGCAGGATATGGTAATTTTACTATCACCGTATGCACCACACATTTGCGAAGAACTTTGGGTTCAATTGGGTAACGAAGCGGGAAGTTTATCGTACACGGCATTTCCAATTTTCAATCCTGAACACCTTGTAGAAGATGAATTTGCTTATCCTGTTTCCATTAATGGTAAAATGAAGATGAATTTGAACTTAAGTTTAACTTTAGCTCAGCCAGAAGCAGAAGCTATATTATTGGCTGATGAGCAGTTTGCCAAATTTTTGGACGGTAAAGCCCCTAAGAAAATCATTTTTGTAAAGGGAAAGATTATTAACGTAGTGGTTTAAGGTAGCGGGCGGAAGTTTGAGACATAGGTTTTCCCTTCTCTAATAAAAAAATCAAACCCCGAATTGAGCAATTAATTCGGGGTTTTTTATGCTCCCCGTTCTTGTTAAGTGCATTATAAGCATTAAAGGTCCTGAAATAAATTCAGGGTGAGGGCCGTTCGTATAAAGTTTATTAAAGCAATTCGCCTACATCGCCGTCCGGCTCAAGCCGACGGATAATAAAGAAAAACAAAACCCGAATTACATTTCTCTAATTCGGGTTTATACAATTAGCTAAAAAGCTTTAATCTTTAGTCTTTAATCTTATCGTTTACTTCGCTTTAGCCTTATTTCTGTTTCCGCCAAATCTGCGGTTGTTACTGGCGTTACGAGGTTTGCCGCTCATGTTGCCATCGCCACCGCCTCTTTTGCCACCACCACCTTTCGATTGTGCCTGAGGCTTACGTTTTACCTGGTTTTTAGCCAACATGCTTTCCCAGGTTAAAGGGTAAGGATGGTCATCAACAATTGGCAGAGTAATTTTTATCAGTTTCTGAATATCCAGTAAATACTCATTTTCCTCTGCATCGCAGAAAGAAATGGCAATTCCATTTGCACCCGCACGGCCTGTACGACCAATCCTGTGTACATAGGATTCAGGGATATTTGGTAATTCGTAGTTGAAAACGTGAGATAACTGGTCAATATCAATACCACGGGCAGCAATATCCGTTGCCACTAAAACACGTATTTTTCTGTCTTTAAACTCTGTTAATGCTCTCTGACGGGCATTTTGCGATTTGTTTCCATGAATAGCAGCGGCTTTAATTCCTGCGTGTGCTAAATCTTTTACAATTCTATCAGCACCATGTTTTGTACGTGTGAAAACCAGGGCTGTCTGAATATTTTTATCCTCCAAAAGATGAATCAGTAACTTCTTTTTATCGGGCTTATCAACAAAATAAACCGATTGAACGATGGTTTCCGCAGTTGAGGAAACTGGCGTAACCTCAACTTTGGTTGGGTTAGATAAAATTGTATTGGCCAGCTTTTGAATTTCATCGGGCATAGTTGCCGAGAAAAATAAAGTCTGGCGTTTCGCCGGTAATTTTGCCACTACTCTTTTAACATCGTGGATGAAACCCATATCCAACATACGGTCGGCCTCATCTAAAACAAAAAGTTCAATGGTATTTAAGCTGATAAAACCCTGGTTCATTAAATCTAATAAACGGCCTGGTGTTGCCACCAAAATATCAACGCCTTTACGTAAGGCTTCAACTTGTGAATGTTGATTTACACCACCGAAAATTACCAGTCTGCGTAAGTTCAGGTTGTTTCCGTAAGCTTTAAAACTTTCTTCAATTTGAATGGCAAGCTCACGTGTTGGGGTTAAAACCAAAGCCTTAATGTTTTTATTTGCCTTGGTATTGATGTGTTTTTCGTGCAATAACTGCAACATTGGGATGGCAAAGGCAGCGGTTTTACCAGTTCCGGTTTGTGCGCAGCCTAATAAATCTTTTCCTTTTAGTATTGTTGGGATGGATTGCTCCTGTATGGGCGTAGGTTGTGTATAACCTTCTGTCTCAAGGGCCTTTAAAATCGGCTCAATGAGGTTTAATTCTTTGAATAACATGTATTTTTCTGTGTAATATTTATCGAAGAAGCTAGAACAATCAATTATTGAAGGACTAACTTGCGGAGAGAATATGCCATTCAGAATGGCAAGCCCTTATTCCTGCTTCGCTGCAAAGGTACGATAATATATGGAAGATGGAAAATGTAAAGTAAACGGTGGGAAATGAGGGGAGGGAAAATGTAAAGAGATGCTGGCTATTGCAGCCTAAATCCTAAAATCCTTTAATCTTTTAAAATTCTGGTCACTCTTTATTTTCCTTAAACCTGCTAAAAAATAAAAGCGCTATTAAACATAAGCCGAAACCTACAATGCCGTTTAAGCGAAGTCCGAAATCATTTCCAGGGTCTTTACCATAAATTGTTAGCATGGCAAAAATCGCGATGCCTAAAGTTTGACCGAGTTTAACAAATAGATATTTTACCGCGAAAAACATGCCCTCGTGGTTCTCTCCACTTTCCAAAGTATCTCTCTGAGCAATATCAGCCAAAATTGCGGTAGGCAAAATGCCCAAAGCGGCAAGTGGAAATGAAGCAGACAGAACCAGCATGTAAATCTGGGCGTAAGGCCCGAATGGTAATTTCCCCAAAAAGAAAATGGTAACGAATATTAAACAGAGCACCGTGAATGCCAGCAGTACGAAAGGTTTTTTGCCGATTTTCGCCGAACCGAAGTTTACTAAGGGATAAAATAATAACGATGCCATCACCATTGCGCCCATAAACTTTCCACCCTCAGATTCTGGTAGTCCCAATAAAACCGTACAGAAGAATAACAGGCCGCTTGAGATGATGCTAAGGGCCGTGTAAAAGGCAAAATCTGAAATTAGGTAGTATTTGAAATTACTGTTTTTGAAAGTATTTTTAATCGCCGGCCACAACGGAATATGCGTAGGTTTTGCCACGGAGAAATCCTTTTCGTTAATAAAGAAAATTGGCAATAACATTACCAAACCCGATAAAATACACAAACCCCAAATTGCAATTTGAACGGCTTCACTGCGATTGGAAACTTGGAAATTGCTCTGCACCAAATCGGCAAAATTGTTGGTGCAGGCAGACAGGATAATGCCTATCACAAATCCAACTTGCTGGTAGCTAGATAGCTTTACTTTTTGCTTGGGGGTATGGGTTACTTCGGCCAATAAAGCATTGTAAGGAATAATATACGTAGTTACCGAAACAAAAAATAAGCAAAGCGTAATGGTTAACCACCAGGCATTGTGTAAACTTTCGGTTTTCTGCAAGGGGTAAAATACCAAAGCACAGAAAATCATAGCGGGAATAATCGCCAGTTTCATAAAAGGCATCCGGCGGCCATTCGGGTTTTTGCTGGCATCACTTCTCGAAGCAATAAAAGGATCGAAAACAGCATCAACCAGCCTGCCCGAGGCGGCAATGATGGAAAGAATATTAAAGGCTCCTAAAAAAACAAGCTGGGGTACCAAAGGGGGTAAACCGGCATTGCTTGGTGGCAGATAAAAATAGGGCAGCATCACGATGATGATGTTCGTCATCGTGCTCCAACCAATCATGCCTGCTGCATAAGCGATTTCCTGTTTTAGCGAGAGTGTTTTGTTCATTAATTATTTCAACTAATATTTTATATTTGGAAAGCAATTATCTGTTAAATCGGTACCGTTAGCCCTGCTTTTCGTTTTACTTCGGCCAAAAAAACGGCCTCCGTGTTCACTCCAATCAGGTTTATTTTACTCGGGTTAACCTAAATATTTAAACTTGCTGCCAAGTTAAAATGCGACTGTTAAGGTAGCAAATTTGCCAATTAAACCCGACAGAAGCGGAAATACTTTTTAGTTGCACCACGTCGACAAGCTCAGTATGACAACTCCTAAAAAGATTTTAGCGCATGGCTGGGGCAATCGGAACCGGTTAGCACTGCGTTTGCTTTTCAAATTATTTTTTATTTATCCATTTACTTAAAAAATATACGATAATAAAGCCGACAAAAATATACAATCCATTGAGCGCTGCATTTGGGTCATCGGCATAAATGCTAAAGGCAACAAAAGTGTATGCAGCGATGAATATTATCGGCAACACAGGATATAATGGAACTGTATAAATGTTTTTTTTATCGAGATGTTCGGTGCGCTTTCTTAAAATAAATATTGTTGCCGCAGAACTTGCCATGCTTATGCTTTCGAGGAAAATCGTGTAGTTCAGAATTTTATCGAAAGTTTTGGCGTAAAAAATAATTACAACTGCTAAAACGGTGAAGACGGTTAGGCTCCAGGTTATTACTTCAGTTTTTTTATTCATTTTACTGAAGATTTTAGGCAATGCACCTTCTTCGCCCATGGCAAACATGGCTCTTGGATTGCTCAGCAAATTCACATTTACATAGCCCATCACCGAAATAAAAATGATTACAGAAAGCATTTTGAAGCCTGCTGGTCCGAATATTCTGGAGGCTAAAATGGCGGCGATACTTTCTGCAGTTTTAAGTTCTTCGAAGCCGATAACTTTAACATAGACGTAGTTTAGGATAAGGTAAAGCGCCACAATAATGGTTAAACCAATAATTATGGAACGCGGAATAACCTTTTTTGCTTCTTTAACTTCGCCACCGAAATTGATGGTTTGGGCATAACCCGCATAGGAAAATGAAACTGCAATAAGGCATAATCCGAGGGCCTTACCATAATCGCCCCAGTTTGGTAAAACGCCGCTTCTTGTTTTAAATATTGGTGTTGTTGTTTGTGCTTGTCCGCCGAAAAATACTGCACAGATTAAAGTTAAAATGAGAACGATTTTTATGACCGTCAATACATTCTGGGTTTTTGAACTCGCTTTTAACCCTAATAAATTAATCAGGTAGAATACGACAATGGTGGTTATAGCAATGGCCACACGATAAGTTTCATTCTGCATTCCGGCCGGTAAAATAATTTTGCTCAGGTACTCTGCACCAATAATGGAAATTGCCGCGACCGAGGCTGCACTTGAAATCAATACGATGCAGTTAATGGCAAATGCTATCGACGGATGATAAGCCTTGGAGAAAATTTTATAGTAACCGCCTGTTACGGGCAAGCGTGAACCGATTTCCGCATAAGTTAAAGCACCGCAAAAAGCTACAAAACCACCAATAAACCAAGCCAGATAAAATAATTCGGGGATTTGGGCCTTTGAAGCTACATTTACGGGCGTACGGAAAATGCCCATGCCGATTACCAGGCTGACCACAATCATGGATAAATCGAATAGCGAAAGTTGCTTTTTCTGTTGCATTAAGAGGATGATAAATTGCTGGGATGAAGATAAGGAAATTACGGAAGATGGATAATGTAAGGCGGCTTTTGTTCTGGCCGGAAAGACTTTTTTGCTTTTCGATGTCAAAAGGGAACAAAAAACACCGGCTGAAATTTTTTCTTTTAAAGTTAGTGGTTTGGCTTTGACAGGCTATTCCGAAAAATTTGTCAGGCCGGGTTTAAGTAGAACCGAGATGGACTGTTGAGGCCTTTTTAGGTGCATTACAAATTTCTTATATAATGCATGAAGTAAAATGGTAACAGAATAGTAGTTCGCCCACCATCAATCTTGCCTTTTATAGCTTCCAATCCTTTTCCTCTTTTTTGTTGAAATTTTCTTTTGCCAGCATCAAAGAATAAATCTATTATTGTATAATAATTTTTGCTATTCGAGAGTTGCGAAACCAGACATTAATAATTTCAAAAATTCTCAATATCAAATTATCCCTAAATACTTGTCATGTTGAACGTTAAAGCTTGCTCCGAACATCCCTCGGTATGGCTGCTCTGTGTAGTGCAGAGTTCAATCAACCTGACAACAACTAACAAAATTTATGGCAGAAGTAATTTATAACGACGACAGTATTCGCTCATTAGACTGGAAAGAACACATCAGATTGCGCCCCGGTATGTATATCGGTAAGCTTGGTGATGGCTCTGCGCAAGATGATGGAATTTATGTTTTGTTAAAGGAAATTGTAGATAACTCTATTGATGAGTTTGTGATGGGTACAGGAAAAACCATCGAGATTACGGTTTCTGAGCAGAAAATAAATGTTCGTGATTATGGTCGCGGCATCCCGCTAGGGAAAGTTATAGATTGTGTGAGCAAGATTAATACCGGTGGAAAGTATGACAGTAATGCATTCCAGAAATCAGTAGGGTTAAATGGTGTAGGTACAAAAGCAGTTAATGCTTTATCAACGAGTTTTACGGTGCAATCTTACCGTGATGGTAAAACCAAGAAAGTGGAATTTTCGAAGGGAGAGATTGTTAATGAACAACCTGTAATTGATACCACACAGCGAAACGGTACTGCCATTACCTTTTATCCCGATGAAACCATCTTTAGAAATTACCACTACATTCCTGATTTTGTAGAAAGCATGGTTTGGAATTATGTGTTTCTTAATACTGGTTTAACCGTAAATTTCAATAACCAAAAATATTTTTCAGAAAGAGGTCTTTACGATTTACTTTCCAAATTTAATAAGCCTGAAGAAATTCGTTACCCGATTATTCACATGATAGGTAACGATATTGAGATAGCAATGACTCATGGCCAGCAATACGGCGAAGATTACCATTCTTTCGTAAACGGGCAACACACCACGCAAGGTGGAACGCACCAGGCGGCTTTCAGGGCTGCGGTGGTTAAAACCGTTCGTGAGTTTTTTAAAAAAGAATTTGATGCAGCCGATGTTCGTTCATCAATCATTGCAGCCATTTCAGTTCGTGTACAAGAACCGGTTTTCGAATCGCAAACCAAAACCAAATTAGGTTCTCAGAATATGGGGCCAGAAGGGCCATCAGTGGCGACCTTCATAAACGATTTTGTTAAAAAAGAATTGGATGACTACCTGCACAAAAACCCTGATGTTGCCGATGCCCTTTTGAAGCGTATAAATCAATCTGAACGGGAGCGGAAAGATATCGCAGGGATCAAAAAACTAGCAAACGATAGAGCGAAAAAAGCTTCATTACACAATAAAAAACTTCGCGATTGCAAAGTTCATTTCAATTCTACCCACGAGAAGCGTTACGAAACCACCCTGTTTATTACGGAGGGAGATTCTGCATCGGGTTCGATTACAAAATCCCGTGATGTAGACTGCCAGGCGGTTTTTAGCTTAAAGGGTAAACCCCTTAACTGTTATGAATTGACTAAAAAAGTGGTTTATGAAAATGAAGAATTTAACCTTCTACAACACGCCTTGAATATTGAGGATGGTTTAGAGGGTTTGCATTATAACAACATCGTTATCGCAACCGATGCCGATGTAGATGGTATGCACATCAGGTTGCTAATGATGACATTTTTTCTCCAGTTTTTCCCTGATTTAGTAAAAGCAGGACATGTTTACATATTGCAAACCCCATTATTCAGGGTTCGAAATAAAAAAGAAACCATTTATTGTTATAGTGATGAAGAGCGCCGGAATGCCATTGAAAAATTAGGAAATAAGCCTGAAATAACTCGTTTTAAAGGATTGGGAGAAATTTCTCCTGATGAATTCGGTTTGTTTATCGGCAAGGATATCAGGCTCGACCCTGTTATTTTGAAGGATCAAACCATAAAAAGTCTGCTGGAATACTATATGGGAAAAAATACGCCCGACAGACAGCAACACATCATCAGGAATTTACGTGTAGAAAAAGACGAGGTAGAAGAAGAACCTAAAATTATTGATGAAGTAGCATAGATCCAGCGTTGGCTTAATCAAAAATTAAATCAACAAATTTGAAATCCATTAAAAGTTCGGCAAGAGAGTATTTAATAGTTGTATTCTTAATATTGGTAATTTTCGGAATAACAGCTGGTTTATTTGTAAATTTCTCTAAAATACCACTCTTAAAATCAGTAAATAAAATTGTTCAGGTTCAGAACGATTTTACCAAGCTGGATAGCTGCATTTTAACTTTACAATGCAGAGAACAGCTGCAGGATGTACGTTGTTAGTGGAGATAGAAAGTATTACACTCAATTTGTAATCGAGATTAAGGAAATTTCCGTAATCATGGATGCAATTGAAAATCAGAACCGAAACGAATAGGCCATTTCAAAAGAGTCATTCAATAACCTAATTCAACAGAAAAAGCTTAGAACATCGCAGTTTATAGGCTTAAAAAGATTATCAGATAGCCTGATAAAGTTTTCAATCGAAGTGGATGAGCATGTTGATAAGATAATCCAAATAGTAAGTTATTACGGTCAGACAATTTAAAAGTATTGTTAAAATTGATACGATAAAACCAAGTATCGCGGCGCAACCAAAACGAAAGTTCTTTGGGCGTATCATTGCGACCATTAGTGATCAAGGTAGAAAAGGAGAAGATAGTTCTAAATCAACTTTAGTTAAAACATTAATTACTGCCGATATCTCATCTTCAAGTACTGCCTAGAATAAAGACAACCCAAGTCGATTCGGGGATGAATGAACTGGCTTTGAAACACTGTTTAGAAAGAGCACACTCCTTGAAAAATGATCCTGTTTACAACGTAACTAACTTTTGGGTGCGTCAACAGTATCTTCTGGGTGTTGTGGAGGCAAAACGTCAACTTTTTTCTCTACGATAGTAATTTTGGTGAAAACTGCATATTTACTAGGACTAATTCCGCCATCGTATTTTTCGGCGTAAGCCTGGGTAAACTCTGCCCCGAAGTATAAAATTATGGAAGTATAATAGATCCAGAGCAATATTACGATGATCGAGCTTGCAGCCCCAAAAGCAGAACCAGGATTTCCTTTTTCGATATAAATGCCAATTAAATATTTACCCAGGCTAAATAATACTGCAGTAAATAAAGCACCAATAATTGCTGATTTCCACTTGATAATCACGTCTGGTAGCACTTTAAATATTACGGTGAATACGGCAGTTACTGCTGCTAAGGTTATCACATTGTTCAATATGTATATGATTAGCCCCATAGTATCATCAGCAACCGGAACAACTTTGTCGATATTTGTTTTTGATAACAGGCTAATTAACTTATCGCCCAGGCCAACAACCACACTATTAATTACCAAAGACACCAGTAGTAGGAAGCCCATTGATACAATGAGCGAAAATGAAAGCAGGCGGTTAGTTAACATTTTTAACCAACCTTTTTTGGGAATGGCCTTTACTTTCCAAATCATGTTTATGCTGTCCTGAATCTCAATAAAAATTGCAGTTGAACCAATTATAAGTGTAGCTATACCAATTATTAAACCGATAGTAGATTGACCTGACTTAGTTGAATGTTCCACAAAGCCCTGGATTTGCGAAGCGGCATCAGAACCCACCATATTGGTTACCTGCCCAAAGAATTTAATTCTGGTTTCGTTATTGCTTTTATCGCCTAAAAATAACGTCGCGGCTGATAAGATGATGATAATAAGTGGCGTAAGTGAGAAGATGGTGTAATAAGCCAGCGAGGCACTGAGCTTGGTTATCCTATCTTCGGCAAAACCTTTACCAGCTGCTATAAACAGATGATAAAGGGCAATAAAAAAATGTCTAATCTTATGGATTACTTTCATTGAAAAGTTAAAATGGATAGCCTATTCCTATGTTGAAGATTAAGTTTTGTTTACGCCAATCTTTGTTTCCAAAGGCAATATCATCAAATACCCAGCGCTGGCCCTCTGGTAAGTAAGGTTTACGAACAGGGAATGCTACATCCAAACGGATAACGAAAATAGTCGCATCCACACGTACACCTGCTCCAGTACCTACTGCAAGTTCATTTAGCGCATTTTTCAGTTTAAATTCAGATCCTGGCCTTAAAGGATCTTCTTTTCTTAGCCAAACATTACCTGCATCTGCAAATAGTGCACCGTACAAAATACTAACGATCTTAAACCTCAGTTCCGAATTGAGCATCAATTTAATATCCCCGCCCTGATCTGCAAAAATCGCATCATCAGGAACTTTATAGGTTCCAGGACCTAATGTTCTGGCCGGAAAGGCCCGGATGTCGTTACTTCCGCCAGCGAAAAATTGTCTTACAAAGGGCAGCGACGTACTGTTTCCATAGGCATAACCATAGCCAAGGTTTAAACGATTTGCCCAAATCACATTTCTGTTAATTTTATAATAGTCCCTTAAATCTGCCTCTAAGCGTACAAATTGTGATAACGGAACATTAAATAGAGACCTTTTGCCTTCATTATCTTTAGGGACAAATGCGCCCCAAACGTTTCCACCAGTTTCTACACCGCCAAAAAAGTAAGTGTTGTTTCGCCTGTTATCCTCCATTTGATTGGTGTAAGTAAAATTATAATTACTACCAATGATGAATTGATTTTCCAGTGTGGTTCTTAATAGGGGATTAGCTTTGTATAAGCTGTCTCTGACAATTGTATCCGGAAATCCGGTAGATATATAACTGAGCGATATTGGATTAAAATTGTGCTCTTTATATTGATTCTCCTTGAAATTGTAACCAAATTCTCCTTTAAAGGCATGCAAGGTATATTCTGAACCACGATTCAACATCTGGTAAGAAAGTGAGGCAATGGTTTTTGGTATAAACGCTGTTGTGCTGTTCGGTTTATAAAATGGAACAATAAACCTGGGAAAGGTCAATTTACCTTCGGCAGTTAACGAAAGTGAATTTTTGCCCAATGAAGTTCCTTTTGTTTGTGTTTCGAAACCGCCACTAACACTCACATCCAATTGCTCTGCACCTCTGAAAAGGTTTCTTGTAGTTTGGGTAACCTTAACCTCCGAACCAACGAAGTTATTCGATTTGCTTGTTCCTGTTACGGAAAAAGTAAGCGAATTTTTTTTCAATGGGGTTAAGTAAATATTCAAATCTAACTGGTTGTTTTTGAAACTATCAACAGGTAAAAACTCTGCCCTTACATCCTGAAATGCACCAACATTAACCATCCTGTTTAATGACTGGTTATGATCTTTTCGATTGTAAAGCTCACCCTTCTGAAAGAAAACCAGCCTGTCAAATAATCCAGGTTTGAAAGTATTTCTATCATCATAGATATTGAAGTCGTGATATTCATTTGGTTTCAATCCACGTAGAACGCTATCGCGGCGTATCGAATAACTTGGGTAAATGTTGATGTTTTTAATGGTATATGGCTTCAGTCCGGCATCAGGAGCGATATCTTTGACCTTTACCGTAATGTTCACTAAATTCTTACCGATTGTGCTGTCAACCTGCATGATTAAATAATCCGGACTGAAATAGAAGTAACCGTTCTCTTTCAAATCGTTGTCTATTCTAACACGTTCGTTTTTGTAAACGTCCAAATCATAAAAATTTCCAACTTTTAACAAAGTTTTATCTTTGTTGGCATTGATGATTTTGGTTAAAACGCCACTATCCGGCGGAAAAGTTATCTTATTAATTTTATATCGCTGGCCGGTAACTGCTGTGTATATGGCTTTGCCTTTCTTCTCTTTCACAACAGTATCTCCGGTAACAACAGCCTGCAAATAACCTTCACTAAGTAAATAGCTGGTTAAAACATCATTATTGTACTTCAGTTTAACCTCGCTTAAAAGTACTGGCGCCTGGCCTTTTTTTCTAATCCAGTTTCTTAAGCCTTTAGGCTTTTTGGGCTCGCCGGCAAAATTATAAATGGCCAGCTTTAATTTGTTATTCGGGCGAGGCCTGGTTTTGCTTTTTAAATCGGCTTTTACTTGCTTTTCATCATCAATTTTTCCTGAAGAATCCGGATTAATAATTACATCTGCGCCAGTATATAAAACTTGTCCTGGTTTTAGGGATTTCGTACTACTGCAACCCGCGTAAACTAAACAGGCCAATACAAATAAAATAGGTCTAGTTAGTTTTCTCATTTTGTGCTTTCTGTTCAATGTTTCTTGTTCTTCTATTTCGTTTCTTCTCGAAAATCTCTCTGAATTTGTTATAATCTACAACTAACGTAAATCCCAAACCTGTTTCAATAATCTGGCCCTGCACAATCATATCGTTCTGGTTTCTACGATATGCCCTTAACCGGTACCTGCCATCGGCAGAGAGTGCATATTCTACATTAACATTACCAGCTATGTTAGTCGATTTTTCTCCGGGCGCCTGCGGGCCTTCCAGCGCAAAAGAGCTGCCAACAGTAACGGTCAACCTGTCATTCAGTAATTTTTTAGATAAGCCGACTTCTAAATCTGTTTTTTGCTGTAATGAACCCGTTGAGTAATCTTCTGATGAATTAACGCCAAAGTTAAGGTCTACGCCCTGAATTAAATCAGATGTAAGGTTATTTAATTGTTCCGTCAATAATTTACTTACGCTCGAACGGGCAAGGGTAGACACGCCACCGCCACCTCCGGCCAAACTTTGGAAAGGATTATTGGCGATAAATCTGTTTAACGCTAGTAAGGCAAAAACCTGCTTATTTAACTCACTTTCATCACGGTTAACATTTTGAAGCCTGGTATAAGCTAAGCTTCCAATCTCTGTTGCACGTTCATTTTCAGGTAAATCTATTTTAAATGATATAATTGGTTTTAGCAATTCGCCTTTCATCATCAGGTAAACCTGAAATGGCATTTTAGTTTTTGCCTGAACCAAATCCGGTTGGTTTAACAAGTCGATTGGTGCCGCATTAACCTCGTACATGGCCGATAAGTTTACATTTGCAGTAGTAGGCTCGCCGGTCCAGATGATGGTACTTCCTTTTACTATCCTAAATTCTTTTTTGCCAAGCGGACCGACAGATAAGTTGTAAGAACCATCCACAACTTCGTAACGACCAGTTAAACTGATTTTTCCACTTGGATCCATTGTTGCATTCAGGTCAGCATCGCCTTTAATGTTCAATGCATCGCCATTTGATGGATCGACCACCACATTCAGTTCTGCTTCGGGATCAACCTTAACCGCTGCAACCAAATTTATTCCTTTAATTGGAGATTTACTGATACTATCCACCTTCAACGCTTTTTGTCCATTAAATGGTGGTGCATCGGCATCTATAAATTGTACAATTCCTTCCTGGTCGATAACCGCGGGGTCATTGGCAGGTAAAGCAAAGAAAAACTTCGTTCCCTTGTTTACATTAACCGTCATATTTACATCAGGCTGGTTCAAATCGCCCCTAACTTTGATGTCGCTGGTCAGGAAAACCGTTCCGTAAATCATCTCATTATCGGCTGCGGTCGAATTAATCGCTCTAAAATTATTCATCCTCACATCCAACCCAAAACGATAATTTTTAAAATCTGTGGTGTAAACCTTTCCGTTAATCGTAGCCTTTTGATTTAAAGAATCGATTAAGGTAAAGTTATTGAACGCAATGCCTTCATTTGTAAAGGATATTTTTTCATTTGGCATACGGAAATATGAATTTACATAGGCTACATTTATACCGGCATTGTTGAACGTTAAATCACCCAGAATTCTTGGTGCTGTTAAAGCTCCCTTTACGGTTAATGCGCCTGTTAACGTTCCTGTTCCGTTTTTCAACTGCCCTTGCGATAAACTTTCAATGTTCTTCATCTCAATTTTATCGATGTTAACTGTTAAATCAAGGGCACTCTGGGGCGCCGTATAGTAAAAGCCATTAACCCGAAGTTCATGAACACCGCTTAAGGCAACATTTACTTCAAAAGCGTTCTGTGTGTTGTTGTTTACGGCTAAACGCAATGTGCCCAGCTCATCTTTCTGGTAACGCAACTGGTCGATGGTTAAATTTGCTTCAAATTTGGGGTTTGATGCCAAATCTTTAACGTTTGCCGTACCATTAAGGCGGCCACCAACAAGAGTTGTATCGGTTTCAGCAAATTTGGTTAAGGTTTCCAGCTGGAAATCCTTAAATTCTACAGCGAGTGGCGCATTGGGTTGGGTAGGGTTGCTATTTACCGATAAAGACTGTCCGCTGTTGCTGATCTGGAATTGGTTTACTAAAATTCCGGAGGCACCAAACTGGATGTAATTGTCTTGCGAAACCACCCATTTCTGGTAATCAAGCAATAGTTTTTGCGGGTCTAAACTAAACTTGAAATCTTTGTTAATGGATTGAAATGTTCCGCCAATTACATATTTGTTTTTAAGCTGCCTATCGCGAAGAAAAATATTAACCCCGAGATTATTATTGGCTGCATCGCCACTAATTTCTGTATTGAATAGCGCAATTGATGGGCTTTGCAAACTTTTAACAGTCAAACCGTAAGTTAATTTATTGTTGTCGTTATTGATGTTTAAAACTGTTGTGTCAACCTTGAAATCGCCATAAACAACCTGCGGGAAACTTCCTTTTATTTGTAGGCTATCCTTTTGTGTATCAATTAAACCATAAAACTGCGATTGTTTAAAAACGGTTAATTCCGGAACGAACTGTTTCAACAGTTTCGAATCATAAACCTGTACAAAAAACCTTAAGCGCTGATCTGGAATTTTTGTAACTTCTCCGAATGCATAATATTTATTAATCTCATTGATTATCGCATTACTCACTTTTGTAAGCTGATATTTACCATCAATCTTGGCTGATAAAATTTCAGATTTCAAGCTTAACTCGCTTGCAATTTCTGTTGTTTTTGCCCGAACAGAAATTGTATCGACATTAATCCGCTGTGCATCTTTTACCAGTTGTAAGCCCGTAACATCAACCGAGCCATTTAAATAATCTGCATCGGCAGTACTCAAATCTACCTTTACCATTCCGGCGGCACTTAAAACAGTCGGACTGAAATGTAAAGCCTGCAGATTTAACTGCTTTAAGTTTAAATCAGCTTTAACTGCCGGATATTTCCCGGCAAGGCTTGCCTTTGCGTCCAATACAAAGTTGGCATTGCTATCAGGCATACTGGCTTTCACTGCAACGTTTTGATTGGCATAAATTCCGTTTAGGTTTAGGTTACGGTAAGTATATTTGTTGTAATACGCACTTAAAACTCGTGCATTAAACTTGGCATTTATTTTTTTAGGGTCTAAACCTGTACCTGACACATCTGCCTTAGCCGTTATCCGGCCTAGCTTTGACTGCATTTTTAATAACCGGCCGACATTAAAATTGTTCAGGTTAACATTTGCTTTATAGCTTTCACGCCCTTTTGGTCCTTTCATTGCGGCAGTTAAAATTGCCCCACCCATGTCTGTTTGGATATTCATATTGGTGTTGAAATCCGTCATGGAGCCCGTAAATTTCCCTTTAGCATTAATTAAATTAGGTAATTCAATTGATGGGGGTAAAGATTTCTTTGGTACTGCGACCAAAATATCACTTTTGGTAACATAAAGCTTTTTAATGTTTAAATCGAGATAGGTTTTGTTGATGTCGGGTAAACCCTTTGCCGTTCCACTAATGTCGATCTGGGTGTTTTTTAAACCGCTGATTTGTAAGCGGGGAATGTTCAGGTTATTTAAATAGCCATTCAAATCAGCGTTAAGCTTAATCTTTTCATTGCGGTAGTTTGCCGGGATGGCATCGCTGAAATAACCTGCATCTTTCAAGCCTATACTTGTATTTTTTAAGGTCAAGGCTATTCTTACCCTTTCAGGATGTTTTGTCAAATCATCCATTGAGGTAAAATTAAGCTCTGTAGCATTTTCAATGCTCGTATTTGGTGTTTTTAAAACAAAATTAGCCAGCTTTATCTGTTTATCATTATAAACCGCATTCCCTTTAAGCTCATTTAATGCAAATCCACTTTTCTCTTTCAAAGAGCCATTTTTAACATTTGCCTTAATTCCATCGGCACTATAGCTTACATCGCCAGCACCAAAATTTAAACCGGTTATTTTTAAATGGTTAAAATCCATCCCTTTTGGGGCGGGCTTAGCTGCCAGGTTGTCGAACTGTACATTGTTTTCAGCCAAGCTGATATTTTTAATTAAAAGCCCTAAAGTAGATTTTTCGGGCACAACAGTATCTTTTACTTTCTTTAAATTATTACTTGGTGCTGGTTTAAAAGCGAACAAAATATCCGATTTATTCAGCTTTGCATCATCAACGCTATATTTGCTATTTGTTAAATCCACTTTAAGGTTTACCAGTCCGAGTTCGTTTACATCTGCCACAGCCTTTGTGGTTGATACCTGGTCATCATAGTTAACCTTTACATTGTTAAACGCAAAGTTTTCTACTTCAATTAAAGGCAGTTTACCCGCCTCTTTTTTACTGCTATCTACGCTGTTGGTAAGATGTTGCACCAATTCTACCAAAGGTTTTTGTTGTAAATACCTAAGGGAAGTGTTGTTTAAAGTAAGGTCTTTTATAACGTAGTGTTGTGCGGCTAAATCGAAAGTTTTAAGCTTCGTTTTAAATGCACCCAGATAAAGTTTTACATCATTTCCGGCCACATCATCCCGGTAGGTAAGACCAATATCTTCAAAAGAGACTTTGTCGACAGAAAATTTTAAGGTAGATGTAGTGTCCTTATCTACTTTTTCTTCAGGCTTTTTCTGGTCGCTCATAAAAGCATCAACCAAAAAAGAAAAGTTAAAAGTTGTATCCGGACTAATTCGTTTTACGTTAGCTCGGATGTTTTTTAACTCAATGTTATTTATTTCAACAGTATTTTTTAATAGTTTGAACAAACTGATGTCAACTGCTAATTTCTCGGCATATAATAATGTATCGCCTTTTTTATCTTCGATGTAGAATTTATTTAAAACAACATCTTTCGGAAGCGCAATTTTAATGCTTTCAAGGCTTACCTCCGTCTTGGTTTTGTTTTTAAGATAATTTATGGCCTTATCTTTTACAAAATTTTGAACTGCAGGAATATTCAATGATAAAGCTAAACCCACTACCACAATAATAATTGAGGCGATTACCCAGAGTAAAACTTTAAGACTTTTACGTACGTATTTATTCAAAGCGAAATATGTTTGGTGTTGGTCAATAATGCCAAAAGCCTGCCACTAAAATTAATTTAGGGCAGTTTTTATAAATAATACAAAAATTAAGCTAAATTGTTCGCCCGCTATAAAAATTTAACATTAGCGTTATCTTAATTTGTTATAAATGAAATCATTAAATATAAATGTAAATTACGAGCAGTATGCTGATATTCAGGAGCTAAATGAAAAAGACAGATTGCTATGCCAGCTTGCGGAACAGGCTTTGGCAAGCTCCTACTCACCTTATTCAAAATTTCGTGTTGGTACCGCAATTCGCCTGGCCTCAGGCGAAACAATTTTGGGCAGTAATCAGGAAAACCTTGCCTACCCATCGGGATTGTGTGCTGAGCGTGTAGCGCTTTTCTCAATCGGTTCAGGCCATCCTAATGCCGTAATAGAAAGCATGGCGATTACCGCACAAACCGACGCCTTCGAAATTTTGAAACCGGTTACATCCTGCGGAGGCTGTTTGCAGGTGATGGCCGAATTTGAGCGCAAACAACCAGGCCCTATTGAAGTGATTTTTTATTGTTTGAACGGAGAGATTTTGAAAGTGCCAAGCGTACAAAGTTTACTGCCCTTTTCTTTTGTAGAAGATAGGTTGGAAAGATAAAGATGTCTATTGCTTATATTTGAGTTTTTGAAATTATGAAGCAACTTTACATCCTTATTTTTTTCATTCTTACAAGCCTTGGTAGCATTGCGCAGCAAACTTTAAGGCCCGGTTCAACTTACAAGCTAACCTATGTCCGCTCGTCCGATGGAAAACCAAAGGCTGACCGGAATCCAATAGTTATTCTTTCAGGAGAAAGACAAAATTTGTTAAGCACCGAAAGTGTATTGGCAGGTAATTCACAATATCCCTTCGAGCAAAATGTTATTTCCAAGCCTGAAAACATAATTTTTCAGCTGGCAGATTTAAGCAAAGGCAATCAAATTTCAACTGCTGACAGCACTTCCATTGGCAAGCAGGTTTTTGAATTCAGTAATGAAACTAAAGCAATTTTAGGCTACACCTGTAAAAAAGCAAAGACTATCGTAAATTCCAATACCATAGAACTCTGGTATACTGTTGATGCCGGAATCAAAGCTGCGCCAACAGTTTTAGGGCAAAGCCTGGGTTTGGTTTTGGAGCAGATTCGCAATGGAAATTCTTATTTAACGGCAACAAAAATCGAAGAAGTAAAAGCCAGGACACCGATTGATTTCACAAAGCTTAAGTTAACAGATGGGTTGACTTATAAAGATTTACTATGGAAAAGCAGGTTCAAAACTTTGAGTATCTTCAAGGATGAGACCATCAATTTTGTTGATAAGCCTCAATCTAACGACTCCATTTTCAGATTTGCCGGTGGTACTGTTATCGCTAGAAAAGTGAAATTCCCTGAAATCAAATCCAGTCCGAATGTTTTTGTCGATGTCACCGAACAATCAAACGGTGATGCTTACGATAGAACGGGCTCTGTATTTGTGATTCCCACAGATAAATCGCTTAGTTTGATGGATGCCCTTAAAAATTCTGTCAAGGTTTTGCCGGTTTATAACAATGGAAATGGCAAAAGCTATCAGGGTGTTATTGCAACTGAAAATTATAATCCCGTTATAGAACTTATGCGCTTTTTTACCCCTTTTGGTGTGGGGAAATACAATACCTTAAAGCTTAAAGATAAAAACTGGGCAGATAAGGTTTATTACAGGCAGGAAATCTCAGAGTTATATCCTTTAGTTAATGGCAAAGAAGTGTGGGTTGCCGTTTTTATAGGCAATTATGATAAGGGTGGTCATAAGGTTTCCTTAAACATAACAATTCATGATGGCGGAAAAACGCAGGCTGATAACATCATACTGCTGCCTTTGTTTAACTCAACAAATGTTATGGAAATGGCAGGGCAGGAATATGCCACTATGTTTAGCAGTGATAAGGGACTGGAAGTTTCATTTGCCCTGAAAAAGGATATTAAGGATGCTAGATTGCGTTACATCACTACGGGACACGGTGGCTGGGGCGGAGGTGATGAATTTGTGCCTAGAAAAAACACGATTTGGGTCGACGGAAAAGAAACATTTGCTTTTACCCCATGGCGACAGGATTGCGGCTCTTACCGGTTATCAAATCCGGCATCAGGTAACTTTGAAACCGGACTATCTTCTTCAGATTTAAGCCGCTCTAATTGGTGTCCCGGAACGGTTACCAATCCAAATATAATAAGTTTAGGAGATCTGAAAGCAGGCAATCACACCATCAGGATTTCCATTCCAATGGGTCCTCCGCAGGGTTCAAGTTCAAGCGCCTGGAATGTTTCGGGCATCCTTCTTGGATCTGAATAAGGTGCAGAATACTAAAACAAAGCCTGAAATGTGAATAACCTGTCTTCACACAGTGAAATCATTTTTATTATATTTACGGCTGCCAATTTTTGTAAATAGATGAGTGAAGAATTAGACCAAAACATAAACGAAGAACATAAACATACCATAACCCCAATTAACGGTTTATACGAAAACTGGTTCCTCGATTATGCGTCTTATGTAATTCTGGATCGTGCCGTTCCGCATATTCATGATGGATTAAAGCCTGTTCAGCGCCGCATTATGCATTCGTTAAAGGAAATGGATGATGGGCGTTTCAATAAAGCCGCTAATGTTATCGGTAATACCATGAAATACCACCCGCATGGCGATGCTTCAATTGGTGATGCGATGGTACAAATCGGGCAGAAAGATTTGCTGATTGATATGCAGGGTAACTGGGGCGATCCCATTACAGGCGATAGTGCTGCGGCGCCACGTTACATCGAGGCCCGTTTGTCTAAATTTGCAAATGAAGTCGTTTTCAATCCGGATACCACCGAATGGCAATTAAGTTATGATGGTCGTAACAACGAGCCAATAACGCTACCTGTTAAATTTCCGTTGCTGTTGGCGCAAGGGGCCGAGGGTATTGCGGTTGGTTTGGCTACCAAAGTTATGCCGCACAATTTTATCGAACTATTAGATGCTTCGATTGAGGCATTAAAAGGTATTCGGCCCAATATTTTGCCCGATTTTTTTACCGGCGGAGCTGCAGATTTTTCAAACTACAATGAAGGGCAGCGTGGTGGAAAAATCCGTGTTCGTGCTAAAATTACGGAAAAGGATAAAAAAACTCTGGTAATTACCGAAGTTCCATACAGCACCACAACGAGCTCAGTTATTGATAGTATTCTGGCTGCCAACGAGAAAGGCAAAATCAAAATAAAAAAAATTGAGGATAGTACTGCGGCAAATGTAGAAATTATTGTCCATTTGGCACCGGGTATTTCGCCTGATGTAACGATTGATGCACTCTACGCCTTTACTGCTTGCGAAGTTTCCATATCACCAAATACATGCATCATTCAGGATGATAAACCACACTTCTTGAGTGTAAACGATATCCTGATTGAGAATACAAAACATACTAAAAGTTTATTAAAAAAGGAGCTCGAAATTCGCCTGCACGAATTGCAGGAAAAGATTTTCTTCAGCTCCCTGCTCAAGATATTTATTCAGGAGGGCATGTACAAAAATCCTGAATATGAAAACTCGAGTAATTTTGATACAGTTGTAGAGGTTTTACATTTGCTGTTCGACCCTTTTAAACCGTCGCTTTACCGTGAAATACTGCCGGAGGACTTTAAAAAGCTTATCGATAAGCCAATGAGTAGCATTACACGTTTTGATGTGAAAAAGGCCGATGAGCAGATGAAAAATCTGGAAGATGAAATCAAAGTGGTTAAAAACCACTTAAGGCACCTAACTGATTATGCCATAGCCTGGTTTCAGAAATTAAAAGATAAATACGGCAAGGGAAGAGAACGTAAAACGGAAATCCGCTTGTTTGATAGGGTTGAAGCTTCGAAGGTAGCGTTAGCCAATGTTAAATTGTACATAAACCGCGAAGATGGTTTCATCGGAACGGGTTTACGTAAGGATGAGTTCATCGCCGATTGTTCGGATATAGACGAGGTGATTGTTTTCCGTGAGGATGGAAAATGTATGATTACCAAAGTTGCTGATAAAACCTTCGTTGGCAAAGGAATTATCCATGCCCAGGTTTTTAAGAAGAACGACGAGCGGACAATCTACAACATGGTTTATAAAGACGGTTCTTCGGGAACATCTTATATTAAACGTTTTGCGGTTGTTGGTGTAACCCGCGATAAGGAATACGATTTGACTAAAGGTTCAAAGGGTTCAAAAGTTTTATATTTTACAGCTAATCCAAATGGAGAGGCTGAAGTGATAAATGTGGCATTAAAACCGCATTCGAAACTACGTAAACTTCAATTCGACCAGGATTTTGCCGAAGTGGCCATAAAAGGTCGGGGCTCACAGGGGAATATTATTTCAAAGTACCCGGTTAAGAAAATATTATTGAAGAGTAAAGGCGTATCCACTTTATCAGGTTTGAAAATCTGGTACGATGATTTGCTGAAACGTTTAAATGTTGATGGGCGAGGGAAATACCTTGGCGAGTTTGATGGCGACGACAGGATTCTCCAGGTTCATAAAGATGGTTATTATGAATTAAGCTCTTTTGAATTAAGTAATCACTTTGACGATGGCTTAATTTTAATCGAAAAATTTAATCCTGATAAAGTTTTCGCTGCAGTTCATTTCGAGGGAAAAGCGCAGAATTATTTTATAAAGCGCTTTGTTTTTGAGTTACAATCGAACGGGAAAAAAGTTATTTTCATTAGCGAAGAGCAGAAATCGAAACTGCTGTATTTAACTGCGAACCCGGCAGCAAAAGTTATGGTTGATGTGTTGAAAGGTAAAACACAAATTCCTGAAACACTGGATTTGGTGCTTTCTGAGTTGATTGATGTGAAAGGCCTGAAGGCAAACGGCAATCGTTTATCTCCGCATGATGTTCAGAGAGTGGTTTTGGAAGAACCAGAAATTGAAGTTGAAGAGCCGGAAGAACCAGATAATGTTAGTGGAACTGAGCAAGGTGAAAATGAGCTAAGCTCAGTTGAAGATGTATCTAATTCGGCTTTGGCAGAAGTTTCGCCTGTAAAATCTGAGGAAAAACTTACCGAAGAAAAGCCTGGACCAGTGCCTGTAGTTGAGGAAAAAATATCCACTGAAGACATACCTGTTGAGAAAACCGATATTGTAAAAGCCGTTGAACCCCCTAAACCCGCTTCTGTTAAAAAGGAGGAACCAAAAGCTGCTGAAAAGCCCGATGAGGAGAAGCCTGCGAAGAAAGTCGATTTCGAAATTACCAATCCAAATGATATCGAAATTGATGATAAAGGGCAATTGGGGCTGTTTTAAGGCGTTTTCCAATCTAGTTCATTTCATTGTGAAGGATGGATTAGAAGCCTGCAATTGAATAATTCGTTTAAACTATTCCACTAACGTTTTCGGAAGGTGGAATAGTTGCCAGTTTAAGTTAAAGGCACGAGTTTTATGCTGCGTGTTGATTCACTCTTGAAAAAAAATCAAAATTTTTCAATTTAAAAAGTATATTTGCCTTACTCAAAGGGGTGCTTTTTGTAACTGCAGATTCTGCTGCAATCAAAAGGCTGAGATTACACCCGTTCAAAAGGCAAGATCCTTTTGATGCACCTGATTCGGATAATGCCGACGTAGGGAATAGGTTAAATTTACATTGCTGTTTCGCCCTGAAAGCAGTTTTCAATTTTTTTATCGGTCGCAAGACATTAATTATTGTAAATGAATTTTCAAGAGTGGTTCAGGCTTTTTCTGGAGCAAATTTTACACACCTCATTAATAGAATGGCTAGCAGTTGGTTTTGGCGTTTCTGAAGTTTTGCTGGCACGAAAAAACAGCATCTGGCTATATCCGACAGGGATAATTTCCATCCTTTTATCTATGTTTCTTTTGCTGAATGTTAAGCTTTATGCCGAAATGCTTCTGAGCATTTATTATCTGGTCATGAGTGTTTACGGTTGGGTTATATGGAAAAAACGTAAAGTGGATGGGGAGAATCAGGTTTCCTGGAGTACAAACAACGAATTGCTTATCGCTGTGGTAATTTCTGTTATCGGGTTTTTTGTTTTCTATTTTGTATTAAAAAATCATACAGATTCTGATGTTCCCTTATTAGATGCCTTTGTTTCTTCAACCGCCTGGGCAGGAATGTGGCTTCTAGCCAGGCGTAAAATTGAAAACTGGATTTTTCTTAACGTTTCAAATATCGTTGCAATTCCATTGTTGTTTCATAAAAAACTTCCTTTAATGGCTTGCTTGACCATTTTCCTTTTTATAGTTGCAATTTTTGGCTTTTTAGACTGGAAGAAAATTATTGGAAAACGAAAACTAAGAACCGCTTAACATTTTCAGCCTTAATAAATAAAGGATTATGCAAAAAACATTAAAACAAACCTGGCCGGAAAAAGTAAGGGAATATGCGGCAGAATCTGAAGCAATGGGGGAAATACATCCCGCCATTTTGGAGCTTGCCTATCAGGAGCAATGGTTCAAACTTTTTGTGCCCGAGGCCTATGGTGGTTCCGGCAAAAAACTACCTGAAATATTAAGGCTTGAAGAAGAATTAGCAGAAGCAGATGGTAGCCTAGGCTGGACCATCACCCTTTGTGCCGGGGCAGCCTGGTTTGCCGGCTTTTTAAATCCAGATCTTGCTAACGAAATATTTGCTGATAGGCAGGTTTGCTTTGCCGGTAGTGGCGCCATTGGCGGAACTGCCGTTAAAACAAAAAATGGCTATTTGATAAATGGTCATTGGAATTATGCAAGCGGAGCGCTTCACGCAACAATTTTTACAGCGAATTGCGTTATCAAGAATGATGATGGCACAGACGCTTTAGACAGCGATGGCAATCCAAAAGTGCTTTCATTTATACTCAAAAAGGAGGAGGTTAAAATTCTTCCTGGTTGGTCTTATTTTGGTTTAATTGCCACGGGGAGCCATGCTTTTGAGGTTCGGGATTTGCATGTACCTGCAAACAGGACTTTTAAAATAAACGATGCCATTCAAGTAGCTGATGAGGGCTTTGATTATCCATTTTTACAACTTGCCGAAACGACCTTAGCTGTAAATAGTTTGGGTATGGCCAATCATTTTATTAAACTGGTAGAGGATTCTTTCTGCTCTCGTTCGGGATTAAAAAGGTATACAGACACGCAAATTCAATTTTTTAACGAGGAGCTGGAAAGGTGCAAAACCAATGTCAGGGATTTGAAAAATAAGTTTTACAATACTTTTGATGAGTCGTGGGCGCAACTTACCCACCAGGGTTTAATTCCTAGTGATGGTTTAGAAGAAGTAAGCCGGGTTAGTCGCAAACTAGCACATGCCTGCAGAAATGCGGCCGACACGCTCTTTCCATATTGCGGGCTAGATGCCGCTAAAAAAGCCTCGGAAATAAACAGGGTTTGGCGAGATATCCATACGGCAAGCCAACATGCACTGCTTACCTTCGAGTACTAATCGTTAAGTAACTCTGGTTTTATTTTCGCTTTGAACTCTTGAACAAATTTATCAAGCTTGGGTTGTATCACAAAGTTGCAGTAGGGTTTATCATGGTTCTTATTAAAATAGCCCTGGTGATAATCTTCAGCATCGTAAAATTCAGAAACCGGACTAATTTCGGTCATAATCGGTTTATCAAAAATATTATCCCTGGATAATTCGTCAATAATTTTTTCAGTTTCCCTCTTTTGATCTTCCGTGCTGTAAAACACTACCGAGCGGTATTGCGTGCCTCTATCAGTATCCTGACGATTTAATAATGTGGGATTGTGGGTTTTGAAAAAGATAAGTAAAAGCTCGCTGAATGATATTTTAGTTTCATCAAAATCGATTTGAATAACTTCAGCATGGCCGGTATCGCCATTGCTAATTTCCATGTAGGTCGGGTGTTTTTGTAAGCCGCCCATGTAGCCAGAAACAACTTTTTCTACGCCATCTAAAGTTTGAAAAACAGCTTCTGTACACCAAAAGCATCCTCCGCCAAATATTGCTGTTTGCATAACCTATAAACGAAATTTAGGCGATAAAGGTTTTATTTGGTTGATCCTGCAAGGGCAATACGAACGTTATCAAACATATTTACATATTTTTCCTGCTCTTTGGAAACACCGGAATCCTGATAAATAATCGTCCCACTCTTATTGAAAAAGAAATACGCCGGAAAATCGGTTGATGTTTTTTGCCCCAATACCGATTCGAATACTTTGTTTGTGGATAACGCAAAATAAACATAGAATTCCGCTTTTACCTGTTTAAAAAATTTTTTTTCGTACAGGGCGATCAACCACACAGGTTTTTTAAAAAATCGACTGTAGGCCGCTGGTCTGTTAGTCTTATTGTCTATGATTAGCATCAATGGCTTTCCAGATTGATTAGCAAGGAGGATCAGCTGTTCCATTGAGTTTACAGCTTTATTATGCTGTGGAAATCCAGTGGAGCTAAAAATTGTCAATGCAATTAGAATAGCTATTATATATTTCACTTTAATGATCTCCCGGCTAAAAGAAAAACCCGCAATTTAATTACGGGTTTCTATATTTATTGATATTGAATATAAATTGGTTTTGGTGTAAGCTTCAAGAGCTCTTCCGGCGTCATCATGCGATTAGGCGCCTTTTTAATATCATTTTTATAAAATAATTTGAAACCTGTAAATTGAACGGGTTCACCGTAGATAAAGTGGCGGTAGGTTCCTTTTTTTAACTCAGGCTCGCCCCAGCCATCCATGTGCATTACAACCTGCACTTCAGGACGTAATTTGATGCTCTGTGAATTGGTTACCATCTTTTTAGTAAAACGGTGTAATGTAAAAACCTTTGGTGGCAGGTTATGTTTTTTAACAATATCAGCTAAATATCCGGTTACATAGTTGATATCCGCTGCATCGTACGTTCCAATTTTTTTTCCTGGCAAAGAACCATCCTTCATTGAAAATTCAGGGTCAATTCCTAAATGAACGTAAGGTAATTCTAAATATTTTTCGATGTGCGGAAGCTCGGCTTTTATGGTACTTAAAGCAACCTGCAGATCCAAAAATACGATGGTATTGGGTTGCATCTTTGCAATTTTCAATACAGAATCTATTTGTTTATTACCCATTCTGTTGATGTACTTTCCGTCTTTACCCGGAGTTCCACTGGCAACAGCCGCGATATAATGTAAGCCTGGTTGAACTGGTGTTGTCGGGTCAGCTTTTTCCCAATGTTTAACCTCAGCATTTAAACGTTGCCACATTTCTTTTGGAGCATATTCGCCAAGCGCACCCATTTTTTTTGAGTGTAAGTTTCCATAATACACAACGATACGTTTAAAAGGTAAAATTGCGCCAGCCAATGGAACAGGTTGGTTTTTAACCGGCCATTTTCCGGTCGTATCGCCGTTGGCTAATTTGCGAAGCAGCGAATCATACAATTTTGGGTCAACGGGTTTCATAACGTTAGCGGTAGAGTCAGTTTTCTTCTTACTGCTATCTGATGAGAACATTTTGCCAATGCCACCGCTTTTGCCGTCCGAATTGCAGTTGGCAAATAACGTGATTGCGGCAAAACCAAGGATTATAGTGCCCGCTAATTGAGGAAATTTCATAGATGTATTTATAGATAATTAATGTTTAGATGGTTTTTCCGGATCTGTTAAGCCATGAAAGTAGCTTTGAAAACCGATACTTCAAAATAAAGTAATCAACATTTACACATTGCAGAATTTACCAAAAACCCCCAAAGGAAGTTTAATGCCTGCTGTGGCCTGAAGATACAATTCTCCGGTTTCTAAATTTTTAACTTTTGGAAAAGAAGTACGAATCAAGTTTTCAACGATAACGGATGAGAAGCCAAGCGAGTAAGTGTTTAGTATCAAAAAATGCTCTTTTTCATCTAAAAGCTGAACAACATCCTGCATCATTTCCTGAATATGATCTTCAAGCTTCCATTTTTCGCCATTTGGCCCATGACCATATGCCGGTGGGTCTAAAATAATGCCATTGTATTTTTTACCTCTTTTGAGTTCTTTTTTAACAAACTTCAGTGCATCTTCAACCATCCACCTTGTATTTTTTAGGCCAGATAGTTCCTGATTTTCATTCGCCCAGGTTACTACTTGTTTAATGGAATCTACATGTGTTGTTTCTGCACCTGCCGCGTTTGCGATTAATGATGCGGCACCTGTATAAGCAAAAAGGTTTAAAACTTTGGGTTGTGAAGTTTTAAATTTCTTGATTGATGATGAAATAAAATCCCAGTTTACGGCTTGTTCTGGAAAAACACCAACATGTTTAAAAGATGTTAAACCTAAGCGAAGTTTAATGGCGACTTCATCATTTTTATATTCAACATGCCAGCGGTCAGGTGTTGAAGGATTTTTCTTAACCCATTCGCCTGAAGTTGCCGAGCGGCCTCTGAAAGTAATATTGGCCGTTTTCTTCCATTCTTGTTCTGATAATGTTTTTTTCCACACTGCCTGTGGCTCAGGCCTGATGAGGATTACATTTCCAAACCGCTCTAATTTTTCAAAATCCCCGCAATCAATTAGTTCATAATCTTTCCAATGGGTTGGGGCAAGTAATTGTATCATTTTAATTTTGTAATTCGTTATTGCGGCGTACCTCGCAACAATTTGATTTAAAACTTATCTTTTGCAGCCTTCATAAATCGGCTTGCAAATACAAAGTCGTTAAGTTCTTTAATATCTGTATGGGCAATCTCCTTGTTGCTACCTTCCCAGAATTTTTTTCCTTCATGTAAGAACAAAATATAATCACCAATGCCCATTACCGAGTTCATATCGTGAGTAACAACAATTGTAGTTGTTTTATATTCCTCTGTTAATTCCTGAATTAATTCATCAATTACAATCGAAGTTTTTGGGTCTAAACCAGAGTTCGGTTCATCGCAAAACAAATACTTTGGATTCATAGAAATTGCACGGGCAATACCTACACGCTTTTTCATACCACCAGATAATTCTGCAGGAAACAACTTGTTCTTGCCAGCAAGGTTAACCCTTTCCAGGCAAAAATTCACACGGTCAATTTTTTCATTCCGGCTCTGGTCGGTAAACATGTTTAAAGGAAACATAATATTTTCCTCAACGGTCATACTATCAAACAAGGCAGAACCCTGGAAAAGCATCCCTATTTCTTTACGCACTTCAATTCGCTGTTCGTAAGACATGGGTGTAAAATCACGTCCATCATATAAAACAGAACCCGAATCAGGCTGATGTAAGCCGACCATGCATTTTAGTAAAGTCGTTTTGCCCGAACCCGAACCACCAATGATAAGATTGGTTACACCCTCTTCAAACTTGCCTGATATACCTTGCAATACATCATTTCCGGAGAAGGATTTATAAATATCTTTTATCTCTATCATTACAATAACAATTGGGTTACGATATAATCGCAAGCTAAAATAGAAATACAACTAATTACGACTGCTCTGGTGCTTGCCTGCGATACTTCAAGTGCGCCACCACGTACGTAAAAGCCTTCATAAGCTGGTACTGATGTGATTATGAAACCGAAAACAAATGCCTTAACCAATGCAACAACTATCGTGTAAGGGTTAAAATCTGTCGTAATGCCTTGAATATATTCTGCCGGCGTTACAGCTCCTGATATAGAACCACCAATGTAGCCACCAGAAATGCTCAAAAACATAGAAATGATAACCAACATTGGTACCATCGTGATACCTGAAATTATTTTTGGAAGAATTAAATAGCCCGGGGCATTAATACCCATAATTTCAAGCGCATCAATTTGCTCGGTAACCCGCATCGAACCAATTTCTGATGAGATTGCGGAGCCAATTTTACCCGCTAAAACGATTGCGCTAATGGTTGGGCTAAGCTCAAGAATGCTCGAATCTCTGTTTACAGAACCGATAATTGTTTTAGGAATAAAATCACTTACCAGCTGGAAAGCAATTTGCAAGGTCATTACAGCACCAATAAAAGTAGAGATAATCGCTATTAGTCCTAACGAACCAACACCAACATAATCCATCTGCTTGGCAATTTCCTTAAGATATATCTTCAGTTTTTCCGGCTTTCTGAATACAGATTTGAGTAGCAGTATGTACCTGCCGAAATTGGTAAAATTCATTCCGTATGTGTTGCTTAATTTAAATGTTAATATATAATACTACAAAGAAACGATAAAAATGTTGTAGCGCTTTGTTAATTACAAAAATATTCGTGGTTTTGAATATAAATATGGTTTTTTGCTTACAAAAACTAAACCATAAAAATATGAAAGCAGTAATAACCGGAGCAACCAAAGGGATTGGTAGGGCAATTGCCAATAATTTGTGGAAAGCAGGTTACGACTTAGCCTTAGTGGCAAGAAATGAAGAAGCGTTGGTAAAATTCCGCGATGAATTAACCACTCCGGGACAAAGGGTTTTTATTTACGCTGTTGATTGTAGCGTTAAAGAAGAATTGTATAGTTTTTTAAATGCAGTTGAAAAAGACTTTGGCTTCGCCGATGTTTTAGTGAATAATGTTGGTGCTTTTTTGCCTGGCAGTATGCTCGACGAAGCAGATGAAACTTTTGAACATCAGCAGAATTTAAACATTAACGCGAGTTATTATATTAGTAAATTTTTCGGAAGAAAAATGCGTTTACGTAAGCGTGGGCACATTTTTAACATTTGCTCGGTAGCTAGTAAAGCACCTGTAAAAAATGGTGGAAGTTATAGTGTAACAAAAGCAGCGATGTTAAGTCTTAATCATGTATTGCGGCAAGAGTTAGCGCCACACAATGTTAAGGTAACTGCTTTTTTGCCGGGTTCAACCAAAACATCATCATGGGAGGGAACAATTATCCCGGATGAAAAATTTGTTCAGCCCGAGGATATTGCAGAAACTTTGTTCACCATTTTAAACTTAAGTAAAGGGGTAAACGTTGATGAAGTGCTGATTACACCGCTCGATTTTTAAACACAAAATGAACAACGTTATGGAAAAGAAGCTTTTTAGAAACGAACACGATAAGATGATTGCCGGTGTAGCTTCAGGCCTTGCAGAGTACATGCAGGTAGAGGTGACCATAGTTAGATTATTGTTTGCATTATCTACCATTTTTATGGCCGGTGGAGGCTTGGTAGCTTATATAATTATGTGGATTATCGTTCCGGTAAATAACGATCCGGCTGCGAAATTCTCAAAATTTAATGATTATTTTAACAAGAATAATCCTAACCCGACACCTTTCGGTCAGGCCGACCCGTTTACAGGTCCGGTAGGTTCCAATAATACCAACTGGTCGCAGCCACTTAACGACAGCCAAAAAACGCCTTTCGAAACACAGGCCGATTTTAGTAAATTAAACAAACCAAATGATACCGGGCGTACAATTGGCGGATTACTATTATTGGTTATAGGCTGTTTCTTCTTAATGCGTGAATTTGATTTTATCCCAGATTGGTTTAGATTCAGAAATTTCTGGCCAGTAATATTCATTGTTCTTGGCATTAGCATCATTGCCAAGTCTAAAAGAAAAAATGATTGGGCGGCATTTCAAAATCAGCAACAAGCGGCAGAAGAGCCCAAAGCAGAAACGGTTACCGACGCAATAATTGTAGAGGAAACCAAGAATGACAACAATTCAACACCTACTAACCCTCAAGTATAAATATTATGAAACTAGATAGATTAATCTGGGGTATTCTACTGCTTTTTATTGGCGGTGTACTCTTACTCGAAAATTTTGGCGTAATCGAATTTTACTGGCGTAACGTATGGCATTTCTGGCCTGTGTTTCTGATTATTGCGGGTGTTAATATTTTGTTCAACAAAAATAATTCGCAAACAGGCAGCATGATTTCAATTGCGGTGTTGGTTTTAACGCTCGGCTTTCTGTTCTTTAAAGGCCAGCAGGAGCCAGACAGAAACTCATGGTGGGGGCATAATTTCAAAAAAGATGTTGATATCAATATCGATGATAATGATAACAACGATGATGGTAATGACAACGATACGGCATTTAATCAGTTAAATTTATCAGAACCTTTCGCAGCAGTAGATAGTGCAAAGAAAACTGTTTTGAACATTTCAGGTGGCGGCATTTCTTTCAATTTAGACGGTGAAACAAATGAGTTAATCAAAGCTGATGTTAAGAAAAGGCATGGTGATTTTTCTTTAACAAAACAAACTACTGATACTGCTACAATGCTCACCTTTAAAATGGGCGACAAAAAGAATAAATGGAATTTCGGAGATGGCGGTAACGATGTTGATTTTAAACTCAACAAAGCCCCTAAATGGGATATCATTATGAAGCTTGGTGCCGGCGAAGCTGATTTTGATTTCGCTGATTACAAAGTCCGTACTTTTCGTTTTGATGGTGGGGCTGCCTCTTTAGATATTAAAATGGGCGATTTATTGCCAATTACCGATGTGATTGTAAAGTCTGGCGTTGCTGATGTAAAAATTAAAATTCCTACAAATTCAGGTTGCCGGATTAAAACGAAAACAGGTTTATCTGCAAAGGATTTCGAAGGCTTTGAAAAGCTGAGCGATGGTGTTTATGAAACATCAAACTACAAAACATCTACTAAAAAAATCTTTATAAATTTAGATGGTGGATTGAGTAACTTTGAAGTATCAAGGTACTAAGTTATAGGTAATAAGTTATAAGTTAGCTGGGCGACCTTGCTGGTAATACCACTTAAACTTATCTCTTAAAACCAACAAGTAAATGGAATATACAGTTGTAATTAACGGGAAGCCGCAAGGTCCGTATACTTTAGCTGAACTTAATGATTTAAACATTAAGCCCAACACATTTATTCGTAAACCAGGAATGGACGATTATAAAGAGGCTCATGCAATTCCAGAGTTGCGTGAGCTTCTTGGTTTTAGCTTTCAGAAAACCGCTCCACAATATTTCGCCGCTTTCGATTTAAGATTACTGGCCTCGGCGATTGACCATTTTTTAATCTTCGTTATTTATTGCCTGCTAATTTTACTCAGCTTTATTTTTATTGAAGGAAAAGACCAGCGCCTAATGGCATTCCTTATCCCGCTTCCATCAATTTTCATCACCAAATTAATATATGGGATTTTTGCTGAAGCTTCGAAAAGGCAAGCTACTATTGGAAAGCGGTTGGTGAACATCAAAGTGACTGATTTGGAGGGTACACGAGTTTCTTTCGGACGCTCTCTGGCTAGAAATTTATCAAAAATACTTTCTGTTGTACCAGCTTTTTTCGGCTATTTTTACAGCTTCCTTAATAAGAAAAATCAATGCTGGCATGATGTTGCTGCCGATACTTTAGTTATTAAAGATAGGTTGATATAGATTTTAAGTCATTCTCTTACTCAAAATTCTCTCATTCAAAATTCTATCTATATCTTTGCAATCGCATGGAAAATATATCAGTAAAGCATGGTTTGGCAGGTGGTTACTGCAATAGTTTAACCACTTATTCAAGGTTTCTAACCCGCGAAGTAAATATTGGTGATATCGCTTTGGGTGGTCATAATCCCATTCGCATCCAATCTATGACAACGACCGATACCATGGATACTATTGGAACTGTAGAACAAACCATTCGCATGGTAGAATCCGGCAGCGAGTACGTGCGAATTACCGCCCCAAGCATCAAGGAAGCCGAAAACCTGGTTAACATTAAAAAAGAATTACGCTATCGCGGATACAATGTTCCATTAATTGCCGATATTCACTTCACACCAAATGCAGCCGAAATGGCGGCAAGAATTGTTGAAAAAGTACGTGTAAATCCTGGTAACTACGCCGATAAAAAGAAATTCGAAAATTTAGAGTATACGCAGCAAGCCTACAATGCAGAACTTGAGCGTATCAATAAAAAATTTATACCCTTAATTAAAATATGCAAAGAGTACGGTACGGCAATGCGTATCGGTACCAATCACGGTTCACTCTCCGATAGGATTATGAGCCATTACGGTGATACGCCCCGCGGGATGGTGGAGTCGGCAATGGAGTTTATCCGAATGTGCGAAGCTGAAAACTATTACAACCTGGTTATTTCGATGAAAGCCAGCAACACACAGGTTATGGTTCAGGCTTATCGCCTATTGGTTGAAACCATGGTGAAAGAGGGCATGAATTATCCTTTACACTTAGGTGTAACCGAAGCAGGCGATGGTGAAGATGGTCGTATCAAATCTGCAGTTGGAATCGGAACTTTATTGGAAGATGGCTTGGGCGATACGATTCGTGTTTCATTAACGGAAGACCCTGAATTTGAGGCGCCTGTAGCAAAAGCATTGGCTGACAGGTATTCGTTACGAATTCAGGATTTGGGCGTTCAAAGCAAGGAAGCTGAAAGTACATCTTCAATTTTCCATGATACACCTTCGGTTAAAACTTATTCCCCGTATTCCTATTCCCGAAGAATAACAGAGCCTGTTCAGCATATCGGCGGTCATCATCAACCTTTGGTTATGATTGATGTTTCGAAAGAAAATTTGAAAGACCCGTACTTTTTAAGTTCGGTAGGGTATAATTATAGTGCTGGTTTAGATAAATATAACCTGGCCGACCAGGCCTGCGATTTAGCTTTTCTTGGTGATAGTTTACCATCGTTTTCTTTTCCGGGGAATTTGAAACAGGTTTATAATTACAATACATGGCTAGGTTTAAAGGATAAAAATAACTGCCACCCTTTATTCACACTAGATGAATTTAACAATGCCGCAATCAAAGATGAGCATTTAAACTTTGTGGAAATCGATTCTGCGCATTTCAGTCATTTGTCTCTTCACCAATTAATCAACGTAGTTTTTGTTTTGAAAACAGCTGCAGTTCACGGAATGGCTGAACAAAGGGCGTTTTTCGTGGCTTTACAAGAGAGAAATATTCAGACTCCCGTTATCATCAAAAGAAGTTATGCAAACCTGGATGCCGATAATTTAATGCTTTATGCTGCCACAGATTTAGGTGCCCTATTAACCGATGGTTTTGGAGATGGTGTGTGGATTGATGCTCCGATGCAAAATTTGGCGTTGTTGAATTCAACCAGCTTTGGAATTTTACAGGCAACCAGAACCAGAATTAGCAAAACAGAATACATTTCCTGCCCGAGCTGTGGGAGAACGCTTTTCGATTTACAGGAAACAACTCAGCTTATTCGCTCCAGGACAGACCATTTAAAAGGACTAAAAATCGGAATAATGGGTTGTATTGTGAATGGTCCTGGTGAAATGGCAGATGCAGATTACGGCTATGTAGGTACCGGGCCTGATAAAATTACACTATATCGCGGACAGGAAGTGGTAAAGAAGAATGTAAATACAGCCTATGCTTTAGATGAGTTGATTGACATTATAAAAGGTGATGGTAATTGGGTAGAGAAAGCTTAAGCTTGAATCCGAAATTAAGGTATTTCGTATTTTTTCTATTTATGCTTTTAGAGTGCAGCGGCCTAAGCATTAAATCTCCGTTCTACTTAAATTCGGCCTAACAAATTTTTGGGGATGAGGTTTCTCTGCCAACCTGCTGCCTTTAATACAAAAATTTTCAGCCGGCAATTTTTGTTTCTTTTTGTTGTCAAAATGAAAAGATCCTTTTCGGCCGGGACAATAAAAATCATCTTATATTTTTCTAACTAATAAACCTAAATTACCTCCATGAGTATTCCTGAGTTTCAAACCATCTTTAGCGAACTAAGAAACTGGCTGATTAGCAAAGGACTTGCTGACGGAGAACTAATTTACTCTTACTTTTTTATCGGATTAATTGGCGTTACGCTATTCCTGTTCATCACTCTTTTTTTAACCCGGCAGATTTTTATCGGAGCGGTTAAGAGTGCCAAAACAAAACCTGATTGGCAAAAGGCACTTTTCGAGTTCAGGGTTTTCAGGGCTTTTGCATTAATTTTTGGTGCCTACATCATTTACAACGCGGTGCCTTTTGTCTTTATCGATTTTAAGGTTTGGCTTTTTTATGCACTCATTATAGCTAAAATTTACATCGTACTTGCAGTAATGTTTGCTGTAAATGCTTTTCTGAATGCTTTGGTTTCCATCATGGAATCTTCCAGGAAATATGCAGATAAACCGATTAGAAGTTACAAACAGGTTGCCAAAATCGTTTTCTATATTGTTGGTTTTGTCCTGATTTTATCTATAATCTTAAATGAATCTCCATTATATATTTTCGGTGGTTTTGGTGCGGTAACGGCAGTTTTTATTTTGGTTTTCCGCGACCCGATTTTAGGTTTCGTAGCATCTGTACAAATGAGCGCCATTGATTTGGTTCGTGTGGGCGATTGGATAACGGTTGAAAAATACGGCGCTGATGGCGAAGTCACGGAAATCAATTTAACGACCATTAAAGTTCGGAACTGGGATAAAACTGTTACCATTGTACCAAGTTATGCCATCGTAAGTGAGTCGTTTAAAAACTGGCGGGCGATGGAAGAAAGTGAGGGTAGAAGAATTAAAAGACACATCAATATCAAAATATCCAGTATTAAATTTTGTGATGAGGAACTGATTAATCGTTTGAAAAGCATCGATTTCTTGAAGGATTATTTGAGGGAAACTCAAAAGCAAATCGAAAGTTTCAATGCAGAAAATACCGTGAATCCTAACAATTTGGTTAACGGCCGCCACATGACCAATATAGGTACTTTCAGGGTTTATGCTGAGAAATACCTGGAAAGCAATCCTTACATCAATACCGACTTAACATTTATGGTCCGCCAGTTACAGGCTACTGAAAACGGGCTGCCAATAGAAATTTATGTTTTTTCGAAAGAAAAAGGCTTAAAGAAATTTGAAGAGGTGGCAGCAGATATTTTCGACCATTTACTTGCTGCAGTTCCGTATTTCGATTTAGAGATTTTTCAAAGTCCGAGTGGTAGCGATATGCGTGGCTTTGTTGGAAGAGGGAATGATTAAGTTGTCATTTAATTTTTTTAGCGAGCTTACCTGAACTATCGTCATGCTGAATTTATTTCAGTGTGCTAATTAAATAAGACCCGTAAATAAATTCAGCTTGACGACCGCCCTAATTTATATAGCTAAAAAGCATAAATTTGCGTTCTTGTAAGGCGGTCGTAATATTGCCTATTCTCCTAAAAAAGTTAAAACCTTTTCGCAAACCTTAAACAAAAGTGGTGGCAAAGTTTCGTTTTCGTAAGGATGTGATGCGCCATAAACATGGTTTGCGCCTTCAATTTTAACAAGCCGGCTATTTGGATTTGCATCGGCTAGTTTTTGCGCATGCTCCAAAAGTACATTTACATCATCATCACCTTGGAATATTAACCACGGAATATTAACCCTTTTCGAAGCATTCAAAATATCAAGTGTCTCAGCATTTTTTTCAAAATCGTTTAGTAATGTAACATTTAAAGGCATTTGCTCTTTAGTTCTGGCATTAGTTACATAGATTTTTCCTGTTTCTTTCCATTCTTCCTCTTGCTCTTTTTTCCAAAGGCTATTGAAGCTCGAAATGGCACTCCAGGTAATTAATTTACTTATTCTTAAATCATTTGCAGCCTCAATAATGGCTAATCCCCCACCTCTGCTATGGCCAATCAAGTTTATTTCGGTTTGTTTGCCATAGGCTTTTTCAATAAAATCGAGTACCGCATTTAAGTCGAAAAGTTCTTTAGAAACGGTGTTGTTTGCAAAAGTTTCCAAATCGGTTACATCTGTTGGGCTATCGGCTGGTACACCGCTATGCGATAAATTGAATTTTACATAACGGTAACCGTTTGCGGCGAAATATCGGGCAACCAAATTGTGTGCGCCCCAATCTTTAAAACCTTTAAAGCCATGCACAAAAAGTACAACAGGCGTGTTTGGGTTTTTATCGTCGAAAGTAATGTCGCCGATAATTAATTTTCCGTCGGCGCCAACGAGGCTAAAATCATTTTGTGTAATCATATTTTTAAGGTGTTGATTCAAATTATAAACCTACGAAATTGAATTTTGTTGCGTTTTGAAAAACTATGAGAGGTGTTTCTAACTCAGCACCAATCCAAGTTCCCTAAGGGATAAAAGTGGATGCCGATTTTTCATCGGCAGAAACGACTAGCGGGACTAACTTAAAAATGAACCACAGAACCTTGCTTTCCTAAAAAAAATAAATTCTATTTATAGATAGAAAATTTACCGTATAAGAAATGTAAGAAATTTAAGCTTATACATGATTTTTGAAGCCCTGGGAACCAAGTTAGTTATTAGGGTTTCTAAAATAATACCATGCCCAACTGATAAATAAAACCTGAAGTGGCAGCCTCGACCAGGCAATAAACTTTGTTATTAATATTTTCCCAAGCATGAACGGTGCAATTTGGATCATGTAAATATGCACGGGCAAAAAGGCGATCAACATTAAAATAATTAAAATTGCGGCTAGCTTTCTGGTTTTAGAAACAAGCAACATTATCCCTGAAATTATTTCGATAACCCCAGATAGATAAATTAAAAATGCGTGTACAGGCAACCATTTTGGCATAATTTCGTAATAAGCATGAGTTGACAAAAAGTGATTTATCCCCGCCAGAATGTAAAAAACGGCATAAACCCAAAGGAAAATTTTATAAGTGAACGAGCGATTGTCAGGGTTAAGCATTTATTTAAAACCGTTCTAAATTGATGTAAATTACAGATTAATGACGGTGACATGCACCAAGCATGTTACTTTTGTATCCCGATAATAGTTAATAACGGAAGCACTTGGAATATTTAAAAGTAATCGCTTTTACGCATCACCACATCGACCTGAAATCTTTAGGGAAATTAGTTATTTGTGACGAGAGTTTGGATAACAGGTTGAAGAATATTCAAACGGAACTTCCCGTAAGCGAGATTTTTTATATCGGTACCTGTAACCGGGTAGAGTTCGTTTTCCTTACCAAAGAAAAAACCGATAAAGAATTTGTAACTAAATTTTTAACTGTTTTAGATATGGGTTTGCCACCCGAGTTTATGGAGCGTTTTCTTGATAACGTTACCGTTTACGAAAACGAAGAGGCATTTAATCACCTGTTAAGAACTTCCTGCTCTTTAGAAAGCCTGGTTGTTGGCGAAAAAGAAATCCTTGCTCAAATACGAAAAGCTTACGAAAACTGCCGCGATGCGGGTTTTACAGGCGATTATATGCGAATGATTATGGATAGGGTGGTTAAAACTGCAAAAGAGGTTTACACCTTCACCAATATCTCAAAAAATCCCGTTTCTGTGGTTTCTTTAGCTTATCGCAAGCTTAAAGAGTTAAATATGTGTGGCAACTCCCGCGTTTTAATTATTGGTGCCGGCGAAACAAATCAAAATATTGCGAAATACCTTAACAAACATAAATACTCAAACTTTTCAATTTTCAACCGCACACTTTCCAAAGCCGAATCGCTGGCTGAAGAATTAAACGGAAGGGCTTTTCATTTAGAAGCTTTAGAAAATTACACCGAGGGTTTTGATGTAATTATCACTTGCACGGGTTCTACAGAGGCAATTATTAACGAAGAACTATACGCGAAGTTGCTTAATGGCGATACCGGCAAAAAAGTTATTGTAGATTTGGCCATTCCCAATGATGTTGAGCCAGCGGTTATTCACAATAATCCTGTACACTACATCGAAGTCGAATCTTTGAAAGAGGTTGCCCGTAAAAATATTCAGGAGCGTTACAATGAACTGGTACATGCGGAAGAAATCATCAGCAATAATATTACCGAATTCTTTACGGTTTTAAAGCAGCGCCGCATTGAATTGGCTATGCAGGATGTTCCCCGCAAAATCAAAGAAATCAAGAATACGGCTTTGAATGGCGTCTTTGCCGACGAAATCAGCCAGATGGATGATGCATCCCGTGAGGTTTTGGAGCGTGTGATGAACTATATGGAGAAAAAATGTATCTCCGTTCCGATGATTATGGCCAAAGAAATTTTGGTTAACCAATCTTAACAGGTAACCAATTTCTAAACTGTCGTCATTGCGGGGCATAAAGCAATCCTAAAGCTCGCAAAATTAATTCTTATATTTGCTTACATTTCTTAAATGGTACAAATAATTAGAAAAGCAGTTTCATGTGCTTTTTGGTTAATTCAGTCCCGCTTTTTGTTTCAACCTTTTTTAAACTTCTATTGTTCTCCAATTATCGCCATTGCGAGGAAGAACGAAGCGGCAATCTTTTTCGTTAATTCATTAAAAAAAGTATTTACACTTCAATCGGGTTTAAAGAATTTAATTCGGTAACCCTTTAGAACCATTTACTAATCATATCGTTCTGCTGAATTTACGGTCAACATCTTAATCGAATAAAACATATCCCTAGCATAAATGTCAATTAACAATCAATAAACGCAGTAACTCTGTAACCTCACTGTCTCATTTTTAAACATTTTACTAGATAAAGCCGTATTTAGTTAGATTTGCAAATCATTTAACAAAACAGTGAAGAAATTAACCATCGGAACACGCGGTAGCGAACTTGCTTTGTGGCAGGCTAATCACATACAAAATGAATTGGCGGCAATTGGCATTGAGGCAGAAATTAAGATTATTAAAACGCAGGGCGATAAAATCCTGAATTTACGCTTGGATAAATTAGAAGGCAAAGGTTTTTTTACCAAAGAACTGGAAGAAGAACTTTTGGGCGGAACAATAGATTTAGCCGTTCATTGCCTTAAAGATTTGCCTACAACACATCCTGCAGGATTAACCATTGCGGCAATTCCACCACGTGAAGAAGCAACCGAATATCTTTTAATATTAAAAGATTGTGTTGATGTTTCGCAAAAGCTTTCTCTGAAAAAAGGAGCAATGGTGGGTACTTCTTCCAACAGAAGAAAAGCGCAGCTTTTGGGTTTGCGTTCTGATTTGGAAATTGAAGATTTGCGTGGAAATGTTCCAACCCGCATTCAGAAACTTCGTGATGAGGATTACGATGCGATTATGCTGGCGAAAGCAGGTATAAAACGCTTAGGGTTAGATGTTAGCGAATTCCATGTAGAAGAATTAGAGCCTACTGAATTTGTTCCTGCGCCTGCTCAAGGCGCTTTGGCTATTCAAATCAGGGAAAATGATACTGAACTTTTCGACGCACTTCAGCAACTACACGACCCAGCAACAGCCGAAGAAGTAGGTGTAGAACGTAAAGTGCTTAATATTTTTGAGGGCGGTTGTCACATGCCTTTGGGTTGTTATTGCAAAAAAGAAGCTGGCGCTTTTGAAGTCTGGACTTCCAAAGCCGAAACTGCTGAAGATTTTCCTGAGCGTCTATTTTTACGTGCCGAAACTACCGAAGGTTTGGCAGAGAAGATTGTAGCTAAATTTTCTAAAGAAAGAAAGAAGCCTGCAAAAGTTTTCATTTCGCGTGAAATTGGAGAACACAGTTATTTCCGCAAAGCTTTAGAAAATAATAATATAGAAATTGAAGGTCGTTCGTTAATCCGTACGTTTCCTATCGTTACTGTTTTAGACCAGTTTATATTAAAAAATATCGATTGGATATTTTTTAGCAGCAGAAACAGTGTAGAATATTTCTTCAACTTAAAACCACAGTTACCAAAGAAAACACAGTTTGGCGTTGTAGGCAGGGGTTCGGAAGATGCTTTACGCAAGTTCAACCACTTCGCTGATTTTGTTGGCGCAAGCGGTGATATTTCGGAAGTTGCAGAAGATTTCGCAAAGTTGGTTTCAGGCAAAAATGTGTTGTTTCCAAGAGCGCAGGATTCTTTGCAATCAATTCAAAAATCCTTACCAGCTGATGCCAAAATTATCGATTTGCCAATTTACGAAACGGTAATAGAAGAAAATATCGACCAAAGTTATGCCGATGTTTTGATTTTTACCAGTCCATCAAACGTAGATGCCTATTTTGCCGATAATTTATTGGAACCTGGTCAACAGGTTATTGCTATTGGAAATTCTACTGGAAAGAAATTTGATGAGATGGGGGTGAAGTATGCTTTACCGTATTCGCCCGATGAAATTGGTTTAGCCGAGGCTGTTTTTGGAATAGAAATTAAATAAGGAAGTCTGAAGACGGAGGTCAAAAGTTTGGAAGCTGAAAGCTGAAAGGCTAAAGCGAAAAGCTTAGCCATCTCGTCATTGCGAGGTACGAAGCAATCTTAATGCTCCGGGTTTTGAATAGCAATTGTTAAAGATTGCTTCGTACCTCGCAATGACACACCCTTAAAGAAAAATAATACTCAAGTCTCGATACTTGATACTAAATACTTGATACTAATAAAATGTTACATCGTCCGAGAAGATTAAGGAAAAATCCGTTGGTTAGAGAGATGGTAGCCGAAACCCGACTATCGAAAGATATGTTTGTATACCCTTATTTTGTGGTGCCAGGAACGAATGTTACGCATGCAATTGATGCCATGCCGGGTGTGAACCATTATTCTGTTGATACTTTGGTTAAAGATGTTGAGGCGGGATTGAGCAAAGGTTTGAATAAAATCATGCTTTTCGGTGTGGGCGATGAAAAATCTGCTGATGCAAAATCCGCTTATCACGACCATTCTTTGGTACCCACGGCAGTTCGTGAATTGAAAAAACAGTTTGGCGAGGATTTATATGTTATCACTGATGTTTGCGTTTGTTCTTATACCACTCATGGGCATTGTGGTATTATGGAAAACGATTATGTTCAAAATGATAAAACCGTTGATGTAATTGCAAAAATGGCCTTGACACATGCGCAGGCTGGTGCCGACATGTTCGCCCCATCGGATATGATGGACGGTAGAATCGAAGCCATGCGTAATTTGTTGGATGAAAATGGCTTCGTAAACGCCGCAATTATGAGTCATGCTACAAAGTTTGCATCCGCTTATTATGGCCCGTTTAGAGAGGCTGCAGACTGTGCACCAAGTAAAGGCGATAGAAAAGCCTATCAAATGGATTTCAGAAATCCGCTGGAAGCACTTCGAGAAGCGCAACTGGATGAACAGGAGGGAGCAGATGTATTAATGGTTAAACCAGGTTTAGCTTACCTGGACATTATTCAGCGATTGAAACAGGATACAAATTTGCCTATTGCAGTTTACAACGTTTCCGGCGAATATTCGATGGTTAAAGCAGCTGCAGAGCGTGGCTGGATTGACGAGCAAAAAGTAGTAATGGAAACAATGCATGCCTTTGCCAGAGCTGGTGCAAGCATAATTACTACTTACCACATAAAAGATATTTTAAATAACGATTGGCTTTAGAAGGTTGTAAGTTATAGGTTGTAAGTTTTACGTTTTAACGTATACTTCAAAAGTATAAATTACAGTTTAAAAATAATGAGTTGTAAATTTTGAGTTATGGATTGGATATCTAAAACTTAATACCTTCAACTTAAAACATAATAAGATGTTAGATTCATTAAAGAAAATGTTTTCAGGCAATGAGGCCGATGTTCCTGTAAATACCGGTAGCAAACCCGATATTTCAAGGGTAAAATCTGCGGAGTTATACGAGAAATCAAAAACCTATTTCCCTGGTGGCGTAAATTCGCCTGTTAGGGCTTTTAAATCTGTTTACGGAACACCGCTTTTTATTGAAAAAGGAGATGGCTGCTTTATCTGGGATGCGGATGGAAATCAATTCATCGATTTCTGCGGAAGTTGGGGACCACTAATTTTAGGGCACAATAACCCTAAAATCCGTGAGAAAGTTACCGAGGTGATGCAAAATGGAATGAGCTTTGGTGCGCCAACAGCTTTAGAAAATGAGCTGGCAGAACTAATTATCAAAAACAATCGTTTTGTAGAAAAAATTCGCTTCACAAGCTCGGGTACCGAAGCAGTAATGTCGGCGATTCGCTTGGCAAGGGGTTTTACGGGCAGAGATAAGATTTTAAAATTTGAGGGTTGTTATCATGGCCACAGCGATTCACTTTTAGTAAAAGCAGGTTCTGGTTTGGTTACTTTCGGAGAAACTTCTTCGGCAGGTGTTCCGAAATCTTTCGCTGAAGAAACGATTGTAATTCCTTTAAATGATAAAACTGCAATTGAACAGGCTTTTGCACAGTTTAAAAATCAGATTGCTGCGGTGATTATTGAGGGCATTCCTGCAAACAATGGTTTGATTATGCAAGATGAAGAATACATTCATTTCTTACGTAAAATCTGTACGGAGAACAATTCCCTTTTAATTTTTGATGAAGTAATTACTGGTTTCCGTGTTGGTTTTGAAGGTGCGGCGGCTTATTATGGCATCACGCCTGATATTGTAACTTATGGCAAAATAATTGGTGGCGGTTTGCCTGTTGGCATGTATGGTGCATCGGCTGAAATCATGGGGCATATTTCGCCTGATGGTGGCGTTTACCAGGCGGGAACATTATCTGGTAATCCTGTGGCAATGGCTGCGGGTATTGCGACGCTAACCGAGTTGAATAAATCTGGTTTTTACAAAGATTTAAATAACAAGACACAGGATTTTGTAGCGAGTATCCAGCGTTTTGCCACAGCCAGGAATTACAAATTCAAAGTGTTTACAGTTGGCTCTATCTTTTGGTTTGCTTTTACCGATAAGGATAAAATTCAATCGGCTGATGATATTGACGCGGGTAGCATGGAGAAATTTAAAATCATGCACCGAGAATTGTTGAATAGGGGAATTTATTTAGGTCCGTCGGGATATGAAGTTGGTTTCGTATCTTCAGCACACACGAAGATAGAATTGGAGAAAGCAAAGCGGGCGATTTTCGAGGCGTTAGATTTGGTGTTTAAGAAGTAATTTTAACTATATAAGACATTTAAACTCACCAAGTCGTCATTGCGAGGAACGAAGCAATCTTCCTACTATCGCTAGGATTCAAAACCCATTGCATTAGGATTGCTTCGTTCCTCGCAATGACGGCAAATCGGAGACTATGAGGGGTATCTAGTTTGGGGTGCAATGGGAGGATTTAAATATGAAGTACAATCCCAAGTTCTCTAAACCCGATTAAAGTGAAAATACTTTTTTGATGCACTTACGAATAAGATTGTCACGTCGTTCCTGCTCGCAATGACGAGTTTAGGAGAGTGACAATCGCAAAAAGATTGCAACGAAAAGCGGGACTGAAATAGCCAAAACGAACAGAAACTTGCTTTTCAAATAATATATAATTTTGCTGTTGAGGAAGAATCTTACAATCCTTAAATCATAAAAATCCTGGCAAAGACAGATGAAAAAATCCATTATCATATTTTACGCATTATTACTTTACGCATTAATTCAGCTTATATCCTGGGGAACTTTGGTGGTGCGTTTACAGCCAAGCCGAATGACGATGATTATGGGCGAAGGTTCCGTATTTCTATTCCTGCTTTGCATCGGCGGTTATTTTCTGCATCAATCTTTAAAGCGTGAAGATAAATTAAGAGAGCAACAGCAGAATTTCTTAATGTCGATTACACATGAATTAAAATCGCCGCTGGCTGCGATAAAACTTTCCATACAGACTATTGTTAAAAGAGATTTGGATAAGGCTCGCCAGGTTTCGTTATTAAATAATTCGTTAAAAGATATTGAACGTTTGGATGATTTGGTGGAAAATATGTTGCTGGCAACCAAGATTGAAAACCGCTCGTACACTTTTCCGAAAGAGGAATTTAATTTTTCGGAATTGGTTTATAAAATTACAGATAGGCTACAGGTTCACTCTTGTGGTAATGAGCAATTGATAAATGCTCAAATTCAGCCAAATTTGCAGATAATGGGTGACAAATTTGCCTTATCGTCAGTCGTTACGAATTTGATAGAAAATGCGGTTAAGTATTCCAGCCCTTGTGATGAAATAAATGTGGTTTTAGATAAGGTTGACGGGCATATTCAATTAAGTGTGATAGATAAAGGACCAGGTATTTCAGAAGCCGAAAAAATGTTGATATTTGATAAGTTTTACCGCGTTGGTAATGAGAATGTCAGGAAAGCGAAAGGAACAGGTTTAGGCTTGTTTATTGTGAAAGAGGTTTTACAATACCATGATGCAGATATTACAGTAAAAGACAATTTGCCTCAGGGAAGTATTTTTGAAGTAACATTTAGTTAATCTCAATTATGTCACAAAAATTAAGAATTCTATTGGTAGAAGACGAGGACCACTTGTTAGATGCTATCAAATTAAACCTTGAACTTGAGGGTTATAAAGTTCACGCCGTCAAAGATGGCAAAACCGCTCTTAAAATATTCAAAGAAGAACGCTTTAATCTAATTATTTTAGATGTAATGTTGCCTGAAATGGATGGTTTCCAGGTTTGCGAAACAATCCGTTTAGAAAATGCAGAAGTTCCGATTATGTTTTTAACAGCTAAAAACACGTCTGAAGACCGTGTTTTAGGTTTGAAAAAAGGAGCTGATGATTATTTAGTTAAGCCTTTCAACTTAGAGGAGTTAATCCTTCGTGTTGGTATTTTGGTTAAACGCAGTTTAAAATCTGATGATTTAAAAGAGTTAAATTCTTACAAAATCGGCGATAAAACAATCTATTTTAACTCATTCGAATTGAAACACGATGATGGAACCATCACACCGTTAACCAAAAAAGAAACAATGTTGTTAAAGCTATTGATCGAGCGTAAAAACGATGCGGTTTCCAGAGAGCAGATTTTAGAAACGGTTTGGAATTACGATGTTTACCCATCAACCAGAACGATTGATAACTTTATTTTAACGTTCCGTAAATATTTCGAGCCAGACCAAAAAAATCCTGTTTATTTCCACTCCATTCGTGGCGTAGGTTACAAATTTACTGATAGTCATTAATGTACAATAGCTTAGGCAGGTATGCGCTAATGGCCGTTTTTTTACCGGCCGCTTTGGTATGCGTGTTTTTCACCCAATATGAATTGGCTGCCGTTGCCGGCTTTCTATTCATGTTTGTTATTTGGAGTCATTTCAGGCACAGTTCTGTTTTAATGGCATCCAAATATTTTAAAAACAACGAGTTTGGGAAAGCAAAGCTGATGCTGGATGAAGTACCTAACCCTGAAAGACTGTCAAAAAATCGCAGAGGTTATTATGAGTTTATGCAAGGCAATTTAGCCCTGAAAGAAGAACTTTGGGATAAGGCAGAATATCATTTTCAATTGGCGAGTCGCTTTCCAGTTGGCGGGAAAACGCAGAAGTCTTTTGTTCTAATTCATCTGGCAAATCTCGCTTTGCGGAAAAAGGATAAAGAAAAGGCAGAAGCTTATGTCAAAGTAGCTAGAGAACTTGCGGAAACGACCCGTTCGAAAGATATAGTCGTAAAGATTGAGAAAGAAATAAGCAAATTATAATATTCGTATTGTCATTTTGAGAAACGAAGCACCGCTTTAGGAATAAAAAGGTACTTCGTTTTTTTTTTATTTATACATTTGCGGAATTAAAAATTTTTTTAGCTCGCTCGTCCCTCAACAATTCGTCATGCTGAATTTATTTCAGCATCTTAATAGAAAGAGGTTTTGGATTAGTCCATTAACGAACGTGACACAAGACAAATCATGAAGAATAATTTATTTTTAGACGCAGCATTTTCGAAACAAACAGAACGCCCACCAGTATGGATGATGCGCCAGGCAGGTCGTTTTATGCCACAATATTGGGAGATAAAAAACAAATACTCTTTTTTAGAGATGTGCAAAACCCCAGAAATTGCAGCAGATGTTACGATGTTGCCTGTTGATTTATTAGGCATTGATGCAGCGATTTTATTCTGTGATATTTTAGTAACTGGTGAGGCCATGGGCGGGGATTTGAGTTTCACTCAAGGTGTTGGTCCGAAGTTTGCAAACCCTGTGCGTAATGCCCAAGATATTGACAACTTAAATGTTGATTGTTTAGATGAACTGCAATATGTTGCCGATGCGATTAAAGTTATTCAACAACGTTTGGATGGTAATATTCCGTTAATTGGTTTCGCCGGGGCGCCTTTTACAGTGATGAGTTATCTGATTGAGGGCGGCTCTTCTAAAGATTTTAAATTAACAAAGCTTTTTATACACAACCAGCCAGAATTGGCTCATAGGCTTTTAGCTAAAATTGCCAAAGTTACGGCCGATTATTTGAATCTTCAGATTGCTGCTGGTGTTAACGCAGTTCAGATTTTCGATAGCTGGGCGCTTGCTTTATCATGGAACGATTATCAGGAGTTTTCACACCGTTATATTCAGGAGATTATTTCGAACTTAAATAGGAAAGATATTCCTGTAATTTCTTTTTGTAAAGGAAGTTCGGTTTTTGCGCCAATTATGGCAGAGGCAAAGCCAGATGTAATTTCTGTAGACTGGAATGCCGATTTATTAAACATTAAAAATGCTTTACCAGCCGGGATTGCGGTTCAGGGAAACTTAGACCCGCACATTTTATATGCAGACCAATCTGTAATAAAAGCACAAATTCATAAACTGTTCGAACGAATGCGTGGAACCGAAGGCTTTATTTTTAACTTAGGTCATGGTATTATGCCAGATATTCCTTTCGATAATGTGAAGTACGCAATTGATGTGGTTAAGGAGTTTAGATATTAAATTCCAAGTCATTTTTGTTATATTAGCTTAAATAAAATCAATTCATGACTGTTAAATCATTACAAGACGAAGATAAATTACCCATTAAACAGGTAATTAACGCCATAAATAAATCAATGGATGACGTTCTTCGTGTCGTAGATGCCATGAATTTAGGTAGAACTTAAGTTAAAGATGATGGGGTTTATAGAACTTTCAACAATGGAGACATAATAAAAATTTCTTCAGGAAGTTTCGCAAAAAAAAGGGTTAATAATAAGAGGATTAAACTTTTTTAATAATGGCCATTAAGCCTAAGTTAAGAATATTTGCAGGCCCGAATGGTTCCGGTAAAACCTTATTATACAATTCCATAAAACATATTTATTTCTCAACGCGGCTTTTTGTTAATGCCGATAATTTAGAATCAGACTTTAAAAAGAATAATTTCTTAAATCTTTCAGAATTGATGTCATTTGTTTGCAAAGCGAATTTGAAGAATTCTATCTGCAAAATGGTTTGTTTTTTAAAGCTGGCTTCAAAACGGAAAGCTGGAATTTAGTTTTAAAAGAAAATTTTATTGTGGAAGGTGAAAGTGATTCGGATGATTATAACTCTTATCACTTTGCAATAATAGCCGACTTTATTCGACAAGCTAATTGAATCTAAAAAATCATTTTCTTTTGAAACGGTTTTCTCACATCCCTCGAAATTGAAACTCATCGAATTTGCACACCAAAATAATTATAAAATTTATCTATACTTCATTGGAACGGAAACGCCTGCGATGAATTTAGAGCGTGTAAAGGATAAAGTTAAAAAAGGTGGGCATTTTATTGATGATGATAAAATAGAAAAGCGTTATTTTCTTACAATGAATTTACTTATAGATATGTTAAAAGAGGTTGATGAAACTTATCTTTGGGATAATTCAGGTACCAAGCATTACTATTTAGGAAATATCAACGAGGGAATTTTAAATCTGGGATTTTTGAATATACCAAATTGGGTCGACACCTATATCCTGAATAAAATTAAATCATGATAGAAACCCTACAACCATATTATTACTATTTTCTTGCGGTACATATTGTATTCGTAATCAGCTGGATGGCGGGGTTATTTTATATTTTAAGTCTTTTTATTTATCATACCGAAGCTAACGAAAAGCCTGAACCCGAAAAAAGTATTCTCGTAAATCAGTTTGTTAAAATGGAAGCTACATTGTGGAAAATTATCGCTACTCCAGCGATGATTATTTCAGTTTTTGCTGGCGTTTCCATGCTTACTTTACATCCGGGATTGTTGCAGGCAGATTGGATGCATGTTAAACTTGGATTTGTAGTCGGTTTATTGGTCTATCATTTCATTTGCCAAAATATCGTTAAACAACTAAAAAAAGGTCAATTTAAGCTAAGCAGTTTTCAACTCCGTTTATGGCGTGAGTTAGCTACCATTTTTATGATTGCCATTGTTTTTATCGTGATTTTAAAAAGTGCCATTAACTGGATTTATGGTTTGATAGGTATTATGGGGGTTGCGATGGCTATAATGATTGCGGTTAAGCTGTATAAGAATTACAGGCTGAAGAAGTAAGCCGGAAGACTAATGCAGAAAGACCAAAGCTAACTTGATACGAATACTTCTTTGTTTCCTTTGCGTAAACTTATGTTTGGTTCTTGATACTTCATGCTTGCTACTTTATACTTTACGAAAAAACTATCCTAAATTTGGGCGATAAAAAACAAGCGCATGTTTACAAACACGGGTCTGAAAAAGACCTTACTCTTCATATCCTTTCTTTTTTCTTCTTGCTTAGCCTCGGCACAGTTTAATCAATCGGCTTTAGAAAATAGAATTCGCCCAGATAGCAGTTTGACGAACGAAGTTCACTTCAATTTCTATAATTTCAACTACGTTCGCAATTACGAGTATACCAACGATTTTCATGATGGTTATACATTGTACGGAACACAGTTGCAGCCACAAATTGTTTATTACGCACATCCTAGTTTGGCCATAACAGCAGGTGCATTTATTCGTAAAGATTTTGGTAGAAATGGAGTAACGGATGCAAAACCGTTATTTAATTTAAAATATCATAAAAGAAATTTAACCTTAATTTTTGGAAGTTTAGAGGGTGGCATTCATCATAAATACATTGAGCCACTTTATGATTTCGAGAGAACGATAACCACTCCAATTGAATATGGCACACAATTATTGGTTGAGCGAAAGAAATTTAACCTGGATGCCTGGATAGCCTGGCAAAAAATGATTTATACAGGCGAGGCAGCAAAAGAGGAAATCATAGGTGGCTTATCTACTGAGACAACAATTGCAGAGAATAATGGCTGGAAGTTTAGCTTTCCCGCACAGTTTTTGGCTTTCCACCAGGGTGGCCAAATTGATGTATTAAAAGAAATACCGATTAGCACGGTGTTTAATGGGGCAACTGGATTGAAATTACACAAAGAAATTAACACCAACATTAAGCAGATTTATACCGATAACTACGTCGCCGTTTACAAAGATTTATCGCCAGATAAAAGACGTGCCTATCAGGGTGGTTTCGGTATGTGGTTAAATGCTGGTGTAGAAAGTAAATGGGGAAGTTTGGTTGCCTCTTACTGGAAAGGAAATAATTTCATTTCGATTAAGGGAATGCCCTTGTATGAATCTGTATCGGGTAATTTGTATACAAATGGCCTGAAGCAAAGCGGAAGAAACATTGTATCCTTGCGTTATGCTTATCAGAAGGAATTAATTCCGCATTTATATCTTGATGTTCGCTTTGAACCACATATTGATTTGGATAATACAGATAAACAATTGCAGTTTAACCATTCATTTTTCTTGACTTACAAACAGGATTTTAGGTTATTTAAGGTGAGGAAGAAAGATTAGAATTGCCGTCAGCTCAATACAAACCTACAACAAAACCGTTATTGCGAGGCACGAAGCAATCTTAAAGCGAACGATACTAACCAGAAGTTGTAAGATTGCTTCGTGCCTCGCAATGACGGCCAAAACATAAACCCGATAGGGGTTATAATACTTTTTGATGCAAATATTCGACAAGCTCAGGCGGACAATCGCAAAAAGATTATAACGAATACCGGGACGAACAACTCAAAAAAGCTCCTACCTTTGCTTTCCAAATCAAAAAATTATATCTTTCTGAAAATTTATTAACTATTTATCTTATTGATAATCAGGTGGTAAAATAATATTTTAACTTTTATTTAACTTTTTCTTACCCCTCATGCAACCAATGTTTGTAATCTGCCATCTTCTATATACAAACACACAATGAAATTGACGCGAAGCTATACGATAAACGATTTGATGGAGGGCTGCAAAGCCGGCGACCGGAAGATGCAGGAGCTGCTTTACAAGCAAACTGCATCGAAAATGCTGGCCGTTTGTATGCGCTATGCAAAAGACAGAATGGAGGCTGAAGATGTGTTGCAGATGGGCTACATCAAAGTTTTTCAAAAAATTAAAGAATACAGGGGTGATGGTTCTTTCGAGGGTTGGATTAGAAGAGTAATGGTGAATACCGCTATTGAAAGTTACCGAAAAAATTTAAGAAGTCTGAATGTGGTAGAAATTGATGAAGCCTATGAGCAACCTTCAACGGGGTTTGATTTCGGCACATTAGGCATGCAGGATTTAATGAATGTAATACAAAAACTGGCAGATGGCTACCGAATGGTCTTCAATATGTATGTGATTGAGGGTTATTCGCACAAAGAAATTGGCGAGACGCTGGGAATATCTGAGGGTGCAAGTAAATCTCAGTTATCGAGAGCGAGAGCAATTTTAAAGGAAGAAATTATAAAAATGGAGGGATTTGGTTATGCAACCTATACAGGATAAGGATTTTGATAAGTTATTTAAAAACGCTTTCGAAGATGCAGAAATTACACCATCGAGAGATTTATGGAGCAGCATAGAAAGTGAAATTGAACCAAAGAAAAAAAGGATTATTCCAATTTACTGGTTATCTGCAGCGGCAGTTTTGGTAGTCGCCACGATTGGGTTTTTGATTTATCAACAGCAAGAAATGCAACCAAAACAGCTTGCAAATAATGTTGAACCTAAAATTATAAAACCGGTTGTTGAAACGCCAGGTTTTGAGGATTCTACAAAAGCTGTAGATGTTCCTTCAATTAAGATAGACGAGGTTTTGCCGGTTACTTCGAAACCCGAAGAGGCAATAGCAAAAACTGCGAACAGCGAAAATGCGAAGCCTGTTGCTAAAGAAAAAATAGTTACCGCACCTGAAATGCAAAAAAAGGAGTTGATGATTGCGAAAGTTGAGGAGCCTACTCAGGATATTAAGGCTAAAATCGATGCACTTGTTTCTGAAACCAACACAGAAACGGTTATTGCATCAACTGCTGCAACTGCTAAAGCTGATGAGGTAATGGGAGATGATAATCAAATTGAAAATAAAGGCATTAGAAATGTTGGCGATGTGGTAAACTTAATCGTAAACAAAGTTGATAAAAGGAAAGATAAGTTTATTCAGTTCCGTACTGATGATGATGATTCGTCACTTTCATCAATAAACATCGGGCCTTTTAAGTTTGGTAAGAAAAACAGAAAATAATACCAGGATTAATTAGCATTTAAGGATTTCAAGATCAAGTAATTTAATACGCTCATTCAATTATTCTCTCACTCAACCATAAAATAAACACACACAAAATATGAAACATCTGATTTTTACAACACTTTTGGTAAGCGGGCTTATCGGTGTTATGGCTCAAAATGCGTCTGCTCAGCAAGATACGGTAGTTAAGGATACCGTGATTAAAAAGAAAAATAAATACATGGTGAGAATTGGCGGCGGTACATTAATTTCAAAAATGGGAGATTCTACCGAGACCGCAAAAAAGGGTCGCTTTGTTGGTGGTATTACTTTTACCAGAGTTGATTTAGGTTTCTCGAGACTAATTGATAATGGCGACTTTAACTTATCTCCCAACAACGAATTCTTAGATTACAAAGGCGGCAAAACAAGCACATTCTCTTTTGATGTTTTACAATTTGGATACCGCTTTAACTCAAACTTTAAGGTTTATGTAGCCGGTGGTTTCGACTGGACTTTAATCAGATTAAGAGATAACATTACCATTCAAAAGAACCAACCAACGTTAACGTACATAAACGAGCCTGTTGCATTTTCTAAAAATCGTTTCTCGAGCAGCTATGTACATATTCCGTTAAACTTCGAATTTCGTACAGGCGAAAGTAAAAAAGGAAAGAGATTTTACTTCGTTTTAGGTCCGGAAGTGAGTTTCTTACTAAACGGTAAGGTTAAACAAATTAGCGAAGAACGCGGAAAAGAAAAACAATATGATAGTTATCATTTCCAATCCGTTCGTTACGGTGGTACCGTTAGGTTTGGCTACGGTGGTTTAGGCTTATTTACCAAATACTATTTCAATGATATGTTTACAACACCGGCCCAGGCAGGTTTAAGAAACATGAGCTTCGGAATTACTTTCGGCTTGAATTAAAATACAGCAGCAATGCACAAATAAATATAATCCTGTTTCGGTTAGGCGGAACAGGATTTTTTTGGTCTCTGATTTTTACCTTAAACCTTTACCTTAAAACCCTCAACCTTTACTATCTTTACCCTGTGAGCGATAACATAATCAGTGTTAAAAATTTAACGAAACAGTACCAGGCAGAACAGGCAGGCGGCATTAAAAATATCAGTTTTGATATCAAAGCGGGAGATGTTGTAGCAATTATCGGTGAAAGTGGAAGTGGTAAATCTACTTTACTAAAATCCATTTATGGCTTGCTAACAACCGATGAGGGCGACATCTTTTTTGAAGGTCAAAAAGTTAAAGGGCCAGATGAACAGTTAATACCGGGCCATAAACAGATGAAGATGGTAACGCAAGACTTTTCTCTGAATATTTATGCCAAGGTTTATGACAATATTGCCTCACAATTATCGAATACAGATTTAAAAACCAAGGCTGAAAAAACCCTGGCCATCATGGAGCATCTTCGAATTCTCCCCTTACAAAATAAGAAGATTATCGAATTAAGCGGTGGCGAACAACAACGAGTGGCCATTGCCAAGGCCATGGTTGCCGATACCAAAGTGTTATTACTGGATGAACCTTTTAGTCAGGTTGATGCCTTGCTTAAAAATCAATTGCGGGCAGATATTAAACGTGTTGCAGCAGAAACGGGGGTAACGGTAATTTTAGTTTCTCACGACCCTGCCGACGGGTTATTCCTTGCCGACCAATTATTGATTTTACGAAATGGTGAATTGCTTCAAACAGGTAAGCCATCAGAAATTTATCAACAACCAAAACACATTTACACGGCACAAATTTTAGGGAATGCAGTTGTTTTATCTCGCGGAGATGCGGAGAAATTGGGTATAAAAACGTTTGCTGCTTCGGTTGTTTTCTATCCCGAATGGGCAGAAATTAACAGCAACTGGAGCAGCAGGCGCTTTGAGGTTAAAGATGTTTATTATAAAGGTTTCTATGATGAATTGCTGTTGGAAAGAAATGGCGTTACCGTTCGTGCCTTACAATTGAACCGAGGAGAACATAAAAAAAACGACCATGTTCAGTTGAACATCAGTCGTTTTTTAGAGTTTTAATAAATTTAATCTGCAGACGATGCAACCAATACAATTCTGGCTCCGATACTGGCTGTCGGCCTCACCGGTAAAGTATTTCTATTGCTGTTATACTGTAGATACACTCTTATTCTACCAGGGAAAGAACTATAACTGTAAGAATCAGTTCCGTAAGTAAATGGCAAGGCGTCATAACCATCATCATTAAAGCGGGCAAAGGATAAAATGATACCATCATCTTCGTACTGTTCTATGCGGTTATCTGTTATATCGACATAATAATAAAGACCGTTTGAATCACTTCCAGAGACCCATTGACTAGGCTGGATTGTTTTGTATAAAGTAATATTGGGTGTGTTTTGAACAATAGTGTCCTTTTTGCAAGATGCCAGGCCTAGCGTGACAATGCAAACCATGAGAATAGTAAGTTTTTTCATGTTGATATGTTTAATTTGTGTGTGTACCGTGCGTAATACAAAACAACTGCCAAAAATTCTGAATCACACAATGTGGATTAATAATTGTTTAAGATTCATAACACATCATTGAAATTTGAATTAATATCTTTGAATAATGAAACTAATTTTTAGAGTTTTACCGTGGCTAATTTTATTGGTTGCCGGTTATTTTTTCATCTCGAAAAAGTTCAGCATTAATACTTCGGTAGAAAGCAAACATCAGCTTTTGGTAGAAAAAATCGAGGCTATAGGCAAACTGGAGTTGGTTCGGTATCAAATCAGCGATGTACTGGAGCATAAAAACAAGACAGATTTCCTGCCCGAAGCAAGTGTTCTACTTATTGTAAAAGCTGAAGCCGTAGGTTGTATCGACCTGACCAAAATTACGCGAGATGATATTGAAATTGAAGCAGATACAGCTGTAGTAAATTTACCACAGCCAGAAATTTGTTACGTAAAAATCGACCATAAAAACTCAAGGGTTTACGACACTAAAATGGCTTTTTTTCGAGAAGCTGGTTTAGTGGATGAAGCTTACAAAGCAGCTGAGAAACAGGTTTCTGCGGAAGTTAAAAAATCAAATATTCTTGCTCAAACTAAAACTAATGCTGCAAGTGTATTAAAACCCATAATTGAAGGCTTGGGTTATAAGAATGTTCGCCTGAATTTTGAATAAGAGGCTACGATAGAAAATTTAAAAAAATCAATCTTAAATGGCAATTCAAGCTGCCTTTGGTCGAATATAAATTAGATTTCAGGAGATAACTTATTTCAAGAAATCTTCACGATGTGGATTGAAAATATCAATTAATACCCCTGCCTCCAGGCAAACTACTCCATGAAATACCTTTGATGGTGCAAAGAAAACATCACCTTCATTGAGAATCTTTTTATCCTCGCCCATTGTTACTACGAAGCTTCCTCTGGCAACATAACTTAGTTGCAAATGTGGATGATTATGTAAAATACCTATAGCATTTTTTTCAAAATCTACTTTAACTAACATCAGGTTATCATCGAAAGGCATCACTTTACGCTTAACGCCTCCGCCTAGTTCCTCCCAACCTAAATCGTTATCACTTATTAATGTCTTGTTGGTTAAATCTTTAAAGTTCATATTCGCGTTTTTACCATTTATGAAATATTAGTTCATTTAAGCCTGTGGTTCATGTTGTTGATAGATGAGCACGCTGTATGCCTGTGAAAGCTTATTGCGCTCTATGGTTAATCCATTATTAGACTTTCTACTTTGCTTGCTTTGCGAAAAAAGCTGTGCCTTGGCGGTTAATTTCTTAAACCAAATACTCAAACAAAGTCTGGTCTTGATTTAATTCAATAATCTCGAATTTAAAATCTTTCATGCGTTGTAATAAACTTGCATAATCATGCTTGTTCGAAAGTTCAATACCCACCAATGCCGGACCGTTTTCCTTGTTCGTTTTTTTGATAAATTCGAAACGCGTTATATCATCCTGAGGCCCCAAAACTTCATTCACAAACAACTTTAGTGCGCCCGGTCTTTGCGGGAAGCGAACAATAAAATAATGTTTCAAGCCTTCAAAAAGCAAAGATTTCTCTTTTATTTCCTGCATCCGCTCGATGTCGTTATTCCCTCCGCTAATTACACATACAATATTTTTGCCTATAATTTGGTCTTTTACCTGCTCTAAAGCAGCAACAGACAAAGCGCCGGCAGGTTCTACTACAATCGCATCTTCATTATAAAGCTTTAATATGGTGGTGCAAATTTGTCCTTCTGGAATTAAGTATGTAGAACTTAACAATTCCTGGCAGTATTGATAAGTAATCCAGCCCATTCTCTTTACTGCCGCACCATCAACAAAGCGTTCAATGTTCTCCACCGTTATTGGGCCGCCATTTTTTAGGGCCTCACTTAACGATGGTGCGCCCATTGGCTCTACACCGAAAATTTTTACCGATGGCTTTACCGTTTGCAGGTATGCACTAACACCAGATGCCAACCCGCCGCCGCCAACAGGAACAATTATGGCATCCAGTTCAGGTAAATCTTCGAAAATTTCCATTGCAACTGTTGCCTGTCCCTCAATTACTTTGTCATCATCAAAAGGCGGAATAAACGTCGATGATTTTTCTTCGCAGTAAATTAAAGCCTCTTTCAAACAATCATCAAAGGTATCGCCCACTAACACAATTTCGATATTGGCGCCCCCAAACATATTAACCTGCTTAATCTTTTGTTTAGGCGTAATTTCGGGCATAAAAATTACACCTTTAATACCCAACTTTTTGCACGAATAAGCAACCCCTTGCGCATGATTTCCAGCACTCGCACATACAACGCCATTTACCAAAGCATCTTCTGGCAACTGGCTGATTTTATTGTACGCACCACGAAGTTTATAAGAACGAACAATCTGTAAATCCTCTCTTTTTAGGTAAATATTGGCCTTGTATTGAGCAGATAGTCCGGCGTTGAATTCCAAGGGCGTACGTTTCACAACCCCTTTAAGTCGTTGCAATGCAGCATAAAAATCCAGTGTATTTGGTGTCGTCGTATTCATATTTTAGTATCAGTAAGCGATTAATGTTACTTATTTAATCACTATAATTATTTTGAAAAGTACATTTAATACTTTTCGGTTGGTACAGCCCTGCTATTCATTTCAATCTTTTTGGCATTGTCATTACGGGGTTTCGAATGTCTTCTCCAAAAAGTATTTCCACTACCTTCAGGTCTGTTAACCAGGTTTGTTTGCTCGAAACGCAAATAACGCCAAGCTTTCATAAAAACTGCAGAAGATGTAAATCCGAATTGAGTTTCCTGCAAGCGTTGGCTTTTTTGCAAATTCAGCTTAAAAATTTAAGCCAAATGCAGTGCAACCAATTGATTCAAGTCAGTATCGTTGATGCCTTGTTTAGCATCAGCCAAAACTAAGAATTGTTTGTAAACAATATCTAAATGTTCTTTTTCTAACCTGTGGCCCAAACGGTCTAAATGGTGTTTTAAAGCCGCACGGCCGCTCCTTGCTGTGAGTACAATAGTTGCATCAGGGAAACCAACGTCTTCAGGTTTGATAATTTCATAGTTTTCACGGTTTTTCAAGAAACCATCCTGATGAATACCAGAACTGTGTGAGAACGCATTCCCTCCAACTATTGCTTTATTTGGTTGTACAGGCATATTCATTTGATTTCTCACCATGTGGCTCATCTCGTAAAAACGAGTGGTATCAATTTGCGTATTCAAACCCAAAATTTTGTGCGTTTTCAAAATCATAACAACTTCTTCCATCGAGGTATTTCCCGCACGCTCACCAATGCCGTTGATGGTGCACTCAACCTGGCGGGCTCCATTCTGTAGGCCCGCAATTGAATTTGCCGTAGCAAGGCCTAAATCATTGTGGCAATGAACCGAAATAATTGCCTTATCAATGTTCTTCACATTTTCTTTTAAGTAAAGAATTTTTGAGCCATACTGGTCTGGCAAGCAATAACCATTTGTATCTGGAATATTTACAACCGTTGCTCCGGCCGCAATAACCGCTTCAACCATCTTGGCTAAGAATTCAATATCCGCCCGGCCAGCATCTTCAGCATAAAATTCGATATCCTCAACATATTTTTTAGCGTATTTTACGGCATCAACAGCACGTTCTAAAATAGCTTCGCGGGTGCTGTTAAATTTATGCTTTATATGAAAATCTGATGCACCTATCCCAGTATGGATACGTGGTCTTTTTGCATAACGCAAAGCATCAGCAGCAACATCGATGTCATTTTTGTTTGCACGGGTTAATGCACAAATAATGGGATTGTTAACGGCTTTTGATAATTCAATTACACTGTTAAAATCGCCAGGGCTTGAAACCGGAAAGCCAGCTTCAATTACATCAACACCTAAAAGCTCGAGCGATTTAGCGATTTCTACTTTTTGGTTTGTATCTAACTGGCAGCCTGGAACCTGCTCGCCATCACGTAATGTCGTGTCGAAAATATAAACTTTGTTTGGGTCGTGAATCATAATCTTTTATTTAGGATTGAGTAACTTTTTGATTTAAAAATTTTAAGACCAATTTGCCCATTTCAGCTGTGCCCAAAACTTTAAATCGGTTGGTGGTTTGGTCGGCAATATCATGTGTTCTGAAACCTTCTTTCAAAACTTCATCAATGGTATCAACCAACAATTTAGCTTCTTCTTTTAATCCGAAACCAATTTCGAGCATAAGTGCTGCGGATAGGATAGAAGCCAGAGGATTAGCCAAATCCTTACCGGTAATATCATGCGCTGAACCGTGAATTGGCTCGAAAAACCCTGTACTTTCGCCCACGGAAGCAGAAGCCAGCATACCCATAGAGCCTGCAATTTGCGAAGCCTCATCGGTTAAAATATCGCCAAATAAATTTGCGGTTAAAACCACATCAAATTTCTTCGGGTTTTTAATCAATTGCATTGCAGCATTATCAATAAACATGTGCTCAGTTTCCACATCAGGATATTGTTTAGCAATTTCCTGAACGGTTTCACGCCATAAACGGGAACTTTCTAAAACATTCGCTTTATCAACAGAGCATAACCTTTTGCTGCGCTGCTGAGCCGCCTGATAAGCTTTATGCGCAATACGTTCCACTTCATAGCGGTGATAAATCATCAAATCTGAAGCAGTATTCCTATCTTCAGAACGGGTTTTCTCGCCGAAATACACATCGCCTGTTAATTCACGGAAGAACAAAATATCTGTGCCTCTTAAAATTTCGGGTTTAATGCTTGAGGCTTGAAGAAGTTCATCAAATAATAATATTGGGCGTAGATTTGCAAAAAGTCCAAGTTCTTTACGGATTTTCAACAGACCTTGTTCTGGTCTAACTTTTAGGCTCGGGTCGTTATCGTATTTAGCATGACCGATTGCGCCAAAGAGGATGGCGTCACTTTGTCTTGCTTTTTCCAAAGTCTCATCTGGCAAAGGTTCACCAGTCACTTCGATAGCTGCGTGTCCCATCAGCGCCTCATCAAAAACAAATTCGTGTCCGAAAATCTCGGCAATTTTTTCTAATGCTGCTTTTCCCCATGTGGTTACTTCTGGTCCGATACCGTCTCCCGGTATTACTAAAATGTTCTTCTTCATTGTATTATATGTTGCCGTCATTGCGAGGTACAAAGCAATCTCATTTAGAGCGCACTAGATAAAAGATTGGTCTTTATTTCGTAATGACGAGTTCTGGTGTTTAAATTTTCGACGACTTTTACCTCGCCCTTTTCTAATAATATTCTTTTTTCAATGCAGGTTGGCAGCTGCGATTCAAAGTGGCCAACGTAAATTAAAGTCATTCCATTGCTGCACAATTCATCAACTAATTGATTGAAATGTCTTGTTTGCTGCTGGTCTAAACCCTGGCAGGGTTCATCCAGAATCAGCAATTCCGGATTTTTGATGATGGTTCTTGCCAATAAAACCAATCGCTGTTTTCCCAGGGGGAGTGAACTTAATAGGTCATTTTTATTTTCCGTTAATCCAAAATAGCCTAACAATTCATCAACTTGAGCACTTTTTGAATAAGGTAGCTGCTGATACAAGCCAACGGTATCGTAAAAACCCGACGCAACACTTTGCCAAACAGTTGAGTTAGCATCGAAATACCAATGAAACTCTGGAGATATTAAACCAATATGCTGTTTTATATCCCAAATGCTTTCGCCACTTCCACGTCTGTTTCCAAATAAGTAAAGTTCATTGGCGTAAGATTGCGGGTGGTCGCCGTTTACAAGACTTAATAAAGTAGATTTGCCAGAGCCATTATGACCTTGTAAAAGCCATTTTTCACCTGCTTTAACTTCCCAATTGATGTTTTTTAGCACCTGTTTTTCACCGTAGCTAATGTTTACATCAACCATTTTTACAATATTTTCTGATCCGTAAACAGGTGATTCTTGTAAAAAACCAGGGATTTCGCCGGAGTGGTTTTCTGCAACTGATGATTGGGCCAGTGAATCAACCTGAATTAATTGACCAGCTCTTATTTCGGCAAAGTGATTAACTGAGCCTGGTAGCTCAGAATCGTTGCAAATCAAAATCAATTGAACGCCCTCTTTAGAAACCTCATCCAATAATAGATTCAAGTTCTTACGTGATGCTGCATCCAAACCGGTGTAGGGTTGGTCTATAATTAATAATTGAGGTTTTAACCACAAAGCCTTAACCAATTGAAGTTTTTTATGTTCTCCGCTCGATAACTCAATTAACTGCGAACTGGCAAAAGAAGAAAAGTTCAGCACCTCTAAAATTGGTTCGACCAAATCTAAGTGAAGCCCTTTTTCTTTGCCGTAACTAACCAATTCTGCATGAACAGTAAGTGTGTCCTTCGCCTGCTGACTGGTATAACGTTGCTGATAGTAGAAGTTTGCAACGCCCTCTAAATTTTTGAACTGGTACCAGCTTTCTACGAATAAAACTTCTGCAGGTAATTGGCTCTGGTTATCAAAATTGATCTTCAATTCACCAATTGCGTTTTCCAAACCAGCAATTATTTTAGCCAAAGAAGTTTTACCGCTGCCGCTAATTCCGCCCAAAACCCAGTTTTCGCCACGATTTATAACCCAGTTCAAATCCTTTAACACCGATTTTTGCTGGTATTTTAGGTTTAAATTCTGAATACTGACGATACTTTCTTTCATTTCCCGCTGTTGCTATTTTATTTTACTGTCGTTATTGCCAGGTACAAAGCAATCTTAATGCTACGGTTTGAAGAACCTGGCAATGTTGTATCATTGCTTCCTGCCTCGCAATGTCGAGTGTATTACCTTTGCTCAAATGCCTCTATCAAATCTTTCTGAGCCAAAATAAAATCGATGTCATCATAACCATTGATTAGACACGATTTTTTGTATGGGTTAATCTCGAAAGATTCTTGTGCACCAGTTTCAATAATGGTTACCGTTTGGTTTTCCAAATCAACTTCTAATGGAGATTTAGCATTGTTTTCTACTGCTTTAAAAATTTGCGCTAAAAAATCTTCACTGAGCTGAATAGGCAGTAAACCATTATTTAGTGCGTTTCCTTTAAAAATATCGGCAAAGAAACTACTGATTACCGCATCAAAACCTGCATCCTGAATAGCCCAGGCTGCATGCTCGCGACTACTTCCACACCCAAAGTTTTTTCCGGCTACCAAAACCTGACCACCATAGGTCGGATTGTTTAACACGAAATCTGGCTTAGGCTGATTATCATTTTCGTAACGCCAATCGCGGAACAAGTTTTCGCCAAAACCCTCACGGGTAGTCGCTTTCAAAAACCTCGCAGGAATAATCTGGTCGGTATCAATGTTCTCGATGTTCAAAGGCACAACTGCCGATGTTAATTTTGTGAACTTTTTCATTTCATTAGTATCAAGTAGCTAGTATTAAGTGTCAGAACCTGAATACTGCCTTATTGTAATGTTTATTTATTTGCTGCAAAAACTACAAAATTGTAATACTGATAATAGCAATTAGCATTTTGTAATCCTGCATTTTCAAGCCATTCCAACTGTGGTATCAAAGGTGCCATAATGTCAACTTTGATTCGTACAAATGCGCTTTGTTTTTCTTCTGTAGTTAAATTCGTATTCTGCTCAACATGATTTTTCCAGTTTTCGGTGTAAACCTTTTCAGCTAATTCATTTTCGCCTAAAACCTGGTCGGCATTAATGAACCAGCCCCCTGGTTTTAGGGCTGTTGAAATTTTCACGAACAATTGCTGTTTTAATTCATTCGGTAAATGATGTATCGCCAAGCCGGATACCACTAAATCATAATGGTTTTCGGGTAAATCCATTGTTGCAAAATCGGCACTTAAAAAACTGATGTTTTCATTTCCCTCAAAACGCTCTTCCGCTTTATTAAGCATCGCCGAAGAAATATCCACCAATGTTATTTTAGCATCCGGGTATTTCTCATGGAAAAAAGCACTCATCAAACCGGTTCCTGCCCCGATATCCAGAATGTTTTTTACCAAATTAACTTCTTCAGATAAGTTTAATGCTGTTCTGTAAAAATCATCAAAACAAGGAATAAGAAAACGCCTTTGCCTGTCGTACTTTTCAGATACTGCATTAAATTGGTTTTGTATTTCTTGTAATGTTTCCATTTTTTTCTTCTTGTCGTCATTGCAAGGCCCGAGGCAATCTGTTATTAGAGAGATTGCTTAGTGCCTCGCAATGACGGGTGTATTAGCCTTTTACCATTGCACTCAGTATACTAGGCTTCTATTTTTGCTAACATGTCCCTAACATCAGTAATCACACCAGTTACAGCAGCAGCAGCGGCGGTTAGCGGACTAGCCAATAATGTACGGGCATTTTGTCCTTGTCTGCCTTCGAAATTTCGGTTCGATGTAGAGACACAATATTTTCCAGCTGGGATTTTATCCTCATTCATACCCAAGCAAGCACTACAGCCAGGTTCACGTAACTGGAAACCGGCCGCTTCAAAAATTTTATCCAAACCTTCGTTTTTGGCCTGTTGTTCAACTTGTTTCGAACCTGGTACAATCCAAACCGTTACATTATCCGCTTTGCGTTTGTCTTTTACAAAATCTGCAACTTCACGCAAATCTTCGATACGGGAGTTGGTGCAACTGCCAATAAAAACATAATCAACCGGTTTTCCGATTAGTGATGCGTCATCATCAAAACCCATATAATCCAACGCTTTTTGATAAGAAAGTTTTTCTTTCTCAGGCTGAGCATTAGTGGCCGGGATATTTTCCTGGATTCCCATTCCCATTCCCGGGTTGGTTCCATAAGTAATCATTGGAGCAATATCAGCTGCATCGAAGGTTAAAACGCTGTCGAATTTCGCATCGGCGTCGCTGTATAAGGTTTTCCAGTAAGCTAAAGCTTTAGCCCATTCTTCTTCAGCTGGCGCAAATTTTCTGCCTTTAATATAATCAAAAGTGGTTTGGTCTGGCGCAATTAAGCCGCCTCTGGCCCCCATTTCAATACTCATGTTGCAAATCGTCATGCGGGCTTCCATACTTAAAGCCTCAATTGCCGAACCTGCATACTCAATAAAATATCCGGTGCCACCAGCTGCAGAAATTTGCGAGATGATGTAAAGAATAATATCTTTTGCACCAACACCTTTTTCAAGTACGCCATTTACCTCAATTTTCATAGTTTTAGGCTTCGATTGCAATAAACATTGCGTTGCAAAAACCTGCTCAACCTGCGATGTTCCGATACCAAAAGCAATGGCGCCGAATGCACCATGTGTAGAAGTGTGACTATCGCCACAAACCATCGTTTTTCCTGGTAAAGTAATACCCAATTCAGGACCAATTACGTGAACAATACCTTGAAACGGATGGCCCAAACCATAAAGTTCAATTCCAAATTCTGCACAATTTTTAGTAAGCATATCTACCTGATAGCGAGAAAGCTCTTCTTTAATGGGCAATAACTGGTTTAAAGTTGGCACGTTATGGTCGGCAGTAGCTACCGTTTGTTTCGGACGTAGAACTGGCAAACCTCTCTTACGTAAACCATCAAAAGCCTGCGGGGAAGTTACCTCGTGTATTAAGTGTGTATCAATGTATAAAATATCAGGAAATCCTTCTTCACTTTTTACAACGTGGGCATCCCAAATTTTTTCTACTAATGTTTTTGACATTTTGTTTTGTATTTAATGTTGTCACTCTGAGCCTGTCGAAGACTTCTTAAAGAATAAAAAATTCCTTCGGCGCGCTCAGGATGACTTTTTTTATTCTATACAGTTTTAATCGCCTTCATTGCCGTCATTGCTTTACGCAAAGTAGCACCAATTTGCTCTACCTCATGAGAGCGGATAGCTTCATTAACATCGATCAATTTTCGGTTGTCAACAGCGCCATCTTTACCTTCGTTGAAGTTTTTACCAACTAAATCAGTATCAACTTTTTTCATGAAATCGGCCAACAAAGGTTTACAAGCCTGGTCGAATAAATAACAGCCGTATTCAGCGGTGTCTGAAATAACGCGGTTCATTTCGAATAATTTTTTACGGGCAATTGTGTTTGCGATAAGTGGCGTTTCGTGTAACGACTCGTAATAAGCAGATTCTGGCTTAATACCCGCTTGAACCATCGTCTCGAATGCCAGTTCAACACCTGCACGTACAAAAGCAACCATCAATAAATAGTTGTCAAAATACTCCTGCTCGCCAATTTTAACATCGCCTGCAGGTGTTTTTTCGAAAGCAGTTTCGCCTGTTTCAGCTCTCCATTTTAACAGGTTTTTATCACCTGCAGCCCAGTCTTCCATCATTGTGCGACTAAATTCGCCACTCATTATATCATCCTGGTGCTTTTGGAATAAAGGACGCATAATATCTTTCAATTCTTCAGAAATTTCGAAAGCCTTGATTTTTGCGACATTGCTTAATCTATCCATCATTGCAGTAATACCGCCTTGCTTTAAGGCCTCAGTAATAACTTCAACACCATATTGAACCAGTTTAGATGCATAACCGGCATCGATTCCTTTCTCTACCATTTTATCGAAAGATAATATGGAACCCGTTTGCAACAGTCCACAAAGAATGGTTTGCTCGCCCATTAAATCAGATTTAACTTCAGCAACGAAAGATGATTTTAAAACACCTGCTCTATGACCACCTGTACCCACACAGTACGCTTTTGCTTGTGCCAAACCTTTTCCTTGCGGGTCGTTTTCAGGGTGTACAGCAATTAAAGTTGGTACTCCAAAACCACGTACATATTCCGCTCTAACCTCGCTACCCGGGCATTTTGGTGCTACCATAATGACCGTTAAGTCTTTACGGATTTGCATGCCTTCTTCCACAATGTTGAAACCGTGGGAGTACAACAATGTAGCTCCATCTTTCATTAAAGGCATAATTGCATTCACAACAGCGGTGTGTTGTTTATCTGGCGTAAGGTTAATAACCACATCAGCAGTAGGAATTAATTCTTCATAAGTACCAACCTTAAAATTGTTTTCCGTTGCATTTTTCCATGAATCTCTTTTGCCCTCGATTGCTTCTTTTCGCAACGTATAGCTTACATCTAAACCACTATCTCTTAAATTTAAACCCTGATTTAAGCCCTGGGCACCGCAACCTACTATAACCAGCTTTTTGCCTTTCAAAGCGCTAACGCCATCTAAAAACTCGTTGCTATCCATGAAATCGCAAACACCCAGTTGGTTTAATTTTTCTCTAAGAGGTAATGTGTTAAAATAATTTGACATCGTTTTTGTTATTTATTTTATGGTTCTATTTCCTTACTATCAGCATTCGTTTCCTCACGAAGCATCTTATTTCGGTTTAATTTCGCCGATTTTACTATTCTGAAAAGCAAATTTCTGTACTTTTCAGTTATCTCAGTCCGCTTTCTTTTCAATCTCTTTGTTGTTATCAGTCTAAGCTTGTCGAAAACCTGCAACAAAAAGTATTTTCACTTCAATCGGGTTTATTTTACTTAGGTTTGGTGTTTCAAATCCTCATCCATTTCAATTCTACATCCTAAATCAAACAATGCCTTTCTTCAATGCCAAGGCATAGCCATAATGCACATTGTCGTGTCCAATTGTTGTAATCAGAACTTCTTCAATACTTTTCATTTCAACGCCATAAGTTGAAGTTGAAAAAGGGGTAATGTTAGCAAACACCCCGTTTGCGTAATCCTGTTTTATCTTTTCAATGCTTTCAAGTGCCGAGGCTTTTAATTCTGCAACTTCCTGTTCAGTTACGGTATAAGTCGGGCGAGTATCTTTTTTATAAAACTCATTAAACTTTACCGATGAGGCATCGTTTAAAATTGCTGTTCGCACATAACAAAGTGTTTGCGTGCTCACTACAATATGGCCAAAGTTCCAAATAATGTTATTGTTGTAGCCTTCCGGAATTTTATTCAACTGCTCAATGGTTAAGCCATCAATAAGCTGAATAAAAGCTTTCCTTGAGTTGATTATAAATTCAAATACTTCTTTCATATTTTTTTGTGTTATCGCCATTGCCAGGCTAGGTTTGCGTAAGCCGAAGCAATCTATTTTGATAAGGGATTGCTTCGTACTTTGCAGTGACAACTATTTTTATTCTTCGACGGGCTCAGCATCACAATCGCTTATTTTTTTCAACTTTTACCTTTCAGCTTTTTTACATTGTAAATATCTTCTCGCCCTTATCTAAAAATTCGTTCTCTACCAATTCTTCACCAGGTTCAAAAGCTTCAAATTCCTTTAGTTTTTCGTGGAAGCCAGCGCTATCTTTAATGATGGCGACTCTTGCAGACCGAACAAACTCAATCAATTCATAAGGCTCTAGCGCTTTTACTAAAGCATCTGTTTCTTCCCGGTGTCCGGTAACTGCGAAAACGGTATAATCTTTACGAATTACGACCGCACTTGCTCCATATTGTCTCAACAATCTTTCTACGGTTACTTTTTCAGCAATTTCATCTGTAGAAACCTTGTATAAAGCCAATTCCTGCCAAATGATTTCTTCATTGGTGTTGAAATAAACTTTTAAAACTTCAATTTGCTTTTCAATTTGGCGGGCAAGTTTTCTAACAACCTCATAACTCTCCGTTATTACGATGTTGAAGCGATGTATACCATCAATTTCGGAAGCTGAACTGTTTAAGCTTTCAATATTGATTTTTCTCTTTGAAAAGATAATCGCAATCCTGTTTAGTAAACCGATTCGATTTTCAGCGTATACAATAATGTTGTATTCCTGCTTTCCGTCTAAGTCGGCTTTATCTATTTTGTGTTCTAATGTGTTCTCAGTACTCATGATAATATTTTTTGGCAAAGATTTTCGCTTTGGTCTTTATGCTTAAATTTTTTCAGCCTATTTCAGCCTGATTTCACTTACACTCATTCCCTGAGGAACCATCGGGAAGACATTATTTTCTCTTCCAACCATAACCTCAAGTAGGTATGAGCCTTCATGATTAATCATCGTTTCCAGCGCTTTTCTAAGGTTAGCACGTTCATCAACTTTATCCGCCTCGATGTAATATGCCTTGGCTAACGCCACAAAATCAGGACTTGTAATGTTGACGAAAGAATAACGTTTATCGTGGAATAACTGTTGCCATTGACGAACCATACCTAAAAACCGATTGTTTAAAATCAGGATTTTTACTGCCGCACCGAACTGCATTATTGTGCCCAGTTCCTGTGGTGTCATTTGGAAACCACCATCGCCTATAATAGCTATCACCGTTTTGTTTGGTGCACCGTATTTAGCACCAATTGCTGCTGGTAAACCAAACCCCATTGTACCCAAGCCCCCGGAAGTAATATTGCTGCGGGTATTGTTAAATTTTGCATATCGGCAGGCAACCATTTGGTGCTGACCAACATCCGTTACAATTACGGCATCGCCACCGCAGATTTCATTAATATTGCGTAAAACTTCGCCCATGGTCATCTCATCACCCTGAGGATAAAGCTCCGGTGTAATTACCTGGTCAATTTCCTGCTGATTATAGTCCCTGAATCTGGCTAACCAATCTTCATGTTTACGTTCGTTAACCAAATTGGTTAAAAGCGGCAAGGTTTCCTTACAATCGCCCCAAACGCCAACTTCAGCTTTAACATTTTTATCAATTTCAGCCGGGTCAATATCGAAATGGATTACTTTTGCCTGTTTCGCATACTTATCCAGCCGGCCGGTTACCCGGTCATCAAAACGCATGCCGATTGCAATTAAAACATCACATTCGTTGGTTAACACATTTGGTCCGTAATTACCGTGCATCCCCAACATACCCACATTTAAAGGGTGTGAAGTAGGTATGGCGCCTTCACCCATAATGGTCCAGGCTGCAGGAATACCACTTTTTTCGATAAAGGTTTTGAATTCCTGTTCAGCACTTCCTAATATAACGCCTTGGCCGAATAATACGAAAGGTTTTTTCGCTGCATTGATTAACTCGGCTGCCTGCTCAATATATTCAACCCTAACTTTTGGTTTTGGGCGGTAGGAGCGAATATGATTACACTTAACATATTCAGGAAACTCCTCAACCTGTAATTGTGCATTTTTAGTAATATCGATTAAAACAGGTCCTGGCCGGCCGCTTTTGGCAATGTAAAATGCTTTTGCCAAAACTTCAGGGATTTCTTTAGCATCGGTAACTTGGTAATTCCATTTGGTAACTGGCGTAGTAATGTTGATTACGTCTGTTTCCTGAAATGCATCAGTTCCTAATAGATGCGCAAAAACCTGCCCAGTGATGCAAACCAATGGCGTACTATCGATTTGTGCATCGGCTAAACCGGTAACCAGATTGGTAGCACCAGGCCCGCTGGTTGCAAAGCATACGCCAACTTTACCACTTGTTCTGGCAAAACCTTGGGCCGCATGAATACCGCCTTGCTCATGGCGGACTAATATATGTTCTAATTTATCTGCGTAATCATAAAGTGCATCGTAAATTGGCATGATTGCTCCGCCAGGGTAACCGAAGATGGTTGTTACGCCCTCTTCAATTAATCCATTCAACAAAACCTGTGAACCAGTTCCCTTGAAAGTTTTTGAGGTTTCTGCCGTTGCCTCGGTTTGTTGTATTGTATCTTGTGCAGTTTCCATAATTTCGATTCTATATCCGCGTAAGCGAAATGTTGAAAGTTTAAATTTTATCTTAAGCTTAATATTCGTCAGTTACACAGCCACTTGCCGCGTCTGAAACTGTTTTAGCATATTTATAAAGCACACCTTTACTTACTTTCAATGCGGGTTGAACATAATTTTTTCTTCGCTCTGCGATAACATCTTCGCCAACCATTAAGTTAATGGTATTATTTACAGCATCAATTTCAATCAAATCATCATCTTGAACTAAACCAATTAAACCGCCTTTGTAGGCTTCAGGAGTGATGTGGCCGACAACGAAACCATGCGTTCCGCCAGAAAAGCGGCCATCGGTAATTAATGCGATTGATTTGCCTAGGCCGGCACCAATAATTAGCGAGGTTGGCTTTAACATTTCGGGCATACCCGGTGCACCAACAGGCCCTTCGTTTTTAATGACTACAACATCACCAGGTTTGATTCTTCCAGAAGAAATTCCGGCAACTAAATCTTTTTCACCATCAAACACACGGGCAGGACCTTCAAATTTTTCACCTTCCTTACCGGAGATTTTTGCTACAGAACCTTTTTCAGCTAAATTTCCATAAAGAATTTGCAAATGCCCGGTCGCTTTAATTGGCTCGCTTAATTTTTGAACGATTTTTTGGTCGTAATCCATAATTGATTTTACATCAGCCAAATTCTCAGCTATGGTTTTTCCCGTTACGGTTAAACAATCGCCATGTAGTAAACCTTCATTCAGTAAAAATTTCATAACTGCAGGAATACCGCCATATTGATGCAAATCCTGCATTAAGTATTTTCCGCTAGGCTTGAAATCGGCAAGTACAGGTGTAACATCACTCATTTTTTGAAAATCATCCTGCGATATTTCAACACCGATTGCTTTGCCCATTGCTATAAAATGCAACACAGCATTTGTACTTCCACCTAATATAATAATTGTGCGGATGGCATTTTCAAATGCTTTTCTGGTCATGATATCAGATGGTTTGATATCCTTTTCCAATAAAATTTTGATGAATTTGCCAGCATCCAGACACTCTTGTTTTTTCTCCGGGCTAATCGCCGGATTTGAAGAGGAGTAAGGTAAACTCATGCCTAAAGCTTCAATAGCCGAGGCCATTGTATTTGCAGTATACATACCGCCGCAAGCGCCTGCGCCCGGACAGGTATGTTTAATAATTCCCTGGTAATCTTCTTCTGATAAATTACCACAGATTTTTTGTCCTAAAGCCTCAAAAGCCGAAACAATGTTTAATTCTTCACCTTTATAATGACCAGGTGCTATTGTTCCGCCGTAAACCATGATAGAAGGACGGTTTAAACGCGCCATTGCCATAATGGCGCCCGGCATATTTTTATCGCAACCAGGAATTGAAATCACACCGTCATAATATTGGCCACCACAAATGGTTTCAATGCTGTCAGCAATTACATCGCGGCTAACCAAAGAAAAACGCATTCCATCGGTACCATTACTCATACCATCACTCACACCAATGGTGTTGAAAACCAAGCCCACTAAATCATTTTTCCAGACCCCTGCCTTTACATCTTTTGCAAGGTCGTTAAGGTGCATGTTGCAGGTGTTACCATCATAACCCATGCTTGCAATACCGACTTGTGCCTTGGCCATATCTGCATCGGTTAAACCAATTCCATAAAGCATGGCCTGGGCTGCCGGTTGTGTTGGGTCTTGTGTAAATGTTTTACTGTACTTGTTTAATTCGCTCATTGTTAAAATTATATTGTGGTTCTGTTCGTTGTTGTATTAATACTAATTACTTCTTTACGCCGATTACAATTCCTGTTGCCCATACTTGTTTTGTGATGTGCAAATCATCTCTGCTTTCTAAATCCTTAATCAGCTTAATTGCTTTTTCCTGATGTCCTTCAGGCCAATTTGGTTGACGTAACATATCATCGATTATATAAAGTCCGCCTATATTAAGCATGGCGATTACTTCATCTAAAAGCAAATATTTTCCATGCCAGGTGTCAGCAAAAATGTAATCGAATTTTATGTTTCTATTATTTTCAATCCAATCACCACCATCCGAAGAAATTAAATTTAAACGGCTGTCAGTTTCTAAAAAGCCTTTCGCAATGTTTAAAAGATTATCATCATTATCTACAGATATTAATGTCGATTCTTTATCCAATCCATCTAATATCCAGGATGTTGATAATCCTGTGCCTGTTCCTAATTCTAAAAAACTTCCGGCAGGTTTAGAAGCTGCAAGTGTTCTCAATAATGAACAAGTCAACACATCAGAAGCCATATCAAATCCAGATGCTTTTGTAGCCTCTTCAATTTGATAATAAGCCCTCGGGAAATGTTGATTGATATCTTGATTCATATTAATGGATACTCTTAATTCTTACTACTTATTACTAAATGATCACCTCGTAGTTCACTTTCTCTAGCACAAGGTTTTTATAGGCCCTTTGTATGGTGTATCCGATTGATTCTCGCCAAAGGCTGCGGAAAACAATATCATCAATCGAAGCAATACCTGCAATTTCTGTTGCTGTACCACATAAGAAAGCACTATCTGCCTGTCTTAAATCTTCAATGGTTAATTTTTTCTCAATGCATTCGATATCTAAAACCGTACAAAGTTCTTTAACCGTTGCTCTGGTAATTCCAGGTAAGATATTTCCTAAGGATGGCGTGTAAAGTTTTCCATCTTTTTCGATAAAGATATTAGCACCTGAAGCTTCAGCAACGAAACCATGCATATCCAAAAGTAAAGCTTCATCATAACCTTTGATATTAGCTGCGGTTGTTGCTAAAATGGAGTTTACATAATTTCCGCTCAATTTCGCTTCCATCGGAGTTGACTTTGGATTAGGTCTTTCGTAATCCGAAATGGTCAATTTCAACAATTTATTGCCCGAGTATGCATCCCAATCCCAAGCGCAAATTAAAATTGAAACCCCACTAGGCTGGTTCAATTTCATGTTAGGGTGGCAAAAAACTAAAGGACGGATATAAGCATCTTTCAGTTTGTTCAACATTAGAAGTTTATAGGCTTCCTTAATCAATTCTTGCTTATCCCATGGGAAAGGAATATTTGCCAATTGGCAGGAGCGCTCCAAGCGATCGAAATGTGCAGCGGCTTTAAATATTCGATTGCCATTGTGCGTTTTATAGGCTCTGATGCCCTCGAAAGCAGCATAACCATAATGTAACGACTGACCGTAAAGGTCTGTACTGGTATCTACAGCCTTTTCAAACTTTCCGTCAAGGTAAATTATCGTATTAGAATTATAGTATTTCATAATACTGCGTTTTGTTATTTAAAAAAAGCGTCCTGTTTTTATCAGGACGCTTTAGGTATAGTAGTTTTTTAAAATCTATTTAATCTGCGTCCGCTTATTGCCCCATAAAATATTTAGGAGTAGAAGGTTGACAATAATGACAGGTAACAACAAAACATTTCCAGCTGCGATAGCAGTAGCAATGTTTGAAAAACTGTTGTTTTGAATTGTCATTATTTCCTGATTGTTTATAAATACCAATTTAGTTTTTGGTTCATTAATATGCAAGAGAAATCAAAAAAAAGTTAAATAAGAATATAATTCTATATTTCATCGATGAAACAGAATGTTATTCTATTTGAGTGTTGGATTAGTGATTTAATGCCGCCAGCCTTAGACCAAATATCAAAACGGTATACGGTATGTTTATTATGCTTGCATTATAAATTTTGTTATTTTCTTCCTAAAATCATTGTTTTACTAAAAAAAAATGACAAATATGTTTATTATGCCTACCAATTATGAAGACTGTTGTGATAAATTATTTTGTAATATCGGGATGCTCGTAATGCATCATTTTCATTCCACAAAACCATCTATCTTTGATACTTAAAAGATTTCCCTGAAATTCAAAACCTGGAAGTATCTTAGCAAACTTAGTTTCCTTACGTAACGATTTTTGAAGTTTGTGAAGTGATGATTTACTTAATTTGCGATAATAAGGGTCGATTAGGTGCTGTTCTTTCAGCAATAGACGGCCATCCCAGATTTCGGCTTCATTACCTTTTAGTGGTTGATGTTCATAAAGCGATTGCAAATCTGTCCAGATATCATCAAAAATAATCCTGTTCCCGATATGTACGAAGTCTTCTATTTCCTTATTTGAATTACCTGCTGCAAGTGCAATAGGTTTTAATAGGTTTTTAAGTTTGGCAGTGGTTTCTTTCGCGGCTGTTGCCCATCGGATTTCAAAACCAAGTGAGTCTGTTGTTTGCCCGAACCATTTGTAGAAATCGCATCGCTGGTAAATGTCTTGATATTCCAAATAACCTTTTATTTTCTTTATGTTTATTTTATTGGCTTCATTCCAGATTTCCGTTTCTTTCTCTCGGTCTGCCTTTAACCAATTTCCCTTACCAGTATGTTTTCCTTTGGGATAATTTTTAAGGTAATCATCAAGATTTGCAAATTCTTTGCTACTCGCATTCAAAGAAAAGAGTATAAGAAATATTATAAGTTGTTAAAGAAACTCATATTGAAATTGATGTTTCAATAATATAGGATAAAATTTGGGCTAGGGTTGCGGCGAAAATAAAAAAGCCTTTCCGAAATTAATTCGAAAAGGCTTTGTATTGGTTTTAAATTATTTTAAGCAATTCCTTCTGCTAAAACAACGATTTTATTATGGATGGCTTCGACTACGCCACCTTTAATAAAAAAGCGTTGTTCATCTGCTTTGTTTGCTTTTATAATAACTTCTCCATCTTCTAAAGTTGAGATGATAGGGGCATGGTCTTTCAAAATCTGAAAAGAACCTAAAGTACCCGGAACCGTAACTGCTGTTACTTCACCTTCGAAAACTTTTTTATCTGGAGTTAATATTTCTAAATTCATTTTTTGAGTTTTACGTTTTACGTTATGAGTTTATATCTTGGACTTTCACTTATAACGTATCACTTATTACGTACAACTTATTAGTTCGCTTCTGCTAATAATTTTTTACCTTTTTCGATTGCATCTTCAATGCTACCAACCAAGTTAAATGCAGCTTCAGGATATTCATCAACTTCACCATCCATAATCATGTTGAAACCTTTGATGGTATCTTTAATATCAACCAATACGCCTTTTAAGCCTGTAAACTGCTCAGCTACATGGAAAGGTTGCGATAAGAAACGTTGAACACGACGAGCTCTTGATACAACTAATTTATCTTCTTCAGATAATTCGTCCATACCTAAAATCGCGATGATATCTTGTAATTCTTTATAACGTTGTAAAGTTTCTTTAACTCTTTGAGCTGTGTTGTAGTGCTCATCGCCCAAAACGGCCGGAGAAAGTATACGTGAAGTTGAATCCAATGGGTCAACCGCAGGGTAAATACCTAACTCAGCAATTTTACGTGAAAGTACTGTGGTAGCATCTAAGTGGGCAAATGTTGTTGCCGGTGCAGGGTCAGTTAAATCATCTGCAGGTACGTAAACCGCTTGTACAGATGTAATTGAACCGCGCTTAGTTGAAGTAATACGCTCCTGCATTAAACCCATTTCAGTTGCCAATGTTGGTTGGTAACCTACCGCAGATGGCATACGACCTAATAGTGCCGATACCTCAGAACCTGCCTGGGTAAAACGGAAGATATTATCAACGAAGAAAAGGATATCTTTTCCGGCGCCTTCGCCATCACCATCACGAAAATATTCTGCAACTGTTAATCCAGATAAGGCTACACGAGCACGTGCACCAGGAGGCTCGTTCATCTGACCGAAAACCAATGTTGCTTTAGATTCTTTTAATTTCTCAGTATCAACAGCTTTCAAATCCCAGCCACCTTTTTCCATTGAGTGTAAGAATTCATCACCATAGTTGATTACCCCTGATTCGATAAACTCACGAAGTAAATCGTTACCCTCACGAGTACGCTCACCAACACCCGCGAATACTGATAAACCAGCATATGCTTTAGCGATATTGTTAACCAACTCCATGATTAATACTGTTTTACCCACACCAGCACCACCGAATAAACCGATTTTACCACCTTTTGCATAAGGCTCTAATAAATCGATAACTTTAATACCTGTAAAAAGTACCTCCGTTTCAGTAGATAAATCTTCAAACTTAGGCGGTGTAGCATGAATAGGGCGACCATCAGTTTTATCAACTGTGTTAATACCATCAATCGCTTCACCAACTACATTAAATAAACGACCTTTAATTTGGTCGCCAACTGGCATTTTAATCGCTGCACCAGTATCAACTACGTCCATTCCACGAACTAAACCGTCTGTAGAGTCCATTGAAATTGCACGAACGCGATCTTCACCTAAGTGCTGTTGAACTTCTAAAACAATTTTTTGTCCATTTTCTTTCGTTATTTCTAACGCATCAAAAATTTTAGGTAGATGGGCATCATTAGCAAAGCTAACGTCAACCACTGGGCCGATAATTTGTGCTATTTTTCCTAAGTTAGGCATATCTGTTGTGAGTAAATTTATTACAATCAATGAATTAAAGCTGTTTGTAGGGGCTCCAATTCGGTTGGCAAAGTTAAGTTATTCTTAGTTAATTTTAAATATATATTATAAATTTTTTCAACAAGGTTTTTATAGATAATTTAGAGTCATAAATTCAACTCATGAAAACCATTTTAACTACTGGTAGCAACGGCCTTTTGGGGCAAAAACTAACTGAAAAAATATTAGCCGAAGGAAGAGTAAAATTGATTGCAACTTCAAAAGGTATTAACCGTTATCCTGTCGAGCATGGTTACGAATATGCGGAAATGGATATTCTTAATCCTGACCAGGTAAAAAAAGTGATTGAGAAATATAAACCTGACTCAATTATTCATACGGCTGCAATGACAAATGTTGATACTGCCGAAGCAAATAAGGAACTTTGCCATAAGTTAAATGTTGATGCGGTTCAAACTTTATTATCGCTTTGCGAAGAAAAAAATATACAGTTTATTCATTTAAGCACTGATTTTGTTTTCGATGGGGCAGACGGACCATATAAAGAGGATGATGCTGTAAACCCATTAAGCTATTATGGCGAATCGAAAGCATTAGCTGAAATGTTGGTAAAAAATACTGACGCAAAGTGGGTAATAATAAGAACAATTTTGGTTTATGGCATTACCAATGATATGAGCAGAAGCAATATTGTGCTTTGGGCTAAAGGTGCGTTAGAAAAAGGATTGCCCATAAATGTGGTGAACGACCAGTTTCGTATGCCAACGCTGGCTGAAGACTTAGCAGAAGCTTGTTTGTTGGCTGCTGAAAAAAGTGCCCGGGGTATTTATCATGTTTCGGGTAAAGATTACATGAGTGTTGCCGATTTAGTTAAGAAAGTTGCCGATTATTGGGGACTCGATAAATCGATTATTTCTGAAATCAGTTCTGAAAGTTTGAATCAAGCTGCAAAGCGGCCAGTTAAAACAGGTTTTATATTGGATAAAACCATATACGATTTAGGTTATAACCCGCACAGTTTTGAAGAAGGACTTAAAATTGTTGATGAGCAGATGAAGAAAGTAAGTAGTCGGTCATCAGAAATCTGAAATTTCTGTTTGATAAAAAATAATAAAATCATTTAAATATAAATCAATTAAAAATATGTCATTACAAGTTGGCGATCAGGCCCCGGATTTTAAATTATACAGCTCAGATTTAACTGAAGTTTCTCTATCGGCTTTTAAAGGGAAAAAAGTTATCATTCATTTCTTTCCTATGGCTTTTACAGGAGTATGTACAGAGCAACTGTGTGCAATGCGTGATAATTTTAGCTTTTATGAAGGTATCGATGCCCAGATTTTAGGTATCTCTGTTGATTCTCCCTTTTCTCTGGCAAAGTTTAAAGAAGTTCAGAATTACCAGTTCCCTTTATTATCAGATTTCAATAAAGAAGTTTCTTCAGCTTATGGGGCTTTTTATGATGAGTTTGCATTCGGATTGAAAGGTGTTTCCAAAAGGGCAGCCTTTGTAATCGATGAAGCAGGGAAAATTGTATATGCTGAAGTTTTGGAGAATGCTGGTGATTTACCTGATTTCAAAGCAATTAACGATTCATTGAAAGCCTAAAAAGTTCTTTTGCAAATGAAGGAATGATTTTTTTTCAAATATAATTGCGAAATTAAATCTCAAATCTTACTTTTGCAGTCCGTTAACAAACGGAAATGCATTTGTAGCTCAATTGGATAGAGCATCTCACTACGGATGAGAAGGTTTGGGGTTCGAATCCCTACAAGTGCACAATTTGGATGAAGCCTTGTCGCCCCATGGCGACAAGGCTTTTTTGTTTTTAAAGATAACCTAAACCACGTTAATGCTTAATTTAGTTCTCTTTGGCCCTCCGGGGGCGGGTAAAGGCACCCAATCCGAAAAGCTGATATCAAAATACCAGTTAGTACATATTTCAACCGGCGATTTGTTTAGAGCGCATGTTAAGGGAGAAACCAAATTAGGGAAAAAAGTTAGCCAGTTGTTGGCAGATGGCGAATTAGTGCCGGATGCAATTACAATTGCAATGCTTGAAGAAGAGGTAGATAAAAATCCTGAGGCAAAAGGATTTGTGTTCGATGGTTTTCCTCGTACTGTTCCTCAGGCAAAAGAACTCGATTTATTTTTAGAGCGCAAAGGCAGTAAAATTGCCGGTGTTATTGCGTTAGATGTAGACCAAGAAGAGTTAACAAAGCGCATTGCTGAACGCCATAAAGTAAGTGGACGCCCGGATGATGACGCTGAAAAATTAAAAAAACGAATTTCAGAATATTTCGATAAAACGATTCATGTACTACCTTATTACCAGGAACAGGGAAAGTTGAAGAAAGTTAACGGAATTGGAGAAATAGAAACAGTTTATAATGATCTTTGCGCTGTAATTGATCAGTTCTAAATAATTAACTTTTAAAATATGGCATCCGCAGAAAAAGCATTAGTTGTTTTTTGCGGATGTTTGTTTTTTAGCGATTTTTGCTAGCTAAAATCGTCAACCAAAAATCAAAATCAATATGTCACAAGGTTCAAATTTCGTAGACTATGTAAAAATTTGCTGCCGCTCTGGTAAAGGCGGTGCTGGCTCTGCACATTTACATCGTGATATTTTAACCTCAATGGGCGGCCCCGATGGTGGCGATGGTGGTCGTGGTGGCCATATCATCGTTAAGGGAAGCATTCACATCTGGACATTATTGCACCTTAAATATCGTAAACACATCATAGCAGAAGATGGTGGCGCCGGCGGCAGCTCCCACAAATTTGGTAAACAGGGAACAGATGAGATATTGGAGGTTCCGCTTGGCACCATTGCCAGAGATGCTGAGACGGGAGAGATTCTTTTTGAGATTACAAAAGATGGTGAAACCAAAATTTTAACGGCTGGTGGCCGTGGCGGCTTGGGTAATGCACACTTTAAAAATGCTGTTCAGCAAACTCCAAGATACGCACAACCAGGCGAGCCTGGCAAGGAAATATGGAATATTCTTGAATTGAAGGTTCTGGCAGATGTTGGTTTGGTTGGTTTTCCGAATGCTGGTAAATCTACCTTGCTTTCAGTTGTTTCGGCAGCAAAACCAGAAATAGCCGATTATCCATTCACAACTATCGTTCCCAACCTTGGAATTGTTAGTTATAGAGGCGGGAAATCATTTGTAATGGCCGATATTCCAGGTATTATTGAAGGCGCATCAAAGGGGAAAGGATTAGGTTACCGTTTCCTGCGTCACATCGAACGTAATTCTGTGTTGCTTTTTATGGTGCCTGCAGATACGAGCAGAAGCATTAAAGAAGAATACGAAATTTTGAAAAGGGAACTGGAATCCTATAACCCTGAATTGATGCAGAAACCACATGTTTTGGCCATTACCAAATCTGATATGCTGGATGAGGAACTGATGGATGAAATGAAACAGGATTTGCCAACTATTCCATCGATATTTATTTCATCGGTTGCAGAAAAAAACATTCTAGAATTAAAAGATATGCTGGTAAAAGCAATAGAAGGATAGTCACGAACCTTTAGATGAATAATTCATCCGATTAAGTCCTTATTTTATCGGCAGCTAAACCAATCCATTCTTTAAAAAGTATCTCCCAAGAGGCTAATACGCCCGGGTCGGGAGTAAATTCCTCTAAAGATAATCCGGCAGTTCCTCCATTGTAATTTGTGGGCAGATAGTCAGGCTTTTTTTTAAAAATTCTGTCAAATATAAGTTTTGCCCTAGGAACGTGCCATGCACTGGTTACCACGATTACATTTGCATCTGGATACCTTGCTTCCACCACCTTTGCGCTGAATTTTGCATTTTCCAAAGTATTTCTACTTTGATTTTCTATAATAACATCTGTATCAGGTATACAAATATTATGAAGAAATTTTTGGACTAAATCTGCTTCCTTAACTTCATTGTCTAGCAGAGCAGCGCTTCCACTCGTAATCAGAATCTTTTTAATTTTTCCTTTTTTGTATAAGGAAACTGCCTGAAAAAGCCTGTCGCTAACCCAATTAAACTGGATTTCATTATTTCTCTTATTCAAGCCTGAAAAACCGCCCAAAACAATCGCTATGTCGTAGTTTTTTATGGTTTGAGGATATACTGGCTCATATAAGTTGTAAGCCTTTCCAATTATAAAGCCGTTAGAGAAGAACAACAGAATTACAACCGCCGCAATCAGAAAGTTGTGTTTAAACTTCTTGTTCTTTACTAAAAGAGACAGTATTAATAAAAGGCAAAACCAGAAAAAGGGCTTAATCAGAAACAACAAAACTTTTGAGAGGATAAAGATCATAGATTGATATTATCCCGTAAAACTAATAAATTGTTTTGATAGCTTAAATTTGCTTAACGCTGTCCCTCTTGCACCTGGGTATTTTCGTGCGCATTTTCCAATATTTCTTTTACACTTGATTTAGGTTTTTTTGTTACGGTATGTTTGAAATGAGGAACCTCATGTTCAACGATATCATTTTCAATGGCTTCGACACCAAATACTTTTTCTTTTAGGATATTGTATTTATCCTGAAATCCGTAGCGCAAATTCTTTGCTCCCCCTGCAATTTTTCCACGGGTACCCGCGCCGCTATCTGGTGCAAATAAAACACTAATTACTGCACCAACTGCCAGGCCAGCAACAAGTGCGATGGCGATTTGAGCATTATTATCTGATTTTTGCGTTAAATATTTTCCGATTAACTTTCTGTATTTCATAACGTAGCATTTTTAAGAGGAACAAATGCTATGTTATAATGTTTCATAAAATCTTAATAAGTATATTATTCCTTAAGTTTATTGCTTTAAATATTTTAGCAAAAATGGTAAAGGCAACAATTAACAAAGAACATTATGCATGTTCAGTAACTAACGGCTCACACGAAATTGTAGTTGATGAACCAATCGAATTGGGAGGAACGCACAAAGGCTTCGCTCCAAAAGGTTTACTCATGGCTTCATTGGCTTCCTGCGTTGCAATTACCTTAAGAATGTATATCGACAGGAAAGAATGGGCGGTTGATAAGATAGAAGTTGAGGTAAATATCAGCGTGGAAAATGCTGAAACAATTTTTGTAGAAGACATAACCTGTACAGGAAATTTGACCGAAGAACAAAAACTCAGACTGGAAGATATCGCTACAAAATGTCCGGTGAGCAAAATACTTACTGCAGGGCACGAAATACGTTCGCAAGTACGCTAGTATAAAAAGGTGCATAACTCCTTTATACATTCATAAAAAGCTTTAATATCTTTGTAATACCTCATTTTTCTTTGAGGCGAATTTTTATTTATGGCTACTGAAATTAAATGCCCAAATTGTGCCCATGTTTTTCCGATGGAAGAAGCGATGGCCGAAGATTATAAGCGGGAACTGCGTGATAAGATGATTGCTTTTACAAGGGAGAATGATGCCAAGTTACAAAAAAGACTTGCAGAATTTGAAAATGAAAAGCAGCAGCAGCAGCGTGCTTTCGATGCAAAATTAGCCGAAGAGAAAACTAAGTTAAAGGACGATTTAGAAGGAAACCTTCGTAAAAGTATATCAGCAGATTTTGAAACTAAACTGCAGATGCTTGAAGGTAATGCAAAAGATAATGAGGAGAAACTTAAACTCGCCCGTGAAAAGGAACTGGAGTTTTTACGCAGGGAGCAAGGCCTGAAAGTTAAGGAAGAAGAAATGGAGCTTGCTTTTCAGCGTAAAATGCAGGAGCAGCGTAATGAGTTGGTGGAGCAGATTCGTAAACAGGAGGCCGAAAAAAACAGCATTAAAGATACTGAACATCAGCTCCGTTTAAAGGAGCTTGAAAAGCAACTCGACGATCAGAAAAAACTGGCCGAGGAAATGAAACGCAAAGCCGAACAAGGTAGTATGCAGTTGCAAGGGGAGGTTCAGGAATTGATTTTGGAAGAATTGCTACGCAGTAACTTCCCCTTCGATTTAATTGAGGAGGTAGGAAAAGGCGTTCGCGGAGCAGATTGTGTACAGGTTGTGCGAAACCAGTTCGGGCAGGAATGTGGTAAAATTATTTACGAAAGTAAGCGTACCAAGGATTTTGGCGGCGACTGGATTGAAAAACTCAAGAAAGATATGCGCAGCATGGGTGTTGATGTTGCGGTTATCGTAAGTCAATGTTACCCCAAAGGGATGGATTGCTTTGGGCAGAAGGATGGCGTTTGGATTTGCTCATTCGAGGAAGTTAATGCTGTTGCCTATGTTTTGCGGGACGGAATTTTGCGTTTGTCAAGCGCCATGAAGTCGCAGGAAAACCGCGGCGATAAAATGCACATGCTGTACGATTACTTAACCGGGGCTGAATTTTCTGAACAGTGGAAAGCCATCCGGGAGGGATTTATGAGCATGAAATTATCCATACAGCGAGAACGCGATGCCATGGAGCGTTTGTGGAAAGCAAGAGAAAAGCAGCTGGAAAAAGTGTTATTAAACGCTACCCATATCCGTGGTTCGATTGAAGGCATAGCAGGCAGCGATAGTATTCAGCTAAGCCTTACGGATGATGATGATGAAACTTTGCTTTTGGATTAAGAAAATATCCTTTGAAGCCGTACTCATCCATAAAAAAGACAAAAAAATAAATTTATATAAAGTGAATAATAACTTAAAAAACAAATCCCTTAGCCGCTCTAAATTTCTGGCATTTATTTGCATTTTATTTTTTTTCGGGAACGTTTCCGGACAAGAAATAAAATCACCAGATGCCAATCTGGTTGCTAATTTTTCATTAGCCAGCGGTGGTGTACCTACATATAGTTTGAGGTATAAAGGCAAAGATGTTATCAAAACCAGTAAGCTCGGTTTAGAACTTAAGGATGGTAAATCGCTAATGAACGGTTTCACCATTTCCGACACCAAAACAAGCACTTTCAACGAAAACTGGAAACCGGTTTGGGGAGAAGTAAAAGAAATTGTAAACCATTATAATGAGCTTGCGGTAACCCTGACGCAGAAAGAAACCAATCGATTTATTATTGTGCGCCTGCGTTTATTTAATGATGGTTTAGGTTTCAGATATGAATTTCCAGAACAGAAAAACCTCGATTATTTCGTAATTAAAGAGGAAAAAACGCAGTTTGCATTAGCCGGTGACCATAAGGCTTTTTGGTTGCCCGGCGATTATGATACGCAGGAATACAGCACTGTAACTTCTAACTTATCAGAAGTTCGTGGTAAAATGAAAGCTGCTGTTACGCCAAATGCATCTCAAACAACTTTTTCGCCAACCGGTTTACAAACGCCTTTGATGATGAAAAGTAAGGATGGTTTGTACATCAATATTCATGAAGCAGCTTTAATTAACTATTCCTTAATGTCGTTAAATCTTGATGATAAGAATATGGTTTTGGAATCATGGTTAACGCCCGATGCTGTTGGCGATAAGGGTTATCTGCAAGCGCCCTGCGTTTCACCCTGGAGAACCATTATTGTGAGTGATAAAGCAGGAGATATCTTAACTTCAAAATTAACGTACAACCTTAACGAACCAACTAAATTTAAAGATGTGTCATGGATTAAACCAACAAAATATGTTGGCGTTTGGTGGGAAATGATTACCGGAAAAAGTACCTGGGCATATAATGATTTAACAAGTGTTCAGTTAGGTGTAACCGATTATTCGAAAACGAAACCTAATGGTAAACATGCTGCAAATACTGCTCATGTAAAAGAGTACATTGATTTCGCCGCTAAAAACGGGTTGGATGCTGTTCTGGTTGAAGGTTGGAATGAAGGTTGGGAAGATTGGTTTGGAAAGACAAAAGATTATGTTTTTGATTTCGTAACGCCATATCCTGATTTTGATGTTAAGGAACTGCATCGCTATGCGGCAAGTAAAGGCATTAAAATGATTATGCACCACGAAACGTCTTCATCGGTACGTAATTATGAAAGACATCTTGACACTGCCTATAAATTTATGAAAGCCAATGGTTATGATGCTGTTAAAAGTGGATATGTAGGCAATATGATTCCTCGTGGTGAGCATCATTATGGCCAGTGGTTAAATAATCACTATCTGTATGCCATTCAAAAAGCTGCAGATTATAAGATAATGGTGAATGCACATGAGGCAGTCCGGCCGACAGGTTTGGCCCGTACTTACCCGAATTTAATCGGAAACGAATCTGCCAGGGGAACAGAATACGAGGCTTTTGGAGGAAATAATGCCGACCATACTACGATTCTGCCTTTTACCAGGCTAATAGGCGGGCCGATGGATTATACGCCCGGAATTTTCGAAACCAAAGTGAGTGCCTACAATCCTGAAAATAATTCTTTTGTTCACAGTACCCTGGCCCGCCAGTTGGCGTTGTATGTTACCATGTATAGCCCGTTGCAAATGGCTGCCGATTTGCCCGAAACCTATAACAAATACATCGATGCTTTTCAGTTTATTAAGGATGTAGCGGTAGACTGGGATGATACAAAAGTGCTAGAAGCCGAGCCTGGCGATTACATTACCTTCGCCCGTAAAGCAAAAGGGAAAAATAACTGGTTTGTTGGCAGAACGAATGATGAACTTGCACGTACGTCTAACATTAATTTCAGCTTTTTAGATGCCGGAAAGAAATATACTGCAACGATATACGCCGATGCAAAAGATGCAAACTATGAAACAAATCCGAAAGCTTACACCATTCGTAAAATGGAGGTAACCAACAAAACGAAGCTAACTCAATATTGTGCGCCGGGTGGTGGTTATGCGATAAGTATTATGGCAAAATAAGTGTTTGTTTTAACCTCAGATAATCGCAGGTTTTTAGCAAAATAGATCTATTTTAATTCAAGTCGTTCCATTTTGGAACGGCTTTTTTGTTTTAAAATATTTCAGTGGATTAAAATGGTGATGCTTTCAGGAGCCGTAGTGGTCTTCATTTTTAATACAGACTGCACCCTGAACTCGTTTCAGGGTCTTGGTTGCAAGATGGCTGAACAGGAAAGATGCTGAAATAAATTCGGCATGAAGATCATGTTAGCCAATTAATCCTAAAAAAAGATTACCTAAGAAACTATAATTTTCGCATATTGCTTTTAACGAAATAATCTGTGTAAATTATCTTAATCTGAGGGAACCAATTATTATGGCCAGAACCAAAAACCATATCGAACTTCAATTTTTAAGCGAACCGTCTGATGTAAATTATGGCGGAAAGGTTCATGGCGGAATGATGATGAAATGGATAGATCAAGCTGCTTTTGCATGTGCTTTGCAATGGAGTGATTCTTATTGCGTAACTGTGTATGTTGGTGGAATAAGGTTTTTTCGTCCAGTTCACATCGGGCATTTGGTAAAAATGGAAGCCCGGATTATTTACACCGGCAAAACGAGTATGCACATTGCTGTAGATGCCTTTTCAAAGCCCGTAGGTAAATCCGATTTCGTTAAGAATACGCATTGCATCATTGTGTTTGTTGCCGTTGGAGATGATGGTCAACCAAAGCCGATCCCATCTTTCAAACCAAAAACTGATAAAGAAATTGCCATGCATGGCTATGCAATCAAGTTAATGGAACTACGTAAGAGTATTGATAAGGAAATGGAACCTTATATTGTTTAAGTTATAGGCAAACTAAAGTAGAAGGATGAGCCTTTTTCAGGTTCGCTATCAACCCAGATATTTCCGTTGTGCCCGCGGATAATTTCGGCGCAGAGATACAGGCCAATTCCAAAACCTGCAATAGTATGATTTCCTTCCGCCCGGTAATACCTGTCGAATAATTTGTCTTTATCTTCTACTCTTATTCCAATACCATAATCTTTTACCCGGCAAATAAGCTGGTTGTTAACAGAAGTACAATTTACGTCTATATTACCACCGCCCGGCGAATATTTAATGGCATTGCTGATGAGATTTGACAGCACATTTCCAATCTTATCTCTATCAGCATTTAGCTGTACGTTTTTATCAATGTGAAGATTTATTTTATGAGAGCTTTGTAACAATCCGGCATCTTCAACTACTTCATCGAAAAGCGCTTCCAAATCGAATTTTTTCTTTTCAATTTGAAGTTTGCCCGATTCCAGTCTGGATACGTTCAGAAAGCCATTGATCATTCTGGTCATTTTTTTAATCTGATTGTAAGCCTTTCCCAGCGCAGTGGTTGAAAAACTATCTTCAGATTTGTCAGCTTTCATTTGTAGTACCTGAACAAAGCCGTTTAAAGCGGTTAATGGCGTTTTAAGCTCGTGACTTACCATACCGATAAAATCATTCTTCCGCAGTTCTTCAAGTTTTCGTTCAGTAATATCCATGAAAAGCCCGGAGTATTCGCTTGGCCTTCCTTCATGATTGGTAAAGATCCTGCCGGTGGCTTTAACCCACTTAACAGCGCCGGTTTTTGAGTTTTTTATTGGGTATTCTGTATCGCTGGGTTCCTGATTTTGGATGGCCCTTTCCAGGGCTGTCAATACCATGTCGTGATAATCCGGATCAATAACCGATAATATTTTTGCCATTTCCGGTTCTTCATCAAGGGCTAGTCCCAGCATGTCCTTAACAAAATCAGACATTGTAATTTTGAGCGTTTCCGGATCAATGCTCCAGGTTCCCATCTTTGCAGTATCGATGGCTTGTAATAATCGCTCCTCGCTGTCATAAAGCGCTTTTACCCGCTCGGCAACCCTGCTTTCCAGTTCGCTGTTCAAATGGCTCAGATTCTCGCGTGTAAGATCCAGTTCCTCATTAATTAGGGTAAGTTGTTCATTTGATGCGGCAAGTTCTTCATTCGTAGCGGCAAGTTCTTCGTTTAAAGCCTGCTCCCGCTGGAGTGCGATTTCTTTTTCGGCGGCAATTTTCCTTTGCTGTTCTCCTAAAACACGGTCTGTTACGTCTATCGCAGTATGCAGAACACATATTGTTGCTCCATCTTTATTCTTGATAGGTCTGTATTCAAAATCAAAGTAGAATGTTTTCAGATGGCCATCAATAATCAAATCTGCCGCGGTATCCTTTCCCGAAAAAGTGATTCCTTCATTCCAAACCCTTGCAAACATCCCGATAAAAGGTTGTCCTTTTAACTCTGGTAATGCATTTTCCAAGGATTTGCCAATAACAGCCTCACGTTTTTTTCCCCATATATTGAGCATGGAATCATTTGCAAACTGGATAAAAGCATCTTCGCCTACATGTATAGCGGTTGCGGTCGGGGTAACGTCAAAAATCTGGAGTAGTTGTTCGGAACTTAAATACGGAATGGGTGCTTGCATAGATTACGGTTCGTGATTCTTCATAAAGGTAAAAAAAATAGAAATTAAATAAATCTTTTACCTGTAAACACGTATTTCCCGAAAATGTTATGGCTTCTTATTCCGTTTGAGGGAGTGTAAAACTAAACCGGCTGCCTTCTCCAATGGCACTTTCTACCCAAATCTTACCGTCTTCTGCTTCGATAAAATCTTTTGAGATGGCAAGTCCTAAACCCGAACCGGATTTATTCTGCCCATCGGTAGGCACCTGAAAATAGCGGTCGAATAAACGTTTCTGATATTTTTCATCTATGCCTTTACCATAATCCTGAACGGAGAACTGAACGAATTTATCCTTTTGAAAAACATCAATCAAAACTTTTGACTTTTCGGAACTATAGCGCAAGGCATTGGATAAAAAGTTAACCAACACCCAGGCAGTTTTCTGAATATCTGCAGTTACTTTAGGTAAGTTTAGTTCGATGTTTAGCTCCAGTTTAATGGATTTCTGTTCGGCCTGAAACTTAACCGCATCGATAGCATATTGAACAATATCTTCCGGTTTTGTCACCGCAAAGGTCAGTTTCAGGTTGCCGGTTTCCACTTGCGATAAATCCAGGAGTTCGCTTGTGATTTTCAAAAGCCTGTCGCTATCTTCTTTAATGTGGGTTAAAAGCTGGCTTTGCTCTTCATTCAAATTTCCAACCCGGGCATCATTTAACAACTTTAAACTCATCTTGATGGATGATAATGGCGTTTTAAGCTCATGTGAAACAGTAGCTATGAAATTTGTCTTCGCCTCGTCCAGCTCTTTAAACTGGGTAATATTTTTTAAAATGTAAACGCTTCCTGCTGATTTCGATGATTCGATTAACGTCATATCACCCTGCTCATCGTAATTAGGAATAACAATTTCACGGTTTTCTAAAAGGAAATAAGATTCCTTCTCATCAGCGTAGATTTTCAGGGTTTTCTCATCGGTTTCAGGTTTGATCATCCGTTTTAAAAGCTCATTCTTTTTAATCAACCCGGCAACATTCTGGCCGATAATTTTTTCTTCATCCAAACTCATCAGCTTTGCTGCCAAATGGTTTAAAAAAAGCACTTCGCCTTTTTCATTCAGCCCAATAATGGCATCCTGCATTTGAGCGATAATAGCTTCAATTCGCAGTTTTTCTGATTTTATTTTGGATAGATTGCTATTTTCCCATTCGTTTAGTTTTACCACCATACCGTTAAAAGCATCGGCCAGTTCAGTAAATTCATCATCGTTTTCGAAGTTTAAACGTTGCTTGTAGTTTTTGCCACTGATACCACGAATTGCAGCACTAAATTCAGCAAGCGGATTGGCCACAAAACCGGGAAAATTTATGATGAAAGTAAATAAAATAAGGAAGCTCAGCGTGGCGGCAATCATAATGTAAAGATTTGCCCTGCCGGATGCCGCATTCGCCATTTCATTTTTATCGTAAATGGCTTTCATGTTTACTTCTTCGATATTTTGAAGTGCTGAACGTAAGCGTTTTACATTTCCTTCCTGGGTAGAAGATGATGAGTTTTTGAGTGAAAGATAGCTGCTTTCTAATTGCTGAAAAGCCGCTTTTTCGCCTGGTTCGGTGATGTTTTTAGCTTCAAGTTTGATATTATCTTCAAAGTTTTCGGCTTTTTGTGCAGATAACGGAAAAACGCCATTGTCGATTATGTTTCGCATTGCGGCAACATATTTTAACGATTTATAATTGTCTTTAAGAATTACTTTCGATTTATCCGAAAGCTCATTTAGAAAGAAAATGGCTATCAGACCAAAGGACAAGACAATTATAAAGAGAAACCCGAATCCGAGGCGGAGCTTGGTTTTTATTTTCATGATGTTGTTTTTTTTACCACAGAGGGTACTGAGTTTTTCACAGCGAAAAAGAGTTTAAAAACCATAACGCTGCGTTACGCTGTGATTTTTTCTCTGTATACGCTGTGGTTTAATATTTTAAGAAAGTATGACCAAATCAATTTCTTTTGCCGCTAAATTACGCAACAGTTGATTAAAAATTGCCGTTCGCATAATTACCTGAAAAATATTTAAATGGGGCTTGCCAATACAAATGGTTGTGATTTCTTTTTCGGTTGCCATATTGATGATGCTTTGTGTAACCTGATTGCTTTTTACTTTAATAACTTCGGCGCCAAGTTCTGTTGCCAGCTTAAAATGATTAATTAAATGCCGTTGTTTATCGAGCTTAATTTTATCCAAACTTTCTGCATCGCTTTGTACATAAAGTACAATCCAGGGCGAGTGGTAATAGGAGGCAAGTCTTGCCGTTTTACGGATCACGACACCGGCAGTTGCAGCATTAGAGGAAATGCAGGCCAGGAACTTTTCTGGCCGGAGCTTGATGGACTTTGGAATTTCCGTTTGGATTTTTCGCTCCACCTGGTGGACCACTTCCTTTAAAGCCAGTTCCCGGAGCTGCAAAATTTTATCTGCCTGGAAGAAATGCTCCAGTGCTCGTTCAATCTTACTTTTGTCGTAAATTTTTCCCTCCTTTAACCGGGTAACCAATTCATCAGCAGTTAAATCGATGTTTACTATTTCATCAGCCAACTCCAAAATTTTATCTGGAATACGCTCGGTAACATTGATGCCAGTAATCTGTTCAATTTCCTCATTAATACTTTCCAGGTGCTGTATGTTAACCGCAGAAATTACACTTATCCCAGCTTCGAGTAAATCAAAAACATCTTGCCAACGCTTGGCATTCTTACTGCCTTCTGCGTTGGTGTGCGCCAACTCATCAACTATAACAATTTCCGGATGCCGGTTTAAAATCCCCTGCAAATCCATTTCATCAATTTCTTTTCCCCGGTAAAAAATATTTTTCCTGGCAATCAAAGGTAATCCCGCTACCAAAGCCACCGTTTCAGCTCGGTTATGGGTTTCTACGTAGCCAATGCAAACATCAATACCATTGCGCAAAAGTGCATGTGCTTCTTGCAGCATCCGATAGGTTTTACCCACACCCGCACTCATCCCAATATAGATTTTGAGCTTTCCTCGCCTCGATTTTTGAATGAGTTCGATGAAATGTTTAACGGAATCCTCTTTTTCTTGCATTGATGTTTTTGATTTGTTTCATTCTGAGCAATGATGAATCCGTAAAAAATGAGCACCACCCAACTTAACCACCAATTTTGGTTAGCTAATGTTATTTGTGGCAATTTACAATTCTCGCAGATTCTTCACGATGTTCACAATGACAGCTATGTTTTAAAATGAAACCGCAATACTTGCTGTCAACGTGGTATTTGCATTAACAAAATTGTTTTCTCTTAAGAAAATTTTATCCTTGCTATCGTAAGTTTTGCCCTCTAAACGAACCACCGCATTTGGTATTGGCGAATAATCTACGTTTAATGAATAGCCCTTCGTTTTAAAACCATCAGGTGTTCCTGTTGATATAAAAATACCATTCTTGTCTTCATAGTACTCAAACCTTCCGGCTATAGCCCATTTATCTGCAAATTTATATTGTGCAATTGCAACAGGAGATATGATTTCGTTTTTATCGCTGCTGCCTTTTGCCTTTTGTTGTGTACCGTAATCAAGACCTAATGTTAAGCCGAATTTATCGGTTACCTGGAAGATACCATAAATGTTGTGGTAAAATCGGTTTACGCGAGCAGAATCTACACCTTCTGTTCCTAAATAATTGCTATAGTTTACCGTAATCGTTGATGTTGGTTTCCAGGTTAACTGCAAACCCCCGGCAGGTTTATTGTTTCCGTTTTGACGGGTAATTCTTTGCCATCCGTTAAGGTAGAGTAGGGTCGCGTTTAATTTTCCGTCTTTAGTGCCGTAAGTAATTTTTGCGCCGGATTCATAATATGGTGTGTTTTCTGATGAAATATTTCTGGTTAAAACCCAACAGTCTTTAGAAATTGCCGATTCGAATCCAATGTGTGAGGAGAATATACCGGCATCAATCCACAGGTTTTCTGATTTCGAAAGTTTGACACCCGCATTGGCTTCGAAAATATTTTTGAGTACACCGGGCTCGGCTGCCAAATTAGCATTTGAATAAGTACCGGCCATTACCGCAAGGTTTGCCCTGATGGAACCGCTCTCATAAGCAGCCTTAATAAAACCTAAATTTAAGTTTACCTCATTAGCTCTGTTGTGCGAATAAATAAAACCCGGACGGTTATGGTCGGAGGGTTTATTAAAATCGTAACCGTAATAGGTCTCTAAATAGCCGGAGAATTTTACTTTGGGCTCATCTTGTGAAAAAGCCGTTAAGGATGCTGTTATCGTTGTTATAAGGATGATTAGTTTTTTCATTTTGATAAAGTGATTGGCGCTGTTTTGTTAAATTTTATTTAATGTAATCGGTGTTTGAGCGAAGCGGCAAACTGTGCAATGAAGCTGTAAGCAATAATTGCATTATGGTGTCTGCTGCTTCGCAATATGGAGGTTTGGCGTTACAAGTTATCTAGTGCTAAGTTCAGTTTTAACACATTTACTGATGATGGTCCGAACAAACCCATTAATGGTTTTAGGGTATTCATTGCCACTAAATCCTTAACTTTTTGCTCGCTGATCTTTCTCATTTTGGCAACTCTGGCTATTTGGATGGCTGCGCCTTGAACTGAAATATTTGGGTCTAAACCACTACCTGATGCAGTGACCATATCTGCAGGAATATCTGATTTTGTTAATCCCGGATTATATTTTAAAAGTGTATCGATTCTAGATTTAACCTCTTTTAAATAATCAGGATTCGATGGTCCTTTATTGGAACCTGCAGAGCCGGCCGCATTGTAAGCAACCGCTGATGGTCTTCCCCAAAAATATTCGGGTTTGGTAAACGACTGACCTAATAATGCGTAGCCTATGGTTTTTCCGTTTTTAGTGATCTTTTCACCGCTACCGTTGCCCTTAGAGAGTTTTCCGGCCAATGCAATGCTGATGGGGTAAATGATGCATAACAATACGATTAAAACTAAGCTTAAGCGTATCGATTGTATGATGTATTTTTTCATGATATTTTTTTTGCTGTCATGCTGAGGTACGAAGCATCTCAATCAAATTGCATTGCCTATTTTAGCAAGTGGTAATCGCTTTGAGATTCTTCGCCGTGTTTAGAATGACAATGTTTTAAACAAATAGTCCAACTACTAAATCAATTAATTTAATGCCGATAAACGGAGCGACAACACCTCCGATGCCATATATAAATAGGTTTCTGCGAAGCAAAGCGGTAGCGCCGATTGGTTTATAGGCTACGCCTTTCAATGCCAGGGGAATTAAAATCGGTATAATGATCGCATTAAAAATTACTGCTGACATAATTGCGCTTTCTGGCGTATGCAAACCCATAATATTTAGGCTTTGCAGCGCAGGTATTGATGCAATAAACAATGCAGGGACAATGGCGAAGTACTTTGCAACATCATTTGCGATAGAGAAAGTAGTCAGGGTTCCACGGGTAATTAAAAGTTGTTTACCGATTTCAACAATTTCGATTAGTTTGGTCGGGTCGTTATCCAAATCCACCATATTACCGGCTTCTTTTGCAGCCTGGGTTCCGCTGTTCATGGCTACACCAACATCTGCCTGTGCAAGTGCCGGCGCATCATTTGTACCATCACCCATCATCGCTACGAGTTTGCCTAAAGCTTGCTCATCTTTGATGTAATTCATTTTATCTTCGGGTTTTGCCTCGGCGATAAAATCATCTACGCCCGCTTTTTCAGCAATGTATTTTGCAGTTAAAGGATTATCGCCCGTTACCATTACGGTTTTAACACCCATTTTGCGTAAGCGCTCAAAACGTTCGCTAATGCCAGGTTTAATGATGTCCTGTAATTCAATTACCCCTAAAGCTTTCTCATTTTCTGAAACTACCAATGGTGTTCCGCCGTTTGTAGCGATACTTTTTACGTGGTCTTCAATATCCGATGGAAAAATGTTTCCTGCTTTTTCGACAATGTTGCGGATAGAATCAAACGCACCTTTCCTTATGCGTCGGCCATCTGCAGTGTCTAAACCACTGGAGCGGGTTTCGGCTGTAAATTTGATGAATGTTGAACCTTGCGGTGTACCTGAATTTTTAAATCCCTGCTCATTTGCGAGCTCAATTATTGATTTTCCCTCAGGGGTTTCATCCGCTAGCGAACTTAAAATACAAGCATCGGTAAAATCTTTGATTACGACGCCTGCAGTAGGGTAAAAGTTCGTGGCCTTTCGGTTGCCTATTGTTATTGTTCCGGTTTTATCTAAAAGCAATACATCGATGTCACCAGCTGTTTCCACCGCTTTACCCGATTTGGTTATAACGTTTGCTCTCAAAGCCCTGTCCATTCCGGCGATGCCAATTGCTGATAATAAACCACCAATTGTTGTTGGAATCAAACAAACAAAAAGAGAAATTAAAGCTGCAATTGTTATGGGTGTATTGGCGTAATCTGCAAATGGTTTTAACGTAACACACACAATAATGAAAACCAGGGTAAAGCTGGCGAGTAAAATGGTCAAAGCAATTTCATTGGGTGTTTTCTGTCGTGAGGCGCCTTCGACCAGGGCAATCATTTTGTCTAAAAAGCTTTCGCCGGGTGCAGTACTAACCCTAACTTTTATTTCATCAGATAACACTTTAGTGCCACCTGTTACTGAGGATTTATCACCACCTGATTCGCGGATTACCGGGGCTGATTCTCCGGTAATGGCCGACTCATCGATGGTGGCAATACCCTCGGTGATTTCCCCGTCCGTTGGAATGGTGTCGCCAGTTTCGCATACAAAAACATCACCTTTTTTCAACTGATTGGAAGAACGGATTTCAATCGAGCCATTAGCCAACAGCACTTTTGCAGGCGTTTCTTCACGAGTTTTACGCAAACTGTCGGCTTGCGCCTTACCTCTCGCTTCGGCAATGGCTTCGGCGAAATTGGCAAACAAAACAGTAAGCAAAAGCACTAAAAAGATGAAAAAGTTATACAAGGGTGAACCTTGGCCGCTGTGGCTGAAAGAATAGACCATAACGTAAGCCATTATAAGAGTGCCTACTTCAACGGTAAACATAACCGGGTTGCGAACCATTACCCGGGGGTCGAGCTTGATAAAAGATTGTTTCAATGCAGTTTGCACTAAAGCAGGTTCGAACAATTTATTATTGGGTTTCATTTTATTTTCTATTTAAGCATGGTAAAATATTCTGCCAATGGACCTAAGGCCAGGGCAGGGAAATATGAAAGGGCATTCAGCACTAAAATCACGGCAAGGGTCATTAGGGCGAATGTTTTGGTGTCGGTTTTTAAAGTTCCCGCAGATTCAGGTATGAATTTTTTAGCACCTAATAAACCTGCAATGGCAACCGGACCGATAATCGGTAAGAAGCGGCCAAGGAAAATGATGATTCCTGTAAGTACGTTCCAGAAAATATTGTTATCTCCTAAACCCTCAAAACCCGAACCGTTGTTCGCATTCGAAGAGGTGACCTCGTAAAGCATTTCAGAAAAGCCGTGGAAACCCGGATTATTTAACCAGGCTTTCGGCTGAACAGCCCAGGCCGCATCGCCATGATTGGTAAAAACATAGCTTGAAATCGCTGTTCCTGCCAATATTAAAAACGGACTTAACAAAGTGATAATCGCAGCAATTTTAATTTCCCGGGCCTCCACCTTATGACCTAAAAATTCTGGGGTTCTACCCACCATTAAACCTGAAATAAATACAGCGATAATCAAATAGATAAAGTAGTTTAATAAACCCACGCCGCAACCGCCATAAAAACCGTTTATCATCATGGCTAATAGTTGCCATAAACCTGTAAGCGGCATCGTGCTGTCATGCATTCCATTTACAGAACCCGTAGAAATTACAGTAGTTAGTGTACTCCAATAGGCCGTTGCTGCTGGTCCAAAGCGAACTTCTTTGCCCTCCATTGCACCTGTAGCTTGTGAAATGCCCATTTTTGCAAGCGCAGGATTGCCACCAAGTTCCGAACTGAGCGTCGGAATCATCAGCATAAATAAACCTATCGTCATTACACCAAAAATCGTCCAGGCTAATTTTTTCTTTCGGATGAAATAGCCAAACGCTATTATCATTGCAAGTGGAATGATGGTTTGGGCTATTATTTCTACCATATTTGTGAGGTAGTTTGGGTTTTCGAATGGATGGGCAGAATTTGCACCAAAATACCCACCACCATTCGTTCCCAAATGCTTTATGGCTATCATTTGTGCCGCAGGCCCGCGGGAAACATTTACCGTGTCCCCCTGAACGGATATGAATTGGTCTTTTGCATCATAACTTGCAGGCGCACCATTAAAAGTTAGAATTAAAGCCATAACGATTGATAGCGGCAATAATAATCTGGTAATTGCCCGCACAAAAAATTCCCAGAAATTCCCCAATTGAGTAGTGGTTTTATCTCTGAAAGCTTTGAATAATATTACTGCTGCGGCAATACCTGTAGCTGCACTTACAAACTGAAGAAACATCAGTACGAATTGCTGCGTTAAATAACTTACACCGGTTTCGCCAGAATAATGTTGCAAGTTACAGTTCGCCACAAAGCTGATGATGGAATTGAAAGCCAAATCAGGCGTCATCCCCGGGTTTCCATCAGGATTAAAAGGAAGTTTATCCTGAAAAATCAACACAGAGAAGCCATACACCAACCACAATACATTTATGGTTAGCAAAGCTTTTAACTGCTGTTGCCAGTTCATTTGTTCTTTGATGTTGATGCCCGAAAGTTTATAAATTCCATTTTCGAGCGGTTTTAAAAAGTCTGTCCAAACTTTTTCTCCTGCAAAAACCTTGGCCAAATACTTGCCCAAAGGGATAGCAATGACTAAGGTTAAGAGGAATGTGGCAATTATGCCAATTAATTCAGTGTTCATTTTTTTTTGATTTGAGAGAGGTAGAGATTTGGAAGTGTGGAGTTAAGTAACTGCAAACAGGTAATAGATTATTAGTCTATTCTCTGCTTAAATTTTCTCCATGAGCCATTCTCCATATTCTCTGTTTTTAAAATTTTTCGGGTTTAATCAACACGTAAATCATATAGATAAATACGGCGATTGCGATGATGAATAGTGCTAACATGGCTTTAGATTTTTTCGAACCAATCAATGGATTTGTAAGTTGCCCAACAGAGCAACAGGATAATTAGTAATAGGATAATTGACATAACTTATTGATTTAATAATATGCTTGATGCCAACTCTCGTGCCTAGGAGAATTACTTTTGCGTAAGTATCTGTTATACAGTTTAATAGCTGTTTCATGTCGGTTTAGGGCAAAAAAAAACCTTTCCATTTTGGAAAGGTTTTTACCGTTTTGATAGGCTCGGGGTTAAAATTTATGAATGCGCATTACTTAGATTCAATGCCCTCAAAAGTTTAATATATAGTGAAATACCTTCTTCAATTTCTTCAATAGAAATAAATTCGTCTGCGGTGTGCGAACGTGAGGAATTTCCGGGACCAATTTTCAAAGAAGGCATATGAAGCCAACCCTGATCTGAACTTGTTGGTGAAGCATAAGTTTTTCTGCCTATAGATAGCCCAGCAACGACAAGGGGATGGTGCAGGTCGATGCTTGAGGGTTGAAGAACATTTGATCTAACCTTGAAATTGCTATCGGTATGGTTTATGATGGTATTTAGAATTTCCTTTTGGGTATAGTTGTGGTCAAACCTAATGTCCACGCAATAAGAACAATCAGCGGGAATAATATTATGCTGGATGCCGGCATGAATCTCCGTTACACTCATCTTAACGGATTGAGGCGCATTATCCTCTGTTGGAAATTGGTAGGTGGAAAACCAATTGATATCCTTTAATGCTTTATAAATTGCATTGTCACCTTCATCCCTCGCTGCGTGTCCGGATACGCCCTTTGTATGGCAATCTAAAACCATCGACCCTTTTTCGGATATAGCCATCTCCATGCAGGTGGGTTCGCCTACAATGGCAAACGCGATGGGTTTTAAGTGTTCCAAAATCGATTTAATTCCCTTGTTACCAGAATTTTCTTCTTCGGCTGTAGTGGCTAAACATAAGTTAAAAGGCAGATCATTCTGTTCATAGAAATAAAGAAATGTAGAAATTAAGGACACTAATGGTCCACCTGCATCATTACTGCCTAAACCATAAATCCTTTCATTTTCGATAGTAGGTTCAAAGGGATTTCTTGTGTATTGCTTGCTGGGTTTTACGGTGTCGTGATGGGAATTGAGCAATACCGTTGGGCGGTTTTCATCAAAATATTTGTTATAGCACCAGATGTTGTTGTGCTTTCGAAAAATGAAAACATTATTTTTCTTCAGAAAAGACGCAATTAAATTAGCTGTTTGCTGTTCTTCACCACTAAAAGAGGGGATTGAAATAAGGTTTTTTAGCAAAATAATTGCTTTGTTGTAAAGTTCATTTAAATCAGGTACAATTACCGATTTTTTTTCGATACTAGTAGTCATTTTTTAAGGATTTAGTGTGCGTTTTTTGGTAGAGATGGCAATTTTTTCACCTGATTGTTCCGGGAATCCCGAAACACTTATCGGGTCGAAAAGCATAGCGGTACAAAGGCAATTGCATTTTTTTTTCCTTTCTAAAATATCGTAGTTAACGCAACTCTCGCAGCCCATCCAAAAGTTATCATCATGAGTAATTTCTGCGAAACTTACTGGCAGAAAACCCAGCATTGCATTCATATGCATTATTGCAGCGCCAGAAGTAATGCTGAAAATTTTTGCATTTGGGTAAAATCTGCGGGATAGCTTAAAAATTTTTTGTTTGATACTTTTTGCAACGCCGGAATTTCTGAATTTCGGTGCAACGATTAGGCCTGAATTGGAAACAAACTTTCCGTTTTCATAACTTTCAAAGTATGAAAAGCCAACCCATTCCCCAAGGCTTGTTACGGCAATAACAGCCTTTCCACTTACCATTTTCTCAATAATTGATTCTATGCTCCGTTTAGATATTCCAGAACCTCTGGCAATGGCGCTGCTTTCCGTTTCTCTTTTGATTTCCTGCGCATAAACGGTATCCCTAAAGTTGGCAATACGTATAAATATCATTTGATTATCCATTTTTTTTAAATTTCGTACCCTTGCTGGCACAAACACAAAGCCTGAACATGCAGCAGAAATAAAAAATGGGCGCTATCTGGTTTAACCTGATAAAATATTTTTTTTCGATTTTTGGACAAAAAAATAAACCCTTCCGTTTTGGAAAGGTTTATTTCATTTTAATAGTACAGGAATTATTTTTTTAAAACTTACCTTGTTGATTCAATAAAGCAAAATATTTATCAAGGTTCACCCCTAACGATTTCTCCATCGAAGCTTTGAAATCAGCAGGCGTTGGATGCTTATTTTTCCACTCGCTAAAATAAGCCTGAAAAGCCCTGTCAAATTTCTCCTGACCAATTTCTGCCTGCAAAATATAAAGCCATAGCGCAGTTTTAGCATAGGAGATTAAGCCGTATTCTTCCGAGGTTTTAAAATCTGCTGCTGGTGTTTCAATAGCCGATTGCATCGGGACATTGGCCAGCGCACCATAAATACTGGCAAGGAACTTATCAGCCGGCAATTCTTTTATTTTAGCAGGAATTGCATCCCCGAAAATTGAGTTTGATTTGTATTTTTCGGCTTCGTATCTAAACTGAAAATAAGTATTGAAACCCTCATCCTGCCAGGTGTGCATCCGCTCGTTACTGCCGAGCATACTCATAAACCAGTTGTGGCCAACCTCATGCGTAATGACGCCGTCCAAAGTTTCTTTCTTGGCGTCAGGACTGGTTATCAAAGTAATAGTTGGATACTCCATCCCGCCACTTGCATTATTTTTCGGTCCCTCAATGGCTTGTACAACAGGATATTCGTACTCACCAATCCATTTGCTGTATTTTTTTGTAGCATCCTTTATATAATCGATGCTATTTGCCCAAAGTGTATTCTTTTTATTGTGATAATAGCTAAAAGCATCCACCAGTTTTCCTGAAGCCAATTTTACAGTATCATATTGAATCACCAAATCCTTATCTGCAAACCATGCAAAATCAGGGACGTTATTTATTGAGTAGGTTAGCGTTTTGTTAGCTGATTTACTAACCGGCGTATAAACAGTCGGCTTGTTTCTATCAGCAGTATTTTTTGCGCCGATGGTTTTATAAGCCGCAAGTTCATCGGCATTTTGCAACACACCCGTAGCGCCAACAACATAGCTTGATGGCAAAGTAATGTTTACCTTATAATTGGCGTATTCGCTGTAAAACTCACCCATGTCTAAGTAAGGAAATTCATGCCAGCCATCTTTATCAAAAACTGCAGGTTTCGGATACCACTGCGTAACCATAAATTCTGTATCGGCATAGCCTGAACGAGAGAAATAACTTGGCAATTTTACACTAAAATCGGTGGTTATGGTTACGGAGTCTCCTGGTTTTAAAGCAGTCGGTAGTAAAACCTTTATAATATCTATGTATTCAGGGTTTGAATGAGCCTCTGTTTTTGCGGTTTTTCCGTCAACTTTAAAGTTTAAGCCATCAATACTTCCGTAGGTAACGTTTTTTAGTTTCTCCTTGCGGGAGGTATCTCCGTTTATTTGTTTAAAAAGTGCTGTCGATTCATTTTTATAAGCATTAGGCCAAATGTGAAACCAAATAAAATCGAGGTTGGATGGGGAATTATTCTTGTAAACAATCCTTTCAAATCCTTTTAATGATTTGTCCTTCTCGTTTAAAGATACATCAATATCATATTTTAAATCTTGTTGGAAATAAGCTTGTTGAGCAAAAATTGAAAGAGAAAAAAGTGTTAATAAAATGGTTAGAAAGCTTTTTTGCATATTATTTTTTTTTCGAAAGATAATAAATTAACCCAAAATGGAAATGGTTAAATCATAAAACGGTTTTGTGTAATTTAAATTTCACCTATTCCGTATTCCTCTATTTTTCGGTAGAGTGTCGTCAGGCCGATGCCCAGTAACCTTGATGTTTCGGTTTTATTTCCTTTGGTATGGATAAGTACTTTTTGTATGTGCTGTTTTTCTACATCCTGTAAATTGAAGCTGTTTTCCAATGGATGCAGTTCGAAAAATTCACTTGGTAATGCATTGGTGTTTAGTGTATTGCCTTCGGATAAGATGACAAGCCGCTCGATTACATTTTTCAGCTCACGGATATTTCCTTTCCAGTTATGCTTTTCAAAAAGGGTTATAATCTTATCATCAAGTTTTAGCCCGGGGCGATTTACTTTAAGTGAAAATTCGTTTAGATAATAGGACGCCAGGGCCAGGATATCGCCTTTACGGTCTCTTAAAGCAGGAAGGATAATCGTGAAAACGGATAAACGGTAATACAAATCCGAACGAAATTTTCCTGAGGCGGCATCGCTTTTTAAGTCTTTATTGGTTGCCGCTAAAATGCGGACATTTACTTGTTGTGTATGTGTATCACCAACTTTTATAAAACTCTGGTTTTCCAAAACACGCAAAAGTTTTGCCTGCAAATCCAGATTCATCTCACCGATTTCATCCAGAAATAAGGTTCCGCCGTTGGCCTCTTCGAGCAAGCCTTTTTTATCTTTATTGGCGCCGGTAAATGCACCGGCTTTGTAACCAAAAAGCTCACTCTCCAACAATTCAGGACTAAAACCACTACAATTCAGTGCCACAAAAGGCTTCATCGCCCTCGGGCTTTCGTAGTGAATAGATTGTGCAAAAACTTCCTTTCCCGTTCCTGTTTCGCCTAAAAGTAACACTGTTGTATCGGTCTGGCTCACTTTCTTTGCTAAATTTATTGCTTCTTTCAAAGCTCTTGATTGCCCGATAATGGTGCTAAAACTATGTTTTCTCGAAACTTTATTCTCCAGGTCGAAAACCCTTTGCTGAAGGGTTGATTTATCCATCGCCTTGTAAAGCAACGGAATAATTTTATCATTGTCATCACCTTTAACCAGGTAATCAAACGCCCCGTTTTTTATGGCCAAAACCCCATCAGAAATGGTTCCATAGGCGGTTAAGTTAATGATTTCGACAAATGGTTTTAAAGCTTTGATGTCTTTCACCAATGCAACGCCGTTTACATCAGGCAATTTCACATCGCTGATTACGATGTTTACTTCGTTAGTTTTGAGTAGTTTGATTCCCTCTTTTCCGGTATTTGCCTGCAAGGTTTTGAATCCTTCCAACTCGATAATTCGGGAAAGTAAGCTGCAGATTTTTTTTTCATCATCAATGATGAGGACAATGCCATTCATAGGTTGAATTTATGATGCAATATTAAAGATAAAACGGGAATTAGGGCGGATAATAATTTGTACCTTTTTCGTTTCCTGCACTGCAAAATAAAAGCATTTTAGCATCTTTGGTTAACACAAAGCAAATTCTATGTTTAAGCGACTAACCATAATATTTATTTTAGGGTTTTTTGCGGTTTTTGGTTCGGCCCAACAGGTTCGTCCCTCCAAATCGTCTGAAATTTACCGCGAACTTAAAACCTTTAAAAACCTACCCAAAGTTTTATATCTGGCTGCCCATCCCGATGATGAGAATACAGGTTTACTTTCCTGGTTAGTAAATGACCAAAACGTCGAAACTGGTTATTTATCCTTAACAAGGGGCGATGGTGGACAGAATTTACTGGGTACAGAACAGGGTGCCGCACTCGGCTTAATCAGAACGCATGAACTTTTAGAAGCGAGAAAACTCGATGGCGCCCAACAGTTTTTTACCAGGGCAATTGATTTTGGTTTCTCTAAAAATACCAACGACACTTTTAAACAATGGGACGCGGACAGCATCACTGACGATGTAGTTTGGGTAATCCGAAAATTTCGTCCTGATGTAATAATCTGCCGTTTTCCACCAACTGCTGCGGCAGGCCACGGGCAACATGCCGCATCTGCAGTAGTTGCCGAAAAAGCTTTCAAGCTGGCTGGTGATAAAAATGCTTTTCCAAATCAACTCAAATATGTTGATGTTTGGCAACCGAAACGAGTGCTATGGAACACCTTTCGTTTTGGTGGCGTTAATACGACTTCCGAAAATCAGCTGAAAGTTAACGTCGGACAGTATGATGCGCAACTTGGGATGGGTTATGGCGAACTGGCGGGGTTAAGCAGAAGCTTACATAAAAGTCAGGGCGCAGGAACGCAATCTGTAGCAGGCACCCGAACTGAGTATTTTACCCACGTACTCGGTGAACCTGCAAAAACAACACTTTTCGATGGAATAGACAAAACCTGGACTTCGAAAGGAAACGTAGCTATTGACCAATCTTTAGATAAAATTATTTCAGTTTTTGATTTTAATAATCCTGCATTGAGTTTATCACCTTTGCTGACTTTAAGGAAGAAGATTGTTATGCTTAAAGATATAAATCTGCGAAAGGATAAAATGCTTTTGCTGGATAACATTATTTTAAGTTGTGCAGGTTTTATGGGCGAAATGGTGACCAATCAGGCTGAAGCTGTTGCAGGTGATAATTATAATTTTCGGTTGAATCTGATTTCAAGAGCTAAAAATCCTGTGGTTTTGGAAAATGTAAAATGGTTGGATCAGTCAGAAAGTTTCAATAGGAATCTTTCGGGAGATTCTTTGATTACCATTGATCACAAAATTCAAATTCCTGCCGATGCGGCTTTCACAGAGCCTTATTGGTTGGCAAAACCAGCCAAAAATGCGGCAACTTTCGCTGTAGAAAACGATACTTTGATTGGTTTACCAGAAGCGGAATCAGCACGTAATGTTTTACTTGCATTAAGAATTGGCTCAGAAATGTTTCAGGTTAAACTCCCTTTGTCTTTCAAGAAATTGGATCCTGTACGTGGCGACGTGGTTGAAGGTTTGCGCATTGTCCCTGCCCTGGAACTAAAATTTACACAACCCGTTTATTTGGTTAAGGAAAATGAAGATTTGCATCTGGGTTTAAATTTTAAAGTAAATTCTGGCAAGCAATATCGCAAGGGCAAAGTCAATTTGATGTACAATGGAGAGCGTTTGGGCGGTGCTGATTTCACCTCGTTAAATGGAAAAGACATGACCTTCGACCTTGTAATTCCAAAGGCAAAATTAGCAAAGATAAGTGCTGCCCGTTTGCAGCTTGAAGCGAATTACGAGCTTGATGGCGTAACTTACAACAAAAAACAAGTATTGATTCAATACCCTCATTTACCTTCCTTACAATATTTTGCGCCGGCAACTGCCATAATAATGAAAGGTGATATCCAGGCAAGCGTGAAAAAAGTCGGGTACATACAAGGGGCAGGAGATTTCATACCTGAGTTTTTGAAAATAGCAGGCATTCAGGTCGATGTTTTGAAAGATGAAGATTTTTATGGTAACATAGATGAGCCTGGCTTAACAAGCGGAGCGAACAAGTTAGCGCAATATGATGCAATTGTGCTGGGTGTAAGGGCTAATAATACAGAGAAAAAACTTGGTCGTTGGTTGCCGTTTTTATGGGCTTATGTTAAAGCGGGAGGTAATCTGGTGATGCAATACAATACCAGCCAGGATGTAACGACAGATAAATTGGGGATGTACAATTTCAGCATCGCAAACAAGCGGGTTACCGAAGAAAATGCCGAGGTTAAGTTTTTAAAGCCCGGTCACAAAGTGCTTAACTTTCCCAACAAAATCACTCCGGCTGATTTTAAAGGTTGGGTACAGGAACGTGGCGCTTATTTTCCGGATAAATGGGACGCCGCCTATGAACCGCTCTTTGAAATGCACGATACAGATGAAGAGCCTTTACAGGGCTCAACACTTTATGCTAAATATGGAAAAGGTAATTTTATTTACACCACGTTGGCATTTTTCAGGCAGTTGCCAGCCGGAAATGTCGGTGCAGCACGTTTGTTTTTAAACTTTTTATCCGCACAAAAAAATTAAATGAACAAGCAAATAAAAAACTGGAATACCTGGTACATATTGCTTGCGCTGGCGCTTGTATTTCAAATTGTATTTTATTACCTCTTTACCAAATTCTGGGCATGAGTGATATCGATTGGATAGTACTTATTTTTACGCTGGTTGCGGTTGTTGTATACGGCATATTTATCGGCCGTGGGCAGAAAAGTAATGAATCTTACCTAAAGGCCGATAATAAAATGCCCTGGTACATTGTGCTTTTGGGTATTATGGCTACTCAGGCAAGCGCCATCACCTTCCTTTCTGCACCTGGCCAGGCTTACACCGATGGCATGCGTTTCGTTCAGTATTATTTTGGTTTGCCTCTGGCGATGATTGTCATCTGTATTACTTTCATCCCGATTTTTCAGCGCCTGAATGTTTACACGGCTTATGAATATTTAGAAAACCGTTTTGATAAAAAGACCAGGGTGCTCACTTCATTGCTTTTTTTGTTTTCCAGAGGATTATCAACGGGAATCAGCATCTATGCCCCGAGTATAATTTTATCGAGTGTTTTAAACTGGAATATTTATTTAACGAATGTTTTAACCGGTGGGATTTTATTGATATACACTTACGTTGGCGGCGCTAAAGCAATTGCACATACCCAAAAATTACAATTTTTAATCATACTAGGAACAATGGCCTTCGCGGGTTATTTACTGGTAGAGAACATGCCCAATGGCATTGGGTTCAAGGATGCATTATACCTGGCGGGGAAATCCGGAAAACTGAATGTGATTACAACCGAATTCGACTGGAAAGATAAATACAATATCTGGAGTGGGTTACTGGGCGGGTTTTTCCTTGCACTTTCTTACTTCGGTACCGACCAAAGCCAGGTTGGACGGTATATTACCGCGAAGGATAATACCAATGCAAAAATGGGTCTGCTATTGAATGGACTTGTTAAAATTCCGATGCAGTTTGCCATTCTGCTTATCGGGGCCTTGCTTTTTGCATTCTTCTCCTTAAAGCCCGCTCCAATTTATTTTAACGAGCGTTCCTATCAATATTTAAAGGAAAGCAATCCGCAAAAGGCTGCTGCATTTGAACAGGAGCATCGTGTTTTGCAGCGACAGTTTAACGCCGAATCCAAAGCTATCTTACTTCAAAAAGAAAGCAAATCTCCAAGACTCAATCAGACGATAGAAGCTTTCAAACAAACACAAGATGAGGTTAAAGATTTGCATGGAAGGGTAGAGAAGGCCATCAACAGCTCAAATTATAATGCCGAGAAAACTGATACCAACTACATATTTCTTTATTTTGTTAAAAATACACTCCCCGTTGGAATGATCGGATTACTGTTCGCGGTAATTTTTCTGGCGAGCTGGGGTTCAATTTCTGCCGCTTTAAACGCTTTGGCCGCCTGCTCGTTGAAAGATATCCACCTGATTTTCAGCAAAGATAAACCTAATGATGAAACGGAATTAAAGTTTAGCAGGCTGCATACCCTGGCATGGGGCATTTTTTCGATTGCAGTTGCCATGTTTGCAACTCAAATGGGTTCATTAATTGAGGCAGTTAATGTTTTAGGTTCCTTATTTTACGGGCCCATATTAGGGATTTTTCTGGTCGCATTTTATTACAAAAAAATCGATGGACCGAATGTATTTATTTCAGCAATTTTATCAGAAATCGCGGTTATTACCGTTTATAAATTTGATGTCGTGTCTTTCCTTTGGCTTAACGTGATTGGCGCAGCTGCGGTAATTATATTTTCAGCAATCGGTTTATTGTTTTATAAACCGAAAGCAGTAAATTCGTAAACGAAAAACAACAAATAAATAAAATATAATACTATGAAAACGATGATTAAATCTGTTGCAGTTCTATTTACAGCAATAACGATTTCTGCAAGTGCATTTGCTCAGGAAGCAAAGAAACCGGCAAGCCCTGCGGCAACAGCAACTGGTAAAATAAAAGATGCAACAATTACAATTGCATACAGCAGCCCTTCTGTTAAAGGCCGTAAAATTTGGGGTGGTTTAGAAGCTTATGATAAAGTTTGGCGTGCCGGTGCAAACGAAGCTACTACCTTCGAAACCGACAAAGATATTATGGTTCAGGGTAAGGCATTACCTGCAGGTAAATACAGCTTTTTCTTAATTCCGAAAGAAAGCGGCACCTGGACAGCAATTTTTAACAAGGAGCCTAAACAATGGGGCGCATTTAAATACGAAGAAGCAAAAGATGCTTTACGTGTTGATGTGAAAACAAAAGCTTTAAAAGCAAGACAGGAAACGCTGGTTTATAAAGTGAACAAAGCTGGCTTTACAATGGATTGGGATAAAGTTTCAGTTCCTGTAGCAATAAAGTAAATTTCATTATATAAAGTTTAAAATCCCGGTTTTGCCGGGATTTTTTTTGCTTAAAATTTTGCTCTGTAAAGAAGCTAAAACATAACCTTAATTTAATCTTAAATTATATAATTTAGCCGCTTCTGTTATTAAACCATCAAATTTTATCCATTGAAAAAAATATTTATTTTTTGCCTGCTATTTACCTGCTTAAACGTTTTAGCGCAAAACAAAGCGACTATTTTCTCTGTTAAAAATACCCGGCCGGTTGATTTGGTTAACGTATTTTTGGGTTCGTCTGCCGATCATGGGCAGATGTCGCCGGCAGCATCTTATCCTTTTAGTATGCTCAGCATCGGTCCTCAAACTTATCCTAAAACACATACCGGTTATGAATATTTGGCCAAGAAGTTTTTAGGGTTCACACATAATCGCTTTGAAGGCGTTGGCTGTCAGGGTTCTGGTGGAAACATTTTAATCAAACCATTCTTAGGTGCAGCGCCTGTAAAGTCAGAATTAATTAAAGCTTCAGAAAAAGCTGCTCCGGGTTTCTACGAGGTTGGCTTTGAAAATAAGATAAAGGCGCAGCTCGCTGTATTGGGCAACGCCGGAAAGCATTTTTATCATTTCCCAAAAGGTGAGAAGGGTTTTTACCTAGACTTAAGTTATGCTTTTAATGGTGCATTCGTATCAGAAGAACACCAGGTAAACGGAAATACCGTTAGTGGTTGGGTTATTTCAAAAACAACTTGTGGTGCTGGAAAATATAAAATATTTTATTACCTCCAGCTGGAGGGAAATTCATCATGGAAAGATGAAGGAAATCATAAATTGGTTGTAAAACTTGAGAATAGCTCAACGGAAGAAAATATAAACATTGCATTTTCTTCGGTAAGTGTTGATGGGGCAAAATCGGCTATTAACGGGTCTTCTTATGATAAAATTAAAAACCAAAGCGGTGCCGATTGGAATATCCACTTAAGCAAAATCGAGGTAGAGGGCGATATGGAGAGTGCAAAATTATTTTATTCCCTGTTGTATCGCACAATGCAATCGCCGTATGTCATATCGGATAAGGATGGGCAATATCGTAATACCAAAGGCGAAATTCAAAAAGATAAGGAGCTACGTTATAACGGATGGGCAATATGGGATAATTACCGTACACAGTTGCCGCTTTTATCGTTGATTACACCAGAGCGTTTTCAGGGCATGACCAATTCCATTGCGGATTTGTACAATTCTGGCAAAAGAGACTATGCAACCCAAACGGAGCCTTCAAACACGGTCAGGACCGAACATGCTATCGTTGTTTTACTGGATGCTTACCGTAAAGGTTATAAAGTGGATTTTAATAAAATTATTGATTCGCTGACAAAAGAAGTAAATAACCTCGATTATAAATCGCCGGATAAAGCACTGGAATCGAGCTATGATAACTGGGCCTTGTCTGAAATTTACAATATTCTAAAAGATACTGAAAAGTCAGGTTTTTACCGAAAGAAGGCGCTTGAATATAAAACCTATTGGAACAGGGATTTTAAAGATATGAGCAAGCGGGATGTTGATCAGATGCAGGCGCGCGGACTGTATCAAGGTACTATTTGGCAATACAGGTGGTTTGTTCCTTACGATTTTAAAGGCCTTGTAAAACTTGACGGGGGTGAAGAGGCCTACTTAGCGAAGTTGGATGAGTTTTTTGAACGCGATTTGTACAATCATGCAAATGAACCCGATTTGCAGGCCCCTTTAATGTATAATGTGACCAGTCAAGGTTATAAATCACAATATTGGATGCATCAGTTAGCAGCCGACACCGTTATTCAGAACTATTTTAATGATAACAGCCGGGGCATCGGGAGCTACATTGGTAAAATTTACCGAAACCAGCCACATGCATACCTGCGTACAATGGATGATGACGCCGGTGCAATGAGCGCCTGGTATATTTTTACCGCAAGTGGATTTGCTCCTGCCTGCGTAGGATGGCCCGTTTATTATCTAAATGTTCCTTTATTTCCGTCAATTACTTATCAATTACCAAAAGGAAAAACTTTTAAAATCGAAACTGAAAACTTTAGCTTAAAAAATAAATACATCAAATCGGTGACCTTAAATGGTAAGGCTTTTAAGAGGAATTATATCACGCAGGAGGATATTTTTGCCGGAGGGGTTTTAAAAATTAATGCATCACCACTGCCGGTAAAAATTTCGGATACAGCGAATTGGATCTCTTCGGTTGAAGAATGATCCTGTCAGATGAACGTCAAAAATATTTTTCTTTTAGGGTGCTAAAAACTTTTCTCAATTAGGCATGTTTATTAGATTATAAAAATAATACATCATGGCTCCTTTAAAAACAGGCGAAATCCAGAACGACACATTAGACAGAAGAAATACAGCAGAAAAGAACCAGTATCTGGAAATGCATCCTGAAGCTTACAAAGTGAAAGGTCCTTCTCCGGATAAAATGCAAACCGTTTCTTCATCTTTGAGAAAATATGCTCATGGCTTATACGGTTTGTTATAAGTAAATAAAATTATGATTGCCCAGGGGTAAGCAGAATGATTCTTTTCGGTGTCATTTAGCTTACCCTTTTTTAATATTCGATTAATCAACTAAAGCCTGGCGCCAGATCCTTTTGTGCGTATTCATCCATGAGCTTTGAAAACCATCGGTAACAGACATGATAGGTTTGCAGCTTTGTATTATTTTCGTGCTTTGCTATATTTGTATCGTGAATAAAGTTGTCCTCCTGTTACTTTTTCCTGTTCTTATTTTTAACACCTCAATTAGTGAAGTGGTAAAGGCACCACAGCTTATTCTACATTTTCTGCAACATCATCAGCTAAATGCTGAATTAGGCTTTATCGATTTTCTTGAAATGCATTACTTCGGGCAAGATTTAAACGATAATGATAATGAGGAAGACATGAAACTTCCTTTCAAAAAAATTGATGGTCATCATGTGATTTCAATAGGTGTCCCTGCTGAAAAATTTATCTTACTCAATGCAGTCTGCATAAATATTTTTAGCCAAGAAACCATTAATTCTACTGATTTTTATAGTAATCCAGCTTTTGGAAGTCTGTTCCGACCGCCAATTTCGATAGCTTAAAATTTATTTCTCAATTCTTTTCAGCACCATCGCTAATGGGTGCTGATCACGTCTGTTATTTTAATTTAAGCTATTATGTTAAATAAGATCATTGGTTTTTCCATTCGGAATAAACTAATCATTGCTTTGTTTGTACTCTCACTTATCGGTTGGGGTGCTTACGAGGTTACAAAACTGCCCATAGATGCACTTCCAGATATTACCGACAACCAGGTTCAGGTAATCACCGTGTCTCCATCGCTGGGCGCACCTGATATTGAGCGCCTGATTACATTTCCTATCGAGCAAGCCTGCAGCAGTATTTCCGGGCTAAAGCAAATCAGGAGCTTTTCGCGTTTTGGTCTTTCACTAGTAACCATTGTTTTTAATGAAGAAACTGATGTATACTGGGCAAGGCAGCAAATTGCTGAACGCCTTCAGCAGGTACAGCAAGAAATTCCACAAGGCATCGGAGCACCCGCGATGGCCCCGGTTTCTACGGGTTTGGGTGAAATATACCAATATGTCGTTCGCCCAAAAAAGGGCTATGAGGGAAAATATAATGAACAGGAACTTCGAACCATTCAGGATTGGGTGGTAAGAAGACAGCTGCTTGGTACCCCTGGAGTCGCTGAGGTTTCTAGTTTTGGCGGTCGATTGAAGCAATACGAAGTGGCCGTTAGGCAGGATCAGCTTAAAGCTTACGGATTAACCATTGCTGAAATATTTGATGCCCTTGAAAAAAACAACGAAAATACAGGCGGTGCTTATATCGAGAAAGGGCCAACAGTTTTATACATCAGGAGTGAAGGTTTAACAACCAATCTGGCAGACATTGAAAAGATAGTGGTAAAAACACTGGATAATGGTATGCCTGTGTTGATGGGGCAGGTTGCCAAGGTGCAGTACGGTTCTGCAATACGCTATGGCGCCATGACCTATAATGCGCAAGGGGAAGTTGCCGGCGCAGTAGTAATGATGCTTAAAGGCGAAAACTCATCTGTAGTTGTAAAGCGGGTGAAAGAAAAAATTGCCGAAATCCAGAAAATGGTACCTGAAGGGGTCATTATTGAGCCATTCTTAGATAGAACTAAAATGGTCGATAATGCCATCAGTACTGTAGAAACCAACTTAATGGAGGGTGCATTAATTGTAATTTTTGTACTTGTCTTCTTCCTTGGTAACCTACGTGCCGGATTAATCGTTTCGTCGGTGATTCCTCTATCTATGCTTTTTGCGATTATTTTAATGAATAAATTCGGTGTTGGCGGAAACCTGATGTCACTTGGCGCAATAGATTTTGGGTTGATTGTCGATGGGTCTGTAATTGTCGTTGAGGCTATTCTGCACCGGTTTTCGCATAGCAAAAAGTTTAGAACTATCGGTAAGATAAATCGAAATCAGATGGATAACGAAGTAGAGAAATCAACTGGTTCGATGATTAAATCGGCAGTGTTCAGCCAGATTATCATACTGATTGTCTATTTACCAATCTTATCACTTGAGGGCATTGAAGGCAAAATGTTTAAACCAATGGCCTGGACAATCGCTTTTGCTATACTTGGCGCCTTTCTTTTATCGATAACATATGTTCCGATGATGTCGGCATTATGCCTGAATAAAACCATCAGCCATAAGAAAAACATGACCGATAAATTGATGGCCTGGATAGAAAGACGATATCAGCCGGCATTAAGCAAGGTGTTAATGTTCCCAAAAACCATATTAGCAGTTACATTGTCACTTTTTGCAATATCTGTTTTCGTAATGGGTACACTTGGAGGCGAATTTATTCCTCAGTTAGAAGAAGGAGATTTTGCTGTTGAAACCCGCTTGTTAACAGGAAGTAATCTGAATAACACCATCGAGATCACTCAAAAGGCATCCAAAATTTTACTGGATGAATTTCCCGAAGTACAAAAAATTGTAACTAAGATTGGTAGTGCAGAGGTGCCAACTGACCCTATGCCCTTCGAAGCCGGCGATATGATGGTTATTTTAAAGCCTAAAAAGGAGTGGACTTCCGCCAAATCTTTTCCTGAGTTAAGTGCGAAAATGACAAAGGCCCTTGAAGTTATTCCTGGAATTACGGTAGGTTTTCAGTTCCCGGTGCAAATGCGCTTCAACGAGCTGATGACTGGCGCAAGGCAAGATGTCGTTTGTAAAATATTTGGAGAAGACTTGGATTCTTTGGCCAGCTATGCGAAACGTTTAGGTGGTATAATCGCTACGGTTAAAGGTGCAATTAACGTTTATGAGGAGCAGGTTACCGGAATGCCTCAGGTTGTAATTAAATATAATCGCGATGGTATGGCTAAATATGGTATCAATGTTGGCGAGGTGAACCGGGTGGTTAACACGGCTTTCGCAGGCCAGGTGGCAGGTCAGGTTTATGAAGGAGAAAAGCGTTTCGATATGGTTGTACGCCTTGATGAAGCAGCCAGAAAAAATATTCAGGATGTTGAAAACCTCATGATTTTAACCAAAACAGGTAACCAGATTCCCTTAAGCATGGTTGCGAATATTGAAGAAGTTGAAGGGGTAAATCAGATTCAGCGGGAAGATACCAAGCGAAGGATAATTGTCGGTTTTAATGTAAAGGATAGGGATGTACAATCAATTGTAGAAGAATTACAGCAGAAAGCTGGTGAAAAACTTAATCTATCTAAAGGTTATACCATTTCTTATGGTGGTTCTTTTGAAAACATGACGGCCGCAAAGTCCCGTCTGGCGATTGTTGTGCCGATTGCACTTCTGCTCATCTTCTTGTTGCTGTATTTCGCTTTTAGCTCCGTTAAACAAGGTCTTTTAATCTATACAGCTATTCCATTATCTGCAACAGGAGGCATATTTGCTTTGTGGGTTAGGGATTTGCCTTTCAGTATTTCTGCAGGTGTGGGTTTTATTGCGCTTTTTGGTGTCGCCGTTTTAAATGGAATCTTGCTAGTTTCAGAATTCAACAGATTAAAAAAAGAGGGCTGGACGGATGTAAAACGAATTGTTATTCACGCTACAAAATCAAAACTTCGGGCAGTGCTGATGACAGCGCTTGTTCCCTCCCTCGGTTTTATCCCCATGGCAATAAGCACGGGTGCCGGTGGTGCTGTTCAAAAACCGCTTGCAACCGTGGTGATAGGCGGTTTGTTAATTTCTACACTTTTAACCTTATTTGTTCTGCCAATGCTTTACATTTTATTTGAAAAGGGTTTTACCTATTTTAAATCAAAAAATAAATTCGCAATCATTGCTTTACTGCTGCTTTTCGGCGCTTCTAATGCCAACGCACAGCAAAAAATTAACCTGAAATCTGCTTTAGATACTGCGCTTAAAAACAATATCGCTCTGCAAATTGCTAAAACCAATGTTCACTATCATCAGCAATTTACTAAAAGTAGCTTTGATGCCCCAAAAACGGCTGTAAGTTTCGATTACGGAAAATTCAACAGCCTGGAGAACGATAATAAATTTTCTGTGGTACAAAGCCTCGATTTTCCAACAGTCTATTCAAGGCAATTCGCTACTCAAAAAACAAACTTTCGCATTAGCGAGATTGAGGTAAATGCCCGTCAGCTCGATTTGAAAACAGAAGTAAAATCTACTTACTACAATCTGTTGCTGATTGACGAAAAACGAAAACTATTACTGTGGGCAGATAGCGTTTATGGTGCATTTCTGGATAAATCTGCTCAGCGATTTAAATCCGGAGATGTTGACCTACTAGAGCTTAGAACCGCAGAAAATCAAAAGCAGCAAATCAGCAACCAGCTCGAATTACTTAAAACAGATTATACACTAATGCAGAACAGGTTTAAATTTTTGCTGAATACGGGCGAAAATTTGCAGCCTGCGTCTGATAGCCTGCTTTATGCGTCAAATGTTTCATTGAAGCAAGAGCAGGCAAATCATCCCTTGCTGAAATTAAGTGAAGCGCAATTGACATTGGCCAGGCAGCAAAAAGCAGTTGAAAAAAGTAAGATGATGCCAAATTTGACTTTCGGTTATAACAATTCGAGTATTATTGGTTGGCAAACAAACAGCATTGGTGCAGAACAGTATTTTGATAGGAGCAAAAGGTTTTCTTCGGTAAGTGTTGGGCTTGGTATTCCGATTTTCTTCGGGGCACAAAATGCCCGTATAAAAGCTAATGGTATTTTAATTCAGCAACGCGAAAAAGAACTGGAATTAACAAAAAAAACTTTAGCGAATAATCTTGCCGATGCATTTGAGCGCTATACCAGACTTGAGAAAATTATTGTTTCCTATCAGAAAATCGCATTGAAAAATGCAGGAGATATTGTTAACACAGCTTCTGCAAAGCTAAGTGCTGGCGAAATAGCCTACCTGGATTGGGTGTTGCTGGTTAACCAGTCAATACAACTAAAGGTAGAATATTACGATAAAGTGCAGCAATTTAACGAAGCTGCCTTTGAAATAGAACGTATTACAAGCACAGATAAATAAGGTAAAATGAAAACTCAAATATTAGGCGGATTAATCTGCATTTCAGTATTATTAGCTTGCAGTAATGGTGATAAAAAAGAAAATGTCCAGACAGAGAAGTCTGTAGATGCAAATGCTGATGAAGTACAGTTGAGCCCGGAACAGGTAAAAAACGCTGGAATTTTAATCGGTAAAATAGAACAAAAGGCCATGCATAGCACCATCAATGTCAACGGTGTGGTGGATGTTCCTCCTGAAAATACTTATTCGGTTAGCGTGCCTATGGGCGGCTACATAAAAAAAATGATTATAATGCCGGGTATGCTCGTAAAAAAGGGCGCCGTATTGGCATTAGTTGAAGATCAGCAGTATATACAACTGCAGCAGGATTATCTTACTTCGGGAAACAGACTCAAATTCTTGGCTTCAGATTACACCAGGCAAAAGGGTTTAAATCAAACAAAGGCAACGAGCGATAAAATTTTCCAGCAAACCGAGAGTGACTATAATAACCAAAAAGTTTTGGTCAAGGCGCTGGCAGAGAAGCTCAGACTGATTGGGATAAATCCGGCAACATTGAATGAAAATGCCATATCACGAAGTATTAAAATTTATTCGCCTATAAACGGATATGTTACCAAGGTTAATGTAAATACAGGCAAATTCGTTAATGCTTCCGATATTTTGTTTGAACTGATTAGTCCCGGAGAACTACACGCAAACCTAACCATATTCGAAAGAGACGCGGCAAGTTTAAAAGTTGGGCAGGAGGTTATTTGTAATACCACTGCAAATCCGGATAAAAAATATATTGCTAAAATACACCTCATAACCCCCAATATAGAGGACGACAGAACGACCAGTGTACATTGCGATCTTCAGAATACGGATAGCAAATTATTGCCAGGAACTTTTCTAAACGCTGCAATTTCAGTGGGTAATGCAAAAGTAGATGCAGTACCTGAAGATGCAATTGTAAAATGGGAGAACAAATACTATGTGTTTGCCGAAACAGGAAGCAATCATTTCAAAATGATTCCTGTAACTCCTGGAGCAAGTTTAGCAGGATTTACGTCAATAAAAACAGCTAATATACCGGAGCGTATTGTGACTAAAAATGCTTATGCTATTTTAATGAAAATGAAAAATGGAGGTGAGGAAGGTGAATAATTTCTTCCAGTAATCCTCTAGAGAAATCTTCATTAAAAATTCATAAAGCTTGTGTTACCTTTACCTCGTAAGGCTTGAGCACCTTACATCAACTTCATAGTTGAGAGCGTTAATTTAGATATGGGACAATCATTAGTTTGGTTGTCCCTTTTTTGCTAAGTACAACTAATGACTGTTGATTTCAGAAAACCAATAATTAATCACACAAATAAATCAGGGTCGCAGTTTAAAATTGCGGCCTTTTTTTAATTTAAAAGGCTTGGTCTAAACAAAACCCATAATATTTTACAACCTTGGGGTTTAAAGCAATATCTTTGATTTATATCTAAACAACTCAATCATCACTATATTGGTTTCATGAGAAAAATCATCCTGGTTTTCTTTCTATGCGCAGGCTTCAATTTATTTTGTAATGGGCAATCTACTGAATTAAAAAATATCAAGACTTCTCTTCCGCTAATTACCGACAGTTTAAAATATGCCGATGCACTAAACAGGCTAGGCATGTTGATGTATGAAAAAAACGTAGATAGTAGCTTTCATTATACCAAGCTGGCCCGCGAACTGTCTGGCCGCTTGCATTATGCTAAAGGAAAGGCCGATGCCTTAAATAATTTAGGTGTCTTTTTTGATATTAAAGGCAATCTACAGCTGGCAATGCGGTATTACAATGAGGCGCATGTAGCGTATACTGATTTAAAAGATGCGCCCAACCAAGTGCAAACCACTATGAATATTGCCATGGTTTATAAGGAAATGGGTAAAGATGATCGGGCCCTGCAATGGTTTAACGCTGCGCTTCAAGCCGGTAATTCACTAAAACAGGATTCGATTCAATCGCTTGTTATTTTTAATTATCTCCTTTTATATCCTCATAAATTTGACAAAACAACAAAGCTTTCTTTGATAGAAAAGGCTAAGTTAATTGGAAGCAAGTATAACGATCAGCGGGTATTGCTGGCTATCAATCAACTCATAGCCGACGATTTAATAGCTGAAGGCAAAACCGTGCAAGGTATAACGATGCTCGATGAAACCATTAAAGATGGGCTGAATAAAAAACTCTATTATTTTTTAATGGATCTTCTGCTTGATATCGGGGACAAACTGTTAATTACAAACGAAAAAAGTGCCGTTGCATACTATAAACAGGGGCTTGATATTGCTGAAAGTAATACTTACCTATTATATAATGAGATATTTGCGAAAAGACTTTTTGATTTTTATAAACAAAAAGGAGATTCAGAACCCGCTGCTTTATACAGTGGTAAATTGGTTTCGCTGTACGAGCAAAAGGAAGCTGTTAACGCTGCCTCGGGCATTGATTATTTAGACTATGTGTTTAAACAGCAAGAGCTTAATGTTTTGCAGCAGCGGTCCAATTATCAAACTCTTTTATTAATTCTGATAATTATCATCTGTGTATCGGTAATTATTTTTCTGGTCATCATCAGGAAAAACCTTGGTCGTACAAAAGCGCTCAATAAGTTGGTTTTAAGTCAAAATAGCCAAATGAAACAGGCTATAAAAGCTTTAGAAGAAAGTCAGACGGAGAACACAAAAATGTTAAAAGTTATCGCGCACGATCTTCGCAACCCTATCGCTGCAGTATGGTCCATGATAATGTTACTATTGAAAGATGCCGACAGAACCCCGAGAGATATTAAGGCATTTGGACTGATGAGTAAGGCTTCTACTGACGCTTTAGATTTAGTGAGCGGTTTGCTCAATCAAAATACCCGTTCTAGCGAACTGAAAAAAGAATCAATAGATTTGGTTGAGTTAATCGAATATTGCCTAAGCATGGTTCGTGATAAGGCCGATTCCAAAGCTCAGCAGATTCATTTGGAAGTTGTTCCGGCCACGATTCTGGCAGCCAGGGAAAAGCTTTGGCGGGTTATAAGCAACCTGATAAGCAATGCGATTAAATTCAGTAAAAAAGGGGCAACCATTGTAGTTAAGATGGAATTTGTTAACCAAAATGTTCGTGTAATGATTCAAGATCATGGCATTGGAATACCCCAGGCTTTGCAACCAAATATTTTTAATGCTTTCACCGAATCAAGACGCCCCGGAACCGAAGGTGAAGAACCTTTTGGTTTGGGTTTATTTATCTCAAAGCAAATAATCGAAGCTCATGGAGGTAGAATTTATTTCGAAAGTGAAGAAGGCAAAGGAACAAGGTTTTTTATCGAATTGCCAGCATAAATGAGAACGATTGCCCTTAATCCCGATTATCGGTAATTAATCACTACCTTTAAGAAAAACGCCTCACCATCTCTTAGGTATTGCCACCTTTCTGGTCGTATTTATTATAATCACACACCTCAAGAAAAAGTATTATGAGTAAAGATAAAAAGAAAGAGGCGACAGCTATTAAAAAAGCGCCTTCAGATTATCAATCAGGAAAAGGAAAAACTGCAAAAGCAGAGGTTGAATTGTTTAGTAAAAAAGGTAAAAATGGCAAATAAAACACTAGCATTACAAGCAAAGAATTACCTGACTGAACTAAATAATACAGCGCATGAATACGGTTTTTCGCCTAATGACTGGACAATTACTTTAGCTAATGAGGCTGAAAGAAAATCAATTGAAAAGAAATATTATCCAGCAGTTTTTGCTGAGGTTTTAGCCCTTGACTTATCTGATTTCAATAGCTTGCTCAAAATTAAATACGAAAATGCAAACTCGGATGTGGAGGTAAAATTAGCGGCCAGAAAAAGTTCAACTATTCCGGCTTATTTTTGTGCATTCAATCCCGAACGTTTATCGTGATTTGTAAATTGCGTTAATGAAAATAAGTGCAGGTTTATTGTTGTATAGAAAAATAACTGATCAGTTTGAATTTTTCTTAGTCCATCCCGGAGGTCCTTTTTTTGCAAAAAAAGATGCCGGCTGGTGGACTATTCCCAAAGGGGAACTACTTGAAAACGAGGCGCCATTAGCAGCAGCTGTTCGTGAATTTGAAGAAGAAACCGGTTTTAAAATATCGGGTCATTTTTCTGAACTGGAATCCATTACCCAAAAAGCGGGTAAAAAGGTTCTTTGCTGGGCTATAGAATTCGAAGTCAATGCATCAGAAATTGTTAGCAATACATTTGAGATGGAGTGGCCACCGCGTTCTGGCAAAAAGAAACTTTTCCCGGAAGTGGATAAAGCCGGCTGGTTTAAATACGATGAAGCAGCTAAACTTATTAACGCGAGGCAAATTTCTTTTTTAGATGAAGTTGTTAACAAGTTTTCTCAAAATTAGTGCAGTGTGTTGCAAACTAAACGCCACGCAGCTTGCATGTTTTGCTCACAACATCATTTCAATTCTTAAAGCAAATAATAAGCGTTTTTATTTTTGGTATAATACCTTTCAATTTAAACGCTATTATGTGATATTTGCTAAATGGAGCAGCTAAACATAGGATGGATAGGCCTGGGTAACATGGGTATACCCATGGCAACCCAGTTGATAAATGCGGGATATAAGTTAACGATTTACAATCGAAGTGCAGGTAAGGAAGCTTCTTTGCGAGCTTTAGGCGCATCAATCGCGTCAACACCAAAAGATTTAATTCAATCCTCGGATATTATTTTTATAATGGTTTCTGATGACGAGGCAATTACACAGGTTTTCAAGGGAGAAAGCGGCTTGCTAGGGCATGATTCTTCGGGTAAAATTATCGTAAACATGAGTACGGTTTCGCCCGGAATTAGTAAAGAGATGGCAGAATGTTGTGCCGGTAAAGGAAACTTTTATCTTGATGCGCCAGTATCGGGTAGCGTAAAGCAGGCAGAAACCGGAACTTTGGTTATTATGGTCGGTGGCGATGAAAATGCCTTCGAAAGTGTTAAGCCTGTTTTGGAAAAATTAGGTAAACTGGTTAAAAATATTGGACCATCCGGTGCCGGAAACCATGCTAAACTGGCAATCAATTCCTTACTTGCACTTTATGCCCAGGGCTTAGCGGAAACAATTCTGTTTGCAAATCAGAATGGAATTAAAACAGAGGATTTGCTAGAACTAATAAACAATGCTGCAATTGGGAATATATTTACAAAAATTAAAGGTGATGCGATTTTACAGCAAAATTTTAATGCAGCCTTCGCCCTGAAACATATCGTTAAAGATTTAGGTTTAGCAAAAGCGGAAGGACTTTCTTTACCATTAGCTCAAGCCACATTTGAAACCTTTAAAAATGCCGAGGCAGAATTTGGCGAAGAAGATATTATCGCAATCGTAAAAGCGCTAAAGTAACTCGTTCAATAAACTTTATAATGATTAAAACGTTGTACTTCAACTAATCAATATAAATATGAACATTACACTAGAACAAGCAGAAGCCGTAATTTTGGCGGCAAAAAATAAGGCTGCGGCGTTACAAACCAAAATGAATATCGCCGTTGTAGATGCAGGAAGTAATTTAATTGCTTTTGCCCACATGGATGGCGGCTGGATTGGTTCGGTAGATATTTCCATAAAGAAAGCTAAAACAGCGGCCTGGTTTCAGATGGATACAAAATCGTTAACGCCTTTGGTACAACCGGGGCAACCACTCTTTAATATTGAACATTCCAATGGAGGTTTAATCACTTTTCCTGGCGGTGTGATATTAAAAAATGAGGCCGGAGAAATTATCGGGGCAGTTGGTGTGTCTGGCAGCACTGTCGAAGATGATCATGCTGTTGCGGAAGCGGGTGCGGGTTCTATCTAAAAATAACTTCCTGCCGGATTTAGCGGCAGGAAGTTATTGCTTTGGTTTATAATTACATTTTCATTAGGGCCGGGTAAATTCTTAAAAACACCTGTGCGCCTATGGGGTTTTTACCATAGAGGTTATTCAAATTATTGTTGGTGTTGTAAACTGACACTTGTCCACCAATTGCGGCCCTGAATTTTTTCAGCTTTATAACATCATAATTTAAGCCCACAGATAGCGCATTAACACCAAACAGGTTTTCTGCGTAGATGGCATCGCTGAGATTTAATTCCTCAGTTGATTTTTGAACCCACTCATACCTTCCATATGTAGAAAGTTTTTTTATCCGGTAGGCTGCCTCAAGCAAAATTGCATTTTCACCATCGTGCCCTTTTATTTTGTTTAATCCCCAAAGCACTGTCGCATTGAGATTTTGGTCATCACCCATCGGCAGAGCGTAAACTGCCGATGCAATGGTTCTGTTTACGTTTTCATTCTGGTGCAGGCTTTCCGGACTTTTTATCCAGCCATGCGACACCTGCAGCGCCCAGTTTTTATTTGGATTGAATGATAATCTGCCACTGTAAGAGTCAAAACGTGGCTTGTCGAAATCAAATCGATTTTCATCAGGCTCTCTTCCGGTGAAAGAAGAAGCCTCGATTTTAAATTTGTCGAACCGATAACCAACGGTTGCAACACCAAATGTTATGTGGGTACCATCGTTCCAGTGGTGCGAAATGGGCGCATCGGGGTTTGGCAAAGCGGAAGGCCGGTGCATAAATGCTACGGAACCTAATGCCGGCTCGCCCGGATAGCCGAGGTAAAGGGTTAAGTCTGATTTTTTTGAAAAGCTGTAGGTGTAAGCAACCGATAACTCTGAAAATAAGTCGTGAGGGTGCTGCCTGTCAACTAATGGGTTCCCCTTCCAGCTTTCGCCGGTTTGAAAAAGCAATGGATAACCGTTTCCGCCTTCTGTTAATCGGTCGAGTGATAACATTGCGCCGAAATGAAACAGGCCCTTTTCACCGACTTTTCTTTGCCCCATCGCCATAAACCAGTTTGGAGCGTCGAATTTTTCATCGCCTCTGTAACCTTTATTGCCAATATCCTGTTTGGTGTAACGTAAAGCAATGTTTCCATGAAACATATACATCCATTTTTTTGAATGAATCATCAGTCCATACATCGGTGAAGCATCAGGCAGCCAGGAAGTTCCGGAACCATTTCTATTCATTGGGAGATTCAGCGAATAAGAATGAGTCATCAGCGTGTTCTTATCCATGTGGTTATGCATACTGTGATCCATGCCAGTTATCGATGTATCTGTTTTTTTAACCGTAGAATCTTGCCTTGCAGGCATGTGCATTTCGTGCTGCGCTCTTGATGTAAAGGGAATCCAGTATATCATAAAGCTTAGCAGGAACAGTTTCAATTTCATGTTTCGTTATACTATAATTATTTAGCAAAATTAATGGGGTTTGCTTAACAGGATTTACACGATTACAGAAATTTCTTACATAATTATTTGGATTTTCTTAAACCTAATTCAATTCTGAAACAAAAACATTAGATAATATTTTCTTCGTACGAAAACTATCGTACCTTTGGATTATGAAAACAAATAATCCTGAAAATAATTTGCCTGAACCAACAAAAGCTGAGTTGGAAATCCTTCAGGTTTTATGGGAATACGGGCCATCTACTGTTCGTTTTGTAAATGATAAGTTAAAGGAGCAAAGAGAAGTTAATTACACTTCAACATTGAAACAAATGCAGATTCTTACAGAAAAAGGAATTTTGAAACGGGATGAAAGTCAGATGAAACACATCTATATTCCCGTTGAGGCAGAATCGAAAACTAAAGACCAATTGCTGGGAAAATTTGTAAATACACTCTACAAAGGCTCCGCTTCGTCATTGGTGATGCAATTACTGGGCAACGAAAATACCTCGAAAGAAGATATCGAGAAAATTAAAAAACTATTGGATAGTTACGAAAAATAAAATTATCAATTCTTAAGAACCACGATTATGGAATTTAATTTAACAAACTTTTTGCCCTCAAGCTCACTTCATGCTATAGGTGCAACACTTTTTCATTCACTTTGGCTGGGTGTAATCTTATCATTTATTGTTGCGCTAATCTTATTTTCAACCAGAAATACCTCAGCAAGGATGCGATACAATTTATTAACCGCGAGCCTTTGTTTTTTTATGATTTCGATTGCTGTGCTATTTTGCAGGGCGGTTGGAGCACTTAGCTCATCAACTTCGGTAACCAGTATTATTTCCGGGGCGCTAAACAATAGGGTGCAGGCCGGTCATTCTGAATTGACTGATAGCCCTGCGATTGTTACAGGTTTCAATCAGGTAATGATTATATGGAATACTTATTCTTCGCAAATTGTAATTATCTGGTTTCTTATCATTTGCATTAAAAGTGTACAACTTTTGGTTGGTTTGAATGGAGTACGTGACCTTAAAAATAACGAGGTTTATGCTGCCGGTCAAAAATGGGATGAGAAAATGCTGCAGCTTTCGGAAAGGCTTGGCATCACTCAAAAAGTAAGTATTCTGCAATCCGGGATTGCGAAAGTACCAATGGTGGTTGGTCATTTTAAACCTTTAATATTAATTCCACTCGGCCTGTTAAACGGACTATCGGATAATGAAGTCGAAGCGATTCTTTGTCATGAATTGGCACATGTAAAACGAAGAGATTACCTGGTAAACCTGATGCAAAGCTTTATTGAAGTTGTATTTTTCTTCAACCCTGCGGTATTATGGATTTCTAAATTAATACGCGAAGAGCGGGAAAATTGTTGTGATGATTTAGCGGTTTCGCAATTGGTGGATAAAAGAAGTTATGTAAAAGCATTGATTACCTGTCAGGAATTTCAACTCAATGCACCAGCATTGGCTCTGGCCGTAACAGGAAGGAAAAATCACCTGTTCAACCGCATCAGTCGAATGCTATTCGACACCAAAACCACCTTAAACAAAATAGAAAAAACGATTTTAACCGTAGCGCTTGTTTCAGTTGTAGTTTGCTCGGCAGCATTTAAAAATATCTCGAAAGCAGGCAAATCAGTACATACACCGTCCGAAGTTAAAGAATTTGGATTTCAGGATAGCACTAAAAAGCGAAAAGTGCAGGCAGAAATTGACAGAAAGCTTGCCATAAATGATGCAAAGCAAGCGATGATAGATTCGAAGCAGGCAATGATAGATTCGAAGCAAGCAATTGAAGATGCGAAGACTGCGACTGAAGACGCCAAGGTAGCGGCTGAAGATGCTAAATTAGCCAAACAAGATGCGCTTCAAGCAGATATTGATGCGAAAATTGCGAATGAGGAGGCTAAAATGCTCAACAATATGAAGGCAAGTGAAGCCGCTAAAATTGCGGCAGAACACGGACGCCAGGCTAAGATTGATGCTAAAATTGCATTGAAAAACGCAGCATTATACCAAAAGAATACCAACAACAATTATAACATTCCTCAAACGCCGGTAAGTCCTGCGGCGCCACTTGCACCAGCTGCCTTTCAAAGCGCACCGCCTTTACCACCAGAAGCAGGCAATTGGCAAATAGCTAAACCCAAAAAAACGACAAAAACCGCTTCCCAAAGAATAGTTGAATCTGTCAGTAGCACCGATTCTGATAAACATGATTACAAATCAATTATCGCTGAGATGATTAAAGACGGGCTTATTCAAAATCAGGATAAGTTATCTTATAAGCTTGATAAAAATATACTTGTTGTTAATGGTGTTAAGCAGGCGGAAAAATTCCACCAAAAATACAAGCGTAAATATTTGCAGCGGGAAAACACCGCATTACTTTATAAGTACGAAACCAATTCTTCAACGGTAACAACACCTTAGGCAGCAAGCTTTCCCCAAATTTTATGAAATATAATGTGCTGGCTTTTTTAGCCGTATGGATAACTATTGCCTCTAATTTTGTGCAGGCTCAAACACCTGGCTTTAAAGTTTTTGGAGTTGTTGCAGATGAAAATGCAAAAGTTGTAGGCGCTGCCACAGTTGCGTTATTTAACGCAAAAGATTCGGTTTTGCTGAAAACAAATCTAACAGATGTTGATGGAAAATTCAATTTCCCGGCTATAGAGGCTGGTCAGTATGTGCTAAAGATTTCATTTATGGGCTATAAAACTTACCGAACTAAACCATTTGAGTTAACCGTAATTAACCCTCAAAATAACCTGGGCCAAATTAAATTAACGCCTGAGGCGAACAGTTTAAATACGGTAAATATTACCGGTAAAAAAGCATTTATCGAGCAAAAGATAGATAGAATGGTGGTAAATGTTGATGCCTTGATTTCTAACGCAGGCACTACAGCGTTAGATGTACTTTCAAAATCGCCAGGCGTAAATGTAGATCAGAATGGTTTAATAAGTTTGAAAGGAAGGGCGGGGATAAATGTATTTATTGACGATAAACCAACTTATCTTTCCGGAGCGGACCTGGAGAACTACCTTCGTTCGCTGCCCTCTTCAACTTTGGATCAGATTGAACTGATGACCAACCCACCGGCTAAATATGATGCTGCGGGTAATGGTGGAGTTATCAATATAAAAACTAAAAAAAGTAAAGTCTCCGGCTTTAATGGAAATCTAAATTTAAGTGTTAATCAAGGCGAATTAACCCGCTCAAATAACAGTTTAAACCTTAATTACCGCAAAAATAAGGTTAATGTGTTTGGCAATTTTAGCTATAACCTTAACAACAGTTTCACAGATTTAGATTTAAACCGAACCTATAAAAATCCCGACAATACGCCTAAATACTTTTTCAATCAAAACTCCTATTTCCGAAGACATGGAAATACTTTTAATGCAAAGGCGGGGATAGATTTTTATCAGACCGAAAAAACAACCTGGGGTTTCGTGTTTAGCGGTATGAACAGGATTTCCAATCAGGTAAATGATAATACCAGTAATTTACTAAATGCCATAAGGCAGCCAGATTCCATAATCAAAGCCATTAATAACGATGAAATTAATTATAAAAATGCTGCCTTTAACCTCAATTTCAGGCATAAGTTTGGTAAAGAAAATGGAGATTTAACCTTTGATTTAGATTACCTAAACTATAAAAATCAAACCGATCAGCACTATTTTAACTACAGTTATCTTCCGGATATGCAACTAAAGTCTCAGGATTTATTGTCGGGAGATTTACCTTCAGATATTGATATTTATACTGCAAAAGCCGACTATAGCAAACCGGTTAACAAGCTTTGGAAATTAGATGCAGGTTTGAAAACAAGTTATACCAAAACCAATAACGGCGCCAGTTATCTCAATACGGTAAACGGCATTACAGCCATTGATTACGATAAATCGAACAGGTTTATATACAAAGAGCAAATTAATGCGGCATACCTGAATATGAGCATGGAAGGAAAACATCTATCGGTACAGGCCGGCTTAAGATTTGAAACAACGGTTTCCGATGGCCGCCAGTTGGGTAATCTCATGAAGCCCGATTCTTCATTTAAACGCACTTATAAAAGTCTTTTCCCAACGGCTTATTTAACCTACAAGCTAGATACTGCCGGAAATAATCAAATCGGTTTAAATTATGGGCGAAGAATAGACAGGCCCTACTATCAGGATTTAAATCCTTTTTATTCACCCCTGGATAAATTTACTTATTATGTTGGCAATCCTTTTCTGAAACCTTCATTTACGCAAAGCCTTGAACTGAGCCATACTTTCAAAAATAAAATTACAACTACGCTTGGTTTCAGCTGGATTCGTGATGATGTTAGCGAAACCATAGAAATTGTAAACGGAACGTATTACAGCAGGCCTGCTAATATTGGTACCGGTACCGTGAAAAATATTTCTGTAAATGCCGATTTAGATTTTACGAAGTGGTTGAGTACCCATATTTACATGGAATTGGGAAACGTAATTTCTAAAACTGATTTTTATACAGGCTACCTCACCACAAATGGTACTTACTTCAGGGCGAATCCAAACTTGCAATTTAATATCAGCAGTAGCTGGAATGGCGAACTGAATTTTAACTACCAGACAAAGTTCTCCAATGTTCAGTTCCTGATTGGCGAGGTTCATGGATTTGGCGCGGCCTTACAAAAAAAGCTTTCTTCAAAGAGTACCCTGAAATTATCGGCGACGGATATTTTTAGAAACAGAGTGATTGTTGGCTTAATCAATAATCTTGCAGCGACCGATGCCGGGTGGATAAACAGAAATGATAGCCGTACAGTAATTTTAAGTTATAGTTATCGTTTTGGGAAAGCATTTTCAGCTCCAGCAAAACATGATGCTTCTGGTGCTGAAGATGAAAAAAACAGAGTTAAAAATTAAGGTTTATGGCTTAGTTGCTAATTATTTCTTAATGGGTGCGTTATATTGAGAACTTTGCGCTAAAAACCCATCCGGATTTCGTATTTTTATTTTACATCTCGTTCAAGTCAAGTAATGAAACGGAATGGCAATTCTCATTAAAACCATAGATAAACATATTCTAATCGAATTCGATAAAGGCAAATTTGATGAATGGTGTATTTATCTTACAAAAAACCAAAGCAGGCGTTACGTACCTTTAGATACCGAGTATTTTGGAAGACTTAAGGAATTTGCTGAAGTATATTCAACACATAAAATTTTTAGTGTTTTTTTAATGTTTTATCATGCTACCGACAACCAGCTCAATGACGATATTTTTAAATTAATAGATATTCTTTCAGCGCAATACGATGAATATGAAGCAGAAATTAAGGTGTGGTTTACGATAATTTATGCTGGCATGATTGCCGGAGAAAATAAAGCTAACGCTATATTAAAAAAAGAGTTAAGTGATTGGGTGTGTATCAGGTTTTAATTCAAAATTACGAACCGGAATATGCGGCAAGTTTTTCGAAAGGTGAAAACTAAAGGGAATTAGATTTAGTTATGAAAGATTTGGGGATTTGACCATTTTAATAATTCATTATCAGTACCTCCTTTATTTCACCTCGTTTTAACGCATTAGCATTAATCCTTCGTTTAGCGCCAACTCTAAAAATTGTGTTTGCCGGCTTTGCATAAAGGTCATCAAAAAAAACATCTAAAGGATTTATGTTCTTTGGATCAGAGTTACTTAATAACCACATATGCCCTTGCTGAGTTAGTAACTGGGTAAAAGCTGCAAGCCTGAACTGCTCTTCATCACCAAATTGACCTTTAGCATATGCATTAAATGAAGCTGTTTTACTTATTGGTTTATATGGCGGATCGAAATAAAAGAAACTATTTTTATCTGCGTATTTTAAGGTTTCTGTATAATCTCCGTTTAGGATAGTAACGTTTTGCAAAAGCTTACTAACCGCTAAAATATTGATGTGGTCGGAAATTTTTGGTCTGGCATATTTACCGAAAGGAACATTGAAAAAGTTTTTACTGTTCACCCTGTACAAGCCGTTAAAACAGGTGCGGTTTAAAAAAATAAAGTAGGCAGCAGATATTACTTTACTGCCAGTTTTAAGGTTAAACAGGTCTCTTATGTTATAAAAAAAATGTCTTTTCTTTTCTTCTCCATCTAAAGCGTAGTAATCGCTTTCAATCGCATCGAGATTAGTTATCAGCGCTTCAGGAATTGATTTAATAGTTTCATAAACGTTAATCAAATCGGTGTTAAGGTCGCTTATAACCGCTTCTTTGACGTTAAATTTTTGTATAAACCAAAAGAAAACTGCACCGCTACCAATAAAGGGTTCAATATAAGTTATACGCTTACCTTCTTTAATAGCAACTGGTAAATAATTTTCAATTTGTGGAATTAACTGCGTTTTACCTCCGGCCCATTTGAGAAATGGTTTCGCCATGCGATTTTTTGTAATGAGGTTTTGCAAATTAAAAGCCGTCAGATTTATTGCAAGTTAAAAAAATACATCTATCTGAACCAAATGAAATCCCGATTATATCATTAATTGTGATTTAAAACCCGGCTCCCGTTTATTTTAAGTAAATTTGTTAAAAATCAAGAAGGTCGCATTCTCCCGACCGAAAAATTAAATCTGCTAAAGTGACAAACGATCACTATCAACCGGATTTTCTTTAAATAGCAGGATTAAGCAAACACGATAGCAGTAAATAAAAAGCTACTCGATTAATTTAACAATATGGAAAATCAGGAAATAGAATTTCAGGCAAAAATGTATGCTTATGCTTTAAATAGCGCAACAAAAGAACACGGATTTAAAAAAGACGAGAGCTGGAAACTCACACTGGCAAATGAAAATGAAAAAGCAGAAATCGAACAAAAATACTATCCAACAGTTTCAACGCAGATAACTTCCGGTTCATTGCATAAATTGTCTGAACTTGTCAAGAATGTATTAAATCGCACACCCGCTTTCGCGAACGATCCAATTAACAATTTTGGCGCTCAACATTCAGATTCTGAGTACATTATCGCGTACAATCCAATCCGGGTTCACCGTTAGTAATTAGCTGGCTTCATTTCTTAAAATTTGCAGCGGTGGTTTATTTAATATGCTCCTGCTGCTTAATACGCCAGTTATCACTACGAGTAAAACCACACTTCCGAAAAGCAGGAGCGTTGGTATAAATGGAGGTAAAAAGGAGGCGTCGAAGCTGAATCTTGCGAGTGCCCAGCTTCCGCTAAGCGCTAAAATTAAACCAGCTGCCGCCGCAAATAAGCCTAAAAAAAAGTATTCTATCGCATTAATGGCAAGAATTTGTTTTCTGCCTGCACCCATAGTTCTGAGCAGGATACTTTCCTTTATGCGCTGATTTTTACTTGTAAGTACAGCTGATATCAAAACAATCCATCCGGTTACCATACTAAAACCAGCCATAAATTGGATTACAAAACTGATTTTTCCGAGCAGTTCGTCTAAAAGTTTCAAAACTAAGCCTAAGTCGATAACCGAAATATTTGGAAATTTGCGCACTACAGCACCCTGAAAGCTTGCTGATGTTTCGCTGTTCGGTACCCTGGTCATAAGCACATGGAACTGAGGCGCTTTTTCTAAAACGCCCGATGGATATACAACACGGAAATTCGTTTGCATCCTGCTCCAGTTTACTTCACGTAAGCTACCCACAACCGTTGGTAAAAGCATTCCCTGTACATTGAAAACGATTTTATCATTCAGTTTAACCTTTATGCTTCTGGCAAAATTCTGATCCAGGGATATGTAAATTACATCTTCAGGGTTCTTAACTTTAGCCACCCATTTTCCGTCAACAATTTTCTCTGCTGCGGTTAATGTATCCTGATAAGTTGCACGGATTTCATTTCTGAAAGCACGTTTGTTCGTACTATCTGCACCGGCTTTTTTACCGTTAATCTCTTCAATACGCATGGTAATAACGGGTACCTGATTCATTAAAGGCAATTTATAAGACTTTGCCAAATCGGTTACTGCAACTTTTTGAGTGTTTTGAATATCAAATAAAACCATGTTCGGCTGGCTCGAACCCGATGATAAGGTTACCCGGCTAATCAGAATGCCCTGAACAAAATATAAAGTACAAATAAATGCTGTTGATAAACCGATGGAAACAGTAAGCATTAAGGTTTGATTATTCGGACGGTAAAGATTTGCAAAACCTTGCCGCCATAAATAGCTTAATGATGCCGGCATTAACTTCTTCACTAAAAACATAAGCATGCCCGAAAACAACATGAGCAGTAAGAAAGCAATTAATATTCCAGCTGTAAAGGCAATTGTCTGGATCCAGCTTTTCATCTGCAGGTAAGTAAAACCAACAACGAAAGCGACCATGAGCAAGTAAACAACACCTTTCAAGAAATCGCGTTTCTGCTTTGCACCATTTTCAAATGTTGCCCTGATTGCATTCAGTGGTGAAATTCTCCTCACCGAAAGCAGGGAAGGTAAAGCAAATAATACCGAAATAACAAGGCCAAGTAATAGTCCCTGACCGATAGCTGACCAGGAAACCTGCATCGTAATCTCTACCGGTAAAAAGTCTTTCAGCACAATTGGAAGCAAGAATTGAATCAGTGTTCCAAGTATAGATCCAATTAAGGCTGCAATAATTCCAATGAAGGAAACCTGGATGAGGTAAATCAAGAAAGCATCCCAGGCTTTGAGTCCCATGCATCTTAAAGTTGCTATTGCTGAAAGTTTTTCCTGGATGTAAACATGGATAGCGCTGCCCACACCCACACAGCCTAGTAACAAGGCAATAAATCCGGTAAGGGCCAAAAAGCGATTTAAATCCCTGAACGAACGGCCTGTCTGTGCTTTTCGGTCTGCAACGGTGTCTAAATCCAAACCCTCTTTTTCAAGTTTTGGTTCAAGGGATTTTATTACTGCAGCTAACTCATTTGGGCTGTTAAATTTATAGTAGTATTTGTAGTTTATTCGGCTTCCGGTTTTAATCAATCCGGTTTTATCAAGGTATTTTAAAGGGATATAAACAATTGGTGCTACGCTGGAAGAAATACCGGTTTGCCCAGGCGCTTTTTCTAAAACACCGGCGATTTTAAAGCTCAAATCCCCGACTTTTATTGAGTCGCCGGTTTTGGCATTAAACTGCAGCATCAGCGTTTTATCAACCAGTGCTTCTCTAGCTTTAAAAAAGTCTTTAGCAGCACGGATTGGTGTGGTTTCAATAGACCCATAAAATGGATAATTGCCTTCCAGCGCTTTCATTTGTACCAGGCGGCTTCCTTCGTTTTTAACAAAATAAACCATCGATGCAAATGTGCTTTCAGCCGCACGGTCATCGCCCATGGTTTCAAGCATTTGTTGTGTTTTTTTGCTTACCGCTTTTCGGCTTTCGACAATTAAATCAGCACCTGTTAACTCTTTTGCCTGCCTGTCGATGTCATTCTGCAGATTATCTTTAAAAGAATAAACAGCAACCAAAGCTGCAATTCCCAGTATGATGGAGGATATGAAAAGAAATAATCTCGACCGGTTTTTACGGCTGTCCCGCCAGGCCATTTTAAATAACCAGCAAGCAGGTACACTTTGTTTTGGGAGCATTGAATTAGACATGATTGAGGTTTTCGTCGGCTATAATTAATCCACCTTTCATTTTTATCACACGATTGGTCCTTGCCGCCAAATCAGGGTCGTGGGTAACAATAACCAGCGTTGTCCCGGCGTCTTTATTTAAATCAAAAAGAAGTTTGATAATTTTTTCACTTGTTTCTGCATCAAGGTTTCCCGTAGGTTCATCAGCAAATAGTAATGCCGGCTTATTAGAAAATGCCCGGGCAAGGGATACCCGCTGTTGTTCACCACCCGAAAGCTGTATAGGATAGTGGTGGCTTCTATCTGCAAGACCAACCTTTTCGAGCAATTCCATTGCATGTCCTTTTATATTTTTGGCGCCTCTTAATTCTAAGGGAACCATCACATTTTCTAATGCGGTTAAGGTTGGTAAGAGCTGGAAATTCTGAAAAATAAAACCTACATATTGATTGCGAACGGCCGCCCGTTCATCTTCTGATAGCGTATCTAAAACAACACCATTTAGTACTACACTTCCTTCGCTTGCCCTGTCTAAACCGGCGCACAAACCTAGTAAAGTTGTTTTTCCGCTACCCGATGGCCCAGTTATAGCCACTGTAGAACCTGTTTCAATCGCAAAATTAATGTTATTTAAAACGGTAAGTTCCCGACCAGCGCTTTGATAAATTTTACCTACATTTCGGATATTTAATATGCTTTCCAATGGCTTAATGTTTAAATTTGATAGATGAGGCATTGAAACATAATGCGCCCTTCTTGGTTAAATATAGTGGCTTTTTGATTTTAAGAGATAGAATAACTAGATATGTTACGAAAACGTGTAATGGCTTTAATTGTTTTGACAGGAATATTACAAGCCTGCTCCAATTCAGATAATAAAGATAAATCCACGCCTAAAAACCAGGTGCAGAATGAGGTTGTTGAATCAGCGCAGACCACAAAAAATATTTTGTTTTTTGGAACAAGTTTGACTGCAGGCTTGGGGCTGGATCCAACGGAAGCTTATCCGGCTTTGATTCAAAATAAAATTGACTCGTTGAAGCTACCCTACAAGGTTATAAATGGTGGCTTAAGTGGAGAAACATCAGCCGGAGGAAAGGGTAGAATAGACTGGCTACTGAAGCAAAAGGTAGATGTATTTGTGCTTGAATTGGGCTCGAATGATGGACTTAGAGGCGTGCCGGTTGCCGAAACTACTAAGAATTTACAAAATATTATTAATACTGTTAAAGCGAAATACCCCAGTGCAAAACTGGTAATGACGGGTATGCAGATGCCGCCTAGCATGGGGGCAAAATATGCCTCAGATTTCAAAAATATGTTCCCCGCTCTTGCAAAAAAGAATAACATGAGTTTAATTCCCTTTTTGCTCGATAAGGTTGGCGGTGTTCCTAAGTTGAATCAACCAGATGGTATTCACCCAACCGCCGAAGGCGATAAAATATTGGCGGAGAATGTTTGGGTTGTATTAAAGCCTCTACTTTAGTATTTAGCCTGTTGGAGGATTTATCTTCCAGACTTTATTCCAACATTTAAATTATGCCTGATGCTTTGGGAATATGACCAGCGCTGAAAAACTTACTGACTGGGTAGCGGAGCAACATGGTGGCCAGCTCATCAGAAAATCCGGATTACCCTACTTTACCCACTTATTAACAGTTGCATACATGAGTAAGGCGTTTGTTAAATTTGGTTTCGAAATTGGACTTTGCCATGATTTACTTGAAGATACGGCTACTGGAATTGAAACACTCTTTAATGCGCTTAAAGGTTTTGGTTATTCCTTTGCAGCAGCTAATGAAATTACCTTCTGCGTTAAGGAGTTGACAGATTTTTTCAATAAAAATGATTTTCCAGCATTAAGTAAAAAAGAGCGTAAAAAAAGGGAAGAAGAGCGTCTGATTTCCATCAGTCCAACTTCGCAAACAGTGAAATATGCCGACCTTATAGATAACATCAACTGGGTTATGCGATATGATAAAAAAAAGGCACTCAAATACCTAAGGAAAAAACGCAAACTTCTGTTTAAGCTAAATCGTGGAAATGTTGAGTTAAGGGAAAAAGTACTAACATTGATTGATAAAAACCTTGCTGATTTGAAATGATGAAATGCTTGTTCGTGAAAATCTAAACCTATATCTTAGGAAATGAAATTATCAAAACAAGGTTTTAAACAGCTATTAATAATTAATATCGTTTTTACAGTCATATTTAATTTTTCAGCTTTAGCACAGTCTTCCGGGGATTTCAAAATACCATTTACGCTAACAACTCAAAACAATATTATAATAAATGCTACATTGAATGCCCAGGATACTGTTTCATTGATGTTTCATACGGCTGCGTATTCGCTCACGTTGACCAAAGAGGCAATTGAGAAAATGAAAAGTATTCAATTTGAAGGTTCAGATACGGTTAAAAGCTGGGGCGGGGCCGGCAATTCCTCACGCTTTAGTAAAAGCAATGTACTGCAGATTGGAAATAAAACCTGGACAAATGTTTCCCTTTGGGAAAACTTAAATTCCGGCCCGGGTAGTGGTGGTAAATTTGGCCTGGAACTTTTTGAGGGTAAAGTTATCGATATAGATTTTGATAAGAAAGTTATCACAATAAGTCAGAATCTGCCTAAAACATTAAAAAATTATCAGAAACTGAAATTAATATACAAAGATGAGATGATGTTTGTTGAGGCAAAATGCAAAGTTGGGAAGGAGTTGCTCACAAATCAATTTCTTGTTCACTCCGGTTACTCCGGTTCGGTTCTTTTTGATGATAAGTTTACCAGTGATAACCACCTCGATGAAAAACTAAGGGTAACCAGCGAAAAAAGTCTCAAAGACTCCTTCGGGAATATTTTGAAAACGAAGAAAGCTGTAATGCCCTCATTTACGCTAGGAGATTCTGAACTGGACAATGTTTCTGTGGGGTTTTTTCAGGGTGCACTCGGCAGACAAAAAATGAGTCTGGTTGGCTGCGATTTACTGAAAAGGTTTAACATCATCATTAGTGCCGATCGCAGGACAATCTTTTTGAAAGCAAATGGACTGAAAAACATGCCCTACGCCAATAGCTAAAATTAGAGCAGGTAAGGGAATGATTTACATGCCCGATCCCTTTCCGCCTGCATGCTAAAACGCTGTTAACTTGTTTGAATGGGTTGAATTTTAACTTCTTCCTCATCACTGTTAAATATTTTTTTATACATAAACGCCTTGTATAATATCCTAATCCACACTAGAAAATAAGGGAAACTTAACATGGATAGCATTATCCTGTGGCTCTTTGAAAACTCAGGAAAAAAGAGCAGCGGAAAATCACAAGCCGTAATCAAAAGAACCGGGAGCAGAATATTCTTTAGTGTTTTGTTTTTCTCCAGCACGTACCAGATGCCAACGCCGGCTATTGATATTATAAAAGTGCAGTCTTCTGCTCCTGTACTAAAAAGTACAGGGAACAACAAAGCAGAGGAGAGTACTAAAAGCCGGAATCTCTTCTTTTTATAACATTTGAAATTTAGGTAAGGAATCATAAAAAGTAATGCCCCAACACCAATGCACAACGAATTCGAAAGCACAGGTGAATGAAATAATTCCCTGAAAAAACCCATTATAGACATATCAATCCCTTCTCCGGAAACGTTTGTAGCATTTTTGTTGGTTAAGGAGATAAACCAATCAAAATAGGAATCAGTAACAAAGAGGGGAGAAGAAAAAATCATGGGAAGCATAAAGAATACAAGGGCCCAGAAAAGAGTGTATAAAATATATTTCGGTTTATCCTTTACAAAAAAGAAAAAGGCTAAACCTACTATACCATATAGTTTTACAAAAACACCCAAAACCATAAACATTGCTGCCCAAAAGCCTTTGGATTTATTCAATTGCGTATAGTTTAAGATGATTAATGCCCCCGCTGCAGCGTTAAATTGTTGGTTAAGCATAGACTCAATTAAACATGGAATGGCAATGTAACAGAAAGTCAGGCGGTCTTTCTGGCTGACTGGTAAGGTTTGAACGGCTTTGAAAAGGAAAACACAGTTGAATAAATTCCAGAATAATAAACCAAGCCAGTTTGGAAGTGCTGCAAAAGGAGCAACTATTAAGCTGAAAATTGGGCCATAATGATTGGCATCATCGTGAAAATCTGGATACAAGGCATAAAAAGATTGCTGATTTAGCAAATTGCGGAAAGTGTTCTCAAAAATCAGATAATTGTTTAATCTGTTGGTAATCCACGAATCTATAACGAAGATTAGGGTTACAGCCAACCATAAGAAAAAAGCGAAACGGTAGTCTTCATAAATTTTGGTTAGCGAACGGTTAGTTTTGTTCGGAGTTAAAAAGGGAATCATGTAATGTTTATGTTACACAATAATAAATGGATTTTTTAAAATTCCAAAAATGTTAAACCAAAAATTTTAACATTTCGTACGCCTAAAAGTTGTCTGTGTAGTCAGTCATAAATTACAAATCCTGAATTTTATTTTCCCCATTTCCAGTGCTTTGATTTGAGTTTGAATCAAATGGAGTTTCATCAAACATTTCCAGTCCTGATTTGTATGTATTGCAAGGGTGCAGTACATTTTGTTGGCAAAGGCATTCCGCGGTTAATGGTTGTTATTGATAAAATATTTGGGATTTCAGTATTTTGTAGTTGTGGAGGTTTAACACGTGGTATTTAAGCAAGCCAATTTTAGCTGCACCTTATTTTTTTTAATTCAAGTAATAGGCTTTTGTAGTTTTTAGCTTATTTTGCTCGGGTAAGTGTTTGGAATTCCACCAATCCCCTATCTGCGAATAGTAAAAAACTACATTTATCATGTTTATAATAAAAAATTTCCTGATAACAATTCTTGTCATTGCTGGTATAAATAACACTTTGTTAGCCCAGAGAAGTGAAATTTTATTGACTAACGGTTGGAAATTTTCCAGAGGAAATCATAGCGGCGCAGAGCTGCCCTCCTTTAACGATAAGCATTGGGAAAATGTAATGGTGCCACATGATTGGGCAATTCGTGGGCCTTTTGACAAAGAGATTGACAAACAGGTTACGGCAATTTTGCAAAACGGTGAAACAACTGCCACAGAGAAAACAGGACGCACTGGAGGACTTCCATACATAGGTGATGGCTGGTATCGCAAAAATTTAAGTTTTGAAAATTTAAAAGATAGTCAAAAGGTGTTGCTACAGTTTGATGGCGCAATGAGTGAACCGAAAGTTTATTTAAATGGTGTGTTGGCCGGAAGCTGGAATTATGGTTACAATTATTTCTATCTCGACATTACTGAACTGATTAAAAAACGCCAAACCAATGTGCTGGCAATCCATTTAAGTAACCGCGGGAAATCGTCCCGTTGGTATCCTGGTGCAGGTTTATACAGAAACGTCCATCTTATCACAAAAGATGAGAAGAGTATCGATCAGTGGGGCGTTTCGATAACTACACCAGTAATTACAAATGATTTTGCAAAAGTAAATGTGAAAACAAAAGTGACAGTAACAGGCATGAAGCTTGTAACTGAGATATTAGATGCTGCAGGGCAGACTATTACCGTCGATACGACAACAACGATGTTTGGGAATCAGGCTGACCAGAACATTAAGGTTGCTATGCCGAAGCTCTGGAGCCCGGAACGCCCAACTTTATATACAGCTGTTTCCAGACTATATGAGGGAAATGTGCTCAAAGATGAAGTAAGAACGAGATTTGGAATACGGGAAATCACTTACAAGCCTGGCACTGGATTTAGCCTCAATGGTATAAACAGAAAATTCAAGGGTGTTTGCCTGCATCATGATTTAGGTCCGCTTGGCAGCGCAATAAATGTTGCAGCACTTAAAAGGCAGCTCACTATTTTGAAAGACATGGGTTGCAATGCGATAAGAAGTTCACATAATATGCCATCACCTGAACAACTCGAGCTTTGCGATGAAATGGGATTTATGTTTCTGGCAGAAAGTTTTGATGAATGGGCGCAACCCAAGGTGGAAAATGGCTACCATCTTTTTTTTGATAGTGATGCAGAGAAGGATATCAAAAATCTTGTTCATGCCACAAGAAATCATCCATCTATTGTAATGTGGAGCTCGGGTAATGAGGTGCCTGATCAGTTTGGTGCTGAAGGGGTAAAGCGTGCAAAATGGTTGCAAGAAATATTTCATCGTGAGGACCCAACCAGGCCGGTTACAGTTGGCATGGATCAGGTAAAGGCAACTTTGCAATCGGGTTTCGGTGCTTTGCTGGATGTGCCAGGTTTAAATTACCGGGTGCACTTATACGAGGAGGCAAATAAGGTATTTCCTCAGGGATTTATACTTGGTTCAGAAACTGCTTCCACAGTGAGCTCCAGAGGCATTTATAAATTTCCGGTAGAAAAGGCTGTAGAAAAAAAATACGCTGATTTTCAGTCATCATCTTATGATTTAGAATATTGTAGCTGGTCTAATTTACCTGACGATGATTTTGTGATGCAGGATGATAAGCCTTGGGTAATCGGCGAATTTGTTTGGACAGGTTTCGATTACCTCGGTGAGCCAACACCATACGATGAGCGCTGGCCATCAAGAAGTTCATACTTTGGGATATCAGACTTGGCGGGGCTACCTAAAGATCGGTTTTATTTATATAGAAGTCGCTGGAACACACAGGAAAAAACACTACACATTTTGCCGCACTGGAACTGGCAGGGCAGAGAAGGGCAAGTCACACCTGTATTCGTATATACAAATTCAAACAGTGCGGAATTATTTCTTAATGGTAAGAGTTTAGGCATCAGAAAGAAAAACAAAACCTCTAACCAGGACCGGTACAGGTTGATGTGGATGGATGTAAAATATGAACCAGGCATACTAAAAGTCGTTGCACTAGATGATAGCGGCCGGCCGGCCGGTGAAACGCAGGTAGAAACATCTGAGGCTGCGTACAAAATCGTCCTAAAAGCTGATCGCTCAAAAATTAATGCAGATGGTAAAGATATTTCGTTCATAACGGTTTCTGTTGTAGATAAGCAGGGTAGGCCTTGTCCTACTGCAACGAACACATTGCGCTTTGAAGTGCAGGGACTGGGACGTTTCAAAGCGGTTTGTAATGGCGATGCAACCTCGCTGGAGTCCTTTCAAAAACCAGTTATGAAGTTATTCAGCGGGAAACTCGTCGTTTTGGTTCAGGCTGGGGAAACGCCTGGTAACATCAAACTTGTTGTAAAAGGAAACGGCCTAAAAACCGGGGATATTGACATTTCTTCTTTGTAATAATTCTGTCCTGTCTAAATAAAACTTTCAGTTTCTGCCTCTAAGCGCCCATTCGCTGTTGAATACTTTTGTGCCAAAGTTCATTATCATTGCGAACGCCATCAAAGTCAATCAGCAGGTAGAGCACCGTATTTTTTGAATATTTTATGGAGTTTTTAAGTTTAATTTTGAGTGGTTTTCCAAGTGGAGATCCTTGACTTTTTTGTGCTTTGAAATAATCATCAAAGCCGACAGAAATATGTTCTATTTCTCCAATATCGATAACCAAAGGATGTGTTCCAAAAATAACAAGCCTGCCATCTGTAAGCATTATCTTACTGGTTGTGAGCACTGGCCTTCGCCTAAATAAATAAGTATAAAGTAATGTCTTCAAACCAGAATTTTTCTGGGTTTCACTATCACATTTACTTAACCATTGAACTTCGCCTTCTAAAAGCATCTTTTACAATTCTTAATAACTTTCCTCATTCCTGGATTTCAGTTAAATTCAGTGAGACTATTTTTTCTATAATACATCCGAGATGTTTGATTTATCTGAGAATGGTTGTCATTTTTATAATTTCTCATATGTGCGCTTAAGTTGTAATTTTCGGTTTTGCTTTTTTAAGGTTGTTCCAGATGTAACCCTTTTTGTAAATGTTATCGGGGCCATAGAAAACGCCGGATAAAACAAGTTTTTTTCTAAGGGTCCGGATGGTTTGCGAAACGTTATCTGTTTGATTAACTTTCGCTTTAGCATCCGACCCTGAATGTTCTTTTAAACTTTCCAGGCATATTAATTGATTTGGGTTTTTGAGAAAGACGGTTAATATGGCCAGTTCTGATTTACTTAAATTAACTTGTTTGTCATCGATGAAAGCACAATTAGCATTTAAATCAATTGATGCATTGGCGAAAAAAAGATAACGCTTTTGGTTAGCTTTTGCTGTTTTAAATACAAACTCAATCTTTCTGTGTAAATCAGGGAAAAAAATTGGAATAGAAACATCCTCGTCAGCACCAAGTGTAATTGCCAGCAACTTTTGGTCAAGATTTTCTTTAACAGTTAAAGAAACTACAGCCGTGTGAGGCACATTCTTCTTACAGTTTTGAAGTAAATCCAAAGCATTTTGTTCACTGGTATCGACTAGCAAACAGTCAAAATCACCTTCAACGCTTTTACTTTTAGCGCTCTCGATATCCCTAGGGCAATCACAGCCATAATTTTCCGCAATCAGATCATCGCAAACCGTTTTAGAAAGTATCTGATTATTTGTTACAACAAGCATTTTCATGGTATGGCTATTGTTTTTCTTGGTTATTATTTTGTAAGTTTTTGTTGATGGACGTCCCGGCAAAGCGTACTTCAAAGGTGCTTCCTTCTCCCATCCTCGATTTTACGGTAACTTTCAGGTCGAGGTATGTTGCTATGCTTTTCACAATCGCAAGGCCCAATCCATATCCGCTATTTTCTGATTCACTCGTTTTTTTGAAGCGGTCAAATATTCTGTCAATTTTTTCGCTGTTAATACCAACTCCATTATCGGTTATGATTAGGCTATACTTTGAGTTGTTAAAATAATCCCTTATTATAATGGTTCCATTCTGTTTATTAAACTTGATTGCATTATGTATAAGGTTGTAAAAAAGCTGAAAAAGCAAGTCGTGATTTAGCCCGATTAATTTGGGGTTGTATTTAAGGTCAATGCTAATTGTAATATGTTTTTCCTCCAACCTGTGGCCGATTTCCTCCAGAATCTCATCCAGTATTTTTTTTGGTTCTACGGTTTCCTGCTTCAAAAACTGTTCATTTTCAATTCGCGATATCAGTAAGAGCGACCTGGAAATTTTTTTCAGTCGCTCCATAGTTCGCATCATATCCACAATTGCCTCCTGTACAGGGGGTGAAGCAGTTTCTTCGGTAAGTAAATTCTCCATTTTGTTTTGGAGAATGCTTAATGGTGTCATGAATTCGTGTGAAGCATTAGCGGTAAACTCACGCTCCTTAGTGAAGGCATCATTTATTTGTTCCATCAATGAAATCAAAGATTCATCAAGGAATTTAAAATCAGATGTGCTTGTTTTAATAGGGCTAAGATTCCTGTTAAATGGAAATTTGGTGCTTGAAAGCCTTGTGCCGATAATCTCGCCAAGTGGTCTGATTAGTTTTCGGGTAAAAATTAAATCGGTAATAATACTAACCGCAATTAGAATAACAAGAACATACAGCGCAAAACGCTGAAGTGAATCGGTGTAAAGATTAATACTTGCGGTGGTTTTCCCAATTTCGAGCAAGTAGTTTTTAGAAGCATTTTTAAATGTATAACTTAAAACCCTGTATTCTAAAGTATCGGTATCTACAATTCTTTGCGTATTTTTTATTGCGTTTTCCCTGAGCGTTACCGGAGCAACCTCCAATGCGATATATTCATCTTTAAGCATGGTATAACTGCCATAGTTTTCCGCCCCTTCAAGGTAATAGGCAAGCCCTTTACTGTTTATGTTTTCTAATACTTTTTTCTGCTGGCTATGAAGCGAAAAATCTGTATATCCGGAGGCAATCTGCCTTACTAATGCCGGCAGCAAAATTACAAACAAACCAACAAGTGCCAGTTTAGAGCCTGCAATAAAAAGTATCAGCTTATTCGATAGTTTCAAATTATTTTTTAATTCTATATCCAACGCCTCTAACAGTTTCAAGCCAATCTGTTGTTGCGTAAGTGTTTAATTTTTTCCTGATGTTTTTAATATGTGCATCAATATAATTTGAGTCGTATTCGTCATCGGCGAAAGTTCCCCAAATGTGTTCACTAAGCTGAATTCTGGTTAGTACCCGGTTTTTGTGTAGTAAAAGATAACTCAACAGGTCAAATTCTTTTCTCGAAAGTTCAATCTGTTCTTCAGCAAAAAACACAAAGCGTTTTTGCAAGTCCACCATGAACTGCCCAAGTGGCAAAAGTGCTTCGTTAATCTTAAATTTTCGTCGTGAAATCGCCTGCATTCGCGATTGTAATTCTGGTAAGAAAAAAGGTTTGGCCAGGTAATCATCTGCACCCATATCCAATCCTGCAACTCTGTCTTCAAGTTTTCCTCGAGCCGTAATTATAATATACGCAGCATCTGGATTTTTTTTCTTGGCGTGTTGCAGTAACTCAAAGCCGTCTCCATCAGGCAGGTTAAGATCTATGAGTATATAATCGTAAACGCCATTCTCGATTTTATCTACACCTGCGGAAAAACTATGGGCAAGCTCACATACGAAAAACGCCTTTTTGAGGAATATTTCCATTTCATAAGCCAATGTTTTTTCGTCTTCTACAATGAGTACCTTCATTTTATTATAATTGATAATACATTGCAAGACCAAAAAACGATTGCTGGTGCTTAACACCTTCCTCATTGCGGTTGCCTAAAATAGAAAACTGATAACTTATCTCCGCAAGGTAATTCCCGCTGCTAAATGATAAGGGCAACTTGAAATTATAGGCCAAAGCTTTAAATTTTCTTATCACGCTTTCACTTACAGTAGTTGTTTGCCCGTTCAAAATTCCTTGGGCGGAGGCGCTTTTTCCATTTCCTGACGAATTATTTCGCTTAGTTTTTTCGGTGATATAGGTTTCGTAAAAGTTAGTAGTTCCGGCGGTAATCTCAAAAGACGGTTCGATTGAAAGCGTATTTTTTTCACTCAGAAAAGTGCCGAATTCAATTTCTTTAGAATTGTTTAAGCCCAGGAAAAAATCATTTTGCTTACCAAAAGCAAAATCAGCACTTAGCAATGATTTAAAGTAAGTCCAGTCATTGGCTAGTGATGCATTAATATTATTTGCATTTGAAGCCTGAAGGAGTGGAGAGTTTGCCGGAAAAAACGAATGTGTATAAGCAAAACCAGCAGTTACTTTATTATTAATGGCATGTTCATATCCAATTCCCAAATCCGATTCAGATAAACCACTGCCATAATTAAGTAATCGGTATGCACCTGCTGAAAAATATAAACCAATGGGCAATCTGTAAGTAACATTAGCAAGAATGTATGGATACTTTTCGGCAGTTACCTGGCCATAATAATTTATGTTGCTGTTATAAATTGCAGCAAAAGTGATGGTAGATTTCGAAGAATCTTCCTGCGCTCTTATTTCCATCATCATGAAAATACCTAGTAAAGCCAGCGTTAATGTTTTCATAGAAAAATGTTAAGGCTTTTTTATTTTCGGCCGCATTATTTTAATTGGTTTAACCTTAATATTAGGTTTTAAGGCCACTGGCTTAACCTGTCGTTTTGCTTTTGGTACCTGTTTTATGTCAACCTCAAGGTTATCGTTCTTTTTCCGGTCCTGCTTTTTTAACGTTTTTTCATCCTGCAGCAAACCCGTTTCACCCTGTATCTGGTTTTTTAGTGTGTCTGCTGATAAGTAATACGAAGTTGTTAAAGGTACAATCCAATTCTGATTTCTTTTTGTAGCATAACTTTCTTCCCAAAAAAACAGGGTAGTGCAAGTCAATAAAATAAACGAAACGGTTAATCTAGTCATAAGTAAATATAAAAAAGTTTACCCAAAATGGGTAAACTTCAAACCTAAAACCATGCTCATTCTTGTGTGCTGACGATTCAAAAATCGGTAGTCAACATGAAATTAAGATGAAAAAAATAAAATAAAAATTTCATGTTCATTTCATGTTTACCATACAACTTTGTCTTTGTGAAAACACAATAAAATTAAAACCTACAACAATGAAAACATCATTTTATAATGCGCTGGCGCTCGTGCTGGCTATGATCAGTGCATCAGGATTTTTGGGCTGTAAAAAAGATTCAGATTCCGGCGCTCAAGGTACAACAAAGGTTAATATCCGAATGACGGATGCCCCGGGGAATTTTGATAAAATTAATTTAAGCGTGAAGGAAATTGTATTGGTAGCTGGAGACAAACCTTATGTATTTGCCGCCAATACCGGAATTTTTAACATTCTTAACTTTAGAATAGGAACTTCGAATCCGGATATTCTGGTGGCTTCAGGGGATGTTCCGAGTGGAGATATTACCGAAATACGACTGGTTTTAAATGAAACCGGAAATACGATTGTGGTTAATGGTGTTGAACAGGAATTGAAAACGCCAAGTGCTCAAACATCAGGCTGGAAAGTTAAGCTGAACGCAAACCCAACTTTAGTACCTGGTGTTGCCTACACTTTGTTGCTTGATTTCGATGCCGCAAAATCAATCGTAAGTACAGGCAATGGGAAATACCTGTTAAAGCCGGTTGTTAGGGGGTTAACTGCAGCAACATCTGGATTGATTTCCGGAACTGTATTACCCTTGGCGAGTCATCCGGAAGTATTGGTCATCGCAGGAACGGATACTGTTGGCACCGTAGCTGATCCGCTCAGCGGGAAATTTACAGTTGGTGGTCTTGCTGCCGGAAATTACCGGGTGAAATTTACTCCGGTAACGGGTTATCGCGATAGTACAATTACAAATGTTGGCGTTAACCTCGGCCAAAATACAAGCCTTGGAACCATTATACTCAAACAATAATTAATAATATTCAACATTCCTATAATCGTAAAAAAAATGCCCCAACAGGGGCATTTTTTATGTTAGTATTTTTTTTGTTGTCCTGGTGCAAAAGGTTTGGCCGATTTAGAACCTGTTCCTTTCTTCGCCTGTCCTGGCGGAACTTTACCACTTTGTCCGGCTGTACGGGTGGTATAACACGAGCTTGCTATCATTATCACGCAACAAGCTAAAATTAGGTATATGTATTTCATGGCATGTTTTTGAAAACATTGCGATAAGCGTGCCAAAATCATTACCTCATGATTCCGTTAAGCCATTTATTTATAATTCTGTCATTCATGAAGGATTGTTTAACTTACAGGAAAACAAATCACCATGAAAATAGCGGTTTTTAGTACCTGTAAATATGATAAGGAATTTCTTTTGAAATTTGGCACAAAACACGAGTTAACTTTTTTCGAGCCCGCTTTGGATTTACAGAATATTTTGCTTGCAAAAGGCTTTGACGCACTTTGTCTTTTTGTTAATGATAGAGCAGATGCACAGGTTTTGGGTATTCTGGGTAGCTATGGTGTTAAATTGATATTATTGCGGTGTGCAGGTTTTAATAACGTAGATTTAGAAGCTGCATCTGAAATTGGCATCAAAATTTTAAGGGTTCCAGCCTATTCTCCGGAGGCAGTTGCAGAGCATGCGATGGCTATGATACTCACTTTAAATAGAAAAACGCATAAGGCTTACAATCGGGTTAGGGAAGGAAACTTTTCATTGGAAGGTTTGATGGGCTTCAACCTGCATGGATGCAAAGTCGCATTAATCGGAACTGGAAGTATTGGCAAGGCATTTTATAAAATATTGAGTGGTTTTGGCTGTAAGGTTATGGCTTTCGACCCATTTCCGGATGCATCACTTGAAGAGGCTGGCCTGGTATATGGAACGCTTGCCGAGGTTTTGGCGGCTGCCCGCATTGTTTCCTTGCACTGCCCTTTAACCCAGGAAAATCACCATATGATAAATGCATCTACACTCAAACTTTTTAAAAAGGGAGCCATGTTGATCAATACAAGCAGGGGAGGACTCGTAGAAACAAAAGCTGTAATTGAAGCACTAAAAAGTGGTCAGCTAGGTTATTTAGGCCTTGACGTATACGAGCAGGAATCAAAACTTTTTTTTCATGACCTCTCGGGAGGTGTTATTCAGGATGATGAAATTTCGCGGTTGATTTCATTTCCTAATGTGCTGATAACTTCTCACCAGGGATTTTTTACCAGCGAAGCCATAGAGCAGATTTCAACAATTACTTTTGCTAATGCTGATGCTTTTGAAGCCGGCACAGACCTTAAAAATGAGGTGTGCGCATAAATTCTTCAATTTTTTGAAAATAAAAAACGGTTAGGGATATTATTTCCATAACCGTTTTTTTAATTGAAGCGGCTATTATTTCTGCATCACCATAACACCATTCATTATAAAGGTATTTCCTGCATCAGCAATGATATTGTAAACATTTTGCCTTCCACCAGCGCTTTCCTCTTTCTTCCAGACCAGATAAGATTCATATTTACCAGTTTTTTCGTTTAAACAAAGTATTTCCTCGCCTTCTTTTACCGCTCCGATTTTAACTTTTCCTTTCGTGGTACTCATCGGATGGTTAGGTGTTGCCTTTAATATTTTTGCACTCAGGTTAATCTCTGTTCCGTAAGCTGTTTTACTGCTTTTTCCCGCAATTAAAATAAGGGAAGTCAATGCATAGTTTTTCGCCTCGTGAACTGTTAATTCCTTCACTTTAACGGCTGAACGTATTTTGGTTCTCGGGTCAACAGTAAGTACTTCATCGCCTGGCTTAACATCTTTTAGTCGTTTTTCTCCACCATTTGCCATCGTTACAAGTTCATCGCCCGGAAAACAAATGTCGCTACCGTAGGTGCCAGCTTCTTCAGAAAGGTTTTTACCAGCATTTAATACCTTATATTGTTGATAAGCCAGTTCCTTGGAGAGGATGTAAGACAGCTTTAATACAAAGTTTTTCTCTTCTTTATTGATGTTGTCAATATCCTGAAAATATTTCTCCCATACCGCACTTTCTGCCGTAAAATCAGGTACCAGGACTTTATAAAGCTTGCCGCTTTCTGTAGTGTAGAAAACCATAAGCCCAATTTCCTGCATGCCTTCCTTGGCAATAAATTTATATAAATCAATACGCTTTTTCAAACCGTCGTCACCGGTAATGAAATACGGTTTCCTGGCTTCATATCTGTCGAGAATGTAGCTGTTGTCGAACTTAAGGTAAGTGTCTTTATCTAAATCAGCTACACTATATGTTTTGGCTTTATCATATTCGGCCATAGTTAAGGGCCGTGGATTTGTTGTTTTTTGCTGTGCCTTGGCAAACGATATGGCGACAGCTAAAATTAGAAATAAGGTAATTTTTTGCATAATAATTTGTTTATGATAATTGTTTAAAGGCTTCAGCAAAAGCTTTCATTTCATCCATCCGCCCAATGCTAACCCTGCACCATTCTTTTCCGCCAAATTTCCAGGTGCGGATGCTTACACCTCTTTTATTCATTTCCTGAGAAAAACGCTGGCTGTCCATTTTTAATGGGAACATTACAAAATTTGCTGATGAAGGGATATATTCATAGCCTTCTTCTTTTAGAACGGAATAGAGGTACGCTTTAGATTGCATTGTTTTTTCTAATGCATCTGTTAAAAAATCCTTTTCGCCATAAGCAACTATTGCTGCAGCAAGGGTAGGCGCTGAAAGGCTCATCGAACCGGTTGAATATTTAGAAAGGTTTTTTATGGTGTCGGGTTGCCCGATTACGTAACCACAACGTAAACCGGCAAAGCCATATAGTTTAGAAAATGTTCTTGCAACAATTACATTCTGCCCTTTCTTAACGCAATCAATCATACTCGAGCTTTGCGGATCCGGAAGGTAATCAATATAGGCTTCGTCTACAAATACCGCAACTTTTTTACTTACACGCTCACAAAAGTCTTTTAGTTTTTGCGTGTCGAGAATTGTTGCTGTTGGATTATTCGGATTGCAAATGTAAATTAATGCGGTATTACTGTTGATTTTTGCCTCCATCGCATCGAGGTCAATCTTGTAATCGGCTGCCAATGGAACTTTAATCCATTTAGCTCCATGTCTTTCTGCATCAGCTGGTAAATCATTATAAGATGGGTCTGCAGAAATTATTTCACCGCCATTTTTTGCATAATATAAGGCTGCTCCTAATAACATCGGCGAGGATCCGGCATCCATCATGATGTTATTTTGTTTGATCCCTTCATGCTCTGCAATTTGTTCAGTAAGCTCACGCATGTGCATGAAAGGATATTGGTAGCTGCTTTTTAAAGCTTTCTTCATTGCTTTTTTTGCTCCCGCCGATGGTCCGAATGGATTTTCATTTGCTGATAACCGTGCTTTGATAACTGGCCTGGTCGCATCAGCCCTCAAAATACTATATTGGTCGGCCATCCGGTCGCTCATAAAGTTCTGCTGAATGTTTCTTGGCATTGCAGCCAGTTTCTCTATTGTGCCTGATAAAAAGGTTGCCGCCCCAGCGAGCAAAGCAGTAGATTTTATCCAGCTGCGGCGATTAAGTTCATTAGCCATGGTTAAATTTTTTAGTTATCCTTTAGTTGTTTGTTTCGGGTAAGCTTGCCTGCTTTCTGTAACCTTGCTATGCAAATCGGTCACTACACTTCTTGCAGATTCTAATGCGCCAGCCATCCAGGCATTTAAATAAGTTAAATGTTCGCCGGCAAAATAGACATTGCCATCAGGTTTTATCAACTCCGGGTAGGCATTCTTGCGTGTTTCAGATGTGTAAACTGCCCAGCCGCCCATGTTGTATTTGGTTTTATGCCAGCTTACAGAAAGTGATTTTTCAAAGGTGTTATCATACTGTGGATGAATCAAACGGCCTTTTGCCAAGGCCAGTTTTTCGCGTTCCTTATAACTTAGTTTTCCAACCTCCTCAGCCTTCTCGTTGAAATTATAATAACCAATCAATATCCCTTTTTTACTTAGATAGTCGTATGATGGGTAGAAAATCTGTGTCAGCTCATTATTGGTATGGGTTATCCCACCATAAATATGTTCATCTTCTTCCCAGAAGCGGCGCTTGAACTGCAAGCCTATTTTTCCGGTCTGGTTGTATCCTATGTAATCAATGGCACGACTAACATTCGCAGAAAAATTATTATTAATGTTACTTAAAACAGGCAATGGTAATGTGCAGATGCAGAAATCACCCTCTAAAACATGGCTGCCAGCCTTATCCTTGTAAGTAATTTTTACGCCTGTCGTGGTGTTTTGAATGTTATTCACCTCTGCGCTTAATTTCAACATCGGAGCAATCTTTTTCTCAAATGCCTGGGCAATTTTATCCATGCCCCCAACGGCCTGAAACATCGTCATTTGCAACTCGTAGGTATACTCTGCAACATTATAAAAATCAGGATCCATCAGCCCTGACTGGATAATTTCAGCAAGTTTCAAAGGATCACCAAATTTTCCGGGCTTTTCGCCTGCACCAGGAGCTTCTATGTAACCTCTTCTAGCTGATGCTTTATAGAGCTTATCCACATCTAAGCCGCCTTCTGCCATCAGGTATTCGATAATTTTTTGACCATCTTCTTTGCTCAATGATTTGTCCAGCGCTACATTATCTACTGTTTTCGCCATCATCTCAGTCATATAACCACGTATGTCGTTATGGATTTCGCGGGTGCGGATTTTTTTATTGGATAAGGGGCCTTTTCCTTCAGCAAAATAATAGGTGCTTTCATTTACATTATTGTAAACCTGAATTGGAACGCCTAGCTCTTTGCAGTAATGCAGGGTGAGTTCATGGTTGTGTGGAATGCGGGAAGGACCGGCATTAAAGTATAAACCCTGATCGAAGTTTGCCGTTACCATTTCATTACCGGTTTCCAGGTGCTTGCTGCCATTTCTAACGCTCCAGCACCTTCCGCCTGTTCGTTCCCGGGCTTCGAGAATTGTACATTCATAGCCAAGTTTAGCCAGCTCATAGGCAGCGGCCATACCGGCGAGGCCTGCACCTAGAATAATCACTTTCTTACCAGTTACTTTTTTTTCTAAATTAAAAGCATGAGCGGGAGCGGCCTTTAGCAAACCTAAAGCAAGCATAGCTGGATAAGAAGCGCTAGCTAAAAGACCACTTTTGTTTAAAAAATCTCGTCTTGTTATTGATTTCAATTAGTTGTTTGGGTTGTTTGAGCAAATATTCAACTAATTTATGATTTTGTTGATGTTTTAATGAGATTTTTTGGTAAAAAAATTGAAATAATAGCTAAATATTTGTTTTATTAATTGAATTTAGATATACTTTTAGCCTATCATTGAAATAATCTTTCTTAAATTCTTTATTTTTAAAGTATATATTGTTTAAAAGTGCAAATTCTTAAAAAAAAGTAAATAAAGTTGACTCTATAAATTTGAATATTGTTGCTAAATTAAATTGCAAATCTAAGCCTGGTTCGTATTTTTGCGACTGATTTTTTTTCGATTTATAATCAAAATCTATAACTTGCACTACGCTCCGTTTTATCCTTATATATGGCATTAGCAACCGAACAGATCCGCCCGATTCCGGCGAATGAAGCAGAGCGATTAAACGCATTATCCGAATTCGACCCAGATTATACAGATTTACAAAGTAATTTTGAAAATTTAACAGCCCTTGCTGCAAAAATTTCCGGCAATCACATATCTCTTGTAAACCTTATCGATTCATTTACACAGTGGACAGTGTCGAATCACGGTTTAGATATTGACCAAATGAGCCGCGAAGAATCCATTTGCCAATACACCATCGCTGGTGATGGCCATTTTGAGATTAGCGATATGTCGCTCGATGAACGCTCCAAAGATTTTTTCTATGTGGGAAGTCCGCTAAATTTGCGTCATTATTTTGGCGTGCCCCTAAAAACACATGATGGCTATAATATTGGGGCTTTATGCGTTTTAGACTCGAGCGCAAAAACACTTAGTCCTGAAAAAATTGAGTTACTTAAGCTTTTAGCCAACGAAGTAGTTGATAAGCTTACCAACCTAAAAATCAGCGAGAAAACAAAAATTGAACTCGATGAGGTAAAAAAACAGCAACGCAAACTCGCTCATGACATACGCGGACCGCTTTCTGGTATATCAGGAATTATTGATATCATCAGATCGAGAGGATATAAAAATAAGATGTTCGATGTGATGGATTATCTTTTCATGATTGATAAAAGCAATAACGAAGTGCTTAATCTTACGGATGAAATTCTTGTTGGAGAGAGAAAGCAATTTGCCGAAACCTTTAATATGCAGTTATTTAAAGATAAGCTCGATAGATTATATACCCCACAGGCGAAGGCGAAAAATATCTTTTTCAAAGTTTCGGTTACTGCCGAAAATAAAGAAGTGAGTTTCTCTAAAAATAAATTGCTTCAGATCACCGGAAATCTGATCTCGAATGCCATTAAATTCAGCTCGGATTACGGAACAGTTACGGTTAAGCTTGATTTAATTGTGGTAGATAAACATAAAACCTTAAAGATTAACGTCTCAGACAATGGTAATGGGCTTTCAGCAGCAGCTATCGATAAGATAATGATGGGAAAACTCGAATCGTCCGAAGGTACAATCGGGGAGCGTGGCTATGGCTTAGGTTTGCCTATGGTTATGACAGATATTACGAGTTTGAAAGGTAATATGGAAATCACATCTGAAGAAGGTTGGGGCACAAATTTCGAGATTAAAATACCGGTATCGTAACACTAACTAAACGTTAAATTAATGTTGCAAACGCCGGCGTTTTTTGTGGCGGTGCAAATACAATTATATCAAAAATGCTACAGAAAACGGAGCTCCGAATGACTATATTTGGATATGCAGCACCAGGTTCAAAATACAATTGTTCAAAGCCCAACAGCTCAACAGATTTCAAATGAAGTAATAAAGTTTGAAAAATCCGTTGCAGATAATTTTAAAGCTGCTTTGCTATTCAGTCAATGGCAAAGGCAGAAATAAAAATCTTTTTCTTATCTTAAAATGTATTGATGAGCAGTACGCCCAGAAGCCCCAATACCGATACAATACTTTCCATGATCGTCCAGGTTTTAAATGTTTCCTTTAAACTGAGGTTGAAGTACTCTTTGAACATCCAAAAGCCCGTATCATTGACATGAGAAAACATCAAACTCCCAGCACCAACAGCTAATACCATAAGTTCCGGCGGGGCATTAACGCCAATTAATGGCAAGACAATGCCCGAAGCAGTTAAGGCGGCAACCGTTGCCGAACCTAGCGTTACCCTCAATGCAGCTGTGATTAGCCAGGCGAGAAACAATGGCGATAAATTTAAGTCTGCCGTCATAAGCTTTACGGTCTCGCCCACACCGCTGTCCACCAATATTTGCTTAAAAGCACCACCCGCTGCGATTATGAGTATAATCATGGCGATACTTTTAACCCCTTCAACACAAGATTCCATTGCTTTAGCTATTCCCGAATGCTGAACTAAAACAGTAACTACAACGGCTGTTAACAAGGCTGCAGTAGGATCGGAGAGAAATAAGAAAAAAGATTTAAAGGAATAATCGCCCTTAATTGTGGTACCTATAGTGCCTGCAACAATTAAAAAAACGGGAAGCAATGCGGTCAAGAAGCTTTTTAGTCCGGAGGGTAAATTCTCTTCAGCGGATATGAAAAAGCCATTTTCCATTAATCCCGCTTCTTTTTTAATAACAAACCTTGGAAAATATACCCCGGCGAGGATTGCTATCGGAATACTTAAACAAAGCCCATAAATTAAAGTTTTTCCAATTTCCGCATGAAAAATTGCAGCCAATGCTACAGGTCCCGGATGTGGGGGTAGAAATCCATGGGTTACGGATAATGCGGCAGCCATCGGAATTCCGATATATAGCTTTGGTAAGCCCGTTGCTGAGGCAATAGCAAATACTAGAGGGATTAATACTACAAAGCCGGCGTTGTAGAAAAGCGGAATACCAACCAGAAGACCAGTTAATAAAACAGCCCATTGGATGTTTTTGCGGCCAAAAAGCCTTATCAGAATAAAGACTATTTTTTTTGCGGAACCCGTATCTTCAATTAGTTTTCCCATCATAGCGCCTAAAGCCAGCACCATAACCATGCTGCCGAGCGTGCTGCCAATGCCATTACTAACAGAAGACATCACCTTAGAAATGGGCATGCCTAAAAAAAGTCCGGTAATTATTGCCGTAAGCAGCAAAGCTATCATCGGATTAAGCTTTTTGATTATCATTACAAAAAGCAATAAAATACCGGCCAAAACAATAATCAGGGACATAAGCTACAATTTGAGACGATGAAGCTGTTGCATACTTGTACTTAAACTTGCATACAGCTGTTTAAATATGAGGAAAGTTTCTTGATAATGAAGATGATTTTTGTGGTTAGGTAGAATAGTTTCAGGTTTAGTATGCTCAACAACTGGATAGCCTTCTGAAAGCCGGATGGATTTTGCGGCAAGGTAAGCTGCCCCAACGGCTGATGCATCTTCCTGTAAAACCATAACCAGTTTCTTGCCTGTTACATCTGCCAGTATCTGCATCCATTCCTTTGAATGTACAAATCCGCCACTTATGTTTACTTGTTTAACATTGCCCGAACCTCCTTCAACTGATTTTAAAACATCATTCAGGGCAAAACAAATGCCTTCAATTACCGCTTTTGCCATATGTGCCTTTTTGTGGGTTAAATTTAGCCCAAAAAATGTTCCGCAGGCTTCGCTATCCCATATCGGGGCTCTTTCTCCTGAAAGATATGGAAGGAAAATCAAACCATTACTACCGGCGGGTACTGAGCCGACCAAATCGAAAACAGCACGGTAATCTTCGGCTTTCAAATCTGTTTTTTCAAAAATATTTTTGATAAGCCACTGCAACGCTATGCCACCATTATTTACCGGTCCTCCGCATATAAAGGTGTTTCTATCCAATATATAACTAAAAGGCATGCCCTGCGCATTAAAAACAGGCTTTTCGCTTGCCATCCTGAAGGCGCCACTGGTGCCAATGGTGATGGCCGCGATGCCCTTTTCTGTCGCTTCGCTGCCAAGGTTTGCCATACAACCGTCGCTTGCGCCAATCACAAACGTTGTGTTGAGACCGTTAAGCAATGCTGCGGCTTCAGGCAGAAGCATTTTATTTGAATAATCGGTTGGATGGATTTGCGATAAATTTTCCGCTTCAATGCCTGCTAACCTCAGCGACTCTTCATTCCATTTCACGCGATGAATATTAAATAAACCTGTCGCTGAAGCAATTGATTGGTCTATCGCATACTCACCAAACAATTTGAACCAGATGTATTCTTTTATCGAAATAAATTTTTCTGTACGCTTGATTAGTGCGGGTGCATTTTTCTGTAACCACATTATTTTGCACAGCGGAGACATTGCGTGAATAGGCGTACCGGTAGCCCTGTAAACGGCTATACCTTCGTCAGATTTTCTGAGCAAGCTGGCCTCTTCAGAACTCCGTCCATCTGCCCAGGTAATTAATGGCGCCAAAGCTTCACCACGCCCGTCAACCATAATCAGGCTGTGCATCGCAGAACTCAATCCAATGGTAAGTGGTTGAGCCTTTAATTTGTGCTGAAGCTCGTTGATGCAATTGATAAAAGCTCCCCAGATTAATAAGGGATTTTGTTCACTATAACTCTGCTCAGGGCTTGTTGTAGGATAAAAAAACTGACTTGAATCTACAGGTTTAAAATTTATATCAAGGGCAACAGCTTTTGTACTACCTGTGCCGATATCTATCCCGATGATGTATTCCATTACATTAAATATTAGGCAATTTAGTTTTTTACCATTTAATTCATGCAGTTTGAATTAATAAAAAAACCGGCCAATCTCTTACAGGATAAAATCTTTTAGTTTTTCCAAAACATTTATTCTTTTAAAATGTTGTGTAATTTTTAGTCGGTTACGGCCATTTTATATTATTAATTAGACAATAAATGGATTCATTTGTCTAGAATTTAAGTTCCTATGAAGCAAGATTACATCTACGTTCCCTTTAATAAATCTGTTAAAAATTACATCGAAGAAGCAGAGAGCTTTTCAAAAAACCTTTTTTCTGTAAATATTGATGTTAGTTCTGATAAAAAATCGCTAAGCATAAATGGTGAGGAAGATAATTTGGTTTCGATAATGATAAACCCTGTTTATATCATTATTAAAAGAATATCGAATAGCGACCTGGCTGGCGAAATTTATAATGCCATTACCCTAAATGCGAAGAAATTCTGCAACTAGCAAGCCTTACACCGTGCAGGAATCTTTTACTTTTTAATACGCAGCCAGGATTATATCTTTATCTGCTTACATTTAACCCACATGTTGGCATGGATTTACTGTGTCATATTTTTAAATAGGGCAATCTTAAGGTACATCATCTGTTAATTTGAGCTTCGAGAGATTGAATTGTTTGCTCGATGACATCACCATAGGTTAAAAGTGCCTGGTAAATAGCAAATCATCTAAAGATTCATTTATTGGTGTTTTGGCTTATGATTTTAGTGAAAAATCATCCCAAAATCAAATAGTATTTTAAAGGAATCAATTTTATAATTTTCTGGTTTATTCAGTAATCAGAATTGAATTTCCCGTTCTGAGCATAAAATAAATAATCATGAAATTTCCAAAATTACTAAAAGTTAACCTGTCAGCTCTGCTTGTAGCCGGGGTACTTATTTCCTCAGGTGTGTCTGCACAAGAAAAAGAACAAAAGAAAATAGAGGCGGCGACCACAACCCTTTCAGATTTCAGCAAAATGAAAGAGTCTATTCCTTCAGATTTAATCGCAATAACCCAGGGTATAATCGTGGTCCCTAAACTTATTAACGCTGGTTTTGTAATCGGTGGAAAGAGAGGGCGTGGTTTGGCAATGGTGAAAAAAGCAGATGGTACCTGGAGCAACCCGGTTTTTGTGACCATTACCGGCGGCAGCGTTGGCGCACAGATTGGCGTGCAATCCGTAGATTTGGTGCTGGTGTTCAAACACAGTAATAGTTTAACAGCTATTAAAAAAAGCAGTTTCACCCTCGGTGGCGATGTTTCCGTAGCTGCTGGTCCTGTGGGTAGAAATTCTACAGCGAATACCGATTACAAGCTGGATGCGGAAGTCTATTCATACTCAAGAAGCAAAGGTCTTTTTGCGGGAATCTCCCTTAATGGAGCTTCTTTAGGCATTGATGCCGCTGCAAATAAAGAATTTTACGGCAAAGAGATAAGTGCTAACGAGATTTTTGGTGCTGCAAACAGTACTGATGCTAAAGTTGTGGCGTTGAAATCTACGTTAAATTCCATGAAATAATCAGCTGATTCAATTACTGGCAATCAAAAAGATATGCAAGTAACTGCTGATGCCTTTGTTGTTAACTTTAAAAGACCTACACCAGGTATACAAAAAAAGCAGGCGTAAATGAATGCACCTGCTTTTATCTAAATTAACGCTCTCAATCCTGCGATTGATGTGAGTTTCTCAGGCTCACTTTGTAAACTTACAAATAAATTTTATTTCAGTCAAGGCTGGAGCCTGTTTTCAGGCAAAAATTCGATTTCTCCTTCAGCCTGTTCCCACTTCATAAATTTCTTATTTTTTGTATCTTCGGAAAACCATCCGCTCTAAATATGAAAATTTTTACCTCACTATTTTTCCTGTTCTTTGTTTGTATTTTGAACTGTTCTGCACAGGAAATCAACACCGCAAAGCTGGATAGCTTTTTTAATGCTTTAAAGGTCCATGATAAAAGTATGGGAAGCTTTTTAGTCGCCAGGAACGGGCAGATAGTTTACCAGAAATCTTTAGGTTACCAATCTCTATCCCCTCAAATTCCTGCATCTTCAACTACGCAATACAGAATTGGTTCGATTAGCAAAGTTTTTACCGCAACAATGATTTTCCAGTTGATAGATGAGGGCAAGATAACCCTTGATACAAAACTAGCCAGTTACTTTCCTAAAATGCCCAATGCCGAAAAAATTACAATTGGAAATCTGCTGGGCCACAGCAGCGGATTAATGGATTATGTAAATGATGTTTCTGATAAATCCTGGATTACTTTGCCACATGCAAAGAATGAATTACTGGATACCATTGCAAATAGAAAGGTAAACTTTGAGCCAGGTTTAGAACAGCGCTATAGCAATTCAGGCTACCTCCTGCTGGGTTATATTTTAGAATCGATAACGAAACAAAAGTATTCCAGCTTGCTGGAAAGTCGGATTGTAGAGAAAGTTGGCTTGAAAAATACCGTCTCATCTGTAGAAAATAACAAAGGTAAAGCGGAAGCCAAGCCCTATCGGGATTTGGATGGTTGGAAGGATATTGCAGACATCTACTTTCCAAATGTTATTGGTGTTGGAGACCTACTGTCTACGCCAGAAGATTTAATGAAATTTATGAATGCGCTGACATCAGGGCAGCTCGTTAGCGAAAAAAGCTTTGCCCAGATGAGCCTGTTTAAGGGGAAAGATTTATTTGGAATGGGCCTTATACGAGTTCCGTTTTATGAGCAAACCGGAATTGGCCATAACGGTGGAACTTATGGCAGTTATAGTTTCGTTTATTATTTCAAAGAAAGTGGCATTTTGGTCGCCTCAACAGTTAATGGATTAAAATACCCTTTGAACGATATCGCAATCGCTTTACTTAGTGCAGCTTACCAAAAGGATTTGAAAATTCCCCTATTTAACGAGATTGCGCTTAAAACCGAGGAATTAGATCCTTTTTTAGGAACTTATGCATCTGCAAAACTGCCGATTAAGATTACGATAACAAAAAATGGTGCGCACCTTTTTGGGCAAGCTACCGGGCAGCCAACGCTAAGTTTCGAGGCCGTTTCGAAAAATAAATTCAAGTATGATGCTGCCGGCATCGTGATGGACTTCGCACCTGAAAAAGCGCAAATGACACTAATCCAGGGTGGCCAGACTTTTATTTTTACGAAACAACAGCTATAAATTTATGCGCTCTGTGTATTTTATGGAACATTTTAGAAATGTAGCGATAAATAATTTGTTGGTTTAAATATTACTCCTATTTTTAGAACGATTATAAAAACCAATTAACAATCTATTAACAATGAAAAACGGTACAGTAAAATTTTTTAATTCAGAAAAAGGTTTCGGATTTATTACAGAAGAAAACGGAAATGAAGTGTTTGTTCACGCATCAGGTCTGATTGATGAAATACAACAGAATGATAAAGTGGAATATGAGGTTCAGGAAGGAAAAAAAGGCCTAAATGCTGTTAAGGTGAGAGTGGTTTAACAATCACCTCTTAAGTAAGAAAGCAGACTTGTAAAAGTCTGCTTTTTTGTTTTCCGGCCATTAGTATATTAAATAAAAAAGCCGCCAAACAGGCAGCTTGAGTGGCTAAAAAATGGCCAGTTTTATTTTGATAGATTCATCGCATTTTGATTTGCCTCTAGTACCCGGAGCGCGCTGAAAGATGAAGATTTTAATGATGCGAAATCGGCCATTTTCACATTCTTTACGTTTTCAGCAACCATCATGCTATGCTCAGCAGTACCATTAAGTTTTAATACGGCATCTTCTTTAACAACGGTGTATAAGCTGCCTGCAGTTGTTTTAATTTTGGCTGTCGCACTTTGACTTAAGAACAATTGAAGGTTTTTAACATCAAAGTTATTGATGGTTACCACATTAGACTGGCCATAAGCCTCTATTCTTTCCAAATCCGGCATGGTTATGTTAATGGTTACTTCATTATTTTCCATGGAGTTAATAAATAATGTTCTTCCGTCACTGCTTACAGATGTTTTAGCAGCATCGAAATCACTATCTCCGCTTACGCTTTGTTTATCACCTTGTGTTAAAACAAGTTTAACATTTCCACTTACCCAGATTCTGTTAAACTTTAAGACCGATGCTGATTTTGTTTCTGCTTTAACTGGTTCAGCGGCAAAAGTTGCCATGGCTGATGAAGTAAATACGACTGCGGTTAATGCTGCTGCGAATAATGTTTTTGCGAAGGTTTTCATATCTTTTATGTTTTAAGTTTTTGCTATTGTTTTGTTATTAAGACGCCACTAAAGCAAAAACGTTGCAGCATGAAACCCGCTATTATACCAGCTTTGCAACCAAATAGACCAACGCCATGAATTCCTCGACGAACAAATGAAACTTAGTGATCGATTGAACGATGGGTTTGCAGAATGCTAAAATTTCTTAAATATAGAAGATTGCCAGATAGATGGATGAGCAGAGGTCCGCATGATAACCACCCATATGCTATGGGCCTGAAAAGTTCCTGAAAGAAGCAGATGGCCTGGTTACTTATTTGGATTCGAAAACTAATTTCTCATCCTGAACATATAAATAGGTTGTTTGATTGGCAAGATAATTCTGGATAGGGTATTTTTCGCCAATCACGTTTAACGATTCAATTAAATCTTTGGTTACTCTTTTAAGTTTTTTTTTATTAAAACTGCGCTGCTCCTGAAGCGCTGAAATCTCAACTTCATTTATTAGTCCATCTAAATCCTGGTCCAGGTTATGAATTTTATTTAAAAGCTGGAGGTAATCATTAAACTGCTGTTGGATGCTAACTTTACTCATTATTTGTATATTCTTCGATTATTATTGACCCGCCCTCGCAATGGATTAACAAATAGGAATTTTCCTCTTTGTCTTTAACCATTACCTTAGTATTTATTTTACATAGTTTTTCTACAAGCAAGTCCTGAATTTCGGTCCATTCAACACTTACTCTTTCCAATTCATTTTCATAACGCTCGTGCTCGATACAAGCAATAAGGTGCTCATCTGCCTGTTCGGCACTTATGAATTTTTCGCCGGAAAGATCTGGCAATTGTGTGTCATCAAAGGCTTTTTTTGCATCATCAACTTCCTGGGACTTGCGCTCCAGGGCGTCAAAAATCTCTTGTATTGTTTTTTCCATCTCACCAAGAACAATAAATTCAGTCTATAGTTTTAAAAACGAGAATCACACGTTAATTAAGTTTGCAAAGCCATTATGAAATCATGATTGCTATTGATTTATTGCTTTGAAGGACTAAAAAAATTAATCAGGCCTTCAAAAAACCAAAATCTATTCCATACTTGCCTATGAATTTATTCCCCATAAACGTTTTGTTGCTTAGGCATTGTGCAGACTGATGGCATTTCCAATTGCTGCAACCTCGGCGTCGTCAATTGTGTCCATTGTTCTCCAACGTAGTCCATCTTCTGCAGGCTCAGCGTATATTACACCAATTTTTTCCTCAGCTTTTAAAATTCTGTAAGTTCCATTTTCCTGAGGTTCAATTTCAAACTGTCCAAAATCCGTGCTCACCTGAAAAGACTCAGCTTTGCTATTTTCATGAATATGAAGATGAGATCTGATTTCTGAACCCTGGACAAGGTCATGGATTGTTTCCTGCTGCTCACGTCGGTCAGAATCAGTTATGGTGTTAATTTTCTGATGGCTCTCAACTCGTGTTTGACCAACATTGTTTCCACGATCGAAATGATGGTGGCTGTAAAAATCAGCTTCACCCAGCTCAACAATCTCTTCTTCAATTCTTAATGCCGCGGGACTACCAATAGCGGTTCTTATCCTTAATTCTGTGTCTCGCGTGACCTCGCCAATAATGTATTGGGGCAAAGCATCGTATTGATCGGAATGTAATACAGGTAATACGACTTCTTTCTTATCATCACCGACATCTGCAATCCCAATAGGTATAAGCACAACCTTTTCATCCGCTGAAACGGTATTATCTAAATCAACGACAAGATAGCGAATAGCATTCTGTACCGGGTCAAATAATAAATCTCTTACTTTGCCAACAGTACTTCCGCTCTCATCAATTACAGGCCACCCTGTTACATCAGCTTCACCATCTACAATTTTATAGTCAGCATTTGACAATTCTTCAAGGTTAATGTATTCAATATTTCCTGAGTTCATATGTTTTTGTTTAAGGGGCATTGTATTCAGCCCATTTTTTAAACACGAACTATTACAAATGGTTTTGGTTACTTATACTGTTGGCCGTTGCGAAACCTGTGCCTGGGAAAATGTTCGTGATGCTCATTATTAGTAAAAAAAGGTATTTCATGCATTAAGAAAGCAAATGGAAAATTTCATCTATTCATAAAATGTTTAAATGCCGCTGTTTCTGTGTTCACTTAAGATCTTGCACTTTGCTTTACGCGCTAATACACAATAACTTATGTTACAAAACGAAAGTGGTCAACGGGGATAAATGATTTACAGGACTTAAAGTAATGCACTAACCGACCTTAAGTTCAGTAAATAAAACCTGGATAATTCCAGCGGCCAATGGCTCAGGCTGGTCAGCCATTGTCGGGGCAAGAAAAAAACTACCTTGCGTTCGTTGCGGCTAGTTTCTATAAATTGGATATAAATTTTAATGCCCGTTATAGATGTTGCCCTTCCTTGCTGGATGCTGCATTTAAGCTATTACTCGACACTCAAGAAATCTCTTTCCACCTGATCTTTTGCAGATGCTGATCGATAATGGCGTAAATCTTTTGCGACTCACTCAATAAGGTGGTATCCATGTCATCCTCAGCTAATTTCTCCGGTTGATTCAGGCCATTCAGGCCAATGGCCCATCAGTGCGATCGTGGAAGAAAGTGTAATTTATTTCAAACCTGTCTCTTCCTTGATAGTAATCTTGCCATCAATCTGTATCCTCTATCTTCTAATATTTTGGACCCTTGTCAAGCCAATTCTAGCCTGGTGATTTTTTCATTTGTCCTGTCGAATTTAGTCTTAATCAGCTTTAAACTTGGTGAATATCTTGATATTTAAGTAAAGCGTTGCTGAAGTTTGAGTATTTGCTTTTCAATGCGTTTTTGAATAACGGTTCTAAATTGCATACAACATTGCAAAAATTGAAGCATGGATCATTTCTAACAAAGACAGACGATATTTCAAGACTCAGTATAGCCGATTAAAACGCCTGACTATTTTCTCAATTTCGAGGCTGTTGTGGTATACGCCTCATCCCTTGAAAAAAGCATTAAACTTAGCCTGGTCCTGAAGCATCAAAACCTGATGCTCCTTTAGCGGCTTAATCAGGTAGTCACTGATTACTTCTGAGGACAATGCCCGCTCACGGTCTTTTTTCTCGACAGAAGAACTTACCATGATTACACTGATCTGCTCTCGGAGTGGATGCGTTTTAATCTTTTCAGCAAATTCCCAGCCATCCATTTTTGGCATATTGATATCCAAAAAAATTAAGTAATGACCGGCAATGTTTTGATGGTCATTTAGATAGAGAAGTGCCGATTCAGCGGAGGTGAATGTTTTAGGTGTGCTGCTCAGGCCACAGTCTGTAATTACTATTTCGTGAAGAAAAAGCGCAATTTCGTCATCATCAATTATTAAAACCTGGTGGGCCATTCTTTTGTTAGTTGCTATAGAGGATTATAGAAATACAACAATAAGAGGCCCAACCTTGTTTTAATAAAATATCGACTTAACCTTCTAAACTATTCCTGATCATCTATATTGGATACAATAGACCGTATGGCATTGTCGAGATTGATGGCGCTCTCCAAAATCTTTTCGCATAATGACAACAGCTGCCTGTCCTTTGTGTTTTTTTGTAGCAAGGGTATTAAAGAAAGGATGTTGGTCAGCGGGGCCCGGATGGTGTGAGATTGCCTGAAAGCTATCATTTCCAAAAGATGTGACTTTTCCTCTATTTGGTTCATTGCACCATTTAAAAGTTGTTGCTGCGCAATGAATTGAGTGATGTTGTATCCCAGACAAAATATACCGGCGGGATTTCCCCCGTCATCTAACATCGCCCGATATTCCCACTGGGTGTATAGGTAACCGCCATGCCCATCATGTTTTCTGATGACTGCCGGGAAAAGTGCTTCAGGATTTTCAAAACATTTAATGGAAACTTCTCTGCAAATCTCGCGATCTTCCTCATGCATGGTGATGTGATAAGGCTGCCCTACAAAATCTTCATGAATGTATTTAAACTGGGTTGCATAATGCTGGTTCACATAGGAATAATTACCATCAATGCCCGCGGTAATGATGTAAAAATAATTCGACCGTTCAAGTAGTTTTTTGATTTTTTGAAAGTTTTTCATATACCATGAGCCATGTGAATGCTTTACAAGAAGCATAATTGTATAATGCTTGTTTATGTGTTTTTGTTTGGTAAACCAGACCCGCTTCCTAGGGAAACAAAATTAAAGGCCGTATAGGTAGTTTTGTAAAATACGCTTTTTTCCCTGTAAAATTTAAACTGCCCAGCATGCCTCATGCGATTGTTCCCGGGTTTCAAAAATGGGCCAGATGAGATAAAATTTATTTTCTCTGCTATGACCATGCTCTAGCGCTATTGACGCCAAGCAGCCTGAAAACAACCTGTTGACTCAATCCAATAAATTAGGTGCAAATCGTCGGTAAAAGCGGGATGCATTCAAAACAACGAAAGCGAAAGTTTGTTAGATCAGGGTTACACACTTCTCACAAATCCTCCGGTTGCTATTAACAAAAATCTAACCAATGACTAAAGACAAAAACATTCTTTCCAAATTGCAAAAATACCAGATTTTGGACACGGCTCCTGAGCCGGAATTTGACGAATTGGGGCGACTTGCCTGTCAAATATTTGGTGTACCTATCGCCATGATATCTTTTGCTACAACCGAAGAAGTCTTTTACAAAACAAAGATTGGATTAGAAACTTTGAGCTCCGAGCAAAGAAAAAATAGCATTTTCTCCTGTATGACGGATCGAGATGAAGTATTGGTTGAGGAAAACCTACAAAGTCATTCATATTTCTTTTATCAGCTCAACGATATCAAATTCTTTGCTAGTGCACCTATTGTCGCTGATGGCTGCTATATCGGCCATTTTACCATTATGGATAACCAAATGAAGACCTTTGATGAGAATGAAAAAAAAATTTTGAAGAGCTTATCGAAAATGGTTGTAAATATAATGGATGCCAGACTTGTAAAACTTGAGCAGTCTTCCTTACTTGCAAGTCATGAAGTCCTTTTTAGTCAAAACGAAAAACTCAGCAGGGAAAACCTTCTCCTTGTTGGCTACCGGGATCAAGTTGCTTCCGCTAACAGTGATTTGGAGAGTGTCCTGGATAGCTATGAACTTCTATTTAAGCATACACCCACACCAATCGGAATTTTCAATCATAAGAGTAGAAAAATCTGGCAGGCAAACGATGCATTGCTAAGTTTGTTTGGGGGGAATGTGGTTCTGGTTGGGAATTATATAGAGTCGCTGGTAGGTGAAATAAATGGTGTGCCGGCATGTGAAATATTTAATCTTATCGACCGAACAGTACCTTCGTATCACAAAAAGGGCGCAAGATTACAAATAAAAAAAGCTGGCAGACAGAAAAACATATATGTTGACATTTCCTTACAATTTGTTGGCAGGATGGGCGACGAGGCAGATAATGTGATGTTCATACTAGCTGATGTGAGTGACCAGGTGACCCAGTCTAAGATAAACCAGCAGGCAAACATAGTACTCATGGAGGCCATCCAGGATACCGGATTAGGCTACACCATTGTAGAATTTGATACCGGACTGATGACATCAAATGCCCAGCTCAAAGCAAATTATGGTTTCGGGTCAGATGAAGAAATTAATTACCCAGATATTTTTAACGCTATGCTACCTGAATATCGGCAGGTAATAAAGAAGGCTGTAAATGATGCGATTCAAAACAAGGAAATCTATCAGGCCGAATACGAAGTTAAATGGCGCGATGGCTCTGTTCATCGGATTAAGGCCTATGGTAAGCCTGTCTATGACGCAGAAGGCAGAGCGACACATATTATTGGATTGAACAAAATTGTATCCAGTTAAGTCACTGAAATTATGGTTAAACTCAAAGATTCGATGCTAAGTTCAAATGTGCCTTGCTGTTTATTTATACCATAAACATCCAATTTTGAATCCTGTAAATTCATTGAGCGCATAGGGTGAGCGTTATTTTACATGATGTATTTGAGCGTAGAAATTTAATATTTACCTTAAATCAGCGTCCCTGCGGCATTAATTTGTTTTTTCTGCAAAATTGAAGAGTTGGTACAGATACTTTTGAAAAGATCAATTTGCGAATATTAAAATTTGATGATTAACATTCGCAGGCCAGAGAAATGGCTATTCTTTTTAAAAATGAAGGGTTTTCACATGGATAGAGGTTCAATTTATATTTGGAACTAACTTTGGGCGCTGAGGAAGGTGAATTCGCGTTTAAACATGATTGCGGGGGAACTCATTTGGGAATAGGGAGATGATCCCCTTTCACGAACCAGAACAAGTTATATTTAAATAATTTTCTGACTATCAAATACTTTGAAAATACAATTTCGACTCACTATGTCTCGTCCTGCTATAGCTTGTCTGCACAGACTAATTTATTTGATCCCTTTGCACCAATTTTTAACTAATTATAATTAATTTAAAAACAGTGTGTTATAATATATTTGTTACCGGCGAGACGGGGTCAATCTTCTCCGGTTTATCCAACCTAGGCCTTAAATGCTACTTAACGCGTCCCACCGCTTCGCGTGTTAACAATAAAGTAAAAATTTTTTCTAAGGTACTTGAAATTTCAGGAGCTTAAACTTATTTAAGCTTAGGATGCTCAAATGATTTTGTGAAAGCCTCATAATTTGAAAAACCTACAAAACCGGAGAGGCTGTTTAAAACAAATGGCGAAGGTTTCCCGGTAGACTCCAAAAAGCCGAAAAACTTCCTTAAAGTAGTTGCAGATACGTAATTTTTAGTCTGGTCAAAAATTTTTTGGGAAAGGATAGGACAATCCTCTGATGTAACGGCTTGAAGTCCCCCTTTAAGTATCGTAAATTCCTTTAAGATTTCCCGCATTTCATTTTCTGACAACATAATCCAGGTGATTAATTGATCAATAATTCATGAATTAGTATAATGGTTAGTTTCAATCCGCATAAGTCTCTAACTGTGCTGGTAATTTGATTACGAAAAAATAACCTCGATGATTCCTGGTGTTTAACAAACATATGACAAATTTGTTAGCACAATTCCAGCTAAAATGAGTTGTTATTAATAAATGGAGAAAAAGATCTTAGTGATTGATGATGATAGGCTGATGCTTAAATCTTTGGAATTATTATTAATTGAAGCTGGTTATCAAGTAAAAGCAGTCTCCGAGGCTGAGCTGATAACCCGTGCCATTAGAGACTTTATCCCTGATCTTCTGCTGATGGATATCCGCTTCGAAAATGCCGATGGCCGATTGATTTGTGATGATCTTAAAAAGCACCCTGAAACGCAGGACTTGCCTATAATTTTAATAACTGCCATTTCATATGAGGAAATCAGTGCAATTGAATGCAATGCTGATGCGATTATTGGTAAGCCTTACAATGGCGACTTTCTGCTGCAGCACATAGATCAATTAATCCACCGGAACAGGCTACTTTAAGTTAAACCTACCAGGCCCATCTCTCCCTGAATTTCCAGCTATGAAAAAAAAGGTCATTTCAGCAAAAATTTTATCGGTAGCAAGGCAGCGAGGTTTTGAAAAAACGACCTGTCCATCTGAAATTGCCCGGATGCTATTCTCCCGTGAGTGGCGAAAGCACATGCAGGAAATTCGCGACATTGCAATTGAGCTGCATAATAGCGGTAAAGTTATCATAACCCAAAAAGGAGTGCCAATTGATGTCGAACATCTTAAAGGGCCTATACGTATTAAAATCAGCTAGCGTTTCTAGGGCAAAAAGAGCTTGAAATGGTGAGGAAAAGTATCAAATATAATAATGTTAACAACTGTTTTTCCCTGGCTTAATGCCGTGTAGCCCCACTGACTGTTTTTTTTTAATTTAAATTGGATCAGAAGTGTTGTCTGCGGTATTATCATCCATGTCCTGTATGTGATAGACGCTTCTTTTCATCAGTCATTTTCCATTGTACACTGTAAAAAATACCCAAAGCCCGGAGGCCAGAATAAAAATTCGTAAATGTTTTGTTCTAATCGTTTGCCAATATTCAATTCATGATTAAGCTGTAAAGCAGGGTAGTTTCCTGCTGGTTTTTTTTGAAGGTACCTCGAGGAAATACAACTATTAATCTGGCTAGCTTAAGGTTATTTTTACCCTGCTTGAAGAAGCTAAAATGGACTCACTCTAAACCAGTTCACCAAGCCATAAATTGAAATCTTTGATTTTCACCAACCCTGAAATTTACAGCCATCATCCCGCATAACTGAGGGGATAATTGCTGAGCTGTGTTTTACGCTTCCGGATCGCGGGCTGTTTCTGTAGTGCACTTCTAATTTTCGGTGAGCAACCCATATCAATTTGTATATAAAATAGCCATTGGGGGAAATACTGTATGTCAAGCTTTATAAGTAAAATAAGTTACAAATCTGTAAATTCTGAACATTAGCGCTGCGGATTTGTTAATCATTTAAAGAAGTAAATGCATCAATATATTATCTTAATGCTCGTAGTGGGGCTTGCCGGTCTTGGAATGGCTTTTATGCCGGCGATTGCTGCTAAAATTAAAATTTCTTATTCGCTCCTTTACGTCTTGGTTGGCTTAGTTATTTACCTTTTGTTCCCAAGCCTTTTGCCCTCACCTTTACCAGTTGGCAATGGAACGGTTACACTTCACTTAACCGAACTCATTGTCATCATTGCATTGATGGGAACAGGTATAAAAATTGATCGCAGCTTTTCCTTCCGACAATGGTCTACGCCTTTGCGACTGATTGGTATAGCCATGATTTTTTGCATCGCTGTGTGCAGTGCAATGGGGATTTTTATGTTAGATATGACTTTACCATCGGCGCTTTTACTTGGGGCTGTACTGGCACCAACAGATCCAGTTCTTGCTGCCGATGTTCAGGTAGGGCCGCCAGGAGAGAAGCAAAAATTCGAAACTAAGTTTGCCTTGACAACAGAGGCGGGAATGAATGATGGAATGGCTTTCCCTTTTGTTTATCTGGCTATACTAGCAGCGACGAAGGGATTGAATGTTAAAACAGTTATGAATTGGTTGGGAAATGATTTTTTCTATAAAATTGTTTCAGGACTTCTTTTTGGCTGGCTTTGCGGCAAGCTGGTTGGTTATCTGGTATTTTCGCTCGCTAAAAAATATAATTTGCTAAAGGCAGGAGATGGTTTTCTGGCATTTTCTTTAACACTTTTAACCTATGCTTTGACTGAGCTGCTTGGCGGATATGGATTCATAGCCGTTTTCATCTCCGCCCTTACGTTGAGGAACTATGAGAAAGGACACCATTTTCACGAACAACTCCATTCTTTCACCGATCAACTCGAGCGGTTCCTGTTGGGCATACTTTTGATTTTTTTCGGTGGCGCTTTGGCTATGGGGATATTGAAGCCATTAACTTTTGGAATGGCCGGCGTATCACTGGCATTTTTACTGCTTATCCGACCTGGAATTTCATTCTTGTCACTGTTGGGCGCCAATATTCAGATGAAAGAAAAGCTGGCAATAAGTTTTTTTGGCATCCGGGGTATGGGCTCCATATTTTATTTAGCCTTTGCGTTCGAGCATGCGCACTTTAAAGAAGAGGAGCATCTTTGGGCCATTGTCGCCTTCACGATTCTTTTATCGGTTATCATGCACGGGCTGAGTGCACCCACTATACTAACGCACCTGAAAAAAACACTTCCGGAGGAATCCATCCCATCCTAAAGTGAAGAGACATCCTTTTCTTATAATTAATAATACTGGTTGGATGCGTAAATCAGATCAGATGAATTGAGCTTAGGGACCTTTAATCTTATGGTAATAAATACTGCTTAAGAAATGGTGCTGTTTTACTCTCATTGGTTTTGATCAAGCCCTCAATTAGTCCCGAATATACGATCTTGCCGCCCTGTTCCCCTGCACCAGGTCCGATATCAATAACCCAGTCACTTTGAGCGATAACTTGCATGTCGTGTTCAACTAAAATCACCGTATTGCCTGCATCCGCGAGTCTATTAAGCTGAGTCATTAGCTTTTGTACATCTGAAGGGTGGAGGCCCGTCGTGGGTTCATCAAGTATATACAGCGAAGAAGCTTTCTGACTCTTTTGCAATTCAGTCGCCAATTTAATCCGCTGGGCTTCACCGCCAGATATTGATGTCGCCGACTGACCTAATTTGAGATAGCCTAGCCCGACTTCTCTAAGCGTTTCCAGGGCGCGCAAGGCAGGTGGTTCCTGTACGAAAAAACTGCAGGCATCATCAACTGTCATCTCCAGTACCTGGGCTATGTTTTTATTCTGATAAAAAATTTCCAGTGTTGATGCATTATATCTTGTGCCCCCACAGGTTGGACAGGGTGAATAAACACTTGGCAAAAAAAGCAATTCGACCATGATTGACCCCTCGCCCAAACAATTGGGGCAACGGCCTTTGGCGACATTGAATGAGAACCTCCCCGAATCATATTTGCGTTGCTTTGCGAGCTTGGTTGAGGCGAAACATTTCCGTACGTGGTCAAAGAGGCCGGTGTAAGTTGCCAGATTCGATCTGGGTGTTCTTCCGATTGGTTTTTGGTCAACAACTACCAGCCGGGAAATCCCTTTCAGGCCTGCAATGATCTTGCCCTGTACCGGCTCCGTTTTTTCCAGTTCATCTAGGTCTGAGCCATCCTCAGTTTCCATGCTATGCCCCAAACCTTTGGCAACAAGTTCCAGAAGGATTTGACTAACCAGAGTGCTTTTGCCTGATCCTGATATTCCGCACACACAGGTGATAACACCTAATGGAAAATTAATGCTGAGGTCATTTATGTTATGACGTGTTGCGCCACTAAGCTGCAGCCAGGAAGTTATTTTTCTCGAACTCCGGGAAATCGGTTTAGGCTTTCTAAAGATAAAATCTGCCGTAAATGATTCTTTAACCTTGCTTAAGCGGTCTGCTGGCCCATTATAAATAAGCTGTCCGCCTTTAAAACCTGCGTTAGGACCGATATCGACTATCCAGTCTGCATTTTTAATTATTTCAATTTCATGTTCGACCACAAAGATGCTATTGCCGGCATCTTTTAATTTTTTTAAGATCCCGAGCAATGCGCGGGTATCTGAAGGATGTAGACCTGCTGAAGGCTCGTCTAAAACATATACCACACCAAAAAGATTGGAATGTACCTGGGTTGCGAGTCTTAGGCGTTGAAGTTCGCCAGGTGAGAGGGTCGGCGTCGTGCGCTCCAGGTTAAGGTAGCCTAATCCAAGTTCGAGCATGACCGTAAGACGTGAAAGGATGTCTTCAGAAATGCGTTTGGTAACAATTTGTTTCTCAGTAAGTGCAGTCTGGTTCGAATAGTGTTTAAAAATTTTTGCGAGTTCAGCAAGTGGCGCTCGCGACAGCTCCGTTATATCCTTATTATCAAATTTCACGGAAAGCGCTTCTCGTCTGAGCCGCTTACCGTTGCACAAGGGGCATGAGGTAGCTATCATATATCGCCTGACTCTTTCCTTCATTAGCGCAGACTGGCTGGTAGAGAAGGTTTTAAGTACATATTGCCTTGCGCCGATAAAAGTGCCCATGTAGTCTGGAGGTCTGTTATCCCGTATTGCTTTTGCAGTTTGTTCCGGTGAAAAGCCAGGATAAACCGGTACGGTTGGGGTATCTTCAGTGAAAAGTATCCATTCACGCTGTGCTTTAGGTAATTTTTTCCACGGAAGGTCAACATTAATGCCCATCGATACCAAAATATCCCGCTGATTCTGTCCCTGCCAGGCTTTTGGCCAGGAGGCAATGGTATGATCCCGTATACTCAAATTATCATCAGGCACCATTGTTTTTTCAGTTACTTCAAATACGCTACCCAAACCATGACATTTGGGACAAGCACCCTCAGGGGTATTGGGTGAGAAGCCTTCAGCATAAATTATTGATTGACCAGCAGGATAATCGCCGGCCCGGGAGTATAGCATGCGGATCAGATTGGATAAAGTCGTAACACTTCCAACTGAAGATCGGGTACTCGTTACACCACGTTGCTGTTGCAGCGCCACTGCTGGTGGCAAACCTTCAATTGAATCAACATCGGGTATTTTCATTTGGTTAAACAACCGGCGAGCATAAGGTGAAACCGATTCAAGGTACCGTCTCTGCGCTTCTGCATATAGTGTTCCAAATGCTAATGATGACTTTCCAGAACCCGATACCCCTGTAAAAACCACCAATTTATTCCTTGGGATTCCCAGGTTCAGGTTTTTGAGATTATTTTCCCGGGCACCCCGGATTGAAATCATTGCCTTTTTGTTGTTTTCTGACATAAAATTTGTGTTGGCGCCGCAAAAATCTGAAAGGCTTTTTTGACCCTGCTGCTAAACCAGCCGGCTAAAGCTGTGAACTGCCGGAACGAATTTCAACAGTTGATTGATGGCAAATGAAATATTTTTGCTGTCTTTTTGGTAAAGATAAAGACATTGGATTTGAGCTTGGATGTCTCCACAGGATATCCAGGCGCTTCAGACCTTTTACCGGGACGCAAGATGCTAAACTGATAATTCCCTGGGAATTTTAACTCAGGCCACGACCAGTTTTATGCTGTAGTTCATCAATACGTTTAGACGCTTCTGACTTTGTCAATTTTTCATTGAAATCTTCCCCTGCCTCATCAGAAAGCGTTTTGAGGTATGAACCCTGTGCACCAGTCATTGGCTCATCTCCAGTCGTCCAGTCATCTGGATTTTTGATGGTATTATCGCCGGTCAGTCCGTTATCATTAACGCTTTGTCCATCTTTTTTTTCAGATTCGTTAAGTTCTTCTCTATTAATCATAAGTCAATATATTTTTATAGTCAACAACGAAAACTCAGGCAATGTTTTTTATTATTTTCAAGACTTTAAGAATAAATCGAAGCTTTGGATAAAAGGGGATCTATTACTATATCCGCTCGTCAGTTTGTATCTTCCGGAAAGTTAAGATTGACCCTTTACAACTATTTGGCGTTGCTATTCTGGAACTTTCTCCCGCTGCGCTTGTAGTAAAATTATGGAAACAGGTATCATAACCCTTTACGATAAAGCCGGTGGCTATGGATTTATAAAATATGGTAACCTTCTTATAAAATTTTATGCCCGGAGCCTTACAGGTGAACTTTATACCTATGATACGGTCAACTTTGAGATAAATTATGAGGGTTTAGAAATTACAGCCATTAAGGTAAAACATGCCGGTCAGTAATTTTTAGTATAGCCAAATCCTTTGTGTTCAAATTAGACCATAATCCTCACCTTTGGTGCTGGAACAAGTCCATGACCTGACCTGGTTTTATTAAGTAGAATCCTTGCTTATTATTTAGCAGCTATAATATTTGTATCTGACTTCCGAAGCACCCGCAAAACAGGAATTGCTGATTATTAAACGGGGCCTGAGGGTTAGCTATGAAGAACAAGGCGGTAATCACTTTATAGAATAGTAATCAACAGTAAATTTTGCGGACGTATGCAATGGGGAAAGTGCCTATTACAGGGTTGATGATGTAACATCCACCATTTGATATTTGCCCGGATAGGCGCGGCCCTATAATAGGGTTTCTGTAGCAGTCTGGGGCGTTCTGAATCATTCTGTGGAACTTTGATGAACAGGGTATAACAGCAAACGAGCTTGTAAAACCGCTAAAATCAATAACTCCTGAGCCTCACTCAGAAATTTAGTTATTTCTGCCTTTATTCAGTTGCTGTAAAATTGCTATAAAGACATCAAAAGTTTGCTCCAGCCATTCACTGCCATTATTGCCGACAATTTTTGTGCTGGCCATATGGTCAAGATGCCCCTGCAATTTGAGGCTACAAAGACCATGGACCACTGACCATACATTAAGCGCAAAAGCTGTTGTGTCGAAGTCCGAAAAATAGCCCGATTGCTTACAGTCTTCAACGGCGTACAGCAATGTGGAAAAGGATTTTTCGCCTTCTTCCCATTCTTCATCCTTGCAATGTGCCTTAACAAATGCAATGGGCTCCTTCATGATGAACATAAGCTCGTAAAAGTCTGGATTGTTTAAGGCAAAGTTCATGTAAACCCTCCCCATCGCTTTTAGCCTTTCAAATGGATCCTCCACGTGTCTTAAAACCTGAAACTGGTCTCCCAATAATTTAAAGCCTTCCTGATGCAAAGCGAACATAATATCCGATTTATCTTTATAGTAAAGATATATGGTTGTCGGACTGAATTCTATCCGCTCGGCGATCTTGCGTATAGAAGTCGCCTCATAACCGTCGCGCAAGAATAGACTTTTCGCCGCATCAAGGATTTTCATTCTCAAATCATCCCTATGCTTTTCCTTTCTTTCTTTAATGCCCATAATAATCTGCTAATATAGATATCACCGCTTGTATTGTTTGTAATTAAGCTAAGAAATAAAATTTCATTAATTTTTCACTCTTTTAAGATAAATCCATGGGTTTTTTGTGAAATTGTTTTTAATGAACAATGAACCAAAGAAATTGTTATCTTAAGCATATGCAAATTGAAACAGATATCCTTATAGTCGGTGGTGGCCTGGCTGGACTGACTGCGGCACTTCATTTGCAAAAAACCGGACTTCAAGTGACGCTTGTTGAAAAAAATTCTTACCCGCATCATAAGGTTTGTGGGGAATATGTTTCCAACGAAGTGCTGCCTTACTTTAACTGGCTGGGAATCTCGTTTGAAAGTCTGAAGCCCTCATCAATAACCCATTTACAAGTTACTTCTGTGCAGGGAGCTTCCCTTCACGCAGATCTCCCACTGGGCGGATTCGGATTAAGCAGGTATGCAATGGATGGTTTTCTCTGTCAGGAACTTCAAAAAAGAGGGGCGTCTGTATTATTTGATACCGTAACTGATGTGTCATTTTGTAATGACAAGTTTGTGGTTGAACTGGCCTCCGGCACCCGGTTTATTTCAAAACAGGTGCTCGGTGCGTTTGGTAAGCGGTCTGCTCTGGATAAAACGCTTCGACGGAATTTCATTAACCACAAATCACCATACCTTGCCGTAAAAGCTCATTATGCAGGTGAATTTCCGGCTAACCAGGTTGCGCTGCATAATTTCGAAGGCGGCTACTGCGGGGTTTCTATGGTTGAAGACGACAAACTCAATATCTGTTACCTGGCACACTATGATAGTTTCAAAAGGTATAAGGATATCGAAAATTATCAGCAACAGGTGCTGTATAGAAATAAATCTCTCAAAGGCATTTTCGAGAATTCGAAAATGGTTTTTGAAGTACCAATAACGATAAGCCAGATTTGTTTTGAGTCCAAGGAGCCGGTTGTAAATCATATCATCATGATAGGAGATACCGCTGCCCTGATACATCCCTTATGTGGTAATGGCATGGCAATGGCGATACACAGTGCAAAAATTGCAGCTGAGCTTATTGGCAGGTTTTTATATGAAAAAGCCCAGTCCCGGGCAGCAATGGAACAGGATTACATCCGGCAGTGGAAAGCATGCTTTCAGACCAGACTTTTTGCCGGACGTATATTCTCAAGCGCATTTGGGCACAAAATGGTCCAAACGATTGCATTAGGTACACTCAATAAACTTCCGGGACTGCTCTCGAAAACCATTAAAATGACGCATGGCAAACCATTATCTATTCCTGAATAAATGCCCTTAGATACAAAACACCGAAGTACGGCCCCGGAAATCATGGATGATTTTGAGATGGGTGGAGCGATATTAACAGATGCTTTGGATAAAATAGCTTCCATCAATAAACTTCTTGGTGGTAATAAAGTGACCCTTGAAGGCATCCGGATGCTAATGAGCGGAAATATATCTGATAAAATAAGGATTACTGATGTCGGATGCGGCAATGGAGCGATGCTAAGAACGTTATCAGATTATGCCCGCAAACAAAACCTCAACTTTCAGCTGAAAGGCATTGATGCCAATCAATTTACCGTCGATCATGCCAGGAAATGTTCCTTGGATTATCCGGAAATCAATTACCAGTGCAGCGATATTTTTGATGAAACTATTGAAACTGAGCAATGTGATATTATGCTTTTCACACTAACTTTGCATCATTTTTCTGATATTGAAATAATAAAACTTTTGAACAACCTTCGTAAAGGCGTTTTCGTAGGTATAATTATTAATGACCTTGAACGCAGCGGCATAGCCTACCGTCTGTTCACTGCTTTGAGTTATGTCTTTAGACTCAATGACATGTCAAGAGAGGATGGGCTGGTTTCTATTCTGCGAGGATTTAAGCGTAGGGATTTAAGGCAATATGAAAAGCTCTTGGGGATTGCCCCGGGGTACATCGGCTGGAGGTGGGCATTCAGGTATTTATGGGTTATCAAAACAAGATGAGTGTAAAAATAAAAACAGTAAGTAAAGCTTTGCCTGAATTTTCAAGGAGTACTTCAGAAATTTTGCCATTTCTGGACAGCTGGTTGGTGGGACAGGATGAGCGTTTCATCCGGAAAGTTAAAAAGATATTTGAGGGTGCGGCGGTTGATAGAAGGTATTCAATCATGTCTCCTGAAGAAGTTTTTTCTGACCTAAGCTTTGAACAGCGAAATGATATTTATTGTCGGGAATCAATCCGGCTGGGCAGTCAATGTCTTTCTCTAGCGCTTGAACAGGCGGAGTGGAAACCATGTGACTTAGATTTTATCATTACGGTGAGTTGTACAGGAATTATGATCCCATCCCTGGATGCTTATCTGATTAATAACCTGGGCCTCAGACAGGATATTGTACGTCTTCCGGTTACAGAAATGGGCTGCGCAGCAGGCGTTTCCGGGATGATTTACGCCAAAAACTTTCTAAAAGCAAATCCTGGAAAGAGGGCAGCCGTTGTTGCTGTGGAATCGCCGACAGCAACGTTTCAGCTTAATGACTTCTCGATGGCCAATATTGTGAGTGCTGCAATTTTTGGGGATGGGGCAGCCTGCGTGTTACTAAGTTCTGATGAAGCTGACCAGGGACCAGAAATTCTCGCGGAAGAGATGTATCACTTCTACCAGGCAGAAGATATGATGGGCTTTAAACTCACCGATTCCGGGTTACAAATGGTGCTCGATGTGGAAGTTCCGGAGACCATTGCCACTCATTTTCCGGAAATTATCCATCCTTTTCTGTTGAAAAACGGCATGGGGATTTCTGATGTCGACCACCTTATTTTTCATCCTGGTGGGAAGAAAATTATTCAGCTTGTCGAAGCGCTGTTTGGAGAGTTTGGGAAAAACATAAATCAAACGAAAGAGGTATTGAAACAATATGGGAATATGAGCAGCGCAACAGTGCTATATGTATTACAGCGCTATATGGAAAGCGGGCCTGCACCAGGTGAAACTGGTCTAATGTTGAGTTTTGGTCCCGGATTTTCAGCCCAAAGAATACTTTTGAGGTGGTAAAAATGACCAAGAGCGAGATTTTAGCTAGACTTCCTTATGGAAAAGATTTTCTATTTGTAGACGTGCTGCTTGATGTGGATGAAAACGGGGCAAAAGGTTGCTATACTTTCGATAGAAAGCTTGCCTTTTATGACTCACATTTTCAGCACTTTCCAATAACACCTGCTGTTATACTTACTGAAACTATGGCCCAAATCGGCTTGGTTTGTTTAGGGATTTACCTTGCCGGCGATGATGCTGCACGAAAAGGCCTACGAATGGTGATGACTTCAAGTGCAGTTGATTTTCTTAAACCGGTTTATCCTGGTGAGGAGGTGCTGGTGACAAGCGAGAAAATTTATTTTAGGTTTAACAAATTATCCTGTAGCGTGATAATGAAAAATACACTGGGAGAAACTGTATGTAAAGGAACAATTTCGGGAATGCTAGTATCGAATGGAGATGAGTGAAAATAGAGTTGTAATTACTGGTCTTGGCGTATGTGCACCGAATGGAACTACGCTAGCGGACTTTAAGGATGCCATTAAAAAAGGGCTTTCTGGCATAACTCATCAGCCGGAACTGGAAAGGCTGGGTTTTTCCTGCCAGATAGCGGGTATCCCCTTAATCCATGAGGATCGGATAAAGCAATATTTCAGTCCGCTTGAAATGAAAAATCTGGATAGTTCTGGGATACTGTACGGCGTGATGGCAGGACTTGACGCATGGCATGATGCGGGACTCAGCTCTGCCGGGACGGACAAACCCGACTGGGATAGTGGGACGTATTTTGGTACCGGAACTTCCGGAATTGAAAAGTTTAGATGGGCAATAAACAAAATTGACGAGCTGGAAATCAGGAAACTGGGAAGCAGTGTGGTAGCACAAACCATGGCCAGTGGGGTCAGTGCCTTTATTAGCGGTAAACTTGGCTTGGGAAACCGGGTTTCCACAAATTCTGCTGCGTGCGCAACCGGGACAGAAAGTATATTATTGGCTTATGAGCACCTTAAAGCTGGCAAGGCCAAAAGGATGCTTGCAGGTAGTACAAGTGACAGCGGACCTTATATCTGGGGCGGTTTTGATGCCATGAAAGTATGCACCTTTAAACATAATAATTCACCTGAATCTGGAAGTAGGCCCATGAGTACAACTGCGAGTGGTTTTGTTCCCGGAAGCGGGGCTGGGGCAATGGTACTTGAAACGCTTGAAACTGCCTTGTCCAGAAATGCAAGGATTTATGGGGAGGTAATCGGCGGACATGTAAACTCCGGTGGACAGCGGGGCAAAGGAACAATGACCGCCCCTAACCCGGAGGCCGTTCAGCGATGTATCATCAATGCAATAGATGATGCTAAAATTCAGGCCTCAGATATAGATGTGATCAATGGCCATTTAACAGCAACGAGTAAAGATGTGCTAGAAATTGAAAACTGGAAAATAGCACTTGGTTGTTCAAAAGAAAACTTTCCATACATCAATTCCCTTAAAGGGATGATTGGACATTGCATTAGCGCATCCGGCAGCATCGAATGCGTTGCAGCCGTCATGCAGTTGCATGATGGATTTATTTTTCCGAACATAAACTGCGAGGATTTAAACCCGGAAATCTCATTATTAATAGATGAGACTAAAGTTCCACATAAATTGATTAAAACAGATTTCAATATTTTAGCTAAAGCCAGCTTTGGTTTTGGCGATGTGAATGCCTGTCTTATTTTAAAAAGATACCAAAATGGATAAACAAGAAATACTTACGGGCCTGAAGGAAATTGTTTCGCTATATACCGAGGAACAGAGTGAATTGGCAAACATTAATGATGAGACGGATTTTATTTTAGATTTGAAAATCAACTCCGCTAATCTGGTGGACATTGTGCTTGACATTGAAGAAAAATTTGACATCACAATCGACGATGAATCAATGGCAAAAATGCTCAATGTTAAAGCTACCGTTGAAATTATCCAAACTAAACTCTCAAAGGATGTTGGGTAATGATATTGTCGATCTGAGGTTGGCAAAAATCCAGAGCAACTGGAAAAGACAAAATTACCTGTCTAAAATCTTTGTTCCATCTGAGCAGCATCTGATTTATGGCTCCCAGGACCCGGAAATCGTCGTTTGGCAGTTATGGAGTATGAAGGAGGCCGCCTATAAAATCGTTAACCGAAATACCGGCGCTCGTTTCTATGGGCCGAAAGAATTTGTATGTAATCTCTTACCTAACAACATCTGGGGAAATGGTACTGTGCAGTATCAGCGTGAAACTTTTTTAACGCATTCTTTCCTTAAAGCAGATTACGTTCATTCTTTGTGTTTAAGTTTGGATGCTCATCCTGAACAAATAAGGGTGATTCCATTGGAAAACAAAGGCAACTATCAAGATGTATTCAACTCAGGTTGTGATGGAATTTCCCTGCAAAAAAATAAATGCGGGCTTCCTGAAATTTATCTGGAAAGCACGGGTATTATCCACCCTGCAACTGTGAGTCATCATGGTGCATTTTGTTTTGTCGCTTTTTTGACCTGACCCACTGCTGGTCTGATGGAGTGTTAACATCGAAGCCGGATTTAAAGAACGAATCCAATCCTAATGAAGATTGCTGAGATGAATTAGGTGATAAATATGGGATTTATAAGAAACGTGCTAACTGAAATTGCCATTTTAAAAGTTGTAAGGTCTTCTTGTAAGGGCGCCCGGGGCATCAAAATGCCGGAAGGATAAGGCGGACTATGAAATAACCATCCTCATCAGGGCCCATGTGGATATTTGCCTGGTGCTGATAAGCGAAAGCCAATCGCTGCCGCAGGTTTTTAATCCCGCTGTGCGTACCGGTATCGTTGATGCCGGTATTTATCAGATTAACCGTTTCTATTTCAATATTGTTTCCCTTTTTAATGATGGAGATTTTTCCGGGCCTTTCCTGCTCACTTAAGTTGCCATGCTTGATCATATTTTCAGCAAGGCTTAGCAGCACCATTGGTATGACTTTGATTTCTTCCAGTTCCGGTGAATAATGAAAATCAAGGTAAACTTCATTATCCTTAATCCTGCAAAGATGAAGCAGGTTTTCCACCTGTTCGATTTCCGGTCCAAGTTTTCTCATTTCCCCTCCACGTTGGGTCTGCAGATTGTAGCGCAATAGTTTAGAGAGGTAAAAGACGGCCTTTGAGGCGAAGGGCTCAGACTTATGGGTCTTGTTGTAAATGAAGGTGAGGGTATTCATTAAAAAGTGAGGATTCACCTGCGCGTGCAGGTAATCATGTCTTGCCTGCGCGAGTTCGAGTTCCAGCTTCTTATCGGCTAAAATCTTTTCTTTGGCAGCACGCGCTAACTTCAGGTTTCGCTGCTGCTCACTGCGATACTGCAGGAAAAAATAGTAAGTTGTCGCAAAGCCCATGAAGTATATTGCCCGCCATATCGTACTGAGGATAAAAGACCAGCTTAATGTATTCACATTAAGGCTTGCAAGGCCCTTAGTGCTGAGAATACCGTTAAGCAGCCAGCTCAACAGCAAGTAGGTAAAGGTTTGTATGCCAATGAGCAATGCCAGTATTATATGCTTGTTTCGTCCCTTCCATTGCAAAACCGGTAGTATCAACCCGGCATGCACATAAAATAAAACAATGTTCAGCAGGTAATGGAAAACATAGTTAAGCAGTTTTGCAAAGCTACCGGTCACGACTGCGACCGAAAGGATTTCATAAAGTCCGAAACTTATCCAATACAAAAAATGATAACGATATGAAAACAGAAATTTTTTCATGTCTTTTCTGAGTTAAAAAAGGCTTTCACCTTGTAGTCAATGTGTTTGTCCAAGGCGCTTCTTCAAGCCCTTTTATGGAAGCTAATTTTCTTCCATGAAAGCAAACCGAACTTCTAAAATTGTTTCCAGGACAGTATTTGTTTATAGCAGAAACAAAGGCCAGGTCCGCTATAGTAGCGACCCTACGACCACTACAATCACCCTGATTACCACCACTAATTCGGGCAGGCCCGGAGCTTAATTCCGCTTAGAGCGAAGTAGGTTCCGTTCCACATAGGCGATAAAATCTTTTTTGTAATGGGAGGCCATCAATACCTCATACTTACCCAAATCGATTTTATTGCCTATTATTTTTTTTATAAACTCGATATTTACAATATAGGATTTGTGGATCCTGAAAAACCGGGAATTGTTTTTTAGTTTATCTTCCATCTCTTTAATGGTTAGGTAAACTGAAAAATTCTCCGTGGGCGTGTAAATATGCACATGGTTATTCGAACCTTGAAGGTACATGATTTCAGATTTCAGTACTTTAATCAGTTTACTGCGTTCACTATCGGTCCTTAGGAAAAATGCATCTTTATTTTCGCGTTCTAAATTCCACCCGCTGTAACATTCCCGTATAACCTCATTTACAACAGTCACAAATTCCACAAAATCGAATGGTTTTAAAAGGTAATGCCTGGCGCGGACCTTAAATGCTTCCAGCGCATACTCAGGGTAGGAGGTCGTGAAGATAATGTTATGATCCTGTCCGCGCAGGCTTTCTGCAAGACTGATGCCTGTTATTTTAGGCATATCAATATCCATAAAAATCAGCTGGCTGTCCTCTTCCAGGGAAATTTCAGTTAGCGCGGCGGCCGGCCTGGTAAAGGTTTTGTTTAAGCTTAGCCTTGGGATTTCAGAAAGATGTTCTTTAATGATGTCGATAGCAGAGGAATCATCATCCACTATGATGCAGGGGATTATTTTATTCATAGAGAGAGAGTTAGGTGTTGTACTAATATAAGAAATATTCTTTAAAAGAGTGTGGCAGAAGTCTGGCTTTTTTTGTTTTAGCCATCATCCTAATCAGGCTAACTATGATATTAAGCCCGTATTGAATCGTTGGACCTGGAAAACTTCCATCTCGGTCGGGTCGCGATGTAAATTTTTTACACGCTGGAATTAATCAAGTTACAAGGCGCCTTTCCATTGCCCAATGTGCGCTTGTAGATTGCTGTGCTTTTGGAGCACCTGATTCATTTGACCCCTCCCTGCCAATTTAGAAGCATGTTTACCAGCAATAATCACCGATATTAACATTTAAGCCAACTGATAAGGATCGAAGAATTTCAGCATATGACAAAGTATACAGCCATGTTCCCAGTGGATTACAGAGAGAAAATCAATAAGTGCGCCAATTACTCAGGCAATACCCAATAGTGCAGCATTCCCGCAAAAAATAACCTAACCGCCTTTCATTTTTTTCAGCTGATAACGGGTTGAATAATTACTCTGAAGGATTTACACACAGCTTTCGATGCGTTCAAACAACTTAGCCGATTTGGTGGTTTTAAATTAGGAATGGGGAAATAAATTCCTATAACCCGAATGCTCTTTCATCCAGATAAAACCGCTATGCAAATCCGTTACTACCTTGTTATTTTTTACGTTATCATCTTTCTGCAATCCTGCAAAACAGGTTCTGTAAATCTTTTCAAACCGGCCTCGCCCCATGAGCTTTACCAGCGAAAATTAGCTGCCGCCGGATTGGATAAAACCAGTCTTGGAACAGCGTGGATGAATGCAGCTTCACCCAATACTCAAAAAACACAGGATATTAATCTCCCCTTTAAAGAAACCGGTTACTTTCCCAAGGATAAAACACCCGCTAACTTCTATAAATTCAGGGTAAACATGGGAAAAAAAATCACCATATCACTTAAGCAGCAGCCAGATGCGATCGCCCGAATCTATCTGGATCTATGGGAATTGACCCAGCAGGGTACAAAAGCCTTGGCCTCGGCCGATACCCTTGGCCATTCCATAGCAATCGAGGTAAGCCAGCAGGCAGATTACCTCCTTCGTGTACAGCCCGAATTACTGCAGAGCGCTGGTTATACCCTCGAAATTACCGAGGGACCATCCCTGGGCTTTCCCACCAAAGCAGGACGGAATAACATCAGAAGCTTTTGGGGAGACGGCCGGGATGAGAACACCCGCAAGCACGAGGGTGTCGATATATTTGGCTCCTTTAGAAGCCCGGTAGTGGCGACCGCTAAAGGCCGGGTAACCCGGGTAAATGAAAATAACCTGGGTGGAAAAGTCGTCTGGTTAAGGCCGGAAGACAAGGACTATACCCTGTATTATGCCCACCTGGATGAGCAGCTAGCCGTAGAGGGGCAGCAGGTTTCAAAAGGGGACACCCTTGGATTAATGGGCAACACGGGAAATGCCAGAACTACCGCTCCTCACCTTCATTTTGGCATTTACAAGCCTGCAGGCGCAGTTGACCCACTCCCTTTTATCGATCCCCTAATCAGAGCCGCACCGGAAATTCAGGCTAGCCTTGATAAGCTGAATAAAACAATGCGAACCGTCTCTGAGGTCACCTTAAAAGAAACGGGCGAAAGACCATCGCTCACCTTATCAAAAGGAACCATTCTGACCGTCAATGCGGCACATGCCAACCTTTATACCATCGAGCTGCCCGATGGGCGCCTAGCCACACTGAACAGCAATCAAATCACTGAGGCAACTGTACCCATCAGTTCGATAAAGCTTGCTCAAAATCAGACCTTACTCTATGATGCCCCAAAGAGCTCGGCAGCAATAAAGGCCATGCTGATCAAAGGAGATCAGGTAAAAGTACTCGGTAATTTTGAGTCTTATCAGCTCATCCGTGATGAAGCGTCCAGGATAGGATGGATTTTGAGATAATTTGGTACATCATTTTTAAAAGAAGATGACGCGGGGCGGCCGATGCGTGTTCTTTGATCAGTTTTTTACTGTTGAAATCATATTTTCCTATTTTATTGGAATAAATCTAGACCAACAGAAAACAGTAGAACCAGTTTGTTAGATCAAAATCAATCAGGACTGGTTTTCCAAGGATTGGCGAGGTTAAAGCGTTAACGGCGGACCAACGATTTTCATCCTGCACGCTTCATCGATTTTTTCGATTTGCGCTTTGGAAGGTCTTCCCTTCAGGTTATTCATGGTCCTGAAAAAATGCTCTGCCTTACCTGCTTGGATAAACCGCAACCTATTGACCCCATACCACCGAAAATTAAATTTGAATTAAATCATTAACTATCTTTAGATTATAGATTTGACGGAACGGTCAACTTGATTGGTTTTTCCAAGCTTGTCTTCTATTATCCTTTTTTCCACCGCTGCTTGGACCACTGGGGTAGCCACTCCACCGATGCCAGTAGGCGGTGGCCTGGAAAATGTCAATACCGGAACAGGCTATTATGAGCGCACGGGCATTTTCACGCGGCGAATAGGAACTAAAATACCACTCGCTTTCTTTAAGAACCAAATTACCTTTACGGCCATCCGGGCTTCGAAAATGCTCGAAATAATTACCATTCCCTTAGCTTGATGTTAAAATAGTTGTACCAGTATGGGCATTTTATCCAGTGGATGGATATCCTGAAGCACAAGGGTTGCCGGCATGTAAGTAATGTTGTGGAAAAAAACCATAACGACCAACCTAACAAACCATCTATACCCAAGGCTCTAAAGTAGAATAAATTAAACCCGAAGATCTTACATCACACATGCCGGCCAAGGGAAGCTATCTTGATCCATGGAGCATATCGGAAAGGCTAATGGAAGGTTTAGAATAAATATTCCAATATCTTTGAGTTGGAAAATCAGGCTTGGCCGGTGAAGAGATAAATACACCTTTTTTCTTATTAGGTCCGATGGAAGGACTATACTTATTGTTTTGGCCAACTAAAGCCTCTAAGAAATCATTGGCTTTTTGAAGCGGCTTTTCCTAATCACTACCAAAGCTGCCACCCCAACAGATAAAAAAAGATATGGCGCATAATCATCAATTGGACAGGGGATATTCGTAAAATCATACACCAAATTATTAGTGCAATCTGTCGCGCCGATACAGCAAAATGTCGATGGAACAGCAATGGAAACTGTGGTAAATCTGGGGCAAATCGAAGTGTTGGTTGTGAGCGTAGAAAACGGGGCATCGTACCGCGGTAGCAAAAAATTAAGTCCACTGCCGAACCCATTTCTTTGATAATAAATCATCGTACCACCTTGTTTCCCACAACCTTGTAAATTTTGTGCGTTTACTGTGCCGGTAAGGCAAAAAACCGGTAGACAAAAAACCAGTATGCGCAAAATTCTGTAAATAAAACATATTAACGACATTGCCGAATTTACTGAACGTAACTACCTGAACCTACGTTCATTTTGTTCAATTCTTAGAGCAACTTATTGCTCACTTTTATCATTTGAGAATTTGAGATCAGTACATTTCATTAAAGGCGAGGAAAATAACCGGTTAGTTTGCTTGGATACGCCATCAATCATCACGCTGTCTAGATCCAGGTTGCTTGTACCCGACTGATACCGATCACATGGTCATTGAAGATAAAACACTTTTCGGGTACAGTGAATTCCGGCGTCATGCAAATATTGAAAGATAAAATTATTTAGCAAATCACTTTTCTTACAAATGCGCAAAGAAAAGACAGGAAATTTTTTGGTTAAGCTGGTAGCCGAAGGAGCCTGGAGCTGCCTGAGCGCCGTTATGTTCGTTGCGGGTCATTGCCCTAAAGGAAAAATAGCGTTAAGGGGCATTTAAATTCGACAATTTTTCAAAGCATCCCTGTGATGCGAATGGGACTTGCATGCATTTAACAGAATCGATATATTTAGCTAAATAAATTAACGATGTCTATTTTTCGCGCGCGCACAGTTTTTTTCCTTCTTCTCTGTCTTGGTCTTAATTTTGAATTAAAGGCGCAGATCCCCGATGGATCCTATGTTGCCGGAAAGGTTACCTATCTTACTGATGAGGCATTGCCAGATGATAACATCGTTAAGCACTCCTACGTGAAATATACCTTTAAAAACCCTGGAGAGGTCAATATTTCAAATGTTTATTTTGAGAAAGGGTCATCTTTTCTTTATAGCGTTATAGGGGATAGGTTGCAAATAAAAAGTACCGTTGGAGCGCTTATGAACACACTTAAAATTTTGGAAAGCTCTCCGGTAAGTCTGGTGCTAATCAATGCCGGGCCAAGTGGGGCTTTTGATGATCCCTATGCGATTAAATACACCCTTTATAATGAGGAGCTCATTCAAAGAAAGTTGCCGCTATCGCCAGATGATATTTATTCAGTCCATGGGGTGGATACTGTTTTTAAGTCCGGACAGAAGGTATATGCAAAATTCAACGGACCTTCCTTTCAGCAATACATATATAACAGCTTTAGTAAAGCAGGGATAAGCATTAGAAGCGGGGAGTTATTGTCTTCTTTCATCATCAATGAAAATGGGACACCTGATAGTTTAAAAATTATTCAAGGTTTTAGCCCAAAGTATGATGCAGCTTATGTCAAGTTCTTCAACACCGCAAAAAAAATGTGGATCCCAGCTTTCCACAATGGGAAAAACGTGAAGGTTTTAATGAATCAGCATTTGAAATATTCCTCCTCAGATAATGGGTTCCTGGAGGCTTTCATGTATGCAGGTAAAGGAAACGCGGCATATTTGGAAAAAGATTATGAACTGGCGCTGTACTATTTTGACATGTCGTTGGATTTAAGTTCAGATGTTTTTGAAGTACTTTATAAGCGGGGTATTTGCCGCCAGCATTTAGGCAATATCAAAGGCGCTTGCCAGGATTGGATGAGGGTTAAAGCGCTTGGAAGAAATATTGCCGATGAGGTACTGCAAAAATATTGCAGGTGATTGGGCGTTGGTTAAAAGATGCCTAATTTAAAGTTGCTTTTTAGCTTTCGATTTGGGATACTGTTCCAGGAATAATCTATTGAAAAGCATATCGCAGTATAAAGCATGCCAAGTTCCAGGTTTGCATTTATCCAAAAATAACCGGGGAGTTAAATTTAATATCTGCAATTTAGTCCGCGCTTAAAAATTTTTTAAAAAAATGCCTTAACAAAAAAATATAAACTAATATGGGCATACCAATTGGTCTTATCCCATCCCGCCAATTTGCTAACGTGCAGACAAGCAAAACTCTGGGGAAATTTTATTTCTTTTGGCATGAGGTCAATTTATTCCGGTTTTGGCACCTAATGAATGAAACCTATCTGTTGGCTCCCGACTAGCAAGTTAGATTAAAGCCCTGATGAATTGATATACCTGTGCCCCTGGATACCCTAACTAAACCAAGTTTTGTAAAACCTTTATGCAGTGCAGGTGTCTTTAGTTATAAATGACATTATGGGAAATAGAGGAGCTAATAAAGCGGAAAAAAAAATCATTCAGGATCTTAAAGAAGTGCGCGAGGGAATAGAAAATGATTCTTCCAAGAAATTTGACCCAAACGAAGTTAAATCACAAATCGATGATCTCCCAGAACAGGTGAAGGGTAGTGATGCAGATAGTGATGCATCTACGGGTGCTGATTCAGCTGAGACAAAAAAACAAGTACAAGATGAAGGTAGCGACGCTGGAAAAACTTAAGGCGCTATGATAATCTATTCCGCTAAGAACCAGGCCAATCAAAACCAGTTCGAAGTGCTAAAGGGTGAACTATTAAGTCCCGCTTAAAGTTGCTTTTAAATTTGAGTACCTTTAACTCAAAGAAAACCCATCTAGGAGTGATAGATACTGACGGGAACCTGTCATCTTAGTTTTTTGTCTTGGGCGCTGGTGTTTTTTCCTTTCGCTTTAGCTGTTTTGGCAAATTTTTAAGTCTTGTCCTTGGCCGGTTGATTTTTTTTCTTGCATTCTTAGGACGTTACTCCAGCAGATAAAGCTGGATTCCCGCTTATCTATCGTTTGATCATCGGTTTTTGGTAATCCGCTGGTTTCAAGCATGCCAGGTAATTTTGCAAGTTCGCGGCTGCTCTCGGCCTTTATGCCTTCCCTCTAACCAATACTTGTGTTGGGCTGACCCAAATCTTTGAACTCATGCCACCAGGCGTAGAGCCTGGTTCTGGATTAAACATCAAGGAGATTGCAGCGCAAAGCCGAATACATGAAAAGCGGGATGTCTTTTCCTTTCAGGGAAGTTTTAAACAAGTGATTGAGTTATAAAACCGATAAGACAAATATTATATTTACTAATTAAATTAGCAAATTTACTTTAAACACGTTAGGAATAGTTTTACCAGCATTTCAGTTAAATAATTTTATTTCAAGCTTTTATCTCGACTTTTAGAGCTTGTGTAAGTCCATAAAGATTATTTATCCACAAAAGCTGTGGATAATTGATTTTATAAATTGCTAATATAATTAGTAATTTTACGGCTTAATTTATTGCCGTATGATAAGAGAACTGGAAATCCCAAAGGATAATTTAATCGACACACTGGATAACCCTGGTCGTGTTACGGGTTTTATATCGCCTGCTGAAGATTACAAACAAAGAAGGCTGCATATTGCTCAGAAAATTGTCAACGATCCAACAAATACCTTCTACTTCGAAGCGGACGACGAACAAATGAGGTATTTCGGTATTATGAAAGGAAGCATCATAATCGTTGATAAAACTATAAAAGTGTCTTCAGGAATGCTAATTGTTTGCTGCGTGGACGATGAATGGCTAACCAGAAAACTATTGATAAAAGGCGGGAATACTTACCTCTGTATTAATGACAGTATGGATGCTTGCTTAAATATTTCCGGCAAGAATATAACGGTTTTCGGCGCTGTTACATGGACGTGTCTACCACATTCGAAGCAACCCAATGTTCGCACTGGCAGATTGTAATAACTTTTATGCGAGCTGCCACAGGCTGTTTGAACCACAGTATAACGGCTTTCCTGTGATTGTGCTGAGCAATAATGACGGTTGCGTTATTGCCAGAAGCAATGAAGCAAAAGCATGCGGGATAGCTATGGGTGCGCCTTACTTTAAAATACAGGAAGAAATTAAAAAACACAACATTGCCGTATTCAGCAGTCATTACACCCTGTATGGTGATATAAGCGCAAGGGTAATGACTAATTTAGCGAGATTTACACCCAACGTCGAAGTCTACAGTATAGATGAATGTTTCTTAGGACTAAACGGATTTCACAACTTAAATGCGTATGCAAAGGAGATTAGGGAAACAGTAATCTACAATACCGGTATTCCGATAAGCGTCGGCATCGCGCCAAGCAAAGTTCTGGCGAAAGTTGCAAATAAAACCTCTAAAAAGCATAATGGAGTAATGGTGTTGGAGACACAGGAACAGATAAGCAAAGCTTTAGCAGATTATCCGGTTGAAGATCTATGGGGCGTTGGCAGGCAATTTGCCCATAAGCTTATAAAGGGTGGGATTGAAACAGCAGCGCAATTTAGAGACTTACCAATGGACTGGGTTCAAAGTAATATGACTATTGTTGGCCTGAGAATGTGGAGAGAATTATGGGGAGAAAGCTGCATTCCGTTGAAATCCGTTTTGGAACCTAAGAAAGGAATGTGTACAAGCAGGGCATTCGGAAAGCTAACGACAGATTATAACGAACTAAAAGAAGCTACTTCAAGCTACGCCGCAAGACTGGCTGTAAAACTCAGGAGAGAAAAGCTTTGTACAAGTGTTTTATCTGTCAGGCTGCTAACCAATAAGTTTAAATCTGAATCCTCTCAAGCCTGTCCTTCGATAACCATTCCTTTAGAACATCCGGTAAATAATACAATTGATCTGGTTAAAGTGGCTTTGTACGGGTTAAAGAAGATTTACATGCGTGGCTATTTATTTCAGAAGGTGGAAGTTACGGCTACAGGATTACTACCTGAATCAGAAGTACAGCTAAATATATTCAGTGATTGGAATGGTGCAAAGCATGATAAAATATCTGATGTGCTTGATAAGCTAAACCTTCACTATGGCGCAGGCACTTTACGAATGGCTGGTGAAGGAAGTGATCAAAAGTGGGCAATGAAACGGGCGTTTCTACGTCCGTGTTATACAACGGATTGGAACGATATTATAAAAGTTAAATAGATGAAGGAATTAATAGAATTAATAAAACGCTACCTGCTTAGAGAAGCAGCTACATTAAATCAGATTAAGGATAAGCCCAAGACTAAGCATAAAAAGTAAAACACGATTGGTCTGGTTGTGTTATATTTGAATATAACAACCTAACTATGTGTGCACGTTATACCTTAACAGCAGAAGAAAAAGAAATTCTTAAGACGCATCCTCACCAGATACAAGCTGAATGGACGCCAAACTATAATCTAGCGATAACTCAAATGGGGCTGGTAATTACCGCAGACGAGCCAGACATTATTCAGCAGATGAGCTTTGGGATTGTGCCCCATTTTGCTGAAAGCCTTAAGCTCACACGTGACACCTGGAACATTAAATGTGAGACGGCCATGGAGAGTAATTTATGGAGACCGCTGTTAACCAATCATAAAACTTGCCTGGTAATTGCGGACGGATTCTATGAATGGAAAGACCTGGGTAAAGGCGATAAGCAACCTTACCGCTTTACGGTGAAAGACAGAAAGATGTTTTGTTTCGCAGGCCTTTGGTCTCAATGGGTTGATCCTGAAACCAAAGAGAAGTTTAGAACTTACGGGATTTTGACTACTGAAGCAAATGCACTAGTCGCTGAAATACATACTAAGCCCCGAATGCCCGTCATCCTAACAAAACAGGAGGAAGAAATTTGGTTAAGTAAAACACTTTCGATTGCAAGTAAAATGATCGTTCTTGATACTTTTCCGGCAGAATTGATGAAGAGAACCAAAGTCGGGAAAAGGGTTAACGCAGTATCTACATTGAAGAAGCCTAATAACGATTCTGATTTGTTGCTGCCTCTAAATACTGATGATGACGTTTAGGTAAATGAAAATAGAAAGAATAAACTTGAATCGAATGCCTGCTCTCGAAAGTAAGATGAATGTGATATCAAGATAACCAAATTGATACCTTGATGTGTCACCTGAATTATACATCATGTAATTCCAGTTGTACGAGTGTGAAACGTCAAATAGCTTAGCCGACTTGTGATAGGCTTAAATAATTTAAGCCATAAAAAAGACTGTAGTGATTAAAAATTGTGGTTATATGAGGCAATTAGCAGCGGTTTGTTCATTTATTCAACTAATTGGCAAAATAGTTGCGATATTAAATTTGGTAAAATTTCGTGCAGCTGTGGCCACCTCTGGCCTCATCCCTTGACAATAGTCGGTTACCCTTTACAAGGCATGAGATTATTCGATACGGTTTTGCACAATCTAAAAAAAATAATAAACTATTAATCTAAATATTGTTATTATAACATGTCTTCCAATAATTATCAAAGTGATAAGGAAGTGATCAAAGTTCCCCGCTTTGAACGTGCTTTTGGCTTTTGTACCACTGCCACTCGTAGTAAAACGATGGCTAATATTAAAGGAAAAAACAGTAAAGCTGAAGTACTTCTTAGAAAAGCGTTGTGGTCTAATGGCATCCGCTTCCGGATTCACGTTAAAAACATGCCTGGAAAACCTGATATAGTTATCCGGAAGTACCGCCTGATAATAGTTGTAGACGGGGGGTTCTGGCACGGTTTCCAATGGCAAACAAAGAAAACTAAACTTAAAACCAATGCGCAATTCTGGATACCTAAAATAGAACGCAACATGCAAAGGGACCGAAATAGCCGAAAGCAACTGGAAGAAGCGGGGTATACTGTAATGCGTTTCTGGGATCATGATATCAAAACTGACCTTAAGAAATGCTTAAATCAAGTTTTCCTTTATATCGAGTCTGCAAGAGATAGGCCCATACCAGAACTGTCGTAGATTAAATTGATGCTTCATTTGTAGCTTTGAAATACAATACCCCTGTGCTGATTAAGGCCTGTATCCTCATCCCAAAAGAAGTATTAACGGATGAGCCTAATAATCGTGGGTAAACCAATGCTTCTGCTACGCTCTTCGGGCTACTGTCCCCCCTTAAAAAATTTGCGAGATACTTATATAGGAAGGGATTGATATTATAGTAGCTAAGCCGGGAAGCACGAAGTGCCCCTCCTGTAATATGGGATTGTACAATTTTCTCTTTAAAGAAAACCTTTGCTTTGTCAAGAAGTAAAATTCGTTGTTCTTCGGTCATGTCAATTTGGTGGAAGCATTTTCATCAAGAAAAGAATGCGCAATGGGGTCGTTCCTGTGATTTATCGGCAAATCGTTTTTCCAGAAGTAATGATTTCCACATAATTATTTTTTCATGGTTGACCATTTCTACAGAAAATTTTAATCACTACTTAGCAGATTCCACTGAACGCTTTGATTATAATTTTTTTATTCTTGCATTGTATCTTTTACTATTTATTTTTCTTTAACCTCGCGTCTAAATTCTTCCACCTCGCTATTACTCCAATCACTTGGATTTAACAAATCTCTAATGTCAACTCTCAAGAATTCGGCTATTTTATTTAGAGTATTTAGAGGTGGCTGTTGCCTATTGTGAACCCATCTAGAAACGGTTTCCTTCTCAACATTTAAAAACTTAACCAAGTCTTTATTTTTAGCACTTTTTTCTTTCAAAACCTCTCCAATCCTATTAATCATAAAATACTTGAAAATATTAGTTGATTTATTTAATCAATTTATTATATTTGTTATCAGTTATTTATAGCGACAAATAGAGTAGGGGAAACCTGCTTTAACGATGTCTCTCATGAAACGAAACCGTCAATCTTCGCATGAGCCGATCGTGAATTCGCCATTTCTATTGAATCTTTATATCTTTGATATTTTATTCAATAGGGCGAATTTCATGTCAGTCTTTTGCGAGACTCAGATTCATCTGAGTAGGTTCTTGACGGTACCAGTTTCAAAAGCATTGAAGTTCGCCCTATTGGTTTATCCAATCTGGCTTCCTTCTGCTTTTATTGAGTCCATCGTTTTACATAAAAAAAACCGTTTATGAAAACGAAGAAATTAACCGCCATCAACGTGTACCACTTCCAGGAAGCGGTGCAAGATTATTCCTTACAACTATTATTAAAGAACGTTATTTGTTCCCCTTCATAAATGCAGGCTAGAAATTCCAAGTAAAAAATATAGCCCAAAAGAGCAGAGGCTGTGTGATTGAGAGAGCGCACAAGTCCCGGCGGGTTAATTTAGCTTGGTACCAGCCCTTTATTGCTGTTTAGGCAAAGGTGCAGTACAATGGTTTTCGCAATTCCAAGGTAGGTATCTTTTTTCTAATAACAAATACGGTTTAACGTATCCGCACAATTTTTTATGCGGTAAGGGCTGGTTTTTGCCTTTAATTTTCCCTTTTATTTTATTAAATGTCTAATTGTTAATCATATGCATGTGAGTCTTTTGTATTTCTTTTCTTTTGACAGGCTCTATGCATTGAAGCCGAAGAATCCCGAGTGAGGATAGGGAACAGGGCAGGCCTTGGTTAATGATAGGTTTTTTTATAATGCGCCGGCCCTGTTTCTCATCTTTTATTATCTAAACTTCAACTCAGCTAACTTAATCATGAAAAAACTAACGATATTTCTCGTGAGGGGATTGCTATGCCCTTTAATCAAGACCATAATCACATCATACTTTATAGCAGCTTTACTTTTATTAATCCTTTGCAAGACTAAGGTTATTGCTCAGGAGCCTTCATCCGTGAGCCTCTCTGTGGGGCAGCAGCTACCTGAAAGCCTATGGAGCTTGCCGCTTTATAATCTGTTGCCAAATGCTCCGGCAAAAACGCTTTTTCTCGAAGATTTTAAAGGAAAGCCAATTGTCATTGACTTCTGGGCCAGCTGGTGTATACCATGCCTGAACAACATGCCAAAGCTCGACAGCCTTTCAAGGGTAAAGGGCATTTCATTTCAGCCCATTATGGTTAACACCCTGAACCGCATAGACAGTCTTAAAAATATGCAGGGTTTCGTCAAAGATTTTCTTATTGGTAAGGAAACTTTTTGCTCGCCTGTAATTATGGGAAGCCCGATACTTCAGGCAAGCTTTCCCCATCACCAGGTTCCGCATTATATCTGGATTGGCGGAGATGGAAAAGTTAAAGCCATTACAGACCATAAGGCAATAACAGAGGTTAACCTGCGCCGTTTTGTTATCGGCGCGAATTTGGATTTAGTTGTAAAAACAAAATAATGAACTCAGCGAGGATGAAATATTATACAAGAAAATGGGATGTTTTACTTGTATGCCCGACGCTGTTACTTATCTTCTTTTCAGTGTTTAGCTGCTATGCTCAAAATGTCGGTGCATTTCAGGTCAGGGGTAAAATTAATTTTGCTGACCTCAAAGTCAGGGCAAGTATTACCAGTAAATTCAATGGCAGGACGCAGTCAGATGAGAATGGAAATTTTACAATCAGCGTTTCCCGTCTCCCTGATACCCTTACCATTTCTGCCGTCGGCTATAAAACGGAGTATTTTGCCCTCAAAAGCGGCAGTGAAGAAATTCTGATAGACATGGTTTCAGCGAACCTGGAGCTTAAAGAGGTTGAAATCAGTACCGGTTACCAGCTTTTAAAACCAAACGAAACCAATGGTACGGTGGCACTTATTTCAAAGGACCAGCTTAATGCCAGGGGCGGGGTCAATATCCTGGACAGGATTTTAGGACAAAGTTCAGGGCTGCTTCAAAATGTGGGGAAAAGCACCAATAACGTTATGAATAAGACCGGCTTATCTGTGCGAGGTCTTGGAACTTTTAACGGGCCTATGGATCCCTTAATCGTTTTAGACGGGTTTATCTATGAAGGCAGCATTGATAACATCAACCCCAATGACATCGAACAGGTTTCCATCTTAAAGGATGCTGCTGCGGCATCTATCTGGGGGGCGAGGGCCGGTAATGGGGTAATTGTGCTTACTAGCAGAAAAGCTTCCTTCAACCAGAAACTGCAGGTGGATTTTTCGGCCAGTAACCTGGTGCAGGCGCTGCCTGATTTTTTCTCCCAGCCACAGATGAGCTCACAGGACTATATAGAAATTGAGCGGATAAAGTTTGATAAAGGTTTTTATAATTCCAGGATATCCTCGACCCCTTACTTTGCCTTATCGCCCGCGGTAGAGCTGCTTTTAAAGAAAAGAAACGGACAGCTCACGTCTGCCCAGACCGAGGCTGCGCTTGATTTGCTTAAATCTCAGGATACCAGGCAAAACGCGCTCGATGCATTTTACACCAACGCCCAGACCCGTCAGTACAGCTTAGGCTTAAAAGGTGGCACAGAAACTTATTCTTACCTGCTCTCAGGTAGTTTTCAGGATGTGCTGAGTGAAAATTACGGCAAATCCAAAAAGCTTAACTTTAATTTCCAGCAGGAGCTGCGGCTGGCCAAAAGACTCAAGCTTTCCACAAAAACCTATTTTACCGCTTCAAACAGTCTTTCGGGCAGGACTTCCTATGCGAACCTGACTGTTGCCGGGCAAAATTTGCCATATCTGTCTTTTTTTGATGAGAATGGCAAGCCATTGCCGCTCGCCCAGACTTACCGTCCCGGCTATACTGACACTGTAGCCAACGGCCGCCTTTTGGACTGGAAGTATTATCCTGCAGACGATTACCTGCATAACGAGACAAAAAATACTTCGACAGAACTCTTTGCCAATGCCGCCCTTTCTTATAAAGTACTGGATTTCCTGGATGCCACCCTTTCTTACCAATACCAGAACCAGCAGTCCAAAGGCGACACTTACGCAGACGAAAACAGCTATTATGCAAGAAGCCTGGTTAACAGCTTTGGCCAGTACAACCGCTCTACAGGGGTGGTGAGTTACATTGTGCCAAGGGGCGGGGTAAACCTGTGGAGTACAAACGAGCTAAAAAGTTACACTTTTCGTGGACAGGTGAATATGGATAAAGCCTTTGGCCAGCACCACATTAATGCGATGCTGGGCGCAGAAATGCGTGAAGTGACCAGCGCCGGTGCAGGAGATACCCGTTACGGCTATTATGCTGACCCGCTTTCCTATGTTGCGGTAGACCCGTTAGGGGTTTTTAAAAATTCCATTACCGGCAATTCCCAGCAGATAGGCAGCGCTATGAACCTGACCTCCATCAATTACCGCTTTGTAAGTACCTATTTTAACTTAGCTTATACCTGGAGGAATAAATACATCCTTTCGGCAAGCGCCAGGAGTGATGGCTCCAATATATTTGGGGCAAGTACCAATGATAAATGGAAGCCCTTATGGTCGGCAGGTCTTGGCTGGAACCTTTCCCAAGAGCGCTTTTATAACATTACGTGGCTACCCCGCCTCAAGATAAAGGGAACTTTCGGCTACAGTGGAAATGTGGATCTGACCAAAACCGCGTTATCGGTGGGTACTTCGGCAACCGGTTCGGTGACTGGCCTTCCCTATACCCGCATAACAGCAATAAATAATCCCGGCCTGCGCTGGGAGCAGCTTTCCCAGTTAAGTCTTGCTGTAGATTTTGGCACGCAGGGAAACCGGCTGTCCGGCTCTATAGCTTTCTTTAAGAAACGGGGCAAAGACCTTTATGGTCCCACCTTGTATGATTATACGACCTGGGGCGGGGCGAGTACCATCACAAAAAATATCGCTGATATGAGCGGCAAGGGCGTGGAGGTCGATTTGCATTCGGTAAACATCAAAGCGGGTGCTTTCACCTGGACAAGTGACAGCTATTTTAATTATAACGACTCCAGAACCCTGAATTATTACAGCAGCTCCGTGCAGGGTCTTTATGGCATTATTGGTGCAGGTAACGTTATCACCCCGCTTATTGGAAAACCCCTTTATGCACTGGCGGTCTATAAGTACGCCGGCCTGGATAATGCCGGAAACCCAATGGGATACTTAAAGGGCGTGCCCAGTACCGACTACCAGGCCATAAGTGCTGAAGCGCTTGCCACAGGAGATAACCTGGTTTACAAGGGCTCAGCCAGTCCTGAATTCTATGGTTCATTGATTAATACGTTCCGCTATAAGGCCTTTTCAGTTTCAGTAAACCTGTCCTATAAGCTTGGCTATTATGCGCTAAAAAACAGTTTCTCCTCTTATGATATGGTCCAGAACGGAAAGGGGTACGGCGATTATGGTTTGCGGTGGCAGAAACCCGGCGATGAACTTTTGACCACGGTGCCCGCCTTTACTTACCCAGTAAATAGTGCGCGGGATGGTTTCTACGGGCTCTCTGAAGCAAACGCCATCAAAGCGGATAACATCAGGCTGGATTACTTAAATTTTGCTTACAAGCTAGGCTTTAAAACACAAGGCAGCGTTTTAAAAAGCCTGGAATTATATGCAGGACTGCAGAACCTTGGAATCATCTGGCGTGCAAATAAATTCAGCCTCGATCCCGATTATCTAAATTCTTATCCACCTTCCCGCGCCGTGCTTTTCGGTCTTAGAGGCGGATTTTAAACCCTAAACTTTGAAGTTATGAAACTATACACCATTTTTTTCTGCCTTTTGGTTTTTTGCCTGACCGGCACGGCCTGCAAAAAATACCTGGATGCTAAATCTAACCTTAAACTGGTTACCCCGCAAAGCCTGAAAGATTTGCAGGGACTGCTCGATGATGCAGAGGTGATGAATTTTAAAGTTACGCCCGGCCTGATGGAATCTGAAGCCGATGATTACTTTATGCTGCCCGCGAGCTACGATGCGCTGGCGACCTATCAGCAAGACCAATACCGGTGGATATTGTACGATGTGAAATTTACCAATGATTGGAGCGCCTGTTATAAGGCGATATATAATGCAAATTTAAGCATGGATCTGCTTGCCAAAATTGAACGCAATAGCTCCAATGCTTCCGCCTGGGATAATATCCGCGGCTCGGCGCTATTTTTCAGGGCCTATTATTTGCTCATGCTTTCGACCCAATACGCTAAAGTTTACAATGAAAATACCGCCTCCTCGGATTTGGGGGTGGTCATCCGGATGAATTCAGATTTCAACGTACCTTCGGTTAGGGCAAGTGTCGAGGAAAGTTATCAAAGAGTGCTTACTGATGCCAGGGAAAGCATCGGCCTTTTGCCTGACTATGCCCAGAATGCCATGCGGCCCTCAAAAGGAGCGGCATATGCGCTCTTGGCCAGGGCCTCTCTTTATATGGGTAAATATGCTGAGGCTTTGAAATATGCAGAAGAAGCGCTGAAACTTAACAGCACTTTAATGGATTTTAATGGGGATGCAAACATTTCCTCACTTGCAGCTGCCCTTCCTTTTAAGCGCTTTAATTCTGAAACGGTTTTCTATACCGAGATGGGCTCGACCACAATTATCCATAGCCCTACCCGGTCCAGGATAGATACCGTTTTAACGGCAGCTTACCAGTCGGGAGATTTACGTAAAACAGGGTATTATACCACAATTTCTGGTTATCAGCAATTTAAAGGAAATTACTCAGGCAGCAGCACCGTTTATTTTACAGGTCTTGCCACCGACGAGCTTTATTTGATACGTGCAGAGAGCAATGCTTATTTGGGGAACCTCGATGCCGCGCTTTCCGATGTCAACCTGCTATTGAAAAAGCGATGGGATAAAACCAAGGCCTTTGTATCCCTTGCAGGTTCAAATAAGCAGGAAGTGCTTGGTAAAGTAAGGCTTGAAAGAAGAAAAGAACTCCTCATGCGTGGGATGAGGTGGATTGACATAAAGCGTTATAACCGGGAAGGGGAGAATATCATTTTAAGGCGGAACATTAAAGGCACCATCACCTCGCTTTTACCGAATTCCCCTTTCTATGCTTTGCCCTTGCCAGCAGATATTGTCGCACAAGGTATCGCGCAGAATTAGCAGGTTAGATAAAAAAAACAGGGGATATTCCCCTGTTTTTGTTTTAATCCTGGGTGTTTAAAATAGTGCCTGCCGCAATACTCGAAACACGGGCTTTTGCCGAGCCTATCTGGCTGGCATCAATGTTTGTGCTCGATTTGAGTGTTGGGCTTGTAAGTGGGTTGTCCACATAAGTTTCGTCCACTCTAATCGAACATGCATAATCATCTCCGTCAGGACACTGGGTAGACTCATCACGGCTCCAGTTGGCCACGTTTTCAACCTGACTCTCACTCATTGTTCCGGGACCTGTGTAGTGAAAAGTGTACTGGGCCCTAGTCGGCTTTTCTGCTTTGAAAGCACTTTGGGTAAACACCAGGCCGAACCCTAAACTAAGGGCTGCAAGGCCTAAAATATGTTTTTTAAACATGTTGTTTTCTGCTTTGTTGCTTTTGAAAAAGCAGATGAAAAAGTTTAGTTTAATAGCCCTGGTGCAGGTTCTCCAACAGGGCCGGTTAATACGAACGCGGTATATGCGTGAACCTCCGTTTTACTTTAGTGGGCTATCGTGTAAATCGCTTACTGAGGGATGCCGCCTAGAAAGGAATATGGCCAAAGCGTTAATCAGGGAAAAAGTAATGTTAAAAAATAAGTGCATCCGCCAGCTCAGCATTGATAATACCCCGCCGCAGGCGCAGGGTCGTTTCTCAAAAAAATTGAAAACAGCGAGTATTACATAAATTGTGAAACCAGAAAGCAGGAGCATTGAAAACCAGAGCGCAGGCTTTCGGTACCGCGGCGTGATTAAAAAAATAGCAGTTAGAAGTTCCGATATCGGAATGCCAAAGGAGAAAAAAAGTTTCAATCCGAAAGGAAAGTTAAAAATTCTCAGTGCCTGCTGAAACCGGCTGATGTCTGTAAGCTTACTCATCGAGCTATAACTCCACAAAAGAATTAGCAGCAGGAGGCTGACCCTGTAGATTATGCCTTTTTGTTTTGTTCCCTTAATCATGCCTTAATGGTTTAATAAGGCAAAACTCGCTAGCATATCAAAATGTAGCCCTAGCTAAAAGACACCAAATTTAGCCTTGCACAAATTTTTTTAGTGGTTATCTGCTTTTGGAAATCCGCGACCTGATGTGGCTTAGTGAATTGGGCTCCAGCCCTAAAAAGCTGGCCAGTTGTGACAAGCTGGCGAGTTTTAACAGGACAGGATGTTCTCTAATAAGCTGTTTGTAATGTTCTTCGCCGCTTAAATTATTTCTTTTTTCAAGATGGCTGAGCATGGATAGATATTGCCTGCTATGGAGCTTCCTGGAGATTTCGGGCACCTCCGGGCATAGCCTGAACAGCTCCGGCCATTGCTTGTTTTCGAAATCTATCACCACCGAGGGTTCTAGGAACTCTGCATAAAATTCTAATGGAAATACCTTTTCCAGGTAAGGAAGGGGCATAATAAAGTCTCCAGCAAAAAAGAAAAAAAGCGTGGTTTCTTTTTCCGAATCTAGGTTTTTCGCTGCAATTCTCAGGGAGCCGCTGGAGAGGAAAGGCATTGAGTAACTTCCGGAGTCTTTTAACAAGACCTTTTCTCCCTGGGCAAATTGGCGCTCGCCGAGCGTCATTTTCAAATAGGTTTTGACCACAACCGAGAGTGGGGATAACTGCTCTAACCCTTGAATAAAACTTTCCATATCAGTATAATATTTAAGCAAAGTAAATCCTGAAAAATGTCCTTGTCAAGTGGCGCAGGTCGCAACTCAAAACAACCAATGCATTTGGTGGGATATTTGGCGCGAATTATTTTCAAATAGTTGCTTAACCGAACGGAAGGTTCGGAATTTCAGTTGCATAACACTACCCATTAAATTGGCATACAGTTGGCAGATTTCATCTCAGGAACCCTTGCACATATCTGTGACGATCAAAATGAAGGGGATATCAGCCACAATTCTTCAATGCAATCCAGGGAAAGCTGAAAAATCCAAATTTTTCCCTTAAACAATGCCATGGCGATTTAAAGGAGGATAACGCCGGCGAAACTTTTAATCCCCTAATCGCAAGACGCTCCCCTGGACTCTGCTAATGAATATATGGAAAAGGCAGTGCCATGCAGCCAGGAGGAGATTGATAAAATAAACTGCATCAATTTACGCTTATTATAATCCAGGCCTATAATCTTAGCTATGTTTCAATAGCGGAACTACTGAATCAATTAAATATTAATCGTGAAATGCGGCTCAAAGAACAGTATTTCATAAATAAGGAATATCTGTAAAATACGGGGTAAAGGGGTTAATTGCCAATCGTAATAGTGGCTATAAACTGCCAGGTGGTATTTCAGATAAAAAAACTTTGTCAATCAGGGAAAACAGATGATTCATTCGGTGCTTGGCCGCACTAAACTGTGCGATGATACCATTAGGCTTGCCTATAACAATCAGATAGAGTTGCTAGATAAAGATGAATCTGAAGCCGTCAAAAAATTTCTCGGTTAGTGCCACTACAGCGTTGCTTTTTTGCTAGCTGGCTAATTAAGAGGCAGCGCGGTTAAACAGCCGGTTTGCTGCGCTAAACCAGGTCACGCGGAAATTTCACTTTGTGCAGCTAAATGCAGAATTTTTCTTTCCAAATTTGATATAGGGGACGTTTCTTTTATAAGTTTTGCTGGCGTTAGCATTAGTATCTTTTTTGCCCGAGGACAAGCATTTCAGTCAGCTTTTCCAATACCTTATCCAGATCACTCCTCGCGTTGTTATAATAGGCATTTTTAAAGCTTTTTTCGGAAATATGTTCAGCCTCGTCGGTGCTGTAATGGCCGGTCACATATTCATGGATTAGTTTTGGCCGGTCTGTCTGTATAATCCCGCATGCGGCTTGCAGGCTGACAAATATGCCAAGCTGCCGGACAGTGAAGTTGATTTTGAAGTGTTCATTTGCGAAACTTACCACTTCACTCATCCCTTTTAACTCTTTGAGAAATGAAATTTCAGTTTCAAGAAACCTTTGCAGAGACACCCCGATTTGTTCAAGATCAGGCCTGTAAATTTTTGCCATAGCAATCTGTTTTTGAACAAGGCGATTTTTAAATAAAGAGAATGCTTCTAATTGAGAATCGATGGTGTGGAGCGCCTGCCTTTGCCGCGAGAAAAAATCGCAGCAAAAATTATAAAAATCCGGGTGGTTGAAATTTAGGCCCGCCACAAGCAGCAAGAGTTCAAAAAAATCATTACCCTGCGCGCTGGATAACTGAAGCTCCAGTGTGTCAATGAATTCCTGCAGGTATTGAAACCTTGATAGGGAAATGTTCTTTTCCCGCTTCAGTTCTGGTGTTAGCGTCTCGCGCAGCATCCGCAAGGAAAGTATAGGGGATTCAAAGTTTTCAAAACTTGACAGCAGGCGCTCAAATTTAACCTTAAGATGGCTAAGCCTTTCGGTCGAAATTGCTTTTGGGATGGGGACAAAAGAATCCAAAAAAGAAGAATATTTACTTTCTAATTCTTTAAACAGATAGCTGAGAGACTGAAGAATTTCATCCTTTATTCTTTGTGATTCTGGGGGTGTTTTTTTTCTATCCTGGAAAACGATATCCATCAGTTCGGTAAGACCGTGCTGGTGGCCCCTGATGTATTGATGCGCAGATTCATGGTTGCAGTTCACCATGACAAGTTTTATCGAGTTCAAAACCCTTACCTTTTCCTGATAGAGGATGCGTTTAATATCTTCATCCTCACCACCTTCCAGAAAACCATTTATTATTTCCTCCAGTGCAAACAGTTCATAATTCATAAGATTGCTCCCTTGCTGATAAATTAAATTAATCAAATGCTTTCTTTTTGATGTCCTAACCGTGGCGTAATCAGCTCAAAACGTGTTTAAATGGTTTCTTATCGTGGTCAGAATGAGCAAGATTGGTCTCATCCGGGCTAATTAATCGCATTTTATTTGGACATAGGGGTGGGTTGCTATCCTGGAAACCCCCAGGCCACTTGACAATAATTTACTTATTGTTTTTTTTTGTCAGTTTAATTTGCCTAATACCCTAAGGGAGCTTACACCGCCATTTGTCAAACATTAACGTTCAGGCTTATGAAAAAGATCGACGAACTATTAAACCTACTGTATAAAATTTACCGCATACTCCAATACTATCATGAGCATCGGGAACAATTAATTAATGCGATGCCCGAACAGAAGCTCACCCGTCAGGAGGTTAAAGATTACCTTGGGATAAGTGAGAGTACCTATAAAAGAAAGGTCAAAGATGGTTCGCTAAAACCCATGAAACTACCGGGTGGTGATAGGTTTTATAAACACCAGTTGCTCGAACAATTTGAAGAAAGCAAGCGAAGAGGTAGGATTTGATATTATTATTAAATCATCATAGATTATGAAAAGTGAAATCATTGCCTCAGAAGTTTTTTCATCCGGAAAACGATATTACTTTCTCGACCTTATCGAGGCAAAAAATAAAACCCGCTGCCTTCGCATCACCAGAAGTGATGAACTTGCCGAGGGAAGTTTCCATCGCAAATCCATAGTCCTATTCGAAGAAGACCTCGAACTTTTTATCCAGGGCCTGTCTTCTCTCTTTCATCATGCGAGATTTAAAGATTAACGCTCTTGCTGGATAGCGCACGTTTTTTCTAGGTCCCGTCCATGGCTGATGCTGTAGGAGAGAATTGTTTTATCCGCCGGGTGTTAATTCCGGTTACACAAATCGGCCAAAGGCGGAAATTTAAGGAGAATTTTTATCAATGATTCTCTAAAAAGTCAAGACCTCTCCGAAAACATTTTCGTATAAGCTTTAAAAAAAAGGGGACATTCATAAATATCATTGGCCTTAAATCCCCTATCCTCTAAATTTATTTATGCGTGTTGCCTTGATTACGAGGGAAGGATGTGGGCCTGTTGTATTTTTATACTTTACATATCATTCTGCTCGTTAAGCCGTATTTAATTATAGCAAAAGGTCTCCTATATCTCCCGGCACATGCTAACGCCCGATTAATTTATGAATCAATTTGATTTCAAATCGTTTTTGCTAAGCGTGACTTTTATAAATCGGCCTCTTCCATGGCCCTCGCCTAAATCATTCTGCTTGCTTTAAACGAACTACAAATAGCTAATTGGAGCCCAATTAAGCTCAAATTAGCCCATTAATTTATTAAAGCCTTCTCCGCCAGTAAGTTTGGGTCATGAAATCACAGGCGGTATTCCAATACTTAAACAGTCCCTCACTGCAAGCGCAGATGGGCTGCTGCAATCAGCCGGATACCCGGATGATCTCATGACGGAGAGCCAGGCTTTTGGTCTTTTTAAGTACAAGTGTTGAGTGGTGGATAAGAGAAAACTATTAGTGCCAGAAACTCACAATTGCCGCCCATTAAAAAAATGTATGAATAAAAAATCAATTCTTACCCTCGGGGTAAGCGCAAAAAATAGGCTATCTGCCGCTGGCAGAACGCCAGGCGAACTATCGCCGGTTCTTTGACATTTTGGAATGAAGCATTATTCTGTGAGGAGCAGAAAATTCTGCGAAGTTGAGATGATATCAATAGCACGAACGCGCGGAGGCAGGGGACACCCCGGTCCGTATGGACTGACGTGAGTAATTCCGGCAACTAGTTAAAAATTTTTGTTTTAGTTAGTTAAAAAAGGGGCCATCGTGCCCCTTTTTTTATGGGAAAAATTATGGAAGTAGGAATTGAAAGTCAATGCCTCCGGGAACTGCTCACCGTGGCCGCCAAAAGGGGGAACTAATTTTTTCAAAACCTGAAGAATTAACGCCCTTGCTGAAAAAAGTAAAAGCCTTTAAATCCGCTAGCCAAGCAATCTTGAAAAATGCCTGGAAAAGGCCTTATGGAATATGATCAGCCGTTGTTGCTGAGCTTTTTCAGTTAGGAATGCGAAAATCTGATTGCCGGAACAAGGATTAGGTCAAGCCCTTTTTTGATGAGTACCGGTAAGGTTGTAATGGAACTTAGGCGTTCGCTTCAACGATGAGTTTAAGGGCCTTTAGACGCCAGATGAGTGGCTGGTTTACCCGGCTTGCAGGATCTATTCTTAAAGGCGCAAAATGACTTTCAAGAAAATGATCGTAATTGTTAATTATGGTTGCCTCATTTAAATAAATTGGCGTAGCTTGTTTTTCTGCGCTCGCAAAAAAGGCTTCCAATTTCATTAATTCTTCATTACTCATCCCCAAAGCTACTCAATCGACAACCAAAAACCACCGTCCAAAGGTACCGGAAAATTTAAGCGGATAAATATCAGCGAATTAATTTTTTTATGATTGAAATAGAACTAAAATAAAGCTTACCAAATTTTTCAGGCCAATTTACTTTATTGGCGGTGATTCTTTGGTACAACATTTATCCAGGGGCGAAGGCGCTGTTAACAATGTAGTTACATACTTCTTCTTTGTGTGCAAATCTTAGTACTTGTAGATTTATTATCTACCTTTGTTTAAAGTATAATTACTACAAAATAAGCAAGTTATGCATGTTTCTACTGGTACAGATGTGCGGATTATCGATATGGAAGGAACAATCATAATCGTTGAAGCCGTAAACACAACATCAAATCTTTACAGGGTTCTGGTTGATGGAATATTTTGCGGTTTTGTGGAACATCTTAACGAAGTACTGATCCCTACGCCAGGCAGTAATATTAAAAGTGTTTATCTCGATAAAATCGTAGCCTTAAGAAGTGGCGATTCAACAAAAATGAAGGCAATAGCCTAGCATACTTTGTCACTTTCTGATGCCTTGAAACCTTTCTGAACGCTTTAAATGAAATGGTTCCTAGGTGTAGATGCAAGATTTCCCCAGGCGATGTTTGCTGCCGTGATGGCTTCTGTTAAAAGATCTGTTTTGAAGCTTTGAACTAGCCTGAATTGACTTTGTTAGGTTTTAAGAAGTAAAAAAGGCGCCATGTAAAAGAAATCTGGATAAACCTAAATGCAACTAGGTCAAATCGTTCAATATTGAATTAACCCGCTCATGAAAAATCCTTTTTCTAAGTTCATTCGAGTAAATCATGAGGAAAACTTAGCCAATAAGCTAAAGCTTTACCAGCGGATGAAGTCACATCCCGCATTGGCGAAGAAGACTTTCAAGGATCTTTTAGACACTTTCATTGAAGGCTATAGAGCCATTAGAAAAAGTAAAAAGTCTTCATAGTCAGCCTGAAAACAGCTATTGTTCATGCCCAACATTGAAATGGTCTGCATCCCTTTTAGAAACTAAACACCACAGACCCTGTTAATCCCTTATAGCCCGGAAGAGGAAAGCTTGCGCCAGCAGCGAATTACCCGATGGACATAGGTTTTATAAAAGCCAACGCGCTATATGAATATAGAGAGCGCATCGGCAGAGGGAGCATATAGCGCTTAGAAAAGATTGTTATATCTGATCAATTGCACAGATCTTTAGATAATAGAAACCTTATCTTTCCAGTCGTATAAACTTAATTTGCTCTGAACTGGAATATTCCGGATTGTGAAGTATTGCCAGCCTGATCTTTGGCCGTTACCTGCCAATAATAATTTGTACCTGAAATTACCGCTACGTTATTCAGAAATTTATCAGTAATCCCGGCTTTATACATTACCGGGGAGGTTGAGGTACCAAAATAAACATCATATGAAGCAAGGTCATTATCGGGATCGCTTGCTGTCCATGATAAATTCACAGTGCCGGAAGCACCTCCTTGTACCAAAACGCTTGAAAGATTTTCTGCTGGAAATGGAGGATGAGATACTGTCCCCATTCCTGCATTATAGAATTTCCACACTTCACTTTTAGCCGTGATCGATGATGAAGCCGATTTAGATAAAACTTGCCAGGAATATGGCATTTCTCTATCGAGATTTACCGGCAGTTGATTTGAAGTTGCTGTCAATGTAGTCGTCGTGTTCGTCAGAAGATTTTTTACAACTAATTCATAACTATCTGAATTATTTGCGCTGTTCCAGGTAAAGGTTATTGTATTTTGGGTACTTGATATAACCGTTCCCGAAGTACATGCTGAGTTTTGAATTGGGTAGGTAAGTACAGCCGGGGAGGGTTCAGGTGTAATGTTATCGCCTTTTTTTTTGCTGCAACTTGTTATGAATACTATTAGTAACCCTATGGTGATATATTTTCTCATAATTTAATAACTTTTGATGTCTTTTGCATTTGGCCTGTTTTGACGCTAAGCAAATAAATTCCAGATGGAAGATTTATAGGTTCGATGGGCACATTTCCTGAAGCATTTGTAAACTGCTTACTGTAAACTTTCTCCCCGGACATTTTAAATAATTCAATTGTTGCCAGGGGAATTGTAGTATTACCCAGGTTAACATCAAAAGTTGATGTGAAGGGATTTGGGTAAGCCAGCAAACCGGTGGATATATCAAAACGCTTTTGATATATACCCTGACAGGATTTATCTGTGGCGACGGTTAGATCATTAGTGCCATTCTTTAAGCTAAGTGTAATATTTCCTGCTGAGGTTGTCGTCGTTATCCCATTCAGGGTAACATGGTAAGTCGACCCACCTTCCAGGGTTAAGTTTACACTTTTAACGGAGTTGTTCACAGCAGCGTAGACCGCAAGGCTTTTAGGTTCGGTTATTACGACTGTGAAGCACTGCACATAGCCGCTTTCGCCGGCAACGGTTAGGCAGACATTGTACGTGCCGGCCGACAAGCTGTCGATACTGGTGCTGTTGGTAAAGGGATATCTGGCATTTAAATTTCCTCCGGTTATCGTAGCCGTATAGTTCAACGCTTTAGCGGCTGTAATGCCAATCGTTCCGTTTGCAAATCCATGGCATGTTGCACCATTCACAGTAACTATAAAGTTTGAAGCCGGCAATGCAAAGGCTGATGTTACCACCGTTACGGCAGATGTCTTACTAACGCCATCGAGTGTTACAGTAACTGTGAATGCTCCACTTTGGCTCGCCGTGTAACTTAGTGAGGTTGCCCCGACAATATTTACCCCATTCCGGAACCATTGATAGGTATAGCCCAATTCGGAGTTTGCAGTTAATAATACGCTTCCACCCGGATATAATTCAAGTGGCCCGGACGCCGTAATTGTTGGAATAGGTACTACAGGGAGTAGTTTGGTTACAGTAGGGCCCGATGTTTTGCTTACCCCATCAAGCGTTATGGTAACAGTGTAGGTTCCACCCTGGGTGGCCGTATAAATATTTGAAGTTGCGCCGGTAATATTTATGCCGTCCTTTAGCCATTGATAGCTATACCCCGGCTGTAAACTGGTTGCCAGCGATACACTGTCCCCGGGAAAAAATGCAAGTGGCCCGGATGCGGTAATTGTTGGAACAGGTATATTGGTAAGTAGTTTAACTACGGTAGCGGCTGAGGTTTTGCTTACCCCGTCAAGCGTTACGGTAACGGTGTAGGTTCCGCCCTGGGTGGCCGTATAAATATTTGAAGTTGCGGCGGTTATATTAACGCCGTCCTTTAACCATTGATAGCTATACCCCGGCTGTAAACTGGTTGCCAGCGATACACTGTCCCCTGGAAAAAATGCAAGTGGCCCGGATGCGGTAATTGTTGGGACAGGTATATTGGTAAGTCCCTTAACAACGGTAGCGACTGAGGTTTTGCTTACCCCGTCAAGCGTTACGGTAACCGTGTAGGTTCCGCCCTGGGTGGCCGTATAAATATTTGAAGTTGCGCCGGTTATATTAACACCATCCTTTAGCCATTGATAGCTGTACCCCGGCTGTAAACTGGTTGCCAGCGATACATTGTCCCCTGGAAAAAATGCAAGTGGCCCGGATGCGGTAATTGTCGGAACAGGTATAACGGTAAGTAGTTTAACTACGGTAGCGGCTGAGGTTTTGCTTACCCCGTCAAGGGTTACGGTAACGGTGTATGCTCCGCTTTGACTGGCTGAATAGCTGGCTGAAATTGCGCCGGTCATATTAACGCCGTCCTTTAACCATTGATAGGTATAGCCGGGTTGCGAACCTGTGGTCAACGTTACATCCTCACCCGGATAAAAGTTAATGGGTCCTGAGGCCGTAATTGTTGGAATAGGTACAAATGTAAGTAGTTTAACTACGGTAGAAGCTGAGGTTTTGCTCACGCCTTCAAGCATCACGGTAACTGTGTAGGTTCCGCCTTGACTTGTCGTGTAGGTGACTGAGGTAGCACCAGGAATATCAATACCGTCTTTGAGCCATTGATAAGTATACCCGGCCTGCGAACTGGCAGTGAGCGATACACTTTCTCCCGGATAAAACACGATTGGCCCGGATGCGGTGATTGTTGGAATTGGTACAACAGTAAATAATTTAACTATGGTGGCGGCTGAGGTTTTGCTTAGCCCTTCAAGCGTCACGGTAACGGTGTACGTGCCGCCCTCGCTGGCTGAATAACTGCCTGAAGTTGCACCAGCAATAGTGATACCATCCCTTAGCCATTGGTAAGCATAGCCGGGCTGCGAATCAGCCTTCAGTAATACACTATCGCCGGGATAAAACGAAAGCGGACCTGATGCACTAATTAAAGGTGTCCGCAACAGGGTGATTCGTTCAGCAAAACTTGAAGTTCCGGAGGTATTTGTAACCGATGGTATACCGCTTACGCTTAAGAAAGTTGCTTCAATCTCTGTATCGGATATAACCTGAAAGGATTCTGCTTTCACATCGCCGATAGCGACCTTTGTTGTCTGGTTGAAATTACTGCCGTTTATTTTAAGTCGTCCCGAACCATCTGTACTGGCAAGCGCCGAGGTTATGACCGGAAGCTTTAGAAAGGTGAACCCAGTAAAAGAATTTTCGCCATCCGGATTTTTTACAGTAACACTACCGCTCTCTCCCTCGCCAACAATTGCAGTGATGCGCTGAGCTGAAATTACCTGAAATGATTTCGCTGGTATGGTGCCAAAAAATACCGAGGATGCCTGATCGAAGTACTTGCCGGAAATCGTAACTGTGGAATCTTTCGCCGCGCTAAGCGGAAATATGGAATTTATCTGAGGTGTTGGTACAGGGCCATTGTGATAAATCGTTATTTTGTTTTTTACATAATCCAAAGCCATGATATCATTCCTGCCATCGCCATCAACATCATCTACCAGGAAACTGTTTATATTATTGTTCCCTTCCGGAATTAGCTGCAAAGATGTCGCAAAATTAATATTACCGAGGCTTGATTGATTACGTGCATAGCTAATAGCAGAGCCTGTCATCCCGACTAGATCTATTTTGCCATCTCCGTCAATGTCCGCCAGTCGATTTCTGGAGACGACACCGCTATTCAGAAATTCTTTGGCAGGCTGAAGGGATGATGTGGTGATTGACCCACGAACGGAAATGTTTTTTGAAACAAGGAACACATTACTGATAACACTAAAATTATTTTCGAGTAAATCTACTTTGCCATCCCCGTCAAAATCGCCAGCCAGTAAAATATAAGAATAAAAAATCGATTGATTACGACTTATTGCTGGAAACTGTAGCGTATTTAAGCTGCCAGGTAGGGAATTATTTTTAAATATTGTATGTCCGCCATAAGAACTTCCAAATATCGGTTCAGGCTTATTGTCGCCATCGATATCCGCTAATGTGAATGAGATTAAACCCTCGCTGGATCCCTGGTCTTTGAAATACCCCGCGGTACCAAATGACACCTGCGTGCCATTTGATGTATTTTGATAAAAAAGTCCTTCATGACCGACAATCAGGTCTGGCCTGCCATCCATATCCAGGTCTCTTAAAAGCATGCCCGAAGTTGAATTGTCTAACGATTCAAATGCTACTTGGCTGAAAGATATATTTCCAGCGCTTGAGGTGTTGCGCAACAAAATGATGCTGAGACCTGTACCTACTAAAACATCAGGTTTTCCATCACCGTCTACATCACCCACTACGGTACTGGTAACTTGTTTTCCGCTAAGTAAATTGACTTTTTTGCCGAACGATGATCTCGATAAAACTTTATCGTTGCCGTGTAAAAGTATGTATAAGGAATCATTCTTGGCTATCAAGAAATCAGGGTTCCCATCTTCATCAAAATCTTTGATATCAAGTGAAGAAACAGATGAATTGAAATTAAGCTCAAATTTATTGGAAAAGCCGGAAAAGCTTGCTGGCGCAGTTACCTGAAAAGGTAGGTTAGCATAGCCAGTCAGTCTATTATCTATATCAGTGGCCGTAACCTGATTGCCGGCACCGGCGGGAACCACCACCTCTAATCTTGTTTTGGCAGCATTTATCACCCGGGCTTTAACGGGTCCGAAATAGACAACATTTTTTTCGGGTGTGGTATTGAAATTGGCTCCTATTATTGAAATGGTTGTTCCAATGGGACCGGATGGCTGGGAAAAAGAAAGTATTGCAGGTGGTTCATGATATGAAAAGCCGTCTATGGAGCCAGATCCACCATCACCTGTAACTGTTATCGGTCCGGTCTCACCTGCGCCGGGTATCGCTTTAATGCTTGATGGCCCATTTACGGTGAAAGAACTCGCTTCCGAACGCCCAAATTTAACGCTTGTTACATTCGTAAAATTAGATCCATTAATAATGACTTCTGCAGTGCTGCCATCACCGGTTTTCGTAAATGAAGTGATATTGGGTGCAGGCAGGAAACTAAACCCTTGAAAAGATGCTGTTCCGCCTGGATTGGTCACTGTAATTATCCCGCTGGAGGAATTGATAGGCATAACTTTAATCTGTGTGGGTGATAGCACCGTAAATGTTGCCGGAGATGAGCCAAATTTTACTGCTGTAATGCCTGTAAAATTGGTCCCGGTTATCGTTACCTCAGTTAGCCCGTTAGCAGATAAAGGACTAACGGCGGTAATCTGTGGTTGACTATACCAGCTAAACCCATCGAGAACTGCAGTTCCGGCATCCGTTGTCAGGGAGATTTTTCCGCTCGCCCCGCTGCTTACCGATACCACAACCATACTATTGCTTACGCTGTTTATGGTCGCGGAAACACCGCCAATCGTTACTGAGGATGTCGTTAAAAGGTTCGAACCATTTATAGATACGCTTGTACCTAAGCCACCGGCGGATGGTGAAAACGAGTATATCAGGGGCGGTGGCAAAAAGGTAAACCCAGCTATATTTGCCGTTCCATCCGCACTGGCAACTGTTACTAGCCCGCTATTGCCGTTGGCAACAGTGGCTGTTATTGTGGTTGGGGAGACAACGGCAAATGAACTTGCATTAATGCCCCCAAACTTTACGGATTGGATGTCATTAAAATTGTTGCCTGAAATTGTGACTGTCTGTCCGGAAGCTGCTATCAACGGACTAAAGCGCTGGATGACCGGCGAGGAAAAAATGAATCCGTCGATTGATGCGTTCCCGCCGGCGGTACTTACACTGATGTTCCCGCTCACGACCTCATTGTTGATGTATACGAGGATAGAAGTGGGGGAAGTTGTAGAATACGGAACTGAAATGCCGGCAATTTTTACTGCGGTAACACCGAAAAAATTTGTACCGGTGATGGTTATCTGGCCACCGCTTTTTTGTGCTGTGGGAGAAAATGTGGTAATTGTTGGTGGTTGGGCCCATACAAAACCAGGCCGTGAATCCTGCCCTAAGGGCGTTACAACGACCACATTCCCTGATGAAGAAGCAGGAGCGACAGCAGTAATGAGTGTCGATGATTGGACTGTAAATGATGTAGCTGGTATCCCTCCGAAACTCACGGCAGATGCATTTGTAAAATTGTTACCATTAATGCTGATTGGTGCATTCGTTAGCGGCCCGGAATAAGTGGGGCTAAAATACGAAATAGACGGCGCCGGATGGTTGAAGCCAGCGGCATTGGCCTGGCCAAAAGGTGTGGTAACAGATACATTACCGGATTTGCCTGAACCGACAACCGCAGTAATTTGAGTTGGGGAATTGACAGTAAATGAAATGGCCGGGACCCCGCCAAAATAAACCTGCGAGGTGTTTGTGAAGTTCTCCCCGATTAGAACGACTGTTTGGCCCGAACCTGCGCTAAAAGGTGAAAAGGATTTAATGAATGGACCTGAATAAATAAATCCATTCATACTCGCAGTTCCCCCTGGAGAGCTGACACTAACCGGACCGCTTGCACCGGAAGCTACCGTAGCCTGTATGGAAGTTGGGGATATAACCGTAAATAACGCGTTAACGCCACCAATTGAGACTGTTGTAACCTCACTCAACGCTGTGCCGCTAATGGTGATAATATCTCCGCTTGTAGCCGTCGCAGGTGTAAAAGAGCCAATCGTTGGTGCCGGCACCCAGATAAATCCAGGGATTGATGCTGTTCCATAACTGTTCGTGACTTTTAGCTCACCCGATGATGCCCCACTGCCAACATAGGCGACAATTTGGTTGGCACTGGTATAGCCGATGATGGCCGGTACCCCGCCGATCGTTACCTGCGAATTAGCTAAATTGCTTCCAAGAATGGTAATCGGACTGTTTAAGCCCCCCTTCATGGGATTGACCTGACTGATGGTAGGCGGTGGAATAAATGTGAAATTAGTATTTGTTGATTTACCTCCCGGAGTGGTCACGCTGACCCCGTTTCCTGAACCGGCTGAAATTGTAGCTTTGATGGTTGTTGGCGAGATAACGGTAAAGGAACTCGCTGAAATATTTCCAAAACCTACATCGCTGGCATCCGTAAAATTAGTACCGGTAATGGTTATCTCATCCCCAGGGCCGCCGCGATTCGGAGAAACCGCACTGACAGTTGGACCTGGTATATAGGTGAAGCCCGGGAAATTAGCACTTCCGCTAAGGCCCCAGACATTTACCGGTCCGGATGCCCCGCTGCCGACCACTGCATTAATTTGCGTGGCTGAGATGAGTGTGAATGTCGCATTATAACCTCCAAAACTAACCTGACCCACACCGCTCAAATTGGTGCCTGTGATGGTTACGATACCTCCCGAGGGTGCACTGAGCGGGGAAACCGATGTAATTGCAGGCGGCGGTATCAAGGTGAATCCGCCCAGGCTTGCCGTGCCATAGGGGTTAGTAACTGTCACTTCGCCTGCCGCCGATGTCCCGGCAGGAACCGTTACAGCGATGCTGGTGGGTGAGGCTATGAAAATATATGAGACTGGTTTTCCGCCTATGCTGACTGCAGTTGCACCTGTAAAATTTGTTCCGGTAATAATAATTTGTTGTCCTGCATACGCTGAAGTTGGCGAAAAAGAAGTTATTACTGGCGGATCTGCAGGAAGTGATACCGTCAGGTTCAATTCAAAGGTGCCCGTTCCAAGCGCATTGCCTGCAGAAATTTTATAGTTTTTTGCAGGTGATACAGTGCTAGGCGTGCCCGTTATTGTACCATTATTATTCAAACTAAGTCCTGCTGGTAAGGCGGGGGTGACAGCAAAACCTTGTGTCTGTATTTGGTAAAGTCCATTAGCAAAGTATTCAACATTGTCATCCTCATTAATGATAAAATAATCATAATATGCCGGGGATCTGACCTGTCCGTTACCATCATAATATGTCGGGCCCAAGACAGTTACCACGTCGGCAGAAGGATTTACGCTTCGAAATAATGAGTTTCCATCTGCAACAATTAAGTTTCCTTTTGAATCCATTTGCATAGCTTTGGGGCTAAAAAAAGAAGCAGCTGTACCATTACCATCTATATTACCGAAATTCGTGCCCGCAAAAGTTGTTACCAGCCCCCCGGGTGTGATTTTTCTGATCAGATTATTCGTTGATTCCAATGCGTATAAATTGCCATCACTAGCGACTAGCAAAGCGACAATGCCATAGAAGGAGGCCGCAGCGCCCGCTCCATTTATCTTTCCAAAAACCCCTGGCTGGCCGGCGAGAAAGGAGACTGTACCATTTGCAGCAACTTTCATTATCCTGCCGGTTTGTTCAGCAACGTAAATCAAACCATTTGCGTCCATGGCCAGCACAGTCGGGCTAGAGAGACCTTGAGCATAAGTTGTAACCACGCCTGCCGGTGTTATTTTTCTTATTCTCCCGTTGGTTGCATCCCTGGAATTGCTCTCTGTTACGTAAAAATTTCCTGCATTATCCCTTATGATATCCGTCATTTGATTGAACTGGGCAGAGGTACCTTGTCCATCCACATAACCATAGGTATTTGTTCCTGCTAAAACAGCGGAACTTCCATCTGGCCTTATTTTGATTATTGAAGCATCCTGTATTCCAAAGAGCTCGCCCGAAGGGGATTTTACAAAGTGCCTGACCAGGGATTGGCTTGCTGAAAAAACTTGAACCACCTGAGGCGCTAGTCTGGCAGGGATAACCCCGCCTGTATTCATGGCATTGATGGGTGTTATCTGTTTTCCCAAAAAAAGTGTCTGAGGGCTATCATAACGAATATTTGGCTTTTGCGCATTTGCCCCGGCATGAACCAACAGGAAGGAGATAACAAGAAAAAAGCTAAAAAAGCTGAGGCTTTTTCCGACTATAAGTATTTGATTTCTGATTGCCGTTTCCAGCAATCTTATGTTATTTTTTAGGTGCTTAGTTGGACACATAAAAGGGCGTTTTATTTGATTAGGCTTAAAGCATAAAAAGGCATCTATCGTAATTCAAAATAGATGAACAGCTGTATGAAAATGTAAAAAGTGGATAACACCGCTAGGCGAGGCGCCTGGGAAGTACTTGCTAGGCTCAGTGGAGAAAAAACATATAGAGAGAGTTAATTAGTTGGTTGAGAAAAAATAATTGCTACAAATTTAGCATAAATATTGATAGTCAGAAATACGTAAACAATTGCGGTTAAAGTAGCTTAACAGGGGTTTGAATTACCTGAAAGTAAATGTTTCCCTTAATTTCCCTAAACAAGGGAACGTGCAAAATCAAATTATTTGTTCTGGTAAACGAATTCCTGTTTTTTTCCCGAAACGCTAGGAAATTATGAAAAAAGCCGCTCCGGTCAATAATCAAATTGGCTTGGTTAGTTCCTTCGGTGAAACTCCTATCAAATGGTTTTAAACCGTCCGTTCTGTAGAAGCTGACGCAGGTAAATCTAAAAATATAAAGGACAAAACTGATGCGCTTAAAAGTAGGGGGATCACCTTTTTTTTGCGCGCGCTCACCCATTGAATATGCAAAGGTATGAAAACAAAATATTACGAGCCCGCCAAAATTAAGGAACGGGTTTCCATAAGCCAGTTTTTAAAGGATTTAGGTTTCAGTCCTGTAAAGAAATCTGGCGGCGAGAGTTTTTATCATTCAATGATTCGAGAAGCTGAGAAGACGCCCTCTTTTTGTGTCAACGAGCGCATGGGTCTCTGGTATGATCATGGTCTGGGCAAAGGAGGAGACCTGATAGACCTTGCACAGGCCCTGTGGCCCGATTTAAACTTCAGCGAAGTGCTGGGTAGAATTGCCGGCCGCTCACAAGAGGCCTTTGACATGGGCAAAAATAACACAGGCGCTGCCCAGTCCCTCATTCAGGAAAAACCTGCCCGATATAAAATTAACAAGATTTCGGAGATAGGTGGAAATAAAGCGCTAGCAGACTACCTTGATTTCAGGGGACTGAAAACCATCGCCGGAGCATACCTGAAGGAGGTTCATTATGAGGTCACACTTCAGGGTAATCGCAGGAAAACTTTCTGCGCAGCGGGATGGACAAATGAAAAAGGTGGATGGGAAATCAGAAACGCTTCTTTTAAAGGTTGTTTAGGGAAAAAAGGCATCAGTGTTATGAGCGGAAATCCCTCAAAGCTGAATCTTTTTGAAGGTTTTATGGATTTTTTAAGCTGGAAGTCAGCTAATCCAACAACTACCGATAGCGTAATGGTATTAAATTCTGTTGTGCACCTGAAAGAGGTCTTGCAGCGGGCAGCCTTTTTTCCTGCAGTTGATGTTTTTTTTGATACTGACGTTTCCGGAAAACAGGCATTGTCAACTCTCCTGGACTTCGTTCCACATGCCAGGGACTGCGCTGATGCTTACCAAGGGTATAAAGATTATAATCAGAAGCACATGGCGGAAAGTCCGCGCCACATGAAAAACCATTCCGGGCTACAAACTACCCAGCTTTACAGACCCACCAGTGGCAAGAGGTGATTTGGCACAGACAGGGAACAATTTTAACAACCAGCATGAGAAATAATGGCAAAAAAAAATAAAATCCACTGCATCAGAACTTATTTTAATGATGAAGAATACGCTTTGCTAATCAAACATGAAATGGTGCTGGGGATTACAAAGCAGCAATTGGTCCGCAAAGTGCTCATCGAAAATGCGAAACCTAACATCATCAATGCACGCGAACTGCTCCGGATTTTCGATTCAGTCGGGGTGAATATAGCAGAATGTAATGCCATGCTATATGAGCGGCTAGCCAACAAGACGCTCAACACAGCCGAGACTCATTCGGAAGAAAGTTTTTCGGTATTAATAAAGGACTACCTGGGTGAATTAAGAAACCTTGAACGGGCCATACGGCTGCTTTTATTTAAGATGAAAAACTGAATTTATGTTTGTTCGTTTTTTGCCTAAGTCAAATGATTTTTCAGCCGTGATTTACAACTTTGACAAGGTTCATGATGGTGATGCGATTTTATTAGAAACTGGTAACTTTGGAGCACTTGAAAGCCTCCGGTATCAAAAACCTGAAGACTACATTAATTATTTTTACTGGCTGTCTTCACTTAACCACCGCATACAGAATGCACAGCTACATGCTGTTATATCTTCAAAGGGAAAAAGCACAACGCCTGAAGCGCTTAAGCTCACCGCTAAACACTGGTTGCAGGAAATGGATTATTCCGCTCAGCCCTACCTAATTTTTTTTCACGGCGACACCAATAATAATCATGTTCACATTGTATCCTGCCGGGTTCGGAAAAACGGCACGGTGATATCCAATTCTTTTGACCGTTACAGAAGCGTTGAGTCCATAGCCCGGATAACGGGCAACAGTATTGAGGAAAACATTGCAAGAGATAGGCGTGAGGTTTTATCCTATCATTTCCAAAGCAGGGAAGCCTTTGAGTTGCTCATGCAAAGGAAACGCTACCGCCTTACTAAAGATGCTACGGGATTTAATGTCTATAAGTATAGGCGGTTAGTTACCAAAATAGATTTTAGTGAGGTGGATGCCTTTATCGTCAGAAATCTCCCAAGGCCTATTCAACAAGGCAGGGTCAAGAATATCATATTTGCTGCCCTTAAAGATTACGATAGAACGGCGAAGCCCGTATACAGGACTTTAAGTGGTGAACGCAAAGGGAGTTTAATTGGTTACCGCTCTGATTTGTCAGATTATCTGCAAGCTGAATTCGGGCTGGAAACCATTTATCAAAGTGATGAACGGGGCTTGGTTAAAGATTATTATATTATTGATCCCAGCCATAAACAAATTCTGGAAGGTTCGATGCTCGTTCCAGCTGAAATTTTTCTCGGTACCAGCGCTCGCAGCGCCGGAATTCAAATACCTGATTATCCAGATCGTGCCGCTAATTCCCAGAAGGTGCAAAAGCTATTTTCTCACTTTAATCTTTCAATATCGGATGATGTGGATGATGCAAGCCTGTACCATAAGAACAAAAACAGAAATATATAAAAGTTGAAGGATGAAAATACTGATTGGTAACAAAAAAGGAGGAGCAGGGAAAACAACCTTAACCATGCTTTTGGCCTGGTATCTTTCCTGCCTGAGAGGCATCGATGTACAAGTCATCGATATGGATGAGCGGCAAGGGATCTCGCTCATGGCAGCTAAAGACCGTATCCTTGAAAATGATCCGCTTTATGAAGTTACCGCCTGCAGGCCCGATTACGTGCTGCCACTTTTGGCGAGTTTGGGCAATATGGAAAACCAGCTTGTGCTGATTGACCTTCCTGCAGCAATGGAGAATGAGCATTATCTTCCGATTCTAAACGCCGCGGAATTTATACTTTGTCCATTCAGCTATGATGAATTTACAATGGATGCAACATTGCTCTTCGCCCTTGTCGCCGGCAAAGTGAATCCTGTGGCTAAAATTATTTTTATCCCCAACCGGCTGAAGGCAGGTGTCAGGTATGAGCTCAGGGCGGAGGTCGACGCCATGCTACGGCAAATTGGCCCGGTTTTGCCCGGTATACCTGAACGCATCGATTTTCAGCGGCTCACTACGCTTTACCTCCCTGAAGTCCTGCAATCTACGGTAGAGCCGCTCCTGGATTTACTTTACAGCCATTACCTTTTTCCAGGCCCTGGTGCCCCAATAAGATAAACTATTCAAACTTACATTCAAAATTATAAGCTCATGAGCTGGACACATTTTCTCTTATGGCTTGGCGCAGCCTATGCGCTTTATTATGGACTGAACCTGCTGTATGATAGGTTGAAATCCCCCATAGGGCCTTCTGGAACAGACGCGGATGATACCATTTTGTTCTACACGGCAGAAGAACCTGTACTCATTCCAGATGAAGGCCACGACGCATTTATAGACGAGATCCCGACACCCGAACAAACAGATTTTCTGAGTTCGGGCAGTACAGGAAGCCTTTCGGCAGTGAGCCTTGAGCATATTCAGGAACTCGCCAGACAGGAGCTCATTGAGTATAAGAAAAAAATTCCCTACTAAAAGCACAGACGCTATGAAAGCAGCCATCTTTCTTTCACTCTTGATTTGCTCCACTGGTTTTCGCTTGCTGGCGCAGCCAGGCCTAACGGAATTTTATGCTGCTTCCAGGGAAGTGCAGCGCTGGTACTTTTCATTTTCCGACCTGGCTATGGCGCTGGGCACCTTATGTGGTATACTCGGCGGCCTGCGCGTATACATCAACTGGCAGAGCGGGGAGCACCATATCGATCGTCAGGTGATGGCCTGGTTTTTTTCCTGCCTTTTCCTGCTGCTTAGCGGCATTTTTCTCAAAGCACTTTTTGCGCTGTAATTTTTATTCACTCTTAATCATAAACAACATGAAAAAATCTAAAATTTTAGTCGCTGCACTGATCCTTAACTGGATTTGTGGTGCCATTCAGGCTGCCGCGCAGGCAACAGGCGGAACAACAGGTATCAATGCCGCGACATCATCGCTGACCAGTTACGTCGACCCGGTATCAACACTTACCCTCGCTATTGGTGCTGTGGTGGGCATCGTAGGGGGTATCAGGGTCTACATTCAGTGGAATTCCGGCGACAGGGATATTAATAAGGAGGTAATGGGCTGGGGCGGCTCGTGCATTTTTTTGGTGCTTGTCTCTGTTGTCATCAAGGCATTTTTCGGTATATAACGATGAGGCGCTATCCGTTTTACAAAGGCCTTGGTAAGCCGCTGGTGTACAAAGGTTTCAAAGGCAAGTTCATCGTCTGGGGCATCCTTTCTTTACTCTCTGGTCTTCTTGCCGGAGGGCTGCTTACCGCATTGGCAGGCGCCTTTACCGGACTGTTATCAGGCGTCGCGCTGGTTTTCTCCGGCATCAGCTTTACTGTTTTAAAACAAAAACAGGGGCTGCATAGCAAAAGGCGGCATCCAGGCGTATTTATTCACCGCGCAAATCTTAAGATTTATGAAAAAAAATATATTTGAAAGCCCCTATGCGGGTATTGGCAGTGAAGGAAATATGGCAATTCTATATGGTCATTCAGGTAGTTATTCTGCCATCATCGCCATGGAAAACCCGGTCCTTCAATATGGTGCAGATGCCAAGGGCTACGAGCATTTCCAGGCTTTGCTCTGTAATGTGGTTAAATTGCTGGGAGAAGGTTACCTGGTTCAAAAGCAGGACGTTTTTTCACGACAAAAATATGTTGCCACGCATGGAAATTCGCTCATGCAGGCCAAATACAATGCGCATTTTGATGGTCGCAGTTACACTGCTTTAACCACATATCTGATTCTGACCAGATCAGTCAAAAGAGGCGCGTTTTATACTTATGACAAGGCTGCATTTCTGCAGTTCCTGCAAAACTGTCAAAGAGTAACCGACTTGCTTGAGGGTGCACAGCTTTCACCGAGGCTTTTAGATGAAGGGGACGTGAGGGCATATGTGTCAAAATATTCGGCTATGGACTTCACAGGTGCTTTTGCTCCCCTGAATAACATCCGATCCGGCGATGAGCAGTTGTCCATTGGCCCGCTGGCACTGCGATCAATGAGTCTGGTGGATACCGACCGTATAGACCTGCCGGAATCCATTGCTGCCTATCAGCCCAGAAGTGATGAAGGTAGCCTGCGGGATTTTCCAAATGATCACTTGTCATTTTTATTCCGCGTCCCCGACTTCAAGACCATCATCTATAACCAGGTTATTGAGATTCCTTCCCAGAGAATGACCTTGAGCAAACTTGAGCTTAAACGAAAACGACATGCCGGGGTCCCGGATCCCGCGAACCAGATCTGTATCAGGGATATTGATGATTTATTGAAAGAGGTGGCCGATGAAAACCGGATGCTGGTGCAGGCCCATTTCAATCTCCTGATTTCCGCCTCTGCTGAAAAAATAGATAAGGCCTGTAATTTTGTTGCAGCCAGCTTATTTGGTATCGGTATAATCCCTTCTTCCAACGCCTACAATCAGATGGAACTGTTCCGCTCAGCCTTCCCTGGGAATGCAGTGGCGCTTCAAAATTATGACTACTTTCTTACCTCTGCCGAGGCGGCAACCAGTCTGTTTTTCAAAGAGCGGCTTCCACGTGATGAGGCATCTGATTTTCTAATCCGGTTCACGGACCGTCAAGGTTTGCCGATAGGCATCGATCCTGCGGATCTGCCGATGAAAAGTGGAAGGATAAACAATCGTTCCAAATTCGTTCTCGGGGGCAGCGGTTCAGGGAAATCCTTTTTCATGAATGCATTGCTTGAACAGTATATGGCCTATAATTTCGATATCGTCATCGTAGACGTCGGACATTCCTATTCGGGACTCTGCCGTTATTTCCAAGGTAAGTATTTTACCTACACCGAGGAGCATCCCATAACGATGAATCCTTTTTTTATTACCCCGCTTGAATATAACCTTGAAAAAAAGGACTTTTTGAAAACCCTGCTGGCTTTGCTCTTAAAAGGTGCAAAAGGGGTCATCAATCAGGTTGAAGACAGTATTTTTTCCGACGTCATCTCAGCTTTTTATGGCGATTACTTTTCCGGTAAGCTGCCTCAGGGCACCAGGCTTGACTTCAATGCTTTTTATCACTATTCACTCGGAAAAATTGCAGAAATCAAACGGCAGGATAAGGTCAGTTTTGATTTGGATGAATACCGCTACGTGCTGCGTAAATTTTGTACCGGTGGTGAATATGGACGCTTATTGAACGAGCAGTCGGATAACGGCGTATTCTCCGAGCGTTTCATTGTTTACGAAATAGACTCCATCAGAGAAAATGCAGTTCTTTTTCCAATCGTCACCCTTATAATTATGGATGTGGTGTTACAGAAAATGAGGCACCGGACGCTGAGCCGGAAAGCACTTGTGCTGGAAGAGGCCTGGAAAGCCATCGCATCACCCATGATGGCCGGCTACATCACCTATCTGTGTGCGCCCGTAAAGGCTGCTTAATAATCGTAACTGTGGCAAGTTACTAGGAAAGTGTTCTTTGAAAATAACCTATCATCAACCGACTTATCTGAAAGGGAAACCGGACAGGGAGTGTAGCATGTCGGTAGGGGCCCAAGTCAACTAGTTATCAAGTTGCAGCTGAGGGTCAAGATGAAATGATAGATATGAGGATAAAGCCCATACTGGTTAAATGATAGTCCAAGCTGTACCGCGTTGAAACCGTGACGTAAGATAACTGAAATCGTCATGTCGTAATACTTTCTCTGATGTACAGGTTTAGAGAAGGCAGGAACTTATTACGGGGCAATCATCGTAGATGATAAAGGACGGAAGTCATATCCGACAATCTATTAAGCCAAAGTTATTAAGCAAGCTAAACGGGGATTGCCTAAATCAGAATGCCACTGGCGTGGCCATTAAGCTTAAGGCTTATGAATAGCTGACATGGCAACGGAGTCTCCGTAGTAGTCCGAGCAAGGGAAAGCCTTGTACATGGCGAAGGGAGACAGCTAATATTTTTAATACCAATTATGGAAAATGTGAGAGACATTATGAGAAATCCACAAAAAGTATTAAACAGTCTGACAGAGCATAGCAAAGTTTCAAGCTACAAGTTTGAGCGGCTCTACAGGATTCTGTTCAATGAAGAAATGTTATATGATGCCTACCAGCGCATTTATGCGAAGCCTGGCAACATGACAGCAGGCCCGGATGGTCAAACCATCGGCAGGCTGGCCCTGTCACGCATTGAAAAGCTGATAGAATCGTTGCGAAACGAAATGTATCAGCCCCAACCATCAAGACGGGAGTATATCCGCAAGAAAAGCGGACATAAAATGTGCCCGCCTGGTATACCTGCTTTCAGCGACAAGCTGGTGCAAGAAATAGTTAGGATGGTATTGGAAGCCATTTATGAAGGTAGTTTTAATTATTGTTCACATGGATTCCGCCCAAACCGCAGCTGCCATACTGCCCTAGCCCAAGTTCAAAAGTCTTTCAACGCGACCAAATGGTTCATTGAAGGGGACATTAAAGGTTTTTTTGGAAACATTAATCATGATGTTTTAATCAAGACCCTTAAGGAAAGAATTACTGATGAGCGGTTTATCCGACTGATCAGAAAATTTCTTAATGCCGGGTATATCGAGGATTGGACATTTCATAAAACATACAGCGGAACACCGCAGGGAGGTATACTCAGTCCAATATTGGCAAATATCTACCTCAATAAGCTGGATATATTCATGAAAGGGTACATCGGGAAATTTGATAAAGGGACAAAAAAGAAACCTCATAGGGTCACTTCAGACTTCGCACATGCCAGGAAGCAGAATATGCGAAAACTTAAAAAAGTTAATGATGAAAACCAAGGAGCAGAACCGATCCGAAGGATCAAAGAAGACGTGAAAAATAGAATACCCGTCCCAGGTACTGATCAAATGGATGACAGTTTTAAAAGATTGAAATACGTGAGGTACGCAGACGAGTTCCTGATAGGAATAACGGGTAGCAAAGAAGATGCAAAAGTGATAAAAGAAGATATAAAAATCTTCCTTAAAGATCAACTTGCACTGGAATTGTCTGATGAGAAAACACTCATTACGCATACGGGACACCCAGCCAAATTTCTCGGATATGAAATCTATGTACGCAAATCCAACCTAAAAAGAAGAGATAAAACAGGTCGCTTGAGCAGATCCTATAACCAAAAGGTCTATATGAAGCTCAGTACTGAAATCATCAGGAATAAACTGCTTTCCTACGGCGCAATGCGTTTTAAAACCATTGATGGTAGGGAACACTGGAAACCTACATGCAGGTCAATACTGCTATTCAACGATGACCTTGAAATCCTGGACAGTTATAATATAGAAATACAAGGGCTATACAATTACTATTCTATCGCCAACAACTGCTCTGAATTGAACCGATTCTGTTACATCATGAAGTTCAGCATGCTAAAAACCTTCGCAGGTAAATACCGCACGCTAAAAACTAACATCACCAGAAAATACCAGCTTAACGGCGTTTTCACAGTGAAATATCAGTTGAAAACAGGAGAAGTAAAATCAAGACACTTTTGGAATACTGGCTTCAAGCGGAAAGCTGACCCAGTGTTCAACCCGAATGTGGATGCATTACCAAAGACAATTTCGACTTCAGGCCGTCAAGCCTAACTGATAGGCTGAAAGCGGAAAAAATGTGAACCCTGGCATGCTACCGAAAGTTTACTCATGCATCAGGTACGAAAACTCAAGGGACTTGCCGGGCAAAGAAAGTTGGGAAAAGCACATAATTACAAAACACCGCAAGACTGTTGCAGGTACATACATACGGGGAAGGTTAAGACTGTAAATATTAGCGGAGAGCCGGATACGCGGGAACGTGTAAGTCCGGTTCGGGGGCGAGTGTTTGAAAACCTAATGCCGAAAGGTGGAAAGGCGTCAGATGCTTAGCCTACACAAAACGATGCGAAAATTCTGGGGAGAACCCATCGTAGTTACCCAGGAACTCGGCGATATTCTGGGTAACGAAGTGGTCAAGGACAGTATATTGAGTAATTCAGACACGATTTGCCTGCTCGACCAGCGTAAATTCATGGATAATTATGGGGACATTTCAAGACTGCTCTCGCTGAACGAAACTGAGCAGAAAAAAATCTTTACCATAAATGCCCTGGACAACCGTTCGGGCCGGGCCAGGTTTAAAGAAGTGTACATTAAACGGGGGGCAACCGGCGAGGTTTACGGGGTAGAGGTTTCGCTCTTCCAGTACCTCTGCTATACCACTGAAAAACCCGAAAAAACAGCCGTAGAGACTTACCTGAACCGGTATGGTGATTTTAAAGATGCACTGGAAGCCTTTATCGCCGATTTCTCTCACAGCGGGTTGAAGCTCGAGCAGTTCGTCAGCCAAATCAATAATGCTTCAAATTCAAATTAAGCAATAAAATTATGAAACAACTTTTTTTTTGCCTTTTGCTGGTCCTGAGCGGCTGGCAGGGCTTTGCCCAGATTTATTTCGATCCGGCTACAGCAGGCGCTATGGCCATTCACTCGGGGGTTATTGACAGACAGCTTGATAAAACGAATGACCGCTTGACGTTAATTCAGCGCGGGCAGCTGGCCGTGACCGGTCAGCTCACGGTGATTAATGACATTCAGCGGAGTTTGTATCGCGGTCTGTCAGAAGTCTCAGGGGTAATGAAATCCCTGCTTGCGGTTAAAGACATTGCAGAAATTTCACAAGATATCCTTTCGGATGTGAACAAGGCTATAGCCATCGCGGGCGATAACCCCGCTTATTTACTTTTCGCGCAGGCAGGCGCAAGTGAATTTCGTTCCCGCGCGCTGAGCCTTTCTGCAGAGCTGAGTGCATTCGTTTTGAAGGGCGGCTGGGATAACCTTATGGACTCGGGTGAGCGTTCAAAACTGCTCAACCGGATTGCTACCCAGTTGATGATCCTTCGGGGTGTAAGTTACGGGATGTACAGGGCGATGTACAGGGCCAGACAAATAGGGCTCCTGAATGCATTGAACCCCTATGCAGGTTTTATCAATACTGATAAACGCATCGCGGATGATATTTTATCCAAATTAAAAATATTAAAAAAATGAAAGACCTATTTTCAATGATGCTGTTATTACTGTCCTTTTCGGGTGGATTTGGGCAGGTAAACGTGCAGCTGCTGCACCAGCTGGTTAGCGAAAGCAAATCCGAACATTCCAGGCAGCTCTCTGCCAGGGATAAGCAAGCCATAGCTGCCGCTAATGAGCATTTGAACGCGGAGCAGACCGCTTCATTTAAAGATAACTTCAGAAAAATCCAGTCCAGATTCCATACCCTGGGCATGGCCATAGACCTTAGCCAGATTAGCATGGAAGCTTTGCCGCTTGTTGAAGAAATTTCCAGACAGCAGCAGTCAATCTTCAAGCTTTGTTCAGCAAAGCCAGCACTTGTTTTGCTTGCTTTAGATACGCAGGCTGATTTACTGGATAAAGCCCACAGCCTGCTGAATTACCTGTATGCCCTTAACCTCGAGGCCGGGGTACTTGCCAGAATGAAGCCCTCCGAGCGAAAGCTGCTATTTGCTGAGGTGCTCAGTCAGCTCAGGGGCATTTCCGGCTCGGCAAACGGATTGCTTTCCGCACTAAAAAATGCTTCCAAAGACGGCTTCCTTAAGGGGGCAGCTCCTTTTGGCGGCTTTTTGAACCAGGACCGGCGAATCATCGAAAACATCATCAGGCAACTAAACCATAAACCATGAACCAGCTTTTAGTTTTTCTATCCATTGTAATGTGCGCTTTGACAGCCCGGTCGCAGCGTGTGATTTTTGATCAGGGTCATTTTGATATCGTCAACGAAAACGGCATCGTCCGTCTGGCCGCTGAAACCAGCCATCTGGCCAGCCTGGATGGCATAAATAATAACCTGGATAAGGTAAAGCTAAATTTGTCTGTGGTCAACCTGGCCGGAACTATGGTTCATCAATCCCTTTCCCGGGTGAATGGGCTAATGAAAAACGGTCTTCATATCCACCAGACAGTTTCTTTAAGTGCTGAAGTGTTCAGTGAAAGCGAGGCTTTACTGAAAATGGCCGCTGCTGATCCGCTACTGCTGCTTTTTGCTGAGCAGGTGCTCGCGCAGCTCAAGACCAGGAGCTTGAACCTGCTAAACGAAGTTTACGGTTTCGTGCTTAAAGAAGGCGACAATATATTAATGGACTATGAAAAACGTGATGCGCTGCTGAATAAAATCAACCTGGAACTGCAGGTCATCCGGGCATTGCTTTACAGCGTGCAGCGGTCAATGCATCTGGCAAAAATCCGTGGTCTGATGCGATCTGTAAATCCATTCGCCTCTTTTATCAATACAGATAAGCGTGTGGCTGAAGAGATTTTAATGAAATTTAAAAACCTTAAACACTGAAATGATGAAAACAATTTGCCTAATCTGCGCGGCTTTGAGCGTTTACATTTCCGCCTTTGCGCAGGAACCATTAAGAGATGAGGCCATCATTTACCAGCAGGAGCGAATGGTCTTTAAAGCCTGGGACCAGGACAAGTTCACGCCTAAGCCTGGTTTTCTTGGGCTCAACCCATTGTATTGGCTGACCTGGGGCCTTCATCCGGACTATCCAAAAAATGACCTGCGGCCACTTGCCTTTTTCGGTCCCCAGGCCCAGCGGCTTTCCCTGGCCCTGGCCATGCAGCACGCCGGGGAGCGATACAAGCTTAGCAGTGATACCCTGATGAATGCCTTCAGCGAGCAGGCCGCTGCGCATTCGGGACTATTGGCTAAGACCGACCCTTTATGGCTGCTTTATTACAGCAGGGCTTTTGCCCCGCTGCTCAATGGAAATCAGGATAACCCGATAGCAGATCTTAGCCTTTCCGCCAGGCGGTACCTGCAGCAGTCGGGAATCTATGACTGGTATATGGGAGAATGTGCGCTTCTCAGGCAAAGGCTCGAAGCCGCTAGTGAAACTGATATGGAACGGGGAAGCCGCATTATGGCCTGGCATCGTCTTTTAGGGGATTACCGGAAATTAATTTCGGTTTGGGAGAGTGCCAGGGGACGGGCTGCCCTTTACCTATCCATAAAAGAGGCTGCCAGTAGCCTGCGTCAAGTTGCCAGCCCCCGGGTAAATCAGGCTAAAACTGATATCCAAATCGCAGACGAAATATTGAAAAACTCCAAATTCAAATTAAAACTATGATATACTTGATGAATTTAGCCGGCACCGCCGGTTTTTTTGTGCAATCAAATCCCGTAACGGTTCCGGGTTCCTTCCGGGATACCTTCAACTTTCTTCAGGGAAACGGCGTATATGAGGAAGGCATGATGCATTTCTTAAAACAGATGAAAAATAACATCTGGAGTAACTATGATGCATTTATTACTGACGCCCAGGCACTGGCCGCGATCTTTATGCTCATTTTCTTTGCCCTTAAAAGCTATGAGCTGATTTCAGGGGACAAGAAGTTTGAAATCATGCCCTTAATGCGGCCATTCGGACTGGTTATGGTTATCCTCTGGTGGTCCGCTTTCACCAGGGTGGTCGCTTATCCTACCGATTTGATAGAAATGAGGACCTCTGAAATGTTCGATGGCTCGCAGAGCGAAATCAATGAACTGAGAATGCAAAGGGCTAAGCTGATGGTACAGGTTGCGGATGAACTGCTTAAGGTTCAGGCGGAAACCGAGATCGCGAAAACCGAGGCTGATACCTGGTATGAAAATGCATGGGAATCTGTTCGCTCGACGGTAAAAGAGGGTTTTGCCGAAGTATGGAACCCGGTGGTTGAAATGCGTAACCGGCTCCAGGTGGGCCTGCAGCTGCTGGCAACTTCTTTACTGGAAACGCTTGCGATTTGGCTGCTGAGGATATGCGTGTACATTATTTTTATTGTGCAGGTTATTTTTTCAACGATACTACTCATTCTGGGCCCATTTTCAGTGGCGGTGAGCATTTTGCCTGCCTTCAGGGATTCCTTTTTCACATGGATAGCCCGCTTCATTTCTGTAAATCTATATAGTGGCATCGCCTATCTGGTGATGTATGTCGCCTCCCTATTTCAACGTTATGCCCTGGAAGCAGAAATTACCCGCTACCAGGAGCTAATTGGAAGCGCAGGCCCAAGCATGGAAAAGCTGGGCTGGTTTGCCGGCAACGGCGTGCTTTCTTTCGGAATGGTCATCATTACATTCATCATCGGGGCCTTAACCATGCTGACCGTGCCAAGCATTTCTACCTGGATAGTTTCCACTTCGGGCATCAGTTCAGCTGCAAGCACAATGGGCAGTGGCGCATCGAGCCTTGGCAGGATGGCAGGCAGCGTAATAGGAGGGTAGAGGAGATGATGATAAAAAATATCGAGGATAAAATCCGCCTGGCGGGCCGCCTTTCTGCCTTGAGCTTTCTAAGCTGTATCTGCATTTGTGCAACTGTCTCCTTTTTTGCCTGGAGGCAATTACTGGACGCAAGGAAAAGCATTTACATAATGGATGCTTCAGGCATACCACAGCGGGCCCGGCAAACCGATGTGGCAATCAACCGGGCCGCGGAATACCGGGCCCATATTGCCCGTTTTCACAGCCTGTTTTTCACCCTTACCCCGGATGATAAATTCATCGAATACCAGATGAAGCAGGCCATGTATCTGGTAGATGAAAGTGGTGTCCAGCAATACAATACCTTAAAGGAAAAAGGATTTTTCAGTTCCATACTTTCTTCTTCTTCCCTTTTGACCATAAAGACCGACTCTGTGTATCTGGATGAATCCAGGCACTACTTCAGGTATTACGGGACACAGAAAATTGACAGGCGCAGTGCGGTTATTGTAAGGCAGCTCATCACTGAAGGCTATCTGAAGGATTTGGGGATACGCTCAGATAATAATCCACATGGCGTGCTGATAACCAGATGGAAAACTTTACAGAATAAAGATCTTATCAATGAACCCAAAAACGCCTTCGAATGAGAAAAGTAACGATTGGCCCTGAGTTGAAAAAAGAGTTCGGGCTGCTGGCCCGGGCGCTTAATGAAAAAGCAACCCGGTTTATTACTGCTAAACCAAAGCTGTCGTATTCAGCGATGCTGCTGCTGATGTGTATCTCGGGGATATATGTTTTTTTATTTCTAAAAACGGGCCACGAACCGGTACGCAGGAAAGGCCCGAACGTAACTGTTTTAGCGCATTCCGGCAGTTCAGTCCAGGACATCTATGCCAAACTAAAATTAACCCTTTACCTGCAAAGCAGCATTAAAGTATTACTTGCAAAAGACTCACTTAGCCATGCAGACAGTCTGCAACTCACTGCGCTGCTTGAGCAAATAGAGAAAATCCAGCACGACAAAATACCCAAATGATGACAACAGATTTTAAACAGCCAAGGTATGTACTGCCGATTGTGGTACTGCCTTTTTTATTATTGCTTTTCTATGCCTTTAAGTCCAGTCCATTAAGTGCGGGCCAAACGGGTCCGCCAGCCGATTCCCTGCAGACCGGGCTCGCCCAGGTATCCCCAGAAATTCAATCTAAAGCAATCGGGGGAAAGCTCGATGCTTTCCGGGACCGCTTCAGACAGGCAGATGGTTATACAGCAGTCAGCGGCCTTGGGGAAGAATCTGGCGCAGCTTTGCCGCCACCGGCCAGTTTATACGATGAGCGGGAAAAGTTTCTGCTGGATTCCCTGGCAAAGCGCATGAAAGAAAAGTCGGCTGCCTTGCCTGGATCATATGCGCTGGACGGCGCTTACAGCCACCCAGGTAATTATGTCCCCGGTTCAGACCGTCTGGAGCAAGCAGATGATGCTTTAAGAAAAGCCCTTTCTGACATTAATAAAGAGAAGGCCCTGACGGGCCATAAGCCGGCAGAAGATCCCATGCAGCTCTTCAGGGCGCAGCTGAAGCTTATCGACAGCTTGTCTAAAGCGAATGAGCCTTCAGCTAAAATGAGCCCGGCGCAGACAGCCGGAGCTACTTCTACAGAAAGGGTTGCGGAAAAAGCGTTGCAGGTACGAAAAGCGGGCGCTGCAGGAACTCTGTTTACAACCATCCGAAAGGATGAAAAATCAACGATGATCCCGGCCGTTCTGGACGAAGAGCTAACGGTGTTTTCAGGTTCACGCCTTCGCATCCGTCTACTTGAAGATGTAATGGCAGGACCCTATCTGCTGCCCAGGCAAAGTTACCTTTATGGGCAGGTTTCAGGCTTTTCTGCACAGAGGGTATTGCTCAATGTCAATGCCGCCTTCGTAAATGGTGAAGTGCTTCCGCTGAAGCTCGAAGTTTATGACAATGATGGCTTGCAAGGCATTTATGTGCCGGCTTCTGTGTTCCGGGAATTCAGCAAAGAGCTTTCCTCTTCGGCGGCAACAGGGGCGAACCCGGGCGGGTTCACCACAGACAGCCGTATGGCAATGAGCGTAATTTCGGGCGTTTTTCAGTCTGCCAATACCGCTGTCAATAAACTTATCAGGAGAAATAAAGCCAGGCTAAAGTACAATACCAGAATCTATTTGATAGATGGTGAAAGTCTAAAAAACAAACAAAATTCTTTTAAATGATGAAAAAAATAAGCACCTATCTCGCCCTTTTAATTTGCTGGCTAAATGTTTCCGCCCAGCAAAGCCCTTTTAAAGCCCTTTCTGATCTGCCGGAGATTTACATTGCCAGGGGAATGTCGCTTCACTTTATTTCCCCTGAAAACATTGTCTATGCAGATTTATCAGGACTCCCTTTGTCCGGGGATATGCCGGTAAAAAATATCCTCAGAATTAAGCTGGACCAGGATTCATTACCGCAGGCTGCAACTGCCGAGCAGGGCCTTGTGACCATTACAGGTGAACATTATATTGCCCAGTTTCGCCTGATTTATGACCCGGCGGCGGTGATTCAAGCGGTGATTAGTCAGGTTGAAATAGTTCCTGAGTTTATGCGGCCGCTGGATTTGGAGGATGTTTCCTTTTCCAGAAAGGACTTTAACGTACATGCCTATGCCATGCTCAATATCCGTGGGGATGAGAAAAAAATGCAGGTAAACAGCTTTGGGATGAGCCTGGCAGTGAATCATATTTACACCGCCGGGGATTATATTTTCCTGGAACTGGAGGCAAGGAATCACAGTAACCTTGCCTACGATATTGAGGCACTTCGTTTCAATATCCGGGACAAAAAGATAAACAAGGCCACCAATGTTCAGTCTTTTCCCCTGGAAATCGCTTTTCAGTTGTATGAGATCAGCCGCTTTGGTAAGCGCTACCGCAATATTTTTGCTTTTAAAAAGCTCACCTTTCCCGGAAATAAAGTATTACAGGTCGAACTCTCCGAGAAGCAAACCTCAGGAAGGGTATTGCATCTTGAGATTCCCTATAAAGCCATTTTGCAGGCGGACAGTTTTTAGCGGATATTTCAAAGGATAGGAATTTTTGCAGGGGTTTATCTAAACCATAAAATTCAGCTGTACACCCCCTTAAAATGCTGGCTCCTAACCCGGTGAATGCGTCTCAAGGCCCACGATTTAGACATTCTCGGGCGTAAAATTGATGATGTGGGGATGAAAATCAGCGGCGAAGTTTGTAGGGGGCAAAAGCTGAAGAAAAGGCTCAATAAACGATATTTTTAAGTACCTAAATATTACCGTCTTCGTGGCGGTTTTTTTTTGTTCCAAATTTTCTCATTATGGAAGAGCGTCAGGAATTAAAGGGGCTGCACCGCATGCTTCAGTTTTTAATATATATATTACTTTTTGTTGATGTACTGATTTTTATCTATGCATCAAAAGCGCAGGTTCTCCTGCAGGCGGCTAACTATGGTTTGCTGGGCCTGCTTAAAGGCTGCGCCCGGATGATGGTCTTCCGGCATCCGCTCTACAGCAGGGCTTTTATTTTGCTGCTGCTTATTGTGGTCTCCATTGGCACTTTAAGTAAAAAGGAAAAAGATTTAGATACAAAAAGTTCGATTCTATATCCGCTCAGCGCGGGGCTTTTATGCTGGATGGCTGGCCTCTGGTTTTGGAAAAGGGTTGGCCCGGTCATTTTTTGGCAAAGCTCACTTAATGACATTGCTTATATTCTATTACTATTTTCTGGCACAATACTGCTACATGTTGCCCTGGACAATGTATCCAAGATAATCAGTTCCGGTCTGGGAAAGGATAAATGGAATGTGGAAGGTGAATCCTTCATGCAGCAGACCAAGCCTAAAGACGGGCCTTACGGTGTTTGTATCCCCTCACTTTTTTATTTTAAATCCAGGGTCCATAAAGGCTGGATAAACATCGAAAACACCTTCCGGGGGACGCTATTAATTGGGACCCCGGGCTCTGGTAAATCCTTTGGCGTGGTATTGCCATTCATCCGTCAGCTCATGGCCAAAAATTTCTGCATTTGTTTGTATGATTTCAAGTTTCCGGATTTGGCCGAAGTGGCCTGGTATCATTACCAGCTGGCCAAAAAGCAGGGCCGGATGACAAACGCGGCCTTTCATGTGATAAACTTAAGTGAGGTTGAGAAAAGCCGGCGCATTAATGTATTAAGGCCCGAGTACATCCAGACCCTCGCAGATGCATCGGAAACTGCGGAAGCGCTTGTGGAGGCGCTCAAAAAAGGAGATAAATCCGGCGGTAGTGATCAGTTTTTTACCCAGAGCGCGGTGAACTTCCTTTCAGCCTGCATCTTTTTTTTTTCACAGTATGAAAAAGGCAGGTATTCAACCCTTGCCCATGTACTCTCTTTTCTGAACTGCTCCTATGACCAGATTTTTGCGGCCTTGTTTTCCAACAGAGAACTTCATTCCCTGCTCTCCCCATTTATGACAGCCTATAAAGCAAAGGCCTATGATCAGCTGGAAGGGCAGGTTGGCACCCTGAAGGTTTTTATTTCCAGGCTGGCGACTAAAGAGACGTTCTGGGTTTTTTCAGGGGATGACTTTAATTTAAAGATCAGTGACGAGAAAAATCCAGCTACACTGGTGCTTGCCAACGACCCCAATACCCAGAACATTAACTCAGCCTGTTATTCCGTGGTGCTCAACCGCCTGACCCGTCTGATTAATACAAAAGGCAATCTGCCAAGCGCACTCATTCTCGATGAGTTACCGACAATATTCGTACACCGGATTGAAAATCTCATAGCAACCGCGAGAAGCAACAAGGTAGCGGTGCTTATGGGACTTCAGGAACTTCCCCAGTTTCAACAGCAATATGGCAAGGATGTAGCTGGCACCATCACCTCAGTTGTAGGGAATGTACTCGCCGGATCAGTTCGCAACAAAGAAACCCTGGACTGGCTCGAGCGGCTTTTTGGCAAGGTCAAGCAGCAGGGCGAAAGCCTTTCCATTGACCGGGCTAAACTTTCAGTTTCGATAAATGAAAAGCTTGAGCCCTTAATCCCGGCAGGAAAAATTGCGTCCCTTAAAGCTGGCGAACTCGTTGGCATGCTGGCAGGGGATGCTGTGGAAAGCTATACCGGAAAGTTTGATACCTCGGCCATCCATTGCCGGGTTAACCAGGACATGAAAAAGCTGGCCATCGAAGCTGCCGGATATACCAAGCTTCCGGTATTTTATGACTTCGGTGGAAAAAAGCAGCAAATCCTGCTCAAAAATTTCAACAGGATAAATACCGAAGTTGCTGCGATTGCTGCAAAATTCTCTTAGCAGACCTTTTGCACAAGCCATAAATACTTATTGTTCCAGCGCGTAATCCTTATGCCTTTGAATCTGGGACCGCTTAATCCCACCAGCTGACGGTTAAGCCAGCTATGGGTAAATGCGCACATCATTAAACACTTTCACAAAATCTTAAATTATGGAAAAAATTTCAGGGATGCTGGTCATGGTGAACCCCGAACTCAGCGACAACTGGCCATTAAGAGGCCAGATTGGTTTTATTGCCTCGATGGATGAAAAAAGACAGGCCGTTATGGTGGGTTTTGGCTCACTGGAAATGTATGCTTTCCCACCGGAAGCACTTATTGTCATTCGGCCCAGGACAGATTTGTACAAGGTACTGATGAGCCAGCCTTCAGGCATGGATACTGCAGACTTTAAGGTGTTGATGCGGGCAAATCTGCTGCAGGAATCCGGGAGCCAGCAAGATTTGCTAAAAGCGCTAGAGATGCTAAAAGATAGTCCCGGGGCCAGGCGCTTCGGAATGGAAAGCCTGCAACAGGTGCTTGAACGCAGGAAGAGCCAGGAAGCGAACCAGTCATTTATCTCCAGGTGATGATTCGCATAGCTATTGCCGCTTCAATGGTTTTAACGGTGGCCCTGAGCATGGAGAGCTATGGTCAACATGGCTTTAGCCGGCCTCTGGAAAGCCTGCAGGTTAACCAGGGATTCGGGTGGCGGTTGCACCCACTGACGGGCCTGCCGGATTTCCATAATGGAACCGATTTGAAAGCAGACTTTCAGCCGGTGTTCAGTATTGCAGCGGGCAGAGTGCTCAGGGTTGGTGCAAATGCAATATCCGGAAATTTTATCATCATCCGCCATGGTAAGCTTCAGAGCCATTATGCGCATCTATCCAGGGTGCTCATTAGTAATCAGGACTCTGTTTTCCAGGGTCAGCTACTCGGCCTGTCGGGCAATAGCGGCAGGACGACTGGCCCGCACCTGCATTTTGCCTTAAGTTATTGCGGGATAAAAATCGATGCGATGGCATTTTTAAAGGCGCTTTGTCCCCCGGATTCCCCTGCTTTCCCGGTGCCAAGTAGCGTGAAAACTAATCTTCAATATAAAAAAATCAAATGAAAATCACTATCAATGTCCTGGCCGCCCGCCCGCTTTTAAACTGCATTATATACTTGCGCCAAAGCCAGGAGTTAAGCATCCAGGATGCAGTTTATCGGAAAGCCACCAGGCCCAACCCACGATACAAGAAAGGAGCGAGCTATGAAAAAAGATAAGAAATCCATGCATGTACAGGTCGCAGACGGACTCATCCGGGCTTTAAAAGCCGGCACAGCCCCCTGGCTAAGGCCCTGGGATACCAAGGGGCTGCCAGGGCAGAGACTTCCGTATAATGCATTAAGCGGTAAGCGATATCAGGGCATCAATGTACTCAATCTGCTGCTCTCTGGACGGGAAGACCCCAGGTGGCTTACTTTTAAACAGGCCGAGGCTGCAGGTTTCAGCATAAAGCGCGGTGAGCAGGGTACGCTCATCCAGTTTGTGAAAACGGCGCAGCTGGTAACCAAAAGAGATGCCAACGGCCAGGTGGTTTTAGATGATAAGCAAAGGCCGGTCCGGGAAGAACGGCAATTACCGGGGACCATTATCTCCAATGCCTGGGTCTTCAATGCCGAGCAGATAGCGGGTATCCAGCCTTTGATGTCATTGGCTGATGCCAATCAAAGCTGGGATCTATTGGGGCGTGCCGAAGGGCTCCTTGTAAATTCAGGGGCAGTGGTCATCCATCGTGCAGGGGATGGTGCCTACTATGATCTCAGAAACGATATCATCACCATGCCTGCCAAATCGCAGTTTGATGCGGCAGATAAATACTATGCCACCCTATTGCATGAACTTGGCCACTGGTCTGGGCATAGCTCCAGGCTGGACAGGAGCCTTTTCAACCTGCCAGGTTCACCAGATTATGCAAGGGAAGAACTTCGTGCGGAAATTGCCTCCATGTTGCTCGGGGATTCACTTAGGATTGGCCACGATCCTGGCCAGCACAGCGCTTACGTTTCGGCCTGGATAAAACTGCTCAGTGACAATCCCATGGAAATTTACAAAGCGGCCACGGACGCGGAGAAAATTGCAAGCTACCTGCTCGGTTTTGAGCAAAAACGCTCAGAGGTACTGGAGGCCGATGCCCCAAAGGCCGGGTTTTCAGCACTTCCTGCATTAAAAAGCTTCCTCACGACAGGAGACCAGATTCTATATAAAGATAAGCATTATCAAATTACCGGCCACTTAAAGCAGGGGCGGATAAAAGTTCTCGAGCAAGACAGCGGTAATCACTTTATCGTTTCCCGGTCCGATAAACTTTATAATGCGCTACTTGAATCCAGGTTAGGCACTTCTTTAAACCAAAAGCCTGCGGCCCGAGGATCAAAGCCACCAGCAGCTAACCACATTGATCCAGTCATATACACTAAAAAACGATAAACCATGAAAAACCCATTTAGCCAGAATGAATTACCTTTTAAGGCGCTTGAAACCCTAGGACTATTTGTTAAGGGTGAAATGCTTTTAGAGGATGTAGATTTTAAAGCGCTGCTTTCGGGACGGCGGACCAGTCTAGTTAGCCTTAGTGGCCTCAGCACAGCGCTTATCCAGATAGAAAAGCTTGATGCCAGGCTGTCACTCATGCGCAGTCCCAAGGGCGAGGTGGAACTCAGGCTCCACCCAATATATAAAAACGCCCAGGGGCATGCTTTACTTAGCGGTCATGAAGCTGCACTTTTGAGCTCAGGTAAAAAAGATTTTGTCCAGAAAACCTTCCAGGATTCCACCGGAGGTACATCGCTGATGAATTTTGAGTATGACGCGCTAACCAGGGACTTTATAACCTATTTCCCGGATGAAGTCCAGGCGCCTGACCGGGTGAATGGCTTTCCGCTGTCAGCTGAACAGCGAATGCAGTTTAAGCGAGGCGAAGTTTTGGAACTAGATGATGGAACAAGGTTCCAGCACCGGGCAAGTGAATCTAAAGGAATGCTTTCAAATAGGGCAGCGCTGGTATTAGCTGTCACTGCAGCCGGTGGTTCATCTTATCTCTTGGTCAGGGGGATAGGGTCGCTAAAGGGAGAAGAGGGACTGCAGGTTGATTATCATACACCCGCTTACAAAGAAGCTTTTGCCGCAATGCAGGCGCATCTGCAACAGGACGCCCCGCAAAGCTCCTCAAATCACCTAGGCATTGAGGACAGCAGCCAGCAGCGCAGGGGTATAGGGCCATTTCACTCCAGATGATTAATGACCGCTGTTTAAGTTCTCAGGTTCGGCAGTTTTTCCACCCCCAGGTGCTGAGCCAAAGCGGAATTCTGCAAACCAGTCATTGCTACCTGGCTGCAGCAGTGTCACATCTTTTCCTTGCCCATTCAGCAGCAGAATTAATTTGTCTGTGCCATTTCTACCCTGAATGGTGCCGTGTGCCTGGTCAATCGGCCTTTGCGACAATCGGTTTGGATGCAAATGATGTTTGTTTGAGGCATTTAGCCAACTGTTTTCCAAATGCAAAGGTCCACACCGTATTCGGCAACGATTTGGCGGGACGGGTATGGGACTGTAAAATTTCTTTGTGGCAAAATGGACTGGATGCTGATTTCAGGCTTGCATGCGCTCAGGTGAGGGTTAAATGGGCTGAGCGGGAATTTTTCTTTCCGGCCGAGGGTTTCACGCTCAACCGTTTTTTTAAGCGTATCGGAAAATTCCAGACCAATCCGGCACTTAAGCCAAGGGGCGGTTACCGGAACTTTACCGAAAAGTTTTGTGCCTGCCATCCATTATGATCCCACGGGGTATTGTTTATCGAGCCCGGTTTTCCACCTAATAAACTGTTTACTAACCTTTAAATTTTAGAATTATGAATGAATCAAATTTGGAGTACCTGAAAAAAAACCTGGATTTTCTTGGCTTTGGAACCAGGCTCAATGAAGTCCTGGAATCGGCTGTTCGACGTGAACTGCCAAAATTTTCGTTGGGTATTTCCCAGCACTATACACCGACTGAATTCCGTAGCACGGCCTCGGGAGCAAAGGATCACATGCGATTCGAACTGAATTTTAGCAAGTCTAATGATTCGGACATGTTTTTTCTCAATAACTACCAGGCCGTTTTAAGCAGGCATGATAATTCTGCGCCGGTTAAACAGGTTTTCGATTTAGAAAGGGACCACCGCATGACTGCGCTCCAAGCTTACCGTTTGCTTTCCGGCTATTCTTTCGAAAAAGAAATTCTCTTCAGGGCTGGACAGGAAAACAACCAGGAGCCTGCGGAAAAAAGAGCGGTCTGGTTAAAACTGAACCTTGCGGTGACGGACGCATATGGGAATCATCCTCTGCACCGGTTCTACCCGGAGTATAATTTTGATCTGGAGAAGAGTGTCGGGAAATATCCTTTTTACCTTGCCGGTGAAGACAGGAAAGAAAAACTTTTGAAAGAGCTTAAAAATGGCGGGCTCGCTGAACTCGAATTGATGGTGGATGGGAAACCGCTTGGTGTCTTTGTTGCAGCGGAACCTCAATTCAAAACCCTGACCATTTACAGCAGGGATATGGTCAGAATTCCTGATGCACAAATTTTTGCTCCTGGTCAAAATCAATCCCAGGCAGCGCAAAGTACAGGGCAGACTACCCAAAGCGGGTCAGTGTCACCTGACCACAAGCCCTGGAAGGGGGATGAAGGTATTGTTCAGGCGCCAAAGCCTGGCCGGTAGAGCCGGTCTCATTCTGACGAAGATTTAAAATGCACCACACTTACAATCGGAATTAAAATGATGGACAATCAGAACATTCACCGGGAAGAATCGCCCCTTAGAACAAGCGCTAATCCTTTGAGCCAGCGTTGACGATGCATTTTTTACTTAGCACTTGTCAGCTAATGATTCGCTACCGCACTTTCGCTTTGGACAGCAGCCTGGCTTTTTTGTCAGTTTTGATGAAATATAAAAGCCTCCCGGATATCCCAGTTGTGTACAGGGAGGCTTTTTGTATTTATTATTTTATTGCTATACGGTGTGCTGGTGTTTTGTAATTTTTGAACCGATGGTATTGTTGTCAACCGATAATTTACCATTACCCTCAATCACAAAAATAACCAGGCCAATAAGCACCGAAACTGAAAGCCACAATTCAGAATATGGCCTGAGAATTAATGGAGATAAATTGATAAAGAAGACCGCGCCAATAAGGATCGGCAGGTTGACCAAACAAAAAGTCCTGGTATAGGTGCCCAGAGCTATCGCTATACCCCCTAATACGTGGACAACGATTATAAAGTGGGCAATCATACTGATGCCGACAGCGGTCCCAAGGTGCGCATGGTGCATTAAAGTACTGAACGCGCCAATGTTCAGGTAAAAAGCAATGCCTTTCCAGATTAAAACCAGCCCTAAAATTATTCTTAAAAAATCCAACCAGATGGGGTGATGACGGTCGCCCCAATTCTGCATTCTTTTTAACGTGCTCATATCTTTATAATTGGTTATAAGCAATATACGTAAACAATTTTGCATACTAGTCAAATTAATAGGAATTTAACATTTGTATTTATTTTGGATGTACGGGCTAAAATTTCCATGTTATTGGCGAATTGACGGATCCTGTCGAATCTTTTCAGCGCCTATGCCAACCATTCTTTCTCAGCTGCAATTGTTTCGCGAATCTTTTGATGGGAACTTGCAAAACGATACCCGAACCGGTAAAATCATGATTGACAAACAGTTTCCTCCCAGGTACAGCTTGTTTTTCCCAATGAAAAAATTACCAACAGCTTGATTCCCTTTTCAATAATCTTAACCGGATAAATGAGCGGCCATCTTTGAAAGCAAGCTCAACATAAATTCAGGTTATTGGTTTAAGTGTTTCTGGCCTTAGCTGGAAAATAAACGGGTAACAAGCTTACTTAAATCTTATAATTTTGTTGATTTATGGTGATTCAACTTTGGTGTAAGTTTGATTTAAGCAGTCTTGAGGCTTTCCTTTTCCAGGTGTCGATTCCTCAATCTGCTTAAGGTTTCAAAACGTATGCCCAGGTAACTCGCCAGGTATCGTTGAGGAATTCTGCTAATATCCATTCCAGTTTTTTCTAATTTTAAGTAACGGCTAAGGGCAGTTGGTATGCGGGCGAGTGTTGACCTTTCTGTTGCCGCATAGTAGTGCATCGAAAGCAGTTTTCTGGAGATAATATTGGCTTCCGGACAAGCAGTATAAAGGGAGCTGGTGAGTTTTTGAGGAATCTCAATGAGTGTACAATCCTCAATCGCCTGAATGTATTCAACAGAATAATTGGATTGCTGCGCAGGGTTCCTTACCGCTTCCAGAAACTGATTTTCAAAACCAAACCAGGTGCTGATGTCTTTTTTGTCTTCTTTAATGAATCCACGCACGACACCCTTCAATAAAAAGAACATCGCGTTATTGTTGTCAAAGGGGGAGAGGATGAATTTGTTTTTTTTGACGGTAACCAGTCTGCAATTTTTCTCGTAATGCGTAATGAGCTCTTTTGAAACGGGATGAAATTGCTCAAGATATTTAACGAGCGGTTGCAGGTAAAGTTGGCTCTCGGGTACATTTATCATCGATTGTAAAGCATTAGGAAAAGATTTGCAGGTTGCAACCCACTCCCTGGAGCGGTCGTCTGCAAACTTTTTCAAATATATTCGCAATTGAAAAAAAAGGGCCAATTTAGCGCATCTAAGCTGTCTAACCATTCAATCGTTTGAGAAATTAACTGCCTACACCGGCCTTAAAGGGTTAGTGCCTGAGCGATATAGGCTCTAGGCATTATTCCTTTTTCCTTTTTGAAGGCATTGTAGAAGGTAGCCTGGTTCTTGAAACCGGCTTCCTGTGCTATTGCAAGGATTGTCATCTTGTTATTCAGTAACGGGTAATGGCTGAGAAAATAGCCCACGCGGTAACCGTTTATCCAGTCACGAAAGTTCTTACCTAAGTGGCTATTGATGACAAATGAACAATGGTGTACCGGGATGTTAATTTTATTTGCCAAATCCATTATCTGCAAATCAGGATTTAAAAATAAACATTCCTCTTCCATGGCATTTTTCATAAGCACAATATAAGCCTCGAGTTGTCCATCCGTTATGTTCATTTTTTTCAAAGAAATTGGACTGATTCTGGTAGCTGTGCGCTCAGGGCTGGTTCGTTTTTTTGGATTTCTTTCGGCATTATCCAGGTGTGATGGTAAGTACGCAGCCGTCATTGGCTCTTTTTTTCGCCAGTCAATGGCCACCAGAAGCGAGCCGTAAAAAATATGTGGCTTATGTAATGCATATAAAAAAACACACAGCAGCAAGCTGCAGTTTAGGAAAATGAATAAGGGATTGTAAAGCGGAACATGGATAACCCTAAAAAGAATTCGGGTCATACCCATTAGCTGAAAAAAAGTAGCGACCCGCAATATAAAAATCATCCAGTCTTTTCTCAGCATGTCGATGGCAGCTTGTTTCAGTATTTTTGATTTCATAACCGCCCACCAGGAAATAACCAGATAGCTAACCGTAAGTATTGGTCTGAAGGCATTTTGAAAATATGGAGGAAACAGCCCGCTTTTTGCTTTCAGTGATAAATAACCATACTCATTAAATTGAAGAATTAGTAAATGCCAGTCGAGTGTCTCATTACCGGGCCAGGGGATAACGTGAATAAAAGCTGCAAGCGCAGGTATAAAATGAAGCCAATCGGTTTTTTTGAAAATATCACCCTTACCCAGAAAACCCCTGATGTACAGGTAAAAACATGCAGGTGCTGCAAAATATAGTGGCGTGAAGCTTTGAAAGAGTATAAATGAAAGTTTTTGCTGGTTGGTACTCATTAATAGGGAAACCAGGATGTGGCCGGACCGGGTAAATAGTAACACTGCCAGCAACCGATTCTGCGTTCTGTATTGGCTCTTTGCAAAGAACAAATGCAGCGCAAACAGGATAAGGAAAAAGCAGGTAATACTAACCAAAAAGTTTAAAATGGACATAGACTGATTTTACTTTGATCTGGGCTTTTGAGCGATTTGCAATGGTCTTTAAAGCGATTGGATGAGGTGCACCTATACTCAGATAGCCCTTCCTAAAGGGCTTAATATTTTAAACCCCGAGCATATCTCGACGGAGATAGGGTTAGGAAAAGACTTCTGGTTTAGGGAAACACCGCTGGAGATAAGACCTGAAAAAGCGTAACTACCCTCTTTGAATTTAGCATACATGGATTAAAATAAAACAATAAAACTTAGAGTAGGTAGATAAACAAATATGATGATTTTTCCTGGGTTTAGCCAGAAATATATTATTCCGCCTTTCCGGTTTAATAGTTCTTAGTTCTGCCCAAAAAAAAATTAAATTCTTAAATGTTTAGATTTCATATTTATTTAAACCTGGGCTTGCTAACTTCGCTCGAAAATCTTAGATACCAAATGATATTTGTCATTAATTATCATCTATTTTTATTTTTTGATATTATAAGCACTAATTTTCGGCATTTCAGTTAACTATTCCGGGCATTGAATTTTATTGTACAAATTTGCAATGTCTGAGGAAAAGGATTTAAAAACGGTTAGTTGCAATGGGACATGAAATTGAATTATTATCGAATTAAGGATAAACTCCGGAGGCAATGCTACAAGCTGATTTTCTCTAAACTTGGTTATGGGATCAGGGTTTCTAAAAGTATCTGGAATGCGCAATTTAGTGCAGGTTTTTGGGATTATTTGTTTTCAAAGGAAGAGGAAGCGCACTATCTGCAGATTATTGATTTCAAAACCCTTTATAAACCCGACGGAAAAATCCTGGATGTCGGTTGCGGGCAAGGCGTATTACTTTATTATTTAGAGGAGCGTTTAGAAGTTGTTGACTACGTTGGTGTAGATATTTCCTTCGAGGCAGTTAAAAAGGCCAATAAGAAGTTTAGAGGATCAAAATTTATGGTTTTGGATTTTGAGAAGAAAAAGTTAGATAGGAAGTTTGACGTCATTATTTTTAATGAAACACTCTATTATTTCAACAATCCTTTGAAGAAATTAGATATGGCCATTAAAAATAATATGAATGCAGAAGGCATAGTTATCGTGTCAATGTGTGATTTTACTGGTCACGAAAAGATTTGGGATAGGATTGAGGGGAAATATCAATTGATTGATACTAAAAGTATTGTCAATGTGAAAGGCCAGAAGTGGAAGGTTGCCGTTATTAGACCTTAATTTTCTTTATAATAAAGAGCAAAGGGTCAATAAAACTTCTCAAAAAGAGATATTTTCTTCCAACCTTATATCGGATGGACTTCTTGCTGTCAGACTGGTGGATCCCAAATCTCCTTAAAGCAAAATTATCTGGTGATGGATTATATAAACAAACACCATAACTATAGCCTGCATTATGTAGCAGGACTTTATAATTATCAGGAACTTCTGCGTAAGGGTAGGCAAAAGATACTACTTCCTTGCCGGTTAGCTCTTCTAATTTATGTTTCGAATTCTTAAGCTCGTGAATGGCCTGCTCAGCATTTATCTTATTTAGCTGAATATGAGAGTTCCCGTGACTTCCAATTTCCATTCCGTTAGCTGCTAAAAATCTAATTTGTTCCTCATTAATTAAGGCCGTTCTTTCAAAGCCCTGGTTTTTAACATCCCATTCATTGTAGCCAGCTATATATGCTGTCGGAATATAAAATACAGCCTTCATTTTTCTCCTGATTAACTCAGGAACAGCAAATTCAAAGAGCGAAACCGGACAATCATCAAAAGTTAATATTATCTTGTTTTTAAGCTCATTTTCTGAAAAGGATAGTGTTTGAATATCCTCAAACGTTATCGTCCTTAAACCTTTTTCACTAATACTATTCAGTAACTCAATAAACTTTTGATTACTTATTGTCCATCCTTTTAAGGTGGAATGAGGTCGGTTTCCAATATGATGGAGCATGACAATAGGGATGTTTAAATTACTCACCTATGTTTCGCTCACGTATTTTGACGGCGGGATTGCCCTGATAAATAGAATATGCTTCGAGGTCTTTTGTCGCGACACTCCCTAATACTAATATACAATGACTGTGAAGTGTTACCCCAGGGCCGATTTTGGAAGATGCTCCAACCCATACACCATCTTCAAGAATGATAGGCTTTGTAATTAAATCAAATCCACTCTTTTTGTAATTATGGTTGCCGGTGATTAAAACAGCCTGTTGAGAAATGCAGCAGTTCCTACCAATCCTAATCCAATCAAGGTTTTCAATGTATGAATCGGCAAGCCAACTGTAATCACCTATCTCCAGCTTCCATGGATATTTGATATGGATTCCTGGTTTAATTCTGACTTCTTTTCCAATCTTAGCTCCAAATAAACGTAATAGGAGTACCAAAACCGAACTAAATGGGATAAGACTGTTTTTAAAGAAACACACAGAAGTAAAATACCATAGAAATTGCTTAATCCGGGTAGCACCTATTTCAAAGTTTCCGGTATTAAAATCTTTATGTAATTGAGTGGTTTGCAACTGAAACTCCTATTTTGAAATTGTTCTGGTATTTTTTTTAATCCAGATGTAAAGCATAATAAAGATGATGATGTAAACAATTACATTGAATATTTCATGATGGTATTCAAAATAATTTCGCTGACTGTGGAAAGTGCCAAACAGCAAGCCTAAACCTGCAATACGGCAAATGTTTAATACATAAATACCTATCAAACCAATAACAAGCATTTTAATCGTTTCTTTCCAACTGGCTGGAAACGCCAATACAAACGCAGCTAAAAAACTCATTACGCCAAGGCCTAAACAAGAATAGTTTATCCGGAGATAAGGTCCTGCAACAACCATTACATCCTGCTCATTATAGATAGCATAAAACCCAAATAACTTAATAATCCAAACAGCTGGTATAATCAACGCTGTTTTCAAACCCTGTATGTAATCGAGATGAGAAGCGATGTAAGCATTGTAATAACGCCCAGTAGGCGTCATCACACTGTTCATAAATATATTTCCCTGACTAAAAATTATATATAATATGAAAAGCATGACAATAAATTTGATTGCCTTTTTATCAGCTTGCTTCTTGGCTTGTTGAGTTGTGATTTCGTCCATAATTATCTGTGAAAGTAAATATAAATATTTTTAACCCAATGTCTCTTAACTCGCCATCTTTAAAAAAAACTCGTCTTTGCGAGAGTTTATTCCGGTTTCCCGGGAAGGGCTCTTCGCCACCGTGGCAACTTACTTAAAGGTACTTCACCGAAAGGCAGATTTTTTAACAGACACTGCCATCTGTTTATCATGAAACCTTATGACTAAGCTTCCTGCTTCAACTTAACAATTTTTTGATCGACTAACTTCCTAAACCAAAATCCTTGCAGGTAATGAAACTGCCTGGCTCTTCTATCATCCAAAAAACCTAATTGAAAAACCATTCTGAAACCATAATACAAATAGGGTCTAAACCCCAATGGTAGTCGCCACCATAAACGTTTTAACCATGCTTTTCTTTCATCCGGATTACCCATTAAATTTGGTTTTAAGGATTGGAATCGAAGGTTTTGCTTTCTTTCTATTTCTTCCAGTGCAATTAAATCGCTGTAACGCTCATGCTTTTTAAACCAGAAACCTATATCATTTTCTTTTAAATTATCTTCAAGGATATGGCCTTTTTTCCAAATGATGGTTTTGCCGGGAACAATGAACCGGTGATCCATATTTTCATTTAAATCGGAATAACCAATGCCTGTACGGAACATTTTTAGCAGGTAAAGCGGGTAGTAGCCGCCAAACCTTATCCAAATACCTTGAAAATAATTTTTGCGGTTAAAATAAATGCCATTAATACCTTCATATTTAAAATCATCAAATACAGCAAGCATTTCAAAGAGCTCAGGCGTAATTACCTGATCGGCATCCAGGCCAATTGTCCAGGGAGTTTTTATATCGAAATTTTTTAAGGCATAATCCCATTGTTTTGGGTGATTTTCAAATGGATTTACTTTCACAACAGCACCAAAATCCTCTGCAAGCTCCACTGTTTTATCAGTACTTCCGCTATCAAGAATATATATCTCAGCATTTAACCCTGCTATTGATTTCAATAATCGGGGCAAATGAATTTCTTCATTGAAAGTGAGTATGATGAAGCTGAAGTTTTTATTCATTATGTGTTATTCCCGTCTTTTAGAGGAGGACCATCTGGCGGGGTGTTTCATGTTAATCCCAATGCCGATCTGAACTTCAAAAGTCCTCATTTCGAGGCCTGGTTTGTGCGAGCCGAAGCAATCTGTTTTATAATATACTCCTTTCGTATACATTTCATCATGTCATTCTGAGCTTGTCGAAGAACCATTTTAAAATCACACCAAATTCGCTTCTGCATTTTCTCTACTAGTTTCCTTATATAAGTCAAGATATTTTAACACCAATACTTCGTGATCAAAATCTTTCCTGATCTGCTTTGGTGCAGTTTCCCTGATCAAACTGCGTTTTGCTTTGTCTATAGCGGCTTCTTTTAATCCCTCACTTATTTTTTCCACATTTAAGGAAGTAACCCAACCTAAATTTTCTTTAGTAACATAGTCTGAAAGGCCAACTTTATCGGATAATAAAACTGCAGTTCCTACGCTTAAGCTTTCGATTACAACATTAGCAAAGTTTTCATTGTAAGATGTTAAAACACATAAATCATGTTCCGCAATCAAATTAAATTTATTTTCATTAGAAACCTGGCCAATCCATTGTATCATATTATTAAGTCCTAATCGTTCAGCCTTATGCTTTAAGCTTTCAACGTACTCTTCATTTCCCGAACCGGCTATAGTTAAAGTCCATGGAAATTCCACATATGCTAATGCCTCAAACAGCAGCTCCAAACCTTTCTTTTCTTCAATACGCGACAAGAATATCATTTTAAAAATTTCATTCTTATCTTCATTCTTGACACTGGATTCTTGAGACTTGATATTGATCAAATTCGGAATCACAGTAATACTTTTTAGTTTAATAATTTTTAAGATGTCTTCCTTTTCCTGTTCACTTGTGGCGTGTAGATGGCAATATTTTAACAAGCGCTTACCAACCAAATTATGAATAAAGCTTTTTGCAATTGAATTACGATTACTTTGAGTATAGTGGGTAAGCATGCCCCTTGGAGACAATACTACAGGTACTCCATACCACTTCGCAATAAAACAACTTAATACTGAAACTAAATTCCACCAAGCATGGATATGTATCATCAAGTTATCGTTGTCATGCTGAGATTGTCGAAGTATATTTGTTAACCCCATCAACAACCCTGGTGAAAAATGACTATGATCTTTTGTCCATCTTTTAAAATAAGTAACGGGAACACCATCAACAATTTGTTGCCTTCCGGTTTCTACAGTTAATTCCCCATCGCCATTTGCGGTAGTAGTCAAAACCTCAAATTCCTTGGTGTCATCCTGGACGTAGTCGAAGGATCTATTAGGATAAATTTGTTTTTCATCTAGATATTGAAATCCTATCAACGCCTCACACAACTTCGCAACACTCTGAATTGGCCCACCATAAATATAAGCTGGTTTATAGGAAGCAGTGATATGAACTATTTTCAATATTTTTTATACTAAGTGATATGTTTAATTCGATCTGTCATCCCGAGCACGATCCCAATTGTCATTCTGAGCGGAGTCGAAGGATATTTCAATTAAGTAGCAAAAAACTAGCTTGGAAATTTGAATCACAAGCTTTTATCGATTTTAAATGATTTAATTAATACGATACAATAAAGCTCTTGCTTTAAAAAAGTTAAAAATGATAAATACACTAATGAAACTCCAAAATACAGAGTTGAACATAAATTCAAAACAATTTCCACGTAAGAAAATTTGGAAAAGCCCCGTAAACATAACTACTGTCCCCATAAAATACCCTCCAAAGAGTTCTTCGGCCTTAATTGAGATAAATTGTGCGATAAATCCATAAAAAAATAGGCCTGCAACAATTCCGAAATAACCTGCAGATAAATAACAATCAACAATAAAGGCCGGCTTTGCAGAAACAATGGCATTTCGATCAATAATTCCGGCTTGGTAGGGTCTGTTCATTACCATAGCTTCTGTATCAGGTTTACCTGCCCATATTGCTCTTGGGATAATGGAATATAAAGCTTGTTTAATTATATCGAGTTTATAATAGGGCACTTTTGATGGAGTTGTCTCAACATATTGAACAAACATGCTGATTTCGGAAATGCGTATTGTTAGGAAACTCCAATTGTCAGATCGTATATCTTCTTCAAGGTTACTGTTTTTAAACAATGCATCCAATGCCTTATCTCTGGCAACTATTGAACTCTCGCCTGAGCCTGATACATTTCTATAGCGTCCGATAAAAGTCGGTAACACTAAGAATAATGCAACAAGCGCTACGCCGAATAAGGGAATAATTTTTTTTCCGTAAACCGGTAGCAGTATTAATCCAAATAATAACACGGATAAAATTACAGGCTCTTTAAAACCGGTAGTTAGGGTGTTTGCAAAATTAGTAACATATAATAAGCCGGTTGCAATGATCATGCTTCTTCGCTTTTCATTAATTGCAAAAGCAAAGGCCACTGTTGCGGTTAAAAAACTCAGATTACCCATCTGAACACCCAATTGTATTACGGCATCAATATTGACCAAAAATTTACTCAATGGAAGCGTTATAATTGATAAGGTAAAAAGTAAAATACTCATCGATTTTACCGTCGAGACGTATTTCTTTTGTATAGGGTACCTCATCGCCGAGTAAATTCCATGTAAAAGTGCAGCATGCCCTAACACATAATATCGCTGGCATTTAGCAATATTATCGAATAATTCTTCAGTGGCTAATGTCTTTCCCAAGTAGGTTGTGTACTCATAACCCAAAGCGTTAATAAAATAAAAAATAGAAGTGCAAGCCATATAACCTGCAAACACGATGTGAAGTATAAATATCGGTCTGAATAATTGCTCCATTATCGGGCGATCAGCAGGCAGGTTTTTAATTTTCCCTGCATAACACAGATAGAATATATAAAATGATCCTAACCATGCAATTACATATGATGTTTTAGGAGAGCCTGATAAAAGCAGCGCCAAAAAAAAAGGGAAATAAAGAATTAGGTATTTAGATGCTCTATTCTGCAATTTGTATTTGTTTTATATAGACTTCAGCCTGCTTTTGCAAACTCCAATTTTTTATCAATTTTTTTGAGTATTGCCCCATGTTTTTAAGGTGTTGAATATCATTCGTTAATATATCCAACTTATTTGTTAAATCCGTCAGGTTCCCGGATTTAAAGATATAACCATTTTCCTTATCTTTTACCAAATCAATTGCGCAACCCACTTTATCTGAAATAAGTATAGCTTTCCCACTGGCCATTGCTTCGTTCACTGCCAAACCCCAGGTTTCTCCCGGACCTTTTGATGGTAAGCAAAATAAATTACCAGCTTGATAAACGACAGGTATTTGAGACTGATTTTGAAAATCCAGAAAATGAACCCTTAAAGCTTTCTCATCCTGAGCATTCAGAAGAACTTTTTCTTTAAGCTGTTTTTCTAAGTCACCATTTCCAACGAAAAGTAAATGTGTATCAGACTTATTAAGTTTTATAAATGCCTCAAGCAGGATTAAGGGATCTTTTTTTTCTTCGAATTTACCTGCAAATAAAATTAGGATTTCATTTTGGTTAATCCCCAATTTTTTTCTTAATGCTAAAGCCTCATTACTCCGGTCTTCCCCAAATCTATCATTATCTATTGAATGTGGGGCAAAAACCAATTTTGATTCATTTATACCGAAAGCTTTAAAGTAAGCTTTGTTTTGTGAGCCCACGTAGAATGCAGTATCTATATGTTTATATACCCATTTCAAAATCTGCATTCTGATTGTCTTTTTCCAAAAAGGAGAAGGGTCAATTAAAGTGCTATCTCCTCTAAACCAGACAGGGACTTTTCCACAAAAATATCGAATCGTTTTAAGGTGGCTGAAATAAGACCAGCCGTAAATAAGAATTGCGTCAGGCGCAAAAGCCTTAATCCGGTTTACAACCTCTGGATTTCGAATGCCGGTAAAATGTTCACTCCCTTTGTCTTTTGCAGAATTTAATAAAAATTCATATGCATAACCTTCAAGCAGGGGTATGTCCCAATTTATTTTTTTTCCGAATCCTACATCAATATGTTCATTATCACCTAATGTATAAAACACCTTTAGCTCTACAAACTTTGTTGAGGCTAAAGTCTTAAATAACGGTGCATAGTATTGAATCGGATGGGTAGTTAGAATGGCTAATCTGAATGGCATTTTAAGGATAGGCAATGATTTCTGCGCTTGAGATGTGATCAGAAAATGTGAACGGGCTGCTTTTACCATAACCGTCGACCGATTCGAATGAATATTCGTAAGAAGCTAGTAAAGAGAAAATAGCCTCCGGATTCTTTGTGCTTTTTAATTGATAGGCTTTATCATACTCAAAAATTATAATTGGTTTATGGGTTCTGATTGTACTTTCCAAACCTTTTAACACCTCCAATTCAAAACCTTCAACATCTATTTTGATAAAATCCAATTTTGATATTTCTAATTTTCTTAAAAGATAATCGCCTGTAATGCAATGCACTTCCGTATTTGCAATCCCTTCATTTAAAAGGCTATGAGCACCTGGATTTTTAGCGTTATCGTTTATATAAACATTGATGACTTTGTTTTCATTGGCTAATGCTTTTTCAACTAAAATAAAATTCCCTGATTTGTTAAGATGCACATTATGTTCTAATGCTTTGAAATTTTGTTTTATAGGCTCAACAGCAACAACGCGTCCTGATATACCAACTAAAGTTGAAAAGTAAATGCTATGGAATCCTATATTGGCGCCAACATCTAAAACAGTATCTCCAGGTTTAATCAGCTCTTTAAAATATTTTTTTAACCAGGGTTCGTAATCACCTAAATAATATATACTGGCATCAATAAAATTAATTGTATCTGCAAAAATTTTGAAGTCATTATCGATGGGCGAAATCGTTTCTTGTACTCGTTTCAATTTTCGATTATTAAATAACCAGACAAAAATTCTGAATTGACCTTTAAAGGGTTTTCTTCTTAGGATAAAACGAAATAAATCCATCACAAACTAAATGCTAATACTTGATCAAAGATTTCACACTGTTTTTGTGTAGTAGCCCTCGCCCGGTATTTTTCAAATTCTATCCAATCGGTTTCTTGTTTCGGTAGATTATCTTCAATCAAAGCCCTTAAAAAAAACTTGATAGTCTGCATAGCAGTTTTAAAATTTAAGATATCAGCAACATAGCCGGCTTTACAGTCAATCAAGGTCTGAGCTGCACTGCTTTCTAGGTTAAATACTGATAGAATTGGTTTTTCTGTCATAATGTAAGGATATATTTTAGAAGCAGTATAAGCAGATTTCTCATGTCCCGGAATAAATAATGCGTCCGCAAGCTGTAAATTATGGATACTTTCGTAGAAGGAAATCCGATCAGTTTGCTCAGTTACAAATCTTCCTACACCTAATTTTTCAGCAACACTGTATAATGTTTTCTGCCCACTTCCCAGGGGAGCATAACTGGTTCCTATAAAATGAAATCTTATATGCTTAAATTTATTGAAATCTTCTTTTAAACATTGTTTAAATGCCTTTAGTAAGAGCTTTACAGCTTTTTGCATGTCAAATCCGCCTCTACCTACGTAAACTATATGCTTACAGGCAGGGTTATTATCAAAAGCAATTTTCAAACTGGATTGATGCCTAGTTGCAATCTCAAGGTCTTTCTTAAAGCCACCAAATGTAATAGTGGCTGAAGGAATATTTTTTAAATATGGATAACGGAATTGCAAATCTTCAATGTACGCATCAGAAACGGTTATTAAACCATCAGTATCTTTCATCGCAATAGGTTCAAGATATTTATCAAGCCGGTAAGAAAACCAATACTTTTTAGGTCTTTTGTTTCTTGGCTTGTCTTGATAATAATTAGTGAACCATGGATCCTGCATATCTATAATATATGGAATGCCAAATCTTTTCTTCCAATAAGGACCAAGTATACAAACTGGAAATTGAGTAGTAGAAAAATAAATTAGATCAAATTGATGTGTCTTTAAAAGTTTGTTTACGTATTTTTTAAAAAACCATAAAGACCTTAATGCAACACTTCCTAAACCAAACTTTTTTGTCCAGTTTTTTGGTAATGCATTTACGTGATGAATTTTAATGTCATCCGGAACAGACTCTATCAAAAGATAGTCGAAAACAGCATCTGTATATTCTTCTTTTACCGCTACAACTTCAACTTCCCAGTCAAAATCCTTAAAAAATGGTAAACTCATTCGCACACGCTGCATATCGGCGGCATTTGAAGGTGCAAAATAAGGTGAAATAATAAGTGCTTTTTTCAACTTGATATTTTTTTCTTGTAGATTGTTGCTGGTCGTTCTGTGCAGTAATAAATTATATAACAGATTGGCGGAATAATTAAACATGCCAACACAACATGCCAAAGATGATAAGAAGTTTGTTTGCTAGTGGAAAACATAATTATTTTTTCCATTCCGTATATTAACGGTGTATGTAATAAATATAACGAATATGAAAATGCGCCCAGCCATGAAAATTTAACTAAAAAAGAACTAATGTATGTGGCTCGTTCAGAAATGATTAAAGCCAAAACACCTACTACAATTAGACCAAAAACCAAATCTAATAGAGGATAGGTAGTAATATTCTCCCTATTAATCAGCGGGTAAAATAACGAAAGTAGAGAAAGATAAGGAACATATTTCATTCTACCATGCCTATAAAAGTGAGCTAACAACCCTCCTAAACTCCATATAAGTAAGGTATAGGCAGCAGTTCCTATGAGCGGTATTTTAAATCCAAAACAATAACTCAAATATATAGTCAAGATGATGGCCAAGGTTAGGCTGGGTCTGGTGCCTAAAGGCCAAAGCAAAATGGGATACATTAAATAAAAAAACCATTCATGCTTTAAAGACCACATAGGGTAGTTGTGGCCCCAGATTGGGCCATCAGGTATTAAAAATAAATTATATAAAAACCCTGTTAGATTGTATTTAGACAACAAAAACATCAAGCTTTCACCGGTCACTGCATTAATTAATAATTCAATAAGAATACAAACTATAAAAGATATTATTAATGTAGGATAAATCCGAACGATGCGTTTTTTTAAATAATCGGTTACTTTAAAATTCCGGAACTCATACTTACTGTCAGCCTGTTTCAAATGTATAACAAATCCACTTAACACAAAGAATACAATTACCGCTTCATGTCCATACTTAAAAAGACTAAAGAAATATACCATTATTTTATCATACCATGAGTATTTTTCCGGATGCAACCCTAAGCCATTATGGAAAGATTGCGTTAGTGTAAGCCGGGCATGATGAATCATCACATACAATGCCGCTAAGCCTCTTATTCCGTCTAACGATTTTAGGGACCTAGACAATTAGCTATTTAGTGTTTTATTAATGATCTCAATAAATTTTTTGCTTTCTACCTCCCAGTTAAGCTGATCTTGCCCCAATCTATAGGCAGTTGCCTTGTGTGAAACTAGCAGCGATCTGTCTTTATAATAGATATCTAAGATTGATGCCAAATCTTTATGGTTTTTATCTGTGAAAAGCTTGCCAATCCCAGGGTATTTATTTAGTAACTGCGATTGGGCAGGTGTATTAGATGCAATTGTAGCCAATCCGCTCTGTATATAAGTGAAAATCTTATTACTTAATGCGTAATTATTATTAAGTGAAAATCCTGGCTCTGTCGCCAAACCGATATCAAATTTCGTGGCAAAATCAAATATTTCATCAGGTGATATCGGTTCGTAAAAGTGCAGCGAACTGCTGCTCGTTTGTAAAGCGTTACATAATGATATTTTATATTCTGAAGTTATTTCTCCGAGAAGATGAAGCTCAAAACCATTTCTAGAAATATTGAGGGCATCAATTACATTTTCTAAACCACGGTTAGGACCAATAGTTTGGGAAAACCAAAAGAGCTTTAAGTACTGATGCTTTTTCTCGAGGCTACGATTTGTTGTTCTGTCGAATACATTTAAAATCACTTCAAAAGTCTTGTTAAAAATGCTTTCGTAAGCCTTTGAAATTAATGGACTAGATGCAGTAATATAATTCACACTTGGTAAGTATTTTTCCTCAATGAAACTATTAACCTTTGTCTCATATCCGATTACATTATTACTTACCTCAAAGCGGTGAAAATCTTCTGCATCAAAGCCTGATAAACTTTTGTGGAATTTAGACGCAATAACAGCCGCAGGCAAAGCGCCAAGATTATGAGCTATGTAAAGGTCAGCTTTTATTTTTTTTGCTTTTCTAATTAATAGCCATGTACTTCTGGCAATAGCAAGTTCAGCAAAACCAAAATTGTATTTGATAAAAGGTGCTACCTTTTTGCTTAATTTAAATAGTATTCGCGTAAACCAGTAGATCATTTTATTAACTTCAGGATTGCCACCTACTAATTTCGCTTTTAGATTATGGGTTGCCAAAATCTTCTCATCAGATTTTATAGCCCAATTACTCCAATGTTGGTATAGAATAATTACTTGAAAGCCTTTCCGCTGTAAAGTTATTGCCTCTTTTATTAGCCTTGGGTTTAAAGTCGGTTGACCGGTGGAAATCAGGACAATTTTTTTCAATTAATTATTTCCAGGTATTTGTTTGCTATTTTTGAAGTATTATATATTTCCCGCACAGTAGAGCTACACTCATTACGATTTATATCATTAAGGCGTTGCGTCGCATTAATCATCTCCTGTTCGGTTTCTACAATAAAACCATTTTTTCCATCAATTATTATTTCAGGAACTGATCCACGTTTGAAACCAATTACAGGGGTTCCGCATGCCATGGCTTCAATCATAACCATTCCAAACGGTTCATCCCACTCGATTGGGAATAATAACGCTTTTGATTTTCCTAAATATTCATTCTTTTGTTTGTCATTTAATGCGCCTAGATATATAATCTGTTCGTTATCAATTTGTGGTTCGATAACTTTTTTAAAATAGTGATAATTATCATCAGTGTCTGATATATTTCCTGCAATCCACAATTTACTTCCTGTTTTTAAAGCTACATTAATTGCGGTATGGCAGCCCTTTATTTTGTCTAATCTGCCGAGGAATATAAATGGTGCATCTTCTGAGATGATCATAACCGGATTATAATCATCGAAATTAACGGTATTGTATACTGTTTCCCATTTGCCTGCAATATCGCCTGTACTTTTACAATAATTGCTGCAAGCGGTAAATATTAAATTTTTAGTAGGTAAGTTATTAATCATTTTTATACCTGGTCGGGATACCGGCCGTCCATAGGTCATAATTTTATTGCAGTTGCTATGCAAAACAGGAAGTAGGTAAATAAGCCTGCCAAAATTGTGAATAAGATCGTATTCCTTTCTTTTGCTGAAGATCAATGCCCAGGCAGTTATAACTTCTTTAAGCCTTTGCCACTTAGAACGTTTTAAATCATTTATTCCGAATGAATAACTGTTTCCTGTGATTTTTGAATTTGGCCCTGCCAATAGCTCAACAGAATGACCCATTTTAACATACTCTTCAGCAAATAAATAAACCAATCGCTCATGCCCGCCGTAAAGGTCGGGTGGGACAGGAATACCTGGATCCATAATGAGTAATATTTTCAAGTTATCTAACCTTTAAATTGTATAGTTCTAAATATCTTTTAGCCATTAACCGTGAGGTATAATGTTTTTCAAAATGCATGCGGCAGTTTATTCTGTTGATGTTTTTGAGCTGTGGTAAGAAGCTGATAAGATCGTCAGTACTGCTTCCTATAAATCCATTGATACCGTTTAAAATAAATGTGGGGGCAAAATATCTGTCAAAGCTTATCACCGGACATCCGCAGGCATTTGCTTCTAATAATGTTAGGTTAAATGCGTCAGGGGTATTACTTAGCATAAGGAGCGCAGCGGCATTTTTTAAAAGCTCATTCTTTTGCTGGTCATCAATTGATCCGATAAAACTTATTTTGTCATCACATTCGGCAGCCACAGCTCGATTAAACCATTCAATCTCGTGAGGATAGTCACCAACAATACCGGCAATAACAAGTTTTCTATTTCCTAACCTGGCTATTTTAATCGCATCGGTAACCCCTTTGGTTGGGCCCATTCTGCAAATAATAACCAACGGTAAATCATCAGTTATCGCAGTGGAGCAGAAAGTGTATTTTCTAAGTGGAAGGCTATTGTTAACATGCTTCCAGTTTCCTCCTAAATATTCATATTTATCCTGTATCCATTTAGCACAAGGGGCATAGGTGAGATTTGCGGGTTTTGCGTGGATGAAGTTCCGAAAGCTTTTTCCATCTAACTCTGCCGTGTGGAAGGTGTGAAGTTTCCTAACTTGTCCCCACATAACAGGTAAGAAATAGATTAATCGACCATGATTATGTATGACGTCATATCTATTCGTAAGCAGATGTAACCATATTTTACTTAGGGTATTTTTTCTGTCCGAATAAGTGCCAATAGGGATAAACCCAATCCTTGAATCCACTTTGGAGTCATTGTGTCCCATTAACGTAACCTCATGTTTATAATTTAATAGCTCTTCTATTAAATATTCAACTACTCTTTCTGTACCACCGGAAGTTTGCACAGGAAAAGGGAGTGAAGGATTAACTATTTGCAATATCTTCATTAACAGAATTAATTATGTTTAGATATTTTTGGGCAGAAATTTCTAGCGTTAAATTTTCTAATATAAATTTTCTTGGGTTAAAGTTTATGTTCCTTAAATTTTTAACAAATAGTGGAAATATGTAATTAAAATCGTTAAAGTCTTTAAACTTCATTCCACAACGTTCATCCCAATATGGTACTGAGCTTACTGGTTGATAATTGACTTTATGCGGATAATAATAAGGATCTTGCCAAAATCCACCTCTGTCCCAAGCTAAAATCGGTGTATCAGTTGCTAATATCTGTTGATAAGCAATACCTTGTGTTTCATGTTCGCAAAGGAAAATCACAGCTTTTGCAAAACTCAGTTCGTTTATTAAATCACTGTGAGTGTATTGTCCGTAACGGATAATATGGTAGGTTAAACTATGTTTCTCCAATTGCTTAATTATTGGATTAATAATTTCATTCTCGTAAAACTGATGTTCCCATCTAATTTTATCATAAATTAAAAAGTCTATTGCAAGCTTATCTTTCTTAATACTGGGAGACCATTTGTCAGTATTTATTCCAACTGGCCAAGATTCTACTTTATTAGCATAAAATGGCTCACACATTTTGCGCATCCATTCACCGGGTACGAGCATTTTTTTTACATTAGGATATCTTAAAAAAAAATCGATGCATTCTATTGGGTGTGAGAACACTCCTGCTCCAAAAAGAATTGGATTTTTTAACCGTTTTTCAAATATGATGTGTGGTTTTCCTATAACACAAACTAATTCATTTTCATTTGACTTTGCATACTTATAATCATTAAATCGATAAGGTACTTTTAAAAGATCTAGTCCTTTCATTAACTCAAGAGCAATGATCATTACACCACCAGGCTTCGGTTTTCCTCTGATTATTCTTCTGATAATTTTTCTGGGATACTTGTCAAATTTAAACCATCGATCTGATTCTGGCTCCTCGTAAAATAAATTTATCGTTTTAATATGATTAAAATTTAGTAAATATTCGTCTAAGATTCAAAAGATGTTCAGTATTTTTAAATCCTATATAGTTATAGAAAAAACCTAATAATCCTTTATGCGGGATTTTAAAATTTGGATTAAGCTGATATATCCATTCCACTAAATTCACTGCTTCTTTTAAATTGTGCATGGCAATCCAATGGGCTAGAGGCCATAAGATATTTGTGCTCGCCACTATTCTTCTTGTATTTAATTCTCTTGTATCATCTAAAATCATTATGATTTTTCTGTAAATATTCAGATGTTGAATATCCTGAATATATTTATTGGTTGCAAAGGTGTGCTGTAGTCTTTCTTTAGTATGCATCCTATGCAATAAAGCAAATCCATAGTGAATAGCTACCTTTGGTTTTTTTAACGCTACTTCAATTACAAATAAACGATCATCTCTAAAAGCAAAATCGGGGCGATGCCTAATTTCATTTATAAACTCTTTCTTAAATAAATAAGATGAATAATGTGATGAATCACATTCTCCGAGCTGTTGTGCTATAAAATCATCACATTCAACCCATTTCTGCGTTTTTATAATATTCTCCTGTTCGTCTATAAGTCTATAGCCACTAACAATTAGGTCTGCACTACTTTGCTCGGCTAAAAGGAATTGTTCATCTATAGCATTTTTGTCGATGATGTCGTCAGAATCCAAAAATTTGATATATTTGCCGCTTGTTGCTTTAAAGCCATAATTAACGGCCCAGCATTTTCCCCAGTTTTCCTGTTTAAGTGCAGTTATACCAGTCTGATTCTTCAGCCATTCCCAAGTTCCATCAGTGCTTCCATCGTCAATAACGATAATTTCAGTAATACATTTGGTGTTCTTACAACTATTTATAGCTTTCGGTAAACACCATAACCTATTATAAGTTGGGATTACAATGGATATATCAATATTACTTTTCAACTCTTATTATTGAAATTCAATTTCTTTCAGATGCTTTTATCGTTCTTAGCCCAAATAGTTTTCTGTAAATAGGACGGAATGTATTTTTCAAAAAAATTCTAAATTGACTAACGTATTTTATTTTTACATTGATACTAATTATACTTAATGGACTAAGCTTACCAGACAGTGCCAGATTTAATTTATAACTTTCTAATTTATAAGGGTAGTCTGATGTATAATCTCCTAAAAAATGAACTATTAAAGGAGAAACTCTCTCAAATGGATACCATTTTTGATATTTAGGGTTAGGATATGGAGGGTTATACAGATTTGCTTTTCCATTGATAACATCCAAATTATAAGACCCTTGACAAGCTTGTAAATCACTCATAATACTTCCATCATCAATAATGGGTTTTTGATTATTTAATTGCATTGATAAAGCCATTATTACTTCATCATTGGGTTGGTTTCGTAATCTGATGAAGCCAATTTCATCATATCGTTGTTCAATCATCCTAGCATCTCTATAGAGTTTGGTTGCTAAATCTCCTTTTTCTAAATAATAGATACCCCCGTTAAATTTTGGTAATTTGTCAATTTTATGACTCGCACATATCTTTTTAACATCTCCAAACCATTCGCCATCTTTAATATAATCACCTACAACCGATACTGTATGACCTTTGAATTTTTCGAAGAGAGGTTCTAAGGGGCCGAATATTAAGCAATCACTATCGATAAATAAAGTCTGCCCATCTTTTGCAAATTTATCCAAATGTAGTTTGGTAGAAAATCCATTTCCATATTGGTTGATTTGAATTTTTATGACTTCTATTTTATTTTTTATTTCATCAGGCAAAAGCCAAGGTTGATCGGTAACAAGCTGGAAGTTTATTGAAGTATGAGGATGCCACCATAAAAAAGAGCGAATAAGGTTAATGGCCATGTCTACGTAAACAGTTTTACCAGTAGCGATAGATAAAATGTTTTTTTTCATTCTTATTTTATAGCTTCGACAGCTAAAGTAAATGGAATGGAAATACCTTTATGAGATTCTATGTTATTTAGTTCTTTAAACTTAGAAATTGTTGGTGCAACTTGCACAGCCTTTCTAAATCCAACTTCGAGTAGAAGGTTTATTAAGGTATTACTATCAAAAATAAACTTGTGCTCATAATTATAGAATATGTCATTTATAAAGAAAGATATATTTTCCTGCTGGAATGATGGCACATAGTTTTTAGCGTTATGAAAACCAGTTTTTATCCAATTATCAGTGATATCTTTTATATAAGGATCTTCATCTCCCTTATGTTTAAAATAGCTTAATAAATATGCTTTCAGATCTGGTGTACATATTCTAAGAACCCCACCTTCTTTTAACAACCTGAATACTTCTTGTAACATAAAACGAGCATCTTTGTAGTGAATGTGTTCTAATTGATGCTCACTAAATGCAAAATCAAAACTATCTGAAGGAATGGGAAACGCTTTAGTTACATCCAAGAAGAATATCTGATTTCTTGGAAAATAATCCGTATTGAGCCAATCTACTAAATAATTTTGTCCGGTTCCTAATTGCAATTTGAATGTTTTTGCCGTATTTAAATATATTTTTATATTCTTTCTTGTTGCTAGATTCAAGAAATAATGCTTAATCTTTAAAACTGTTATGTAAATAAATGGGATGTTTTTGAAAGACATTTCTATTTAATTTTCAACTAGACAATTTATAAAATTGGAACTTGTGCTGTAAATTTGTATTTAACGTCAAGTTTTTATATACTAAATTGATTACTAATAATTTTGTTAAGAGAGCAATTTACCTATTAATCTTTTATAGGTATGTCGGAAAATCAAGGCTATTTTCCAGCCAAATAATAAACATATTAATTTTGTTTTTCCTGCCGAAACAAATTTTATACTGGATCCGCCTAATTTATCAATTTTAATTTGAGTTTCTTGGCAAAGTTTTGTGTATTCGGGATACATGGTATGGATGTAAGCTTGATACATATTAGCAGAGTAGACTTTTACACGTTTTGTGTTTTCTTTATTTAAAAGAAGGTTTGTGGATAAATCAATGGCCTTAATTGCGGAGCGAAAAGATTCCTTTGATCGCAAACCTGACAAGGAATTTTCAGTTTGGCGGTAGTATAAAATGGCTTCAGGAATAAATTTAATTTCTCTTGCTTTAAGACACAACCTAGTAAAATATTCATAGTCATTGATAAGACTTAGAGATTCGTTCCAAAACCCTCCATCATGAATAATTTTCTTAGGAATAATCCAACGCCCCCCTTGCCTCATGTTGCTTATTGGACTTAAAAGAAAATCAATGGGCTGCATTGTCTTCCAGAATTCATATTTGTACGGAGCTGAATTACTTTTTTTAAATGGACTATGAAAATCATTGCATCCAGAAAAATACATTAGGGTGTTGTCAATCGTTTCGCTAAAGCATTTACTTATAAAATCATGATCTAAGATATCATCAGCATCTAGAAATTTTATAAAGTCTCCTTTTGACTTCGATATTCCTAAATTACTTGCAGAACATTGGCCGCTGTTTTTATTGTTCCTATAAACTCGAATTGATTGCGATTCATAAGATTTAGCTATTTCCAAAGAATTGTCTGAAGAACAATCGTCAACTATAATAATCTCTTTGTTTTGCCAAGTTTGATTAATTGCAGACTCTATACTTTCCCTTAAATATTTCTCAGTATTGTATACGGGGATAATTATTGAAACAAGCGGATTATCCATGATTTCTGATGTGCGGCTTAAAAAGTCTAATGAGTTTCTCCCTTAACCAAACTGCAAAAAAAGGATTAATTTTAGTTAAACTATTAAATAATTTACTGCCAGTGTCTGAACTAGGGTAACCTAGACATTCACTTATTGCCAATGCTTTTTTTATATAACCCCATTCTTGAAACACTGATAATGATGATATACATGTCCAAATTTGATCTGATATTTCTTTAGCATATTGGTTACCATGGCTCGCGCTGATTTTTTTCAATACATGGTATCTCGCGATTGCGCATTTTTGCGCATTATTTTGTGACATTGAGTTCTTTATGTAATAGTTAATTATGCTAATTTCTGATTCGCAAGAAAAAGATAATCCATTTATTGCAAGAGAAATATGCATAGCACAATCTTCATTATATAACACTTTTGAATCAGTATCATAACCGCCAGCAGCCAGAAAGGCTCTCTTGTTGTATAAACCACAGAAGGGATTTATTTGTTCCATAATTGAATATTTAACTGCATCCTTTTCTAATGAATGTCTATCGAATTTTCTTAGGCCTAAGCGGTTATGAGTATAATTATCCCTATATTCATAGTCAAATAAGATAACATCGGGGCATTCTTGTTTATTTATCCATTTATGTGATAGGGTAGTGAAATTTGGCAAAAGTTCATCATCTGCATCATGGAAATGCAACCACTCAGATTTTGAAACTTTGGCTAGCTCATTTTTTCCAAATGAACAACCCTTATTTACAATGCCTGATAAAACTTTTGCTCCAAAACTTAATGCTATTTCAGTAGTGTTGTCGGTACTGCAATCATTGTAAACTAAAATCTCATCAAAAGGTATTGCTTGATTTAATGCAGACTTTAATAAACGAGGCAGGCACCACGCAGCATTATAAGCTGGAATACATAAAGCAATAGTATTCATTAGATGTATTTGTTTTTAATCCTTTTTAACAAATAATGTAAAAGTTTTTTCAATGGCTGTTTGTTTAAAATAATGTCAATAGAAACGATGTCATCTGAGGGTTCATATATTGCCTTTGTATAATTATTCGATTGTTGAGACGAAAAACTATCCATAACCCCATTATAATGAAGTAAATTTAATCCTATCAGTTTGTCCGCACAGAGTTCAGCTTTTAATGTTTGATAGGCATTCTCAATAATTGCATTAACTGTTTGCTTATCGAGCGATAAAACCATTTTAATGCAATTCGCCAATTCATGAGTATTATTTTTCGCGAATTTATAACCATTAAAGCCGTTTACTATTAATTCAGAAATTCCCGCACCATCTGAGCATATTAAAATTATACCAAAATTCATGTATTCTAAACCTGTAAAATTATAAACATCCCAAATTGAAGGTATTATTGCATAACTAGCATTCTTCTGAATTTCGGCGATCCTACTATTTTCGATAGAACCCAGCTCAATAATTTTTCTTCCCCAAATATTTGGATAGTTTTTTTGCAAATCAGATGATTTAGAATTTTTATTGTCAAATTTTGTATCGCGGCCACACCATTTTATTATTACATCATCTTCTAATTGTGACAATGCTTCGCACAAAACATCTGGACCTTTCCATTCTTGAATACGTCCACAAACTATCCCATAATTTTCTTTATTAATATTGGATGGCATGTTTTCGTCAGCTATAAAAACTGGGTTTAAAAAATATATCTTTTTATTTGGTAATATTTGCTGCCAATAATTTAAATTAGATTGGCTGTGAGTAATAATTCTATCCGAAAAATTTAATAATATTGACTCAGTATATCTATTTAAATCTCCTTCTAAACCTTGTTTTAACTTAGGTTCATGCAAATCTATTTGTCCCGCACTACCATGTAATCTTGTTATAACAGGTTTTGTATGGTTTATTAACCACGGTATAAAACCTAAACCAAAATCGGTACATTCAATAATATCAAATCCTGCACCTTCATTTGATTGTTCCCACATCGCCCACGCTGAAGCTATGTTACTTCTGTACTCTGGGAATAATTCATACTTTTGAAATTTTTGGAAATACAAATCATATATGCGGGGTTTTAAATATTCTACAGTTATTCCATTGTAGTTATAATTTTCATTTGCTTGTATATAACCGCTGCCTACAATTACTTTAATATTATTTGTAGAATTTTTTACGGCATTTAGATAATGTAAATAATATGTAGAAATGCCGGCGCCTGAATGCGGATAAAATTCTGGAAGGATAAAAAGGATATTCAATTTATAAATCAAAATTATTTTTATTCAAAACCTTTTTTATCCAGATACTTCCAAAATTTCTACCATACTTATCGCCTATATCAGTAAGTTCTTTCTCCATAACTTTGAATTTCTCTGGCAAGTAATACTTTAATGGTCCAAAAAAACAATAAGTCACATAATTTAAAAGCTGAAGCTCTTTGTTAGATTTCTCAAGTGCTTTTATTGATATTCCTTTTTTATTTGAATATGGTAATCCTTCGACATGAATATCTGTTACACTCCACATTTCTCCAGGTTCTAATTTTGTATGGACAATATTTTGTTTAATTAGTTCATTATTGACTTCTTCCATATAATGAATTGGATTGTAAAATGCCTTAATTCTTCTTAATAAACCGTTCCATATTTTTTTTATCGTATATGGCTCTTTAACAAAAACAGTATTCCTTAGCAATTCACATCGATTTTCATATTCATTAGAATTTACAGATTCCGACAAGGGATCTTGAAGTGTTATTAGTATGCCATTTTTATTCAACTTTTTATTCAAATCATTAAAAAAAACTTCTAAGTTCGGAATATGATGTAGGACTGAACTCACAATAATTAAATCGAATTTTCCATCTAAATCACATAAGTGACCACAAAACGCATTAACATTTTTATCCCATTTCTTTGATCGTTTTATAGCTTTTCTAATCATGCCTGGTGATGTATCTAATAACGTTACATCACTTATATAACTGCTTAAAGCAGTTTTTAACAAGATTGAAGTTGCTAAACCAGTACCACATCCAACATCTAATACTTTTAGATTATTTCCAACAACTATATCGTCTAGACTTTTTAGTAATAGCGCTAGTTGTTCAGGAAGATTTGTCCACATCCCTTCTTGAAGAGAATCATAATGTTTAGATTCAATATTATGAAATACTATGTTGATTTTAGAATGGAATTCTTCTATCGACAGCAAGTTTGATTTTTCTTTGAATAGAGGAAATAGTGCTTTATATGGATTATGGGACATTCTTATTTATTTTTATCAATATTATCGATATATCCAAAGGAATGTTTTACTATAGATTTCCTAGGTGCATAAACATTCAATTCTTTATGAAGGTCTGTCATATCAGAATCAGCCCATCGAAGGTCATTTTCTAACTTGTAGATAATTCGTTCTACGGATTTGGAATTATAAACAACAGCCATAATTCCTAATACATTTTTTAATTTTAATATGTTATTACCAATATCTTCATGAGTTAAATAATGATTCTTTGCATATAAATACAGCATATACCAATTAGTTGGTACTATTCTTAAAAAGTTTGCAAATACCATTTTAAAATTTTTGGGAATAACAGCATCATCCTGGAAGATTATAAATTTATTAAATTTATTTCTTTGTGCATGCTCAAGAGTGAAAATATGGCTCTCTCTTATCGCAAGCTCGCCTGCTGTTCCTGGCCAATTTAGCAAATCAACATCTACTGCTTCAATTGCTTTTATCCTCAATCTTTAATTATTTTGTTATAGATTCAAATTTTGACCGACGATCTAATCGATAATCTAAATTAATATAATATGCGGCATCAAATTCATAATTTAAATCCGCTTGCAGTTTTTTATTTCAAAATTTATAAATATTTTTTTTTGAGTTGTTCAAAAAGACTGAATCTAGAATGTTTTCTATTTGTGGATTTTAAGCTTTCGTTCCATAAATGAACAGCAAAACTATTATCAGTTGGAAGCTCTATTATCTCTTGTTTTCTTAACCTTCTATATATGTTTATTAATGGTATCTGATACACAGAGACTGTAAAAATGAATTTACTTAATCTATAGCTTATAGGATTAAATAAAGAATGATTAACTGTAAATCTCTTGTTATCATTTATCTCAACCACACTTTTTACAAGGTCAACTCCAACTGCATAATAGAGGTTTTTAATATTAAAATCTTCCCATTTATTCAAGCATTCCTTTATAAAAGGGTGCCCTGCAGGGAAGGATAAAACATTAATATTGGCATAGTCGCCTTCTGGGATTTCTAGGCTTGTAGTAATAATTTCAATTGGAAGTATATTAAAGTTTTTCAGGCAGATTACATCCATGTCAACCCACCATCCACCTTTTTTGTATAGAAGATTTAGTCTAAAAAGATCCGAAAATGGAGCTTTGGAATTTGCCCCAAAGCCACTTTTAATTTCATATTTATTACTTAAGGCCATGATATCATTGGCGTTCATAATAATTGTTCCATCAGGTATGTCAGCGACTTCTTCATAAGTATACAAATGAAACTCATGCCCGTTCTTTAAGAATGATTTAATACATAGTTGTTCATTTACAGATAGTTTATTACCAATCCATAAAGACTGTATAGGTCTATTGAATGTTTCTACTTGCACTAATTCTTTCTAGTAAATCTGCATTTATTGTTTTTACATCTCGATTAATATGAAACCATCTACGATAGTCATTTATACTTTTAAGTATATCATAGTCGTTCAGTTTCATCAATAAGTTGACTTGATCTTTGATAGGTTTATCTAAGGAAATCAATCCTGGCAAAAGTTCTTTTGAAATATTTATGGAGCTAGCCAAATCACCAACTAAGCAGCAACCAGCATAAGCACATTCGCGAAATTTAAGCAACTCATAATCAAACTTACTTGGTGTAACCAGCATAAATTTAAATTGAGTTAAATAGTTAATATAATCTGTTCTGATCGTTGGGTGCTGTAACGTTTGTCCAATATCAGGGTATCCAGGATGCTTTAAGTATTTAACTTTTCTAAGAGCCCATATCTTGTGATAGGTATTAGAGTGAAAATACCATCTTAGGGGGTAGCTCGCTGCGGCTAAGCTTCCACTTACTATTATTTTGTGTTTTCTAGTGCCTAAATTTATTTCTTTTTCATTTTTGGCATCGTAAGGGTATGGGAGAGAAAAAACTTTATTAAATCCATGTTTTTGTTTAAGGATAGTTTGTATAAAATCTTCAGAATATGTGCTATAAAAAAAAATATTTTTATTAGGCTTTATAGATAATAAATACTGAATATTTTCATTGTCAATTGTTTCTTTCATGCCGTCACCAATTCTAAATAGGATGGTATGATTATTTAAATTAATTATTTCATCAAGTATGGTAAAGTCACTCGATGAAATTCTATTATCAACCACAAGAATTTTATCACTTGGTAAATTAGAGTTTATTTGGGCAGTATTCCAGTTTCTGCTTACAGCATAACCAGGGCCAGCATCATCACAAATCATTTTAGCATAATTGTAATGGTTAGACAACAGATAAAGAAAATTATTAAACAATATAATAAGCTTTTAAAATTTTTCTTGAAAGATTATGAAGTTTGTAAGAAATATATTGGAGCATGCTTAGGTCAGAAACAATTTTTTTGCGATAATGGTTATACTCCGTTATGGTAATCTGTATGTTTTCATTACTTTTTCCGTTGGTACCAAATACTGCTATAGTAAAATTGATATACTTAACTTTACTAGAAGATAGAAATACTTTTACATTAAAAATCCAATCAGATATGTATAGATATTTATTAGAATACATTCCCAATTTCTCAAATAAGTTAGCTTTATAAAATATAGCCTGATGACAAATAGTACCTCTAATTATATCATACTTTTTAATTTTTAGTTTTTTTGGTAATTCATCCCCTTCAAGTAAAATATTTCCATAAATTAAATCAATCTTTTCATTTTTTTCAGCTGCAAAAAAAACCTTTTCTAATGCATTATAAAATAGATAATCATCACTCCCTAAAAAATATAACCATTCCCCCTTTGCAAGGTTTATGCCTTTATTCATGGCATCATATATTCCTTTATCTTTAGCTGAATAAATTCTTATACGGGAATCTTTAGATGTTTCTATTATTGCCAAAGTGTTATCATTTGATAATCCATCCATAATTAAAATTTCAAAATCATTAAACGTTTGATTCAGAATACTATCTAAGCAACTACCAATAGTTTTAGAAGAATTAAGGGTTGGAACTATTATTGAAAATACGGGCATTTTTAAGGATTTTCAATACAATTAAGGTAGATATCTTTATGAATTTTGACGGTTCGATCCCAAGAAAAAAAAGCGAGGCGTTTGTTGCCGAGTGCAATCATTTTTGTTCTTAATTGTTTATCAGTACGGATTCGCTGGATTTGCGTTAATAATTGGTCAGAGTTATTATTCTCATAATATAGAGCACCATCTTCCGCTATCTCAGGAAAGCAAGATGCCATGCATAAAATTACAGGACAATTGCTTGCAAATGATTCTAATATCGGAATGCCAAATCCCTCGTACAAGGATGGGTAAATAAAGCAAATAGCATTTCTATACAAATTATACAAGATTTGATCATCTTCAATTAATTTATGAAAGATGTATTTCTTCAGTCCCAAAGAATTAATCAACTCAATCTCCTCGGCTGTGAATTTGTTACTTCCAGCACAAAGTAGTTTAATTCCAGTCTGTATTAAATATGGTCGGAGAGAAATGATGAGCCAATTAAAATTCTTATAGTCTGTTCTATTACCTACAAATAATAAGTAATTTTCATTGATGTTTTGGGTTTTTGTTATATTAATTATAGTAGATCCATGATAAACAACTGATATTTTGTTTTCATTTATATATGGATATAATTTTAATATATCTTGTTTTGTGTACTCCGAAACAGCTATAATGTGAGCTGCTTTTGGAATCAAGATTTGTTTGTTTATTGTCTCTTGATGAATTTTGTTGTGTATTTTGTCATAATACAGTTCATGTATCATGTCATGGACAGTAAGAACAAACGGTTTGTCATATATATTATGATCTAAGAACTCTGTGTCATAATATGTCGGATGATATATTTCATATTTCCCTGAACTAAGTGTTTTTTTTATGTTGTTTTTCTGATTCTCTATAAAAAAGTTATCAATTCGAGATTTTCCCCGAAAGTGTGGCGTGTTCTGTAGTAAACCATATTTCGAAAGACTATGTTCAAACAAATGAATATTTTTTGAATAGATTTTGCTTGGTAATATCTTTATGTTGTCAAAATTTTTTAGCCTAGAAATTACATTTGCAAAATATCGAGAGATTCCTCCAAAATTCTGATTTCTGAAAATTTGATCATCAAATAAAACTCTCATTTTTTCAAAAGATCATTAAATATATAAGGTGGTTATTACCGAATCCACTAACAGGTTGTCTTTTTGATGGAAAACAGCTAAATCAAAATATGGGAAAGCTCCACTACCCTTGGCTATATACCGATCAAGTTGATAGATTTGGCTTTCTTGATCAAGATCTAAACAAATCAAAAAATTTCCATAGTTGTCATAGAAAAGAACCTTTTTATACCCATATTTCTTTAAAGACAATAAATGTGGCAAACACTTTTCATTGGAAGTGTTAAGCGTGTTATCATACTCAAAAAACAGAATTGGGGTTTCCGATATCATTAGATTATTACCACCCTTTAATATCAAGGTATCAAATCCGTCGGTGTCAATTTTTAGCACTCGGACATTTCTTAAGTTCTTAGTAGCTACAATGTGATTCAATGTTGTTATTGGAATTAATAAACCATCATCTGATTGTATAATTTTTGCAGTCCCCTGTTCTGTACTGATAGTTCCTTTAATATTAATGATTTCATTACCTAAAAATGTTTCAATAACTTCAATATTTTTGAACTGTTTTATATTTTCATGTAATAGCGACAAATATTGTGTATTTCCTTCAATACATAAGATTTTATTCTTAACCTTTTCTGATCTCAATAAAGCTACAGTATCTCCAATGTTAGCTCCTACATCTATTACCAATGAATTATCATCATTTCTTAATACAAAGGCACAAAGTCTAGCGAAGTTTATTGAATAATTTGGGAATGCTTTTAAATATTCATCAAGTTTACTTTCCTTGTTAGCTTTCAATAAAAACTCTCCAACTCTGATCTGCTTGAATTCTAACCTTCTATCACTAAATAAAATATTTTTAATTTTTCTAAGAATTCCAATCATATACTGTCCCAATTACATTTGACGTTGACACATCCAAAATTGCTGCCAGCATAATGGAAAAAGTCACTACCAATTTCTGTTACAGTAAAAGATAATATATCAACAAGTGCTTCAATCATTTGAATGTTAGGAATGTGTAGTGCTATTGTAATTGTATAATTGTTGGGCAACAGAATTCTTCCAGGTATTGTTACTTTGATTTTTTTTTGTTGTCCAATAAAATTTTCCACACTTTTCTCAGTGGTAAAAATAATTTGCTCTAGGCTGTTGGTAATTCTTAATGATAAATAAGCTGTTTTATAACTCTGTTGTATATTTGCAATTAAATTTATATAAATTTCATCTTCAAAAGCAAAATTCCCTTCCGTTTCACCATATTTATTTAAAACCGTTGCACTTACAATACAATTTAAAATTGGAGCACCTCTTAAATAACTTGCTCCTTTATTTATGGAATTTGTCAAGTATTTAGCTATACCTTTATCGGTTTGTCCGGAAAAGAAAATCTTACCATGATCTAGTAAAAGTAAATTTTGACAAAGAGCTTTGATAGCACCCATATTGTGGCTTACAAATAATACTGTCCTGCCCTCACCCTTGCTCACTTCACCCATCTTTCCTAAACATTTCTTCTGAAATTCTGCGTCACCAACGGCTAGCACTTCATCAACAATTAAAATCTCAGACTCAAGATGTGCAGCCACAGCGAAAGCTAACCGCACATACATACCTGAACTGTAACGTTTCACAGGGGTATCCAAATATCTTTCTATTCCTGCAAAATCTACAATCTCTTCAAGCTTACGTTGAATTTCTTTTTTCCGCATGCCTAAAATAGCACCATTTAAAAAAATATTTTCACGGCCTGAAAGCTCAGGGTGAAAACCTGTACCAACCTCTAATAAACTAGCAATTCGGCCTTTCCCTGAAATTTTACCGGTGGTGGGGGCGGTTACCTTACTTAATATCTTTAATAATGTACTTTTTCCTGCGCCGTTTCTGCCGATAATACCAACTGCATCACCTTGTTCAATTTCAAAATTTATATCCTTTAAACTCCAAAATAAATCACTTTCACTTTTGGCATTTTGGTTATGACGTTCGCCGATACGCAGAAAAGGATCCTCCTTACCAAGCATCCTTGCATACCATCTTTCCAAATCACGACTAATCGTTCCGGTACCAATCTGACCAAGTTGATAAGCCTTGCTTAAATTTTCTACTTTTATTACGATGTTTGACATTAATTAATAAGTCGGTGAGTTGATTTGTTTGGTAAGCTGGATTAGGTCATCCTGTTGAATTGAGCTTTGGTCAAAGCATTTATTTTATTTGTTATTTCTTCTAGTTTCGTCCTCAAAGGCAAATATCCAATCTCCTTGATATAGAATAAAACTAATGCGCCAGCAAGTTGGTTAACTGTTTCAATAGCACTCGAATAAGCAAAAAAAGAAAAATGAGCTCTGCCTTTTGCGCTTAGTCTTACAGAACTTTCTGAAATATTATCACCAATGCACTCGCCGATCGCTTCAGCTGACTTGTTAATCCAAAAAGTTCTGATTTTGAAATTGATTTACAACTGAATAAATTTCTTTTCTAAATTTCTAGCTAATTGCCAAACTTCTAATTTTTTGAATGGATAGGTATACATGATCTTTATTTAGTTATAAATTAAATAAAGGATGATTTATTCTAACATTTTTTCAGCTGCTCTAACTCCGCAACTTTCCAACTCCCCAACTACACCGTATCAACAAAATTCCGTTCCACTTTATTAAAAATTACGATTCCAAATACCAATAAGATAGTTGTGATCCCGCAAGCATATCCCAAACTTCCCCAGCTAAAACTCCCCTTACCTAAAAAGCCGAATCTGAAAGTCTCCAGAATAGGTGTCATCGGATTATATTCAATTAACCAGGCATATTCCGGGTATTTATTTATAGCTTCAGATAAAGGATAAATTACTGTTGTGGCATACATTAAAAGCTGCACTCCGAAAGTTACAAGGAATGCAAGGTCGCGATATTTAGTCGTCAATGCTGAAATGATCATGCCTGCGCCTAGGCCCAACAATGCCATTAAAACAACTACGATAGGGAAGAGGCAAATTGCCCAGCTAATATTAAAATGTGCCCCAGATATATTGAAGTAAGCCATTAGAATTAGAAACAATAGCATTTGTACACCGAATCGAACCAGGTTACTAAACACAATGCTCAATGGCATGATTAGTCTTGGAAAGTAAACTTTACCGAAGATTCCTGCATTGTCTCTGAAAACAGTTGAGGTTTTGGTTAAACAATCAGCAAAATAATTCCAGGCGGTAATACCTGCCATATAAAATAATGGTTTTGGTAGACCATCAGTGGAAATCCCGGCGAGATTCCCGAAGATAAAAGTGAATATTATGGTTGTAAATAGCGGCTGGATGAAAAACCAAAGCGGGCCTAAAATTGTCTGTTTATAGAAAGAAACAAAATCCCTGCGCACTAAGAGCCACAACAAATCCCGGTATGCCCAAAGCTCATTCAATTTTAGATCGAATAAAGAAGCTTTTGCCTCAATTGTCCAGTTATGGTCTTCTTTGTGTTCCATTCAGGCACTCATATGGTTAGCGTCTTATGGTTTCAAATTTTGTCGCCAATTTTAGCCTTGTCGAATGGAAATGATTTTCTTTGTGCTCCATTTAATTCTCATATAGTTAGCTCCCGCTCGTCAAGGAGTTGGCGGGGGGTGAGGTCAGGAGCTCCTTTACGTTTGCCAAGTACTTATCATATCCAAAATTTGCCATCACCTGCGCTCGCCTAGCTTTTAGCTCAGTTTTGCTTAAGGGTTGATTTAGCAGCTGAATAAGGCCCGTATAAATCTCATCTACATTTTCCGGGTCGACTAACAAGCCCATTTCTCCGTTTAAGAGTGCATCTCTGCTGCCATCGGCATTGCCTGCCAATATCATGCAGCCATAAGCTAGTGCCTCCGTAAACACTAAACCAAAACCTTCACCTTTGCTAGGCATTACAAAAATATCTGCCAGTTGATAAAATTGTTTTATTACCTTATCGGAAACAAAGCCTGTTAACACAACGTTAGCTTCAAGATTATAATTAACGATTAAACTTTCTACTCTTTTTTGCTCTGCACCATCAGCGCTTCCAACAATAAAATAACGGAGTTTCGGGTAAATTTTAACTACATCTTTCAAACCTTTCAAAACCAAATCATAACCCTTATATTGTTCTGCGGAAGATAAACGACAAACCGTTAACAACACTTTGGAGTCTATCGGGATGTTAATCTCAGATTTTATCAGATTAACATCCACACTATCTTCACTGAACTTAAAATCCTTAGGTAAACTATTGTTTAACACATGGATATTTTGACCAATTAAGGAATGTGTCTTTTTTATGCTTTCTGCCGTGTAGTTACTAACCGCCCAGATTTCTATTTTCGAAAGAAAATCACGCTGCCAACCAGATAATGGTTTCCATACTTCTATACCGTGGGCAAACAAAATAATCTTCTTTTTAGGACTAATAATTCTGATAAGTCTTGCCAATGGTAATAGATTAATATGGCTCAAAATTATTGTAGTAGATTTTAGACTTTTATTTAAAGTTGCTAAAGCAAACAAACTTAATCGGCTTTCAAAAGCCTGGTAGAAATTGCGCTTGGCTTTCCGGTCGTGCAGGGAAAGGGTGAAATGTTTTTTTAAGGAGCTTCCGTCTGTCAAATCCTTTAGAACATCTATGAATGTTCTGCAAACTTTTTCTATGCCACCGGTGAGGCTGTAAGTATATAAGCTCAGGAACAAAATATTTTTACTTTTCAATTATGGCTATGGATTGAATTTGAAACCTGGTACAGCGCAAAAGCTTTCGACCAATGCATTTTGCCTGATTTAAACTTCCGAATCAGTTTCCTTGAATAGTCGTTGCCATATCTGCTCTCATCTGCAAGCTGTCCGCCCTTTAAAAGCCATTCTTGAAGTGGAAAACTGAATCCCATTTTAGGTCGGTTCCAGATGGCTTCAGGAAGTAAATCTTTAAAGGCAGTTATCAACATTCCTTTAGACTTTTGCTGAAAACGTTGCTTGTTATCAATAGCATTCATTGTTTTTATGAATTCCTGGTCTAGAAAAGGCAACCTCACTTCCACACCGTGGCTCATACTCATAAAATCAGTATCCTTTAACAACTGATTTCGCATAAAAAGGTTTGTTTCTAACCATGAGGCTCTTTCTTCACCTTCAAAATTGTTAATTTCCTTATCCAGTGGAAAATTTTCAAATAAATTATCTATTTCTTTTTTCGATTTTCCAAGAACTTTAGCGATGATTTGGGGGATGTAAAAACCTCTCAAAAAGAGATATTCGCCAATGGGGTTTTGATAGCTCAAATAGTAAATACGCTTTATTTTTTCGGAAGGTACAGCTGCACTTAACCTCAAAATGAACCGGGGCAAATATTTTAAGTTTTTAATAAGTTTCATCCGCTTGAATGATGGATAACCGCCAAAAAGTTCATCGGCACCTATGCCGGATAGAACCGCTTTCAAGCCATCATTTTGTGCGTACTTATTTACAAACCATGAATTAATGCCATCAATTGTAGGCTGATCCATTGCTTCCACAATCTTAGTGAAACTGGCAGCCAAATCTGCTTCCTTAACCTGATAACTGTGATGTGTTCCGCTAACCTGACCGGCAATTATTTTTTGAAACCTTTCTTCCGAGTAAGCTTGCTCATTAAAATTTATGGATACACTTTTTAAGTTTTGTTTGATGCTTTCATTCGCCAGCATTGTAATAATGCCAGAATCAATTCCTCCGCTTAGGAATACGCCGATCGGCGCATCAGCGATTAAATGTTGCTGAACAGCCTGTTCAAATTTTGCCGCAATCAGGTTGCTTGCTTCTTGTGGATCAAAAACAGTTTTATTTTTGAACTCTTTTTTAAATGAAACGATAGCTGCTTTACGCTCCCGATGATCCCATGCTAAGAAGTGTCCCGGGTTAAGTGAATACACATGTTGCAGCGTGGTAAAGGGATGCGGGATATGGCCGAAAGCAAGGAAATAAATCTTCCAATCGTGGTTTTCCAGATATTTGTATGAATTTGCTTTAAAAGCTTTTACTTCTGAAGCAAAAACCAGGCGATTGGCATCTGTAACATAATAAAGTGGTTTTATGCCGATTTGATCTCGCACTAAATAAGTTACTTGTTTAAATTTATCATAGAGAGCAAAGGCAAACATGCCTGAAAATTTTTTGAAGCTTTCTACGCCCCAGAATTGATAGGCCGCAAGGATTACTTCCGTATCGCTTTTAGTGCTGAAAATTAATCCTTCAACTAATAATTCTTCTTTCAGTTCGATATAATTGTAAATTTCGCCGTTAAATGTGATGGTAAAATTTTCATCATTATAGCTCATGGGTTGATGCCCTGTTGGTGATAAATCAATCAAAGCTAACCTACGGTGGCCGAAATGTAAGGCGGCTGGTGAATCTGCATAAAATCCTTCACCATCCGGCCCACCATGTTTCATTGCATTGCACATGGCTTTAACATCTGTTTCCAGCTGTTTGGGATCTTGTTCTTTATCGATTATTCCGGCAATCCTACACATTTAATATCTTGTCATGCTGAACTTCTCGAAGCACTTGTTAGTAATTACCAATTTAGTCTGTTCCATTTTCCATCCTCGCACAGCTTCGCCCTTTCAGTCACATTTTATTTAAAAATGAACTGATATTTTTATGCTTTTTTTTGAAGCACCGTTATATTGTATAAGTAAATTCTAATTTACCTCCACAATATCTATATTTATAACTCAAGCTCAATAGGAATTAGTCTGAGCTTAATCACAGTTTAACCCTGAGCTTAATCGTTGTCATTCTGAGCGTAGTCGAAGGACAAATAAGTCTTCATCTTCTTTAAGCAACAGCAATTATTAACGACCGATCAACGCGTATTTAATCACTTAAATCGGCTCTATAAAAGCAATCGACGTATTAATATTTATCGCAAAGCCCATGTTTTCTAAACGTAAAATGATACGCTGTTTATTGTGTACCGATACCAGTTCGGCAATCATATCCTTAAATGGACCTGCTTTTACAATTACTTTTTGCCCCGGTTTAATATCGTAATCAAATACCTCCAATTCCTCATCGGTGGCTAATAGTAATCTTAAATTTTCAATTTGTTGTTCGGGCATGGAGGCAATCTGGCCTGAAAAATACAAGAACCTTGCGATACCATTTGTCATTAATACTTCTGCATGCTCTTTGGCCGAAATATACACAAACAGATAAGATTTAATTAAAGGTTCCTCAACAATTTTTTTCCGGTCGCTCCACTGTTTTATTTCCTTTTTCAGGGGTAAGTAAGCGGTAATATTTTTCCTAACTAACTCCTGGTAGGCCTTTTTCTCCGCTCTTGAACGTGTATAAACCGGGTACCATCTGTAACTATTATCAATCATTAATTTGAAAAATATCTTCTAAAATCCTTATACAGTTGCGAATAAGTGACATCCTGAGCGTAGTTGAAGGACAAATTATTTTTTGTTTCCTCATAAGTAAATTACTTGAAACTCACTTTTTTCATCACGCTCATCTATTCAAGACTTTAATAACATTATTTATATTGAACGCTGTCTCAATTACACTTCTCAACCCAACTCGGCCTTATCATTGCGCCTCCGTTCTACTTAAATCCGGCCTAACAAATTTTTCGGCTGGCAATGTCTAACCCAAACAACTAACTTTAAAAGAAAGGTTTTAAGCCGGCAATTCTTGTTTCTTTCTATTGTCAAAAAGAATGAGCCTTTCCACTGCGGTGAGCGGATTCATACCTTCTAAGTCCATCTTACCTTAATGTCAATCTCACAACTAGCCCTCTCTCTTTCAGGAGAGGGAGTGGGAGGTGATGTTACTTATTCTTCCAAAACATCCACCACTTCCTGTTCTCATCATCATAATAACCAGAACCGGAATAGCCGCTATAGTCAGAGTAATAGTAAGTACTGTTACCTCCGCCACGTGAATAATCTGTGGTATAATAGTTCGAATAAAGTGCATCATCGCCAAAAGCATTTAAAACAATGGCTAAATTGCTTAAACCATATTCTCTCGATAATCTTTCTGGTATTGCTGCCGCTCTTTGCTGGGAAATGCCAGAGCGAATTACGAAAAGATTTACATCCGAATTTCGGATTAATGGAATTGCATCAGATACCAGACCCACGGGAGCTGTATCAATCAAAATATAGTCGTAATCAGGTTCGAGTTTGACAAGTAGATCCCGCATCGCTGCAGTATGAAGCAGTTCGGAAGGATTTGGCGGAACAGGTCCTGACGGAACAAAATCAATGTGATGGACCTCGTCGTGTATAAGTACATCTTCTAACTGAGCTTGTCCTGATAAAACAGAACTCAATCCTTTTTTATTATCACTTCCAAAAACCTTATGTAATTTCGATTTGCGTAAATCGGCGGCAATTAAAATAACTTTTTTTTCAATTAGAGCTAATGTTCCGGCAAGATTAACGGTTACAAATGATTTTCCTTCACCCGAAATTTCTGAAGTAATACAAATAATTTTACTTTGTTTATGGCTGGCCAGGAAACTAAGATTTGTTCGTACCGAACGAACAGACTCCGCAAAAACAGATTTAGGCTTGGCGATAGAAAGTGCTTGTCTGCTATCCTTATCAATATAATCAGGGAATTTTCTGATTACACCAATTATTGGGGTATTTGTTAAGCCCTCAACCATCTCCTTATCATAAATATAAGGGTTAAGGAATCTAACAAGTAGTATTAATCCAAAGCCTGCCGCTAATCCAAACATTATTGCTGTGGTATAAGTCTTATTACCGTTAGGAGAAATCGGATAAAATGATGGATATGCAGGGTTTACAATTGAAGCGCCAGGTACAATAGCGGCCGCATTCATTTCTGCTTCCAGTTTTTTTTCAGCCAAATAAGATCGCACCTTATTGTTCACTTCAAAGCTTGCCTGAAGCTTAACAAAACTTTGTTCTTTAGCAGGAATTACACTAATACTTTGATTTACACCAGCAATTTGGTTTTCAATATATCTAACCGTTCTGTCATTTTGCTCCTTTAGTTGCCTGATATTATTTCTTATCGATGCTTTAACTACTGCAATTTGCTTATCAATAGCAAGAATTGGTTGCGATTCGGCATTAAATTGCATTAATTTAGCTTCTCTGTTAGCAACAAGCGTATTTATTTGGGTAATTAATCCGCCCAAATTTCCGGTGAGGTCACCTTCTAAATCAATTCCGATTTCAATTTTATTTCTATTAGTATTTACCTGCTCCTCTAATTGTGCTATACCTAACTCTTTAAGTTTTAGTTCTGATTTTTGTTTTTCCAAATCACTAAGTTTGCTTACCGTCATGGATGTAGAGGATGGTAGATCAACTATTTTATTCTGCGTTTTGAAATTAGCAAGATTACTTCCTGATTTACCAGTTTCTGTATTAATAAACCCCAGTTGATTATCGATAAATTCTACGGTTTGCCTTGCTGATCGTCGCCTTTGTATAACATCATAAAGTACGTACTCCTTCATGATGGCATTTAAAATATCTGCAGCAAATTGCGGATTGCCATCGGTTTGACTTAAGCCCATGACATTAGTAAAACGGGCAGCCTCCCCAATGTTTAAGCCACCCATCGCACGGCCAATAAAGTCTTCTTTGGTGTTAAACTTAAACTGATAAATACTTTTGTGTGGAATTTTATCGCGAATTCGAAAAATCATATTGCCCGCATTAATATTCTCACCATACCGATATGTTTTTTTTGAATCCTTGTTATCCGCATTTGCCAGCGAAAAACTTTTTTCATCAATGGATTCAATCTCGTAAAGGCTGCGATCAAAATTTACACTATCTTGCTTAATAATTTCTATAACAAACGGAACATTAGGATAAGTTTCGGTTGTTCTGATTCTGCCTTTGATAAAATAGCTGACCTTATAGTTAATGGTATTTACAGCATTTAAAATTACCTCATTACTTCTGATTACAAAACTTTCAGCCTGTATTTTATCGGTGTAATTGTAGTTTTGCATTGCACCCTGTGCACCTGTGCTGATAGCAGGATTCGTATCTTCAAGCTTAAGCGAAGCCCCGGTTTGATATACAGGAGGTGTGTACCAAAGATAAACCTTCGCAATAATCAGAGCAATAAAAACGGTTCCTGCTACCCAATACCACCGGCTCCAGAATACCCTGAATATTTTGTAAAAATCTATTTGCTGACTAACAGATTTCGGCTGGCCTAAAATTTCTTTATTATCCATTATCTTGTTAAGCTAAGTATTAAAATTCCAAGATTCACCACAACCAAAATGGGTTGTATAACATTATTAACACTTGTTAATTTTTCACTTAAAGCAGCACTTTTTGTAGGCTGAAGAATAATGATATCGTTATTTTGAAGGATTAGTTTTTTGCTGGACAGGCTGTTTATATCGCTTAGGTTTACATAAATAATTTCAGGATGACTGCGATCTCCCCTAATAATTTTGAGCGTTTTTGGGTCTGCATTTTTAGAAATGCCTCCCGCTTCCCCGATAATATCAATTAAAGTAGTGTTTTCGCGTTCGATAAAAAAGTTGCCTTGTTTACCAAATTCTCCTAAGAGGGTAACTTTTAAGTTTACGATGGTAAGTTCGATGATAGGATTGTTAAGCAGTTTTTGCTTATATAGATCCTGTATTTTTATAGCCGCTTCACGTCTGGTTAATCCCGCAATCTCTACTTTTCCAATAGCAGGGAAATTCACCTGACCATCTAAATCTACAGGGAAAGACAATATATTTTGATTGCTGCCGGAACTAATATTGCCAGATGAAGTATTAAAACTACTTGTCGCAGTTGCTCCGAATTCAGGATTTTGTACGTTTCTTATAGCTACCTGGTCATTTATTTTTATTTTATAATAGGCATCAGATATGCCCTGATCATTCACAACATAAACTTGTTTTATGGTATCGGTAACAATATCGCTAGGCGCATTGAATAAACTGTGCTGTTTACGAACAGAGCAAGCACTAAGAAAAAAAACAAAAGAAAGCGTAATAATTAGATAAATGTGTTTTTTATTAAAAGTCACTGCCATAAAAACTACCCCAAAATTATTTGTCTAAAACAAAAATACTTTTTAATATGATTAAAAGAAGAAAAAACTGTTTTATGAGTGTTGTTTAGACACCAGGTTTATCCGCCTTTACAGAGATTCTAGATTTGTAAATTAATGAGCGGCTATCATATTTTAGTTTCCTGAAATTAAATACTGCTTTTTCTTAAGTAGCGTCATTGTAAATCTGCAACTATTGGAGCATACAAAAAGTAAATTTTATTATTTGTGGGTAATTTTGAATATTTTTGACTTTTGTCTAATCTATTGTGTGTTTTGTTGAGGACAAAATCAAACATATTCTTTGAATAAGGATGACGCCTCTATACTTATTCCGCTCAAACTCCTCCTGCAGAAGGTCTTGACGCAACTCGTCAACGTTCTGCAGAACATAAGAGTATCCCTTGTTTTATCAATTCCCAACCTTTAGAATTTTTGGATGTGGAAATTACATGTTACTTGTCCTCATGAAGATTACATCTGATCCTGAATTTTACAGCTTCGGAGTGGTGGCATTTAATTTATTTGAAAGCTAACTTAATAAAACTAAAGCTTTTATTGTAGTCGTCACTGAGAGGCTTCTATAGTGGCAGAAATCTGCTTTGAAGTTTATTTTTGTTACAAAAATCACCCCCTAAAAAAAAACTATAAAACCGGTTTAAGTGATGGTTTAGGGTAGTAACCATGGCGAGCCTTCTTCAGTCGTAGCAATTCCTTTCGAAATTATGCTACCGCTATTATTATTCACGTCTGTCGCCGGCAGCTTGCTTCAATCTTTGAGAAATCGCTTCTGTAGGCCCGCATTAGGTTGGCAATGACCGAAAATAAAAATCTAAATCGTTTTTAAGGGAGGCTTCCTTTCTTGTGTAATGGAAATTCGAGTGTCAATCGAGATTGACTGGTCAAATATTAAATTACTTTCAAGTAATATTTTGATTGATTAATGTCACTCCCTGTATGAGTACTGGGGCAAATTTATATGTTTTTAGCCTTATTTTCGCCCACATCCTCTATTTAAAACATGCCTTCCGGAAGTAACTGTTGAGTAGTTATGGGAAGAATATACTTTTTTACTAATTTTTTATTATTATTTATTAATGTTTCTATACGCGCCCAAACTGGTTGTGCTTCAACAAACCCGACTCTAGGTAATCCTGAAATTTATACTACAAAAATTGGTACAGTAACTCCTGCAAGGTATTCGCCATTTGGGAATAGAATTACTATGAATGCGGTTCAGCAAGCCCAACCTCAATGTAATAATTTTTATAAATCCATAATTTCATCGGGTAGTCTTGGCACTTGTAGAATAAATATTTCATCCGCAACAAGTACTACAACCTTATCTTACAATAATGGTTGGCTCGTGAATTACACTCTGAATTGCCCTCTCGATGATCATATTTGGATTCTAATATTGCTATTGGTATGCTTGGCTTTTCATAATATCTGTAAATGTGGCTCACTTGGTCTAGAATTCTAATTTGAACTGATCTGAATTTTGAGAAGTGCACATTTTTAATGGAAGTATTTATTTTGGAGGGTATATTCCATACAGCCCTATTTTAAGCTCGTAAAAGCGCTTTTATGTTGCCACTTCTAATCACGGCAGTATATCAGATACGTGCGCTTGTATGTAAAACTTTTATGCAATTCCTGAAAACTAAAGTTTGAGAATTCCGTTTCAATATAAATTGAGTAATAGAGCATTTCAGTATGACCTATTATGGTGCTGCACCCGAAGTTATCGATAATGTTAGCTTCATTCAATGTCATTATCTTTCATTCCTATTAGTTGTGTTTTTTTCACGCAACTGGCGTGATATTAGTCAAAAAACTTAAATTTTGTATGATGATGTAGTTATTGAAACATGGATTATTTTTCTTTTGTATTTTTGGAACACTATTGACTAATCTTTTTATAATGAATATTATTAAAGCTAGCATTTTACTCTTTTTATTTACAATATTTTCCCTGAATTGCTTTGCCGATAGTGGTTGTAGGATTGTGTTTTCAGGAGGAGTTGTCAGAATTTTTCCTACAACTCCGGACCCCCTTGGTAATTCTAATTACATAGTGCAGAATAATAGAACAACTGATTGTATTGGTTTTACATCTAGTAGGAGGTATGTTTTAAGTGGTGAAATTACGACCAGTACAACTGTTTGTACAGTCTCGGGACAACCTAACGGACTTGTCGCAACTTACCCTCGTTATTATGATTGTCCAATAGATGATTATCTAGATTATTCGGTTATTATCTTTGCGTGTACTGGTTTTGTTTTAATCAGAAAGCAACTTGCCTAAAATTTTAATCTAGTTTTGTGTTACTAAACTAGAGATGTTTAGATAGTTTATCATTTATCGCTTATTTGTTTTGGATATACTTATTTATTTAGATGAGCTTGATGAGCATGTAGAAATTTAAATACCTCCCAATGTTTTCCTCACATTGTGATTTTGTCATCTGACAAGAATTAAAGTACCTATCGTTAGTGTTTCAACTCATTTACATTCTTATCTAATTATCTAAATCTAACTGCTTACTTTTTAATATTAAATTAAAGCTAGACATTGTATCCCCTAATCTAAAGAATGAACAAAAAGAATGATAAATAGCTGATGCATCCAACCTAATTTTACATCAAAATCCGCTATCTCGATGTTAAATAATGGTGCTAAATATCTTTTCATTCTTTTTATTCTAGCTTTTGGTCGCATCAGTTATGCAGCTGAAGGTTGTGTAATTAACAGTGAGTTATTTTCCTTACCTCCTCAAAGTATCATAGATATAAGCCTTTTTAGCAATCTTCATGCGTTTGGTAGTTCAAGTACTGTAATAAATAGTTGTTTTACAGGTACCTCTGCTGGCTCTTGTTACGTTTGTGATGGAGGTAGACGCATATTTGCAGTAGTTGATGTCGGTGGATTTATATATACTGTTACCTGTGTCCCAAATGGCTCCTTACTTCCTGTTACTGCTGCCAAAACTGGAACTTATTTTTCCTCCTTTGTATTAGAGTGCGACCTTGACAATTATTCCTGGGCTCTGGGTGCTGCTGCAACATTTTTAGGCTTAGAATTTATCAAAAGAAGACCTATAAACTAAACTTTTTTATATATTCTGACCCCTTTCCTTAAGGAAAGAGGCGAATCAGCCATTTGGATGTTCATGTGCGATTAAAGTCATGCTTCCGTTTCTACATACGATACGAGTATGAATTTTGTCGTTTATGTATGATCAAGTCTTAAGTTTACAATAAATATCTATTTAATTCCCCAGCTTTGATTATTCGGAAACATTATTTATCAGCAAACTTTTTTAAGCTTGTCCAACAACAGAACTTCTGCCATGATGGTATCAGAACCATCAGATTGGCTTATTTTCTAACCACCATTACCATCAAGAGTCACTTGAGGATTGTTGATTATCTCGGTTTATTATGTTAGTGGCTTCGAGAAAGAGGGCTGCATAGTGATATTCGGCTCTAAAGAAACCCAATTTCTTGTGGGCGATTATCTCACTGCATTTTTTATCTTTACCGCAGCAATCGCCTTTCATCACGTCAAGAAGTTGTAGTTGCCATCTACATATGAAGATATCCATAATCACAGTAGTTTTTAACGGTGAAGCTTTTATTAAAGATTGCATAGCGTCAATTTTAAATCAATCCTATGAAAACATCGAGTATATCGTTATTGATGGAGGCTCTACCGACGGAACATTGAATGTTGTTAAGCACTATGAACAGCAAATTGAACATTTCATTTCTGAAAAAGATAATGGTTTATATGATGCAATTAATAAAGGCATAAATTTAGCTACAGGTGATGTCGTTGGTCTTTTAAATGCAGACGATATGTTGGCGGCGGACGACATAATTGAAAAAATTGCCTTCGCTTTTGCAGGTGACTCGTCCATTCAAGCCGTTTATGGAGATTTAAATTACATTAGACCAACCTCAGGTAAAATATTAAGGAAGTGGAAATCCGAACAAGCTGATGGTAGGGCTATTGAAAACGGCTGGATGCCGGCTCACCCGACTTTATATCTTAGACGCAATATTTTTGCAGAGTATGGCAGTTATGCACTCGATTTAGGTACTGCTGCAGATTACGATTTGATTGTGAGGTATTTTCATACCTTCAAACTAAAGGCTTTATACCTGCCGATATTGATGGTAAATATGAGAACAGGCGGTGTGAGTAATAATTCTCTGAATAACCTGATTAAAGCCTTTAAAAATGACTACGGCGCTTTAAAACGAAATGGACTTCCTTACCCACTACTAACCACCATAAAAAAGAAACTTCGGAAAGTGTTTCAATTCAGGGTTTAATTCCCGGTTGCCGAACAGATATTTCGAATGAGTTTTGTCAATAATTATCATTTTCTGATATGACACTCCTGTCTAAATTATTATATTTGTTAGCAAACCTTCTACAGTTTTGCTTATACGTTTACTTAACACACATTCGGAGCTTTTTTATATCGTCATTGCACTCTTAGCCTGTGGAATCGTAGTTTCCTGTATACCCTCTATTATTTCTGTTTCAAAAAAATATGGTCTATTCGATAAAAACGACATGTATCGAAAAATCCATAAAAACGACATTTCACGTTTGGGTGGCTTAGCAATTGTAACCAGTTTCACCATTGCAACTTTACTTTTTTCTACCCTTGTCAACTTTGAAGAAGCAAATTTCCTGATAACTTCTTGTATAATTCTTGCGGCACTTGGCTTAAAAGATGATGTTTATGGAACCAACACAAGTACCAAATTTATTTTACAATTCATTGTTGCCATTATATTGGTTTTCTTCGGGGGTTTTAGGCTTACAAGTCTCTATGGCGTTTTAGGCGTGGGGGAAATGCCTTTACTTTGGGGAGGGATGTTTTCGGTTATTCTAATTATTTTTTTAAATAATGCATTTAATCTTATTGATGGGATAGATGGGCTTGCTGGCGCAATCGGTATATTGGCAAACCTGATTTTTGGTGTTTTGTTTGCCCTGATGAATCAGATCAACTATGCCTTTATCGCATTTGCCTTGGCAGGTGCTGTTGCCGGCTTTCTGAAATACAACTGGTACCCCGCTAAAATATTTATGGGCGATACAGGGGCCTTAATTATTGGCTTAGTAACTGCTGCCTTAGCCATTAAATTTATAGAACTGAACAAATTTGCAACCAATCCTACGCCTTTTCTATATTCTGCGCCAGCAATTGCGGTTTCTATTTTAATTGTGCCAATATTCGATTCTCTGCGCATTTTTACGGTACGAATTCTTAAAGGTAAATCTCCCTTTATGGGCGATAGAAATCACATACACCACAGGTTGGAGCGGCTGGGTTTAAAACCACCGCTTATCATTGTTGCTACAGGAGGGATGAATGTTTGTATCATCGCTACGGCCATATTGATGCAAAACTATGGGAATTTCTTTCTGATTTTTTTTATCATCGGTCTGTGTATGCTATTTGATTTGGTGCTTTTTGTGAAGCTCAGAATAAAAGACAATCTGGCTAAAGCCTCCAGCAATGGCCTCTGATTTACGCCAGGTTAAGCCAGAATTTTTTATGACCGCCAAATCTCAAAATAAACATTAATTTTGCGCTCTAAATTTAATAAATGAGAATAGCAATAAATGGTTTTGGGCGAATAGGTAGAACCTTTTTACGTTTGGCATTAGCCGAAGGTTTTGATGTAGTTGCAATTAACGACTTGTCGGAACCTAAAACAATGGCTCATCTTTTTAAATATGACACAGTGCATGGGGTTTTCAAAGGAAAGGTTGAATCTAAGCCGGATGCAATCGTTGTCGATGGCGAATCTATTCCGGTATTCTCCATCAAACACCCTATTCAATTACCATGGTCCGCTTTAAAGGTTGATATTGTGGTCGACTGTACAGGTAAAAACCTAAGTCATGAAGATGCCGAAGGACATTTGATTTCCGGGGCGGGCCAGGTTGTAATTTCGGCCCCTGCCGCAGATGATATCCCGATGGTTGTGTTAGGCGTAAACGATGATAGAATTGATTTGAACAGCAAAATTCTTTCCAACGCCAGCTGTACAACCAACAACATTGCCCCAATGATTAAGATTCTTAATGATAACTGGGGTGTGGTAGAAGGATATATCACCACAATTCATTCCATGACGGGCGATCAAAATCTACACGACAGTAATCATAAGGATTTACGCCGGGCACGGGCCGCTTCATCGTCAATAATACCAACAACTACGGGTGCCGCAAAAGCCATAACGCATATTTTTCCCGAATTGGATGGTAAGCTTGGCGGAGCAGGGATTAGGGTTCCTGTTCTTAATGGGTCCTTAACCGACTTTACTTGCATCTTAAAAGAAAAAACCACTATCGAGGAAATTAACGCAGCATTTAAGGCGGCCTCAGAAGGTGATTTTTTCACTATTCTGGAGTACACCGAAGACCCAATCGTATCTGTCGATATCATCGATAATCCGCACTCCTGCATTTTTGATGCACAACTCACCTCAATTGTTGGCGATTTGGTTAAAGTAGTAGGCTGGTATGATAATGAATATGGGTACAGCAGCCGTCTGGTTGATTTGATTAAAAAAATACAGGTATATAAACTTGCCGCATCTAATTGAAAATTAGCTGCTGCAAATGGTAACATTTTAAACAATTAACCTAACATCAGCATAAATTACGGGAACGATTGCATAACTTTGAAACCGCCTCCAAAACAAATTTATGATAAAATTCATCTCCGAAAAAGAAGTGTTACCATTAAGAAGTCTTGTTTTACGAAACGGGAAATCTTTTGAGCATTGCATTTTTCAGGGAGACGAAGCTTATGATACTTTTCACCTGGGTTTTGAGTTGGATGGAACAATTAGATCGGTTGCAACTTTTATGCGCAACGATTTTTTTGAAGGGGAAGGCGAAGGCTACCAGCTAAGGGGTATGGCAACACATCCCGATTATAATGGAAAAGGTTTGGGAAAGGCGCTTGTAGAATTTGCAGTTGAATACTTAAAGGAGTATAAAACGGCCTATCTGTGGTGCAATGCCCGTTCCACGGCGGCTGGCTTTTATAAAAAGCTTGGCTTTACAACAGAATCTCCCGAATTTGATATACCGGGAATTGGATTCCATTACGAAATGAAATTAAACTTAAATCAAAATAATTAAACATGAAAACAGTAGACCAGTTTAACTTTAAAGATAAAAATGCGCTAATCAGAGTAGATTTTAATGTTCCTTTGGATGATGAATTTAAAATTACAGACGATAAAAGAATGCGTGCTGCGCTTCCAACTATCAAAAAGATTTTAAACGATGGCGGTTCTGTAATTCTGATGTCGCACTTTGGCCGCCCGAAAGACGGACCGACTGATAAATATTCATTAAAGCATATCTTAGGCGATTTGTCTTCAATGCTTGGCCTTGAAGCAAAATTCGCGGATGATTGCATAGGTGAATCCGCTGTTGAAGCCTCTAAGGATTTAAAACCTGGTGAAGTTCTATTACTGGAAAACCTTCGTTTTTATAAAGAAGAAGAAAAAGGTGATGTTGCTTTCGCTGAAAAATTAGCTGCACTTGGTGATGTTTATGTTAACGATGCCTTCGGTACCGCGCACCGTGCCCATGCTTCAACAGCTGTAATTGCACAGTTTTTCCCTGATGCGAAGTATTTTGGCTATTTAATGGCTTCTGAACTAGAGAATGCAGAAAAAGTTTTAAATCATCCGGAAAGACCATTTACCGCAATCATGGGCGGTGCTAAAGTTTCTGATAAAATATTGTTAATCGAGAAATTATTAGATAAAGTTGATAACCTGATTATTGGTGGTGGTATGGCTTATACCTTTGCTAAAGCACAAGGTGGGGAAATCGGAACTTCCCTTTTAGAAGCTGATAAACAGGAACTTTCTTTAGAATTAATTGAAAAAGCAAAAGCGAAAGGCGTAAAGTTGATTTTGCCGGTTGATACGGTAATCGCTGATAAATTTGCTAATGATGCAGACAAGAAAGATGTTACTTCCGGACAGATCCCTGCAGATTGGATGGGCCTTGATATCGGTCCAAAATCTGTTGCTCTATTTCAGGATGTTATAAAAAATTCTAAAACATTGTTGTGGAACGGGCCAATGGGGGTTTTCGAAATGGAAAGTTTTGAAGTTGGTACCAAAGCGGTAGCTGAAGCCGTAGTTGCCGCGACAAAAGATAATGGTGCATTCTCATTAATCGGTGGGGGAGACTCTGCTGCGGCTATCGCCAAATTTGGGTTAGAAGATGAGGTAAGTTATGTTTCTACAGGTGGTGGCGCTTTACTTGAATATATGGAAGGAAAAGAATTACCAGGCGTAAAAGCGATTAACGGATAAATGATATATTGCAGGTTGAATTTTTATTTCAACCTGCTTTTTCTATACAAGGGAAAAAAATCCGGAAGCCTAACGATTATCAATTAAGCCGTAGATTTTAGCCGGATTCTTAACACAAGCTCATCTGTTACTGATAACCCTTGGCCTGTAAATTAAACAACTCGGCATACCTGCCTTTCTTTTCCAGCAATTCGGTATGTGTTCCTGATTCCAATATGGTTCCTTTTTCTAGAACCAGAATTTTGTCTGCAAGCCTGGCTGTAGAAAAGCGGTGTGATATCAATACCGCTGATTTTCCAATGGTAAGCTCGGCAAAACGCTGAAAAACTTCGTACTCTGCTCTGGCATCTAAGGCAGATGTCGGTTCATCTAAAATTAAAACCTGTGCATTTTTCATGTATGCCCGTGCTAATGCCACTTTCTGCCATTCTCCGCCCGATAATTCCACACCATCATTAAATTTTCTGCCCAATGCCTGTTCATAGCCAAGCGGGAATTTAGCCACAAGCAAATCAGCGAGACTTTGTCTGGCTGCTGTCGAGATAAGGCTCATGTTATTCAATTCGCCGATATTGCCCACGGCGATGTTTTGGGAGAAAGTCATCTGGTAGCGGATGTAATCCTGAAAGATGATTCCCATATTATGTCTTAAATCAGTAAGGTTATAGTTTTTTAAATCCTGCCCGTCAAGGAGAATCCGTCCCTCGGTTGGGTCATAAAGTCTTGATAACAACTTGACCAGCGTTGTTTTACCAGCACCGTTTTCGCCTACTAAAGCAAGTTTTTCACCCGGATTTAAAGTGAAACTTAAATTTCTGCAGGCATATTTCGGCGCACCCCGGTAATGAAAGCCAACATTTTCGAATACAAAGCCAAATTTAATGGGACTGGGAAAAGGCAATGGATTTACCGGTTGGGTAATTCTTGGTTTTATCTCGAAGAATTCAATAAAATCGTTAAGGTAAATGGCGCCTTGAGAAACCATCGTAAAACGCGACAACATCGTTTCCATCAAACTACTCAATTGCCTGAAGGAACCTGCAAGAAAGGTTAGGCTGCCAATTGTTGCCTTGCCATTTATGGTTTGATAAATAATAAATCCATAAGCGCCATAATAACCAATGGTGCCCATTACCGAAAATAATGTACCCCAGCCTGAGCGGCTTATCGCAAGCTTGCTGTTATCCGCATAAAATTTATCTGAAAGTGTTTTAAACCTGTCAATAATAAAATCTGATAAGCCAAAAACCTTTACCTCTTTTGCGGTTTCATCACTTGCGCCGAGGTAGCGAACATAATCAAGCTCACGTCGCTCTGGCGTCTGGCTTCTTGATAGCGCATAGTTTCTGCTATTGAAATAAGATTCACCAAGAAAGGATGGAATTATCGCCAGCAATAACATGAGGATTAGCCATGGGTTAAATGCAATCAGGCCGGTAAGCAGAAATGCCATTGATATAAAATCCTGTATCTGGCTCATCACCTGTGAAAGTAAGATCGTTCTGCCGACCGTTTGTTGCCTGGCCCTTTCAAGCTTATCATAGAATACAGAATCTTCAAACTGGTCCAAATCCAGCATAGTGGCATGGCGCATAATGCGCATGGAGGTGTGGTTGGAAAACAAATCGCCAAGCAAACTATCAGTAAGATTAATCATCCTGTTTAGCCCGTCGGTTAATATGGCAAGCGCAAATTCGAGCCCAACCAGTTCCCATAATCTCGTGCTGTCGGCATAGCTGGCTCCAGCATTTAAGGCAACAACCTGGTCGATAATAAGCTTACCGGTATAAAGTAAAGCCACTGGCATGGCTGAGCGAAAAATCCGTAGAACAAGACTGATTAATGTTTTTTGCGGGCTGCTTTGCCACACCATCTTAAAAAATACAGGCAGGTTTTTAAGAGATAGGAGACGTTGCCTGAACGAAATTTCCTCCATTTTTATCGTGTTCCTGTTTTTTGCCATCGTTATTTTTATCCTGTTTGCCCAAATATAATTTATTCTGCCCTACCTGGATTTCTCAAAATCAAATCTTTACTTAAACCGACAGATTGCATGCTCAGTTTTTTTAATGATAGTTTTTGGGGTAAATCCCTAATATGTAGTATCTTGTAATTAATTTTTTCTGATATCCGGTTTTATAGCACTTGCTGTTTTTGTTCATTAAATTAATTTATCCCAATGAAATTCTTCTCGACAAAGTGGTACACAATTATAACCGGGACAATCTTGCTCGTCGCGATTCTGTTGATATTTATTTTTATTCCCTGCCCGACAAATCCGCAAATGAACGCTTTCCGGATTGTTATGGCTTTGGCTGCCGGTGCCTTTGCAGCAAGTATTCCGGGTAAGATAAATATCAAAAATGATTTCGTTACTGCGGGAGGGGCAATTGCAGTCGTTGTATTGGTTTATATGGTTAATCCTGCAGGCTGGAAAGAGGATGGTGATTGCAACTCCAAAAATTTCAGGGCCATTGTTTATGTTGATAATCAGTTAACAAAGGATGTGGAGGTCATTTTTCCCACTTTAGGAAAGTCTGCATTTACGGATAGTTACGGAGCGATAAACGTAGAATACCTTTCTCAGCAGGTCAAGCTACCTTTTAAAGTGATTTTTAAATATAAATCATCCATTGATACTGCTGTCAATCTAAACGAGTTGACAAACGATAAACAAGAGTTTTACCTGAAGACTCAAAGCCTTACAGGGCACAGCGGCACCTTAAGTAGTAATTCGCTTTCCGTAAATTTTGGCGACTTAAGTTTAAATATTTCGTTAACCAATCCAAATAAAACAAGTCCTGATTATACTTATTCTGATACTGTTAGCTATTCCTTTTCCGGAAAAGGGGATTCTGTATTTGTCAAACCGGGTTCAAAATTTCTTTCCCTCATCAATTCAGGGCAAGTCATAACAGCCTCAAATGATTTTTGGTGCATCAACTACCCGCAGTTCGATTTTAAATTTGCCAACAATACCGATGAAGCCATCTTTATGAATGAAATTCAGTTGGAAGTAGCTGGCAGCAAGCCGGAAAACAGAGCCCTTATTGTGCCGGCTGGTTTGGGGATGATTAGTTTTACAAATGTGGGCTGGGGTACGGCTACCAATGTTAAACTCGAATTTAATATCGTTCCAAAAAAATTGTACCGGGGCTGGTCTTCCGGACCCTATAAGCACCATTATGATTACCAGGCTTTAAAGAGGGTTAAAAACTGGCAGGAAAAGGATGAAGGAACGGGGAGTGAAAACAGGGCAATTGACATTCATTTAAATGCCTTGTTAAAACAATACGGCATTCCCGAAGAAGCATTCGAATTGGGCGGGGAGGCCGATTTAAAAAACCCAAATGACCCGGCTACCAAAAAGTTTAAAAAGCTTACCGGGGATTTTGATGAAGGGGGTGTGGCCTTTGGCACATTTGCCTACAAGGACGCAGACGGTACCATAAAACAACTTAAATTTCAAACGCCATTTGAAATTGCATCAGGTTATGGTGCTGCAATGCCGGAGGGCGAGGCCTATACCATGAGGTTTAAGGTGTCTGGAAATGACTATTCATTAAATGCACCAATTTCCAGGGGCATTAAGCCCAAGGATTTCGATAGGTTTTCCATAGTTTATGGTGCAGGACAGTCCTCAAAGCATTCTTTCAGATTATCTTTTCAGTATAATTCCAAAAAAATTACTCTGCCTTACATTTTTGTGCTTGATTATTTCAATACGCCCGATGGTGTGTAGTCTATTTCAAATTTCCTGTGCTCTTTAAAGCCCAATAAACCAGGACGGGTTGAAAAAATAACCTGGCAAATCTTTTCGCATCGGTATCTAAGCCAAATGCAGACCTTTTATTGGTGTACTGGGCAATGTTTCCGGGAAAAACGGCTACAAACAAGCCCGCTGCAATTCTACCTACAGTTTTTTCATATTTTTTAGGGGCAAGTATCAAGGCCGTTCCAAGCGCAATTTCGACAAAACCCGATTGAACAACCGTATCATCTTTTTTAAGCGGAACCCAATCCGGCACTTGTGCCTGAAATGCTTTTCTTGCAAAAGTTAAGTGACCGATACCTGCAAAAATTAATCCAGCGCCCAATAAAATTTTAGCAGTTTTTCGTATATTTTCTTCTTTCATGAAATTGGATATTTGAGACTATAACAATTGATACTACTGAAAGTTGAATTTTTTTGAGGCTAAAACTTTTTCAGGTAGCCTATGCCTTCACCTGTAGATTCGAAACCATGTGCTCTTCGCATGGCTTCCTGTTGCTCAGGCGTTATATTTTTCATTTTGCCTTCTGCAACTGCAATGAAAAAAGCTTCCATTTTTCCGGCTGGTTGAAAAGTAATGATCATTTTTGCGGGTCCTTCACTCGTTTTTGAAAAGGAATGCGGAATACCCCGGGGACCAAAAACAGTATCGCCGGTTTTAGCCTGATAGGTTTCCTCGCCAACTTTAATCGAGAATTCGCCTTCAGTTATAAACCATACTTCATCCTGCGAATAATGAAAATGCATAACCGGCCCGCCTTTTTTTAGTCTGGTTGATTCAAACATGTATAAATCTCCATTAGTATCTTTTGATGAAATCTTCGTGTAAAATGTATCCCCTTCAAATAAGGTAATGGGTTTACCAAATCTGTCAGAATTTGCCTTGACCTGAAATCCCTTTTTGTTTTGAGGAGGCACTAAAATCTCTGCAAAATTTCTGAATGGTAAAACTGAAAGCGAAATCGTTCCTGTAATCGCTTTAAAAAATGAGCTTCTTTTCATGTGGTTTTTTAATTTGGAGTTAATGCGTTGATTGCTAAATTATTATGACTAATTTAATGAAAATTTAGCTGAGATATTTGATTTATCTGAGCCAACATAAACTTTTAATTCCTGCACCAATCAGGTATTTAGTTATGTTGCCCTGGCCGTAATCTATTTTGTGAGTAAAATTTTGGCAAAAGCAGTAGGTAATGTGCTTAGCTTTGGGCTTTTAAATGCTGAACTATAAAAATATTTTTCTTTGGATTTTGATTTTTTAAAATGCTAATTTTTGTAGTTAACTCGCTTTTTACCAGTGATTAAGCGGTTTTTATAATTTTTTAAATAGTTTCTTTTCGGTCCGTTTGGGGGACAAAGTGGGAGAAAGTATATGTGGAAAACTTTTTTGTGGTAAAAAGTGGTAAAAAGTGGTAGAACTATTTACTTTTACACTACATAAAAAGTGTAAATACCACTATGACCCATCTTTTAGGTGAATTTGATTGTAAACTTGACGCAAAAGGCCGTTTAATGGTTCCTTCTGCTCTTAAGAAACAATTGCCTGATGTAGAGCGGGAAGGCTTGGTTATCAACCGTGGTTTTGAAAAAAATCTTGTTATCTATCCAAAAAGCGTTTGGGATAAAATTGTTGCAAAACTTAGTGAGCTAAACGTTTACGATGAAGAAAACCGAAAATTCATCAGGGCTTTCACTCGTGGTGCTACTGAACTTTCTTTGGATGCTGCCGGCCGGGTATTACTGCCGAAGTCGCTTACGGAATATGCAGGTATAGGGGCAGACATTATGCTGGCCTGTCAGCTGGACCGGATTGAGGTTTGGGGTAAACAATCTTATGAAGATACTTTGGATGGAACGCCGGCAAACTTTGCTGCACTTGCCCAGAAAGTAATGGTTGATAAGAAAGGAGGGCTTGATGGAATATAATTACCACGTTCCTGTAATGCTTCAGCCTTGTATTGATGGTTTAAATATCAAGCCCGATGGCGTTTATGTAGATGTTACTTTCGGTGGCGGTGGTCATTCGAAGGAAATTTTAAAACACCTTGGGCCTAAAGGCAGGCTAATCGCTTTCGATCAGGATCCGGATGCGCAAAGGAACATCCCTGCGGATGAGCGTTTTATCTTCATCGACCAAAATTTCGGTTTTCTAAAAAATAATCTTCGCCTTAAAGGCTTTAAAGAGGTTGATGGTATTTTAGCTGATTTGGGGGTTTCGTCTCATCAGTTTGATGTGCCTGAGCGTGGCTTTTCTATTCGTTTCAACGCAGATTTAGATATGCGTATGGATCCAAACGGAGGGTTAACGGCTGCAGAGGTTTTAAATACTTACCCGGAAGATAAGCTTCATAAAATATTCGGTATTTACGGAGAAGTAAAAAATGCTAAATCTTTAGCTCGTGCGGTTGTAACCTCACGACTGGAACAGCCTTTTACAGATATCAATAGTTTCAAGACCGCTGTTTCGGAATACATTCCAAAAGGAAAAGAAAATAAATATTTAGCGCAGGTTTTTCAGGCTTTGCGTATTGAAGTAAATGCGGAGATAACCGTGTTGGAAAAATTTTTGCAACAGGCGTCTGAAGTTTTAAAACCTGGTGGTCATTTGGTTGTGATGTCTTATCACTCTTTAGAAGACAGGCCGGTTAAAAATTTTATGGCAAAAGGTAAGTTTCAGGGCGAGGTTGAAAAAGACTTTTTTGGCAATCAGCAAAAGCCTTTTAACGTCATCACCCGTAAAGCGATAATGGCTTCTGATGAAGAGATTGCCCGAAACAACAGGGCCCGCAGTGCGAAATTAAGAATAGCAGAGAAGATATGAACAAGTTCAGAGCAGAAGAGGAGATCGGACCTGAGCCTGAGTTGAAGGTGAAAACGGAAAAAGTAAAGTCCGAAGATGATAAGAAGTTTAGCGAAACTTTTATCGGAAAGTTTTTTACTGAGGGTGTGATATCTAAAGAAGCGGCTACAGATGCATTGCCGTTTTTGTGCTTTATGGCGCTATTGGGTATGATTTACATTGCCAACAGCCATTTTGCAGTAAATAATGTTCGCCGTATTGACAAACTGAATAAGGAAGTAAAAGAATTACGCTGGGAATACAAATCTTTAAAAGCCGACCTCATGTTCAGGAGCAAACTGACTGAGGTAGCTAAAAAAGTAGATACCCTTGGAATAAAAGAATTAATTGAACCACCAAAAAAAATAATTGTTAAAAGCGATGAATATTAGGGCAAACATCTTGCTTCGTGTATATCTGGCATTTGGCTTAATTGTGCTCTTTGCTTTGGCGGTATTTTTACGCCTCGGCCAGGTGCAGTTTGTACAGGGACATAAATGGAAAGCTATGGCAGATAGTCTTTCTACACGTTATATGGCCGTTGAGGCCACCCGGGGAAACATCTACTCAAATGATGGAAGCCTGCTGGCAACTTCTGTTCCGGAGTATGAGCTCCACATGGATATGTTTGCAGGCGGAATTGCTGATGATAAACTTTTTAATGAAAAGGTAGATTCTTTAGGGATGAAACTTGCCGGCATTTTTAAAGATAAATCCGCTAAAGATTATTCGCGTATCCTTCGCAAGGGGCGTCAGGATAGTTCACGTTACCTTTTAATCCACCGCAAAGTAGGTTATTCTGATCTAAAAACCATCCGCACCTTTCCGTTATACAATATTGGTAAATTTAGTGGTGGCTTAATCGCCGTTCAGCAAAATAAACGCATTCTGCCTTTTCAGGCTCTGGCTGCACGTACCATTGGTTATAAAAATGCCAACGTTAAAAATGGTGTTGGTCTGGAAGGTGCTTACACAGATTATATCAATGGTGAGAGTGGTAAAAGATTAATGCAACGCATCGCCGGAGGTGTTTATGTGCCGGTTAACGATGAGGAAGAAGTTGCGCCAAAAGATGGTGCCGACATCATTTCTACCATCGATATCAATATGCAGGATTTGGCGCAAAGTGCATTGGAAAAACAGCTTATAAAATATAAGGCCGACCACGGTGCTGTGATTGTAATGGAAGTTGCAACTGGTGAGGTAAGGGCGGTTGCGAATTTCTCGAAAGTAGAAGAAGGTGTGTATAAAGAGAAATTCAATTATGCAATTGCCGGTAATCAAGATCCGGGGTCGACCTTCAAACTGGCTTCTTATATGGCCTTGCTGGAAGATAAACTCGTTGATACCAATACCATGGTTGGTACAGGAAATTACCAGATTCCGGGTAAACTGATTAAAGATTCACACGGAAGTATTGGTGTGGTAACTGTAAAAAGAGCTTTTGAAGAGTCATCTAATGCGGCCATATCTTATCTGGTAAATTCAAATTATCGGGATAATCCTATAAAATTCACGGATCATTTATATGACTGGCACCTGAATAAAAAAATGGAGTTACAAATTCCTGGAGAAGCAACTCCGGTTATCAAAAATCCGAAAACAAACAAAAGCTGGAACAAGAACATGACTTTGCCACAAATGGCTTATGGTTATGAAATGCAATTAACGCCACTAAAAATGTTGTCGTTTTACAACGCGGTAGCTAATAACGGTAAATACATTGCGCCAATTTTTGTAAAGGAAATCAGAAGACTGGGTAACCCCATAGAGCAGTTTAAAGCCAGGGTAATAAATGAACAGATTTGTTCGGACGTTACGCTGAGCAAGATTAAAAAAATGCTTGAAGGCGTCGTAACCGAGGGTAGTGGCAAAACCTACGTTCATAATCCGCTATACAAAATTGCCGGTAAAACAGGTACTGCTCAGGTTGCCGATGCCAACAAAGGTTATAAGGCAAATAAACAATATCAGGCATCTTTTGTGGGTTATTTTCCGGCTGATAAACCAAAATATTCAATGATTGTGGTTATTAACGATCCGAAGGGTGGTTATTATGGTGCCCTGGTTTCGGGTCCGGTATTTAGAGAAATTGCCGACAGGATTTATGCCAGCGATATGCAGATGTATAACGATATGCCAACAACTTTGGTAGGTAACACAGGTAATCCGCCAACAAAAGCCGGCCAAAGTAAAGCAACGCAGAAAGTATATAAAGCTTTTGGTTTTAAACCACTTTTCGCTTCTAAATCAGAATATTATAATACGATTGATACCAGTGCAGGTACCATATTTCAGGAAAATAACGAACGTAAAGGGGTAATGCCAAATGTAGCCGGCATGGGTTTGAAAGATGCACTTTATCTGCTTGGTAATGCAGGTTTAAAAACCAGGGTTACCGGCTCGGGTAAAGTAATCAGGCAATCTGTTCAGGCGGGAACAAAAGTGGGTAAAGGTTTGCAAATAGATATACAATTAGATTAATGCAGTTACAGGAATTACTATATGGCGTAACAATAAAGGAATTGGTTGGCAGGACCGATAGGGAGGTTAATGCTTTAACATTTGATTCGCGTAAGGTTTCTACTGATGATGTTTTCTTTGCTATTGTAGGTAAAGCAGCTGATGGCCATCTTTTTATCAGTAAAACGGTTGAGCAGGGTGCTAAAGTTATCGTTTGCGAAAATCTTCCTGAAATAGATAATTTCGATGTTACCTATGTCAAAGTTGAGAACTCTGCTGTTGCCCTTGGTATTATGGCCGGAAATTTTTATGGCAATCCATCTAAAGCGTTAAAGCTGGTTGGCATTACCGGAACCAACGGTAAAACCACAATCGCGACCATTTTATTTAAACTTTTTAAAGATTTAGGCTATAAAACAGGATTATTATCCACGGTAGAAAATTACATTAATGATGTTGCTGTTGCCGCAACCCATACGACCCCAAATCCAATTGCCTTAAACGGATTGCTCCGCGATATGGTTAATGCCGGCTGCGATTATTGCTTCATGGAGGTAAGTTCGCATGCGGTTTCGCAACATCGGATCGAAGGATTAACATTTTCCGGTGCTGTGTTTTCAAACCTGACACACGATCACCTGGATTTTCATAAAACTTTTGACAGTTACTTAAAAGCGAAGAAAGCGTTTTTTGATGGCTTGCCAAAATCTGCATTTGCGCTAACCAATACCGATGATAAAAACGGCATGGTCATGTTGCAAAATACTAAAGCCTACAAAAAAACTTATGCTTTAAAACAACTCGCAGATTTTAAAGCGAAGATAATTGAAAACCAGTTTAGCGGCCTCCACCTGGATATCGATAATGAGGATGTTTATTTCAAGCTTGTAGGTTCTTTTAATGCTTACAACCTGCTTGCTGTATACGGTACCGCTATTTTGTTGGAGCAGGATAAACTTAAAGTATTGACTTTGTTGAGTCGTTTAACCGGCGCTGAAGGCCGTTTTGATTACATCGTTTCGCCTGAAAAAATAATCGGTATTGTTGATTATGCCCATACCCCAGATGCCGTTCAGAATGTACTGAGTACAATTGCGAACATTAGAAAAGGCACCGAACAGGTCATTACCGTTATCGGCTGTGGTGGCGACCGGGATAAAACCAAACGCCCGGTTATGGCCCAGGTTGCTTGCGATTGGAGCGATAAAGTAATCCTTACCTCTGATAATCCGCGGACAGAAGACCCTCAGTTGATTATTAATGAAATGGAAGCAGGGGTTTCACCGACCAATAAACGTAAAACAATATCCATTTTGGATAGAAAGGAAGCGATTAAAACGGCCTGCCATTTAGCGCAAAGCGGTGATATTATACTTGTAGCCGGAAAAGGCCATGAAAAATACCAGGAAATAAATGGTGTACGTAACCATTTTGATGATAAGGAAATATTACTTGAACAATTAAACCCTCGCAGCTAATGTTATATTTATTATTCGAATACCTGCATAAGCACTACGACATACCTGGATTAAGGTTGTTCCAGTACATCACTTTCCGTGCCTCTGTATCGATAATTTTATCACTTATCATCACAACGGTTTATGGCCGCAGGCTGATAGATTACCTGCATAAAAAACAGGTTGGGGAAACGGTGCGAAACTTAGGCCTTGAAGGGCAGATGCAAAAGCAAGGTACACCAACAATGGGTGGTATCATTATATTGCTTGGTATTTTAATACCGACATTACTATTTGCGAACATTACCAATGTTTATGTAATTCTAATGATTATTACCACCATCTGGATGGGCGCAATTGGCTTTCTCGATGATTATATTAAGGTCTTCAAAAAAAATAAAGAAGGATTAGCCGGCCGTTTCAAGGTAGTTGGTCAGGTCGGTTTGGGCATAATTGTTGGCTGGACAATGTACTACAACCCAAATATTGTGGTTAGGGCAACCGTTCAGGATAATGTTAAAACTACGGATTCCGCACCAATGGTGCTGCGTCAGAAGGGCGAAACATTTTATTACACCCAAGATGTAAAATCGACTAAAACGAATATTCCTTTTTATAAAAATAATGAATTTGATTACGCTAAAGTGCTTAAGTTTTTAGGTACAGGTTATGAGAAATATGCTTTCTTAGTTTTCCTTGCCTTTACGGTATTTATCATCACAGCGGTATCAAACGGTGCAAACATTACAGATGGGATCGATGGCTTAGCTACCGGTACTTCAGCGGTTATTGGCACCACCCTTGGGATTTTAGCTTATGTTTCCGGTAACGTTGGTTTTGCCGATTACCTGAACATTATGTATATCCCGAATTCGGGTGAGCTGATGATTTTTGCCGGTGCCTTTGTAGGTGCGTGTGTTGGTTTCCTGTGGTATAATTCTTATCCCGCTCAGGTTTTTATGGGCGATACCGGAAGTCTTGCCATCGGCGGCATCATTGCCTCATTTGCCATTATGATTCGCAAAGAGCTGCTCATTCCAATTTTATGCGGCATCTTCTTAATCGAGCTGGTTTCGGTAATTATGCAGGTTTCTTATTTCAAGTACAGCAAAAAACGCTTTGGAGAAGGCAGAAGGATTTTACTCATGGCGCCCTTGCATCACCATTACCAGAAAAAGGGATACCACGAGGCCAAAATTGTTACCCGTTTCTGGATTATCGGAATCATGCTGGCGATAATGACCATAGTAACTTTAAAATTAAGATAATAAAATAGCGTAAGTAAAATGCAACCTGATAAAACGACATATAAAGCAACAAACCCTGAGCCAGCAATGGCAGGGGCTGCTCGTATGGTTATTTTGGGCGCAGGCGAAAGCGGTGTTGGTGCAGCTAAACTGGCCCGGCAAAAGGGCTTCGACGTTTTTGTTTCTGATTATGGTGTAATACCGGATAAGTATAAAGCTGCTCTGGAGAAATTAGGTGTTCCCTTCGAATCCGAAAAGCATACTGAAGCATTAATTTTAAATGCATCGGAAGTGATAAAAAGCCCCGGAATTCCACCTTATGCGCCAATCATCCAAAAACTGGTTGCGAAAGGTATTCCTATAGTCTCAGAAATTGAGTTTGCAAAACGGTATACCAATGCAAAAACGGTATGCATAACAGGTTCAAATGGAAAATCGACAACGAGTCTGTTAACTTATCACATCTTAAAGCGTGCAGGTTTAAACGTTGGCCTTGCGGGTAATATCGGGCAAAGCTTCGCTGCTCAGGTTGCAGAAGAAAGTTTCGATTGGTTTGTGCTTGAAATATCCAGCTTTATGCTGGATGATATGTTCAAATTCAAAGCTGACATCTCGGTATTGTTAAACATCACTCCAGATCATCTGGACCGATACGATTATAAACTGGAAAATTATGCTGCATCAAAAATGCGCATCATCCAGAACCAGACGCCCGGTGATGTTTTCATCTATTGCGCTGATGATGAAGAAACTTTAAAGGCGATGGCGCATGTCACCATACATGCGAAATCCTATCCTTTTTCCATCCTTGAAAAAGTTGAAACCGGTGCTTTTTTAGAAAACAATACAATACACATCCTTACAGAACCAAATAAAGAACTAACCATGTCTATTTCAGAATTAGCCTTACAAGGCAAGCACAACATTTACAACTCTATGGCTTCAGGTATTGTTGCTAAAGTTTTAGAGTTAAGAAATGAGACCATTCGTGAGAGTATGGGCAACTTCAAAAATATTGAGCACAGGCTGGAGCATGTGGCAAAAATATCCGGAATTGATTTCATCAACGACAGTAAGGCAACCAATGTTAATTCGACATGGTACGCACTAGAAAGCATGACCACTGATGTTGTGCTGATTATGGGCGGCGTGGATAAGGGCAACGACTATAACATGCTTAAGGATTTGGTTAAAAGCAAAGTAAAGGCAATTGTTTGTTTGGGAAAGGATAACAAACGCATACACGATGCCTTTGAAGATGATGTTGAAGTGATTGTAAATACATTTTCGGCAGAAGAAGCAACACAGATTGCTTTCCATCTGGCCAAACGCGGAGATGCAGTTTTATTATCTCCCGCATGTGCAAGTTTTGATTTATTTAAAAATTATGAAGACCGCGGTAATCAGTTTAAAGCGGCCGTAAAAGAATTATAAAGGAGGTTTAACAATGTTTCAAGCTCTGCTTAATAAAACAAAAGGCGACAGGTGGATATGGTTAATCATCATCCTGCTTTCGCTTATATCGGTAATGGCGGTGTACAGTGCTACCGGTACGCTCGCGTATAAACGTGGAGAAGCCGTAGAGAAATTACTGTTAACCAAACATTTGATTTTTGTTTTATTGGGGATAGGTATGATTTACATTTCCCATTTGCTTGATTACCGCTACTATGCAGGGATTTCAAAGATTCTGATGATCGTCACAATTCCATTATTGCTTTATACTTTGATTTTCGGTGCCAATGTAAACGATGCTTCCCGATGGGTAAAAATTCCGGTTATCGGATTAACCTTTCAAACCTCCGATTTGGCAAAGCTGGCCTTAATTACTTTTTTAGCCAGGATGTTGACTAAAAAGCAGGAGAACATTAAAAATGTAAAGGAATCATTCATCCCGATTATGGGTTCAGTTTGTGTAGTATTCGTGCTGATTGCACTTGCAAACTTATCTACTGCCTTAATGCTTTTCGGGGTTAGTATTTTATTATTAATTATAGGCCGTATCAGCATCAAGCAAATCTCATTGGTTTGTGTTGGCGGAGCGATATTATTAATGTTCGTGGTTTTCCTTGGTCCCAGGAGAGCAACTTACGCATCCAGGATTAAGTCTTTTCTTCATCCGGAGATGCAACATTCAGATAAGACTTTCCAGGCCGACCAGGCAAAAATTGCCCTGGCCACTGGTGGTGTTTTCGGTAAAGGACCAGGTAATAGTACACAACGCAATTTCCTTCCGCATCCTTATTCGGATTTTATTTTCGCCATTATTATTGAAGAATGGGGAACGTTTGGAGGGTTGGTGATTATGATGCTTTACCTGGTGCTTTTATACCGATGTATTAAAATTGTAACCCGGGCGCCTAAGGCATTTGGCGCCTTGCTGGCCGCGGGCTTAAGTTTCAGCTTAACCATACAGGCTTTTGCTAACATGGCCGTGGCCGTAGGTTTGGGTCCGGTAACCGGTGTCCCACTTCCACTAGTAAGTATGGGAGGTACTTCGATGATTTTTACAAGTGTAGCTTTCGGCATTATATTAAGCGTAAGTCGTGATGTTGAAGAAAACGTTGCCGGAAAGAGTTCTTTAGATAAAACAAAAGTGAGTAATAAAGTTATCGTGGGTGAAATTCCTGCAATGGCCTAAATAAATAACAAATGAATAATTCCCCAAAAATTATCATATCAGGAGGTGGCACAGGCGGGCATATATTTCCCGCCGTCGCCATTGCCAATGCACTAAAACGCATGGTGCCGGCCTGTGAAATATTGTTTGTGGGCGCAACAGGCCGTATGGAAATGGAAAAAGTTCCGGCAGCCGGATATAAAATAGTTGGCTTAAACATCAATGGTATTCAGCGTGGCTCTATTGTAAAAAACCTCGCCTTGCCATTCAAAGTGCTCGGAAGTGTTCGTGCAGCATTGCAGTTAATTAAAGATTTTAAGCCTGATGCCGTTGTTGGTGTGGGTGGATATGCATCTGGCCCGTTATTATATGCCGCATCACTAAAAGGAATTCCATACCTGATACAGGAGCAAAACTCCTATGCCGGAATAACCAATAAATGGCTTGGTAAAAAAGCTTCAAAAATATGTGTGGCCTTTGATGATATGCAACAGTTTTTTCCCGCTGAAAAAATTTTAAAAACGGGAAATCCTGTTCGTCAGGATGTAGTGGACATTAAGGGAAAACATTACTCAGGCGCAGAGCTTTTAAAGCTCGATCCCTTGAAAAAAACAATACTGGTTACCGGAGGCAGTTTAGGTGCCGGAACATTGAATAAAAGTATAGAGAAGCATTTGCCTGAAATTCTCTCGCAGGATGTTCAGGTGATATGGCAAACAGGTAAGTTTTATTATAAAGGGATAACTGAAAGATTAGGCATTGATTATCACCCGAATGTCCGGATTCTTGAATTTTTAAATAAAATGGATTTGGCCTATGCAGCCGCCGACATCATCATCAGCAGGGCCGGTGCGGGAACCATTGCAGAACTTTGCCTGATTAAAAAGCCGGTTATCCTGGTACCTTCACCTAATGTTGCAGAAGATCACCAGACCAAAAATGCGCTGGCATTGGTTAAAAATAACGCAGCGGTATTAGTAAACGACCGTTCGGCCGAAGATACTTTGGTAACGGAAGCATTGAGGCTGTTAAATGATAAAGTTTACTGTACGGCATTATCTGAAAATATCGGAAAGATGGCTTTGCCACAGGCCGATGAAATTATTGCAAATGAAGTTTTAAAACTGATTAAATAACAGGATGGAATTAAGTAAAATAAACAGTGTATATTTCGTTGGTATCGGTGGTATCGGTATGAGCGCTATTGCCCGTTATTTTGCTAAACGTGGTCGGGCAGTTTCGGGTTATGATAAAACCCGAACCAAATTAACAGAAGCTTTAGAACAGGAAGGTATATTAATTTCTTACCTGGATGAACCTTCAGCCTTACCTTATGGTTTCCAGGATAATCACGAAGGGACGCTTGTTGTTTACACACCAGCGATTCCAAAGGATTCAAAAATTTTAAATCACTTTAAAAATAAAGGCTTCGCTCTAGAGAAACGTTCAGCGGTTTTAGGCATTATCAGCAAAGGGATGTTCTGCATCGCAGTTGCCGGTACACATGGCAAAACCACAACTTCCTCTATCGTTGCGCATATTCTAAAAGATACAGGTTACGATTGTACAGCATTCCTGGGCGGAATTACCAGCAATTACAACAGCAATGTTTTGTTTGGGGAGAATAATGTTGTGGTTGTAGAGGCAGATGAATATGACAGATCTTTTTTAACGCTTCATCCTGATATTGCCGTAATTACTTCTATGGATGCAGACCATCTGGATATTTATGGCGATAAAAGTCAGCTCGAGGAATCGTTCCAGCTATTTGCCGGCCAGCTAAAACCTGGCGGACAGATTTATGCGCACGAGGGGCTCCCAATTAAAAACAGTACAAGTTACGCTGCAAGTATAACGGCTGATGCTAGGGCGGAAAATTTAAAGGTAGAAGGTTCAAAATTTGTTTTTGACTATTCGGACGGTCAGACAAATATTAAGAACCTGAACCTGATGCTTCCTGGAAAGCATAATGTAGAAAATACAACGGTTGCCATAGCCATCGCTTTACAGCTTGGCATCGATGCTGAAAAGATTAAGCAGGCGGTTGCAAATTTTAAAGGTGTTAAGCGCAGGTTTGAATACATTGTAAACAAGGGAAACCAGATTTACATTGATGATTATGCCCACCATCCCGAAGAGTTGAAAGCCTGTTTTGATGCCGTTAGACAATTATATCCGGATAAAAAGCTAACGGTTATTTTTCAGCCGCATTTATTTAGCCGTACCAGGGATTTTGCCGATGAATTTGCAAAAGTTTTAAGCACTGCTGATGATTTGCTGCTATTAGAGATTTATCCGGCAAGGGAATTGCCAATTGAAGGGATTAATTCGCAGTATTTACTCGATAAAATTACGTTGTCGGATAAAAAAATATGTGGAAAAGATTTTGTTGCTCAATATGTTAAACAGACAAAACCAGAATTAATTTTAACCGTTGGTGCGGGTGATATCGATACCTTAATTGAACCATTAAAAAATACATTGAACAATGCTTAAAAGGATAAACTGGGGTGCAATTTTCACTTGCTTTGCATGGCTAATCAGCCTTGCGGGTGTGGTGGTGCTTTTAAGTTTCATCAACGTTAAAAAGCAAAGTGTTAAGTGTACGGAAGTTAAAATTATTATTCCGGGGGCGGATAACTTTATTGAAAGGGAAGAGGTTGATCAGATTTTGCGGGAAGATCAGGGTGTTTTAGTGGGCAGAAAACTTGAGCAGATTAACATTCATCAAATCGAGCAGAAATTACAGTCTAACCCTTACATAGGCTTTGCCAAAGTGTATGCGGATATGGATGGCGTGCTTCGGATTGAGATAAAACAAAGGCAACCGGTGTTAAGAATACTAAATTTAACCGGCCAGGATTTTTATATCGATAATGACGGACTAAAAATGCCAATTTCTCCAAACTTTACTGCCGATGTACTTGTTGCTACAGGCAATATCCAGGAAGTTTTTGGAACCCGCATCGATACCCTGCGGACTCAACTCGCCCGTGATTTATACCGGACTGCCCAGTATATCAAAAGAGATACATTATGGGATAACCAAATTGAACAGATTGTTGTAGATGGTAAAAATGATATTGAATTGATTCCCAGGGTTGGCAATCAGCGAATAATCCTCGGAACTGCAGATTCTCTGGATAAGAAAATGAAAAACCTTTTGATGTTTTATAAAAAGGCCATGCCGCAGGTAGGATGGGAAACTTATAGTACAATTAATATTAAGTATACCAATCAGATTGTTTGTGAGAAGCGTGATTCATCATTGCTTGCCAGGAGGGCAAAAATGTTATCTAGCGCAGATAGTATAAACATCACCAGAAAAGTTTCTGATTCGCTGATTCGGAATTCTATTACGCAAGAGCTGGATGATAACGAAACTGTTGATGAAAAGCCTGTTGCGGCAGTTAAACCGAAACCGGCAGCGACACAGCCTAAGCTTGCCGCATCAAAACCCGAGGTAAAAAAGGAGCAGCCTAAAGCTGAAAATACGAAACCTGCAGTAAAGAAGGAAAAACCTAAGGTCGAGGCAAAAAAAGTAGAGCCTGCTAAGCAAAAATCTAAAACTGCTGAACAGAAACCTGAGGCGAAGAAAACATTAAGCTTTGCCGAGAAAATGGCCAAGCAGAAAGCTGATGAAAAAAAGAAGGCTTCAGCAACAGAAAAGAAAAATAAATAAGTCCCTAGAAAAACAAAATATATAACTCAACAAATTAACGAATATGGACAAGGCAAAATTTACTAGTCAGTCTCCAATTGTAGTTGGCCTGGATATCGGTACTACAAAAATATGTGTTATCGTAGGCCGAAGAACACAGCATGGTAAAATAGAAGTTTTAGGTATTGGAAAAGCAGAATCTGCCGGCGTAACCCGTGGAGTGGTTTCCAATATCCAGAAAACTGTACAAGGTATTGCACAGGCCGTTGAAATTGCCAGTGGTCAATCCAATGTAGAAATACAAGTGGTAAATGTCGGTATCGCTGGTCAGCACATTAAAAGCTTACAACACCGTGGCATATTAACCAGAAGGGAATTAAATAACGAAATTGGAAAAAGAGACATCGATAAATTAATCGATGATATGTTTAAGCTGGTTATGCCTCCGGGTGAAGAAATTATTCATGTTTTGCCGCAGGAATTCACCATCGATAACGAGCCGGGCATTAAAGATCCGATTGGTATGGCAGGTGTTCGCCTTGAAGCAAATTTCCACATCATTTCTGGTCAGGTTACGGCCGTTAAAAACATCATTAAATGTGTAAACAATGCGGGCCTTCAAACCCAGGATTTAATTCTTGAGCCATTGGCTTCTTCTGAATCGGTGTTGAGCGATGAAGAAAAAGAGGCTGGGATTGCTTTGGTGGACATAGGTGGTGGAACAACCGATATTGCCATTTTCCACGAAGGGATTATAAGACATACCGCTGTAATTCCTTTCGGAGGGAATAGTGTTACTGAAGACATCAGAGAAGGTTGTTCTGTAATGCGTAACCAGGCGGAATTATTAAAAACACGCTTTGGTTCTGCTTTGGCTGAAGAGAATAAAGAAAACGAAATTATTTGCGTGCCGGGGTTAAGAGGAAGAGAGCCTAAAGAAATTTCGGTTAAAAATCTTGCTTATGTAATTCAGGCCCGTATGGAAGAAATCATTGAGCATGTGTATTATGAGATTAAAGCTTCGGGCTACGAGAAAAAATTAATTGGCGGTATCGTAATTACTGGTGGTGGTGCTTTATTAAAGCACCTTAGTCAGGCGGTTGAATATGTTACTGGCTTAGATTGCCGCATAGGTTATCCGAATGAGCATTTATCTAAATATGAAGATATGCCGAAAACGATTTATGATGATTTGAAAAGCCCGATGTATGCAACAAGTGTTGGTTTATTGATTAAAGGCATTCAGAAAGCAGAAGAGTTAATTGAGGAAATGAAACAGCCAGGGGTTTTTGTTGAGAAGCCTAAAACTGTAAAAGAAAAAGAAAAACGCGGTCCCGGTTTATTTGATAAGTTGCTTGCAAAAACCAAAACGTTTATACAGGATGATATGGATGTGAGTGACGAAGATTACCTGAAAGGTTAAGTTTTTTTTCAACAAGACATAAGTTTTCCACATTATGAACAGTTGTGGAAAACCTATGTTGAAAAAGTGTTAATATTACGTTTGGTAATGAACAGAATTTAAGGATTTTTAAACAACTGATTCATAAGATTATGCAGTTCGAAATGTTAAAAGATAAGTCGTCAATCATCAAAGTAATTGGTGTTGGGGGCGGTGGCGGCAACGCAGTTAACCATATGTACCTATCGGGTATTACTGGTGTGGATTTTATTATTTGTAACACAGATGCCCAGGCTTTGGAATCTAGTCCGATACCTAACAAGGTACAATTAGGGGCTAGTTTAACCGAAGGAATGGGTGCTGGTTCTATTCCTGAGGTTGGAAAAAACTCTGCAATAGAAAATATAGATGATATCAAAGCGATGCTGGGAAGCACCACAAAAATGTTGTTTATTACAGCAGGAATGGGCGGTGGTACTGGTACAGGTGCGAGTCCGATTATTGCTAAAGCGGCTAAAGAACTTGATATTTTAACTGTAGCGATCATAACAACACCATTTTCTTTCGAAGGTAAGCGACGCAGGTTGCAGGCCGATGAGGGTATGGAAGAATTGAAAAAATATGTAGATTCTTACCTGGTGATTTCAAACGACAGATTACGTGAAATCTTTGGAAATTTAACCTTAGGTTCTGCATTTGGTCAGGCCGACGATATCTTGACAACAGCCGCCAAAGGCATCGCGGAAATTATTACTGTTCCGGGCTATATAAACGTGGATTTTAAAGATGTGCGCACGGTAATGAAAGATAGTGGTGTGGCCATCATGGGTAGCTTTGCCGCTGAAGGTGAAGAACGTGCTTTAACAGCTGTTGAAGGTGCTTTGGCTTCTCCGCTTTTAAAGGATAATGAAATTGAAGGTGCCCGTTACATTTTATTAAACATCAGTTCTGGTTTACGTGAGGTGACCATGGATGAGGTTTCAATCATCACTGATTACATACAGGAAAAAGCAGGTTTATCTGCCGATTTAATTTGGGGTAACTGCACCGACGAGTCTTTAGAGGATAAACTTTCTGTAACCATTATTGCTACAGGTTTCCAAACTTCTGAGGAACGCGTACATGAGGAAAAAAATAAAAAGAAAATATCTTTATTAACGCCGGAAGAAGCGCCATTGGTTCGCCCTGTGGAACCTGTAAATTCTTTTATCCAGCCGAAAGCAGCACCTTCGTATGAGCCTGTTTTGAAGGCGAAGGAAGAAGCGCCTCAGGCAGACTTATTTGGTGGCATGTTTGCAAAAGCAGAAACGCCTAAATACCAGGAGCCGGAAAACAATATCGTTCGCCATACTTTAATTGAAGAAGAACCTCAGGCGGAAGCGCCAGCTGAAACCGGCTTCGAATTTGAAATTAAACTTGCTGAAACAGAATACGTATTTGAAACTCCGGTTGCTGAAATACCAGTTGTTCCGGAGCCAGCGCCTGAAATGCCTGTTGTTGGTTTAGACGATAACCAGAATGATGAATCTGTGGAAGAACAGCTAAAAAAATCAAGAGAGCGTATTATGCGTTTAAAAGATTTGAGCATGAAACTTCGTACCACAAATGGTTTGCAGGAATTGGAAAATGAACCAGCTTACAAACGCAAACAAATGCAATTGCAACAAGTTCAGCATTCATCTGAATCGCAGGTTAGCCGCTTCACTTTAAGTAATGACCAGGATGGTGGTACTGAAATCAGACCTAACAATTCTTTTCTGCACGACAACGTTGACTAACATAAACCAAATATAATTTTAAAGCCCTCGATACTTCGGGGGCTTTTTTGGCATAAAATTAGTTTGTTAATTTTCGTTAATTGACAAGCAACAGATTAAGCCTGTTGATTTTAAGCCTAATAAACCGTAAATTCGCAACAATTTCAGTACAATAAAAACACATTACATTGGATATATTTGATAAAATAGCAAAGCACATGGGCCCGCTTGGTCAACACCAAAAATGGTCTCATGGGTATTTCTCATTTCCAAAATTAGAGGGAGAAATTGCACCACACATGCAATTCAAAGGAAAAGAGCATTTGGTTTGGAGTTTAAATAACTATTTAGGCTTAGCCAATCATCCAGAGGTTAGAAAAGCCGACGCAGATGCGGCTGCAGAGTTCGGTATGGCTTACCCGATGGGTGCACGTATGATGAGTGGAAACTCAAAATACCATGAACAGTTAGAGCAGGAACTAGCTAAATTTGTTGGTAAGCCTGACGCTTTTCTATTGAATTACGGTTATCAAGGTATGGTTTCTATCATTGATACCCTGGTGGATAGAAATGATGTTATTGTTTATGATGCGGAATCTCATGCTTGTATTATCGACGGGCTTCGCCTTCACATGGGTAAAAGATTCGTATACCAGCATAACGATATTGATAGTGCCAGAAAACAGTTAGAGCGTGCAACCAAGCTTACAAACGAATCTGGTGGTGGTATTTTGCTTATTACCGAAGGTGTTTTTGGTATGAGTGGTGCGCAAGGTAAATTAAAAGAAATCGTTGATTTAAAGAAGGATTTCAATTTCCGTATTCTTGTTGATGATGCACATGGTTTTGGTACCATGGGTAAAACCGGGGCAGGAACACACGAAGCGCAGGATTGCATTGAAGGTATTGATGTCTACTTCGGTACTTTTGCAAAATCTATGGCTGGTATCGGTGCTTTTGTAGCTTCTACAGAAGAAATCACTAACTTTTTAAGGTATAATATGCGTTCGCAAACTTTTGCAAAAGCATTACCTATGCCGATGGTTAAAGGTTTATTGAAACGTTTAGAACTTTTAAAAAGTAAACCTGAGTTGAAAGATAAGTTGTGGGAAATCGCAATGACCCTTCAAAAAGGTTTACGTGAAAGAGGTTTTGATCTAGGGGTAACAGATTCTGTGGTAACCCCGGTGTTTTTAAAGGGTGAATTGTCGGATGCAACTGCAATCACATTTGATTTACGTGAAAACTATAGCATTTTCTGTTCAATTGTTGTTTATCCGGTAATTCCAAAAGGTATGATTGAACTTCGTTTAATCCCAACTGCTGTACATACATTGGAAGACGTTCAGCGTACCTTAGATGCATTTAGTGAAGTGGCTGAGAAATTGGAAAATGGTTATTATAAAGAAAACCAGTTTGCTACAGCTTAATAAAAAATGATATTTTGGAAGCCCTCTGAAGACACTTCAGAGGGCTTTTTTATTTTATTTATTTTATATTATCTTGATTTATAACTGGTTAGCAATTTTTTTTGGAGCTAAAATGTTTATAAATCTTTGGCATGTGGAAAAAAAGCATCTTACACCCTGTTTTTTATTCACTTAAAAGTTTTTTTTGTTGTTTAAACGCTTTAAATTAGAGTTACATTAAAAAAAACTAAAAACCTAAAATTTACAGGAGCATTTAAAAATGAAAAAATTCGAAGAAGTTAAAAGTTTAGTTGCAGCTTTGGAAGCTGACGCAGACAAGTTTTATAATAAGGGGAACAGTGCAGCAGGTACCCGTATTCGTAAAGGTATGCAGGATTTAAAGAATTTAGCACAGGCCATTCGTTTAGAAGTTCAGGATACCAAAAACAAAGCTTAAACGACCAAAAGATATAAATAAAAAAGACCTCCAGCGGGGGTCTTTTTTTGTATACCCAGTAAATCTTTTGGCATCAGCGCCCGCTGATTTGACGAACTTCATTTGCTCAGCCTGAATAACAGGAAAGCATAGCCTGCGGCCTCAATACAATTATTTGAGATTGTTCTGTTAGATGCTTTCTGCTTCCATTAGAATCGAATAAACGTTAGAAATTACTCATACCAAGTCCTTATCATTTAACAGCAATCCGGCGATATGCCATGCTTAATATTTTTCATCGGTTTGTGAAGATGAGCCATTGGCTAATATTTGCTGCTTCCCGTTCAATAACTAAGTTCTTATAAATCAACGGGTAAAACTGAAACCTAAATTTATCACCAAATAATTTCGATTTTGTCTGATAATTAATACTGTATTGTTAATAATACGTTAAGGTAATATATTTTCTAAAATTTGTATTGACAATAAAAATTATAATGCCTATTATTGATATAGATAAATCGTTTTATCCCTAACCAAAGTATTATGAGTTCTAAGTTAATATACCCAAGTATATCCATTAAATGTATCCAAAAATTATTTCCCCTGCAATTATTATATAAGTGGATTTCATAAGACTTCCATTAATACCTAAAGCTGGTTTAGGCTAGCCAGTATTATATTTTTTAATTTTTAACTAAATCGTTTTATGAACCACAAATAAATTAATAAATAATTTTTAACTAACCATTTACTAAACCTAAAACCTAATGAAAATGAATCCCTTAAAGATTTCGGGGCTTGCTGTGCTTTTTTTGCTCAATAATCCCGCTTTTTCAATGAATCCAGGCGACAAAGGAGGTCAAGCTTCTGCTGGAAAAAACCTTTATCTGGAAAGTATTCCCGGCAAGGAAGTTATCACCGGAACCGTACTCGACGAAAAGGGTCAACCCATGCCGGGGGTTGGTGTAAAAAACCTCTCAACAGGAAAATCGGTTGTTACCGATGCCTCCGGTAAATTCAGTATTGATGCTGGTCCAAAAGACATTTTACGCTTTAGTTTTGTGGGTTACCAGAACAAAGATGTAACCGTAGGCAGCCAAACCAATTTAAATGTTAGTATTGTTCCGGCCGAAGCCAGCAAATTAGATGATGTTGTGGTTATTGGATATGGATCTGTAAAGAAAACAGATTTAACAGGTTCGGTAGGGGTGGTCAAGGCAAGCGAACTTCAGGAACGGCCTGCCGCATCACTTAACCAGGCATTAGCAGGAAGAGTTTCGGGCGTGCAGGTAAATACCAATTCTGGTCGCCCTGGCGGACAGACAAACATCAAAATCCGCGGTTTCAGTTCTATTAATACCAGTAATAACCCATTATTTGTGGTTGATGGCGTTGCCTTACCAGTCGGTTCGCAAACCCAGAATAGTAACGCAATAGATTATATTAATCCGAGTGATATCGCATCTGTGGAGGTACTTAAAGATGCATCTTCTACAGCAATATATGGCGCCAGAGGCGCAAATGGCGTAATTCTGGTTACAACAAAGAAAGGTACCGCCAATTCACAGCGCATTACCTATGATGCAGATTTTTCTGTCAACACGCTTGCAGCGCATCATGTAGAAATGCTTGATGCTTTCGAATATGTTAAGGTACAGGATTTAGCTTACGAAAACATCAAAGTTTATGATCCGGTTGGCTGGGCAGCAGGAAACTATAATTCAACGCCTGTTCCAAAAGCTGCACGAGCGGCATTACCACTACTTTTTGACAGCAATGGTAATCCACTTTACAATACCGACTGGCTGAAGGAATCAACTCAAAATAAGCTTTCCCAAAATCATCAGCTCGGCTTTACCGGCGGCAATGAAAACAACACATATGGTGTATTCGCTGGTTATCGCGATGATGAAGGATTACTGAAAAATTCATATTTAAAACGTTACTCTGCCAGGTTTAACTTTGACAGTAAAATTAAGCCATGGTTAAAAGTTGGTGGTAAGTTAAGCTACAATAACCAGGATGAAAACATTGTAGATCAGGGAACAGGTGGATTAAACTCTGTTCGTATGATTACTGAGGCATTCCCGTTTCTGCCAATCAAGCTTCCAGATGGAAGATGGGGCGACAATAAATTAATTCCATGGGCTGAGGGCGGCTCTAATCCGGTGCACATCCTAACTGATCAAAAGTATGGCATCATCACCCAAACAATGCTTGGAAGTATTTACAGTACGATCAATTTCACTAAAGATTTAGAGTTCCGCACACAGCTGGGCTCAAATGTTGTCAGCAGGAATATTAATGAATACAACGCAAAGCTATTATATGGAATATCTGATGGTCAGAACGGAACGGCGAACGTAACCAATGACAGGGAAACCTTCTGGTCGATTGAAAATTACCTGACCTATAATAAACGTTTTGCAGAATCGCACTCAATTAATGCTTTGTTGGGTATTTCCTGGCAAGCCAGTAACTTTTTCAGCAATACCAGTCACGCTGAGAATTTTGTGACAGATTTTTACGGTGACAATAATCTTGGTTCCGGAAGTAAATCTATTAGTGTTGGTTCGAGCAGAAACCGATCGGCTTTTAACTCTTATTTCGGGCGTATAAATTATGCTTATAAGGATAAATACCTGGTAACTTTAACGGGTAGAGCAGACGGTTCATCGAAATTCGGGGAGAACCACAAGTATGCCTTTTTTCCGTCTGCGGCACTTGCATGGAATGTATCAAACGAAGATTTTTTAAAAGGGAACAAAACAATTTCTAATTTAAAAATAAGGACCAGTTACGGTTTAAGCGGCAACTCGGAGCTTCCGGCTTACCAGTCTTTAGCCACCCTGGTTAATAATTCTGCCATCATAAACGATAGTAAGGTAACCGGTATTGGTATTGGCAGGCTTGCTAATCCTGATTTGGTTTGGGAAAAAACGGCGCAGTACGATGCAGGCCTGGAATTAGGCTTGTTAAGTAACCGAATCAGTCTTGAGGCAGATGTCTATTATAGAAAAACAACTGATATGCTACTTGATGCACCAGTTCCCCGTTCAACAGGTTACGCCGTAATTCGTAAAAACGTTGGGTCGATGGAGAATAAAGGATTAAATCTGGGTGTAAATACAGTAAATATCCAGAGTGATGATTTTACCTGGAAAACCAGCTTCAACATCTCTATTAATAAAAACAAGGTTCTTTCTCTGGCTACGCCTGATGATATTTTCGGTGTGGGTAATCCTAATTTTACCAACCAGACTGGTATTATCCGCGTTGGTGAACCGGTGGGTTCATTCTGGGGCCTTGTACGCCTGGGCACCTGGAGCGAAGCAGAGCGTGCTGAGGCAGCCAAATATGTAAATTACCGGGGTGGGAAAACCTTATTGCCTGGTGATATTAAATACCTTGATGTGAACGGTGATAAGGCGATTACGGACGCCGACCGCCAGATTATTGGTAATGGTACGCCTAAAGGGTGGGGCTCGTTTTCTAACGCTTTCCGTTACAAAAACCTGGATTTAATTGTGGAATTGCAGTATTCTTATGGAAACGATGTCCTGAATATGACTCATCACTCCGGGGAAGACAGACAGGTACAGGCAAACAGCTTTGCCAGTGTACTTAATGCCTGGACGCCGCAAAACCAGAACACACCAATTGCAGCCATTCGCGACCAGTCTGCAGGCTATGTAACCAATGTGGATACGCATTGGCTGGAAGATGGCTCGTTTATCCGTGGTAAAAACCTTTTATTAGGTTATACATTTAATTCTACGTTTGCCCAAAAGCTGCGTTTAAACCGCTTAAAAGTTTACGCATCGGTACAGAACTTTTTCCTGGCAACCAAATACACAGGAAACGACCCGGAGGTAACCACTTATGGTAATGCATTTGCACAGGGACAAACATTTTTTGATTATCCAAAGCCTACAACTTTTTTAGTTGGCTTAAACATTGGATTATAAATAGTATTAACCGATAAAAATATTAAAATGAAAATCAATATAAAAAATATCGTTTTATTACTGCTGCTTAGCAGCGCTGTAATGAGTAACTCCGGATGTAAGAAATTTTTGGACGATGAAGATCCGACAAACTTATCTCCATCCAGTTTCTATACCCTTCCCGAACATGCAGAAGCGGGCATCTCTGCCGTGTATGCAGAAATCAGGTTCATTGGAAACGGAGCAGGTATATTCTCCAATAACTGGCAAATGTTCGATGCGCCTACTGGTATGCAAACCACCGAAACGGCACAGAATTCTGATTTGAACAACCTGTATTCCCTAATTTATGATGGTTCCAACCTTCACATTAACCAGAACTGGAACGGTTTTTATAAAGTTATCGCCCAGGCTAACCTGGTTTTAGATAAAGTTCCGGCAATCAACCCAATGGATGCCGCACAAAAGAAACGTATCCTGGGTGAAGCTTCTTTTTTAAGGGCATGGGCTTATTTTTACCTGGTCCGTTTATGGGGCGATGTTCCTTTAATCGTAAAGCCAATTACCAGTCCCAGCGATCCTAATTTTTCGCCTCCGAGAACTGCACAGGAGCAGGTTTATAAGCAGATTGTTGATGATTTAATACTTGCGGAAGCCGCAGGGTTACCCTTCATGGATGCCAGTGGAAGGGTTTCAACTGCTGCCGTTAAAACCCAGCTCGCAAAAGTTTATCTTACTATGGCAGGTCAGCCATTAAACAAAGGGGCTGCTTATTATAAACTTTCTGCCGATAAAGCAAAAGAAGTTATCGACTATGCCGCTGGAAATCCCTCGAGCCTCGGATTGTTTGCAAATTATGCGGCTATTCATTATGCTAAAAATGACAATAAGACAGAACATCTTTTCGGAATTCAATATAATGATGCTGCCGGTGCCGGAAACCCACTTCAGTCTTCGTACCTGCCACTTCATCAACCCCTGGTTTCCAAAATTGATGGTATTGGCACATCTATACCTACAGGAGATTTCTATGTTTCGTATGAAGCAGGTGATTTAAGGGCGAAAAACCGTGATGGTTATTTCTTTACCGATTACTATACCGACGGATTTAAACTTCCGCTGATAAACCGTGGCAAACCATATATTTTCAAGCATTTTGATTTGGTTGCTAATGGTACATTAGGTGTGGAAGGAACCAGCAGGAGCGATTTGAACATTCCACAAATACGTTATGCCGAAACCCTACTCATTTATGCGGAAGCTCAAAACAGGGCAGATGGTTCGCCAAATGCTGCCGCTTATGCTGCTGTAAATGCAATCCGCAAAAGAGCGCAACTGGCCGATTTGGCTGGCTTAGGGCAAACCCAGTTTGAGGAAGCGGTATGGCGGGAACGCTGGCACGAACTCTGCTATGAAGGCATCCTCTGGTTTGATATGTTAAGATTACGCAAGGCATACAATGAAAGCACCAATGGCTTTGATAATTTTGTCGGCCATATTAACAAAAGTGTCAATCAGGCATTGCAATCCAAAAACCTGCTTTTTCCAATACCAACACCAGAAATAAAAAACAACCCGAGTTTAACTCAAAATCCGGGCTACTAGAAACTTAGCGGTGAGCGGGGGGGTGTCTTTAGGGGCATCCCTTCTTTTTTGCTGCAAATAAAGCCGATTATTCATAGCTTTAGAAATACATAAATTTTTTGGTATGAAAAAAATCATATTTCTAGCACTATTCTTTATTACACAATTTTCATTTGCTCAGGAAAACCTGAATTTTGGTAGACAAAAGGAGATTATTTCGCCCGAAGCAAACAGCGACGGCACTTTCACCTTCAGACTGAAAGCCCCTAACGCCAAGCGGGTTGATATTCAGGGCGATTTTCTGAAAAGTAGTGGCAATGGTCAGCCCATAGAAGCCATGAAGCCAGGCGCTGATAGTGTATGGACCTTTACCTCATCAGTTTTACCCTCCGAGCTTTACAGTTACAGCTTTATTGTAGATGGGTTAAAAATTCGTGATCCCAATAATGTTTATTTAATCCGGGATGTTTCGTCAGTAGTTAACGTTTTTTTAGCCCCCGGCGCCAAAGCCGATTTATATGGCGTTCATGATGTGCCCCATGGAACAGTTGCGAAGCGGTGGTATGAATCTGCCGGTTTAAAAACCAATCGCAGGATTACCGTTTACACGCCGCCTGGATATGAATCATCAACAGCGAAATATCCTGTACTGTATCTTTTGCATGGCGTTGGTGGCGACGAAGAAGCATGGATGCAGTTGGGTAGAGCTTCTCAAATTCTGGACAACCTCATCGCTTCAGGAAAAGCAAAACCAATGATTGTGGTTATGACCAACGGCCATACCAGCAACAGCGCAGCTCCCGGCGAATCTTCAAAAGGTTTGTATAAGCCGGTTATGATGACACCTGATGTTTTCAATGGAGATATGGAAACTTATTTCAGGGAAGTTATTGCCTTTACGGAGAAAAATTATCGTACCGGACATACCAAAGCAGAACGTGCAATCGCCGGATTATCAATGGGTGGCTTTCATTCGCTTTGGATTTCTGCAAACTATCCAAATACTTTTGGTTACGTAGGTTTATTTTCTCCTGCAATAATGGCTCCGGCAAAAGCGAACAGTCCAATTTATAAAGATTTGGATATAAAGCTCCAAACGCAGAAAAAAAATGGGTATAATCTTTACTGGATTGCTATTGGTAAAACAGATTTCCTTTATAAGAATGTGGAGGATTACAGGAAAAAACTTGATGGAATGAATTTTAAATATCAATACAAAGAAAGCGATGGAGGCCATATATGGGCAAACTGGCGAGATTACTTAACTGATTTTGCGCCAATGCTTTTTAAATAACTAACACATAAAAAAGGGCTTCCGGATATATCTGGAAGCCCTTTTCTTGGTAGCAAATTTCAAATTAAGCTACTACAATTAATTTTTCTATCTCTTTGATAATTGCGCTTTCTAAAGCTGATGATGCTTTGATTAAAGGTAGTCTAACCGTATCCCCGCAAATATTTAAATACTTCAAAGCTGCTTTAATCCCTCCGGGATTTCCCTCGGCAAAAGCCAGTCTGGTAAATTCTACCAGGCTTAAGTGCGCTGGCAAAGCGGCTTTAAAATCACCTGCAAGGCAAAGTCGTACCATATCAGAAAATTGTTTTGGCAGTGCGTTTCCAATCACAGAAATAATGCCCGAAGCGCCTAAAGCCATCATCGGAAGCGTGATTGGATCATCACCAGAGATTAATAGAAAATCCTCTGGTTTATCACGCAGAATCTGATTAAACTGATCAAAGCTTCCTGATGCTTCTTTTGTTGCGATGATGTTTTTAAAATCATGTGCGAGTCTGCAGGTCGTTTCAGGCGTCATATTGCTCATTGTACGGCCCGGAACGTTATATAAAATCAAATCCAATGGTGAAACCTCTGCCAGGTATTTATAGTGCTGGTAAATACCTTCCTGGGTGGGTTTGTTATAGTATGGACTAACCGATAAAATTGCGCTGTAGCCGTTCGAATCGAAAGCTTTGAGCTCTGCCGCAACTGCAAGTGTGTTGTTGCCGCCGATTCCGGCAACCAATGGTAATCTGTTATCGTTAATTTCAGCAGTATAGGCCCATACCTTCTTCTTCTCGTCCTTGGTCATTGTGGCAGTTTCGCCGGTTGTACCTAAAGAAACGAGGTAATCTACCCCTCCGTCTACCAGATGATTAATCAGGTTTTTTAAGCCATTATAATCAACTGATCCATCTGTGTTGAAAGGTGTAACTAATGCCACACCAGTACCCTGAAATTTGTTCATTATGATTGTGTAATTTATTAAATTCTATCTCCTTGGCCCGCTTTAACAGGCTAGCCTATCATTTCCAACAGCTCCGTATCGCTTATAATTGGGATGTTTAGTTTGTTTGCTTTCTCAAGTTTCGATGGACCCATATTATCGCCGGCAACCAGGTAGTTTAATTTTCCAGAAATGCCGCTTAAGATTTTTCCGCCGTTAGCTTCGATTAAATCTTTTAATTGATCTCGGCTATAGTTTTCAAAAACGCCCGAAATTACGAATGTTTTTCCAATAAGTGTATCACTATCAAGCGTTATTACCTTTTCTTCAATTTCAAAGCGCAATCCTGCCGATTTTAATAATTCTATCTGCGCTAAATGCACCGGATTTTCGAAATATTCAACAATACTTTCCGCTATGCGTTGGCCGATTTCATCAATAGCGATTAATTCTTCTAATGAAGCCTTGGTCAGGTTGTCGATATTTTTAACCGCTGCGGCTAATTTTTTAGCAACAGTTTCGCCAACATAGCGAATCCCTAACCCGAATAACACCTTTTCAAATGGCATTAATTTGGATTGCTCAATGCCGCTGAGCATGTTTTCAATGGAGCGTTCACCAAAACGATCGATTAACTTCAGCTGATCTGATTTTTGATAAAGTGTGTATAAGTCGCTGATGTGATTGATTAGCCCCCGCTTGAAAAAAGTTTCGATGGTTTCATCACCAAGGCCATCAACGTTCATCGCTTTGCGGCCTATAAAATGCTGGATTTTACCGACGATTTGCGGCGGGCATCCTTCATCATTCGGACAGTAATGTACGGCTTCGCCTTCTTTCCTGATAAGTTCGGTTCCGCATTCCGGACAGTTGTGGAGGTAATGAACCTTCTCTGCATCTGCTTTTCGCTTATCAAGATTTACCTTGATAACTTTTGGAATAATTTCTCCACCCTTCTCAACAAAAACGGTATCACCCAAATGCAAATCCAGGCGTTCTATCTCGTTCGCATTATGTAGCGTTGCCCTCTTCACAGTTGTTCCGGCGAGTAAAACCGGTTTTAAGTTTGCCACAGGGGTAACAGCGCCAGTTCGGCCTACCTGGTAGGTTACTTTTTCTAAAATGGTTTCAACTTCAGCTGCTTTATATTTGTAGGAAATTGCCCAGCGTGGCGATTTTGCCGTAAAACCCAGCTCCTGTTGCTGCGCATAGCTATTAACTTTTATTACGATTCCATCTATATCATAACTAAGTTTGAACCGTTCATTCTCCCAATGATGAATAAAGGCTAAAACATCATCAATATTTTTAACCAGGCGGTTGTGTTCACAAACATGGAAGCCCCAGTCTTTTACGGCATTTAGGCTTTCCCAATGCGTTTTAAATTCATTTTTATCTGTGTACAAAAAGTATATAAATCCATCAAGCGGGCGTTTAGCTACTTCTTTGCTATCCTGCATTTTTATGGTGCCGGAGGCGAAGTTTCGGGGATTGGCATAGGCAATTTCCCCAAGTTCCTCTCTGGCGGCATTCAACCTTAAGAAAGCAGCTTTATGCATAAATATTTCACCGCGAATTTCGAAATGTGCTGGTGCTTCATCTGTTTTTAGCTGATGAGGAATGGTGTGAATGGTTTTAACATTGTTGGTTACATCATCACCTTTGGTTCCGTCGCCCCGGGTAACTGCCCTTAATAGCCGCCCGTTTTCGTAAGTTAGGCTAATGGACAGGCCATCAAATTTCAACTCGCATACGTATTCAAAATTATCGCCAATAGCTTTTCTGATGCGCTCATCAAAATCTCTTAAGTCCTGTTCGTTATAGGTATTTCCAAGCGAAAGCATTGGATACTTATGCTGAACGGTAACAAAATTTTTGGTGATATCACCTCCCACCCGTTGCGTCGGCGAATTTGGGTCAGCAAAATCCGGGTTTTGCTGCTCTAAATCTGCAAGGTGCTTAAGTTTTTTATCGAATTCGAAATCGCCTATGGTCGGCATCGCCAAGACATAATAATTGTAGTTATGCTGGTTCAATTCGGCCACAAGGGCATCCATTTCTTCTTTTACGGCAGTTAGCGACATACAGCAAACTTAGAGAAAATTGTTCTTTTTTGCCACAAATAAATCAAGCCTGTAAGTGGTTTTTCAAAGGATTTACTTAACCAACGAACAATCTGATAAATTTAAAATACATAAAACCTTATCTGTTTTAATGGTGTTGAAATTATAAAGGAGATGATATGGAAAGTACAACTACTAAGAAAAACATTAAAGACGAATTACTAATTGAAGGTTTAAAGGCTGCAGGATCTGCAATTGGTATCCATTCGGGAAGAGGCGCAATTAAGAAAACCGTTTCTAAAAACTTTAGTATAATTAATAGTTTGATGGATGCAGCCTTTACCAGGCAGGGCAGTTCAAATCATAAGATTAAGAAAACGATTGAGCTTGGCAGTTTGGGTGTTATAGCGCTCTATAATATTTTGAAAGGCGTAAAGCGAAAACGCAGAACTTTAGTGGCAGAAGGTATTTTTTTATCAGTTGCATTAGGTGCTGTCCTTATCGGTTCGAATGTTAACTTAAAAACAAAACAGGTACCGCTTTTGCCAGAGGCAAAACCGAACTAAACCTGGCGAAGTTTATCATCGATGTATTCGAAAATGGTAATAAAATCTTTTTCTAAAACAGTTTTGAAAATTGAAAGCTGGAAAGTGAGTTGGTTGACTTGTTCTTCATTCAGTGTTTTTGGCCACAAGCGCATGCATATCCGGTTTAAAGCATAACTGATGTTCTCAAGTTTCTGATAACTCAGCAGATATTTACTGCTAATAAATTGTTCCAGAAATTTATAGAAAACCGCTGGTTCTTTTAACTTGCAATGCTTTAAAAAATCGTCCAAAGACTCTTTATTCACGGCATTTAGATTATCATAAAACTGGTGAACTTGTATTAAATTGTGTTCGATAAGTAAATGATCTAATAACAACTCAAGGCCGATGTGGGCTAAGAAAGATGGTCTGACAGGCGTATTTTCTACAACCGGAATGATAAGGTGTTTAAGTTCGGTTGTTTTTTCCAGAAAGAACGGGGAAGAATGAAAGAATAAATCTACCGCCAAATGTCTTTTCCAACCCTCAAGCAGTGCTTCCTCATCAGGATTTCCGGAAAAAAGAAACTCATTTTTTTGTGGATAGAGATTAGATTCTTTCGATGCATTTTTTATTAAATCGGGCAATACCACTCCTAATACAACATTTGGATTTGTATTTGACCGGTCGAAATAAAAATGTGAAAGAAAATTCATGCTGTAAATATAGTTTTTAAAAAAATACTGATTCCGCTTGTTGGATTATCTTAACTGCAAGATAACAATTCATAAGTAGAACTGATTTTTTGCTTCCTTAATTCGTTTTCGGCTTTAGACTCAAAAAACTATCTTTGCGCAATTAATTTTATACCATGACAAATTTTGTTGAAGAGTTACGTTGGAGAGGCATGTTGCACGATATTATGCCGAATACTGAAGAAAAGTTAAACGAAGGTATGACCTCGGGTTATATCGGTTTTGACCCTACTGCAGATTCGTTACATGTTGGGCACTTAACACAAATCATGACTTTGATTCACTTTCAGAATGCAGGGCATAAGCCTTTTGCATTGGTTGGCGGGGCTACCGGAATGGTTGGCGATCCATCGGGTAAATCTGATGAGCGCAACCTTCAAACACCTGAAATGGTTGAACACAACCTGGCCGGAATGAAACGTCAGTTGGCAAAATTTTTAAAGTTTGAAGATGAAGGTAACGGTGCGGTAATGGTTAATAATGCGGATTGGTTTAAAAACATGAACTTTTTAGATTTCATTCGTGATGTTGGTAAACACATTACTGTTAATTACATGATGGCTAAAGATAGTGTAAAAAAACGCCTGGAAGGTGATACCGGAATGTCATTTACGGAGTTTTGTTATCAATTGGTTCAAGGCTATGATTTTTATTACTTATGGAAAAATAGAAACTGCCTTGTTCAGATGGGTGGCTCAGACCAATGGGGCAATATTGTTACCGGCACCGAGCTCATCAGAAGAAAATCTTCTGGTACGGCTTATGCCATTACCACGCAATTGATTAAAAAAGCGGATGGAACTAAATTCGGTAAGACTGAAAGTGGCGCCGTTTGGTTAGATCCTGAAAAAACATCACCATATAAATTTTATCAGTTTTGGTTAAATGCATCAGATGATGATGTAAAAAAATGGATTCGGATTTTTACATTGAAAACCAGATCAGACATCGAAACTTTAGAAAAAGAACATGATGCCGCACCACATTTAAGGATTTTGCAAAAAGCTCTTGCTGAAGACATTACCGTTAAAACACATTCTGCCGAAGCCCTTGAAACGGCAGTAAAAACTTCAGAATTTTTATTTGGAAATGGTTCACTGGAATTTTTGAAAAGCCTTTCTGATAATCAGGTTTTGGAAATGTTTGAAGGTATTCCGCAATTTAAAATTTCAAATTCTGAACTTGCAGCCGGAATCGATGCAGCGACATTACTGGCTGAGAAAACTTCGGTTTTCCCTTCAAAAGGAGAGGCGAAAAAGTTAATACAGGGCGGAGGCGTATCCGTAAATAAAGAGAAAGTTGCTGATGCGAACCAGATTTTTACTTCGCAAAATTTAATTAATGATAAGTTTATCGTTGTTCAAAAAGGGAAGAAAAATTATTTTCTCTTAATAGCGGGATAGTAGCGACAGGCGCTGATGTACACATCGGCGCCTGTTTATTGCACCAATAAATTACAGCCCCTAATGTCGGCGTTGTCAAAACGCCCGAGCACCTCAAAACTTCCGTCCGGATTAATTTTGCCTAAATCCTGTGTGGCAATGAAGGAACATGAGTTCACATTAGCCAAATCGATTACATTAATTCCGCCGGTTCGCCCATTTTCTATCAAACTCAATGGGTCGTTTGTATCTCTTATCAAAACCTGCATCCAGCCCGGACAGTTAAAAATGCCCTCACCCAAAGAGTAGGCCTGCGATAATAATTCAGTCATACCATATTCACTATGGATGGATTTGATGCCGAAACCCTTGGTTAATTGTTCATGCAACTCTTCCCGCACCATTTCCTTGCGTTTCCCTTTCATGCCCCCGGTTTCCATTACAATTAATTCTGGGAAATTTAAAGCGTAGCTTTCAATAAAATCCAACAGCGCATAGGTTACACCTATTAAAACCGTTTTCTGGTTTTTTGATTTGAGATTATTGAGCGTTTCAAAAAGCTCAGCATGATTGTACAGAAAATAACCACTTTTAACATGTTTACTTTTCTCGATTAAATCATTAACCATATAGATTAACGAAGAACCGGAACGTTGCTGATAGGATGGAAGCAAGGCTAGAAAACAATAATCCTGAATGTTTCCGTAAAACTGATTAAATGCCTGAAGGTAACTTTGTTCGTAAAGTTTTACGTTGGTTACATGATGACTGCTTTGAACCATTCCGGTTGTGCCCGAACTGCTGAATGTTATTTGAATTGGGTTGTTATCGCTTAAAACCGAATGCGTTTTGAAAAAGCTGATTGGTAAGAACGGAATCTGATAAATACTTTTTACTTTATCGATATCGATATGTAAATGATGAATATATTCCGAATAAACGCTGCAGTTTGCCGCCTGATACCGGAAGGTACTTAAAGCCTGCGCCTCAAATTCACGGGCATTCTGAATTGAAAAAATATTTTCTGAAGTAGAATTCACATTGGCAAAAGTACGAAGGCTTATGCTATTTTTTCGTCAGTTTTTTTAACCAGCATCGCCTTACGGAATTGATAGCCGCAATAGCCACTTATCCCGGCAGCAAGGCCACTCAATAAACCAGTTAAAAACAGCAAAACCCACCAGATTTTCACGCCTGTCATTACCGCAACCCTGGATGCCAGTATATTGTCGTTGGGTAAACTTTTAAATAGCGCATAGCCTATCCAAAGTAAAAAAATAGCAAAGAAGGATTGCCAGAAAGCAATTTTTCCGGTTTTACCGATTATGCCGCAGGTAGCGAAAGAGATAACGATAATTACCCACCAAGGCGCTACCATTTGCAATAGAAAACAAATTATTAATATAACGATGAAAACCATTTTTTACTATTTAGAAATTTTTAAACGCGAAATTATTGTTCCCGACTTATCACCAGGAGATTGCATGTAGAACAAATCGTAAAGTTTACCATTTGCCCAGGTGTCAATCATGTTATCATAAAATTTACTGCCTGGATTTCCAGACTGTCCACCTGGATAAACGCCATGACCTTTAGGCGTTTTGCCTAATTCAATAACCATTCTCCACGACGGGCCATTACTTTCGCTTATGGCATTTATTGTACTTTTTGCACCGCCAATAAGTAAAACTTTTGAGCCAAAACCCGGTATTTTTGCAAGGTGAGGAACGTTGGTTTGTTTAACATTTGCCCAGTTCCAGTCCTTGTTTATCGGTCCAAACCTGCGTTCAAGACTATCGCAGCTGTACTTGAAAGCTTCGTTTACTAAATCGGTCAGGGTTTCTGTGGCGGGTGTTTTAACATTGTCGAACCATTTAGCGTTTGGCTCCTTCAAAATCATTTCCACTGTTCTATCTCTTGAGGGGTATCGCATCGGAATACCTTCAACCTCAAATTCGTCATTCCAAATGTCAAAACTCAAGCGCTTGCTCCAGATTTCAAAAACGCTGGCCGCTATTTCCCCTGCATCATATCTTTTATTCCATTTCGACAGATAACCCAAAGCTTCCTTTTGCGTGGCGTTCAACTGCTCATTATTAATTAAGGGCATTAGGGCAGGCATCAGGTTTTGAGCCATGATGCTGTAATTATCTGTTTGCATTAAACGTATGCTATCTGCTGTGGCTTTATTCATTACCGAAAGCCGGTCGTTAATCCGTTTTCCGCGTTCGTAAGGGGAGAATTCCCAGTTAATGTAGTAAGGATAAGTTTTGTCGGTTGATGACTGGTTTGCTGAACTCACAAAACCTCTTGGCGGGTTTTTAACGGTTGGATTCTGTTCTGCCGGAATCCAGCCCTGCCAGTCGTAAGCCGGGTCGGTACCATCTAAAATAAATTTACCCTGATTTTTCCATTTCAATGGGAACTTACCATTGGGGGTTATGGCAATATCGTTATCAACACTGGCAAATACAAAGTTTTGCGCCGGAGCGGTGTAGAATGTTAGTGCTTTGCGGTAATCGTTATAGTTTTTTCCCCTGTTCAGGTAATAAAAGGTCATGAGTTCATTTGATTCTTCGTGGGCAATCCATCTTAAAGCATCACCAACCGGAACGTTGTTTGCACGGCCATATTTGGGTTTCTGGAAATAAACAACTGGTCCGTGGTGTGTATAGTACACAGTATCAATTTCATCTTTGCCGCCACGGATTTTTATCGTTTCCAGACGGGTTTTTGTCGCTTTCCAGGCATTATTGTACCAGTATTCTTTATGTGATTCATCTTTAAACTTAATCTGATAAAAATCGAGCACATCTGCAGCGACGTTGGTTACGCCCCAGGCAATTTTTCCGTTGAAGCCGATGATTACGCCCGGCGCACCAGGAAGTGAAACGCCGTAAGTGTTGACACCAGGTGCATGCAACTGAATCTGATACCAGATGGATGGTAAGCTTAAATCAAGGTGAGGATCGTTCGCGAGAATTGGGTAACCGGAGGCTGTTTTAGTACCAGACAAAGCCCAGTTGTTACTGCCTATGCCTTCGATTTTTTCTTTGGTTTTTACCTCTCCAGTTTGCGCTTTTGTAAAAGATTCGGGTGTCTTTGGAATGGGCAACAGACTAAAATTCCATTTCGTGCCTACCGGAATAATGGGATCTTCGCGGAAAGGATAATCAGGGAAAAGATCTTTTGTAACTTCGGGGCCGAATTTTTTCATGATGTTGGTCATGTAAAATTCATCAGATCCCATGGCTAAAACGGCAGACATTTGCTTAAGCAGGAGTGCGCATTTTACCGGGCTCCAATTTTCTGGTTTAAAATCCAAAATTTTATATTCTATGGGATAATTGGCGTGAGAAAGTGTTTTTATATAAGCATTAATCCCATCCGTATAAGCTAGGATCATTTCCTTGGCTTTGGGGTCAGCCATCATCCCTTTTAACGAATTCTCGGCACCATAAACCATACCCATTCTGCGTTGATACCTGTCAACTTCAATGGCTTTTTCACCAACAACCTCACTAATTCTGCCGGCAGCGAAACGGGTTTGAAAGTCCATTTGCCATAAACGATGCATAGCGGTTACATAACCCTGGGCAAGGTATAAATCATGATCGTTTTTAGCAAAAATATGTGGAATCATCCGGTCATCAAAATCAATTTCTATTTCATCTATTGCGCCTTTTATCTTGGCTTTATGGTTAAATATAAAGTGGTTGTTTTCTGCATTTTGCCAGAAACCCATAAAAGGATTCAGGAATTTAAGCAGGGGAGGCGTACTGCCGATTTTTGTATTAAAAAGAAATGCTAATGCTATTGGTATTACGACACAGAAAAGAGCCTTAAGTTTATTCATAAATGGTTAGCTAAAAATCAATACGACATAAATTAGTTGCTGAATGACATGATGCAAATTACGACAAAAAAAACGCAATCAAAATTATAAATCAATCCAAAATTATTATGCTTACATAATTTGTTTAATTCAAAAAAAGCAGTTAAGTTTAACTAACTATAAAACACAACTAACCGAATTTAATTAACGTATTTATGAGCAGAATCTTTACACAGATCTTCTACGTGTTTATTCTTGTGTGCGCAACCGGGTTTGCGGTACAAGCCCAAAACATAACGGTAAGCGGTACCGTTAAAGACAAGCAAACAAAAGAGCCTTTAGTAGGTGTTACCGTTACGGTTAAAGGCCAGTCTGGCGGTGCGGCCACAAATTCAAACGGTTCATTCAGTTTCAGTACATCAGCAAAATTACCGTTCACTTTAGTAAGTAGCTATGTAGGGTACACCACGGTTGAACAGCAGGTGTCAGGAACAGCAGCGGGCTTAACTGTAGAAATGGAGGCAGGAGCTTTATTAGGTGGAGATGTTGTAGTTTCAGCATCCAGGACCCCGGAGCGCATTCTCGAATCGCCAGTATCCATCGAACGGATGAGTGCTGCATCTATCAAAGAAATTGCTGCGCCATCTTTTTATGATGCCCTTAATAATATGAAAGGTGTAGAAACGAGTATGCAGAGTTTAACTTTTAAATCAATTAATACGCGTGGTTTTAATTCAAATGGCAACACCAGGTTTAACCAGTTTATTGATGGTATGGATAATCAGGCACCGGGACTAAATTTTTCAGTAGGTAATATCGTCGGTATCACGGAGCTCGATGTGGATAATGTTGAATTACTTCCAGGGGCAGCTTCAGCGCTTTACGGTGCTGGAGGGATTAATGGAACGTTACTGATGACTTCTAAAGATCCTTTCAAATATCCTGGCGCAAGCTTTCAATATAAAACCGGCTTAAACCATGTGAACGATATTAATTCCTCTTCGAAGCCATTTAATCAGCTGGATGTGCGTGTGGCCAAAGCCTGGAACAATAAGTTTGGTTTTAAAGCAGCATTTTCATTTGTGCAGGCCAAAGACTGGTATGGAACAAATACTTCCAATTTTGATCGCGTAGCCAATAGCGTAAAGCCGGGCGACCGGGTTTCCGATCCAGGGTATGATGGTGTGAATGTTTACGGCGATGAAGTTAATTCGAACTTGCTTGGTGCCGCGAGATCGGTACAGGCTGCTTTTCAGGCATCTTCGCCTGCAGGATTTGGCGCATTTAACAGCTTTATTAATGCAGGTTTAACTTATCCTCAAATCCTCAACCTGGTTAGTACCAACCCGGCTTACACAGCTTTACGGCCAGCCTTACCATATCTAGGGGTAATGTACAGCCTGAATAAAAATACAACGCCCAGCCAAACTGTTTCAAGAACTGGTTACAATGAAGCCGATTTAGTTGATTATGATACCAAATCATTGAAAACTTCAGGCGCACTTTATTACAACTTTACCCCGACCATTCAAGCCATTGCACAGGCAAACTGGGGTACTGGTACATCTGTTTACACAGGTTCTGATAGATATTCACTGCGTAATTTCAGCATCGGTCAGTTCAAACTGGAACTAAAAGGACAGGATTTCTTCATTAGAGGTTACACGACCCAGGAGCGTTCGGGTGATTCATATATTTCATCAATATTGGGAAGTTACATTAATGAAAAAACCAGTCCGACTGCCGCCCAATGGTTTCCAACTTACACCATTGCATATTCGGCTGCCAGAGCCCAGGGCGCTACTGATGTAGCGGCACAGGCCGCTGCAAGAGCGGCAGCGGATGTTAACAGGGCCGTTCCAGGTTCGGTTGCATTTGAAACTGCGAAAACCCAGATTCAAAACACGACAATCAGTTCTACTGATGCCAGCAAGGGGATTTATGGGGCCAAATTTGATGATAAAACCAATCTTTATCATTACGAAGGCATGTATAATTTTACAAATGCCTTTAAAAACGTTATTGAGTTTCAGCTTGGTGCATCTTCCAGAAAATATCAACTCAGATCTGGTGGAACAATTTTCGATGATTTAAATCGTAAAATAGATATTAATGAATATGGCGCTTTCGCGCAGGCGGGTAAAAAATTCGGCGAATTATTTAAGTTAACTGTTGCCGGCCGTTATGATAAAAGCACAAACTTTGAAGGCCGGTTTACACCAAGGATAACGGGTGTGTTTACGGTTGCCAAGAACAACAACATCCGCCTTTCCTTCCAAACCGGTTATCGTAACCCAACTACCCAAAATCAATATATAGATCTTTCTGTAGGTGGCGGAAGTCAAAGATTAATTGGCGGTTTGCCCGAATTTTTAACCAAGTATGGTCTAAATTCTGAGGCCACAAAGGGCTATACAGAAAGTAGTTACCGATCTTACCTGGCATCAGTTATTGGCGGTACACCTAATCCTGCACTTTTGCAAAAATATACTTTTGATGCCCGCGGTGTTAGACCGGAGAGTGTAAAATCTTACGAAATTGGATACAAAGGTTTGTTGGGACCGAAGTTGCTTGTAGATGCTTATGGCTATTATAATCAGTATAAGGATTTTATAACCGCAGTCAATGTATATCAGAATGTTAACGGAAGTTTTGTTAAATATGGTGTTCCGGTAAATGCAGAAGGTACGGTAAGTTCATATGGTGCAGCCTTAGGCCTCGATTATTTGATTGGGAAATACAACCTGAGCGGTAACGTATCTTACAATCAAATTGGCGATTTGCCGGCAAATTATATAAACGATTTTAATACGCCGAAAATCAGGTATAATCTCGGAATAGGTAATAAAGAAATCATTAAAAACTTTGGTTTCAACGTTTCGTATCGCTGGCAAGACCAATTCTATTGGAATTCATCATTCTCAGCAGGCCAGGTACCAGCCTATAGCTCTCTTGATGCCCAGGTAAGTTTAAGAATCCCATCGGTAATGTCGGTAATCAAGTTAGGGGGCTCTAACGTATTAAACAAATATTATTTCACGTCGTATGGTAACCCTGAGGCAGGTGCGATATATTATTTAGCTTTTACTTTTAACCCTTAATATTAACGGATTAGCAATTCAGCCTTCATTACGTTGAAAAGTAATGAGGGCTTTTTTATGAATTAGTATCATCCTTTTATAAAATATTTGTATTATAGTGCTTTCTTAAAACGCAGCTGTTTTTGAGATAAGTAATCTAATTTTGAAATTATTAGGATGGAAGAACAAAACGATGCGCCGAGCCCGGCTAGTGAGCTGATTGAAAAAGAACAGGAAATACAACATTTAAACAATCCTGTTGATATATCTGTAAAACCCATTGTAAAGCAATATTTAGGTGCAGTAAAAAAAGTAAAAAAAGAAGGAAACCGTTTTTATTTCTCCGATGGCGATGCCAGGGTTGAAATTCGTGTTGTGAGCGATGATATCATTCGTGTGCGTTTAGCTCCGCATGGTGTTTTCCTTGATGATTTTTCTTATGCTGTGCCCGAAGTAGACCAGAAAGTTTCTGTATTTAAAATGCAGGAACATGAAGATAGTTACACGGTTTCCACACATGCTGTAACGTGTAAAATCGATAAAGCTAATTTCCACATTTCCTTTTCAGATAACATTACAGGTACGGTAATGGTTGATGAAGCAAATTCGATGCACTGGGAAGAAAACACGGATTTCGGTGGTTACTATATTTTCGCAACCAAAACTTGCCATCCTGAAGAAAACTTCTTTGGTTTAGGTGATAAATCAGGCAACTTTAATTTAAGGGGTCGCAGGTTCCAGAACTGGAATACTGATGCCTATTCTTTCGGATGGAATCAGGATCCCTTGTACAGAACGATACCTTTTTATATTGGTTTGCACAATCAGTCCGCCTATGGAATTTTTTTCGATAATACCTTTAAATCGTATTTCGATTTCGGTTCTGAAGATGTAAGCAAAACCAGTTTCTGGTCTGATGGTGGCGAATTGCAGTATTACTATATTCACGGGCCACACATGATGGACGTGGTTAAGCGTTACGCAAGCCTAACCGGAACACATCCAATGCCACCAAAATGGACATTAGGTTATCAGCAGTGCCGTTGGAGCTATTATCCGGAATCAAAAGTTAAAGAAATCGCTAAACAGTTCCGTGAGCGTAAAATACCATGCGATGCCATTTACCTTGACATCGATTACATGGACGGTTATCGTTGCTTTACCTGGAACAAAAAATATTTTCCAGACCCGAGAAGGATGATCAAAGAGCTTTCTGACGATGGTTTTAAAACTGTGGTTATGATTGATCCGGGCATAAAAGTGGACGATGATTACTGGGTTTTCAAAGAAGGAAAAGAGAAAAGATTTTTCTGTCGCCGAAGCGATGACTATTATATGGAAGGGCACGTTTGGCCAGGCCGGTGTCAGTTCCCTGATTTTACCAATCCAAAAGTTCGCAGCTGGTGGGGTAATTTATACAAAGAACTCGTGGATATGGGCGTTGCCGGTTTCTGGAACGATATGAACGAACCGGCAGTTTTTGGTTCGGGAACGTTCCCAAATGATGTTAGGCATAATTATGATGGCTTTCGCGGTTCGCATCGCAAAGCCCATAATGTTTACGGGATGCAAATGGTGCGATCTACCTATGAGGGTTTAAAAAAACTGATGAGGAATAAGCGGCCTTTTACGATTACCAGGGCCGGATATTCAGGCATGCAGCGCTATGCAAGTGTGTGGACTGGAGATAATTTAGCCAGCTGGGAACATTTAAAGATGGGCAACATTCAGTGTCAGCGTTTATCCGTTTCGGGTGTTCCGTTTTGCGGAACTGATATTGGCGGTTTTAGTGGCGAGCCCGATGGCGAATTATTTACCCGCTGGATTCAGTTAGGAACTTTTTCACCGTTTATGAGGGCGCATTCTGCAGGCGATACCGCTGAGCGTGAGCCCTGGAGTTTTGGTGAATTTTTTGAAGATATCAACCGTAAGTTTATTGAACTGAGATATCGTCTGATGCCTTATTTATACTCTGTTTTCTGGGAGCACCACCGTTACGGTTTTCCAATTTTAAGGCCATTAGTTATGCTGGAGCAGGAAAATATTAGTAATCATTTCCGCCAGGATGAGTTCTGTTATGGCGATAAGCTTTTGATTTGCCCAGTTCTTGAACAAGGTGCGGTATCCAGAAAGGTTTACCTTCCAAAAGGGTCGTGGTACAACTTCTGGACAAATGAAGTTTTAGCCGGCGAAAGTGAGCACCTTGTAGAAGCTAAAATTGATAGTATGCCGATGTTTGTGAGGGCGGGTTCTGTCCTTCCTGAGTATCCCGTAATGCAATATGTTGATGAAAAGGCCATAACGGAAGTTATGCTAAATATTTATAACAGCGATTATGAGGTGAACTCTTTCATGTATGAGGATCATGGTGATACGTTTGCCTACGAACAGGATATCTACCTGGAGAAAAAATTCACTGTTAAAGGCGATGCCTCCTCTTTAAAAATCAATCAGTTAACCGAGGGTCTATATACCCCGAACTATGAATTTTACGCCTGTAATGTGTTCGGTGTAAAATTCCAGGTCCGTAAAATAGCTGTCGATGGCCGTGAGGTTTCAGATTTTCATACTGATGATAAAGGCGCCATACATTTTAAATGCAATAAAAATTTCACTGAAATACAGATTTTTAGTCTGTAATACCACAACCCCGAAAACATTCACATGCTTTCGGGGTTTACAATATCTAACCGAAATTTACGATGTCAGCAGCAAAAAAAGTACCTGCAAAATCTCCGACTAAGAAACCGGCCCAGGCAGCATTACCAATTGATAAAACTCTGTCCGTATGGCCACATAGTTTATTTACTGATTACGATATTGATTTATTTCTTGTAGGCAAGCATTTTCGTTTGTACGAAAAAATGGGCTCCCATCTGCTTTCTGTTGAAAAAACAACTGGAAGTTACTTCGCCGTGTGGGCACCGAATGCGAAAAGTGTGGCTGTAGCAGGCGACTTCAATAACTGGGATAAAAACACCCATGCCTTAAACAAAAGGTGGGATAAATCGGGAATATGGGAAGGCTTTATTCCAGCGCTTAAAAAAGGTGATGTTTATAAATATTTCATTAAAGGATTTGACGATTCGGAACATTTAAAAGGCGACCCTTATGCGGTTAGATGGGAACATCCTCCACAAACTGCGAGTATCATCTGGGAAACAGATTACAGCTGGAAAGATAAATCGTGGCTCAGTAAACGGCCTAAGTTAAACGCATTAGATCAACCTATTTCTGTTTACGAACTGCACCTGGGTTCCTGGCAGCGGGATCCTGGTAATCCGGAAAGGGTATTGAATTGCAGGGAAGTTGCAAATTCACTTATTCCTTACATTACGGAAATGGGATTTACGCATGTCGAGCTGATGCCAGTTATGGAATTTCCCTTTTCTCCAAGCTGGGGTTATCAAATTACCGGTTATTTTGGTGCTAGTTCCCGATATGGCGCTCCCCAGGATTTAATGTACTTGATTGACGAATTGCACAAAGCGAATATAGCAGTAATTCTGGATTGGGTTCCTTCACACTTTCCAGGTGACAGACATGGATTATATGAATTTGATGGAACGCATTTATATGAGCATGCAGATATGCGCAAGGGCTTTCATCCGGATTGGAAATCTTATATTTTTAATTATGACAGAAATGAAGTCCGTTCATTTTTGATCAGCAACGCACTTTTTTGGCTGGATAAATACCATGCGGATGGGTTAAGGGTTGATGCTGTCGCTTCAATGCTTTATTTTAACTTTTCTAGAGAAAATGCAGATGCAGCGACCAATGAATACGGCGGAAGTGAAAACCTGGGCGCCATCCAGTTTCTGCAGGATTTGAACGTTGCCGTATATGGTAACTTCGAAGGTGTACAAACCATCGCTGAAGAAAGTAGTACGTATCCTGGCGTAACACATCCTGTTCATTCAGGTGGTTTAGGTTTTGGCATGAAATGGATGATGGGCTGGATGAATGATACCCTGAAATACTTTAAAGTTGATCCAATAGGGCGAAAACATCACCAGAATCTGCTCAGTTTCAGCATGACCTATGCTTTTACAGAAAACTTTATGTTGCCATTTTCTCATGATGAAGTTGTTCATGGGAAGTCGCCTATGCTTTACAAAATGCCAGGAGATGATTGGCAGAAGTTTGCAAACCTGAGAGCACTTTACGGCTACATGTATACCCACCCTGGTTCCAAATTGCTGTTTATGGGTAATGAATTTGGTGCTACAAATGAATGGAACTTTACGCAATCGCTGGATTGGCATTTGCTTCAGTATCCGCCACATAAAGGAATGCAGGAAACCGTTAAGGCTTTAAATTTCTTGTACAGAAAGGAACCGGCCTTGTATCATTTCAATTTTAGTTACGAAGGTTTTGAATGGTTAGATGCCGACAATAGTGATGAATCGGTATTTATTTACATGCGTAAAGGGCCGAAAGCAAAAGATACGTTAATAATTGCGCTGAATTTTACGCCCGTTGTTCGTGAAGGTTATAAAATTGGGGCTCCTTTTAAAACTAAATGGAAAGAAATCTTTAATTCAGATGATATTATTTACTACGGAAGCGGCATAAATAACAGGGGAGGCATTCAGCCTGTTGAAGAAAGTTACAATAATCAAAAGTTTTCAATTACCATAACCCTGCCGCCTTTGGCAATGGTGATTTTTAAAACTAAATAGTACTCAAATAAAAAGAGAAAGCAATTGGCTTTCTCTTTTTATTTGAGTAAAAACGAACGCTGGCTAATCCTCATCTTCTTCATCATCAAACTCTTCGCTTAATAAAGTTCCTTCGCCATCGGCAAATTCAACCTCATCATCAGCGTATTCGCTATCATCACCATCATCTTCCTTGTCATTTGGATCGGGCTCCGCGGCCGAATTTTCTGCTAAATCAGAATCAAAACCGTCATGTGGACCTGAACGTTCGACCTGAAACTGCTCAATATTTGGAATTTCCTCTTCCTGTATTGCTTTATTTTCCTCTTCGTTAAAATTATATTCCTGATTTTCCATAGGTGTTGATTTTAAGTACACTTATAAAACAGTATAAAACGAAGTTAAGTTTTGGGTTTTTATAATTTTAGTTTTATCCCGCCATTAAATGTTCTTCCTTCGGTATGTGTCCAAACATCATCAAAGGTTGGACTGGTATGAGGGCCATTAACAACACTTTTATACCTGCTCTGTCTGGTGTCGGTAAAGTTCTCCGCATTAATAAAAACAGAAATCTTGCCAAAAACCTTCTCGGCCATAAAACCAAATTCCCAGTAAGAAGGCGTCCGAAAGTTGTTGTACAGATATTGTTTGTCGGTAAAGTAACCTTCTAAGCCCATCTTGAAATTTCTTTCTTTTTCATACAACAGGGCAAGGTTTAATCTGTTTTTAGGTAAAAGACGAATTTCCTGATTAAGTGGTAGATATTTTGCTTTCGCATTTGTGAAGGTATAACCTGCAAACAGTTTAAAATAGTTTCTGAATATAATTTTAGCATTGCTCTCAAAACCAATACTGTTAACCGGAAGACTGGTATTGGTAAAAAAGAAGTTCGAATTTGCATCCTGCATTAGAATAGTCGAATTATTAATTCTGGTATAGAAAAACATTTGATTTAGTGAGACCAGCCAATCCTCTCCAATTGTTGTTTTGTAATTTACATCCGCTGTACCGCCGTAACTTTTCTCAGATGCCACATCAGTTAAGGGCAGCAAATTCTGGTACTGAAAGGTTTCAGTTTGTTCGGTAAAAAGGGTAGGGGTTTTGTAGCCCAAACCGCCACCGATTCTTGAGCTCCAATGATTATTAAATTTATATAGTGCGGAAATTCTCGGCAGGATGAAAAAATCTGTCCTGGAATAATTATTATTGAAATAATGAACAACGTCTGTTCTGATTCCACTTTCCAGCTTCAGCTTTTCGGTTGCATCCCAGGTATGTTGAAAGTATAACCCGGCTGTTTTTGTGTTAAAATCTTTAGCTAAAGTCGAACTGCTTGCTTCCTTAAAATTATCATATACCAAATTAGCACCGTAAATTAAGCTTTGGTTCTTTAAATTTTTTAGATAACTGATGTCCGTGTAAATATTATAATTTGCCCCTTTAAAGCGATAATTAGGGATTTCAATACTTCTGTCAAAATAGTTAAAACTTGTTTTTATGCGTAACATATCCTGTTCGTTTGTTTTTAAACTAAAATCCAGTGTGGAAGTATTTCTGATACTTTTATTATTTTCAAAATAGGTATGATTTAAATCGGCTCCATCCTTAATCAGGAAAATATCGCCGCCAGTCCGATTACTTGTTGTAAAAGAATTCCCGATAACAAGTGTCGTCTTTTCATTTGGATATATAAATATTTTTGGATGAAGGGTAAAATCTCTTGATTTTGGCAGCTCCGTAAAATCATCATTATCAACATCATATGGTTTCTGAAAGTTTGCCAGCGTAAGAAAACTATAGCCAATTTTAGCATTTCTTTTCATCGCAAAGCCACCAATATTCGTCTGTCCAACGTTAGATTGATTCAGGATAAAGTTATAATCACCTTCAGCTCTGGGCGTCCTTGATATAAAGTTAACTACCCCTGCAATAGCGCCTGCCCCGTAAAGTGTAGATGCTGGTCCTTTGATAATCTCAACCTGAGCGAGATCCAATGGAGGAATCTCAAGTATACTTAATCCATTTGCAAAGTTGCCAAAGCTGGCATAACCATCTTTTAGCAGCTGTGTATACCTGCCATCCAACCCTTGTATACGGATACTGGCATTGCCGCTCGTGGCCGAAGTTTGCTGGACCGATATGCCTGTACTTTCATGAAGAATCATCGACACGTTTGCAGGACGCATATTACTTTTTTCATCAATTTCCTCAAGCTCGATCGTTTCCACTCTGGTGGGTGTATTTTGTATGCTCCTGCTGGTCCTCGTTGAGGAAATTATCACTTCTTCGAGTTCATCTTCAGATTCTTCGAGATAAATTTCTAATGGGATTTGCTGTGTAAGTGGAAAAGTTAAATTTATGGTTTTGTCGCTATAACCAACGTGGTTAACTTTTATGGTTTGTTTACCTGTGGGAATATTATCAAATGCCGCAAGGCCACGCTCACTGGAAATTGTTGTTAATGGTGTACCGACAACACTTACGGTTGCCCCTTGTAATAAAGCCTTAGTATCTTTTGATTTGACTATGAATTTGAAACTGTTTTGTGCAGAAGCACCTATTGCCCATAATAGTATGAACAATGCTAAAAAAGTTTTTTGCATTTGAATAAATTTAAATGGAATGAATGATGCGTAAGCTCAGTTGATTTTCGGTTTAACCGATTACAATCGTATCCATTTTAGGCGGTTGCCAGATTTTATCCAAGTATCCTGACGCAAATGCATTGCTGTATTCGGCTTCTTTTTGACTACCCGCTACAGGTTTCGTAAGATTTATCAACGAAAACTTTAGAGAAAAAACCAGGAGTTGTCCACAGCAGTTGCAGGTGCAAAGTGGCGAGCAACTATCTTCATCAGCACAGGCCTGTTTTTTTTCGATGGAACTTAAAATCGGATTCTTAGTCCTGCCGATTTGTTCCCTGCTGTCGCCACATGTTATCACGGAGAGTAACATGATATTTAAGCACAAAAACCAGGCGCAAAGTTTCATCGTTTGCAAATGTACAAAACAGTTGTATAATTTTTAAAACTCCAATGTTTAATACGCAATTAAAATGTCCTTATCTATTGCCTTTTAAGGCTTATTCCTTTCAGTTGTTTGTTTTTCAGTAGCTTAGCTAAACATTGCGATGAAATTAATGTTTCTTATCTAATTGAAATACCTTTATCATGCAGATGGCAATATTAAATACACAAGTTGAGCAAAACGCAACATTAAAAGTTTTGCTTACTCCAGGTCAAATCTGCCTGTATAAGCTTAAATCACATGATAAGGCTGCTTTTAAATTGTTATACAGAATGTATGCGCCTGCAATTTATGGTTCCATCTCGCAGAAACTAAATGATACTAAGGTCGCTGACCAAATATTGGAACAGACCTTTCTAAAGGCGTGGGAAAATATTTCATCTTATGATGAATCCAAATCCAAGCTGTTCACCTGGTTACTTCGGATTTCTTCAGTGCTTTGTGTTGAACGAACCTAAAAGTTGAGCATTTATTTTAAAGTTGGGCGTCGTTTATATATAACCTTTTTACTTTCCGGTAACCAATTTTCGGTGCGCAACGCCCCAATCCGACAGATTGTTAATAATGGTTTTTAGTGTCATGCCATATTCTGTAAGTTGATATTGGACTGAAATTGGCTGTGTATCAAGTACAGTACGGCTAATCAATTTATTCATTTCAAGCTCCTTTAATTCTTTGCTCAACATCTTATTTGAGATGCCATCTACATCATTTAGGATATCAGAAAATCGCCTTTTGTTATAATAGCAAATCGACGAAATGATGGATATTTTCCATTTTCCGTTCAGCACATCCATTGCATCATGAACGGCCATTATTTCTTTTTTATGCTCTAATTGGCATTGTGTTGCAATCATAAGTTACCTGGTTACCCAAATGTTACTGTTACTTTTGGTTACAAAGTAACTTAAATAAATTGAATCGTTATAACTTTGTTGCTTAATAATTAAAAATATTATGGATTTTAAGAATAAAAACGTCGTTATTACCGGTGGAACCACAGGAATAGGTTTAGCAACGGCAAAAGCCTTTATCAATGCAGGTGCAAACGTAATGATAACTGGTAGAAATGCAGATAACCTTTCAAAAGCGAGCACGGAAATAGATAGCTTGAGATTAGTTACAGTCTTGTCGGATACATCAAAACTTAATGAACTATCTATGTTAGAAAAAAAGGTGTCGGATAGCGGTATGCAAATAGATGTTCTTTTCCTAAATGCAGGGATTGCAACATTCGAGCCGATTGAAAAAGTAACTGAAGCAAATTTTGATGCGCAATTCAACACGAATGTAAAGGGACATTTCTTCACGTTGCAAAGTATGCTTCCTTACCTCAAAGATGGGGCATCGGTTGTATTTACTTCTTCAACTGTAGCTACAGCAGCTAATTTGGGGTCGAGTGTGTACGCTGCAACTAAAGGTGCATTAAACAAAATTGCCCAGATTGCCGCTAACGAACTGGCAGACAGAAAAATTCGCGTTAATATTATTAGCCCAGGACCTGTGACAACACCTGGTTTAGAAAACGCTGTACCTGCTGATGCAAAGGAATTTCTGGCCTCTGCTACAGCATTACAAAGATTAGGAAACCCTGATGAAATAGCGAAAACAGTATTGTTTTTAGCTTCTGATGATGCGAGCTTTATTACAGGAACAGAAATTATAGCTGATGGGGGTTATCTCAATTACGCATTAAAATAACAGCAACCATAGGAATACAAGAACAGTGAGATGCTGTTTTTGTATTCTTTGATAGTTTTGAAAAAAAAATCACCTGTTCTCTGGTAAAGAACAAACTGCTTATTTTATTCATATTGTATCACTAGATAAGGTAAAAAAAACGCATATTAGCAAGTAAGCAATTATACATCTGCAAGAATAAGTTTTTTTTTCAACATACGAACAGGCTTTCTGTTATCATGCCATCATGTAGATATCGTACTCGCTACCAGGAAACGCTCACCATATTTACCTTTTCGATACCAGAAACTCTCAACTCCCAAAAGAAATAAAACTTCCATGGTGCCTAAATCAGTGGCAGTGACACCGTTTACTGCTATTGTTGTATCTTTAATTCTGTAATCAACAAATCATTACGGCTGCACCTTATTCAAGGCTGGATTATCACTCTAAAAGCCGAACAGCAAGATTGTAAGCCATAAAAAGGTATTTAGTGTGCGGAATAAAATTACGAAACAGCATTTTTAACTTACCCGCTTAATTCTTGGGTTATATAATGTTAAGATTTGCTGTGTTTGAGATTTATTCAAGAGGTGGGAGGCCAGATGGTGGAGGGCCTGGTATTCTTAAGGTTTTTACTTTGGGGCCAATTGCCTCGATTACTCCAAATTCAGCTTTGTTTCCATACTTTTTTATGCCCTCAGATGCATCCGTAAGCAAGAAAAAATCTGCATCCTCGATTCCTCCTATAGTTCCTGGCTCAATAATTTTTCCATTAATCACCATCAATTTCTTCGAAACCGGCATGCCCTTATTTAACGATTCATTGTATCTGAATAGCAAAAAAATCGTTCCTTTCTTCGAAACATTTATTCCATCTATTTTTGTTTCGGCCTTTAGAGTGTCTGGAGTGATTTTTAGTTCGGCTCTTTTGGCATTTTGAATATTGCCAACAGCATTGCCGTAGAGATTTGTTATCATCAAAGAAACTATTATCAGCAACATCTTATTAAAGTCTAGCATCTTTTTAACTTTTATCATATTCTTTAGGTTTAAAAATATGAATATAACTATTTATTTAGTTTATATTGTCTAGACTATCATTTTTCTTGCAAAATTTTGTTTCCTGGTCTTTAGCTTATTCAGGACAATTCTTTATTCTACAATTTCAATTTCCGTTTGAGAAGTTTTAGCGTTTGGGTGATTGGGCGTCACACTGAATAATATGCTGCGTAATGGGTTAAAGAAAATGGTTATAATGCTGCCGATAACAAGGTTCTTTTTAGAAAATAAACAAATTGTGCAAAGGAACATGAAAGCGCTTATCATTGCGCAGAGAGCTGGTTTGAATGTATCTCCTAAAATGCTTTCCGTCTTCACTAACTAACCACTGGGTCTGACGTGTTGCCATCCAAACAATCACATTTTTTGCTTTTTGATAGGTCAAATAAATTTCAGCGTAACAACCTCAAAAAAATTGCCTGTGGTTTCTAAAGATTGTGCTCTTGGTTATACCTCCGGGTATTTCGTGTAAAATTTAGATCCTTTAAGTCAGGTTAGTTTCTTAGGTGTGTTGATTAAACAGTAAAGTTTTATTAACTAATAACCAGTTGGTTAATATTTATTTTTGAACTGTGAAAAGGCAAATCATGTAGTATTAGGCTTACATTACTCTGTCTTTTAGTAAGTTGCTTGTTGTCAATAACTTATCCTTGTCAAAAATTTATTTTTTCGGGTTTTTATCTTGTTTTATATAAATATCTTTAAATCTTGTCAGAGAAAAATACTTTTAATGCACTTTAAGAAGACATTCACGTGCTTAGAATTATTAACAGATTATTGATTTATTGGCTATTTTTTATTGCTTAAAAATAGTGATGTTGAAACAGGAGTTGTTGATGGCTAATGATTAACGTAATTAAATTTAGGATTTTTACTTTCACATTTTTGATGGCCTGCTTGCTTGCTACGGATTTCTTATGCGCAACAGAACCTAGAAATACAACGACGCTTCCGCCTAGAAATTTCGTTCCGATTTTTAATCTGCCAGACAAAATTTCATCTTTTAAGCTTAATACCTATTCGCATTTTAAAAGGCTATTTCTTGCAACTGCCGCTCCAGCAACCACCTACGCCAAACATTACATTGCACCGGCTCCGTGGCAATATTGGAGCAAGGCAAATCAAATAGTTATTACGACGGAAAGCACGACGACCGTCACAGGTACGATTAATAAAAGTGACGGGACTTTACTGTTTAACTTTACATGTGTAGCTGGTTCTCCTTATGTAAACAGATTTCCAGGGCTTCCGAGTAGCCTTGCGGTTCATCCATTGAAAACAGTTATCAGCGGAGCTGGTCTCATCGTAACAGCTGATGCCTCTATTTCTGTAAATCTTCGAAACATTGCCTCTGATGATCTCGGTAGCGATGGTAATGATGCTAATATCAAAGGAAATGCATCATTATTTAGTTTTGGTGATGCTGGTGTCGGTACCGCCTTTAGAGTCGGCTATTACCGTGATGGAGATTTGGCTGGAAGTGAGCGGCCAACCTACAGTATGATGGCAATTGAAAACAATACTATAATAAAAATAGCCGGCAGTGCAGTTGCTACGCTCAATGCTGGTCAGAGTTATTTATTTCAGCAGGCCATGGGAACGCTGGTAGAATCTTCTGGGCCTGCTGTGATGAATACATCCGCGAGACTTGATGCGCCAGGAGGATGTGGTGACGGAGCCTACAATCCCATTCCACCAATAAGTTCCCTAGGTTCTGAATATGTCATTGTTCGGGGAGAGGGTAACTTGGTAGCAGAGCAGACGACCATTATCGCAACAGAACCGAATACAAAAGTGCATATAGAATTTTTCGATGAGAATGGTATTCAGAGAACTTTTCAAGATGTTACTATTGCTAGTGCCGGGGGATTTAGCACCTTTAATCATGGTTGGATTCTCAATAACGCATATAATTCTGCTAATAATACCGGGAGATTCTCATCTTCAAGAATTGTTTCTGACAAAAATATCTTGGTTTTTTCCGGAACTGGTGGCGTTTCTTCTGGCGGAGGATGTGAGGTTGATATTGCAACGCTTGTTCCCATAGCCCAATGTGCGGGTTCGAGAAAAGTAGAAACCTATAAATTCACTTCCTACAAGGATGTGTCTGGTAACACTAACCTCCCTTATTTCGGATACATCATTACTAAAAATTCGGATAAAATATACCTAACGACCAAAGGCGGAAGTGTCATTCATAATGGAACAGATATTGAAAGTATTTCTGGGATAGGCCCTCGTAAACCATTGGGCTCAAGTGGATTATATCTGATTAAATTTACAGATGCCAACATCGGTAGACCTGCCGTGCTTTCTATCAATAGTGCAAGCCGATTAACGGTTTCAATGGTGCAGCAGAGCAGCGAATTCTCGATGTCAAATTTCATTTCGAGGTTTCCTGAAAAGTCACTTCAACCTAGTGTAGAATTTATAGAGTGTTCATCAGCAAAACTCACCGCAGATCCCTCAAGTAAAGGCCCCTATAGATGGTATTTGAACGGGGTTGAGATTGCAGGTGCAACCCTTAATGTTTACACAGCAACAACGTCCGGTAACTATACAGTCAGCTCCCAACTGGAATGCGGATTGAGTGCTCAATCTTTACCCTTAATTATATCACTTTGCAATATTGATAGGGCGATACTTAAAACTGTCGATGTCGCGCTTCCTGAAAAAGATCAGATTGTAGTCTTCACATTAAAAGCTCAAAACTTAGGTACCGGCGATGCAATTGGTGTCTCTGTAAATGATTTGCTTCCTTTGGGCTATTCCTACGTGTCGAGTACTGCCAATGTAGGTAGCTATAATGCCGTAACGGGCGTTTGGTCCATCGGATCGATGGTGTCAGGGAGTGAGGCAACACTGTTAATCCGAGCGAAGGTTATAGTCGAAGGTACACACGTAAACTCTGCAAGCATAAGCGGTCCGCAGAATGATAGTAATTCAGCGAACGATAACAGTTCGGCTTCTACTTCTACGCTTCCTGGACAAATCACTTTAGTTTCATTGGGGCCACCTGACCGTAATGTTTGCATCAATAACCCTATAGAGAACATCGTTTATGAGATAGGCGGAGGGGCTTCGGGTGCCGTTGTAACAGGCTTGCCAAATGGCATTTCATATATTTATGACCCGACCACAAAAAAACTGACCATCAGCGGTAATTCTACTGTTGCGTCTCCGCCTGAAGGATTCGCGTATAAGGTCACGACAACAGGTGGCATTCCAGTATCGAAAACAGCTGTCATAATTGTAAAGGACTACGTCGTTAAGCCAATATTTACTACGGGCTTAACAACATCCAGATGTGTGGGATTAGGCAGCAGTACCTACAACGCCACCGCAACCAATAGCGATGCCATCATTTACAGCTTATCTCCTAGTGCTGCCGGTTCAATAGATCCATTAACAGGAGTTGTTACTTGGGCGGGAGAGTTCGTTGGTGATGCCGTAGTAACTGCGAAGGCTTTAGGATGCAATGAACAAGTAAACAATTTACCAATTACGGTATACAGCAAACCTTTACCATTAATTAGTCAAGATTTAACATTTTGTCAGAACCAAGAAGCAAATTCCCTATCCACAATCTATAGTGAAACTCAGTTAACTTGGTATAATAGCAATGGAACTGAAATTTCTGGGGATTACAAACCTCAAACAGTTGTCGTAGGTGCGACTGATTTTTATGTTTCCAAAAAGAATCTGAATAATTGTGAAAGCGAGAAAGTCAAAGTTACCATTATAGTAACTGCCTTGCCAAATAGTCCTGATGTTGAAAATATCAACTATTGCCAGGGTCAGCAGGACATACCGGCATTGACTGCCAGCGGGGCACCCGGTGCGACGTTCACCTGGTATGATGCTTCGGGGAATGTGCTTTCCGGTGCGCCAACACCTTCTGCGGCACAG